>ERZ506742.2-NODE-2-length-393515-cov-9.80446_pt1 | contig 393515 bp, 321 predicted proteins | sample MGYA00512570_ERZ506742 | MGnify/ENA metagenome assembly ERZ506742 | reverse complement strand
TCAAATGCTCCTGATGCCTCGAACTGGCTCTTCCAGGAATCCTCATCATCTCCGGCCATATCGTTATTTGCATGGTCTCCGGCTACTACCATCAGTGGACGAAGCACTACTTTTTTGTATCCTGCTTCTTTGATCTTTTCGATCACTGCTTCACATGCGGTATCTTCCGGCTCGCCTTCTACAGTTCCGATAAATACATTCTTGTATCCCAGATCGTTCATCTGGCTCTGCATCTGGCTGTAGCTGATCTTTGCAGTGTGGGAAGTTCCGTGTCCCATGAATACGAATGCGGTTCCGTCTGCCTCTGCCGCATCCAGATCATCATATCCTGCAGTTTTTACTGCCTCTGTTGTGATGGCTTCTGCTACTGCTTTTTTGTCATCATTGACTGCATCGTCACTGTCCCCAACTTCTCCTAACAGTGGTTCTGCGATGGTTACGGATTCAAATTTATCTTTGTAGCTTTCTACTGCTTCTGTCAGCTCGTCATACTCAGCACCATGCATCAGATGGGTTGGCTGTACCACCAGGTTCTTTACACCATTGTCTACGGCACGCTGCAGGGCCTGATCCATATTGTCGATCTTCTCGTCATCACGGGCCTGTACATGGTTGATGATGATCTGTGCGGTAAAGGCTCGTCTTACGGACCAGTCCGGATATGCGGTCTGCAGGGCTTTCTCGATACCTCCGATATCTGCTGTACGGCTGTCATTGAAAGAAGTACCGAAACTTACTACCAGCAGTTCGTTGTCACCGATGTCATCTCCGTTTAACGGATCGTCCTTGGATGCATCACCGGTATCTCTTCCGAAGTAATCAGGGTCTGCATTTTCACCTTCTACCAGTTCTTTCTGTGCGTCGGTCAGAGCATCCCAGGCTTCTTTGGCTTCTTTACACTGTTCGTCAGTGTTGTCGTTTCTTTCCTGCACATAGATCTGATCGATCAGGGCTGCTACTTTATCTGCTGCCTCCTGGTCAGATGCACTGTCATCTGCGGCTTCTTCGGTGGCTTCTGCCTCTGTTTCGGTTGCTGTGGATTCGGATGTTGTTTCTTTGGTGTCGCCACAGCCAGTCAGAAGTGTTGCTGTCATAGCTGCTGATAACATCAATACTACCAGTTTCTTTTTCATGTTAAATCCTCCTGTTCTCAGATATGAGTACATAAATGAATAAAAAAGGAAATCATAATTGATCCACCGGACCAATTATTAATGTCCAATACAAGAAAAACCTCCGCCAATTGGCGGAGGCACAGGTTACACAAGAATCAGCCAGTCTGATTCTGACTTTCTTAATTTTGTACTGCCAGTCCCTCGTGGCCTGAATTCTCAGTTACCGAGCACAGTAACTGTTCTTATTCCCGTACTGCGAAAGGCAGGTCTCCCGACTGATCGCTCTGACACTTTGGCTCCCTTCCCGGTTTCCCAGTGGTTATTAGCCTCAACTCGCGAATTACGGTGACGAGCTCGTACCGGATTCTCACCGGTTTCCCTTTTCACCGGACATTTTTTCGTCCGGCACCTTACACATTTTATTCAGTTATGCTGTATTTCCTGTTTATTCTAGCACCGCTCCAATTACTTGTCAATGTTGCATCGTAACTGTTCAGTACCCTCACAGTTACGATGCAGTATGCATTTCTAATCACCTTCGGTGATGGCATTTTGACTTGTATGTTTCGGGATTTTGACAAAAAACAGCCAGTCTGACCAGTCACTGAATAGCAGCTGATCGGACAGGCTGTTCCTTTTATTCATCTGTCATAACTTTTCAGTACCTTCACAGTGGATGCTGAGCAGTTACGTATCTGATATGTTTTAGTTTGCTGTAGAAGCGCTCTTTCCATCAATTGCAGCTTTACTATGTGCTACATACAGATCCTGGATAGCAGCGATCTCTCCCAGTCCTGCGATCTGGGTATCAATCTGATCAAATGCTCCTGATGCCTCGAACTGGCTCTTCCAGGAATCCTCATCATCTCCGGCCATATCGTTATTTGCATGGTCTCCGGCTACTACCATCAGTGGACGAAGCACTACTTTTTTGTATCCTGCTTCTTTGATCTTTTCGATCACTGCTTCACATGCGGTATCTTCCGGCTCGCCTTCTACAGTTCCGATAAATACATTCTTGTATCCCAGATCGTTCATCTGGCTCTGCATCTGGCTGTAGCTGATCTTTGCAGTGTGGGAAGTTCCGTGTCCCATGAATACGAATGCGGTTCCGTCTGCCTCTGCCGCATCCAGATCATCATATCCTGCAGTTTTTACTGCCTCTGTTGTGATGGCTTCTGCTACTGCTTTTTTGTCATCATTGACTGCATCGTCACTGTCCCCAACTTCTCCTAACAGTGGTTCTGCGATGGTTACGGATTCAAATTTATCTTTGTAGCTTTCTACTGCTTCTGTCAGCTCGTCATACTCAGCACCATGCATCAGATGGGTTGGCTGTACCACCAGGTTCTTTACACCATTGTCTACGGCACGCTGCAGGGCCTGATCCATATTGTCGATCTTCTCGTCATCACGGGCCTGTACATGGTTGATGATGATCTGTGCGGTAAAGGCTCGTCTTACGGACCAGTCCGGATATGCGGTCTGCAGGGCTTTCTCGATACCTCCGATATCTGCTGTACGGCTGTCATTGAAAGAAGTACCGAAACTTACTACCAGCAGTTCGTTGTCACCGATGTCATCTCCGTTTAACGGATCGTCCTTGGATGCATCACCGGTATCTCTTCCGAAGTAATCAGGGTCTGCATTTTCACCTTCTACCAGTTCTTTCTGTGCGTCGGTCAGAGCATCCCAGGCTTCTTTGGCTTCTTTACACTGTTCGTCAGTGTTGTCGTTTCTTTCCTGCACATAGATCTGATCGATCAGGGCTGCTACTTTATCTGCTGCCTCCTGATCAGATGCACTGTCGTCTGTTGCTTCTTCTGTCGGTTCTGCTTCTTCTGTGGCTTCTGCATCCTGTGTTGTTTCTGTTGTTGTGGATGCACTGTCATCCTTTGCTGTGTTTCCACATCCTGTCATCATGGACATGGTCATAGCTGCTGAAAGCATCAGCACTACAATTTTCTTTTTCATCTCATGGTTCCTCCTGTCTTTGTCCTTTTGAGATTGTGTACCACGGTGGTACAGGACGGCTCTCCGAAGAAGGTTGTCTGGGGTCCTGCCCGCATGAAACGTAAAAAACCTCCGTCCGGAGACGAAGGTAGTAGGTACTACATTTGGAATTCTTCTTATAGTTTCAGAATCAGTTTCAGGGATACCAGAACCGTTTAACGGTTATAGATGTTTCTTTCACCATAAGTGCCGGAAAAACCATTTTTATACAAGCAAACAGGTTTTTCTTTCGTACTGCCAATTCCTCGTGGCCTGAACTTTCGTTCCCGTACTGCGCAAAGGCAGGTCTCCCGGCTGATCGTTCAAGCGGTTTGACACCTTCCCGGTTTCCCAGTGGTTTTTGTCTTCCCTCGCGAATCACGGTGACGAGTTCGTACAGGATTCACACCTGTTTCCCTTTTCACCGGATTAACAGAAATCTTCTGTCATCCGACACCTTACGCTTTTCTATGTGGTCGATATTCGGTAATTTTTACCGTTATCTTTTTAACAGAATGAGTATAGCATTCTGCATGCATACTGTCAATCATTATTCCGTGATTGTTGGAAAAACTCACGAAATAAATACACCGGATGCTGTGCTGTCTGCTCTCACACCGTTTTTCAAAATATGATTTCAAATATACTCCGTGCTCACAGAAAATCCGCTGGACACCAGCGGATTTTCCCTTATTCTCGTTCTTTATTTATGAAACAGCTCTCCTGCTGCCATCTTATCCGTAAAATGTTCTCTGCAAAACTGGATGAACGGTCCCATACAGAAAGCATAGACCAGTGTGGCCAGTCCCAGGTCTCCTCCCAGAGCAAAGCCGACCGCACAACATACCACGTCGGTACTGATTCTTACTGCGCGGAACGGAAATTTTGTTTTCTCCGTGATTGTCAGTGCCTGTGCATCGTATGGAGACACGCCAAGCTCTGAAGAGTAATACAAAGCAGAGGAAATAGAAATCAGTATCACAACAATCAACAGTAGAATCACACGCACTGCCATTGACGGATGTTCTCCCACCATTTTTACAACTGCTTTTCTGGTGGCATCTGTGACAAATCCACTGAAAAACAGATTGACAACCGTTGCAATTCCAAGTAATTTTCGGTTAAAGATAAATGCTATGATCAGCAAAACAGCACACACCACAATGTATACCGTCTGGTATGTCGCATGAAAAGCATTGGAAAATCCAAATATAATAACGCTGAACGGATCCACTCCAAGTCCTGAAATTTTCTGAAGTCCTACGGAAGCCGCAGTCAGTGCGATTCCGATTACCGCCATTGCGATACGAACCCCCAGATTATTCTTTTTTGTTCCCATAATAAAAGATCCTCCTTCTATTCCTCTCTCCCGAAGATCAGATTTTTCATCTGTTTTTTATAACAAAATCATTCTGAACTTCCTTTCTTGTGTTTTTCCCTGAAAGACAGTATAATAATTTCACAGGAATTCAGCTATCACAATATCTGCAATTTCTATAACAAAATCAACATGATCTGAGGTACTGCCTATGTCAACAAATCGTCCTGTCATTTCCACACAGAAAAATCTGAAAGAAAATCAGCTTCATGGCAGCCATGATTTCCCGGTGGATATCCACATGGATTATTTTCCATTATCGGAAAACGGAGAACATACCCTGTATGTTCCCATGCACTGGCATCCGGAAGTGGAATTTCACTACCAGCTTCAGGGATCTGTGCGGATTCAGGTTGAATTAACAGAATATGTGCTCCATTCCGGAGAAGTGCTCTGGATCAATGCCAAACAGCTGCACGATTGTCATCCCATCGGGAAGGAAACGGCAGTATCGCATACCATCATCTTTCACCCTGCCTTTATCTATGGTACCGAGTCCAATGTCCTTTTTCGAAAATATGTAAAACCTCTGCTCGGTAACCCCGCAATTCCTGCCCTCTGCATACGTTCAGAAGATCCGGAACAGCAGATACTTCTGGATATCCTCTATAAATGTGGTATTCTTCATCAGGAACAGCCGGAAACATGGGAATTGCAGATTCTCTCCCATCTTTCCAACAGCTGGGGACTTCTCTGGAAAATGAGTCAGCGACCGGGGGGTTCGACTGCCCCCACACAGAAACTATCCAGAGACAGAAAAACACTGGATACGTTTCTTACTTATATTCATTCTCATTATACCGGTAAAATAGCTTTGAAGGATCTCGCAGACGCAATCTCCGTAAGTCCCGGGGAGTGCGAAAGACTCTGTAAACGGCTTCTTCACCAGACACCCATGAATTATCTGATGTCTTACCGCATCGAACAGAGTATTCCATTGCTTGTCAATACCTCGTATACCATCACAGAGATTGCTTTACAGGTTGGTTTTTCCGGTGCCAGCTATTATACGGAAATCTTTCACCGTATCATGGGAATCACACCAAGCGATTACCGCTGCCAGATCCGTGGAGATCTTCCCGGTTGACGGTTGTAAGTTCTGTAACGTTTTATATCCCAAAAAGGTCAGGTATTTTAACTATTTGCGTAGTTAAAATACCTGACCTTTTTCTTTATGCGATCCCCGGATCCACCAGCAGATTGTCTCCATCCGCCGCAGAGGTTGCCAGATAATCGCACCGCTCGTTCATCTCATGGCCGTCATGGCCTTTCACCCAGATAAATTCCACCTGGTGTGGTTCTTTCGCCTGTAACAGACGTTTCCACAGATCCACATTTTTTACCGGTTCATTTTTTCCGCGTTTCCAGCCTTTTTTGATCCAGCCGTCGATCCAGTGCTGGTTAAAAGCATCAACCAGATACTTGGAATCGGAGTATAACTGGATCTGGCAGGGACGGTTTAGGGCTTCAAGTCCCACGATCGCCGCCATCAGTTCCATCCGGTTATTCGTTGTCTTTTTGTATCCTGCGGAAAGCTCTTTCTCGTGAAGATTTCCGTTTCGATCGGTATAATGCAAGACACAGCCGTACCCGCCCGGTCCGTCCGGGTTGCCTCTGGCTGCGCCGTCGGTATAGATTTTTACTAACATAACACTTCTCCTTTTATTTCCACACACCCGTTTCTTCAAACTGTTTCGCACTCTCCTGCGCTGCCTCGATGATCTTCGGATCATAGCCGATCATGGCAAGCAGACGGATCGCATTTCTCGTCATGGCTCTGCCGGTACGGAGTTTATAGTCAAATACCACATCCTTTTCCTGAATCTCTTCCTCAAAGTGATAATTATCATACTCTTTTTCCAGGATATAAGACAGTTCGATATCGTGCGTTGCCGCCATCGCAAGGACTTTCGGTTTTGCCAGAGAATGAAGAATCTGCGAGGATGCGGCAATTCGCTCGATCGTGTTCGTTCCGCGAAGAACCTCATCCACGATACATAGTACCGGTTCGGGCTTTTCACATTCCTCTAGGATCCGTTTCAGAGAACGGATCTCTACCATATAATAACTCTCTCCACCTGCCAAATTGTCACGCAGTGCCATCGAGGTAAGAACTTTCAGAAAACTTCCCCGGTGCTGTTTTGCGATGCAGGTATGCACCGTCTGCGCCAGGATCGTATTGATCGCGATCGTCTTTAGGAATGTGGATTTTCCGGAGGCATTTGAGCCGGTGATCAGCACACCCCTCTGCATCCGGATACCATTTACCACCGGATCAGCGATCAGCGGGTGATACAGTTCCTCAACTTCCAGAGATGCACCCTCTGCGTTGTCTGTTTCCGTAAATTCCGGCAGACTGTAATACGGAAGGCTCTCTCGGAACGAAGCGACTGCGATCAGGGCATCCAGTTCCCCGATCGCCTGATACATGTCCTCGATGATTGCTTCATTTCCTTCCACATGCTTTAGCATCGAATAAAACTTGATAAAATCCACCTGGAAAATGATCCGCAGATAGGAAACAACGATGGCTTCCAGCCCGTCCTGTACAGAATTCGTCGAAGCCACCAAAAAAGCACCCCGGCGGAAACTTTTCATTTTCTTTCTTCCCTCTCGGATCCGGTCGAGATACGTCTGGATCACCGGATTGTCCAGTTTTTCAAACTGATCCGCCGCCCGCAGAAGGCGCAGGATGCAGACGAAGCAGTTCAGATACGGTTCGATCTTTTTGGAATCTCTTGTATGAACCACCGCACTGACACAGAGCATCAGGAGCAGCAGAAACATACAGGGAATCGGTTTTATTAACGTAGCGATGATCGCTGCGACCGAAAGTCCCGCAAGCATGGGATATTTTGCTCTTCCGGTGCGATCCACGTCTTTCAGTGCATCGATATAATCTGCAATCGACATTTTCCAGATCTTTTTGACTTCTTTTACCCGGGTGAGTACCTGGATCCGCTCCTCTTCATGTGTCTGAAAATACGCAATCAGCCGTTCTCTCTCCTCAAGCACTTCCCGGTGCATCTGTGGCTGACGCAGCATCTGATAGAGGACATCTTCTCCGCAGGACGATAGTGTATTGTTCATGCGAATAAAAATTTCGTCCATCTGCAGATCGTTCCAGGTGATGTCATCGATCATAAACGGTTCGCCCTCATGCCGTCTGGCATAATGGGAAATGCTCTCAAGTTCCTCCTGGGTATATTCCCGATCCGGTATGGTTCCCCAACGCTGTTTTAAGTGCCGCAGAAACCATTTGCGCTGCCGGATCTTATCCCAGATGATCATGGCAGCGCACAGGATCAGGATGCCCCCTGCCGTGAGCAGGGTTATCATCCATTCACTTTTCATTTATTATCCTCTTAAAATTACTCCGCTTTCAGGAATCCCTCAAAGATATCCAGAGTCTCTTTGGTTGTCTCTTCGGTATGCGCATTGGATAAGAACATTGCCTCGAACTGAGACGGTCCAAGATGTACCCCATGCTCCAGCATATAGCGGAAGTAACGGGCAAATTCTTCGGTATCGGAAGTCTTCGCATCTTCATAATTTTCCACATCCTGATCGGTGAAATAGATGCATCCCAGAGAACCGATATGGTTGACTTTCCACGGTTTTCCGTATTTTTTCACCAGTTCTTTCATGCCTTCATACAGCTTGTCACCCATATGACTCATGTTGGTGTAGATCTCCGGATGATCTTTCAGGATTTTTAACTGCGTCAGTCCTGCTGCCATAGCCACCGGATTACCACTCAGGGTTCCTGCCTGGTATACATGACCGACCGGTGCGATCACTTCCATGATCTCCCGTTTTCCGCCAAAGGCACCGACCGGCATACCGGCACCGATGATTTTTCCGTAAGTCACCAGATCCGCCTCGATACCAAAGCGTTCCTGTGCACCGCCGAATGCCAGACGGAAGCCCGTGATAACCTCGTCAAAGATCAGAACCGTACCATTTTTTGTGCAGAGTTCCCGAAGACCTTTTAAGAAGCCTTCTTTCGGAAGTACCACACCCATGTTGGCAGCTACCGGCTCTACGATCACGGCTGCGATCTGTCCTTCATTCTCTTCAAAGAGCATCTTGACGCTTTCAAGATTGTTGTATACAGCAGTCAGGGTATCCTGGGTTGCTCCCGCAGGTACACCGGCACTGTCCGGGATTCCCGCAGTCATCACACCGGAACCGGCTTTTACCAACAGGGCATCGGAATGTCCGTGATAGCATCCGGCGAATTTGACAATTTTATTTCTTCCGGTATATCCTCTGGCGGCACGGATCGCGCTCATCACGGCTTCTGTTCCGGAGTTTACCATACGGATCATCTCGATGGACGGAATATTTTCACAGATAAATTCTGCCATCTCCACCTCGATCTCGGTAGCCGCGCCGAAGCTCAGACCGCTTTCTGCTTTGCGGATCACGGCGTTCCGGACTTCCGGGTTGTTATGACCGAGGATCATCGGTCCCCAGGAACTGATATAATCGATATATCTCTTGCTGTCTGCATCTACCACATACGGACCTGTGGCTCCCTCGATAAACCGTGGGGTCATTCCCACAGAGCCGTAGGCACGTACCGGGCTGTTGACGCCTCCCGGAATAACTTTCACTGCTCTTTCAAATAATTCGTCTGATCTGCTCATTATCCGATTCTCCCTTCGTCCATACATTTTGCCAGTTCTTTTGCATAATAAGTCAGATAAATCTGTGCGCCGGCGCGATAGGTGCTCACTGCCATCTCACACATGATCCTCTCTTCATCGATCCAGCCTTTCTGTGCAGCTGCTTTCACCATCGCGTATTCTCCGCTGACGCTGTAGGCTGCTACCGGAACATTCGTCACTTCTTTTACTTTTGTGATCATATCCAGATAAGACATCGCCGGTTTTACCATGATGATATCGGCTCCCTCATCCACATCGAGAAGGGCTTCTTTCACACCTTCGCGGCTGTTGTGCGGATCCATCTGATAACTCTTTCTGTCTCCAAATGCCGGGGCAGAATCTGCCGCCTCACGGAACGGACCGTAGAAAGCAGATGCGTATTTTACCGCATAGGACATGATCGGGGTCTCTTTGTGACCGTTTTTGTCTAACATGTTGCGGATTGCCAGCACACGACCGTCCATCATATCGGAAGGTGCTACCATGTCCGCACCTGCCTGCACATGGGACAGAGCTGTCTTTGCCAGCAGATCCAGGGTGCTGTCATTTTCCACTTCATGACCGCAGAGCATGCCGCAGTGACCATGGCTGGTGTACTCGCACAGGCACACATCGGTAATATAATACAGTTCCGGGAATTTTTCTTTTCCCACCTGCAGAGCGCGCTGTACGATACCGTCCTGGGCGTATGCCTGGCTTGCGATCTCGTCTTTATGATCCGGGATACCAAAAAGCATTACGCTTCCCACGCCTGCTTTTGCCAGACGCTCCAATTCATATGGAAGACGATCCAGTGTGTAACGGAACTGTCCCGGCATCGACGGGATCTCGTCCTCTCTCCCGGTACCTTCCTGCACAAACATCGGGTAAATCAGGGAAGATTTGTCCATCCGGGTCTCCCGTATCATCTTTCTGATCGTCTCTCCTCCACGGAGCCGTCTCGGTCTCTTTATCATATCCATGTTCATTTTCCTCTTTCTTCTGTCGGTTTGTTTTTGTTGTTTTTTATTTCTGCATTTTTAATTCTATTACCAGATCCACCAGACTGTCAATAGACGCTTCCTTTGCAACTGCCGTTTTCATCCCATAGCGCAGTGCCTCCGCCTCTGTCTGTTTTCCGATACAGGCTGCCAGAACTTTCGTATCATCCAGTCCCGGTGTAGCTGCCACAAAGCCTTTTACCGTCGATGCACTGGTAAATACCGCACAGTCGATCTTTCCGCTCTCAAACTGTCCTTTTTCATCGATCAGTTCCTGACTCTCATAAAAGGTATCATAGATTGCCACATCGTCTACCGTAAGATCTTCTCTCTTTGCCAGTTCTTCGGTCACTTCTTTATTTCCAATCGCCGCTCTCGCCAGTAAAATCTTCGCTCCCGGCTCACACTCTTTCGCCATTTTCGCTCCAAGCGATGCCCCGTCAAAGACTTCCGGCATCAGATCCGGATACAGATGATGTTCTTTTAACGCTTTTGCGGTTCCTCTTCCGATGACAGCGATCTTTACCGATCCCAGTGCACGGATATCTTTTCCGGCATCCATCAGCAGTTCAAAGAAAATTCTCACACCGCTCGGACTGGTAAATGCAAGCCACTGATAGGTGTCAAGTTTTTCAAATGCCTTGTAAATGTTCGTTCTGTCTTCCACCGGTTTTACACCGATTGCCGGAAGTTCCAGCACTTCCGCTCCCTGTTCCCGGAGTTTCTTTGCCAAGCCGGAAACCAGTTCTTTCGGCCGGGTTACCAACACTTTGTAACCGGCAAGCGGCAGTTTTTCATACCAGCCGAACGTATCTGCCACCTGGCAGACCTGTCCGACCACGATGATCGCCGGTGTCTGAATCTTCGCCGCATCGGATGCCTGTTTTAAGGTGGCTACCGTTGCCACCACCCGTTTTTGTCCCGCAGTGGTTCCCTGCTGCAGCACTGCCGCCGGAGTTTCCGGATCCATACCGGCTTCCAGAAGCCCTTTGCAGATATCTTCCATTGCAGTGATTCCCATCAGAAATACCAGTGTTCCCCGAGTTCTTACGAGCGCTTCAAAATCAATATTATAGTTTTCCCCTGCCCGTTTGTGACCGGTGATCACATGGACAGAAGAACAAAAATCTCTGTGTGTGACCGGGATTCCGTTATATGCCGGAACCGCGATGCAGGAAGTCACACCCGGCACGACCTCATATGGGATATTATGTTCACACAGAAGTTCCAGTTCCTCGCCGCCGCGTCCAAAAAGGAACGGATCACCGCCCTTTAAGCGCACGACACGTTTTCCCTCCTGGGCTTTCTCCAGAAGAACCTGATTAATATTTTCCTGTTTCATCGTGTGGTGTCCGGCGCGTTTGCCCACATTGATCTTCTCTGCGGACGCCGGCACAATCGCCAGCACGCCGTCGCCTACCAGACTGTCATATACCACAACCTCGGCTTTTGCGAGGATTTCTCTTCCCTTTATTGTAAAAAGTCCTACATCTCCTGGACCAGCACCTACCAGCCAGACTTTTCCCTGTGTACTCATCCTTCTGCCTCCCTGATCAGTTTCTTTGCCAGAGCCACGCCAAGTGTCTCCGGGTCTTCTACGGATCCGCGCATCGTTCCGATCGTATGCTTTCCGGTACTCTCCTGATAATACAAACCGCGCAGGAAGATCTCATCTCCCTCGATCACCGCATGCGCCGCCACCGGCGAAGAACAGCCGCCGTCAAGATAGCGGACAAAGGCACGTTCACAGAGTGCCGCAATAGTTCCTTCCCGGTCTGAAAAATGCTCCAGATACGAATAGTCTTCTCCCTGCCGTCCCTGAACTGCAAGAATCCCCTGTCCTGCTGCCGGGATCACTTCGTCCGGCTCATAATACCTGGAGATCCGCTTTTTCAGTCCCAGTCTCTTTAATCCTGCCGCCGCAAGGATCAATCCGCTGTACTCTCCGTCATCCAGTTTTTTCAGTCTTGTCAGGACATTTCCACGGACACTCTGAAACATCGCTTCCGGATACATCTTCTGTAACTGCAGAATTCGTCTCTGACTGGAGCATCCGATTGGTTTTGTAAGATCCAGTGTATCTGCCCCTTCCGGAAGTACCAGCACATCTCTCGGATCCTCTCTTTTTGAAAATGCCACGATCGGCAGTTCTTCCGGAACTTCCATCGGCATATCTTTTAAGCTATGCACAGACAGATCACTTCGCCTGTCTATCAGTGCCTTATCCAGTTCTTTTACAAACAGTCCTTTGCCGCCCACTTTATCCAGTGTCCGATCCAGGATCTTATCACCGGTTGTCTTCATCGTCAGCAGACGGATCTCTTTTTGGGGACATTCTTTTTTCAGGTAATCCATCACCATCTCACTCTGGATCACCGCCAGACGGCTCTCCCGGCTTCCGATACAGATCGTATGATTTACCACTGCCTCGATCTGTTTTCGAAGTTCGGCAGTTCCTTTATGGTCTTTTCCCGAACCATTGATACCGATCACATACGGGTCTTTGCGGATCACTCCCGGGAAATGAAAATCACATTTTTCCTGGTTACTTGCCACATTGACAAGCGCGCCCAGACATTTTGCCACACTGTAGATCCCGTCATTTAATTTCGGATCATTCGTAGCCGCCAGTACCATCCAGGCATCGTAAATATCCTCTCTCTGATACTCCCTGTGGAAAATCGTAAGTTTCTTCTCATTTTCCAGTTCTTCCAGCTCTCCGGTCACTTCCGGCGCTACCACGACAATCTGTGGTGCAAACGGAAGTAAGGTCTTTACCCGTCTTGTGGCGATAGCTCCTCCACCGATCACCACGATCTTTTTCTCACTGATATCCACAAATAAAGGAAAAAAAGCGTTATTCTTCATATACTTTTTCCAGTCCTTCCACACAATCTATAAATGCATCGGTCTCCAGGGTATCCCGCAGTCCAAAAATCATCTTCGTCACTACTTTTCCCGCCGCCGTATCGATCGATGCTTCCAGGTCTTTTCGTTCCTGTTCGCTAAGAGGCAGTTTTCCAAGAATCTTATGTAACCGGAGGTTCAGATCCGTCACCGCATCCTCTTTGATCTCCTGGATCCGCGGAATCAGTGCCCGTCCCTGATACCAGACATAAAAATCATCGATTTCTTCCTGAATGATTGCTTCCGCCTGTTCCATCGACTGCAGGGTTGCCGCACTCGGTCCGCTCAGTTTGAAATCATCGATCGTATACAGCTCTGCTCCTTCGATCTCACCGATTCCCGGCTCCATATCCCTCGGAACAGCAAGATCGATAAAAATAATCTGTTTTTTCAGATCCAGTCCTTCTATCTGCTCTTTCGTCAGTGTACAGTTCGGACTTGCCGTCGCACTGACAACCAGATCACAGCCCGGAAGAAAATCCAGACGTTCTCCGTAATTGATTCTGGAGCATCCCATCGGGATCGTCACCACACCACTTCGATACTGACGGACAGTGACTGTCACATCCGCTCCGGTCCGTCTCAGGGACTGTGCGGCCAGTTTACCCATCTCTCCGTTTCCGATAACCATGCAGCGTGCCTCTGCAAACGGAAAATTCCGTTCTTTTAACATTTCAATCGCCTGATCCATCGCGGTCTGATTGGCTCTGGAGAAAATAACGTTCGTCTTTACTTTCTTTCCCGCCGTCACCGCTTTTCGAAACAGGACTTCCAGTACATTATCTGTCACAAAAACATCTCTCGCCAGTGTCAGCGCATCTTTGACCTGTGTGATGATCTGGTCTTCCGCCAGGATCATGGATTTTAACCCACTGGTCAGATGAAACAGATGATCCACTGCCTCTTCTTCCTTTCGCTCCACAAAATACTCTCCGTACTGGGTAGGATCCACTTCTTTGATCTTACAAAGCTCTTCTAACAAAGTTCCGTCCCAGTCCGCTTTCGTGCTCGCCCACAGTTCCATACGGTTGCAGGTGGACAGGATGACACAACCCTGGATCCCCGGGATTTTCTTCAGTCGTTCCATCGCCGCTGTCGCATTTTTCTTTGTAAAGGAAAACATGGCGCGGATATCTACATTTGCTTTATTATAATCAATTCCGATCATCGATATACTCATATCTTTTGTTCCTCCTTGACAGCATTTTACAGTTTTATAAAAATGCATTACGAGTTATCATACCACATCTTTCGCTTTTGGAAAACAGTCACACGAATTTTTGTACAGACAATTGACAAAAAGTAATCAATAAGGGTACACTACACACAGAGGAATTATTACTATTGATGAAAGGAACAAAACCTTATGTCTACAACAAAAAAAGCCATTCTGGTGGTCAGTTTCGGTACCAGTTTTCCGGATACCTGCAAAAAGACCATCGATGTGATTGAACAGCGTATCGGTGAACATTTCTCCGATTATAAGATTTATCGTGCCTGGACCAGTAAAATGATCATGGCAAAACTTCTGGCACGAGACAATATCAAAATCAACAATGTAACCGAAGCCATGGAGCAGATGATCGCAGACGGCATCACAGAAGTGATCGTACAGCCTACCCATGTGATCAACGGTATCGAAAATGATCTGATGAAAGAAGATGCTCTTGCCTTCAAAAATCATTTTGAGCGCATTACCTTTGGCGATCCGCTTCTCACCACACAGCAGGATCATGTAGAGATCGTCAATGCCATCTGCCAGGAGTTCTCCGACCTCCCGTCAGACTGTGCCCTGATCCTTATGGGACACGGAACCAGCCATTATGCTAATGATGTCTACGCGGCACTGGATTACCGTTTCAAAGACCTGGGACATGACAACATCCATCTGGCTACCGTAGAAGGTTACCCGACGCTGGAAAATGTCATCCGTCTGGTCAAAGAACAGGGAGCAAAAAAAGTGATCCTCACACCGTTTATGATCGTAGCGGGCGATCATGCGCGAAACGATATGTCCGGTGAAGACGAAGATTCCTGGAAAAATCAGTTCCAGGCAGCAGGATATGAAGTGGAATGTTGCCTGAAAGGGCTCGGCGAGTATCCGGCAGTACAGAATATGCTGATCCGCCACGTCACCGAAGTCTGCTAGAGCGTGGCTGAAAAGAAGCGATATGCAAACTCCTACCATTGCATATCGCTTCTTTTTTACTGTATTCCCTGTTGTCTCTTGATCCTGTCGGCCAATTTCCCAGAGAGATTTAATATTATGTATTCAGTTCATATAATATCTTATCCCCGTTTTGTGGACCATGCAGAGCAGTCCCATACACCGGTAGCCAGTCCTTCATAGAATTCCGGTTCGTGGCAGACCATCAGGATACTTCCTTTGTAGTCTTTGAGTGCACGTTTTAACTCTGCCTTTGCATCCGCATCCAGATGGTTGGTCGGCTCGTCGAGAACCAGAAGATTTGTCTCCCGGTTAATGAGTTTACACAGCCGCACTTTCGCCTGTTCTCCACCACTCAGCACACGCACCTGGCTCTCGATATGTTTGGTCGTCAGACCGCATTTTGCCAGAGCGGAACGTACTTCGTACTGCGTATAGGAAGGAAATTCTTCCCAGATCTCTTCGATACAGGTCTTTGTATTATCCTGTGAGGATTCCTGTTCAAAATATCCGATGTACAGATAATCTCCCAGCTGGGCAAATCCATCCAGCGGTTTGATCATTCCCAGAATACTCTTTAACAGAGTTGTCTTACCGATACCATTGGCTCCGGTCAGTACGACTTTCTCCCCGCGCTCCATCTCCAGATTCAGTGGCGAAGACAATGGTTCGTCATATCCGATCACCAGATCTTTCGTACAAAACAGCTGTTTTCCGGCAGTTCTCGCTTCTTTAAACAAAAACTGTGGTTTCGGGCGCTCCTGCATCAACTCGATTTTTTCCATCTTATCCAGTTTTTTCTGGCGGGACATCGCCATATTTCTGGTCGACACTCTGGCTTTGTTTCTCGCCACGAAGTCTTTCAGTTCACTGATCTCCTGCTGCTGTCTCTTATAGGCCGCCTCCAACTGCGCTTTCTTCACCGCATAGACCTCTTCAAAATGATGATAATCCCCCACATAGCGATCCAGCTTCTGGTTTTCCATATGATAAATGATATTTACCACACTGTTCAAAAACGGAATATCATGTGAGATTAGGATAAATGCATTCTCGTACTCGTTCAGATACCGTTTCAGCCACTCGATATGCTGCACATCGAGATAGTTGGTCGGCTCGTCCAAAAGCAGGATGTCCGGTTTTTCCAGCAGGAGTTTTCCGAGAAGGATCTTGGTACGCTGTCCACCGGACAGTTCCGTCACATCACTCTCCAGTCCCAGATCCAGCAGTCCCAGCGCCCGTGCTACCTCTTCGACTTTCGCGTCAATGATGTAAAAATCGTGCATCGTCAGAAGATCCTGGATCGTTCCCAGTTCTTCCATCATCTGTTCCATCTCTTCCGGGGAAGCCTCTCCCATCTGATCGCAGATGGTGTTCATCTTCTCTTCCAGTTCATACAGCCAGGAAAACGCAGAAGACAGCACTTCCCGGATGGTCATTCCCTTTTTCAGTTCCGCATGCTGATCCAGATAACCCACACGCACATTTTTTGCCCACTCAATTTTTCCCTCGTCCGGCATCATCCGGTCGGTGACGATCTTAAAAAACGTGGATTTTCCTTCTCCATTGGCTCCTACCAGTCCGATATGCTCCCCCTTCAATAAGCGGAAAGACACATCCTGAAAAATGGCTCTGTCACCGAATCCATGGGACAGGTGTTCTACGTTTAATATACTCATAAATGTTTATTCTCCTGTTCATTAGCATAAAAAGTGCCCCGCCATCTTGCGCAGCGGGACACCCTCTTAACAACTGCAAAATAAATTATATCCGATGATCATCAGGGCTGCTGCAATCAATACCGTCCACACACAGGTGGGAATCAGCAGCTGGATCAGCATACCCACGCCGACCCAAAAAAATACAAATCCCAGGACTCTCGTGATTACTCACCCTGCTTTTTCTCTTCTTGATTCAGTATATGCTCGATATCGTCAGAGGTATTCGCATCGTCCTTGTCTTTTCCTGTAAATTTATCTGCCAGATCCGGAACCATGTCGAGGATCTTGGTGATGGCATCCTGATTCTTTACATTGACCAGTTTGGTTCCGTTTTTATTGATGACCAGAACAGCTGACGGAGAAATCTTTCCGCCCATACCGCCGGCTCCGTTGTTTTTATTGCCTTCTGCAAATGCTCCGGCTCCCACACCAAAAGATACATCTACCAGCGGTAAAATAATCGTATCGCCTACGGTGATCGCATCTCCGACAACGGTTTTTGTAGTGATAAAGCTGTCCATTCCTTTAAAAAGTGCTTCTACTGTATTCTGAAAACTGTTTTCTGCCATAGCAAAAACCTCCTTTTATCTGATCTTTTTCAAAGTCTTTCGTACATCCGGATTGCGGTAGATCTTCCATGCCTGCCACAGCAGACAGGCTGCCACGATCCGTCCTCTCATCCGAAGGTTGCCCTCCAGAATCTTCTCCTCAAATCTAGGATACACTGCCACGCCTTTCCCGTACAGCGGATAGGCGATCGCCACTGCACCGAGTATCTGTCCGGTCAGTGCCGGATCCTCACATCCGAAGGTAATGGATCCCCTGATCTTTCGGGGCAGTACATGGCGAATCAGTTTTCTTCCCTTTTCTGTCAGAAAATGGAGCGCCGCCTGTGTACTCTCTTCTTTCCACAGCGTTCGCCATTGCTTTATTTTATCACAGAATCCCCGGAATGTTAACCGGATATTTGTAAGCTTTTTCTTTAGTTTTCCCGGAAATCCAAGAATCGAACCGATGATTTTTTTGCATCTGTTCCAAAACCGTGACAGTTTTTCGGAGATTGTTTCTTTTTTCGGAGTATTCTCCGTCTTTTCCAGCTCTGTCTTTGTAAGTTCTGTTTCTTTCGGCTTGTCCGTGTCCTGTTTTTCCGTTATTGTCGCGTCCGTTTTCCTTGTTTCGGACTCTGTTGTTTTTGCTTCTTTCGCTTCTGGCTCAGTCGTCTTCGATCTCTCTGATTCTATCTGTTTTTCTTCCACTCTCTGCTCTTTCTCAGCCGTCCGCGCCTTTTCTTCTATCTGTAGCGGCTTTTCTTTCTCTTTTCTCTCCACAGCCGCCTTCTGTGCCTGTGCAGCCTTCTGCGCCGCCTGTTTTCTCTGTTCCTTACGTCTCTGTGCTTTTTTCCTTCTTCTCTTCTTTTTCCATCTTTTCAGAGCCGCTCCGGCTTTCTTCAGTGGCACACCAAAAAGATAACACTCCCAGTCCAGTTCTTTCTCCCGGTACTGTATCCGCAGATGAATCAGATGCAGCAGCCAGGAAACCCGGATTTTTCCGTTTGCCTCACTCCATCCGGGGGATGGTTTTTCTTCTTCCAGCTGATATCTTACCGGAACAAACAGCACCGAAAGTACAATCGCCAGAAGCAGTCCCAGGATAACCAGCAGGAGGATTCCCAGAATCTTTAAAATTGTCAGTATTACGTGCATGCTTCATCCTCCTGCTGTCCGCTGAGATAGTGGCGGATGTCTCCGTTTTTCTGCTTTCTGTATGTAGCCTCGGCAAGCTGCCGGACCAGTTCCAGCGCCTCTCCATAACCGCATGCGATTCCGATGATCTCCGGGCATCTTCGATAAACAGTTTTCTGTAATAACTGGTTTGCCTCTGTGATCTCCAGCTGGTTTTCCGGATTCTGCGCCAGGGTGATCAGATAAACCTCATACTGTGGTCTTCGATGCTCCACACGCCAGCGGATCCGCGTTGCCTTTTTCTTTGCCTGTTCTCCGTAATATAAGTTCTTAGACCATTTCAGCATCCTGTCTTCAAAAACACCCCTTTCTTATGCGGAAAAGGGAGGGATCTTTTATCCCTCCCCATTTTTCACCATGTATCCGTTTTAAAAATACTTGCGGTTTCCCCAGAGATTGGATTTTCGCAAATCCAGATACTCATTGTACGCCATCTCAAGAATCTGGCGTTCATTGGAAAATTTCAGCAGATGGTAAGCCTCGTGAAATTTGTAATAACCGGAATCCACAAAATACTCTTCCCGTTGCGGTTTGCTGTGATAGCTGTTCGCCGACATCAAAAACCAGTGCACGTCCTTTTCCACCACATCATCCTGAATACTGAAGCTGTACTGGCTTTTTCCCACGTATTTTACAATGGAAGCCTGTACACCTGCTTCTTCTTTTACCTCGCGGAGAGCCGTCTCGTGATATTCCTCTCCTTCTTCCACAGTTCCCTTTGGCAGAACCCATCCTTCATACCTGTTTTTATAGCTTTTGTATAAAGTCAGGATTTTTCCCCGATATATTACCACTCCGCCACAGCTCGTTGCCTCAATCATTTGCAAATCCTCCTGTAATGCGTTGTGTATCTTTTTGCTGCTGTACTTAACGATCGTTTTGCAGCATTTTCACTGCCTCAAGTATACCTCTTTTCTGAAAACTCTGCAACCTTTTAGTTATTGTAATACGCATCAAAGATTTTCTGTGCGATCGGCACTGCCACTTCGCTTCCGGAACCGGATTCCTCTGCGATCACACTGACGACGATATCCGGATCTTCCACATTGGAAAATCCTACAAACCATGCATGCGGTGTCGTGCTGCTGGCATCTCCGTGCTCTGCGGTTCCGGTCTTTCCTGCTGCTGTGTAACCTCTTCCGGAAAGTGCAGATCCGGTTCCTTTTTCCACAACACCGGTCATCAGTTCTGTCAGTTTGGATGCTTCCTGTGCGGTCATCAGTTTTTTATAAATCTTTGGTGTATAGGATTTTACTGTCGTTCCGGTATAGCTCTCGATCTTTTCCACCAGATACGGTGTCATCAGGTTACCGCCGTTTGCCACAGCGCTTGTAAGCATCGCCATATACATCGGAGATACCAGGGTATCGCCCTGTCCGATCGCTGTCTGCATCGTCAGTGCATCTGCGCTGTTCGCTTCCAGACCAAAATTACATTTGCGATAGGGAAGATCAATAGGAAGCTGACTGTTGAATAACAGCCCTTTTACCGTATCCACATACTCGCTCCGATCCAGATCTACTCCGATCTGTGCAAATGCCGAGTTACAGGAATGGGCAAATGCACTTGCAAAATCCTCATGTCCATGAACCGTATTGTGATAACAGTGGATCGTATAACCGCCATTTTCCACCTCACCGACACAGTCAAAGGAGAAGTTGTCAAACGTATTGTTCTGTCTCCAGTAGGCAAGTGCCGTGACGATCTTAAAGGTAGATCCCGGCGGGTACTGTCCCTGTGTTGCACGGTTTACCAGAATCGAACTGCCAGCATCCGCATTGATCTGATCCCAGTCATCTGAGATCGTATTCGGGTTAAAGTCCGGTTTGCTGACCATTGCAAGGATCTTACCGGTATCCGGCTCCATCACCACAACCGCACCTTTTCGATCGCCGAGCGCATCGAACGCTGTCTGCTGCAGCTTTGTATCCAGTGTCGTATAGACATTATCCCCGACATTTTTCTCATTCTGAAACTCTTTCTGCACCTGTTCCGCCACATTCGCATGGGAGGTCAGAAGCTGTGAGTTCATTACCTGTTCCAGACCGCTGGTACCCTTGCCCGAATATCCTATCACATGGGCAAATACATTCTTATAAGGATACTGCCGGTACTCATTTCCCTCTGAATCTTTTTCCGTACTGGCAAGAATATCTCCGTCCGAAGCCAGGATCTTCCCTTTGGTTACCCGCTCCTGATACGTTCCCTGTCGTTTGCTGTTGTACGGACTGTTGGCGTACTCATCCCGCAGTTCCACATTAAAGTAAACCAGATAACCGATCAGGGCAAGGAAAATTCCCACAAAGCAGTAGGCAATGATTGTGTATTCCTTACCAGTTGAGGCTTTTTTCTGTTTGCTCCTGGATTTTTTCTTCGAGTGTTTTCTCCCGGTATCCAGATCCTCCTGAAACTCCATTTCCTCCAGGCGGGTTCTGTTTTGGTGGTTTCTTTGATTTTTTACGTTTCTCTTTTCTCTTTCTTTCAAGTTCTTCACCTTCGTCTTCTCTGAGAATATACAGTCCCTGGATGATGGCAAACATCAGAATCGTACAGATCACCGAGCTTCCGCCATAACTTACCAGTGGAAGGGTAATTCCTGTCATAGGAATAAATTTGCTGGTTCCGCCGACTGTCAGAAATACCTGGAACGCATATTCCGCGCCCAGTCCCATCGCGATCAGCTTATAAAATGGTTTGCTCATCCGCATGGAAACATTGACAATCATCAGATAGCAGCTCATGCAGACCAGAAGCATGCAGATTGCAAAGATCGCTCCCAGTTCCTCACAGATCGCTGCAAATATAAAATCCTTGTCCACAACAGGGATGATATTCGGCATTCCTTTTCCAAGTCCCATACCGAACCATCCGCCGGCACTGATACCGAACAGTCCCTGTGCAACCTGATATCCCCCTCCGACTTTATCATATACCGCAATCGGATCCTGCCATACAATCACACGCTGCCGTACATGATTAAACAGGAAATACGCCGCAACCGCAGCCACTGCACCACCGGCAAGTCCCGCCAGTGCATACCGGGCTTTCTTTGTTGCCACATACAGCATGACAATATATGCCACGAAGAATACGACCGCACTTCCCAGGTCTTTTGACACCACCAGGATCAGCACATGAGCCGCCGCCACAATAGTCGTGACCACGACCCGTTTAAAACTGGTATCTTCTCTCAGCATACCTGCCACAAAGAATACAAAGGTGATCTTTACCAGTTCCGAAAACTGGAAGGTGACACCACCGATCTCAATCGATAACTTGGCTCCGCCGGAGATTGCCGCCATGGCAAGTACCACCATCAAAAGAACAAGTCCCACGATTCCATACAGCCAGGTCAAATCCTTTAAGATTTTTACCTTTCTTACGATCACCGGTACGATAAATGAAAGCACCATACCGATCACTACGATTTCAAACTGCTTAACTGCCTTGTCAAAACTCAGTCTGCTCAGGATCAGAAAACCGATACTCAAAAGCATACACATATTATTGACAATCAGCAGATTTCCTTTCCTGTAGATTACGCGGTACAGAATCTGTACCACGACGATAAACAGGAACACCGCTCCGTACATCATCAGTATCTTCATATCATTGTTCTGTAAAAACAGAACCGTATATGCTACCAGATTCATAAACAGCATCAGTACGATCTGTCTGCGCAGCATATTTCTCTGATCTTCAATATCCCGTTTCCGAAATACGGTAAAACAGGAAAATGTATAGATCATCATCAGAAGAATGATGAGATATTTGGATACTTCTGTGATTACATTTTCCACTGCATCTCCTCCACTTTCTGTCTATTCCACGCCCCGCTGGAAATGTCCTTTGGTTGTCTCTTCTGTCTGCATCCATCCGTCCGGCTTCTGCCCTCTCAGATAGACCTCCACAAACGCCCGGGCAATCTTCTCTGTCTCTTTCTCCGTTTCTGTCGTGAAGGAAAGACGATATGCTTCCACGCCCAGTTTTTCTGCCTTTTCCTTTTCTTTCAGCAGGGAAGTCGGCAGCGCGTTGTAGATCGTATTGTAACAGAACTCACAGCTGCATACACCGTGAAATTCTTTCTGATACCGGTCTTTGAGCGTATACTGTGCACAGGCATGATTGCAACGATCCATCGTTTTCTGGACACACTGTACGGAAACCATCATCGGCGTATATCCGTACACGATCAGTTCACTGTTTTTATTGTTTCTGTGCGCCAGTTCTTTCGCATTCAGTTCCAGCGGAACTGTATCGCCAAGAATTCCTTTTTCCATCCAGAACGCTTCCGCCCGGTTATTCATGGTATAAATATTGGCGTCCAGAACGATCCGGGAAGTAAGTCCCATAGCATCCAGGATCCCGTAACTTTCCATATTTTGAACCAAAAAACCGCCAAGCCCTTTCTGTACCAGTTCGGTAAATGTTTCTTTCCTTCCGTCCAGTTCCCGGTCACGGACAATCCGCGGCAGTGTCAGAAACAGTTCTTTTCCCGCTGTCTGAAGTCTGTTTATCCACGCTTCCACATTCTGTGCAAAGTCTTTCACCGGGAAAATTCCGCAGTCCGCATAGATTCTGCGGATTCCGTCTGTCTGTGCCACAACCGCAAGCTGTTCTTTTGTTTGTACTGCTGCGCTGAGCGTTCCCGGAGCTGTCTGTTTTTTGACATCCGGAACATCTTTCGGATCACGTTCCTTCGCTTTTCTCTGTTTCCACGGACGAAGCATCTCTTTTTGAAGTGCTTCGAGTGCCTGTCGTCTCAGATGGTTTAACTGCTGCATCGGGAGAAAAATATCATCTCCCATGAAAATATCCAGCTTCTCAAAAGCAAATCCGGATCCTCCGGTTTTTTCCATCTGTCTACGGATCCTGTCCTCTCCCAACGGACAGTTCGTCGCAGCCTGCACGGTTTCTCCTTCCACTGTCACACTGACATCCCCCGCCTGTACTTCCAGAATTGCCGGACATCCGGTATATACGGTCAGCGTTCCCTGTACCGGAACCGGTGTCTTTTTCTCCATATATTCTTTCCGTATTCTGGAAAATAATTCCTCGTTTCGAATCGTGCCGCCGCTTTTTTCATTTTCCAGTGCCATCATCGATCTTCCGTTTCGCTGCTTATAATAGCTTTGATGAAATCCGTCCCGATTATAGATATCCCACAGGATCTTCCGATCTTCTTCTGTAACCACCGGTCGTTTTTCCCCTGCAAGATAGCGGTCCAGATATTTCCGGTAAACAGATACCACACCCGCGGTATATTCCGGTTTCTTCATTCTTCCTTCGATCTTCAGTGAATAAACACCCGCCTCGATGATCTCCGGCAGGATCTCCACCGTGCACATATCTTTCGGGCTGAGCACATACGCGGTCTGCTCATTGTTCAGGCGTTTTCCGTCCCTGTATACCTGATACGGCAGACGGCAGGGCTGTGCGCATCTTCCCCGGTTGCCGCTTCTTCCGCCGATCATACTGCTCATCAGACACTGACCGGAATAGCAGTAACAGAGTGCCCCGTGAACAAAGCTCTCAATCTCCATATGTGTCGCATCGTAAATCTTTTTAATTTCTTCCAGTAACAGCTCCCTCGCAGTCACCACACGGGTTGCCCCGGCTTTCTTTAAAAGTTTTGCACTCTCCACACCGGTGACCGTCATCTGCGTGCTTGCATGGATGTGCAGCTTTGGAAAATATGTTTTAATAAATTCCATCACCCCGAGATCCTGAACGATGACTGCGTCCAGTCCCGCCTCGTAGAGTGGTGTCAGATACGCATATAGTTCTTCTTCCAGTTCCCGGTTTTTTAACAGCGTATTGATGGTCAGATACAGCTGCTTTCCCTTCAGATGTGCCAGATCGATCGCCCGGATCAACTGTTCCTGATCCAGATTGTCCGCATACGCGCGGGCACCGAACTTCTGACCTCCCAGATAGACAGCATCCGCCCCGGCTTCAAATGCAGCTTCCAGAGCCTCATAGGAACCGGCGGGCGCCAGTAATTCTACCTTCATATACTCCTCCTTACAAAAAAGGCTATCGCAGATGCTGCGACAGTCTTCTTTTTTATTTCAGCAGATTTTCCATATCTTCTTCCAGTTTCTTCATCTGCTGTTCCAGTTCTTCTTTTTCCTTCTTCAGATTCTCAACCTCGATCTGTGCTTCGATCAGATCGTGTTTCAGATCATACATTTCCTTATCTTTCAGCTGGGAATCCTCTTCAAAAACTTCTGCCTGATGCTTTGCCTTGAAATAATCATCTGCAATGTTCAGGCTGAGCAGCGTGTTTTTTGTTTCCACCGGCTGTCGGTTGTATCCCGGCAGTTCGGAAAGCTGGGCAAGTTTATGGTTCATATAAGAAGCCACATTTTGCAGATATTCTTCACTTTCATATCCACTTAATGTGATGATCTTTCCTCCGATTAATACCTTAATTGTATTTTTTGCTGGCATTACGGCATTTCCTCCATTTTATGTATGCTCTGCAAAAACAGTGTGCGATTTTGCAGACAGTCCACAATTTTTTGAAACATTACCAAAATGTTCCGCTGTCAGGACTCTCTTCTATTATAAACAAAATCCCCCAAAAAACAACCCCTTAGATTCCCAAATGATGATATGCCAGCTCCGTAGCCACCCGTCCTCTCGGCGTGCGGTTTAAAAATCCGTACTGAATCAGGTACGGTTCATACACATCTTCGATGGTTCCTGCATCTTCTCCGATGGCTGCCGCCAGGGTATCCAGCCCTACCGGTCCGCCGTTAAACTTCTGAATGATCATCTCCAGTATCTTGCGGTCCGTCTGATCCAGACCATACCGGTCAACTTCCAGAAGTTCCAGTGCAAAATCAGCTACTTCTTTCGTGATCTTTCCATCGTATTTGACCTGTGCAAAATCACGCACCCGCTTTAACAGACGGTTTGCCAGACGCGGGGTCCCTCTCGAACGCTTTGCCATCTCCCTGGCACCGTCCGCATCAATCTCCACACCCAGTACCTTTGCCGAGTGCTGGATGATCGTCTGTAATTCTTCCTCTGTGTAAAATTCCAGATGATGAATCACTCCGAAACGATCCCGCAGCGGCGCTGTCAGAAGTCCCGCTCTAGTGGTTGCCCCGACCAGTGTAAAATGCGGCAGATCCAGCCGGATCGAACGCGCAGTTGCACCTTTTCCGATCATGATATCGATCGCATAATCTTCCATTGCCGGATAGAGTACCTCCTCCACCTGACGATTCAGACGGTGGATCTCATCCACAAAAAGGACATCCCCTTCCTGCAAATTGTTTAAGATGGCTGCCATCTCGCCCGGTTTTTCGATCGCCGGACCGGAGGTTACTTTCATATGCACACCCATCTCATTGGCGATAATCCCTGCCAGTGTGGTCTTTCCAAGTCCCGGCGGGCCATAGAACAATACGTGATCCAGCGCATCGTTCCGCTGTTTCGCAGCTTCTATATAAATCTTCAGATTTTTCTTTGCTTTCTCCTGACCGATATAATCATCCAGACACTGGGGACGAAGGCTGCCCTCGATGCGGATGTCTTCTTCCATCATATCGGTTGTGATAATACGTCTTTCCATACTCTATTTTTTCTCCATATACATAGCCTACAGCATCTTCTTCAACGCGGCTTTCAGCAGGGTTTCCACATCCATCGTCTCCGCACCCTCTACTTTTTTCACCGCGCGCAGTGCATCGGTGTTCGGATAGCCAAGTGCTACCAGTGCCTGTACTGCTTCCTGCAGCTGGCTGTCTCCTGCCGTCTTCGTTGTGTCTGCAGCTGCCTGGTTGGCTAATTTCTGTTCGAAGGCATCTTCCAGATCCAGTTTGTCTTTCAGTTCCAGAATCAGTTTCTGCGCTGTCTTTTTACCGATTCCCGGTGCTTTGGCGATAGCTGCCGCATCGTCTGCCAGAACCGCAAACCGCAGATCATCCGCTGACAGTGCCGAAAGAATCCCAAGCCCTGCCTTCGGTCCGATGCCGTTGACACCTAATAACAGTTTGAACACCCTCAGATCGTCTCTTGTCGCAAAGCCATATAACTGCATGGCATCTTCTTTTACATTCAGATATGTATATACTTTTACTTCCTGACCAATCGGAATTGCGCCAGAAAAAACGGAACCGGGTACGAAGATTCGATAGCCGATTCCGTGATTATCTACAATAATGCACTGGTCGTCCGCTTCCTCCAGTATGCCTTTCACGTATCCTATCATACTAAACTCCTTTTTTCGGGAACTGCCCCAAACAACAGTTCCCTTAATCTACGTTCTATCATACCACAAGGTGGACGACCTTTCAATTTTTAATTTGCAGATACCAGGTTTCCAAAGCGAAACGCTTTTCGTGTTTGCATGAGAAAACTTTTTGCCTTGGAAACCGCCAGACATGCGAAAGTAGCAATTTACGAAGTAAATCAGCGGATTTCGAATGGCTGGAGGATTGTGGGAGCAGCTTTGCTGCGGAACAATCCGTAAGTATCAAATAATACAGTGTCTCGGACAGTTTTCTTTACACAGTCCGCAATTGGTACATTTCTCATAATCGATATGTGCCACATTGTCTGTAACCGTAATCGCCTGTACCGGGCAGTTCTTTTCGCATTTTTTACAGCCGATACAACCTTTGTCACAGGCGTTCATCGTAGCCTTGCCTTTATCCTGAGAGCTGCAGCTTACTTTTACTGTCTGCTCATACGGGATCAGCTCGATCAGGTGATGTGGACAGACAGCCACACACTGACCGCAGGCTTTACATTTTTCTTTATCTATATGGGCGATGCCATTGATGACACGGATTGCATTAAAGTTACATGCCTTTACGCAGGTTCCGTAACCGAGACATCCATGGTGACATTTTTTTTCTCCGCCACCCGGGATAAATGCCATGACCGCGCAGTCTTCCACGCCGTCATACACATAATTGTTTCTGGCACTTTCACAGTCACCCGCACATTTTACAAATGCTGTCATGCGGCGTCCCTCTGTGATCTCCTCTCCCATGATGGCTGCGATGGCTTTCGCCACTTCATTACCGCCCACCGGACAGCCATTTACCGGTGCTTTTCCGGCTGCGATTGCAGCTGCCAGTCCGTCGCATCCCGGATATCCACAGCCACCGCAGTTATTGCCCGGAAGCTGTTCTCTGACGGCGATCTCTTTTTCATTAACTTCCACTGCAAATTTCTTTCCGGCTACCCCAAGGAGCAGTCCGATCACCAGTCCTGTGCCGCCTACCAAAGCCGCAGCAATAAGTATTCCTGTAATCATAAAACTCCCTCCTTAAATCATTCCGGAAAATCCGAAGAACGCAATGGACATCAAACCTGCGGTCAGAAGTACGATCGGCATTCCCCGGAAAGGTTTCGGTATATCGTTATATTCGATTTTCTCACGAAGTCCTGCCATCAGCACGATGGAAATGGTAAATCCGACTGCGGTTGCAAAACCGTTGACCGTACCTTCCAGGATTCCGTAATTATTCTGTACATTTAACAGTGCCACACCAAGTACTGCACAGTTGGTGGTGATCAAAGGAAGATACACACCCAGACTCTTATACAGTGCCGGCATCGTCTTTTTCAGGAACATCTCAACCAGCTGTACCAGAGCAGCGATCACCAGAATAAATACGATAGTCTGCATATATTCCATCCCCGTTGTCACCAGCACAAATTTATAAATCAGACTGGTACAGAAAGAAGAAATCGTCAGCACGAAGATTACAGCCGCACCCATACCTGCTGCCGTGTCCATTTTCTTCGATACACCGAGGAAAGGACACAAACCGAGGAACTGGCTTAAGACTACGTTATTTACCAGCGCCGAACCGACGGCGATCATTAACAATGTTCTCATGACTGGGTTCCTCCTTTCTCAGCGCTCTTTTTACTTGCACACATATGATTGCTGCAGCCTGCACAGAGACTCTCGTCACATGCTTTCGGAGCTGCGGCAGGATCTTTTTTCATTTTCACACGGTTCTGCAGTGCCACCAGCATCGCCAGCACAAAGAAAGCTCCCGGTGCCAGAATAAAAATAGTAGCTCCGCCGTTGAAAATCGTCATGCCAAAGATCTTACCGGAACCGATCAACTCTCGGACGATACCGATACTGGTAAGTCCCACGGTAAATCCAAGTCCCATTCCGATTCCGTCAAACAGAGAACTGATCGGACCGTTCTTGGACGCATATGCTTCCGCACGTCCCAGGATGATACAGTTAACTACGATCAGCGGAATATAGATTCCCAGAGAATCGTAAAGGCTCGGAATAAATCCCTGTAATAAGAACTGTACGATGGTTACAAATGATGCAACGACTACGATATAAGCCGGCATACGCACACTGTCCGGAATCATTTTCCGGAGCATCGAGATCATCAGGTTGGACAGGGCAAGAATCACCATTGTCGTCATACCCATACCAAAACCATTTTTTGCAGATGTGGTAACTGCCAGTGTAGGACACATACCAAGCATCAGCACAAAGGTGGGATTCTCCTTGATGATACCATTATACAAACGTTCCAGAGGTGAATTTGCTTTCATCACTGATCTCCCCCTTCCATCACACGAAATGCACAAAGACCGGCGTTGACACCGTTTGTCATGGCATTGGTCGTAACTGTGGCACCACTGATGGCATTGATCTCGTCATCCTGTGTTGCGCCGTTTTTTGTATACTGTAATTGTTCTACCTGTTTTCCGACAAACTGATCTTTGAATGCAGGAGTATCCGCATTCATACCAAGTCCGGCGGTCTCACCGATCGACAGGATCGAGATGCCGTTCAGCGTACCGTCGTTTTGTACACCCATGGAAAACTGGATATCTCCGCCATATCCTTCCGAAGTCACAACGGTAAATGCATAACCGAGCGTCTCTCCGCTCTCATCTTCTGCACGCATGATTTCTTCTATGGACTGCGCTTTATAACCTTCCTGATCCAGCTGATCTCGGATCGTCTGTATCAAGGTATCATCCATCTTTACCTCTTCAAAAGCTGCAGCATCTGTAAATACCTGTTCATAAGCCTCTGCTTTCGCCTGCGCTTCCTGTCTGGCAATCGGATCTTTTGTGATCTCATATACACCACCAAGGGCCACACCCGCCACCAGAGTGATCAGTGTAAGGGCAAGGGCATCTTTGATAATCTTATTTTTCATGCTTCACCCCTCCTTTTCCAAATGCTGTCGGTACAGTCAGCCGTTCGATAACCGGAATCAGCAGGTTGCCGAAGATGATGGCATAGGATACGCCCTCTGCGGAGGCTCCGAAGATACGAAACAGTCCTGTCAGACATCCCAGGATCACGCCATATACCAGCTGTCCTTGTTTGGTGATCGGTGTCGTTACATAATCGGTGGCCATAAACCATGCACCAAGCATCAGTCCACCACCCAGAAGCTGTTCTAACAGATAATAACCGTCTGCTCCATGTCCGCCGAACAAAATTACGAAAATAACAAAACTTCCGATATATGTACACGGGATTCTCCAGTCAATAACTTTCAGGATCAATAAGAATACCGCTCCGATCAGGATCGCCAGTGCAGAAGTCTCACCGATAGTTCCCTGCGTATTACCAAGAAACAGGCTTAACAGATCTACTTTTTCTCCTGCTTTTACCGCTGCCAGAGGTGTGGCACCGGATACGGTATCCACCAGTTTAACAAGACCGCCACCTGCAGTAAAGTTGGTCATCTGACCGGTAAAAGATAACAGCAGGAAACATCTTGCCGCCAGTGCCGGGTTCATAATATTCTGTCCCAGACCACCAAACAGCTGTTTTACGATCAGAATGGCAAAAACACCACCGATCACCGGAATCCACCAGGGAGCAGATGCCGGAAGGTTCAGACCCAGTAACAGCCCAGTGATCACTGCGCTTCCATCCCGGATTGTCAACGGTTTATGCATCAGCGTTTCATAGATTCCCTCTGTCGCCACACAGGTTGCCACTGACAGACAGACCAGCAGCAGTGCCTTCCATCCAAAGAAACACACACCTGCCACTGTTGCCGGCATCAGAGCCACGATTACCATTTTCATAAGATAATCTGTGGTCACTTTTGAACGGATATGCGGCGATGAGGATACATGTAATAACTCTCCCATATTTCACATCTCCCTCTTATTTTTTCTTTCTATTGGCCATAACCATTTTTCTCATGGAACGGATCTCCTGTACCAGCGGTCGTTTTGCCGGACAGACATAGCTGCAACAGCCACATTCGCAGCACTCCATACCATTATACTTGACAAATGCTTCTTCTTTTCTGTGTTCCGCAAAGGTTGCAAGCTTCGTCGGAAGCAGATGCTCCGGACATTCACTGACACACCTTCCACAGTTGATGCAGGCGGTAGCCCGGGAACGGCTGACCTCATCTTTTGTCAGTACCAAAAGCGCGGATGTGGTTTTGGTTACCGGTACATGATAATCAAACATGGCAAATCCCATCATCGGACCACCGGAGATCACTTTCTCCACTGTGCCCTTCAGACCACCTGCCGCATCCAGAAGTTCCTGAAAATCCATACCCACCGGTGCCCGGAAGTTCGATGGCGTATTCACACCGTCTCCGGTAACGGTAACAATCCGCTGCATCAACGGTTTTCCTTCCGCTACCGCCTCATAGACAGACACTACCGTATCCACGTTATCCACGATACATCCCGCATCTGCCGGAAGCATGGAAGAATTGATTGTCTCTCCGGTCACTGCATAGATCAGCATACGCTCTGCACCCTGTGGATATTTTGTCTTTAATGGCTGTACTTCGATATTTGCTTCGCCTTCTACCAGCTCCTGCAGTTTTGCGATGCCCTCCGGTTTGTTGTCCTCAATACAGATATATCCTTTTGCACCATCAAAAAGCTGCAGCATCACTTTCAGTCCGCCGACCAGTTTTTCCGGCTGTTCCAGCATGATCCGATAGTCGGAAGTCAGATATGGCTCACATTCTGCACCATTGACCAGAATGTATTTGATCTTTTCCGGTTCTTTCGGTGAAAGTTTTACATGAGTAGGGAATCCTGCACCACCCATACCTACGATACCCGCTTTCTGAATCTTCCCACGGATCTCGTCTTTGGATAATTGTGTGATATTTTTTGTTTCTTCAAACGCTACTGATTCGTACACTTCATCGTTTTCCACTATAATCGCATCACAGTAGCCTCCGGTTGCTGTCAAACGTTTTTCAATTCCCTTTACCACGCCGGATACCGATGCATAAACCGGAGCGGATACAAAGCCCCCTGCCTCTGCGATCATCTGTCCCACCAGAACCCGATCACCTTTTTTTACAATCGGTTTTGCAGGTGCCCCGATATGTTGGGATACAAGATAGGCCAGTTCTTTTCCCGGACGGATATCCTGGATCGCCCGATCTCTTGACAGATCTTTCCCGTCATACGGGTGGATACCTCCTCTAAATGTTCCAGACCCCATACACTAGTCCTCCCTTTTTCGTTCTTGCGCGTTTTGTCAGCTTTTACGCACTCTTTTTGTTCTGTTTACGGTTCTTTTTCAGAGTCAGTCTCCGACGACGTTCAAAACTGCTGACCATATTCGGATACGCCCGGAGATGTCTCCTGGAGATATGACGGATACTCTTTTTCACATCCCCATACTTCTGTACAAATTCTTCGTATTTGCCCAGGATATTATCTTTTGTTTCCAGAAGTCTGCTGTCGTTTGCACTGTAACGTTCTACCATCTCGCGGAACAGTTTCTTACGTTCTTCGATCATATCGTTCCACTTTCCAACTGGAAGTTCCATCCGGTAAACTTCTGCTTTCGCACGGGCTTCCTCTGCCACCTCATACAGTTTGGTATCCCGCAGATTCTCCTGAAATTCGTCCCATACAACATCCAGCTTCTTCATCTTGTTTCGCAGATCGAAAGCGGCTGCTGCAGAGAATGCAAAATCCACGGTATATCCTGCCAGCCATACATAGACCAGTACGATTCCTGTTTTTCTCGGAACCATTTCCACCAGATCCCCTACAACCGGCTGAAATACATAAAACAGAATCAATGTGAAAAATCCCCATGCTACAGAACTGCCCAAGCAGATCTTTCCCTGAAAGTTAAACTTTTTGTCGCTGTAATCCCACCAGTTGGTGTGAAAAATAGCTTCCATCAGTACACCTGTCACATATTCCAGAATCGTGGCGACTGCCACCCCTGCAAAATAGAGTTCCAGGATGTTTCCTGCCACCGGACGTAAGATCACGTAGACGGTCACCGCCCCCACTCCATAGATTGTTACAAACGGTCCGGATACAAATCCCCTGTTTACCCATTTTTTGCTTTTGGCCGATACGTAACAGCTTTCCCAGATCCATCCCATAAAGCTGTATACAATAAACCAACTGAGAATATGATACAGATCAACTCCCAGAATCTCAAAACTCAATCCCTCTTCCTCCTTCTTTTTATTTATGATAAAATTCTCATATCACTGTTATCATTATAGCTTATTATTTCTAAAAAAAATACTGTTTTTTTTATTTTTTTGTGTATAATATTAGAAACAAGGTATATTTTAGCCATTATTTTTGGTACATTTTGACATTTTATTAACATACTTACAGAAAGGATACTATATGCTGCAAAAAGATTACCCGGTGATATTACCAGATTACATATTGACACAGGAAGAATTTTCTCCGGAAAGCTGTCTGTTTTTTGATATCGAAACCACAGGATTATCCTGGAAGACCTCTCATCTTTATCTTCTTGGAGCTGTTTTTTATGAAAATGAAATCTGGATTCACAGGCAGTGGTTCTGCCAGAAACCCGGCGAAGAAAAAGAAGTGCTTCTTGCTTTTTCCGAACTTCTCTCCACCAGGAAACTGTTGTTCCACTATAACGGAACTACCTTTGATGTCCCTTACCTGATACATAAATACACCTTTTATCAGCTGCCTGCCCCCTGGGAGGGAACCCGGCAGCTGGATCTGTATCAACTGTTTTCCCCCTTAAAAAAGATCCTGCATCTGGAGCATATGCGTCAGAAAGATCTGGAACAGGCGATTGGACTTTTCCGGAAAGATCGGTACAGTGGCGGGAAACTCATTGAAGTGTATAAAAAATATCTGCTGAGCGGGGATGAAGATCTGCTTGAGATGCTTCGTCTGCATAACAAAGAAGATGTGGATGGGATGCTGCATCTTCTGCCACTCTTTTCGATCCGTGCTTTATGGACCGGAAATTGTCAGGAATTTATCACATGCAATCACACGCCGGAGAACAATTTAATCCTTTCTGTGCAGCCGAAATATCCGTTTCCGGTCCGTTTTGAAAAGGAATTGCCACATGCTGTACTCCGTGTAACTCCCGATCAGCTCCTCTTAGAGATTCATTCGGAGGCAGGATGCAAAAAATTCTTTTATCCCAATTATAAAGATTACTACTATCTCCCCATGGAAGACGAGGCGATTCATAAGAGTGTGGGGGCTTATGTAGATAAAGATCACCGTGAGAAGGCGACCGCCGACAACTGTTACAAAAAAGTAAGTGGATGCTTTTATCCCCAGTATGAGGATCTTTTTACTCCGGCTTTCCGGGATGAACGCAAGGAGAAAAACAGCTGGTTTCTTTTGCCGGGAGATTTTGATGAAGATCAGGAACAACTTCTAAAATACTTAAACCATCTGCTTTCTCATGTGCTACAATAAACATTTTTGGATGATTGATTATAATATAGAAAAAATCCGCGATTGTCACACACGCAATCACGGATTTTGTTTTGTCATATGCACAAAAGCCACCCGGCATACTGTTTTGCATATCGGGTGGCTTATCTTTTGCTTACATAAATTTATGATCTGTCAGATCTCTTTGCCCGGCTACAGATTACTCTTCCTCTGCTGCTTCTTCAGCTACAGGCTCCAGAGCTTTCATGCTCAGGCTGATTTTTTTCTCTTCGCCGTTGAAATCAACAACTTTTGCTGTGATTACCTGACCTACACTCAGAACATCTGAAGGTTTTTCCACATGTTCTCTGGAGATCTGGGATACATGCAGAAGAGCATCTACACCTGGTTCCAGTTCAACGAATGCACCGAACTCTGTCATACGTGCGATTGTTCCTTCTACTACGTTTCCTACAGCATATTTTTCATCTGCATGCAGCCATGGGTTCTGATCTTCGAACTTCAGGCTCAGTGCGATCTTGTCTCCGTTGATATCTTTGATCAGAACTTTGATCGGCTCACCAACTTTGAAGATCTTCTTCGGGTTTTCTACTCTTCCCCAGGACATCTCGGAGATATGCAGCAGACCATCTGCTCCGCCCAGATCGATGAATGCACCGAAATCTGTAACGTTCTTAACAACACCGTCTACAACATCGCCAACTGCAATCTTCTCGAACAGAGCTTTCTGCTGTTCAGCTTTTGCTGCCAGTAACAGCTGTTTTCTGTCACCGATGATTCTTCTTCTTCTCGGGTTGAACTCTGTGATAACGAATTCGATTTCCTGATCTGCATATTTGCTCAGATCTTTTTCATAAGTATCGGAAACCAGGCTTGCAGGAATGAATACTCTTGCTTCGTCGATCACTACGCTCAGTCCGCCATTCAGTACCTGAGAAACTTTTGCTTTCAGAACTTCTTTGTTTTCGAAAGCTTCTTCCAGTCTCTTGTTTCCTTTTTCTGCTGCCAGTCTCTTGTAAGTCAGCAGAACCTGTCCTTCACCATCGTTTACTTTCAGGACTTTTACTTCCATAGTATCACCAGGTTTTACTACAGTTGTAAGGTCGATAGAGGAATCGTTGCTGTATTCGTTCTTTGTAAGAATACCATCAGCTTTGTAACCAATATTTAAAATGATCTCGTCTTCTTTGACGTCGATTACTGTACCTTCGACTACCTCCCCATTTCTAATTGTTTTTAATGATTCTTCCAGCATTTGTTCAAAACTTAATTCTGACATGTTTTTGAACCTCCTCAATTATATTATTTGGGGTGGAAGCCCCCGCTGTAATACCTACGCAACCAATACATTGAAAAGGCTTAGTATCCAAATCAACAAGTGTCTGTATATAGTAAGTATTTTCACACTCTTTTCGACAAATCTCGTATAATTTCTGCGTATTGGAACTATGTCTGCCGCCAATGACAATCATGGTATCTGCTTCGCAGGCAATCTGCCGTGCTTCCAGCTGTCTTTCCTCGGTCGCACTACAGATCGTATTTAAAACAACTTTATCATACCTCTTTTTTTCAAGAATTTCAACTAATTCTTGAAATTTGTTGTAATTAAATGTCGTCTGACTCACCACACACAGCTTTTCACCCTCCGAAAAGGCGAGATTTTCGGCTTCTTCGTGGCTGGATATCACAGTCACCGGACCTTCACACCAGCCTTTGATGCCTTCCACCTCCGGGTGTGTGTCATTGCCAACGATAATAATATGGCGTCCTGCTTTACTTTCCCGCTCCACAATCTTATGGATCTTCCGTACAAACGGGCAGGTGGCATCCACACATTCCAGCCCTTTTTCTTCGATCACTTCGTAGATTTCTTTCGGTACGCCATGGGAACGGATCACCACAGTTCCTTCCATAAGATCTTTCAGTTCCTGTTCATTTTCCAGAACCCGGACACCTTTTTTCTCCAGATCCGTCACCACTTCTTCGTTGTGAATGATCGGTCCATAGGTGTAAATATTCTGTTTGCCCATGTTGACCTGCTCATATACTTTTTCCACCGCCCGTTTCACGCCGAAACAGAATCCCGCGGTACGGGCTACCAGAATCTTTCTTTCTTCCATATGCACCTCTTATGCCTGTTTCTTTTTCTCAAATTCTGCAATCACTGCCGCAGTCACTTCTTCGATTCCCATAAAGGACGCATCCACCAGCACTGCATCTTCTGCCTGGCGAAGCGGGGAGATCTCACGGTTCATATCACGGTTATCTCTCTCGATAATGTCAGCCTCGATCTGATCGAGTTCACCCGGCATTCCTTTTTCCTGCAGTTCCAGATATCTTCTCTTCGCACGCTCTTTCGCGCTGGCGGTCAGATAAATCTTGACTGTCGCATCCGGAAGTACCTGTGTTCCGATATCTCTTCCGTCCATGACTACATTTTCTTTTGCTGCCAGCTGTCTTTGCAGTGCTACCAGTTTTTCTCTCACTTCTTTGATCACGGAGATCTTGGATGCGGTATTTCCTACGATTTCCTGACGGATCTCTGTGGATACATTTTTTCCGTTTAACAGAACCTGCTGTACGCCGTCTTCGTAAAGGATCGTCACATCGATATCCGGGCAGGCTGCTGCTACTTTCGCCTGATCCTGTGGATCAATGTTCTGTTCCAGCACATACAGTGCCATGGCACGATACATGGCTCCGGTATCTACATAAATAAAAGACAGTTCTTTTGCCACTCTTTTTGCGATGGTGCTTTTTCCGGCACCGGATGGTCCATCGATTGCGATTGCATAACTCATATGTTTCCCTCTTTCCCCGGAATATTCCGTTTTTTTTATTATTTTATCAAAACCACTTCATCCTCTGACAGTCTTATTGTCCTAAAATATCCTTCTTACCAAGCAGTTTTCTGCTTTTATCTTTCTGCCTCAGCTGCCGCCATTGCCGCCGCATGAGCCGTTGACCAGGCGATCTGCAGATTATATCCACCGGTCAGCGCATCCAGATCCAGCACTTCTCCGGCAAAATAAAGCCCTTTTGTCTTTTTGGACTCCATCGTCTTCGGATCGACTTCTTTTACCTGAACGCCGCCTTTTGTGATGATGGCTTCCTGGAAGCCCCGCAGTCCGGTCACGGTAAATGGAAAAGCTTTCGTCTTTTCGATAAATCCGGCACGTTCCTCTCTGGTGATCTCATGCACCTTCTTTCCCGGTGCGATGCCGCCGAGATCCAGCATAACCGGAAGAAGTTTTGCAGGGAATAAAGAACCTGCCACGTTTTTAAACTGTTTGTTCTTTCCTTCTTCGAATTCCCGCAAAAGTCTTGCATCAAGCTGTTCTGCGGTCAGTGCCGGTTTCAGATCGATCCTCGCCGTCAGATACTTCTTTTTTAAGAGTTTTCCCACCTTTGCGCTGGCTGATAACACCAGCGGACCGGTAATCCCAAAATGCGTAAACATCATTTCCCCGAAATCTTCGTAGACACATTTTTTTCCGTCATACAAAGACAGGGTTACATTTTTCAGGGACAGCCCCTGTAATCTCGGAATATATTCCTCAGCTGTCACCATCGGCACCAGAGACGGTTGCAGATCTGTTACGGTATGACCGCCCTCTTTCGCCATCCGGTATCCATCCCCGGTGGAGCCTGTCGACTGATACGAATTGCCGCCGGTGGCAACCAGTACCTGATCCCCCTGGATCTTTTCTCCGTTTTCCAGCTGAATTCCGGTGATCCTTGCATTTCCGTCCTCTTCTTTTTCCACAAGAAGCCGTTTTACCCGGCTGCCCAGATGGATCTTCACACCGGCTTTTTTCATCTGCTGTTCCAGCGCCCGGATGATATCCGAGGAATGATCGGACAGCGGAAACATCCGTCCGCCGCGCTCCATCTTTGTCTTTACGCCTGCCGTTTCAAAAAAGTCGATCACATCGTAGTTCGTGTAGCCGTAGACGGCACTGTATAAAAAGCGCGGATTGGTAATGAAGGACTCAAACAGTTCCTCCGTGGCACAACCGTTGGTAAAGTTGCATCGGCCTTTTCCGGTGATGAAAAGTTTCTTTCCGAGCTTTTCGTTCTGTTCAAACAGATGCACTTCCATCCCATTTCGTGCCGCGTAGACAGAAGACAGCATGCCTGCCGCACCTCCGCCGATAATCAAAAATCGTTTCATGTTTTCTGTTCCTCCTGTTCCGGGTTCAACATCTTGATCGTATCGTCCGCGTGTTCCATCTCATCGTTGCTGTATACCTGATACTCGTCCCATATTTTCTCCATGGTCTCAAGGGTATGCACGACTTCTTTCTGCCGTTTCATACAGAGTGCCACCACCAGTGCGTTGACCACACTTAACGGTGCCACCAGAGAATCGACGATGGATGCCATATCACTTCTCGCGATAAGATTGCAGGATGAATACAGATTGATCGGAGAATGCACACTGTCGGTCAGTGTGATCACCTTGGCATTCCGGTTGTTGGCGAACTCAATTGCCTTTAAGGTTCGCATGGAATACCGTGGAAAACTGATGCCGATGATTGCATCCTGATCTCCGATCCGGATCATCTGTTCAAAGATCTCGCTGGCGCTGCTCGTCTGGATCAGACGCACATCGTCCAGGATCATATTCAGATAAAAACTCAAAAAGCTGGCTAAGGGTGCACAGCTTCGGATACCGATAATATAGATAGTTCTCGCAGAAAGCAGTGTCTCTACCGCCATCTCAAATGCCGCATGATCGATGTGTTCCATCGTCAGCTTGATGATCTCGATGTCTGACTGAAACACTGTATCCAGGATTTCTGCTTCCGGCACATGCCCGTAGGTCACTTTCATGCGCTGGATGGAATTTAACTTATTCCGCACCAGTTCTTCCAGTGCCCGATGAAATTCCGGAAATCCTTTGTACCCCAGCTGTGTGGCAAACCGCACGGTCGTCGACTCACTGACACCCACTTCTTTCCCCAGTTTCGATGCCGTCAGGAATACCGCCTTGTCATAATTTTTCAACACATAAGCCGCCAGACGTTTCTGCCCTTTGCTGAAGGTCTTGTCATATTTTTGAATCCGCAACAATAAATTATCTGCCTGTTCCATGCTCTTCGTCCTCTGTCGTATAATTTCAGTTTTTTATTATAGCATGATTTTTTCAAAAAGTGTACTATAGTTTTACAGGCATGGAAGTTCCGTACTTTTCCGGAATTTCCATGCCTGTAGGTTTTGATTTTTATTTATTTTTGATTTCCAATGCTATAAATCTTTAACAGATTCTCATCTTCCAAACAGGGAAAATCCTTTTTTCTTATACGGTTCTTCTGTCACAGAAGTTACCTGATAGCCTGTTTTTTCGATGGCTGCTTTCAGTTTCTCATGATCCAGAGATTCTTCGGAGATGATCTCTGTCTGTTTCTTTCCGTGAGAAGAGCTTACTTTCTTGATTGAAAATGCATTTCTCACAGCTTCGTTCACATGACTTTCGCACATACCGCACATCATGCCATCCACGCCAACGATTGTCTTTACCATTTTGTTTCCTTCTTTCTTTCAGATCTGTTCTTCACTTTTACTGAATGTTTTCCACCTGATAACCCTGGTCTTCCACCGCTTTTTTCAGAACCTCATCTGCTACTTCTGTCTCCATGGATACCACTGCGGTTCCTTTTTCATGGCTTACCTGTGCTTCGGTTACATGTTCCAGTTCTTCCAGAGTCTTTTTCACTCTTGCTTCACAGTGTCCGCACATCATACCTTTGATTGTCATTGTCTTTGTCATATTCTTTTCTCCTTTCGATGCCTCCCATTGCGGAAGGGTAACTTCATTTTTTATCTTATGATCTCTGTGTGAATCTTTCACTTTAAAAAGATTCAGGCGCAGAGCATTCGATACCACACAGAAACTTGACAGGCTCATCGCCAATGCTCCGAACATCGGGTTCAGCGTCCATCCGAAAATCGGGATCCATACACCGGCTGCCAGCGGGATACCGATAATGTTATAGAAAAATGCCCAGAACAGGTTCTCATGGATATTTCTCAGAGTTGCACGGCTTAACCGGACAGCTGCCGGCACATCACTCAGGCGGCTCTTCATCAGTACCACATCTGCGGCATCGATTGCCACATCGGCTCCGGCGCCGATGGCGATTCCAATATCAGCTCTGGTCAGTGCCGGCGCATCGTTGATACCATCTCCGACCATGGCTACTTTTCCATATTCTTTTAATTTACGGATAACTGCTTCTTTTCCATCCGGAAGGACTCCGGCGATCACCTGATCCACGCCTGCCTGTGCGCCGATCGCTTTTGCAGTCTGCTCATTGTCTCCGGTCAGCATAACGACCCGGATACCCATATTCTGCAGTTCCTGTACCGCTTTCGGGCTGTCCTCCTTGATCACATCGGCAACGGCGATCATACCGATCAATACGTCATCCTTTGCAAAAAGCAATGGCGTTTTTCCCTGTTTTGCCAGCGCCTGTGCCTGATTCTTTACATTTTCTCCTACTGTCACCTGGCTGCTGATGTATTTCATGCTTCCACCGAGCAGTCTGTGTCCCTCCAGCGTTCCTGTCAGACCATTTCCTGCCAGTGCCCGGAAATCTTCCACTTCTTTGGTGGCAATTTTTCTCTGTTCGATTTCTAACAGTACTGCCTTTGCCAGCGGATGTTCACTCTTCTTTTCCAGTGCTCCTGCCAGCTCCAGCAGTGTATTTTCCTCGTATCCCGGTTCGCATACCAGATCCGTTACTCTCGGTTCACCACTTGTGATGGTTCCCGTCTTATCCAGAGCCACGATCTGTACTCTTCCGGCTTCTTCCAGCGAAACAGCGGTTTTAAACAGGATACCATTTTTTGCTCCCATACCGTTACCAACCATGATTGCTACCGGTGTGGCAAGTCCCAGTGCACACGGGCAGCTGATAACCAGTACGGAAATACCTCTTGCGAGTGCGTAGCCGAAAGTCTGTCCGGCAAGCAGCCATACGATTGTTGTAACTACCGCGATCAGGATAACCACCGGTACAAATACACCGGAAACTTTATCTGCGATCTTCGCAATCGGCGCTTTTGTCGCAGCCGCATCGGTAACCATCTGGATGATCTGAGACAATGTGGTATCTTCCCCCACTCTCGTTGCCTCACAGCGGATAAATCCGGACTGGTTGATCGTAGCTGCCGATACCAGGTCACCCTCTTCTTTATCCACCGGGATGCTCTCTCCGGTCAGCGCCGCTTCATTGACTGCACTGTGTCCTTCCAGAATCTTTCCATCCACCGGAATACTTTCACCCGGGCGGACAACAAAGATATCTCCTTTTTCCACCTGCTCGATCGGTACGGTGACTTCTTTTTCTCCTTTGACCAAAACGGCTGTCTTCGGTGCCAGATTCATAAGACCTTTCAGCGCATCCGTGGTCTTTCCTTTGGATCTCGCCTCAAGCATCTTTCCCACGGTGATCAGCGTCAGGATCATCGCTGCGGATTCAAAATAAAAATCCATCATATAATCCATAACGGCTTCCATATTGCCGTCCACCTGTGCTCTGGTCATTGCGAAAAGCACATACACACTCCATAAGAAGGATGCCATCGATCCCATCGCTACCAGCGTATCCATGTTCGGAGATCTGTGCCACAGGCTCTTGAAACCGCTGATAAAGAATTTCTGGTTGATCACCATGACGATACCTGCCAGAAGCAGCTGTACCAGTCCCATCGCGATGTGGTTGTCATTAAACCATTCCGGCAGCGGCCAGCCCCACATCATATGCCCCATGGAAAAATACATCAACACCAGTAAAAATCCGACGGATGCGATCAGTCTGCGTTTCAAGACCGGTGTTTCCTTATCTTCGAGTGCGGATGCATCGCCTCCGGACTGTTTTTTTTCTCCGGCTCCTTTTTCGGAAGCGCCGTATCCTGCCTGTTCCACCGCCGCAATGATCTGCTCCGGCGGTACATCACCTTCCACGCCCATCGAGTTCGTCAGAAGGCTGACAGAGCAGGAGGTAACTCCCGGAACTTTTCCCACTGCTTTTTCCACTCTGGCACTGCAGGCGGCGCAGCTCATTCCGGTTACGTTGTATTGTTTCATGTCTTGATTCACCCTTTCTGTAAATACTTTATATGATAACTGTTTTTTAATTTTCAGTTATTTTCTGACTTTTGACCCTGGTATCATTATTTCATCAGTTTCTGCAACGTAGCCATCAGCTCATCCACCACTTCGTCTTTTCCCTCCCGGATATCCCGGACAACGCAGGAATGAATATGGCTGGATAACAGCTCCCGGTTAAATGCATTCATCGCTGCACTGACTGCTGCGGACTGAATCAGAATGTCATTACAGTAAGCATCCTTTTCAAGCATTCCCTTGATGCCGCGGATCTGTCCTTCGATGCGGCTCAGACGGTTCATCAGTTTCTTTCGCTCATCCTGGGAGCGGGCTGTCGTCTTGCAATGACAGCAGCATCCGGTTTCTTCCTGTGCAGTATTGCTTTCCGGTTCTGCTTTTTCCGTCGCACACCTCTCACATGTCTCGTTATCTGTTTTTATAGATTCGTCCTGTAATGCAGGATTCTGTTCTTTCACTCGATCACCTCATTTAATTTTCTTGTATACCCCTTGTGGGTATTTTTAATATATACCCCCTGTGGGTATTTTGTCAAGGTATTTATTGTATATTATTTCTCATTTTTCGGGTTTTATTTTTCCATATTCTGAAGTAACTGCAAACTTTCTCTGATCACCTGCGCAAATCAAATTTAGTCCACGGAACCAATTATTGGTATACACTGCAATACAAAAAGAGCAACGGAACTCTTCTCATCAAAGTTTCCGTTGCTCCCATATTCTTTTCTTTCTGTTTTCCTTCTACCACTCCAGCTGCGCCGCACCCCAGGTCAGCCCTGCACCGAATCCGGAGAGAATGATCTTCTGTCCCGGCTGCAACATTCCCTTTTTATTCATCTCATCGAGAAGAATCGGGATGCTTGCTGCGGAAGTGTTGCCGTACTGCTCCATATTCATCGGGAACTTTTCTTCCGGCACCCCAAGCCGCTTTGCCACGGACTGAATGATTCTGCTGTTAGCCTGATGAAGAATAAACCAATCGATTGTTTCCATCTGAGTTCCGGTCTTTTCTGTTACCTGTCGGATACATTCCGGGACTTTTTTCACTGCAAATCGAAAGACTTCCTGTCCGTTCATCTGAATATATTCCGTTTCAGAATCATTCTCCTTCCATGGATTCTCCATTTTCCTTCCCGGGCAGGTAAGTACTTCGCCGCCCACACCGTCCGACCACTGAACAAAACCTTCCATTCCATGATCTGCCGCCGTTACCACCGCCGCTCCGGCACCATCCCCAAACAGGACACAGGTGGAACGGTCGTTCCAGTCGATCAGTTTAGACAGCACTTCCACGCCCACCAGCAGGATATTTTTATAAATCCCGGCACGGATATACGCATGTGCGGTATGCAGGGCAAATAAAAAACCGGAACATGCCGCACTCAGATCAAATGCCGCCGCGTTCGTAGCATGGATGGCTTTCTGCACCAGACATGCAGTACTGGGAAACTGAAAATCACTGCTGCACGTTGCCACCAGGATCAGATCGATCTCCGATCCGTCCATCCCTGCATCTTTTAATGCTTCCTCTGCCGCAGCTGCTGCCATATCTGCTCCGCTTTCGTTGGTTGCGATTCGTCGGTTTCGAATCCCAGTCCGGGAAGCAATCCACTCATCACTGGTATCCACCAGCTTTGCCAGATCATCATTGGTCACCACATATTCCGGCAGATAACTTCCTGTTCCTATAATTTTCGTTGTCATATATGTTCCTCTTCTTTGCCTTTATTTTGAATTTCAAATTATTATCTTTTCAAAGTATATGTCATCTTTTCATTTTTGTCAAGGTACATAGCCAATGGAACTATAGCAGAAATATGCGGCAATATATCTTTCCTTTTATCACAACATGCAACAAAGTCCTCACCATCAAAAAATCAAATCCTGTCCGTAGAGCATTTTTATGCCGCGGAGTGATTTTCTGTAAAAAAAGAACGCCGGCACCGTTCTTCTCCCGCAGAACAATACCGGCCATCTTCTTTCTTCACTTTTTGGTATGTACCCTTCTCTCCGGGCTTACATAGGTGGATCCACTTCCGCCGAATCTGCCTTTGTTTTTCAGATACACATGTTTGATATACCAGAGGGTCTTTTTCTCCCCCTTCACTGCCAGCATCCGCAGCAGATATTCGATCTGTGCACTGGTATCCGGGTGGATGAACCACAGGCGATCTTTTCCCTTCATAAAATATTCCAGCGGCGAGGCATCGGTATACGTTCCCGGATGATAGGTCCGTGACGCGCTGATACGGTCCATGATCATCTCGGCGATGTATTTTCTTGGCATCGGCATACCGGCGAGCACGTGCTCTGCCCCGATCCCATAGTCTACCCAGTATTCAAAATGATGTTTGTTTCTTCCTTTGTGATGCAGCCAGGAAGTAGACACTCCGGTTGCTTCTCTCTCTGCATTGTTGGGACTTCTGGTTCCCTGATAGTATTTTGCTCCCACCAGGAACTCGGTAGGAGAATATTTCGACAGGTCATGCAAAAGTCCCTGTTTATATAATCCCACTTTAAAACAATACTTCATAACCAGAAGTTTATGGGATGTGATCGTCTTAAAATGTCCCCATGCGTTCATGTCACTTGTCTCCTGTCTTCCTAAAATGTCGTGATCAGCCTTCCGACCTTGATGCTCTGGTATCCCCTAACAGAACCAAAATCGTTCTCGGTTTTACATAAATCGATTTCTTCTCTTCCAGCAACGGTTCTTCCCCTTTCGGGTAGACACTGTCCTTCTTCGAGGAATCGATCGCCAGATACCAGTGCATCCTCTCCGGGATATCCGGCAGGGCGAATTTATGTTCATTCCAGTGCATATTGTAGATCACATAGATAAATACATCCGCTTTCCCGGTCATCTCTTTTGCGTAGCCCCCGCAGTACAAAATACCGATCTGCCGGCTGCTGCTCTCCGTGTCTGCAAACCAGGCACGTTCCGAATGATAGGAAATTTCCGGCCAGCCGAGGGATTTGTAGTCGGTCGGGCGGAGTTCCTGCGGCATATGCAGGATCGGATGATCTTTCCGAAAACGGATCAGATCTTTTACAAATCCACTCAACTGGCTGTACGATCTGCCCTTTTTCCAGTCCACCCAGCCGATTTCATTGTCCTGGCAGTACGCATTGTTATTCCCCATCTGGCTGTTTCCCAGTTCGTCACCACCGTATAACAGCGGCGTTCCCTGTGACAGAAACAACAAAAGCAATGCATTTCTCATCTGGCGTCTGCGAAGTTCCAGAATCGATGTCTTTCGTGTCGGACCTTCCACGCCACAGTTCCAGCTGTAATTATACGCACTTCCATCCCGGTTTTCCTCACCATTTTCCATATTATGACGGGTATCATAACTGGTCATATCCACCAGTGTAAATCCATCGTGGTTTGCCAGATAATGGATCTCGCCGTGATCCTGCGGATTTTCTCTGGTGTAATATAAGAATCCATTCACCTGATCCTCGTCACCTCGCAGGAATCGGCGCATCACACTCTGAAATCCGCTGTGACAGGCTGCCAGACGTTTTTTTCCACCCAGTTTTCTTGCAATCGTGCTCATATCATAGCCACAGCCGATCAGTTTCACATCCGCAAGTACCGCATCTCTCGCCAGCAGTTCCATCCAGACACCGTCACCCATCAGGACAAAGCCATCCACCCGGTACTCCATCCGCCAGAACCGCAGCACTTCCAGCACCGTCTGCGGATCCGTCTCCACCGGAAAATAAAAATCCATTAGATACTCGATGCCAGCCTCATGAAGAGCACTGAAAAAACTTTTCATTTCTTTCTCCGGCTGATTGCTCTTACAGTATGCCGCCTTCGGAGCAAAATAATTTCCCTTCGTATATCCCCAGTAATTCAGTTTTTCTTCCTGATACCGGATCGTTTTCTCATATCCATACCGGTCTTTTTCTTTCGTTTTCGGCGGATATTCTTCAAAATCATAGGACGGCATCAACTCCAGAGAGGTAATCCCCAGTTCTTTCCAGTACGGAATCTTCTCTGCCAGTCCCTGAAAGGTTCCCTTCGCCCGCACTCCGGAGGTCTTCTGCATCGTGTAACCCCTCGGATGTACTTTGTAAATCACCATATTTTCATAAGAAACCGGTTCCGCTAGCGGTGTCACCGGATATCCTCTCAGCACTTTTGCCACGGTCTCCGCTTTCTCTTCCGCTTTTTCACCAAAATGCGGTTCCCCCTTTACCAGTCTTGCTGCAGGATCGGTAAATGTTGTCTCTCCCTGCCGATACCGGTACTCATACTGGTACAGTCCCGGTTTTTCGACCAGCACCGCATACCGGCTGCCGGTGCGATATGTCTCATCCAGCAAAATGCGCTGTTCTTCGCTCCCATTCTTATAAAACAGAAGTTCCAGCGGTTCACCGCTTCCGGTATCTACCGCAAAATTATACCGGTTTCCTCTCCCGATCACTCCCGGACGGGATGGATCCCCCGGACTGATCTTCCAGGGTTTTCGTTCTGTTCCCATCTTTTTCCCCCTCTATAAACGGATATCCAGCTCTACCGGACAATGATCGGATCCAAAGATTTCTGTATGGATCTTCGCATCTTCCAGCTTGTCTTTCAGGCTTTCGGACACACAGAAATAGTCGATCCGCCATCCCGCATTCTTTTCTCTCGCTTTAAACCGGTAAGACCACCAGGAATAGATGCCCTCCTGATCCGGATAAAAATAACGGAAGGTATCGATGAAACCGGATTCCAGTACTTTTGAGAATTTTTCCCGTTCCTCATCGGTAAATCCGGCATTTTTCCGGTTGGTTTTCGGGTTTTTCAGGTCAATCTCTTTGTGTGCCACGTTGAGATCACCACAGAAAATCACCGGTTTCTCTTTCTCAAGCCCCTTCAGATACGCCAGAAAATCGTCTTCCCACTGCATCCGGTAAGGCAGTCGTGCCAGTTCATTCTGGGAATTCGGTGTATACACGGTCACCATAAAGAATTCCGGGTACTCCAGTGTGATCACCCGTCCTTCCTGATCATGTTCCTCGATGTTGATTCCATATCGTACAGACAGCGGTTCCTGTTTTGTAAAGATCGCTGTACCCGAATATCCTTTTTTCACTGCATAGTTCCAGTACTGATAATAACCCGGAAGATCCAGATCGATCTGTCCCTCCTGCAACTTACTCTCCTGAATACAGAAAATATCCGCATCCAGCTCCTGAAAGCGTTCTTTAAATCCTTTCGTCACACAGGCGCGCAGCCCATTTACATTCCATGATATCAGTTTCAAACATCTGTCCTCCTGTTTTGTCAATGATTCTATTATAACACACAAAAGCTGTCCAGTGAAGCATCCGATGGTCCGTGAAAATGAAGTCCTTTTTTCCGGTACTCTTCCATATATTCCCAGATTTCCTCCGTCACCAGTTCTCCCGGATTCACTAACGGGATTCCCGGCGGATACGGGATCAGTGCCTCCGCTGCGATCTGTCCCTTTGCCTCCCGCCATGGGATCCGTTTCTTTTCTTTAAAAAATGCCTGCCGCGGCGTATCGATCATCGGCGGAATCTCCGGAACCGGACGCGTTGCAGCATGCACGCTGTCTTCCTGCTTCTTTCCCGTCTCTTTTCTGCTGATGTCTTCCAACGCCTCCGCCAGCCGCTTCATATCGCTTTCCTCGTTGGCATAGGTCACAACGGCAACCACATACCGGTCATCGGAAAGTTCCATGCCGATCTTATATTCCTCATACAGCCGGTCTGCCAGCTGATAGCCGGATAATCCCAGATCTTCCGCTGAAATTACCAATCTTACCAGATCCAGATCATAGATTGCCTCTCCCCTGGCTTCTTCTCCCACACAGAAAATCCCCGGAATCTTTTTGATCGTCTCTCGCGCCATTTGTGCCAGTTTCAGTCCCCGTGCCAGCATCTCGTCCCCGTGAAGCGCCAATTCATACCGCGCCACATCCAGCGATGTCATCAGAAGATATGACGGACTGGTACTCTGTACCATATGCAGACAGTTCTCCAGCCCTCCAAGATCCACCCGGTCACTTCCCACATGAAGCAGTGAGCTCTGCGTCAGAGATCCCGTCACCTTATGCATGCTCTGTGCACACAGATCCGCTCCCTGCAGAATCGCTCCGAGCGGTAATGTCTCCGTGGCCGTTCCCTCTTTTTGAAAATACAGATGCCCTCCATGTGCCTCATCCACCAGAAGTACAGCGCCGTGTCTATGGCAGATTTCCGCGATCCCCCGGATATCACTGCACACACCATAATAGGTCGGACTCACCAGAAATACGGCCTTACAGTCCGGATGCTGCCGGAAACCTTCCTCCACCGTCTCCGGCGTCAGGCTTCCCCACAGTCCGGTTGCCGGATCCTGTTTCGGCATCAGATAAATGGGAACCGCTCCACTTAGCGTCAGTCCCATCAGCACAGATTTGTGGGCATTTCTTGCCACCATGATCTTCTCGCCTTCTTTTACGGAAGCAAGCACCATCGCTTCATTGCCACAGGTTGTCCCGTTGACCAGAAAATATGTCTTTTTCGCGTGAAATACTTCCGCCGCCAGTTCCTGCGCCTCCCGTATCACACCCTCCGGTTCATGCAGATCGTCCAGACCTTCCGCCTCTGTCAGATCAAACCGGAAAATCCCGTCCCCCGTCCACTGTCTCCAGCGGAGACTGATCCCTTTTTCATACCGGTGCCCCGGAATCTTAAAATATACCGGACGATCTGTTGTATAATCTACAATTGCATCCAGTAATGGGGTTTTTCTTTGTTCCATACGATTTCTCCTATCCGCGTAAAAAAGAAAGAGCCACCGCATCGTTATCTTCTGCGACAGCCCTTTCTTATATCAATCATGCATATCAGCACAATTATTCTTTATTATTTTACCAGTCTTGTCCAGCCATATTTGTCTTCTACTTTACCCCACTGGATACCTGTCAGATAATCATACAGTTTCTGAGTCAGTTCACCAATCTGGAAGTTATTGATGGTGATTTCTTCTCCTTTGTAAACCAGTGCGCCTACCGGAGAGATAACTGCTGCTGTACCGGTTCCGTATACTTCTTCCAGTCTTCCGTCTCTTCCGGCCTGCATCAGATCATCTACAGACAGATGAGTTTCATTTACTTTGTATCCCCAGTCTCTCAAGATGTGGATGATGGAATCTCTGGTTACGCCTGGAAGTACAGTTCCTTCGATCGGAGCTGTGTAGATTTCGCCGTCGATCTTGAACATGATGTTCATAGCGCCAACTTCTTCTACATATTTTCTTTCACGACCATCCAGCCACAGTACCTGAGAGCAGCCATATTTTTCAGCTTTTACCTGACCGATGATAGATCCTGCATAGTTACCACCGCATTTTGTAAATCCGGTACCACCCTGTACGGCACGAACATATTCGTCTTCAACCATGATCTTAACCGGAGCCAGACCTTCTGCATAGTAAGCACCTACAGGAGAAAGGATAATTACGAACTTGTATGCTTTTGATTTGTGTACGCCCAGAGAAGACTCACATGCAAATGCGAACGGACGGATGTACAGAGAAGTTTCCGGTTCAGACGGAACCCAGTCTTCTTCTGCTTTTACCAGTGCGTTTACTGCTTCAATAAACATATCTTCCGGAATCGTTGCCATACACAGACGTTCATTGGAATTGATCATACGACGTGCGTTCATCTCCGGACGGAATAACTGGATCTGACCATCTGCTCTTCTGTATGCTTTCAGTCCCTCAAATGTTTCCTGTGCATAATGTAAAACTACAGTAGCCGGATTCATCTCAATTGGTCCGTACGGGCGAATGGTTGCGTCATGCCAGCCAATTCCTTCATCATAGTCCATAGTGAACATGTAATCAGCGAAATATTTACCGAAACCAAGTTTCTTCTGATCCGGTTTTTCCTGCAGTTCTTCTCTTTTAATAAATTTGATATCCATAATATCTCTCCTCCTGCTTTTCTCGAATGTATTCTTACATTCTTACATTCTGCCGGAGCCAGTCTGCTTCGACAACATAGGTTAAGTATAAAACTACATTTTTCTCCCGTCAATAGAAAATCCGTTGCTTTTTATGATTTCTTCTGTTAAAGTATACATAGATATAGCTGTTCTGTCTGCAATCTTTATGCTGATACAGAACAGCTACCATATTAAGAAAGAGTGAGGTTTTTATTATGAGTGATCTGGAAAACAGCGCATGCACCGGTTCCTGCGATACCTGCGGATCCGACTGCAACCTTGATTTATCCAACCCGAATGCAACCGTAACCCTGACCCTGGACGATGACAGTGAACTGGTCTGTGCCGTCCTGACCATCTTCCCTGCCGGCGAGCATAAATATATTGCTCTGCTGCCATTAGATGAGAACGGCGAAAACCAGGACGGTGAAGTATTCTTATACCGTTTCTTCCAGGAAGAAGGACAGCAGCCGACTCTGGAAAACATCGAAGACGATGACGAATACGAGATCGCTGCTGATGCTTTCGATGAACTGTTAGACAGCGCCGAATACGACGAAGTGGTAGACGGAAAAGAACTGTAAAAGTATCTGAATCAAACTTTAGAAACACAAAATCCCGTACAGCAACCGAAAACTGTTGTTCAGTTTCCAACCCCTGTACGGGATTTTTGTATATAGTAGAAAAAGAATCCTGTTTTTCCTTCAAACGAAACTCTCTTTCAAATAATCAATCGTCATTATCTTCTACTTTCTCACCATAAATATAATAATGCACCCACTCGCCAAGATTTACCGCATGGTCCCCGATCCGCTCCATGTATTTTGCGATCATCAAAATATCCAGTTCGCTGCCGGTGTGGTTGGCATTTTTTATGATTTCTTCCATCAATTCCGCCTTCACTTCTTCAAACAGGCGGTCTACCTGATCGTCCGTGGCGATGACTTCGGATGCCAGTTTATCGTCTTTTCGAACGAACGCATTGACACTGTCATTGACCATCTTTGAAGCGATCTTGCCCATATCAAAAATCTTCGGGTGTACTTCCAGCTGGAAACCGGTCAGATGTTTGAATACATCTGCGATATCTGCGGTCTGATCCCCGATCCGCTCCATATCCGCGATCATACGAAGTGCAGAAGAGATACTTCTCAGATCCCCGGATACCGGCTGCTGGCGCAGCAGCAGATTCATACACATTGCCTCGATATCCCGCTCTTTCTGATCGATCTTCCGTTCAATCTTATGTACGCTGTCCGCGATCTGCTCATCCTTTTCCCGGAGTGCTTTCATCACCAGCGACATCGCCTCCTCGCAGAGGTCACCCATCTCAATCAATTCTCCATTCAGCTTAAGCAGCTGCTCCTGATATGCCTGTCTTGCCATCAGCCAAACCTCCCTGTGATATAATCGTCTGTCCGTTTATCCTTCGGTTTCGAAAATATAGTTTCCGTATCATTCATCTCCACCATCTCTCCCAGAAGGAACAATGCTGTCTTGTCTGAGATTCTGGCTGCCTGCTGCATATTGTGCGTAACCATAACGATCGTATACTGTTTTTTCAGTTCCAGTGCCAGGTCTTCGATCTTTGTCGTGGAGATCGGATCCAGCGCACTCGTCGGCTCATCCATCAGAAGAACTTCCGGCTGTACTGCCAGTGCTCTCGCGATACAGAGTCTCTGCTGCTGTCCGCCTGACATACCGAGCGCGCTCTTTTTCAGGCGGTCTTTTGTCTCGTCCCAGATCGCTGCTTTTTTCAGAGAATCTTCCACGATTGCATCCAGTTCACTCTTTTTGCGGATTCCGTGGGTTCTCGGTCCGTAGGCAACATTGTCATAGATGCTCATCGGAAACGGATTTGGCTTCTGAAATACCATACCTACCCGCTTTCTGAGCAGATTGACATTTTTCATCTGATTGATCGGTTCCCCATCCAGCAGCAGTGTTCCCGTGATCTTGCAGCCCTCCACCAGATCATTCATCCGGTTTAAGGATTTTAACAGCGTCGATTTTCCACAACCAGAAGGTCCGATAAAGGCAGTAATCTCTTTTTCCGGGATATGCATGGAAATTTTTTTCAATGCCTGAAAATCCCCGTAGAACAAATCCAGATCTTTTATCGTAAATTTATCTTTCTCCATTTTCTTACCTCTTTGTCAGTTTTTTTGCGATCCAGCCGGATCCAGCGTTAATAAGAAGTACCACGATCAGAAGTACCACTGCGGTTGCATACGCCTGTTTCATGTACAGTCCCTCGGACAACAGTGCGTACATATGAACTGCCAGTGTTCTTCCCGAACTCATCAGTCCCGGTACTTTTGCGATGGTTCCCGCGGTGTACATCAGTGCCGCCGTCTCTCCTACGACACGACCGATACCAAGGATGACACCCGATACGATACCAGGAACCGCAGACGGAAGAATGATACGGAAAATGGTCCGCAGTCTTCCGGCTCCCAGTCCGAAACTTCCCTCACGGAACGAATCCGGAACTGCCTTCAGCGCTTCTTCTGTCGTTCGAAGAATCAGAGGCAGGATCATAATTGCAAGGGTAAGTGCACCTCCCAGGAAGGTATACCCCCATTTGAATGTGGTTGCAAATAACAGATAACCGAACAGACCATACACGATCGACGGAATACCGGAAAGTGTTTCCGCGGTGATCCGTACCAGTTTTACCAGTTTGCTTCCTCGTTTTGCATATTCCACCAGATAGATGGCTGCACCGATACCTACCGGAACAGCAAATAACAGAACCAGAAGTACCATCAGAACCGTGTTGATGATCGCCGGCATCATGGATACATTTTCTGTGTTATATTCCCAGGCAAACATCTCCGGAGAGAGATTCGGGATTCCGCGGATCAGAATATACCCTACGATACAGACCGTGATTCCCACGGTAAGAAATGTGGCGATCCACATCAGAAGCCGCAGCACCAGAGAAAATGGCTGTGATTTATAGCTTTCCAGCTGTCCTTTTAATTTTTCCATCACTGTCTGTTCCCCCTTTGCAGTGCGCTGCAGCACAGATTAATGATCAGGATCAGGACAAATAACACGACCGCCGTTGCAATCAGTGCTTCTCTGTGAAGATCCGTTGCATATCCCATCTCCATAACGATGTTGGAAGTAAGGGTTCGAACGCCCATACCCAGGCTTTTCGGTATGATCGGCTGATTACCGGCAACCATGATCACCGCCATCGTCTCACCGATCGCACGGCCGATGCCGAGAACCACACCGGCAAGAATACCGGATTTTGCTCCCGGAAGTACCGCAAAAAATACGCTTCGCTCCCGTGTGGCACCAAGTGCCAGAGCACCTTCATAATAAGAATCCGGAACGGCACGGATACTGCTTTCCGCCACACCGATCACCGTCGGCAGGATCATGATTCCCAGCAATACCGATGCGGTCAGGACACTTTTTCCGCTTCCTCCCATAACCTTCTGCATGATCGGAACGATCACTACCAGTCCGAAGAAACCGTATACGATGGACGGGATTCCTGCCATCAGCTCCACTGCCGGCTTCAGAATCTTATATAACCTCTCGTTACAGAATTTTGCCAGGTATACCGATGTAAAAAATGCGATCGGCACACCGATAATAATAGCTCCGGCAGTTACATAGATACTTCCTATGATCATCGGCAGGATACCGAAAATGTTGTTCATAGGTTTCCATTTTTCTCCCAGCAGAAAGTTCAGCGGTCCGATCTTTCCAATCGCCGGAAGTCCGTTTGCAAACATAAAGATGCAGATCAGGACTACCGCCGCGATCGATACACACGCGGTCAGGAGAAAAACACATTTCATAATGAATTCTCTTACTTCCTTCATGTTACTCCTTCTTGCAGAGAAAAACTGTTCCGTCTTTCTTTTTTCATGAAATACGGAACAGTCTTTTCTGGTTTTCATCATTATTTACTGTACGTCAGACCAGTCCTGCGTTTCTCCTGTGAAGATGGACATTACCTGATCGCTGGTCAGTTCGTCTACCGGGTTCTGTTTGTTTACGATGACTGCGATTCCGTCCAGTGCGATAGAAGTTCCGGTTACACCCTGAGAAGTTTCCGTATCTTTCAGTTCTCTGGATGCCATTCCGATATCACAGATTCCGTCGATGGCAGAGGTAACACCTGTGGTGGAATCGTTCTGCTGCACTTCGATCTCTACATCCGGATTCAGTTCTTTGTAGGCTTCTGCCAGTTTTTCCATAACCGGTGTTACGGAAGAGGAACCTGCAACGGTTACTTTACCGGAAAGACCTGCTGCCTCGTAGGCACCTTCGTTGCCCTGGCTGATATAGCCGTTATCTTCTACCACTTTCTGTCCGTCTTCGCTCATGATATATTTTACAAAGTCAGCTGCTACTTCGCTCAATCCGTCTTTTGTTACGATGTTAAATGGACGGGAGATTTTGTAAGAGCCATCTTTTACGGTATCTACTGAAGGTTCTGCGCCGTCGATCTTTAATGCTTTTACGGTGTCATCCAGAGATCCCAGAGATACATAACCAATAGCGTATTCATTTCCTGCTACGGTTGTCATCATAACAGAAGTGCTGTTTGTGATCTCTGCGGTATCTGTTGTGTTATCAATTTTATTTCCATCCGCATCTTTGGTTTCGATACCGAACAGCTCGATGAATGCTCCTCTTGTACCGGATCCCTCTTCTCTGGAGATCGGGCTGATCAGTCCGGAGAAATCTCCGCTTTTGGTTTCTGCTGCAGGAGTATCGGTTGCTGCTGTGTCAGTGCTTCCGGATTCCTGTGTTGTATCTGTACTGGTTGCTGTATCGCTGCTTCCGCATCCGGTAAAGATCATTGCGGAAATTGCAACTGCTGTTCCCATTACTGCCCATGTTTTTTTCATAATAAATGTCCTCCTTGTCAACCCCTTTGGGTTCGTCTTTTTCTTTATTTATCTGACAAGCAGAGTATAAAAAATCCATGTTAAAACCAAAAGTATGCTTTCGTAAAATAAGCGTTAAATAAAATCGCTCTTTGTAAAATAATTTTACATTACCAATTATTGATATGCAATGCAACGCAAACGAGATAAAATACGCTTCGCGAATTTTACTCGTTATCGCGGCAGTCGTCAAGGTCTCGTGCAAGCACGGACTTTGACTCGTTGCTCGCGTAAAAAAGGATGTGCAGGTTTCCCTACACATCCTTGTCTTTATCGTCACCGATATCTTCATATTTCAGTTCCTCTGCATATTCCAGCCGACCCAGATATGCCGTGTGGATAAAAAATCCGGGTAACAGCAGACTGGTAATCACACTCATTACCGCGTCCCTGATCGGTCGGCCATCCCACAGCAGTACCAGATAATTCACCATGCCGGACAGAAATCCCATACCGAACAGTAACAGTCCCATATTCATCAGGAAACGGAGCCGCCTTGGGTTCTCCCGAAAGATAATTCCCAGAAATCCCACAATAAACAGGCAGATTCCGTAACCACCGTAAACGATGCACAGGACATTTGCCCGATGTATCTGTGCCGGTACATTTGGCACATATCTCAGTCCCAGCCACATATATTGTATAAAATATATGCTTATATCCATTGCGCCTTCCATCATGATCAGGAATGACGCCAGAAAAAGCCAGTTTCTCGCTTTCATTTTTTCAATCCCTTATTTTCCGGTGGTACTTCCGAATCCACCATTTCTCACTCCATCCGCGTCATCATCCTCTGTGATTCCATACTGCATGAAGATTCCCTGTACCATGCCTTCCCCCTGACCGAGTTCCAGCGTTTTTCCCTCTTTGCTGTCATTGGTCAGTTTCATGAACATATGTCCTTCATTGTCAGAATAGAAATAATCACTGTCAATGATTCCCACGGTATTATTTAACTGCAGGCGGTATTTGAATCCCAGACCGCTTCTCGGATACAGGCACAGAACCCAGTCCTCTGCCATCTCCACCCGGACACCGGTAGGAATCTTTACCGTCTCTCCCGGAGCCAGTGTAAAGCTGACCGGTGCAAAGAAATCATATCCGGCACTTCCCGTTGTAGCACGCTTCGGCAGTTTGATTCCTTCATAGATTTCACGGATCTTTTCTTCCGGCTGTTCCCCGAAGGTATCCACCCAGTCTTTTTCGAACTGTTCCCAGCTTACTTTATGAAATTTTGCGATTCTTTTCATGTTCTTCTCCTTATGCGTGTAATACTACCTGACCTACTTCTCTGGACTTCGGCACATCGATCACCCGCTGATTCGGGCTTCCTTTCCATGGAAGACTCACATCTTTGCGTTCCAGATCAAATTTACCGTCTACCACTACATCCAGATAAGAAATGATCGGCAGATCCAGAATATCTTCCCACAGATATCCGGTATACAGCCAGATATTCTTTTTCGGATATTTCTCTTTGATTTCTCTTGCAAAGGCAGTGATCTCATCCACATTGCTCTCATAAAGCGGATCTCCGCCGCTGAAAGTGATTCCCTCGATATATGATTTGTCCAGCTGTTCGAAGATCTCCTGTTTCGCAGCTTCGTCAAACAGTACGCCGCCTTCCGGATCCCAGGTGATTGGATTCTGACATCCCTTACAGTGATGGCTGCATCCTGCGACCCACAGAACTACCCGCAGTCCGTCACCGTTCAGCATATCGTCTTTTGTTATATTATGATATCTCATAACCCCTTGTTTTCCTTTCTCATTCTTCTTCAAGCAGATCGCGGATCTTGGCTCTGACCACGTCAAAAGCCACATCGTTCATACCGCTGTTTACTACGATATCCGCGCGGTTTCGCATCGGCTCCACATAGAGATAATGCATCGGTTTTACCGTTGTCAGATACTGATCCACAATATTGTCCAGATCTCTTCCGCGCTCTTTCACATCTCTGGTGATCCGGCGCAGGATCCGTTCATCGGCATCCGCATCCACATAGATCTTGATATCCAGCAGCTCCCGCACTCTCGGATCGGTCAGAAGAAGAATCCCCTCTACCAGAATGATCCGTTTCGGTTCCACATGGATCGTCTCATGGGAGCGGTTGTGCTGGCTGTAATCATACACCGGACACTCGATGCTCTCTCCCGCTTTCAGTTTTTTCAGATGTTCTACCAGAAGATCTGTCTCCAGAGAATCCGGATGATCGTAATTTACTTTTTTTCTCTCTTCGAAAGGAATGTCATCCTGGCACCGGTAATAATTATCATGATAAATAACCGTCACATCGTCCGGAAATGCTTTTTTCAGACGATTGGTAAATGTTGATTTTCCTGAACCGGTTCCTCCGGTTATTCCTATGATCGTACATTTCATACGTATTGTTCCACCTTTGTGTTTATTTCTCTGAACAGTGTAGCACACCATGGCTTTCCGTGCAAGGAAAAGAGCCGGGAAGTCCGTGTCGGTATACCCTCCTCTTTAAATATGTTTTTTCAGGAATTCCAGCACGATATGTAATACGGTATCGTTGTTGAATCCGAGGAATCCGTGGTTTGCATCGTTAAGTTTATAGAATTCCACTTCTTTTCCCAGTTCTTTCATATAGTTATATAACTGGCAGCTCTGACTGAACGGTACCAGCATATCTCTGCCTCCGTGGATGATCAGTGTCGACGGTGTCGCTTTGTCCTCTGACAGGTAAGATAACGGGCTGGCTTCCATCGCAAGATCTACATGCTCCAGCACATTTTTATAACCGATCTCATAGCCTTCCGGACTTTCCGGATTGTAATGGTTCTGAGAGCTCTCAAAATAATTCATCAGTGGAAATACGGTCGGTCCGTAGCTGTCCACGATACAGTTTACCTTTGCGGAATATTCGCCGTACAGATCGGTATCCGGCGCATCATCTCCGGTAAATCCGACCATCAGCGCCGTATGGGCACCGGAAGAATCTCCTGCCACTGCCATATGTTCCGGATCGATATGGTATTCCTCCGCATGTTTTTTCAGGAAACGGATCGCTGTCTTGGCATCCTGCATCTGTGCCGGGAACGGTGCGATATCGGACGGACGGTACTGGATCACAGCTACCACATAGCCTTTCTGTGCCAGACGCAGATGTCTCGGGATATTGTTCCACAGCCACTGCTCATGAAATGCAGATCCCTGCACATATGCCACACATGGCCATTTTGCAGTGTCTGCATTGTCTCTTGGCTTCGGTTCCAGGATGATCAGTTTCAGTTCTCTCTCCTGATCCTTTGTCTCTTCTTTCGTTCCGCAGCGTTTTGCATAGACGATATCCGTGTGAATATCGACATCATACCCCCAGTCATCTGCCAGATTTTCCAGTACATGGCATCCCTCCGGCACTTCTTCATCCCGCGGAAACTTTGCCGGATCCGGGGTTGGAAGTGGTGATAGTAAAGTCCTCTCCTGCATAATCTTTTTTACATCGTACATCACATATTCTCCTTTTTTACGCAAATACACCGAAACCTGGAAATACGTTTTTGTCTCCTGATTTTCGGTGTATTTTTTGTCTCATTTTTTTATATTATAACAGATTTTTCTATGTTCGGCAGTCTTTTTTCCCTTATTTTTTGTATTTTTCCACTTCTTTTCCCGACATTTATCGACATCCGTCCTCAATATTCCGGATAAATCCAACATATGTCGCCGCAAAATAGACAGCATAGATGCCGAAAAACAGCAGAAACGAAAGTCCGAAATACTGAAACACCGGCGTACTCACACCTGTATAAAAATTAAATGCGCTTCCCACATAGCCTGCAACGATTCCGCTGACCGCCGCGGAAAACAGTGCCGGGCACAGATAATAGCCAAACAACTGGTAAAATACGGTTTTATGGATCGCGCGTCTGCCAAGTCCGATCTTCGCAAGCACCTGATAGCGGTAACGGTATTTTGCGGAATCACTCAGCTGCTGCACGGAAAGTACCGTCAGGGCAATACATAAGAATACCAGTCCGATGTACATGCAGGGAAAGGTGATACAGGTCATCATATAGCGAATCTCCGGGATCGCATAATCCCGTACCAGATTGACTGCTGAATAACTGACGATCGTGTCTGTTCCGTAGCAGAGCATCCCGTCATCCGGCGATTCCTCATCGTCATCGTCGTCCCCGTCTGTCAGATCATCCAGTTTGCTCTGCAGATCGGCAGCTGCTTTTCCACGGACAGCCACCGCCAGTTCGGAATAATATGCATTCATCCCGCTGATTCTCTCATCCGGCACCACCAAAATGTAATCCCCGCCGTTATGTCCGTCCTGAGAAAATGGCTCTGTGCGAACCTCCTTACAGGTCAGCTTTTCTCCCTGATCAAAGACACCGATCTCATCGGTAAAGTCGCCGGTTTCGTTATAGATCCGCGCTTTGATCTGAAGAATATATTCGTCTTCTCCAAGCGTCACTTTTGAATACCCAAGCATCTGCCGCAGGTAATTATAGTCGCTGAGCGCCATAAACGTATCATACGGAGCATATTCTTCCCCATTCTTTCCGGCAATTTTCTTTTCATCCGGTGTTCCGTCTGCCTTCTTATATTTATCTCCAAAATACCGCAGATGTGTGTACAGCCAGGTATTGACCGCATCGGTGTGATTCTCCCAGATCCGGTAAGTCCGGGAATCCTTGATCTTCGTCTCGTTCCGGATCACTTCCAATTCCGATGAAAAATCATACGCCGGATCCTGATGATATACCTGGATATCAAACGGAAACTTAATGCCAAGCACCTGTTTTTGCCAGTCGGTAAACATCAGCGCCACCGAACATCCTAAAAAGGCAACCGTAAAAAGCACCGTCAGCGTTCCCATCGTAAAACGCATCGTCTTTAACTTCGATGCAAACTGCCGCATTAGAAACAGATTCTGTCCCCGGTAGATCCGGCGGCCTTTTTTCTTCACATAACAGATGATCCATGCCGAAAGTCCGCTGTAGAACAAATACATCGACAGGAAAAGTCCGATCAAAAAGATATAAGCCCCTCCTACCGACCGGATATTACCACTCAGAATCCAGACACCAAACGCGAGGATACAGCCGACAGACAGTGGGAACAGCCATTTTCTGATGGATTCGTGTTTTTCTTCCATCTCTTCATTTTTCTGATCCTCGCGCATCAGATCATGAATATTCATTTTGCGGAAACGCCTCTTGCACCGCAACAGTGCCAGCAGATAACAGCCCGCATAACAGCTCACCGTCATGATCAGACAGTAACGGTTAAATTCCAGATGTGGTCTTTTTTCCAGCTGTACCACACTGTACAGCACCACCATCAGTATCTGCTGCAACAGCATCCCAAGTCCCAGTCCCAGCACAAATGCTCCGGTTCCAAGAAGAACATTTTCTCTCATATAAAGTCTGGATACCTGCTTTTTCTTCATCCCGATCAGCAGATAAATTCCGAACTCCCGGCTTCGTTTTTCCAGCATGAAGCGTACCATATAATTGATCAGCCACGCCACGATCAGCACGATAAAAAAGGTCGCGATCCCGATCATCGCAGCCATCATCCCGGCAAGTTCATACATTTTCTGGATGTCTCTGGAAAAAATAATGCTGTTAAATGCAAACATCAGCGCCACGATAAAGGTCATCGTCAGCTCATAGACCAGATAATCTCTGGCGGAGCGTCTGACATTTCGAAAGGCAAGTTTACCGAACATCTTTCAGTCCACCTCCCGTCAGGGCAAGCACATCCAAAATCTTGTTCAGAAACGTCCGGCGATCTTCGCTGCCTCTTACCAGTTCATGGAAGATCTTTCCGTCTTTCAGAAACAGAATCCGTCCGCAATAGCTCGCAGAAAATGCATCGTGCGTTACCATCAGGATCGTAGAACCCAGCTCGTTGTTCATTTTCTGAAAGGTTTCCAGCAATGTCTGCGCTGCCCGGGAGTCGAGTGCGCCGGTCGGTTCATCCGCAAGGATCAGCTGCGGGTGATGGATCAGGGCTCTGGCACAGGCGCAACGCTGTTTTTGTCCTCCGGATACCTGATAGGGAAACTTATCCCGGATCTCATCGATCTGTAACAGTTTCAGGATCTCATCGCATTTTTTGCGGATCTCTTTCCTGTTCTGGCTGTGCAGAGTCATCGCCAGCACGATATTTTCTTCGATCGTAAGCGTATCCAGAAGATTGTAGTCCTGAAAGACAAACCCCAGATTCTCTTTTCGAAACTCCGCCAGAGCGTCTTCGTTCAGTTCCGTGATATCCACATTCCCATAATAAATATGTCCTGACGTTACATGATCGATCGTGGAGATCATGTTCAAAAGCGTGGTCTTGCCGGATCCGGACGCGCCCATGATGCCGGTAAATTCGCCCTTTTGCACCGTAAAACTCACCCGGTCTACCGCTTTTGTCACATTGTTATCGGTTCCATAATATTTTTCCACATCACAGACCCGGATCGTTCCGTTTGAAAACAGAACCTGTGGTGTCCGTGTGATCTCTTTTTGCTGTTTTCTTCTCATCTTGTCATCCTCCTGGTTGCCCGCCGACACATTGCCATTTTAAAATTACTCTACAATGTACCATGTACCTGCTGTTCCCTTGTTCTTCGTCTTTTACTGTACACGTTACAACCAGAAAGTGGTATCGTTTTCCCTTTCGTCTCTCTTACAATTTTGAAAGATAAGTGGATCGTTACTTTAAAAGATACGCGCTGACAGGGAATGTCAGAATCATCCGGGTTTCTTCCCCACACTCCGATTCTGCGCGAATCTCGATCCCAAGCTTTTCGCACAGACGGCTGCACAGATACAGCCCCATCCCCGTGGATCTGCCTCCCATTCTTCCGTTGGTTCCGGTAAATCCTTTTTCAAAAATCCTCGGTATTTCTTCCTGCGGGATTCCCACACCGGTATCTTCCACGATCAACTGTACACCGTGATCGTATGTTTTCGTGTAGATATGGATCTGCGTGCCTTCTTTTTTGTATTTCACACTGTTTAACACCAGCTGATTCAGGATAAATAAGATCCATTTTTTATCCGTATAGACCGGATCCGGACATTCCACCCGGGCACTGATACCGCTGCTGATCAGATACTGTTTGTTTTTCATCAAGATTTCGGATGTTGCGCTTTGCAGATCCGTCTTTTCGATCATGTAATCTTTATAGACATTTTCCATCCGGGCATAATAAAGTACCATGTCTACATCATTTTCGATCTTCTTGTTTTCCAGCATAATCTGTCTGGTCACCGGATCTTTGTGATTTTCACACATCAGCTGGATCCCGGTGATCGGCGCTTTGATCTCATGGACCCAACTTTCGATATATTCCCGGTATTCTTTCTGCGTATCCTCGATCTTTCGGATCCGCTCGATCACCGACTTGTTCGACTTTAAGATCAGCTCCCGGTACAGACAGTCTTCCAGACGCGAGGACGGCGGAAGCAATTCTCCCAACAGATAGCGTTGATCCGCCTGTTCGAGAATATGTTCCGCCTCCGTAAAATACTGTTTTCTCCTGACATACCCCACACCTGTCCATAAGATCAGGATCAGGCACCAGCAAAACAGGATCAGGGAAACGGCATTTTTATTATATCCGGTGATGTAAAAGAAAAATGTCAGCAGGATCATGCACAGCAAATGTAGCAGATAGGTCATAATTTTGTCTTTGATATAGTCCGAAAGTCTCATATCCGATACCCCATCCCACGCCTGGTTTCTATGAAGTCTTCCACACCGATCTCCAGTAATTTTCCCCGAATTCTGGTCATATTGACGCTGAGCGTATTATCATCGATAAATGCCTCATTATCCCACAGATACTCGATGATCTCCACCCGCGGAACGATCTCTCCCGGCCGCTGATATAAAAAATGCAGGATCTTCAGTTCATTTTTCGTAAGTTCTTCCCGCTTTCCCGCATGCTCGATCGTTCCCGCCGACAGATTCAACACCACGCCTTTATGTTCCAGCTGCAACAGATCCTTTGCGGCATCTACGGCATCCTTTTTTGCTGTTCTCTTCAGCACATTCGCGATTCTCGCCAGAAGGATCGGCGCATTGAACGGCTTGGTGATATAATCATCCGCTCCTTTTAAGATCCCGGTCAGCTCATCCATCGAATCTGTTCGGCTGGTCAGAAAGATCACAGGAATCTCCGAGTACTCCCGGATCTTCGTACAGATGGCAAATCCGGACTCTTCCGGAAGATTCAGATCCAGCAAAACCAGATCCGGCATCGGCTCCATCCGCGTGATCTGCCCTGCCACATCCGAAAAGGATTCTATTGTGGTCACCTCATACATGGCATTTTGCAGCAGCTGTTTTAATTCTTTTCGGATATTCTCTTCGTCTTCCACAATGATAATCTGCATGGTTTTCTCCTTATTTTCCCTTATACGCAAGGATGTGCTGCAGTAGCGATTGCAAACCGCTGCCACAACACATCCCTCAATAATTTTTTTATTTCTTTATACGGATCGTCTTGATCTCAAATGCATGGAAGTCTAACGGAAGCACTCCATTTTCCACCGGAATCTCTTCCTTGCAGTTTTCCAGCATGTCGCAAAGATAAACTTTTTCTCCCTGTAACAGATCCGATAAGGTAACCTCTGCGGTAACCGCAGCTTTCTTGGATTCATACAGACGAAGAATGATATCTCCGCTTCTGTCTTCAGCCGGTTTCATGGTATCCAGGATAACATTACCTTTATCAATTGTCAATGCGCTGAATGTCGGTGCTGCACCGCCGGCAACTACCGGTTTCACATTCAGTTCGTATCCCTGTCTTACCACATCACTCTCTGCAAAATTTCCTTCCCATGCAGTAAATGCATAAGTGAAATGATGTACTCTGTTGTCCGCACACATTTCCGGGCAGGTCGCTGCACGAAGCAGTGTCAGTTCCAGTGCATTTCCGTTCATGCTGATTCCATATTTGGAGTCATTCAGCACTGCCGCACCATGTGCGCCGTCAGCAAGTGCACTGTAACGATGGTTACATACTTCAAACCGGTCTTTGTCATATGCTCTGGAACGGTGAGCCGGACGCTCTACGAATCCGAACTGCATCTCATTGATACCGTTTTCTGCATATACATTTATCGGGAATCCCGCTTTTAACAGACGGTGCATTTCTTTCCAGTCAATCTCTGTCTCGAACTCGATTCTTCTGCTGTCTGCTGTCAGACGAATATACTGGGTAAAGGTGGAGTTGCTGATCTCTCCGGTTACTTTCAGCACGCCTTCCAGACCATCTGCTTCCATGGAAACTGTAACATTTTTTGCTGCCTCAATTTCCTGATCGATATAGTTGGAATCGATATCCCAGGCATCAAACAGACGCGGTACATCTTTGTACAGATGGAAACGGTTCATCGCATCTGCAGCGAATTCTCTTCCGGACTCTTTCAGTACGAAAGAAATAACCTCGCCTTTTTCGTTTACGACTGCTTTTATCTGACTGTTTTCCATGGTAAATCCGCCGTCACATGACGCAACGGTAACCGCTTTTTCTTCTACCTGACCTTCTGCAGGAACCAGGGAAACCGCACCACAGGATGGTACTTCTACCGAAGCCTTTACAACATCTCCGATCTTCTGTACCGGTACTGCGGTTCCATCCACGGTTTTTGCTCCGTTCGCAAATGCATCCGGTAGTTCTACCAGCATCTTTCTCGGGAAGCTCAATGAGTTAAATACGGTTACCGCCTGATCCTCTTTCTGATCGGTCAATGCGTTCAGTGCGTCTTTTTGCAGTTCGTCCGCACCATCCAGGATCTCATGGAATGCATTTTCTGCTTCCACATAAACTTTCGCGATACTGGATCCCGGAAGAATATCATGGAACTGATGTAACAGAAGTTCTTTCCATAACGCATCTGCCTTGGAAAGATTGTACGTCATGCCTTTGTTCATTGCCAGAACACTCCACAGTTCCATCTCACGCAGTGCCAGTTCACATTTTCTGTTATTCTGTTTTACCATAGCCTGAGAAGTGTACGTTCCTCTGTGGGCACTGAAATACAGTTCTCCTACATAGGTATTTGCCGGACCGCCCTGTGCTTCCATATCATGGAAGAATTCCAGCGGACTTGCCATTTTTACTTTCACGCCGCCTTCGATATCTTCCTGGCGTTTTGCAGATTCGATAAAATCTCTTGCCGGACCGCCGCCACCATCTCCGTATCCAAACGGGAGCAGGAATGCATCCAGATCCTGTACCTGTACACGGTTCTTCCAGATGTTATTCACTTCGCTCGGATGTGTCCGGTAGGTATAACTTGTCGGTAAGAAAGAATCAATCTCACTGCCATCCATACCCTGCCAGGTAAAGTAATGATACGGGAACTGTTCTCCCTCGTTATAAGACCAGAAAATCTTCTGCGTTACCAGATAATTCACGCCACAGCCTTTCAGGATCTGCGGCAGTGCTGCGGTATATCCAAACGTATCCGGAAGCCATAACACTTCACTGTCCACGCCCAGTTCTTCTTTATAATAGCGTTTTCCATGAACCAGCTGACGAATCAGTGCTTCACCACTTGCCATATTCGTATCCGGTTCTACCCACATCGCACCATCTGCGATCCACTGACCGCCTTTGATAGCTTCTTTGATCCGCGCATACAGATCCGGATAATATTTCCGGCACATCTCATATGCTGCCGGCTGGCTCTGTACATATTTATATTCCGGATACTGCTCGATCAGACGCAGCTGTGCGGCAAAGGTACGCTCTGTTTTCCGATGCGTCTCCTCCATCGGCCATAACCAAGCCAGATCCAGATGTGCATTACCAACCGCATAAAATACCGGCATCGTAGAACCGTTCTTTGCTTCCATCAGCGATTTCAATGCTTCTCTCGCCTCTTTATAAGATGCAATACGTGCTTCTCTTGGCTGCTCAAAATCCACGATCAGTGTAAACTTCTCCAGCGCTTTTGCAATCTTTGCGGCACGCAGCGTCGTGGAATCCATCGTTTCCAGAAGACGTCCCAGGGTATCTACATCCATAAACAGCTGGTATGCATCTTCATTCCAGATACCATACGTGGATGTTCCCAGAACACATCTTGCTCCTTCTTTCTTCGGATCCGTAAATGCTCCCGGTAACACCGGTCCTGTCGCACAACCACCCGTCGATGCTTCCGGATAAAAATGACCCGCATACGTTTCCATCAGGATCTCATAAGTGTCCCCCTCTTTTCCGCAGACAGCCAAACAGTTATCCTCGATAAACTGATGTGCCTCATCTACCCAAGCCGCACGATAATTACCAAATGATTTCCCATTAACAAACACGGTCGACTCCCCGCCGGCATCCAAATCCATAACTATTCTCTTACCCTCTGCCCCTTTCGGAAGAACTACCGTCCCTTTAAACCAACAATACTCCCAGGTCTTACCCCAAGTAAACCCAGGCTCCACTGCTGTAAACTCCTTCTGCAGCGCCTCCTCCGGAGAAATATGATCCATCGTCCGAAAAGCCTCCCAACGAATCTCCCCCAGCGGTTCATAAAAATCATCCTGCAGAGTCCGCACCCAATGTCTGACTCTGTCCTTCCATTCCGAATGCATTAGTTTCATGCTACCTCTCCTTTTCTCGTAATAAACCCATTTCCATACATTTTTCCGAATATCCCCATCATACTATTAAAACGCTGAGATATCAATTTCTTTTTGTAAGAATTGCTAATTTTTTATCTATTTTTCAAAAGTTCTTTATCCCTTTCACAACACCATATCTATTTTCCCTCTTATCCCCTCCACTTTTTCCACAACTAACCATCTATTCCCCCGAGTCCAACCACCTCCCCCCCCCTAAAATTTCCAGTTCTCATCCAACCACCAGAAACCGGGGGACTCACATAGAAAAACAGACACCCTTATGCTGGTGCCCTTAGCACAGATGAGATCCAGCATTTACGAAAACTTAGGCTCGAGCGCTCTCGCGAGAGTCTTAGTTGTAGTTAATGCTTAGCTCAGCTGTGCGTTACCAGCGGGTGTCTGTTTTTCTATGTGAGTTCCCCGGTTTCGTCCGTCTTGAAAGAACTCATCAAATGTTTATTTTCCTTCCCTGAACTTACTAATCGCCTCATAATTCTTAGCAATATCCACATTCGGATCCAGCGTAGTCTCCGGTCCGCGTTTGAATACCGGTTTCAGCAGAATCGGCGCAATAATGGTCGTCAGGATAACCACAATAACAACCGGTCCCATAACCGCCGTCGACATCAGTCCCAGGCTCTCACCCTTGCTTGCCACGATCAGCGCAACCTCACCTCGTGAGATCATACCCACACCGATACGAAGTGCCTGATAATTCTTATAATGGCAAAGCTTTGCACCCAGACCACATCCGACAACCTTGGTCAGGATCGCAACAATCGTCAGAACAACAGCAAACGCAACAATCGTGCTGTTCATCTCCGGAAGACTTACCTTCAGACCGATACTTGCAAAGAAGATCGGGGACAGATATGTATAAGAAAGTACATCAAATCGGGATGCGATATACGGCTCTCTCTGCGTCATAGAAATGATCAGACCTGCAAAGTAAGCACCCGTGATATCTGCAACACCGAAAAACTGCTCTGCCGCATATGACATGAACAGGCAGAATACAAACGAAACAATAACGTGTCTCTGTAAACCTACGCCTTCTCCCGCACTCCATTTGCTGAAGAATTTGTAGAAAATAAATCCTGCGATTGCAACAAAGATGAAGAAACCAACGATCTTCAGTAATACGATGGAAATCTTGACCGATTCATCTGCCATACTTGTGATCAATGTCAGTGCGATGATACCAAGAATATCATCGATAACTGCCGCACCCAGGATCGCATTACCGGAACGTGTTTTTAACTTTCCAAGTTCTTTCAGAGTCTCAACCGTGATACTTACGGATGTTGCTGTCAGGATAACACCAATAAATACATTCTGTAAAAACAGACTGCTGGATGCATCCGATTCGAGCATACCCGGACGGTTAAAAAATGCTGCTACGGCATAACCGCCAACCAGCGGAACCAGTACACCGATCAGTGCGATGATCAGTGCGGATTTTCCACTCTTTTTCAGTTCCTGTACATCCGTCTCCATACCGGCACAGAACATCAGGACGATAACACCGACTTCGGCTGTATCACTGATAAAGTCAGTAGGTGTGATGATTCCCAGGATACCAGGGCCGAGGATGACACCTGCAAGCAGTGCACCTACCACCTGCGGCATACTGAATTTTCTGGTCAGAAGACCAAGAACTTTTGTTGATAACAGGATCAGACACAGATCCAGCAAAAATTTGTACGTTTCCATTTTATTAAACATCCTTTCTATTATAAATATAAAATTTTATTCATAACAGAAACGATCCTTTTTTCGCCCGTCCATATCCTGCATATAGCGGATCACATAAACCATCCGCTCCAGATACTTCCGGCTGAACCTCTCAATCTGCCCTTTTCCAGAAAGCAGAATCCCGAGAAGCATCAGAAATTCACCCAGCGCCAGGTAATACAACAGCTGTTCGCCGTCCTGCGACTGTCGGTTTTCTTCTTTGCCCGGATTGAAAGGTCCGTTTTCATTTTCTTCTTTCCTACAGTCCACCAGTCTCATATGTTCCGAAAAGGAAGTGAGCACCGTCTCATCTTCCGAAAGCACCAGCAGAGAGTTTCTGGATGGCACCCGGACCTGAAAGGATCCCATAAGAAAGATAACCGCTAAACTATATATAATGATTTTTCTGATTTTGTCATTTTTCTTCATGTCATTTCATCATACTCCATTACGGTTCCACATCACTGTTTTTAAAACAGTCCTCTTACATCTTTAAATGTAACAAATACAAGCAGTCCCATCAGCAAAAGCAGTCCTGCAAAATGCACCATACCTTCTGCTTCCCGGTTCACCGGCTTTCCTCTCACTGCTTCGATCAGCAAAAATACCAGCCGTCCGCCATCCAGTGCCGGAAGCGGAAGCAGATTGGCAACGCCAAGGTTCGCAGAGATCAGGATCATCATATTAATCATGGTCAGCCAGGTCATCAGCGCACCCTCACTCTTGCTTTCCTGATAAGCGTCTCCGATCACATTTACCACACCAACCGGACCGGACAGGCTGTCCATTCCCAGTTTTCCGGTGATCAGAAGTTTAAATCCTTCCAGTGTGCTGTTGATCCAGTAGCGCACTTCCAGGGCACTGTATTTGATCACGCCGAGAGCACTTGTTTTCTCCCGACCAAGATTATAGGAAAATCCCTGTTCCACATAGTTGACTGCCTGCGGAGTCACCTCCACATCGTAGTCCAGTCCGTCACGCAGATAGGTCAGCGTCACTGTCTGATCCGACAGCGGATGATCCTCAAAATACTGGCTCAGCGCCTCTCCGGAAGCAACCTCATTGCCATCCACGGCACTGATATAATCGCCTGCCTGAAGACCCGCATCTGCCAGTGCACCACCGATCGTTACCGACTGGATCTGCGCCTGATTTTCATCCGGATTATAACTGAATCCAAGCATGTAGCGGTCTTCCGTTGTCGGATGATACGTCAGAGTTTCCTTTTTCCCGTCCCTTTTTACCGTGACGGTGATATCTTTATCTTCCAGACCTTCCAGTGTCAGATAGGAATACAGATCCCTTGCCAGGTAAATTTTCTTTCCGTCAAACGAAGTGATCAGGTCGCCTTCTTTCAGACCTGCCGCCTCTTCCGGTGTTCCTTCTTTTACCTGTGTGACTACCGGAGGATCATATCCGATAATACCTATAATAATCATTGCGCCGAAAAATGCAAGAATAAAATTAAAAATCGGTCCTGCGGCAATGACGGAAAACCGTCTCCAGACAGATTTGCTGTTAAAGGTTCCTTCCCCTTCATCCTCTCCGTCTTCTCCTTTCATCATACAGGAACCGCCGAAAGGAATCAGTTTCAGCGAATATCTTGTCGTTCCCCGCTGTGTCGACAGTATCCTCGGTCCCATTCCCACAGAAAATTCTTCCACCACGATGCCATTTGTCTTTGCCAGTAAAAAATGTCCGAACTCATGTACGATAATTACGATACCAAGGATCAGAACAGCGATTATAATACTCAAACACTCCACCTGCTTTCCATCCATTCATAGGTCTTTGCTTCGGTCTCCAGAATCTCTTCCAGACCTGGATGCTCGATCACCTGATGGCGGTCCATCGCCTCCCGGATGCTCCGGTAGATATCCAGAAAACCGATCTGTCCATGCAGGAATTTTGCAACGGCACGTTCATTTGCGGCATTGAAAACCGTCGGCATGCTGCCGCCTCTCCGGGATGCTTCCATCGCCATCGGCAGTCCTAAAAACGTCTCCATATCCGGTTCTTCAAAGGTAATCTCGGTCAGCGTCTTAAAGTCCAGCCGTTCTCCCGGAAGATACCGTCTGTGTGGATAATACAGCGCATACTGGATCGGCAGTTTCATATCCGGTGTGCCAAGCTGTGCCATCACCGCACCGTCCACAAACTCTACCATCGAATGAATGATACTCTTTGGCTGTACCACGACCTGGATATGATCCAGATCCACATCAAAGAGCCATTTTGCTTCCATCACTTCCAGACCTTTGTTGACAAGCGTTGCCGAGTCAATCGTAATCTTCTGTCCCATCGCCCAGTTCGGATGCTTCAGCGCATCCTCCACTTTGACATGTTCCAGATCTTCCCGCTTCTTTCCACGGAACGGTCCGCCGGACGCTGTGATCAGCAGTTTGTGGATCTCTCTCTTATCCTCTCCGTGAATTGCCTGAAAAATCGCACTGTGCTCACTGTCCACCGGAAGGATCTGTACACCCTTTTCTCTTGCCATCGGCATGATCAGATGTCCCGCTGTCACCAGCGTTTCTTTATTTGCCAGTGCGATATCTTTTCCCGCCTGGATTGCCGCGATAGTCGGACGGATTCCGATCATTCCCACGATCGCGGTCACCAGAATCTGGCTTTCTTCCATCTGTGCCAGTTCCAGCAGACCGTCCATCCCGCTGACGACTTTTACTTCCAGATCGCTGACTCTTCCCGCCAGAATCTTTGCCTGTTCTTCATCCCAGACAGCTGCCAGCGACGGATGAAATTCGCGGATCTGTTTTTCCAGCAGGGTGATATTGCTTCCCGCACTCAGTCCCGCTACGCGGATGTCTTTATTCTCTCTTACGACTTCCAGAGTCTGCGTTCCAATCGAACCGGTTGACCCTAAAATTGCAATTGTTTTTTCCATAGTATGTTCTCTCCTCCACGTTCTATGCTTCTTTTCGCGGATTTTATTTCCTTATTTTATTGCATTTCCTGTCTGTGTCTGCTTCACCTTACATCAGGGTGATCGACAGCGCATAGATGACAGGTGCGGTAAAGATCACGCTGTCAAACCGATCCAGGATACCGCCGTGACCCGGAATCAGTGTTCCGTAGTCCTTGATATTTTCCTGTCTCTTGATCGCGGATGCAGCCAGATCACCCACCATGGATACCAGTGCACCAACGCCGCAGATGATCGCATAGATCAACGGTGTATGTGCCGGATTCGGATTATACGATCCTGTCGCTACCGCATAGATAGCTCCCAGAAGTGCCGCACCGACAACGCCGCCGACAGCTCCCTCAATGGATTTTTTCGGGCTTAACACCGGTGCCATCTTGTGTTTTCCGATCAGGACACCCACACAGTACGCGCATGTATCGCATCCCCAGGAGCATAAAAAGATCAGCCATACCAGAAAAGCGCCACCCGGCAGTACACGGGTCTGATAAATATAAGAAAGCATCACGCCCACATACACCATACCGAAAAATGCAGTCATAATCTGTTTATTCTGATATTTTGGATAGGTAAATACAAAAATACTCATCATCACCAGTACACCAAGAATCACTGCTGGCAGATGATAACTTACCGGCAGATAGGCAACTGCCAGATAATAGATCACAATCTCCAGGTAGCTGGCAATCTCCAGTCCGTTTGTCTTTCCTTCATGGACGCCCGCTGCCCGATACAACTCCTGCATACCGATACAGGAAACTCCGATCAGAGTCACCAGAAGTACCGGTCCGGAACAGATAATCGTGGCAAGTGCCAGGATCACAAGGACGATTCCACTGATCAGTCTTGTCTTAAACATCCTACTCCTCCTTTACACCGCCGTATCTGCGGTCTCTCTCATTGTATTTTTCAATCGCTTTTACCAGTTCGTCCCTCTTGAAATCCGGCCACGGCACATCGGTAAAATAAAATTCTGTATATGCCAGCTGCCACAACAGATAATTCGACAACCGCAGTTCTCCGCTGGTACGGATCATCAGATCCGGATCCGGAATACCTGCCGTATCCAGATAATTCGATATCGTCTCTTCCTCCACCGGTGTCGCCAGTTTTCCTGCTTTCTGATCTTCCAGCATCCGGTTCACTGCTCTTGTGATCTCATCTCTGCTTCCATAATTCAATGCAATCTGAAAATGCAGTTCCGTAAAATCTTTGGAAAAATTCTCCAGCTTTACAATACTCTCCTGAATATCCGGATCAAACGCGCTGACATCTCCGATCACTTTTACCCGCATATTGTTTTTCTGGGAAATCTTGATACATTTTTTCAGATAGTTGCGAAACAGCTTCATCAGCCCGTCCACTTCTTCTTTGGATCGTTTCCAGTTCTCCGTAGAAAATGCATATACCGTCAGATATTTTACGCCCAGTTCTTTTGCCACTTCGCAGATGTCTTCCAGATTCTCGCATCCCTTTACATGACCGTAACTTCTCGGCATCCCTCTTTTTTTCGCCCAGCGACCGTTACCGTCAAGAATGATGGCAATATGATTTGGTACTCTCATACGATTCTCCTTTGTCATTGAAAAAGGGGCACCATACAATGGATCGTGTTCCATATGTTGATGCCCCTCAGCTTTTATTAAACAGTTAAGATTTCTTTTGATTTTACTTCGACTGCTTCATCTACTTTTTTGATAAACTTATCTGTCATTTTCTGAACAGAATCTTCCAGCTCAGCAATCTCGTCCTCAGACACATCTGTTTTTCCCAGCTTCTTCAGCATATCATTTGCATCGCGACGGATATTACGGATGGCTACTTTTGCAGCTTCTCCTTTTTTCTTAACTTCTTTTACCAGATCTTTTCTTCGTTCCTCGGTAAGTTCCGGGAAGATCAGGCGGATCACTTTACCGTCGTTCGTCGGGTTGATTCCCAGATCTGACATATTGATTGCTTTTTCAATTTCTTTTACCAGTGATCCTTCCCAAGGCTGGATCTGGATCATACGCGCTTCCGGTACAGAGATATTTGCTACCTGCTGCAGCGGTGTCGGTGTTCCGTAATATTCCACCATGATACGGTCAAGTACATGAGGATTGGCTCTTCCTGCACGGATTGTTCCAAATTCACTGTCCAGGTTGGCCAGTGTTTTATCCATCTTATCCTGATATTTTACGATTCTCTCATCCATGTATATTTCCTCCTGGTCTCTCTTTCTATTCCGTTTTTAATCTACCAGAACTTTTGTTCCGTCGATCTCGCCTTTTGCGGCACGGATAATGCTGTTTTCTTCATTCAGTCCGAATACCAGCATCGGCATCTTGTTTTCCATACACAGAATGGATGCTGTCAGGTCAACGACTGCCAGTTTCTGGTCAATGACTTCCTGAATATGCACGCTGTCGTATTTCTTTGCGTTCGGGTTTGTCTTCGGATCACTGTCATAAACACCGTCTACTGCTTTTGCAAGAAGAATGGTCTCTGCTTCGATCTCGATAGCACGAAGTACCGTAGTAGTATCGGTTGAGAAATAAGGATGTCCGGTTCCGCCTGCAAAGAATGCTACTTTCTTTTCTGCGAAACATGCATTTGCCTCATCTTTGGAAAACAGTTTTGTCATAGCTCCACAGGCAAATGGGGTAAAGATCTCAGTCTTCATTCCTACGGAACGAAAAATCTCAGATACATAGATACAGTTCATAACGGTTGCCAGCATACCGATCTGATCTGCTTTGGTACGGTCGATCGTCTCGCTGCTTCTTCCTCTCCAGAAGTTTCCGCCGCCGATTACCACACCGATTTCCACGCCTTCATCTACCAGTACCTTTACCTGTTTTGCAACTTCGGTTACGGTAGGTTCGTCAAATCCTGTATGTTTTGCACCTGCCAGTGCTTCTCCGCTTAATTTTAACAATACTCTCTTCATATTCTCAGCTCCTCATCTGTTTTAGTCCTGTGTCAGTCCACTGACATAATCCTGTACTGCACTCGCATCAAATTCTACAGTTTCCTGCGTAGTGCCCTGTGCTCTTTCCACTTTCGCATAGATAGAATATCCGATCCATCCCACGAAAACCACACAGACAAGGGTAATTCCTACCATTTCCAGACGATGCAGGAATTTTTCTTTTTTCATCATCTTCTGGCGATTGGCTTTATTTTTTTTATAATTATCTACTTTCGCCTGACTCATAAGTGTGCTCCTTTGCTTTCTGTTTTGCCGCTGTCACTGAAACTTTGGACAGACGCGCATTTCATAACATCAATTATAGCATATCACACGTTAAAAGCAAAGAAAGTTTTCTGCAAATTCATAATTATATCACAACAATAATTCCACCATCGTTCGCATACATGGAACTGACTCCCGCGGTGTCGAGAATGATCACATCTTTCACCTGCATGCGCTCGAGGAGTGCTTCCTTAACCATCTGCGCTCTCTCCGGGCAGTTGCAGTGGCAGATGGCAAGCACTTTATCACTGCTGTGCGGCTCTCTCTCTTTCACATAATCCACCATTTTCACCAGGGCTTTGTTGATTCCACGCGCCTGATCCAGCTGGCAGATGCTTCCCTCCGGTGTGGATCCCATCACCGGCTTGATCTTCAGGGCAGACGCCACCAGCGCTTTTACTCTGCTCAGACGTCCGTTCTTTCGCAGTGTCTCCAGATTCTCCAGTACAAAATAAGTATGCTGGGATTCGATATAGGCATCTACCGTCTCCACAACCTGTTCAAACTCCATACCGGCTTCCTCACATTCCTGAATCTTCAGAGCAATCAGTGTTTCCCCTACCGAAGCACTTTTTGAGTTAAATACATGGATCTTCTTTTCCGGATGTTCTTCCAATACCAGATTTTTTCCGAGTTCCGCACTGTTATAGGAACCGCTCAGTTCAGAGGAAAGAGTAACCGCATACAGATGTTCCGCATCTGTCTCAAATCCTTTCTGATAAACCTCCGGTGACGGGCACGCAGATTTCGGGCACTCCGGATATGCTGCCACCTTTCTTAAAAAATCCGCCTGGTCAAACGTTTCATCATCCACGATGGTATCCGCTCCCACTTCGAGAGTCAGCGCCGCCGATGCAAAACGTTCGTCCTGTTTCATCTCGGGTGTCAGCTCTCCACAACTATCTACAATCACTTTAAATTTCATCACTGTCTGCCTCCGCCATTTATATTCTCTGCTGCTTTCTGCAGCTTGTATATGTCATCATGTCTTTTTCTCGTCATCACAGGATTGCATCTTTCGTTTTTCAACTTTATTATACCCTGTAATCGCGCCTACCTGACATAGTTTTCAATACTACATTTTACTATAGCATATCTTCCAGCAAATGAAAAGAGATTTTCTATGTTCTTTTTGTGTCTTTTGGTTTATAATACTGGTATCTGTTTTTTGAAAATACACTTGGAGGTTTTATGGATTATTTACTGAACAGTTCCATGGAAGTTCTGGATGAAGATTACCAGCCGAAAGACACGGACATCGTGGTGTCTCTGGTTACCACCGAGGAATGCGAAGAGCGTTACCGTTCTCTTCCTTATTATCGTGTACTCGCAAGAAATATGCAAAATCATAACATCCGCTACTGCAAAGCGGAGATGTTTAAAGACTGTATCCTGGGAACCCTTCTGATTCCCGATAAAAAAAGTATCTCTGAGACGATTTTGTCCATTTCTTTCTATATGAATAAGAATCTACTGGTTCTGGTGGATGATTCAAAACACATTCAGGATATTCTTACACTTCTGGAAGAGGGGGAACTTCTGAACTGTAAGACCATCGCTGAATTTCTGTGTCAGCTGATCGGTACTCTGACGCTGGAGGATGCGGTATTTTTGCAGGAGCTGGAACAGCGCATGAGTGATCTCGAAGAAGGGATCTTAAAGCATACGGTCTCCGACTCTTCCACGCAGCTGATGCATATCCGCAAACGTCTGTTGATCCTGCATTCCTATTATCAGCAGCTGTCTGATTTCTGTGAGGATCTCGAGGAAAATTCCAATCACTTTTTTCAGGCGGAAGAATGTCAGATTTTTTCGCTGTATGCGTCCCGGATCGAGCGGCTTTATGACCATTCGCAAATGCTCCGGGAATATGCTCTGCAGATCCGGGAGATGGAACAGTCGCAGACCGACGCCAGACAGAACCGGACCATGCGGATTCTTACTGTTGTGACTACGATCTTTTTCCCGCTCTCTCTGATCACCGGCTGGTACGGCATGAATTTTTCTCATATGCCGGAACTTTCCGCTCCTCATGCTTACGGGATCCTGATCGGTATCTGTGCCGTGATTGTTTTGATCGAGATCTGGATTTTTCATAAAAATGACTGGTTTTCCTGAATTTTCTGATGGAAATGTGTCTTTATTATCATTTTGGGAGGATATTATTTGTTAGCACTTCGAATTTTAGATCTGAAAGATTTTACAGCAAAATTATTTATTGGAGAAATGTTTCAGCATTTTTCTTTTGTGGAAGCTTCTTTTACCACATTTGTCACTTATACCCTCGACGGACAGCTGCATAAGGAGTTTTTCGATTCCGAACAGTGTCCCGACCGGACATACTGCCTGTGGGAAGATGTGCAGGCACAGTGTTTTTCGATGATCCGCGGAAAACGTACACCACTGAACTTTAAAATTGTGTTTCAGCTTTCTGCTTCTAATGTAGAAAAACTTCTGATGCAGAGCTGTGTTCCGTTAAAGGCAGAAGATATCTACGGACTGTATCTGAACTGCCAGTTCGATGGAAAACAATTGCTTTGCACCACCGGTACTTCTCTGAAAATCTTCACCCTGGACAAACAGCTTGACCGGGTGTGGGATGAGATGATCCGGAAGTTTTTCCGAAAAAATCAGATAGCTTTTGAAGAATAGCAAAACGGGAAACTCTTTTCATCGAGTTTCCCGTTTTGTTCGTTTTCTGTTTGTTCTATTTTATCTTATCTGCTATTTCTGTATTTTTATTTCAGAATAGATCCCTGCAGGTTGCCGTCCTGTCCGGATTCTCCCGGCTGGGTCTGTCCCTGCTGACCGTCCTGTGTAGTTGTTGAAGTATCTGCTTTGTCCAGTGTGATGGTCAGTGTTTTTTCTACATAGCTTCCGTTATCAGCGATCTTTACAACCAGATCTACGGTTTCTCCTGCTGCATAATACTCCAGACAGCTCTTCAGATCATCCATGGATTCGATCGTCGTATCGTCAAATTTTGTGATAACGCTTCCGGCTGTGATTCCGGCTTTCTCAGCGGCACTTTCCTGTTCTATTTCTGCTACATAAACACCCTGCGGGATACCATAAGCTTCTGCGATAGAACTGTCTACGGTCTGACCTTTGATACCAAGTGCTGCTGCCTGATCAGAACTTACTTTTGTTCTTGTCTGACGGTTCATCAGATCTTCAAAGATCGGAGAAGCGGTGCTTACCGGGATCGCATATCCCATACCTTCTACTTCTGTGGAAGCCAGTTTTGCGGAGTTGATACCGATAACCTGACCCTGCATATTCAGAAGTGCTCCACCACTGTTACCAGGGTTGATGGCTGCATCTGTCTGGATAAATCCATTTTCAGAATTGGAATCTTCCAGCTGACGGTTTACTGCACTTACAATACCGGTTGTTACAGACTGACCGTAACCCAGTGCATTACCGATGGCTACCACCTGTTCTCCTACCTGCAGCTGATTGGAATCACCGATCTCTGCGATCTTGATCTTAGACATTGTGTCATCCGAAATATCAGAAAGTTTGACTGCGATAACAGCCAGATCGTTATCGGAATCAGTTCCTTTTACGGTTGCCTCACAGGCATTATCATCAGCGAAACATACAGACAACGTATCTGCTCCTTCTACTACATGGTTATTGGTGGCGATCAGAAGTTCGCTGTCATTTTGTCCGATGATGATACCGGAACCCTGGCTTTCCACTTCCTGTTCCTGTGTGCCGCCGCCTCTTGAGAACATGCTGAAATAATTCTGTACTTCCTGTACGGATTTGTTAGTGATTGCAACAATCGATGGCATCGCACTCTGAACGATAGAAGTAACATCCATACTTCCTGAGGAAGTGCTACTTGCTGTGCTCGTTGATGCTGTTGCGGTCTGCAGTTTCGTCGTTGTTGTCTGCTGGCTGCTGTCACTTTCTGTCTGTGTTGCCTGTGCTTTTGCTGTCGCACCGGTTGCATAAGTAACTCCGGTAAATACACCCCCGGCTACGCCTCCGAAGAGTACCGCGCTCAGTGCTACCGCACCGATTTTCTTTGCCCATTTTGCAGCATTTTTATTATTCTTTCCATGCGGTTTCTTTGGCTCCATCGGTGTATTGTTCTGCGGTTCATTTCCCTGCTGATTCCAGTTGTAACTTCCATATTCTTCCATAAGTCATTCCTCCTGTTTATGTAAATGTGTTGATTTCTTTTTTGTTTGTTTCTTTTTTGTTTATGGCTATAGTATAGAAAAGGTTTGTGGTCAATTTGTTATCAAAATATGTTTATTTTGTGAAATAGTTCAAACTATGCTATAATACTTTTCAGTGGACAGACACAGGTGTTGTCTGTTTATCAGAAAGAAGAATACTAAATGTGCTCTCGGAATTTTTCAGTGCTTGCTTTTGTGAGATGATTTTTTGTCAGTTGTACCCAAATTTCTGAGGCGTACGCGGTGCGTACGTTGATGAAATTCGGGTGCAACTGCCAGAAAATCAGCCACAAAAGCAAGTGCTGAAAGACTCCGAGAGTACATCGAACTCACAGGAGGTTTTTATTATGCAGAAAATCACAAGTTTTACCATCGACCACATAAAGCTCCAGCCGGGTGTATACGTATCCCGCAAAGACCCGGTTGGCGATTCCCTGATCACCACATTCGATATCCGTATGACATCCCCGAACGAAGAACCGGTGATGAACACCGCTGAGGTACACACCATCGAACATCTGGGAGCCACCTTCTTAAGAAATCACCCGGACTTCGGCTCCAAAACCATCTACTTCGGACCAATGGGCTGCCGCACCGGCTTCTATCTCCTTCTGGCGGGCAACTACACTTCCAGAGACATCGTCCCACTGATGACCGAGATGTTCACCTTCATCCGCGACTACCACGACGAGGTCCCAGGCGCCTCTCCAAAAGACTGCGGCAACTACCTCGACATGAACCTGTCCATGGCAAACTACCTGGCAAACCGCTTCCTGACCGAAGTATTAACCGACATCAAAGAAGACCGCCTGGTATACCCGGAATAAATACTTTCATTGCTATCCGGCAGTGAACATTGTTGCAAAATATCAGATACTATAAAAAGGAAGATAGCAGTACATCTTAATGTACACAACTATCTTCCTTTTTATATCTTTATATCCAAAATTATTTAGAACTCTTTCTTATCACTTATTAATGAATATTTTTCCTTTTTCGAAAAAAACTCTTTTCTCCTATTTTTTTGAATAAAATACGCGTTCAAGACACAGCCCCTCTGCCGGCGCCGTAACGCCCGCAAACTTCCGCTCCATCCTCTCAAGCAGCTCCGGCATACTGTCCGCATCCCTCCTATGCTGCCCCACCTCAATCAAAGTTCCGGTTAAGATTCTGACCATATACTGAAGAAACCCATTTCCCGTATACACAATCCGTATCTCATGCTCCGACTCTTCAATCACTATATCCGTAATCGTCCGCACCGTGGATTTCTTCATCTTCGGATTGCCACAAAACGATTTAAAATCATGGGTTCCCACCAGATCCTGTGCTGCCCGGCGCATCGCCTCTACATCCAGAGTTTCCCCCAGATGATACCGAAACTTCCGGTCAAACACCGATTTCTGCTCATCCATTCCGATCCGGTAAGAATAACATTTTCCTTCCGCCCAGAGCCTTGCATGAAACCGTTCCGATACCTGTTCCACGGACTTTACACAGATATCTTCCGGCAGATACTGATTCATATATTGCAAAATCTCCTTCGGATCCCATTTCTTTGCCAGATGCACACTGGCTGTCTGATTCTTTGCATGAACCCCGGCATCCGTCCGCCCTGCCCCGTCGATCTCAATCTCTTTTTCTGTCATTCTGGATAATACCTGTTCCAGCTTTCCCTGAATCGTCTGCGTGGTTTTCTTCTGTCTCTGCCATCCCTCGTAACGGGTTCCTTCATATTCTATTGTCAGCAAATAATTCATAGATTTCTTACTCTTTCCAGTTTTTTACTTCATCGAACTCTGCCAGAATTTCCTGAGATGGTTCCTTCGTACAGAGACTGAAGATCACAATGCAGAGAATACTCAGCGCAAATCCTGCCACCAGTGAATACAGCCCGGTCGCAGTTCCAAGCGTCTGTCCATGTACCAACGGCAGATAATCCCATATCAGAACTGCACCGCCACCGGACACAATCCCCGCTACTGCTCCGGCAAAATTCGTTCTTCTCCAGAACAGGGACATCACTACGATCGGTCCGAACGCCGAACCAAGACCTGCCCATGCGTTGGATACCAGTCCCATAATACTGTTGTTTGGATCCCAGGCAATCAAAAATGCCAGCAATGCAACAACCAGTACTGTAAAACGGCTCACCTTCAGCACTTTTTTCTCATCGGATTCCGGTTTCAGAATATCCTTATAAATATCTTTAGACACGGATGAAGCCGTCACCAGAAGCTGTGAATCCGCTGTGGACATAATCGCTGCCAGGATACCGCACAGGAAGATTCCTCCGACAAATGGCAGATTCATATCTTTCGTAAACATTTTTGTGATCATCTCGATAAAGACGCTTTCTGTGGAAGCATTTCCCTCCGTTCCAAGAATCGTCGGAAACAGATAGACACGACCGATAATACCGATCGCTACAGCTGCTGCCAGAGAAATCGTTACCCATATAATAGCAATTACTCTCGATTTTCTCAACTCTTTCTGATTCTTTACCGCCATAAATCGAGTCAGAATATGCGGCATTCCACAATATCCCAGCCCCCAGGCCAGCTGTGAGATAATCTCCACTGCGGTATAAGACCGGTCACCATTCCGAAACAGACTCAGATACGCCGAAGCACCGCCCACAACACCGCTCTGGTCAAGAATCGGTTTTACCTGATCCGCTCCTACCATAAAGTATGCAGCAATCGGAACCACCAGCAGTCCTACTAACATCAGACTTCCCTGAATAAAATCGGTCACACAAACCGCCATAAAACCGCCCATAAACGTATAGATCAGGATAACAGCAGCACCGATGGCCAGGGCCACATGATAATCCACACCGAATACAGAGTTAAATAATTTTCCACCGGCAGACAGTGCAGACGCTGTATATACCAGGAAAAAGATAACGATCACAATCGAAGACACCAGAAGCAGTACCCTTTTTTTATCACGGAACCGGTTTTCAAAATATGCCGGCAGTGTCAGGGAGTTATTTGCCCTGATCGTATATTTTCTCAACCGTGAAGAAATAAACACCCAGTTACAGACTGTTCCGAGGAACAGTCCGATCGCGATCCAGGACTGCCCTGTTCCCAGTGCATACACGGTTCCCGGAAGTCCCATCAACAGCCAGCCGCTCATATCCGACGCCTGTGCCGACAGCGCAGCCACCCAGCCGCTCAGTCCTCTTCCGCCAAGAAAATAATCTTCTGAATTGTTCGTATTTTTCATGTAGATCGCACCGATCACAATCATCAGCACCAGATATGCCGCAAATGCGATCAGGATTACTATGGTATCTGTGTTACTCATTCCTTTTTCTCATCCTTCCTTTATGTAATTATGATACCGGATTGTTCCGTACTTCGTACTTTCACAGTCCGTAAAAATATTCGTAATCCATTATCCCGAAAACTTCCTGTCTTGTCAATCATTTTTTGCTTTATTTTTTTATCATATTACCACGTTAAAGCGCATTACATAAAAAAGATACCCGGATACTGATGTATTTTCTCCATATCCGGGTATCTTTTTCCTTTATTTTGCTGCGATTGCTTCGATCTCGATCAGACCGCCCTTTGGAAGTCTTGCAACTTCTACACAGGAACGAGCCGGTGCAGCATCTTTGAAGTATTCTGCGTAGATGGCATTGACTGTTGCAAAGTCATCCATATTGTCCAGAAATACCATAGTACGAACAACATCTTCGTATCCAACGCCTGCTGCTTCCAGAACAGCTCCCAGGTTTTTCAGTGCTTGATGCGTCTGTGCCTCGATACCTTCCGGCAGAGTTCCGTTCTCCGGATCCAGTCCCAGCTGACCGGAAGTAAATACCATATTTCCAGCTTCTACAGCATGTACATAAGGTCCTACTGCTGCAGGTGCTTTTTCAGCAAAAATTGTTTTCTTCATGTTTGTATCCTCCATTATCATTTTTCTACATCTGCTTCTTATTATAACATGATGTTCGAGTTCGTCAATGTTGAACCGCTGGGGACGGAGAAATATGGCATTAAGCCATATTTCTCCGTCCCCAGTATTTGCTTGCTCTTTTCTGCACAATAGAATATAATGTTTTTAATATATCTTTGTATAAAAAGACGAAAGGGGAACGATATGAAACACGAAAAAGACTGGTATAAAGATCTGGTGATCTATCAGATCTATCCGAGAAGCTTCAAAGACGGCAATCATGACGGAATCGGCGATCTGAAGGGCATGATTGAAAAGCTTGATTATCTGCAGGAACTCGGCATCAATGCGGTATGGATGTCACCGGTGTTCGCTTCACCAAATGTGGATAATGGATATGACATTTCCGATTATACCTCCATCATGGAAGAATTCGGAACCATGGAGGACTGGGATGCTTTCCGGGACGGGGCTCACGCGCGGGGGATCGCGATTATCATGGATCTGGTGTTGAATCACTCTTCTGACAGGCATATCTGGTTTCAGGAATCCAGAAAATCCCGCAACAATCCCTACAGTGATTATTATATCTGGAGAGATCCTGCTCCTGATGGTGGTGCACCGAATGGCTGGATGTCTGTGTTTGGCGGCAGTGCCTGGGAATATGTAGCGGAGCGTGGACAGTATTATCTGCATTTCTTTGCAAAAGAACAGCCGGATCTCAATTGGGACAATCTGGAGACAAAAGAAAAAATCTTTGATATTATCCGCTTCTGGAACGATAAAGGCGTGGATGGCTACCGCATCGATGCCATCAGTTATCTGGACAAAGGACTGGATGGCCGTGCCAATCCAAACGAACAGTTTGGTACTGTCGCCTGTGTGAACCTGGAAGGAACACATCGTTATATCCGGGAAATGGTTGCAAAGACCATGACACCCGACCATCTGATGAGTGTCGGAGAGGTTAATATCAATAACGATCAGGATGCCATCCATTACTCGAGTGCTTCCAGTGAGGAATTTAACATGGCAATTCCTTTTGTACCGCCGATCGTGGAGATTCAGACCTGGTCACCGGAAAAAATGAAACGGGATCTTCGTCACGATTATGAACTGCTGAAAAAAGACGGCTGGTGGGCACGGTTTTTAAGTAATCACGACAAGCCACGCCAGGTTTCCCTCTACGGAAATGATACAACCTGCCGGGAAGTCTCCGCAAAAATGCTGGTATCCTACCTCCATACGCTCCCGGGAACTCCTTTTGTCTTCCAGGGAGAGGAACTTGGTATGACCAATGTTGCTTATCCTTCCATCGAAGATTATGACGATATTGATACCAAAAATGCCTACCATACCATGCTGGAACAGGGGATTGCTCCCGAAAAAGCACTGGCAGAAGCTCAACGAATCAGTCGCGATAACGCACGGACACCGATGCAGTGGGATGACAGTTCAAATGGTGGATTTTCTGATCATACCCCATGGCTCGGTGTCAATCCTAACTATAAAGAAATCAACGCAGCCAGTCAGATGGCAGATGATTCTTCTGTCTTTCGTTTTTATCAGAAACTGATCTCGCTGCGGAAAGAACACCCTGTCATGGCACACGGTGATCTGCAGCTTTGCTGCCCGGAGGACGGACCGGTGATTGCATATACAAGAAGTTATCAGGATGAAACCTGGCTCGCTGTACATAATTTCTCGCAGGATGTGCAGAAATTCCAGTACACCGGAACCGGTTTGCAGCCGGATACTTCAGTACTTTTATCTAATTATCCGGAACATGATATTTGCCCGGAAGATGAAATTTTAACACTGAAACCATACGAAACTGTGATCTTCCGCTTATCGTAAGACAGCATTGTGTCAACCACCACACATGCATAACAGAAAAGTCTGAACCATTAACTTGTTACTCTTGTTTTTCTGATATTTACCGATTAGAATAGATATAGCAGGTGCAGACAACTAAAAATTGCACCTTTTAGAAGGAGGGTTTTTCTTATGAAACTTCAAAATTATTTCCAGGATCCTTCTTCTTTACATATCGGAACAGAACCGCTTCGTGCCTACTATGTTCCTTGTAAAGAGGAAGCGGAAGCCAACGACGCAGATATGCTGAATGCTTCCCGTGCCATCGTGTTAAACGGCGATGACTGGAAGTTCAAATTTTATGAAAGCTATCACCAGGTTCCGGAAGGATGCATCGAAAAAACTGCCGATACTACCGGCTACGATACCATTCCGGTTCCAAGCTGCTGGCAGATTCTTGGGTATGATCATAATCAGTATACCAATGTCCGCTATCCGATTCCTTTCGATCCGCCATATGTACCGGATAACAACCCGGCTGGTGTGTATGTGAAAGAATTTTCACTGACCGAAGAGGAAGCGGCACAGAAAATTTATCTGAACTTTGACGGCGTGGACTCCTGCTACTATGTATGGGTCAACGGAACTTTTGTCGGTTACAGCCAGATTTCTCATTCCGGAAGCGAATTTGACATCACAGACAAAGTAACCACAGGCAATAACCGCCTGACCGTTCTCGTTTTAAAATGGTGTGACGGAACGTATCTGGAAGATCAGGATAAACTGCGTTTTACCGGTATCTTCCGTGACGTTTATCTGCTGGTTCGTCCGGCGGATCATATCCGTGATTATTTTGTCCACACACCGGTAAGCGAGGATCTCACCAAAGCTGAGATTCTGGTAGACCTTGACCTTTGCGGAACTCCTGCCATCACAGCAAAACTGTATGCACCGGACGGAGAATTCCTGACTGCTGCCACTCCTGCCGATGGAAAAGTACAGTTTAGTGTAAATACTCCGGATCTGTGGAACGCAGAACATCCGGCACTGTATACGCTGGTTCTTTCCACACCGGAAGAAGTGATCGCTCAGAAAGTCGGCCTTCGCCGGATCGACATCAAAGGAAATGTCATCTATATCAACGGTGTCAACTTCAAGATCAAAGGTACCAACCGTCACGACAGCAATCCATTTACCGGCGCTGCAGTCACAAGAGAACAGCTTCTGACCGATCTGAAACTGATGAAAGAGCATAACATCAATGCGATCCGTACCAGCCATTATCCAAATGCTCCATGGGCAACACAGATGTATGACAAATACGGTTTCTATGTGATGGATGAAGCCGATCTGGAATCCCACGGATGCACCACACTCTATGGAAGTAAGAGTGAACATGTCGACATGGGCGAAGTGCAGTACGAAGAAAGCTATGGTTATCTGATGCGTGACCCTTCCTATGAGACTGCTGTCGTAGACCGTATCCAACATCTGGTTCACCGGGACAAAAACTGCTCCAGCGTTTTCTCCTGGTCCATGGGAAATGAAAGTGCTTACGGTCCGAACCTAGAAAAGGCTGCCGCATGGATCAAATCCTATGATCCGGATCGTGTTCTGAACTATGAAAACAGTATCTGGCAGCAGACCAATACCGATTATGTGAATGATGTACATGATCTGGATGTCTTCTCCCGGATGTACGCACCGGTAGAATTTATCGACGAGTTCTGCTCCAAAGAAGGCAAAAAACCATTTATCGAAGTAGAATACTGCCACGCTATGGGTAACGGTCCTGGAGACCTGGAGGCTTATTTTGAACGTCTCTACAAATATCCGGGTTATATCGGCGGTTTCGTATGGGAATGGTGCGACCACTCCGTATATATGGGCAAAACCATCGAAGGCAAAGATAAATTCTTCTACGGCGGCGACTGGAACGAAGAAGTCCACGACGGAAACTTCTGTATGGATGGTCTGGTATACCCGGATCGTACTCCGCACACCGGTCTTCTGGAACATAAAAATGTAGCCCGCCCGATCCGTGCCACTCTGCTGGACGTTTCTAAAGGGCTGGTAGAACTGGATAACAAACTGGATTATACAAACATCAAAGACGGATTTACGATCACTTATGATGTGCAGAAAGACGGCGTAACCACTCTTTCCGGTACTCTGGATCCAGTTGACTGCCCAGCGAAAGAAAAAGTGACGATCACATTGCCATTCGCTGTAACTGCAGAGGGCAACACCATCGTTACCCTGCATTATCTGCAAAAAGAAGACGCTCTGCTGACTCCTGCAGGATATGAAGCCGGTCACGATCAGCTGATCTTCTCCACCGATGCCGCAAGTGCCATTGCAGCCGTTGTCAAGTTCTCCGGCGCTCAGACCGCATCTGTTGCATCTGCTGTAGCTGTAGAAGATCTGGAAAATGAACTGGTGATCAGTGGTACTGCCTTCCGTTATGTCTATGACAAATGGAAAGGAACTTTCACCGCTCTTGTAAAAGATCAGAAAAATCTGATCGCACAGCCGATCCAGTTAAATATCTGGCGTGCGCCGCTGGATAATGACCGTCGGATCCGCTGGGAATGGGAAGCTGCCGGTTACGACAGAGCCCGCACCAAAGTATATGCGACCGAATGGACACAGGATGAGGAAGCTGTAACCGTTACTTCCACCTATTCTCTGGCTGCTGTACATCTGCAGAGAATCATCGAGGGAACCATTACCTGGAAAGTTGCCAAAGACGGTACTCTGACCGTCACCGTAGACGGTGAGCGCAAACCGGTTCATGTACCGCTTGCAAAAACTCCGCTGCCAAAGATGCCTTTCCTGCCTCGTTTCGGTCTGCGTCTGTTCCTGGAACCGACCTTCGCCGATGTTACTTATTTCGGCTATGGACCGATCGAAAGTTATCCGGACAAACATCACGATGCAAAACTGGGACTTTATACCTCTGATGTAGACAGTCTCCATGAAGATTATCTGCGTCCGCAGGAAAACGGAAGCCACTGGAACTGCTCCGGACTGGCTCTGACCTCTTCCGATCACCGTTCCCTGCTGGTATCCGGTGCACAGAACTTCAGCTTTAGTGCTTCCCGTTACACACAGGAAGAACTGACTACCAAAGCACACAGCTTCGAACTGGAAAAATCTCCGTACACCGTGCTGTGTCTGGATGGTTATATGTCAGGCTGCGGTTCCAACAGCTGTGGTCCTGCTCTGGCAAAAGAGTATCGGGTAGATCAGGACAAACTGTCCTTTACCTTTACTCTGAGTTTCTAAGATTTTTATAAAACAGATCCCTATTGATCTGACTGATACCGGGTCACGAGATGTAGAAATACACTCGCTGACCCGGTGTTTTTCTTTGACCTTGACCAAATCTGTTTTTTCCGTTAAACTAAAAGACAGGCATAACTGTAGCATTGATAAAACAGTTAGCAAAGACAGAAACAGCATAGTAAGGAATTGGTGAACGAATGAAACAAACATTACAACAACCCCATCTGCATACAGCCGGTAATGGCGAAATTGAAACCTGTGATATCTGCCACCACCATCATCTGCATCTTCCAATGAAAGCTCCGGAAGATGAAACTTTGTATCGTCTGGCAGATCTCTACAAAGTATTCGGTGATCCTACCAGAATCCGTATTTTGTATGCATTATCCGGCGGTGAACTTTGCGTCTGCGACATCGCAGAGCTTCTGGGTATGACACAGAGTGCCATCTCCCATCAGCTGCGTGTGTTAAAACAGTCCGCACTGGTCAAATTCCGGAGAGATGGAAAAACCGTATATTATTCACTGGCTGACGCGCATGTGGCAACCATTCTCGCACAGGGACTGGATCATGTGCAGGAGTAACAGAGGCTTACTTCTATGAAATCATTGACTGACATCTATTTCAGAATCCAAAAGAGAGAGCAGACAGAACTCCATAAAAGTTCCATCTGCTCTCTCTTTTCTTCTGTATCTCAATATTTTTATTTTTGATGATATCCATCCAGAAACTCTGCCAGTTTCTTTGTCGCTTTCTCCAAATCTGCGACTCTCGGCAGATATACCACACGGAAATGATCCGGTTTATCCCAGTTGAATCCGCCACCATGTACAATCAGGATTCTCTTCTCTCTCAGCAGATCCAGTGCAAATTTTTCGTCGTCGTAGATGTTGAATTTCTCCACATCCAGTTTCGGGAAAATGTAGAATGCGGCTTTCGGTTTCTTCGCCGATACTCCCGGAATATCATTCAACAGTTTATAGATCACTTCTCTCTGTTCATAGATTCTTCCGCCCGGCTGCAGATACTCTTCTACGCTCTGATATCCGCCAAGCGCCGTCTGAATAATCGACTGTGCCGGTACATTCGAACAAAGGCGCATATTGGAAAGCATCTTGATTCCCTCGATATAACCTGCTGCTGCTTTTTTATTTCCGCTTAATACCATCCAGCCCACACGGAAACCTGCGATCATATGGGATTTGGACAGTCCGCTGAAGGTTACGCAGAACACATTTTTCGGCGCGATCGATGCGATGGAAATATGTTTCAGTCCATCCATCACCAGACGGTCATAGATCTCATCGGAGAAAATGATCAGTCCGAACTCTTCTGCGATCTTCACGATCTCTTCCAGAATTTCTTTCGAATACAAAGCTCCGGTCGGGTTGTTCGGGTTGATGATAACGATTGCTTTTGTTCTGTCTGTGATCTTACTTCTGATATCCGCAATATCCGGATTCCAGTCAGACTCTTCGTCACAGATGTAATGTACCACTTTACCGCCTGCCAGTGTAGCTGTTGCCGTCCACAACGGATAATCCGGTGCTGGGATGAGGATCTCGTCACCGTCATTTAACAGTGCCTGCATACTCAGGTTGATCAGTTCACTGACGCCGTTACCGGTGTAAATATCGTCCATCGTCACACCCGGGATTTTCTTTAACTGACAGTACTGCATAACCGCTTTTCTTGCGGAAAACAGTCCCTTCGAATCCGAGTATCCCTGGCAGTCCCATAAGGACTGTCTCATATCCAGAATCACTTCTTCCGGTGCATTAAAACCAAATGGAGCCGGATTACCGATATTCAATTTCAGAATACTGAGACCATCCGCTTCCATTCTGGCCGCCTCGTCCACCACGGGTCCTCTTACATCGTATAATACGTTATCCAGTTTGGAAGATTTATCAAAAGTCTTCATTAGTATCTGCCTCCATTCGTTTTCATTTTTTTACTTTATCACACTAATTCAGTGGATTACATATTTTTTTTATTGTAACGCACAATGGTGCGCTTGTCAAATTTCCATTTATTTCAGAATCTTCTTCAGTTCATCCATAAAGGTATTGACATCTTTAAATTCTCTGTATACCGAAGCAAAACGCACATAGGCAACTGCTTCCAGGTCTTTGAGTTTATCCATCACGATCTCTCCGATCACAGAACTCGGAATCTCCCGTTCCTCCAGATTGAAGATCTCGGTTTCCACCTCGTCCACCAGCTTGTGGATCTGTTCTGCAGATACCGGACGTTTGTGGCAGGCACGCAGTACACCCGCCTCAATCTTTGACCGGTCAAACTGCTCTCTGTTCTGGTCTTTTTTGATCACGATCAGCGGAATCGTCTCCACTTTCTCATAAGTGGTAAATCGTTTTCCGCACGCATCACACATTCTTCTTCTCCGGATGGCAGTATTGTCATCCACCGGGCGGGAATCCACAACCCGGGTATTATCCTGATTACAAAACGGACACTTCATATTTTATCCTTCTCTTTCCGCAAACTGACTTTGATTGTCCGGTATTCTCTCGTGTCCCCTTATTCCCGTTCAATTTTCTCACAGTTTTCTTATTTTTCCAGTAACTGTTCCGTGTCTTCACAGTTACTTTTCCTACAACCGGCATCTCTCCTGCGTCCCCTCACGCAGCGGATGCTCTATCTCTTCTCATCATAATATAATCGCAAACTCATCGTCAAGACAATTGTCCACAAAACATATAATTATTATAAAAGAAAGATAAGATTCAGGATTTTTATGCGAATTATTGATCTGAAACAAAAAGAAGTCATCAATACCTGCAACTGTAAAACCCTTGGCTGCCCTGTGGATGTGGAATTTGATCCGTGTAACGGGCAGATTACCGCCCTCATCATTCCCGGTCCCGGAAAATTCTGCTGTTTTCTCGGAAGGGACAGCGAATTCTGCATCCCCTGGGAATGTATCTGTCAGATCGGGGAAGATATTATTCTGGTGGAAATCGATGAGAAAAAATGCCTGAAGAAACTGTAGCTGTTTTTCTGACAGCTACAACATTTTTCTCCAGACATAATTTCTGTCATATTGCTGTTCTCTCAGTCTCGTCCGGCTGTACCGACATCCAGCAGCAACAGGTCTTCTTCTTTCACATACAGCACCTTGGGCACTCCATCCGAAGGATCCCAGTCGGTTTTCGCTGTTTTCCATTGCAGCCACTCACAGGAATCGTCTTTTCGAAAAGAGACATTCCACTCAAAAGGATCTTCCATGATCCGGTATTCACCCACCGGAAACTCGCTGTAATTGCCTTCCACCGGTTTTTCTCCTGTAAAATAATGGGCGCGGATTCCGATCGTCTGCGCCTGCAGGGCTTCTTTGGATACCCGAAGGGCGACGCCCCACTCTGCTGCCCAGAGCCAGTTTCCGTCTTTGTGGCTTTCCATGGCTTCCACCGCACAGATATTTTTACAACCGGATAAAAGTGCCGCCGTCTTCGTCTTCGGATTCCGGAAAAATTCTTTTACCGGTTCGATCACTTCCATCCGTCCCTGGTTGATACAGCTGACCGTATCACACAGCCGGTAGACCTCATCTCTGCTGTGTGATACGAAAAGTACAGGCTTCTGTACCTCTTGCAAAAGTTCCAGCATCTGCTGTTCCATTTTCCATTTCAGATAGCTGTCCAGCGCAGCAAACGGTTCGTCCAGAAGCAGCACTTCCGGCTCCGAAGCCAGCATACGTGCCATCGCCACACGCTGTTTTTGTCCGCCGGAGAGCTGATCCGGCATGTGATTTTCCAGTCCGCCAAGCTGAAATCCTGTGATATACTCTCTGACTTTCTTCGGATCCGGCTTTCTTCCCATCCCCGCCTGAATGTTCTGTACCACATTCATGTTGGGAAACAATGCGTAATCTTGAAACATATATCCGACTTTTCGTTTCTGCGGCGGCAGATTGATCCGTTTTTCCGAGTCAAACAATACCCGGTCATTCAGTACGATTCTTCCCTCATTCGGGCGTTCGATCCCTGCGATACATTTTAACGTCATACTTTTTCCACATCCGGATGCTCCCAGGATGGCAAATACACCGCCATCCATCGAAAAATCCACATCCAGCAGAAAATTTCCCAGTTTCTTTTTTATCTTTACCTGCAGCATTGTTCGTCTCCCTTACCAGCGTTTTTTATGTTTGTCCCCGCCGGATCCGATCAGATTCATCACCAGTACCACAACAAACGCAATGATCATAATAATGAGTACCCAGAAACCGGCGGTTCCATAATCACCGTCCTGAATAACCATGGCGATCTTCTGGGAAATCGTTCCCGTCTTTCCCGGAATATTTCCCGCGAGCATCGAAGTCGCTCCGTACTCTCCCATGGCTCTCGCAAAGGTCAGGATTGTTCCGGAAAGGATACCCGGTCCGGCAGACGGAATTACCACTTTCCAGAAAATTGTCATTTCCGACATGCCGAGTGTCCTCGCCGCATAGACAAGATTGGCATCTATCTGTTCAAATGCCGCCCTCGCGTTCCGGTACATTAGCGGAAAAGCGATCACGGTCGCCGCCAGGATACATCCCAGCCAGGTCTGCACGACTTTGATTCCAAAATTGCCATACAATGCCGCACCAAACGGCCGCCGCAGACTGAAGATCAGCAGCAGGAAAAATCCAGCTACCGTCGGTGGCAGTACCATCGGAAGGGTCAGAATCCCGTCCAGCACCGCTTTTGTCTTCGGACCGGCTTTCACAACCTGCCTTGCCGCATAGATCCCACCAAAAAAAGAAAGAATGGTAGCCACCACTCCAGTCTTTAATGAGATCAGCAGGGGACTCCAGTCCAGCCCCTTCATAAATTCCATCATCTGTTCTATTTGTGTCTCCATCCTTCATTCTCCTCGCCGGAACAACAGATCCCGGCGGTATATATGCATTTTTTATATTACTATTAGTCCTCTACATCCGTATCGAAGTAGTATTTCTGGAAAATTGTTTTTGCGTCATCTGTGATCAGGAAATCTACAAATTCTTTTGCAGCGGTGGATTCCAGTTCTTCTGCTTCTGCATTCTGTACCTGTGCTACCGGGTAGATAACATCACCGGTCAGATCATACGGGATAATCTGCAGGATCTCCAGACGGTCTTCCAGTCCGTAAGTATCCGAATAATATACCGTTCCTACTTCGTTAGAGCCTTCTGCTACTGCGGAAGTAACCGCACCAACATTTGCACACTCATTGATTTCCACACCGCCCAGTGCTTCGGAAACAGTTGCAGTCGGGATGGTAGATACATCATCAACGGCCGCCAGTATACCTGCATTTACCATTGCCTGACGGGTGTATTTTCCGACCGGTACAGAGCCGTCTGCCAGTGCGATACTGCTTGCTTTGCTCATATCTTCCAGGCTGGTTACTTCGGTGTTGCTTCCTTTATAAGTTACCAGGCATACCTGGTTATTTACTACATTGTGACGGGTTCCGTCCACAACCAGACCATCGGTCTCATCCAGCTGATCCATCTGTTTTACAGCTGCTGAGAAAAATACGTCGCAGGCTGCACCTTCTTCAATCTGTGTCAGCAGAGTTCCTGAACTGTCATAGCTTCCCTGCACATTTACATTTGGATGTGTTTCCTGGAACTTCGCGATCAGCTCTTCCATAACCTGATTCAGACTCTTTGCAGCAAATACGGTAATGGTAGTTTCTTCGCTTGCATCGTCTGCTGTTGTGTCAGTGCTTTCGTCATCCGCTGCATCTGCTGTTGCTTCTGTCTGTGTCTCTTCTTTTGTTGTATCCGCTGCGCTGTCGCTCTTAGAGCCGCATCCTGTGAACATGGACACTACCATAGCTGCTGCCAGTAACATACTTACGCTTTTTTTCTTCATTGTTTTTTCTCTTTAATCCTGTTTTTTCTGCGCGGATCTGTATCAGCTGTGCTGCGATGCTGATGGCAATCTCCGCCGGTGTTTCACTTCCAATCTCGATTCCGATAGGTGCGTACACCCGGTCCAGTTCTTCACTGGTGAAGCCTTCGTTTAATAATTTTTCTCTGACATACTGGGTTTTTCTTTTACTTCCCACTACGCCGATATAAGAAGCAGGTGTCCGCAAGGCAAACCGTTCCACATCGGCATCACAGCGATGCCCTCTCGTGACTACCACCAGATAATCCTCCGGTTTTACTTCCAGAATCTGCGAAAGTGCTGTAAAATCTACGGTCTTTGTCTCCTGCACTCCCGGAAACAAAGCGGGATCGGTATATTCTTCCCGGTCATCCATGACCATACACCAGAAGCCCAGATGGCTGAGCACCGGAACCAGTTCCTGCGCCAGATGACCGCCTCCAAAAACATAAACTTTTCCATCGTAACAGAATTCTTCTGCATAAAGTTTCTGTCCGTTTTCCTCTAGGATCCGGCAGTGTCCTCTGCCTTCTGTGATCTCTTTTCGGATCTGTGGTAGTCCTTCGGAAAATGGAAGAACCAGCCAGTAAGGTTTTCCCTCGTCCGCTGTCACCAGCGCCTCTTTGAAAAATGCTCCAACCGCCGGATCTTTCACACGGACACTGTAAAACAGGACTTTCACATTACCCCCGCAGACCATTCCCAATCCATCGTTTTCTCCGGTTCCAAGATCAAAGTCTTCCACAAAATGTGCATCGGTTCCCGTCAGTTCCATGGCTTTTTTCACCGCCTGGTACTCCAGGTTACCGCCTCCGATAGTTCCGTAGATTCTTCCGGTCTTATCCACCGCCATATAAGCACCTGTAGTTCGCGGAATGGAACCATTTCCTTCTACAATGGTCACCAGAACCGTATCGGTCTCCTGGTTCCATCGATCCAGTAATAACTGATATAGTGTTTTCATTGATTGTATTTCCTTTTATGATTCTTTTTTTACTCTTTTCATAGTTATCTGAAATTTCCGTTTTTTATACGCTCATTTTTTTCATGAATCACTTTTCCGTGAAGTTCCTGTTATTCCATTTCCATGATTTCGAGATTGTCACCCTTTCGGATGGTTCCGCCTTCCAGCACAACAGCAAATACGCCTTCTCTCGGCATGATACATTCTCCCATGCGTTTATAGATTTCGCAGTGGCTGTGACACTCTTTCCCGATTTGCGTCATCTCCAGGATGGCATCCCCGCATCGAAAACGGGTTCCTACCGGAAGACTGCGGAAATCATAACCGCTGACGATCAGATTTTCTCCGAAAGCACCAAGCCCGATGTCGGCACCTTTTTTGCGAAATTCTTCGATTTTTTCATAGGACAGCAGACTCACCTGTCTGTGCCAGTGCCCCGCATGGGCATCTCCCTGGATACCCCAGTCCTTTACCAGCACTGCCTCTTCGATTTCATGTTTCGCTGTACCTCGTTTTTCACTGATACAGATTCCTTTGATTACTCCCAAAGTTGTTCCTTTCTATCCACCAATTTTTACCATCTCATGTGTCTCCGTCATCTCTGACGGACGTTCAAAACAGTGTGCCGCAGGTTTCCGAAAAATAGCCTCTTCCATTACTGTTCGAAGATTTTCTTTTTCTTCTTCTCGAAGCACATGGCGAAGATCTACGCCCTGATCGTAACACAGACACAGTTTCAGATACCCTTCCGCCGTTAATCTGACACGGTTACAGGTGTCACAGAATTTTCCATGTATGGCGCTGATAAATCCAACCGGAACTTTCAGATCTGAAAATCGGTAATACACCGCCGGTCCGCTTCCCATCCGGGAAAGTTCTTCCGAATCAACAAGCTTTTCTGCTGTTCCAAATGTTTTTTCCAGCATTTCTCGCAGTTCTTCATTGCTTCTTCCCACATATTGTTTGCCATATCCAACCGGCATCATTTCGATAAAACGAAGCGGAAGGTTCTCATTCTGTGCATAACGCACCAATGGAACCGGATCCAGTTCTTTTCGATTGACCGCATTCAGCTTCACCGGTAATCCGGCATCTTTTGCCGCCCGGATCCCCGCAAGAACTGCCGGAAGTTCCCGTTTCCCGGTAATCTGGCAGAATTCTTCCGGATCCAGTGTATCCAGGCTGATATTCACTCCATCTACACCGGCTTCTTTCAGCTGTTTTGCATAGTTTCCAAGCAGAACACCATTTGTCGTCATCGTGATGGTTTCCACTCCCGGAATTTTCCGGATTCCAAGTATCAGATCCGCACAGCCTTTTCGCACCAGAGGTTCTCCGCCGGTGATGCGGATATGCGTGATGCCAAGACTCACGCTCACCTTTACGATCTCCCAGATTTCCTCAAAAGTCAGGATATTTTTCATTCCCACATCCTGGACACCTTCCGGCATGCAGTAGCGGCACCGCAGATTACATCGATCCGTGACCGATATCCGCAGGTAATTAATTCTTCTTCCATACTGATCCAGCATGTTTCTTCTACCAGCCTTTTCCAAATCCACAGTTCGGGTAGATACAGACCGGACAATTCAGGCACAGACCACCCTCACCCAGTGCTGCCAGTTCTTCGGCTGTGATCTCATCATCTGCTAAAAGGCGCGGCAGTGCCAGATCGAAAATCGTCCGTTTTGCATACATCACGCATCCCGGAAGTCCTACGATCGGGATCCGTTCCTGATAATAGGACAGCAGGAACATCGCTCCCGGAAGCACCGGTGCACCGTAAGAAACGATCCGCGCCCCTGTATTTTTGATTGCCAGCGGAGTCCTGTCATCCGGATCCACACTCATGCCACCGGTACAAAGCACCAGCTCAGCTCCCTGTTCGATCGCCTGCAGACAACCTTTTGTGATTGCTTCGTGATCATCGTCATACACTTCATGGAAGATCATTTCACAGTCATATTCTTTCAGTTTTTCTACCAGTACCGGGGTGAATTTGTCCTCAATTCTTCCGTGATAAACTTCACTTCCGGTGGTCAGGATTGCCACCTTTTTCTTATGCAGCGGCTTCAAAGTCAGAATCGGACCGTCCTGACAGACTGCTTTGGCGCGTTCCATCTTCTCTTTCTCGATCATCAACGGGATAATTCTGGTTCCCGCCAGCTTGTCCCCTTTTTTGACACAGGTATTTCCATGGCGGGTTGCGATCATCATCTCTCCGAGACCATTTACTTTTTTCAGTTTTTCCCGGTCTACTTTCAAAAGTCCACCCTGATCGGCGATCAGTTCGATTTTTCCTTCTTTTACTTCAGACGGATGCATATGATCATTTTTGCACATCTCGTAGAGGATCTGTGCCGCCTCATTTTCATGAAGCATATGTTCATCCTTTTCCCAGATATAAATATGTTCTTTTCCCACGCTCAGAAGTACCGGGATATCCTCCTCGGTAATGATATGACCTTTCCGGAATACCGCGTCTTTCGTCACCCCGGGAATGATCTGTGTGATATCATGACACAGAACCTGCCCGATGGCGTCTTCGGTTTTCATTAATTTCATACGTGTTCTCCTCCCCTACTCCAGTGCTCCGCAGATTACTTCCAATACACTTCCTGCGATGCAACGGGCTTTGTCAGAAATCGTAAAACAATTCGCCAGTTCTTCTTTTCTCGGATCAATATCCGCGATCTTAAATCCTTTTGTCACCGGATAATTGTCCCGGATCAGACCGCGGAGAAGTCCGTTGATCGTTGCGGGTACTTCCGTCGTTCCCGCTTCTCCCTCGATCACAGCCAGCACCTGCCCGGCTTCCACGATATCTCCAATCTTACTTCTGTTTTTCAGGATTCCTGCTGCCGGGGCGTGCATCACACGTTCCGCGCCGTATCCGCCGATGATCCCTGGAATCCCGGTATTTGGATACGCACTGCCCTGCCGGATAATTCTTCCAAGATTATGTCCGCGCTTCGTCTCGATCACCACATCCACATCTTCGCCCGCGGTAAACCCAGGACCAAGTCCGATGGTAAGCGGTGCCATATCTTTTTTCGTTCCGAGGTTCTTCTTTGCAAGGATCGCATCCACCACAACCTTCGGTTTCAAAAGCCGGATGCTTTCCCCCTCCGGATCCACCAACACCGGCACTTTTTCCTCATCCCATGCCTGATGCAGCTGTCCTGTGTTTTCTATCCTGACAGCCTCTACATTCTCCACACAGGCACTTCCACTGTAGACAGCTTCACTCAATGCCACCTGTCTTCGAATCGCCGCCGGGTGATCCGTTTCCAGAACCAGAAGATGAAATCCGCTCTTTTTCAGTCGATGAATCGTCCCGGTCGCCAGATCCCCCGCTCCCCGGACTATGATCAGATCACTTTTTTTCATCGGATATTCCTTTCTTTTTCGTTATTCTCACTCGAGAATAACGTTCACATAAATATAACTTTACACTACTCGTTTTTATTTGTCAATTCTGTTAATGTACACTTTTTTCGCTCTGTTTTTCTCAAATATGTTACTTTTTACAATATTTCTGATGTGATACTTTGCAGCATACATAGATTTTGTTCCTATCGTTCTCATATTTTTCTCTTGGTTTATTTCTCTCGCAATATTTTCCGCCTATTTCTGGAAATATTTCACAAAAGCTTTTTTAGCGCTCTGGTTTAGTTCATCCATAAACATTTCATATCGCCGCAGAAAATCCTTTCCTTCCCCGGTAAGCATGGTTCGTCCGCCTCTGCTGCCGCCCCGGCTTCCTTCCATCAGGGTAAAACCAAGGTCTTCCTCCGCGTGTTTCATAATGCGCCATCCCTTGGAATACGCCATCCCCATGCACCGGCAGGCTTCTGACAGAGAGCCCGTCTCTTCCACATGACGCATCAGCTCCGCCACTCCGGGACCAAATGCTCCTTCTTTTCGAAACACCCGCACTTTCATATGATAGTGCAGTTCATTTTCTTCCATTTGTTACTCCTTTTTTCATACGTTCCCGTATTTCCCGGAACTTATTTTGTATACTCCGCAATTATTGGATCTATAGTTATTTTATCCATAGTTCAAATTATTCTGCCATTATCCGCTCCGGCAAAACATTTTCTTTTGCATACATACTGTGAATTTTCCTTTTACTATAACTCCAGTACATATTCCGCTTCCCAGCGATAGCCTGCTTTCTTGAGTGCCGTGAGAACCTCATCTCTCGCCTCCGGTGCTGTCTTCCAGGAAAGACCACAACCTGCCGTAATCTCCCTTGGAATCGGAATCAGACGTCCCGGTAAGTTTTGCTCCAAACAAAATTTTTCTGCCGCCATCGCCTGCGTTGTGCTCTCGAAAGTCAGAATCCATGTTTTCTTTTTGATTCTCATTTTTTTCAGCCGTCCTTTTTTTTGTTATCCTCTTTTCGCATAGATGTAACCTTTACAGCAATTTAGCCAGCTCCCACAAAGCCCCTGCCGTCCGATCCATCTCATCTTCCGTATTCCTATGCGACACAGAGATTCGCACCGCTCCCTGTTCTGTTGTTCCCAGAGTCTGGTGCATCAGCGGCGCGCAATGTGCTCCTGCCCGAACCGCTATCCCATGTTCTTCATACAGCCAGTCCGCAACATACGCCGAATCTTCCTCTCCCATATTAAAAGAAAGAATCCCCACGCGCCGGTTTCCGTCCGGAGTTCCATAAAATCGAATCCCAGGAATCTCCCGAATCTGTTCTTCCAGTCGTCTTAACAGCTGTCGCTCTCGCTGAAAAATCTCCTCTGTTCCCTTTTTCTTCAGATAATCCAACGCACCACCAAGTCCGGCGATTCCATGGACATTCAAAGTTCCAGCTTCCAGATGCTCCGGCATCGCCTTCGGATGTTCCCGGTCAAAACTGTGGATACCGCTTCCGCCAACCTTCAACGGGCGAATCGCCACACCCGGACGCACATAAATTCCACCGGTTCCCTGTGGACCCAGTAACCCTTTGTGTCCGGTAAAGCAAAAGACATCGATTCCCTGTTTCTGTACATCCACCGGTAAAATTCCCGCCGTCTGCGACCCGTCTACCACCAAAAGCAAATCTCTGCTCTCTGTTACCTCCCGGATTCTTTCCAGGTCGGTAATATTTCCGGTCAGATTGGAAGCATGTGTAATTACGATACCTTTTGTATTCTCCTTGACAAGCTCCGGAAGTTTTTCATACTCCAACACACCATTTTCATCTGCGGAAAGAAAACTGACTTCCACACCTTCCTCCTGCAACCGGTAAAGAGGCCGAAGAACCGAATTATGTTCGCAGACTGTGGTGATCACATGATCCCCCTTATGAAACAGCCCCAAAATCGCAGTGTTCAGTGCCTCTGTAGCGTTCGAGGTAAATGCGATCCGCTCTCCTTTTTCTGCATGAAAAAGTTCTGCCAGCTGCTCTCTTACCTGATAGACACACCGTCCCGCCTGCAACGTAGCCTCATGTGCGCCCCGTCCGGGATTCCCCATGGTATGAAAGGCACGAATCACAGCTTCTTCCACCTCTTTCGGTTTTTGCAGCGATGTTGCCGCGTTATCCAGATATATCATGGCTTGATGATCCGGTCGGCTTTTGTCATCTGCTCTGCGATATCATACATATTGGTAACTTCTCCCACCTGTAATTTATCGGATATTCCATAAAAGTTCAGACAGGTACCACAGGTACGAATCTCCACGCCCTGTTCTTCCAGCATTTTCAGGTCTTCCAGAGACTGAGAACCTTCACAGGTCAGGAATGCTCCCCCATTATAAAAGAGCATCTGATCCGGCAGCTCGTCCTGCTGCGTCAGCGCGTAAAGAAATCCCTTCAACAACGTAGCACCCAGCTCGCCATTTCCCTCGCCCATCGTTTTCGAAGAAATCACCACCAGCCGATTCTTCTTCGCCGGTGCACATGCTACATAATTTTTTTCTTCCACTGGTGCCTCTTCCGTTGCTTCTGCCTCTCCAACCGTCAGCGTCACCTGATATTCCTGTTCTTTCAGTTTCTGCGAAACACAGCCATAGCCTTTCTGGTTTGCCATCTTGGTCAGGTTCTGCACAGCAATCTCATTATCTACCAACACCTCCACCGTTCCGGCGCCCTGCAGTTCTTTGATGGCTTCCTTTGCTTTCACTAACGGGATCGGGCAGATATCTCCGAGTGCATTTACTGTTTTTTTCATTTTCGGTTCCTCCTGTGTATTTTTTCATATTGATGATAAATACTATTAGCTATCTATTAATTTATAACGGACGGGTATCCTTGTCAATGATCTCCCAATGACTATGAACTCCATGTCCGGCAAATTAAATGCTGCCCAATAAGCTGTTCGTAGTAAAATGAACAGCAAGATTTCTATTCTATCATCAAACATAGAAACTCTGATGTGTGAATTAGAGCGTGTCTGAAAAAGGCTTTTCGTGAGCTGCGAGTCCCAGTTTGTGGGAGATTTTATCCGAATGAGGGCGGCGTAACGGGCTACGGCAACCGAATGAGGGTAAAATATACTGCAAAGTGGGGCTTGCAGATTGCGGAAATGATTTTTCAGACACGCTCTAGCATCCCATACCCTGTGAATCAACGCATATGCAGATATACGTAGAAAATCAATCGTAAAAATTTACGATTGATTTTTTAATTGATTTTGCGTGTGTTGTTCTTTTTTGTTCAACTGAATGATATTTCTCCAACTTAATCCAATCCGAATGCTTATACATTACATTTTTCTCTTATCTCTCATCCCAACAAATTTCTTCTATCCGGTCTTACATCCTCATCATCTCGGAAGAAAAACTCACTGTAATCATCTGTATCAAAAATCTCCAGCAGTTCTCGCATATTCCAGATCAGATTTGCCTGCAGGACATCTTTCCGTTCGAGCCAAAAGACTCTTCCTTCTTCGGATGATTTTAATTCGCCTTCAAACTCGTTCGTCTTATACAGGAGAACAAGATATCTCGTGCCGTCCTTCTCAATCCAGTCTTTTACACCGCACAGTTTCGGATTTCTTATGGTCAAACCGGTCTCTTCCTTGATTTCACGGATTACGGAATCCCGCAGTGATTCATTCTTTTCCACATGTCCACCCGGGAAAATCAGACCGCCCGGGTAGGATGTGCCGCGCTTTTCTTCCACCAGGATGCGTGTTTCATCGCAGATGAGACACATATTTGTTAATTCTATTTGTGATTTACGCTCCAAAATTTTTATCCTCCTATGTCGAAACATACAGCCTTTATTATAGCAAAAGAATGCATGTGTCGACATAGCTTTTTAAGTAAAATCTCACACCCGCCACTCAGTCACTTCTTCTATTCTCTTTCTTGGCCTTGCCGCAGGTGTTTCATCCGTATAACCGATGGCAAAAATCGCATACAGTTCACGAAAAGCCTTTTTCAGACACGCTCTAGGTACTCAGTTCTTTCTGGGCGAAAAAAGAATGACAGATACGTTTTGTATGCCGAATCATTCAAGTTTCTATTTGCGCCCTGCCACCTGAATCTCTATGTCTTCTCTCGCCATCACTTTCCCGACAATCTCCGCCGGAAGTCCGGCCTCCCGCAGTTCTCCGCGCAGTTCTTCCGCCACCTCTCCCGGCACTGCAAACAGCAGTCCGCCAGAAGTTTGCGGATCGTACAATACTTCTTCCATCCCGAACGATACATTCTCAAACCGCACATACTGCTCCAGATGATTCCTGTTTTTCTGTCCTGCTGCGGTCAGGAGGAATTCTTCTGCGCATGATTCCGCTCCGTCAAATACCGGGAGCCAGTCTGCGTAGATTTTGCAGGAATGTCTGCCGTCCATCATTTCGTGCAGATGCCCAAGGAATCCAAATCCGGTGACATCGGTGCAGGCGTGTACCGGGTATTTTCGTCCGATCTCAGACGCTTTGCGATTCAGTGTTGTCATGGAAGCAATCACCTGCTCCATCGCTCCTTTTGGTGCCTGGCTGACACGGTTCGCGGCGCAGAGGATGCCTATGCCCAGTCGTTTAGTCAGAATCAGGCAATCGCCCGGTTTTGCGCCGTTGTTTTCCCATATTTTTTCCGGATCTACCACACCGGTCACGGACAGACCGTATTTGACATCACTGTCTGCGATCGAATGACCACCTGCAAGGCTTCCACCCGCTTCCTGTACTTTTTCAGCTCCACCCTGTAAGATCTTTCCGAGGATATTCAGGTCCATGGATTCCGGAAAGCAAACAATATTCAGTGCTGTCTTTACTTCTCCTCCCATGGCATAGATATCACTCAGGGCATTCGTTGCCGCTATTTTCCCAAATATGTACGGATCCTCTACCATCGGTGGGAAAAAATCCAATGTCTGTACCACCGCCTGGTGCTCATTCAGGCGATATACCGCCGCGTCATCCTTGCTGTCGTAACCAACCAGCAAATTTTCATCTTTTTTCCCCTTCGGAAGCCGCTCCAGGATGTGTTCCAGCACTCCGGCTCCCAGTTTCGCGGTACAACCGCCGCTTTTGCAGAATACAATTTCTTTTTCGCTCATATTCTCTCCGATTATCCAATTATTTTTCAATTTTTCTACATTTATCGTTCAAACCAAAGTCTGTTAAAATTTACTCTGACTCCAAAACTTGTCTTTAACAAGTACAAGATCTCCACAAAATAAGGAAAATTGCATCTTTATTTTCACTTCCGTGCACATTCCCCATCTTCTCCCAGAAGAATATCCAGCCCGTGTCCCAGTGAACTCAGTATGTAAGTAAGACTCTCCTCTACCGCCTTCGGGCTTCCCGGAAGGTTGACGATCAGGGTCTGTTTGCGGATTGCGCTGGCTGCGCGGCTTAACATTGCTCTCGGTGTGATCGTCAGACTGTACGCTCGAATCGCCTCTGCAATCCCCGGTGCTACCCGGTCTGCTACTGCGAGCGTGGCTTCCGGCGTCACATCCCGCATGGAAAATCCGGTACCACCGGTTGTCAGAACCAGTGCACAATGTTCCTCATCTGCCAGTCTGCAAAGTTCTTTTTCAATAGCTGCCTGCTCGTCCGGAAGAATCCGATAAGAAACTACTTCATACTGATCGTCCGGAAGTAATTCCTGAATCTTCGGACCACTTAGATCTTCCCGTTCTCCACGGGAGCCTTTATCGCTCAGCGTAACAATTCCCACTTTATATTTTCGTTTTTCCATTCTGTTCACCTGTTACTATTCCCTTTCCCTTTTTCTTCATGTGTTCTGTTCATTTATTTTTTTCTGACGTAACGTAATCTTTTTCATTTTTTCTTATATGTTATTCATTTTCGTTTCTGTAATGTCCGCTCTTTCCGCCCATCTTTTCCACCAGATGAATCTCGGAAATCACCATGCCGCGATCCATCGCCTTACACATATCGTAGATCGTCAGAAGAGCCACGCTGACTCCCGTCATAGCTTCCATCTCCACACCGGTTTTTCCCACACAGGATGTCCGGCAGGTTGCCGTGATCTGACGGGTTTTCTCATCGAGTACAAATTCAATCTCACAGTCTGTCAGTGCAATAATATGGCACAACGGAATCAACTCCGCGTTCTTTTTCGCCCCCATGATTCCGGCGATTCTCGCGATACCGAGAACATCCCCCTTTTTTGCCGTGTGATTTGTGATTGCCTGAAAAACCTCCTCGTTGACCGTAATCGTCCCCTGCGCCACCGCTACCCGGTAAGTGTCTGCCTTTTCATGCACATCCACCATCACGGCATTTCCTTTTTCATCAAAATGTGTAAATCCACTCATGATTTTCTCCTTTGTTTACCCCTGCCAATTCTAATAATCAGACGTCTTCTGTATGAAGTGAAGTTCCTGACATCTGCTTTTCAGGGCTTCTATTATATCTTTAATTTTAATAATTAATTTCTGAATTTTCTACTGTCTCAAACAGTCTTTCTCATAATAAAGAATCAGTAATACCTGCTAAGTAACAAGTAACATGCTTTCATTTTCAGCATAATTTGAATCAATTGTAATTTTCAAATCTATACTATACTGCCGCCTTAAAACTTTACAGTTACTCCCCCCGCTCGACAGTTACGTAATTTTGTCAAAACCACATTCTCCACGCCCCATCCACGCAACATTTCGCCGATCCGTTCTCCTCCCTCTCTCCGCGTATCATCGTCGCACTGATTCAACACAGCCACATATTTTCTCCCTCCGACATCTTTCCGAAGCCCTTCCTCAGATGCCAGAATCTTCGCCATATCCTCACAGCTCAGCAGATGATCCTCATCCGCCTCCAACAGCTTTTCCGCCTCTTCCAGCCGAAAACAACATTCCTTTAACGGTTGCTCCAACGCCGAAAGTCCCAGAACTGCAATCACAACCTCTGTCTCCGGCAAAATGACCGGTTCGTGCGTGGCGGGTACTTTACAGGGCAGTCGTTTTGATCCGTCTGCTTCGATCAGGACGAGATCCGCAAGTGCCATCGCCTGTCTCATCCAGTCGGGATCCGGCATTTTTAGTTTCTGTGGCTGCTTCACTTCCACCTCTCCGATCACCGCCCAGTCTCCCGCGCCCCAGATACGTTCCAGATCTTCCGGTGTCCGTGCCAGTTTTTCCGGCTCCGGTCGGAAAATATGCGTGGTCGTCGTTACCAGTACCTTTTTCCCCTGCTTGGTTCCCCAGGCTGCCATAATTTCGATCAGCGAACTTTTCCCGCCTGCCCCTACAAAAGAAAAACAATGTCTATCTTTCGTAAGAGTCGAAAATAACAGATGCGACTCGACCTTTTCACTTTGTTTCTTCTCCAGATTATATTTATAAAATTTCTGTATCAATTCTTTTTCCATTTTTACCAACAGAACGACAACTTTTCAAACTTTTCTTCCAGTTCACTCCTGCTGCCCTTCCCATTGTAATCAACCTCCAAAACCAGCTTTCCTTAAGTTTACCAAACTCCCCCAAAAAAGAAAAGCCACTATCCCCTACCGGAGATAATTTCTCATCACCCGCAGGGCATTTTTCTCCAGACGGCTGACCTGTGCCTGGGAAATGCCGATCTCCTGTGCTACTTCCATCTGCGTCTTGCCCTCATAAAACCGCAGGTTCACAATATGACGTTCTCTGTCATTTAACCGATTCATCGCATCCTGCAATGCCAGATTTTCCACCCAGTTTTCTTCTTTATTTTTCTTATCACTCACCTGATCCATCACATACAGGGTATCTCCACCCTCGGTATACACCGGTTCGTACAGGCTCATCGGACTCTGGATCGCATCCAGGGCATAAACGATCTCCTCTTTTTCCATCCCGATTTCCGATGCAATCTCCATAATCGTCGGTTCTCGGAGATTGTTTTTCAGATAATTTTCCCGGGCATAGATCGCTTTATAAGCCGTGTCTCGCAGTGACCGGCTGACCCGGATCGTACTGTTGTCCCGCAAGTATCTCCGGATTTCCCCAATAATCATAGGTACCGCATACGTGGAAAATTTCACCTGCAAAGTCGTATCAAAGTTATCAATCGCCTTCATCAGCCCGATGCAGCCGATCTGAAACAGATCATCCGCATTTTCATTGCTTCCGGAAAATCTCTTGATCACGCTTAACACCAGTCTGAGATTTCCTTTGATGTACAGTTCTCTTGCCTCTTTGTCCCCCTTTTTTATCTTTTCAAAGAGCAATTCTTTTTCCTCATTGGTCAGTACCGGAAGCCTGGATGTATTCACGCCGCAGATCTCTACCTTGTTCAATGCCATAATAAGAATCCTCCTAATTGTATTTGTTTTTACAACTAAAATGATTCTCAGCTGGCAAACTGTCTATTCATTTCCGACAAAAATAAAAAAAGTTTTACTCCTTGACAGTTCTTCTTATTTCCGTCTTTTCGAACCGTAACTTTTTGTGCTATACTGTTTTTATTATGTTTCAGAAAGATGAGGAAATCCACTATGACAGATAACAAAACTTCACATACAGACGAAGGTTTACAGGATAACGAACAGATCGAACAGGCAATTCTGGCATTGCAGCAGCAGCCGTCCCAGGAAATGCTTGCCCACGCGCTCACCGTACTCCGCAGACGGATGCTTGCTCACGGACAGCTGATCGTTGCAGTCGAACCACCGGTTGGCGACAACCAGATGCGCCTTCAGGCGATCCAGACCGATGACGGTAAAAAATGGTGGGCAGCCTTTACCAGTTTTGATGAAGAAATCAAAGGCGGTGGCAGCGTAATGTCCACTTTCCTCACCGATATTGAAAAACTGTTTACTTCTGCTCTTTCAGTAGAAGAAATAGACGGCGTGATCATCAATCCGTGGAACCGGACGCTAATGCTCGACAAAAATCTGATCCGGATCGTCCAGGGATGATCCACACACTTTTTCAGATGCATCATTCTCACGATACAGAATCCCAGGATCTGCAATTTCCTGAAAGATAACAAAGCCCCTGTCCGGACAATCTTGATCGTATTGTCCGGACAGGGGCTTTGTATTTACCTATGTAATTTATCTGTCACACACTCTTATGCTGTCAGCAGTTCCAGAACTGCACCCATCAGTGCCGGGCTCAGATTCATGGTTGCCAGTGTTCCGATGCCGTCTTTGCCCATCTTTTCCACAACTGCCTGAATAGCAGACTTCAGATTGTAAGGAATCTGAGCTTTATCAAGCATTGCATAGCAGCGTCCAGCCAGATCATTTTCTGCGATGGATATACCGTCTGCAAATGTGATCACGATTTCTTTTCCTACTGCTGTTTCCGGTACTTCTACGGTCAGTGCTGCAATTGCTTTGTCATAGGAAACTTTTACAGCTACTTCTTCACCGTCTGCGGTCACTTTGCAGCATGCTTTTTCCACACCCATGAATACCACCTTCCAGCTTCTGCTTTCCGGAATCACAGATACATTGCCCAGTGCTTTGCCGATGGTGAAAGTATCTTCTTCTCCGCCGGTAAATGTCAGCTGTGTAGCTACCCAGTTTTCTTCTTTATCTACAGGTGTATCTCCCTGGTCTTCCCACAGAGTGAAGGTTCCGTCTTCTGCCGGGAATACACGAACTTCCATAGCTTTCGGGTTATCGGTGCTGCTGTCATAATCAGCCATATCTTTCATCGGGACGATAGCTCCTGCTTTCATCAGAACAGGCATATCTTCTACACCTCTCCACAGATCGATCATACGGCCACCCTGGTATACCATACCGGTGAAGAAATCAACCCACATTCCTTCCGGCAGCCAGGTTGTTACTTTCGCTGCACGCACTTCCGGATCCTGTTTCTCTGTGATCGGGGACACCAGCAGTTCAGAACCAAAGTAATATTCATTCGGTACCTGATAAGCTTCTTCACGATCCGGCTCCAGATAATACATTGGCTGGATCAGCGGCTGATCATCGTAATTTGCTCTGCGGTTCATGGTGTACAGATATGGAACCATTCCATGACGCAGACGCAGGTAATCTTCCATAACACCCTGTGTGATCTTGTCAAATTTCCACGGTTCTTTTCCGTTGAACGGATTATCGGTGCTGTGCAGACGGTTAATCGGAGAGAATACTCCGTATTCTACCCATCTTGCCATCAGTTCATCGTCACGGATACCCATCATATGGCCACCGATATCATGGCTCCACCATCCATATCCAACGTTGCTTGCTGTATTGGTAAAATATGGCTGGAACTGTAAGCTTTCCCATGAGATTACACTGTCACCTGAGAATCCTACCGGATATCTGTGACTTCCCACACCTGCATATCTGGAGAAAGTCAGCGGACGATTACCCTTCCAGCTGCTGTCCAGATAATGATAATGGTTCAGCATCCACAGCGGATCCAGTCCCGGCACTTTGGTAACAGTTCCCTGCTGCCAGTCAAGCCACCAGAAATCCACGCCTTCTTCTTCCAGCGGATGATGCAGATCTTTCAGGTACACTTCCATGAAATGTGGATCTGCAGGATCAAACTGTACTGCAATCTCACTTTCAGGATCGATTCCCATCTTTTCTGCCACGCGCGGGTACAGTTCCTCATATGCACGGATTCCGTCAGCCGGATGCACATTCAGTGTAATCTTCATATTGTGCTCATGCAGCCAGGACATAAATCCTTTTGGATCCGGGAAGAAGTTTTTGTTCCAGGTATATCCTGTCCAGCCGCTTCCGTATTTCGGATCTACATCATCAACAATATGCCAGTCCATATCAACAACAGCTACAGAGAACGGCAGTTTTTCGTCTTCAAAACGTTCTACCAGTTCTTTATATTCCTCCTCCGTGTAACGATGATAACGGCTCCACCAGTTACCAAATGCATATCTTGGCAGCAGCGGCTGTTTTCCACACAGATAATAGAAATCTTTCAGACTTTCCAGATAACGATGTCCATATCCGAAGAAATACAGATCCTCGCCATCTCCCTGTCTCGGACTTACCCATCCGTCTTCTGTCAGTGCCATCGAATGACTGTCATCCACAACAGCAAAGCCTTTTCTTGAGATGATACCATGCTCCATTTTGACTTTACCGCTGTATTTTTCGTTCATCGGTGTGTCACCCTTCAAATAAGCATCATCACTCAGTTTCATAGCACCGTCGCATCCGTCCAGTGTACGGGCTGTTCCAAGAAGATCACTCGGTTCATCTCCGTAATTCCAGTTTCTTCCCCAGCCGCTACCGCCACCTACGACTTTGATAGACAGACCGTTTGCTGCAAATGGTTTTCTGTTGTAATGAATCTCCAGAGAATCTGTATAAATAACCAGCTCTTCTTCATCCTCAACGACCTTGAATTCCGGTACCTGGAAATCACGGTTCAGTACAGACTGTGTTGCACGGTCCTCGAATACACCTTCGCTGTTGTATTCCAGACGTACCAGTGCAGATGTCAGCATCGTGATTCGATAGCAGTCGCCCTGAATGATTGCTTCTTTTTTGCTCACCGGATGTGATTCCAGTTTGTATCCTTCCATTCCCATTTTGTAAAAAACCTCCTTTTACTTATATAGTTCATTTTTTATTACAAACCGCCTGATCAGACCGTCACCCAACAATCTGATCCAGCGTTTCTGTACATATATAATTTTTATACATCATCTCTCGTGATATTCTGCAGCCATTTGTAACTCTTGTAATGTTTGTATACAAACGGCATCTTGACGAACTCGTCCAGACAAAGCAGGAAATATACCCACATTGGCGGCAGCTTCAACACGAAAGCGCTGATAAAGCCAAGTGGTACCGAAAATACTCACATGTCTATTGTATCACAAATAAATCCAAAACGCGAGTCCCCACCGGAACGAAATACACCACAAATTACGGTTGTATTCATCGCCTGACCGATAATATAGTACGCGTTAATAAAGATCATGACCGTCAGATAACCTGTTGCGGTAGGTGTCAGATCCACCATACGCATCATCAGCGGCTTGGACAATAAAATAACAACGCCTCCAAGCACCGAACTTGCAAATGATAGCCGGATCTTTCTTTCCCCAGTACTGCGCTGCCAGCATCGTCGATCCCGAAGAGATTCCGGCATACACCAGCTGCAGAACGAACATCACCTGGTTGGCAAGAGACACCGCTGATAAAGCATCCTGTCCCACATAGCCTACCATAACGACATCCGCAGAGCTAACCGCTGTACTGATCAGGTTCTGTACCGCGATCGGCAGGACCAGAGCAAACAGGGAACGGTAAATCCCTTTTGCTTTGTTTGTGTCTTTTCCATAAAAAGTCCCCCAATTTCTATGTTTTTACTGTACTGATTGTACTATAGAAATCGGGGGAATTCCTCTATTAAAATGACAAAAAAGTGTACTATTTTGACTTTTTAACTATATGTTTTATTTTAACGAAGAAGTGATCTTCTCAGCCAGCGCTTCCAGGGATGCTTCCTGTGCTTCTTTTACCGCGGAACGGATCGTAACACCTTCCTCCAGAAGTTCGATATTTTTCATACCGGCAAAGATTTCGCGCATCTGTTTTCCGGCAACCGGTGCCCAGGTTCCGTTTTCCATGATGGCTACGGTACGGTTCTGCAGGCTGTGTGCTTTCAGTTCCGACAAGACCGTTTCCATTTTGGTAAAGATACCGCCGTTATAACTCGGTGCTGCAAATACGAGATGGCTGCAACGGAAAGATTCGGATACGATCACGGAAGGATCGGTCACAGATACATCGTACATCGCGATGTTCTTTACCCCTTTGTCTGCCAGTTTGGATGCCAGGATCTCTGCTGCATTTTCCGTATTGCCATAGATGGATGCATAGGCGATCATCACTGCCTGATCTTCCGGTTTGTAGCTGCTCCAGGTGTCGTATTTTTCAATAAACCATCCAAGATTTTCTCTCCAGATCGGTCCGTGGAGCGGGCAGATCATTTTGATTTCCAGTGTTGCTGCCTTTTTCAGAAGGTTCTGCACCTGTACACCGTATTTTCCGACGATATTGATAAAATATCTTCTGGCGTCATCCAGCCAGTCTCTCTCGAAGTTCACTTCGTCTGCGAACAGATTTCCGTTGATCGCTCCGAAGGTTCCGAAACCATCCGCGGAAAACAGGATCTTGTCTACGGTATCATAAGAAACCATTGCTTCCGGCCAGTGTACCATCGGTGCCATCACAAAGGCAAAGGTATGTTTTCCGGTACATAAGGTATCCATTTCTTTTACGATCACGGTACGGTCTTCCACCTGAAAATCAAAGAACTGTTTTAACATCGGAACCGTCTTTGCGTTGCATACCAGTTTCACATCCGGATATCTTCTTACCACATCTCCGATGATCGCACAGTGATCCGGCTCCATATGGTTGACGATCAGATAATCCAGTGTTCTTCCGTCCAGAACATATTCCAGGTTTTCAAAAAACAGTCCGCTGATAGATGCATCTACGGTGTCTAACAGAACCGTTTTTTCATCCAGCAGAACATATGAGTTATAGGAAACTCCTCTTGGAATCGGGTATACATTTTCAAATAATGCCAGTCTGCGGTCGCTTCCGCCGATCCAGTATAAGTCATCCGTTACTTTTTTCACACAATGCATGTCGTAACTCCTCACTTTCACTTTTGTTTTTCGTAACTGTTCAGTATCTTCACAGTTACGTATTTTCTCCATTATACTGTTTTCTGATATCTCTTTCAAGCAATCCGCAAAAATTTCACGTTTTATTCATAGCGGACAATCTCTTTTTTCAGCCGCACCATGATCCGTTTTTCCAGTCTCGAGATATACGACTGGGAGATTCCGAGAAGATCTGCCACTTCTTTTTGCGTCTTCTCTCTTCCATCTGGCTGATTCAGACCAAAACGTAGGCAGATGATCATCTTTTCTCTGGCATTTAACTTATTGATGGCTTTCACCAGAAGTTTACACTCCACCTCATGTTCCAGATCCCGGTAGATCACATCTTCCTCCGTTCCCAGGATATCGGAAAGCAGCAGTTCATTGCCATCCCAGTCCACATTCAGCGGTTCGTCGATCGATACTTCCATGCGGGTCCGGCTGTTTCGCCTCAGATACATCAGAATTTCGTTTTCGATACAGCGGGATGCATACGTCGCAAGTTTAATCTTCTTTTCCGGATTGAAGGTATTGATTGCCTTGATCAGTCCGATGGTTCCGATCGAGATCAGATCTTCCATTCCCACACCGGTGTTATCAAACTTCTGTGCGATATAGACGACAAGGCGCAGATTGTGTTCAATCAGACTTGCCCTCGCCTGCTGGCTGTCTTCTTTTGTCAGACTCTCTATCACTGCGGATTCCTGCTGGGGAGATAACGGATTTGGCAGGACATCTGCTCCGCCGATATAATAGATCTCTCCCGGCTTTCTCCACATCACACGGGAAAAACCCGGTAACATACGCATACGAAAATGACTGGGTAATGCTGCCTGCATCATAGAATTTCCTCCTAACTGTCTATCAGATTTGGATGTAAAATCATCTGACAGTCCCCGAAATAAGAACTGTCCTCTCCTGAAAAAGCGACCACCGGATGGCGGATCACTTTCTGTACTTCCTCATTCTCCAGGTACATGGCATCCAATGTGACAGCGACCAGTAACCCGGATGAACAGCCAAGGCTGGAAAAGACCAGAAAATGCGGATGCAGTCTCTGAAAGGACACATCCTGTCCGCTTTCTGCCTTTCCCATCTGAAATTCCCGTAATTTTTCCATCGTATCTGCGTCGCAGAGCTTTTCGAGCGTTTCTTTTCGGATGATGCTCACCGGTCTTTGCAGTACCGAATCATACAGGCCGTTGCCCGTATCAAAAAATGCATCCACTTCTGTCCTGTGCTCTTCCATCTGCAATTTCACCCGACAGTGGATCTTTCCCTTTTTTCTCCACCGCGTATACAGGGAAAATACAGCAGTATACGCAAGGTAACAGACGGTTCCCGCGAGCAGCACTTCCGACATTCTGTCCAGTCCAAGGAAGCGCTTCAGGACTTCCATCATGCCTCCCATGAGAAATCCTGCTATGTACAGCCCCGCGACTCCTCCGCAGAGTCCTTTTATCGTCCGCAGTCCGCATCCGAACCTTACCATGATCGTGTTGATTGCCACATATGCCAGTATCGTATTCACCGGAAGGCTGACAGGTAAGAGGATCAGCAGACAGTATCCAAACGCTCCGAAAGCCGCCCCTCCAAGAGAAGCAAATACTCCCGCCTTTCCTCTGCACAGTTTTTTTACCAGCCTCAGTAAGAGAAAATCCATCACCAGATTCGTAACAAACAGTACGTCCGGATAGATCGTATAAGACAAAAAGCACCCCCTGTCCCACCTGGAATACTTACCGGAAAACAAGTATTATTATATGGAACCGGGAGTGCTTATTTTGTCAAAAACGAGGCGTCGAACGACATTTTCGTTCGACACCCCATTCCTGGTTTTTCGCTTTTTCGAAATTTTTATACATATTCCTTCCGAATCAGCGGTATATTTTCCTGCTTTTTATATTTATTTGTAGAGAATTACTCTTGTTTCATATGGCTGCAGAGCACCTGCTACATGGTTTTTGTAGTTTGTGATCAGCTCTTCGCCTTCTTTTCCTTCGAACAGATCACAAGGTACTTCTTTGTTTGTGAAGTTACAAGCTACCACCAGTTTCTCATCGCCCAGTGTTCTCTCATATGCATAGATATCATCGTTATCTTCCAGCAGTCCGTGGAATACACCTTCTACGATTACTTCATACTGATGACGCAACTGGATCAGTTTCTGATAGTAATAGAATACACTGTCCTTATCTTCGAGTGCTGCTTTTGCATTGATCTGCATATAGTTTTTGTTTACGCTGATCCACGGTGTTCCTGTGGTAAATCCGGCATTTGCGCTGTCATCCCACTGCATCGGAGTTCTGGCGTTATCACGGCTGACCATCTTCAGGCAGTTCAGCATTTCTTCTTCTGTCATCAGACCGCTCTCGGTATACTCTTTGTATGCATTGATAGCTTCGATATCTTTGTAATCATCAATGGATTTGAAATATGCATTAGTCATACCAATTTCTTCGCCCTGATAGATATATGGAGAACCTTTCAGCATATGCAGGCAGGTTGCGATCATCTTTGCGGATACCTCACGGTACATCGGGCTGTCATCACCGAATCTGGATACGGCACGCGGCTGATCGTGGTTATCCCAGTACAGACTGTTCCATGCTTTTCCTTCCAGGTCATTCTGCCATTTGTTCATGACCGCGCGGACTTTTTTCATTTCCGGTTTCTTAGTGGTCCATTTGCCGTATTTTCCGTCTGTTGTTCCCATGTGTTCGAACTGGAATACCATGTTCAGTTCGCTTCCATCCAGATTTGCATATTTCTTTGCTTCCTCTGTGGTAACACCTGGTGTTTCACCGACGGTGATCAGATCAAATTTGGAAAGTACACGCTGGTTCATTTCCTGCAGATATTCGTGTACATGAGGTCCGTTGCATACATATGGTGACATATCGCCGTGCAGTCCATCACGGATTTCTCCGTCCGGATATGCAGGATCTTTGGAGATCATGCTGATAACGTCCATACGGAAACCATCTACACCTTTTTCACACCACCAGGTCATCATGTTAAATACTTCGTCACGTACTACCGGGTTCTCCCAGTTCAGATCCGGCTGTTTTTTGGAGAAGCAGTGCAGATAATACATTCCTGTTTCTTCGTCAAATTCCCAGACAGAACCTCCGAAGCATGCTCCCCAGTTATTAGGCTCTTTGCCGTCTTTCGGATCTTTCCAGATATAGTAATCACGATACGGATTGTCTTTTGATTTTTTGCTTTCCAGGAACCATCTGTGTTCATCGGAGCTGTGGTTTACTACCAGATCCATCACCAGTTTGATGCCTCGTTTGTGCATCTCAGCGATCATCCGGTCAAAGTCTTCCATTGTTCCGAAATCGGTCATGATATCCTGATAATCGGAGATATCATATCCATTGTCATCATTCGGGGATTTGTAGATCGGTGACAGCCAGATCACATCCACGCCCAGTTCTTTCAAATAATCCAGATGTGCGGTAATACCATTCAGATCGCCGATACCGTCTCCGTTGCTGTCGGCGAAACTTCTTGGATAAATCTGGTAAATAACACTACTTTTCCACCATGCTTTGCTCATATGTTTGTCCTCTTTTCTTTCTTCCGAAAATTTTCTGTGTTTTCAGACTCGTTTTCATATATATTTAGGATACTATATTTCATTTCACATTTCTTGTAATATATTGCTATTTTTTTATATTATATTCACTTTTTGTTGCTCTGTTTTTGACACCTATGTAATATCTTTCTGTATGTTTCTTCCATTTTTCATAAGAAATACACAAAACAGAGCAATCGTTACTGTTCACTCCGATCCCGGTAACACGCTTCGTGGGATATTACCAATGAACAGTAACGAATAATCCACGATATCCCTGTGATCCATGCGTCATCTCTTTCTTTTTTGAAAATCATGTGATATCTTTAGAATATAAACATAGCATTTTGAGATAATTACTCGATTAAATTTTAATTAAAGGACTGTATTTACATGAATAACTTATCTTATCACGAAAGTCACTCTCATGGTCCTCTCGGTCTTCCTTTTCAGGCATACTCTCAGGAAGATCCTTGCGGGCAATACTTTGTGCCATATCACTGGCATGAGGAAGTGGAATTTATATATGTTACCAAAGGAAGTCTTGTACTTCGTACCCAGAACCGTACCCGGCTGCTCCAGGAAGGACATATTTATTTTATTAATCCCGGCACACTGCACGGACTGTTTGGAAACAGTCCGTTTTCCCACCATTATGCGCTGGTTTTCCGGTTGGATATGCTGAATTTTCTTCAGACAGATTCCTGCCAGACCTCTTATCTGGTACCTCTATGCTCCGGAAAATATCTGTTTCCCGATAGTGAAGCACTTGCTCCGGAACTCACTGCTCAGATTGCTGCACTCATAAAAAAAGCAGCCGACGAGTACCGAAACTGCGATACCTCGCTGACTGCCGCTCTCTCGATCAAGATCACGCTGTTGCAGATTCTGGAACTGCTGTTTGCCAGCCAGTCCTTTATCCCCGGTACACAGGCAGGAGAAACTTCCGGTGATGTGAATCCGTTAAAAGCTGTATTTTCTTATATTGAATCTCACTACGGAGAAAAAATATCTCTGGAAGACCTTGCCGGCACAATTCATATGAACCGGAATTATTTCTGCCGTTTTTTTAAAGAAAAGGCAGGAAAAACACCGTTTTCCTACCTGAATGAATACCGGGTCAACCAGGCGGCCTCCCAGCTGCTCTCCACCCGGCTTCCCATCACTGAGATTGCATTAAACGCCGGTTTCGAAAATATGAGTTATTTTATCCGTCAGTTCAGACGTTGCAAAGGCTGTACCCCTTCCGCCTACCGGAATACCGAAGACCCCAAGTCTCTGCCGATTCCGTTCTGACATTCTGTATCTGTTTTTCCGTCAGGCAGCCACCTGTTTTTTTGTGCGGGTTACCCATTGGAACACAATCACAAACAGCACACCTTTAACAATGGAAGTCGATGACAGTGCCCACCAGATACCGTTCAGTCCCAGCGAAGTCCCTCCAAGAATGATCGCCAGCGGTATCCGGGCACTGGTAAAGATTATGCTGATCACACTGCATAGATGTGTCCTTCCCAGTCCGGAAAGCGCTCCTACTGTCGTTGTCTCAATACATAAAAAGGCTTCGCTGAATCCAACGATGATCAGATAATCAACCGCTGTGGCAATCGCTTTCGGCTCATGGAAGAAAATATTTGCGATCGGACGCGGAACACACACAAACAACAGCGTAATGAAAATCCCCCAGATTCCGACTGTCCACTGAGATGCCCGATATCCTTTCTTTACACGCCCCATCTCTCCCGCACCATAGTTCTGCGCGATAAACGCATTTAACGCGGTGGCGAATCCGTCTGCCGTATTCCAGGATATGGATTCAATCTGTCCTCCCACACGCTGTGTGGCGATGGCTTCTGCACCAAAGGCCGATACCATGCGGGTGATTACCATCGATATCACGCAGTATGCCATTCCCTGTATCGCAGTAGGAATTCCGATTTTGCAGATCCCGTTCAGATATTCTGCCGGAATTTTTGCGAACAGGGTAATACCTTTTAATACATTTTCTTTCTTCTGTTTCACGATTCCAAGAATCATGATACTCATAACGATAAACTGCGCCGTTACCGTTGCAATGGCTCCTCCTGCCGCACCCAGTTTCGGAAGCGGTCCCGGTCCGAGAATCAGAAGCGGATCCAGGATCATATTCGTCGCCAGACCGATCAGGTTCGCATAAAACGGTGTTTTCGAATCTCCCTGCGCCGTATAGATACCGGTCAGTGTCACCGACAAAAATGAAAAGACGATCAGTCCGCAGGCAATCTTTGTGTAGACAAATGCCGCCGCATACGCCTCCGGATCCTCCAGTTTAAAAAATCCGATCATCTGCTTTGTAAAAATAAGTACAACCAGTGCATACACCAGCCCCATCACCGTTGCCAGCTGAACCGCCGCCTGGGCATACCCATGAGCCTTTTCCTTATCTCCTCTTCCGACACACTGCGCCACCTGCACCTGTCCGCCCATTCTTGCCATAGATGCAAATCCCTGAGACAGCCAGGTGAACATGCCTCCGACACCGATACCAGCCACTGCTTTTGAGCCGAGCAGTCCGATCCATGCCATATCGGTAATGTTGTATAAAGTTCCCAGAAAGGAAGACGCCATGATCGGTATCGCCAGTTTGGTCAGCGTCTTCAGAATAGGCCCCTTCGTCAAATTTCCTTCCATGTAATATAATTCTCCTTACATCATATTTTTCTTTTTGTGCTTCATCCACTATTTCTCTGATTTTATGCTTCCCATGGTGTCGGATCTTTCTTTAAAAGTTCCGGAAACGTGATCATCGCCGGCTGTTTTTTCTGATGTTCGCCGATTATTTTCTCCATCCACACCATGTTATACCAGGTATCAAACTTATACCCGCACTGATAGAATTCTCCCACCAGCCGGTATCCCAGATGATGATGAAAATCCATGCTGTTGCGGTCAAGATGTTCATCCGGCACTTCTGGCACACCGATGCAGGCATTCAGATTTGTGATGTTCTGCTTTTTCAACACCTGTTCCAGCGCCGCATACATCTTCCTTCCAAGTCCTCTCTTTTTCTGATCTTCCCGGATATAGATTGTCGTCTCTACCACCCAGTCGTAAGCAGACCGCTCATTGAATGTCCCTGCATACACATACCCCAACAGCTCCCCGTTTTCTTCCAGTACCAGATATGGGTATTTCGTCAGAATATGACGGATCCGTTCGGCAAACTCTTTCTCCGATGGTACTCCATATTCGAATGTGATCGCTGTTTTCTCCACATAAGGCGCGTAGATCTCCAGAAGTCCTTTTGCGTCTTCCGGCTTTGCCACCCGGATCGTCAGTTCTTCTTTCATGCTATCCCTCTCCTTTTTCAAACATATGTTTTATCTTATCATTCCACCGCCCGATATGCAATGCGAATCCGTATTTCAGTCAGTCGTTTTTTGTTTCATAAAATTTATAATAACCGATAGAATTTGGAAGATACTCTGAAATATCTGGAATATGTACAGGAAGAAGTGGATATCTTCGACATATCCTGTGGTCTGAACGGATCTATCCGGTACCAGATTGATGCCAACCACATGCAAGACAGATGGCGTTCCTACATGCCGAGAGCTGTCAAAGAAAGATTCGGCAAACCATATATTTCCCTGGGAAATATCCGCAAGTTTCATCCGAACCTGATCGTTCATGCTACCGGCTCCGCCCCTCTGCTTTCTCCGATCAACAGTCTGATGGATAATATTGACAAAGAAGGCGGAAATGTTTATTCTATCTTAGGTATGATCCATCATATCAACGATTTCCCGCAGGATCTGGAAGACAAAAAAGTCGCTGTGATCGGTGGCGGTGCCGTAGGTCTGGATGTTGTGGAATTCTTTGCAGCACGTAAAGCAGATATCTCTATCGTTAAAATGATGGATCAGATTGGCCGTGATTTGGATCTGGTAACCAAAAATGACATGAAATGTCAGATGCAGGCGCACGGTGTACACCAGCTTACCAAAACTTCTCTTCTTGAAGTAAAAGCAGACGCTTTCCTGGTAAAAGGAAGTGAGGGAGCATACGAACTTTCTTTCAGTTACGGATTCGTATGTCTGGGAATGAGAGCCAAAGGTCAGCTGTATCCGCAGCTTCTGGATGCTTTCGCAGATGACGATGTGGAAATTATCAACATCGGTGACAGCCAGAGAGCCCGCCGTATTATCGACGGAACCATGGAAGGAAGAAATATTCTTTACCATCTGACCCAAAGAGGTTATCTGGATTAATTGTTATCATATATCGGCGGATTTTTCTCCACCGATATGGATGAACGTAGGGAATGCGCACTGCGTCTTTCATACGTTTCGCGGCAGGGATCAGTTTTTCGTGCAGGCACGGATCTGATTCCTGTTCGCCGGAATAAATAAAGCGTAATCATTGCATTTACCATGCTTGTCAATGGAGCAGCAGGATTACAGGAAAGGAAAACACTATGAATACTGTAAAAGTAAGAAACATTACCATCGGCGAAGGCAGACCGAAGATCTGTGTTCCGATCGTTGGTAAAACCCGCGAGGAAATCCTCAAAGAAGCCTCTACCTTCTCCACGCTTCCTGTAGATGTTGCAGAGTGGCGTGTGGACTGGTACGATGATGTCTTCGATACCGAGGAAGTTCTGACCACCGCAAAGCAACTGAATGAAGCTCTGGGCGAGATTCCTGTACTCTTCACTTTCCGAACCTCAAGGGAAGGGGGAGAAAAAGAAATCTCTCCGGAACAGTATGCACAGTTAAACAAAGCCGTAGCGGAAAGCGGCTATGTGGATCTGGTGGATGTGGAAGCATTTACCGGGGATGAGATTGTAACCTCCATCATTTCTCATGCCCATGCAAATGGCGTAAAAGTCATCGCTTCCAACCATGACTTTGCAAAAACCCCTGAAAAAGACGAGATTGTTCGCCGTCTCAGGAAAATGCAGACCCTCGGCGCAGACATTCCTAAGATTGCTCTGATGCCAACCTGCAAAAAAGATGTTCTGACACTTTTAGAAGCCACTCTGGAAATGTCAGAACAGTACGCAGATCGCCCAATCATCACCATGTCTATGGCCGGAACGGGTGTTGTAAGCCGTCTGACCGGTGAGACCTTTGGTTCCGCACTGACCTTCGGTGCCGCTTCCAAAGCTTCTGCACCTGGACAGATCGGTGTCCATGAATTGAAACAGGTTCTGGACATCATTCACAAAAGTCTGTAATACAGAAAATAATAAAGCTTTAAAAACATAATTTCAAATTCCTACCTATTTCATAATCCTTTTATATAATAAAGATAAAAAGAGAAGACCTGCCGTAATTTCCCCTTACCACAGGCCTTCTCTTTTTGTTATCTGCTTTTTACGTTATTCTGTATTTTGCTTTACTCTTCTCCTGTTTTTACTGTCCTAAAACAGACGCTCCTATTCCATGAATAAAATACAATGCGCGAGAGGTTATCACATAATTCTTCTTGCTGTTCTGTTTCATTTTTTAACTCATTTTATTTTGCGTTTTCCGCCTGGAACTTTTTATATTCCTCTACTGGCATATCCAGACCGGTATATAATTTGTAGGCTGCAACTCCCTGCCACAGAAGCATGCCTTTTCCGCCGATGGTCTTTGCACAGCCGGCTTCTCTTGCTTCCCGGAGGAGTCTTGTTTCTTCCGGATTGTATACAACATCGCATACTACCAGATCCGGACGGAATACGGATTTGTCCGTAATCAGGGAAACATCTTCATGAGGTTTCATCCCTGCCATTGTTCCGTTTACCAGAATATCTGCTTTTGCGATCTCTTCTTTCAGTTTGTCCTGATCTTCGATACAGAATACCTGAACATCGCAATCCGGTACTTCTTTTTTCAGCTTTGCAGCTGTATTTTTTGCGCGATCCAGGAAAGGATCGTTCGGGTTAAAGATAGAAATAGATGCTGCTCCGTCCAGTGCACACTGCACCTGGATCGCTGTTGCGGCTCCACCTGCACCTAATACTACCATTTTCTTTCCTTTTACATCTACACCGTGGTCTCTCAGGTTTTCAACAAATCCGATTCCGTCTGTCATATGACCAACCAGTTTTCCGTTTTCATTGACGATTGTATTGACTGCACCGATGATTCTTGCTGCATCGGATAATTCGTCCATGTTCTGTGCTGCTGCGGTTTTGCACGGCATGGTTACGTTGCATCCTCTCATGTTAAACAGACGCATGGCATCCAGCGCTGCCGGTACCTGATCTTCTTTGATATCAAAAGCCATGTAGCAATAATCCAGATTATGATAGCGGAAGCAGAAATTGTACATATCCGGGGATCCTGAATGTCCTACCGGGCTTCCAATCAGTGCCAATAATCCTGTTGTTCCTTTGATTCTCTGTTCCATCTTCTTTTCCTCCTGTTTTGGGTCTAAATCTGAGATGCCACATCGTAGGCTTCTTTCGTTGCATCCAGTGCACGTCTTGCACGGATTCTATCACCGATTACATAGGTATCCGGTACGATAGCTTTCACCTGTTCTTCAAGAGAATTATAATATCTGTAGCCCATGGAAAGGACAACGGAATCGTAGCCTCTGGCCTCGTGATGTTCGCCGTCTGCTGTCTCATACTCTACGCCGTCTTCGAAGAATCTGCATACTTTTGCTCCGGTAATCTGACCGATACCATATTCTTCGAAATCTTTCATCAGATATACTCTGTGCTCGTGGATCACATCTGCACCTACGGTATCTCTGAATTCAATAACTGTTACCTCGTGGTTCTGTTCTCCAAGGAAGGCTGCTGTCTCACAGCCAACCATTCCGCCGCCGACTACCAGTACTTTCTTACCTGCTGCACGCTTTCTTTCCAGCAGATCTGATCCGTAAATAATGGACGGATGATCGATGCCTTCGATCGGCAGTACCAGTGTCCGGGCGCCTGTTGCAAGAATCACGCTGTCCGGGTTTTCCTCTTTGATGAAGTCTGCTGTCACCTCGTGGTTCAATTTTATCTCAACTCCATCTTTTTGGCAACGCTGAATGTAACTGCGGATCATATTTGTGATATCACCTTTTCCCGGCGGGCAAGCGGCCAGACGCATATTTCCGCCAAGCTTTTCTTCTGCAGCTTTTTATGCATTTTTTATAAATTATTCATTATCCATCTGGCGCAGTCTGTGGATCAGTTCCTCACAGATCTGCAGCTCGTCTTTTCCATCGGTCTCGATAACGATATCGGCAGCTGCCTCGTATTTTTCTCTGCGTTTTTCCATCAGTTCCGCGATGAAGGATACCGTCTTGTTGTTTTCGATCAGTGGACGTTCATGGCTGTCTTTGACACGATCCAGAATCGTCTCCGGTTTTGCGGTCAGTAATACGACACGACCATTTTTCTTCATCTCCACAACATTGCACTCTCTCATCGGAGTACCACCACCACAGGAGATAACCACATTGGTTCTCGACTGCATCTCGATCAGCAGGTTCGTCTCCAAATCGCGGAAATACTGCTCGCCATACACTTCGAAGATATCGGAGATACTCATGCCTTCTCTCTCGGCGATGATCTGATCCATCTCGATCACATCCATCGCAAATGCTGTTTTCAAGAATTCAGAAATTGTACTCTTACCTGCTCCCATGAAGCCGATCAGGACGATATTATAGTTGAACAGTTTTCTTGCCTGAATCTTCTTACTGTTCTGTGTAATGCTGTCAAAGACATCTTCCACTTCTGCTTTATGGCGTCTGTCTGCCATCCGGCGTTCCAGCCATTCTTTCTGTTTTGCTTCCTGTTCCGGCTGAAGGATCGGGATATCATTTGTCTCTTTATATGCCATGATATCTTCTACGATACGATTACGCATAAGCAATGCATCGAGGATGATCTCATCGCACTGTCCAAGACTTTCTCTTAATATTTCCAGCTGATTCATTCTTCTTACCTTCCTTATTCAAGTTCAAGACTTTAACATCTTTTCGTTATTATAACAGGTGTTTTTAGTTATCACAATACGATTTAATGTTTTTTCACTTTAAATTGCTAAATTTCAGAAAATTCTGTTCCCGGCGCGCCCGATTTTCCTTTTTGCGTTGTTGACAGTCCCTTACTCGGGCTTTATAATTAAATTATATTGCTCTGTCAGACGCATACCGCAGTTACACATTATTTACGGAGCACAAAGGAGAGTTTTTATGAAGCAAATTATTTTAACCGGCGACCGTCCAACCGGTCGTCTTCATGTGGGTCATTATGTCGGATCCCTGAAAGAAAGAGTAAAATTACAAAACTCCGGCAACTATGACGAAATCTATATTATGATCGCCGATGCGCAGGCATTGACCGATAACGCAGAACACCCGGAGAAAGTTCGTCAGAACATCATGCAGGTAGCACTCGATTATCTTGCCTGTGGTCTGGATCCGGAGAAATCCACGATTTTCATCCAGTCCATGATCCCGGAACTGACTGAGCTGACTTTCTACTATATGAATCTGGTTACTGTATCCCGTGTACAGCGTAACCCTACCGTAAAAGCTGAGATTCAGATGAGAAACTTCGAAGCCAGCATCCCGGTTGGATTCTTCTGCTACCCGATCAGCCAGGCCGCTGACATCACCGCTTTCCGCGCCACAAGCGTACCGGTTGGTGAAGACCAGATGCCGATGATCGAACAGTGTAAAGAGATCGTCCACAAATTCAACAGCGTATACGGCGAAACCCTGACCGAGCCGAAGATCGTTCTTCCGGACAATCAGGCGTGCCTGCGTCTGCCGGGTATCGACGGCAAAGCAAAAATGAGCAAATCCCTTGGCAACTGCATCTACCTGTCCGACGAACCGGAAGAGATCAGAACCAAGATCATGTCCATGTTCACCGATCCGAACCACATCCGTGTACAGGATCCGGGAAAAGTGGAAGGCAACCCGGTATTCATCTATCTGGACGCATTCTGTCGCCCAGAACACTTTGAAGAATTCCTGCCGGACTACAACAACCTGGATGAACTGAAAGCCCACTATCAGCGCGGTGGCCTGGGCGATGTAAAAGTAAAGAAATTCCTGAATAACGTTATTCAGTCCGAACTTGAGCCGATCCGTAACCGCCGTAAAATGTGGGAGAAAAACCTGCCGGACGTATACGACATCCTGAAAAAAGGCAGCGCCGCAGCCAGAGAAACCGCCGCCAAAACATTGGACGATGTTCGTCACTCCATGCGCATCGACTACTTCACAGATGACAATCTGCTGAAATAAAGGGACGCAGATCAGCACTTTTGCTGACCACAATATAGAAAAAAGATACTATATCATATCGTAAGAAAAACAATGATATGATATAGTATCTTTTTTTGTTATTTTTATTCTCCGGTAGCTTCCCGGTAAGCTTCGCTTCCCACCTCACTCCAGGATGTTTTTTCCCCAGAGATCACTTCCCCGGTCGTCTTATTCACTGCATAGAATCCGAGCAGCTGGGTATCTTTTCCTGTTTCCACCCTCTCATAGACAAACAACTCGCATTCTCCATTCTTTGATGTCCGGTCATAGACCAAGCGATTGTCCCAGCTGTTGCCATTCTCTTCACCGCTTTCAAAAATGGCATAAAAGTTTCCTTTTGCATTACAACTTGCAGTCACCTGGGAGACATCTCCGTCATCTGCTATCTCACCATGTTCTTTCATGTATGTATAGACTGCCCGTGCCTGAGACATCAGCGGATCTTCTGTTTCGGTATCTGCTCCGTTCTCTGCGGTTCCATCTATATTTGTATCTGTCGTATTCTCTCCGGTCGTCTGATCTTCTTCGGTTCCGCTATCGTTCTGTGTTTCCCCATCGGATGCATGCGCTGTCGAATCGTCTTCCAGTGTCAGCGTTCGGCGGAAAAACAGCCCGGTAGCTTTGTTATAATAATACTCCGGCGGATCCAGCCAGTTTTCATGCTTCATCTCGATCACACCATTCGGCTGTACCTCTACCTCCGCATCACTTCCAAGAATCTGAGCCACCTGCATCAGGCTATTTCCCAAAAAGAGACAGATCCAGAGAATCACCAGAAGGATCTTCTGCACAGTCTTTGCACCCTTTCCTTTTTCTGTCTGTTTTCCGATCAGCCGGAACAGTTTGACCAGCCAGTACAGCGTGAGCACTGTCCACCCAAAGAAAAGAACGAAAAAGGAGACATACACAACCCAGTCTCTGTAATGATACCGCCATGACAGTAACCCATTGACACTGTAATAGACCCCGGTATACAAAATCAGAATCGCAGCCAGTGTCGTAACCACCGGCCAGGAAGCTTTCTGCTCCTCCCATTCACTCACAGCAAGCACCAGTTTGTCCGGATTGCTCTCCGGTAAAAACAGGCTTTCGATTTCCTCCTGTGATAACTGTTGCGGTTTTTGTGGAATCGCATAGCAGCTGGATAATGCTTCTTTCCAGCTTTCCTGTGTATCCAGATAGGCGGCTGCTGCCTGATAAAAGTAAAAACTGCGAAGCTGTGCTACATTTAACTTTTCCCTTTTCACCATTTCCAGTGCCTGCAGTGCCATCTGCGGACGGTGCAGTTCAATCTGCTGCCTTGCCATCTGAATCAGGGTAATGGATCGAAGTTTTTCATTCTTTTTATATAAGGTACGATACATGGCGTAATTATAATCATGCCGCTCCTGTACTTCCCGTTTTCTCATCCGTACAACATCGATCCGATTGCGTGCAACCAGTAACAGCATCAGAAACACTGCCACAGAACAAAACAGCAGAACGATGGATTTTAACATATCACTCGTATAATCGTCTCTTTTCAGTGTCAGATACAGCAGGATATAGGTAAAAATCGCTGCCAGGGCGATCAGGATACGATAAATCCTCTGTCTCCGAAGCCGCCACAGTCCCAGCCGATAGCCACTGGTTGGTGGCGTGGACGGGTTGGAAAGGTCGTAATAATTCATTGTGTGTTCACCTCACATCAGGATAATCTACTCTACTCTGTTTTCTTTCCCTCATCCCATTTATCTTATCTTTCTTACAGCAGATACGCAAGACTAATTTTCTTACGTTTTCTTTTCAACCCGACTTAGAAAATACACTACTCCGCATTTTCCCCCGATCAGCACGATCGTTTTCTGTGTCTTATTTAAGCACAGATTTTTACTCATTGCCTGCATAAACATACAAAAAGTGGTGAAATTTCAGATTTTTCTGTTTTTCACCACTTTTTTGTTATATGCCTATTGTTTATTCATGGATTTCATCGCACATTTTAATCTGCTTATTCTCCGGAGAGATCCATTTCTTTTTCCGGTATACCCTGTGATTGGATGACAAATCCATCTCTCGCATCAAACCGGATCACATACTCATATTCGCTCTCCTGTCCTTCTTTTGCAGCTTCGGCATCTACATAATAACTGAGTCGGATATGATACAGATTTTTCTTTTCTTTCCAGGATTCATCCCCGACGAGCCAGTCTTCTTCCAGATGCTTTTCATTTTTCAACAGTGTCTCCGCATACTGCTGCGCACTGCTCCACACACCGCTGTCACCTTTTTGTCTCTGTATCGTCCCCTGATACTGCCAGAGTGTCGCACATAAAAGTACGCCCATGATCAGAGAAAACAGCACTGTTTTATAGAGTTTCACTTTTTTCTGTCTCTGCTGCCGGATCGCACGGAAGGTTCCCATCATAAGCATGACAATCACAAACAGATACCATACCGTCCAGAAAATTTCCTGCTGCGTGTCGATTCCTCCGGGCAGAAGTTCGCCAAGCTGTTCGCCCCAGACATACTGCATCAGCGCCAGCAAAAATCCAACCGAAAGAATCGCCGCAACGCCATAGATTTTCCGACTCTCTGCATCGTCGATATTCTGGAAGAAATACCAGAGCGACACAAAGACGGTTGCAGCTATGCCGCCGACCACCAGTGCTCCGCCAAAACTTGCCAGTTTTGTCATCCATACGATGATGGTGATCGCAGCCAGCACGATCCCGGCGATCACATTGGCATTTCGATCCTGTTTTTTCTGCTGTCTGGAAATATCCCCTGCATTCTGTAACATTTCAGCCACCTCGCCCTGTGTATAGCGGAATTCTTCCGGCTGCTGGTCCTGTTTTTCCGTTTCCTGTCTTTCGGAACGCATCAGTTCCAGAACGGAGATTCCAAGTGCCTGCGCCAGCGGCTCCAGTGTCTGAATATCCGGAAAGCCCAGCCCCCGCTCCCAACGGCTGATGGCTTTATCTGTCACATGAATCTTCCCGGCAAGTTCTGCCTGTGTCATTTTTTTCTCTTTTCGTATCCCGGCGATAAACTGCCCGAATTTTTTTGCTTCCATGTTCTGTCGCTTCCTCCCCTGCTGTTCTATGTATTCTCCAAAACTGCCTGTCTGCCCTCCGTCAGGCATGTTTTTACAGTAACAGCATAGGCGAATCTAAGGGATTTTGTCAATCTACGAATCATTTACCCTGATGTTTACTGAGGAAATCACGGATTGTCCGCACATACGCGTCTACTTTCAGGACTGTAGAAAGATGTCCTCCCGATACATATTGTATTTCCGGGTTATGCATCAGCTGAATCAGATTTTTCTGCATTTCTCCCGAGAAGAAATCCTGATCCGGAAGTATCAGTAAAATGTTTCCTTTCAGCTGTGCAAAATCATCCGCAGTCACCGGCTTCTGATTCATCAGATCAGCCAGCAGGCTGGAAATGTGGACATCTTTTTCCTGTTTGTAATCTTTAAAAATTGTTTCGAACATATCCTGTGCATACGCAATCTCTTCTTTACTTTCATTTCGAATATGGCTCATGCCGGCTTTGACCAGTTTTGGTTTCATTTTTTCATAATTGCCATGTTTCATAATAAACACCATAACCGGTGCAAGGAAATATTTTTTCTTAAGGCTTTTGAGTGTGTTCTCATCCATCCCGCCTGTCGAGATCAGAACCAGTCCTCCGACCTCGCCGTGATACATCTGTGTGTAAATCTGTGCAACCATACCTCCGTCGCTCGCTCCGACAAAGACCGGCTGTGTAATTCCAAGTTCCTGAAAGAATGCATGCATTCCCCTGACCAGTTCCTGATTGGTTCTCAGTTCCTGCGGATAATCAAAAAGTAAAACCTGATAGTCAGAAGATAGGGCATCGACATACCCCATCCACATCTCCATCGTGTTCATTCCTCCGTTTAACAGTACCAGCGTTTTTCCATCCTTTTTTCCACTTAACACATAATGAAAAGTGCTTCCTTCAACAATACTTGCCTTATATGTATGTGCCGCCCTGAATATTTTTAAATCTTCTGAATATGACATTGTATTTTTTCCTCTCACAATCAGTGGTTAGTATTACCTAACTTCTATTCTAGCACATATTTTTTATATTTCCAACCTTTGATGTTCCTGTAATTCTGCTGACCTCGCTGATTTGATAATATTCTTCCTTCATGTTTCCCTTACAATGTCCGAATTATATGTATGTTATTCGTAGTCGATTCTTTCGATTTTAAAGATTACCGGACGCGTACCGTCAGAGTAACAGGTAATCATTTCATTTTCGTTTTTCATCCAGCCTTTCATGATTGATCCGCCCTGCAAACTAGTATAAATATAACGAGGGCATGTAATATATTCTTCTTTTATATCTTGCATATACTTATTCTCCTGTTCACATTTTTCATAAATTTATCTGTTTCATTATCAATAATTTTTATAAAAAAATAGATGAACCATTTCCGGCTCATCCACTTTTCTACTTGCATCTGACAATTATTTCATATTAGCAAATCGTTCTACTGCTTTTGTAAACTGTTCAATTGTTTTATCCGCATCACCATGCTCGATACCATCTCTGACACAATGTTTGATATGTCCCTCTAAAACGACCTTTCCACATCCATGAAGAGCTGATTTTGCGGCATTAATCTGAGAAAGAATATCTTCACACGGAACATCCTCGTCAATCATGCGATCAATTGCCTGTACCTGGCCAATAATTTTTTTTAAACGACGATGTAAATTATCTGCATCCATACATTGCTTCATATCAAATTCCTCCATACAGTAAGGGGTATATGTTTATTGTACTGTACCGGTTAAATAAAGTCAATTTACCATTTGATTTTATTTCCCTAAAGGGTGTTACTGGGCAAGATACGCGATTTCTTCATCGGAAAGTTTCAACAGCAGTGCTTCCCTGTTCGCCTTCATCCTGTCTGCTTTTGACATACTCGCGATAGCGAAAATATTCAGCGGCTGGGAAAATATCCAGCTCATGGCAATCTGTGCTACCGTCACCCCATGTTTTTCTGCAAGAATCTCACAGCGGCGGAGACGTTCAAAATTATCCGGACACGCATATCCTTTCATAGCAAGAGAATCCAGATAGTCTTCTGCATGATCAGCATTCACACTTTTCATCCTGCCGGAGAAAAATCCTCTGCCAAGAGACGCATACGCGATCACCGGCATCTGATTTTTTTCATACCATGCTCTGGCCTCTATATTCTCCGGACCAGAGATATTGACACATCCGCCACCCCACGGATCTTCGATCTGTCTGGCCAGACAGAAATTCGGGCTGGACACGGAAAACGGGATCAAATTGTGTTTGTAGGCATATTCATTGGCCTCCTCGATCCTTGTATGTGTCCAGTTCGATGCACCAAACGCACCGATGTTTCCCTCTTCATGCATGGCATTGAAGGTTTCCACGGCTACTGCAACCTCCGTATCCGGATCGTCCCGGTGGAGCATATAGATATCAATATAATCGGTTTTCAGCTCTTCCAGTGACTTCTTCAGATCTTTTCGCATCTCTTTCTCATTCACCCGTTTGTTCCACATGGCATCCGGATGGCCGCATTTGCTGAGAATGACTACCTCCTCCCGTCTGCCACTCTTTTCCAGCCAATTTTCAAAGGAATGCTCCGCCTCCATATATACCCTTGCCGTATCAAAAGCATTAATTCCATTGGCCAGCGCCGCCTCAAAAAAATCCGTTCCATCTGCCCCGTCCTGGATCGGTGAAAATGCAGTTCCCGCAAAAATTCGGGATACTTTTTTGTCTACATAAGGAATCGAAGCGTATAAATTCTCCTGGTTTTTCATATCTGTTCTTCCTTTCCCCCAATATAAAGTAACAGGTCAGAACTTTTTCTGCCCGTTCCGGATATCACCAGTTTACCATCTGTGGCACTCAGATTCCATAGACAAAACCCTGTTTTTTACAAAAGTCATATCTTCCTCTGATTTCCTTTATATCGCCAATACAGAATCCATGCATAATATAAGCGCATATTCATATGCATTGCCGCCCCAGTCTCTCTCATCGTATCTGTCAACCTCGGCAAGACTGTCCGCCGTATATAATATCATTCCCCAGATCACATCCCTGAATGCCGCACAGGCGGCAAGTGCTGAACATTCCATTTCTACTACTGAGCATCCCTCTGCCTTCCTGTATGCAACCTTTTCTTTTGTTTCACGATAAAATCCATCGGTTGACCAGGTAAATACTTCCTGATATTTCATCCCGTGTTCCAGTATCGTCTTTTCGATCGCTTTTCTTGCCCTTTTATTAATTTCCATAAATCTCGAAGGCGCAGCATAATGGTATGAGGTTCCTTCATCACGCAAAGCTTTCTCCGGTATCAGAAACGTTCCTTCTGAGAACTCCTCCAACGCTCCACAACTGCCTGCAGAAATAATTTCATGCACCCCATATCCAATCAGCCAGTCCAGGATCTGTGTGGCAGCTGCCGCACCCACCGGTGCCTGACAAAGCACAATTTTTTCACCTTTATATGTTGTTATATAAACAGGATATTCTTTGGTCGCACTGATAAAATACGATACAATCTGTGCTCCGGTCTTCTCCGCATATTCATCAATATATTCGCCAAGAAAAGCAAATACGCATTTTTTCGGAAGAACCAGATTCAGGTTCTCATGCACGGGGCTGATCACTGCCGTTTGTTCTGTATCAAACTCCAATATTGGTATTTCATTTTTTATAATGCTCATATGATTTCTCCTTTTCCCGGTTATTTCCGAAACAGCTTTGTGATAAGATAACATCACTAAAATCTGAAAAGTATCTGCCGGAACTGTAATTTTGGTTATTTTAACAAAGTATTATCTGTTTTGCAAGACATATTATTTGATATTGGAGAATATTAATGTATAGAAAAGCAGCAGGAACTACATTTTGCATCGTTCCTGCTGCTTTCCACTTTCAGCTTTTTAATCTTTTATTTATCATATAGAAACTCTTCCGGAAGAGTAACATTAAAATCTTTAGCCAGATGTCTGAAATTATCAGGTGTGATTGTCTGCAGTTTATCAGGTCTCATTGACAGCATTTTTACCAGAATCTCTGCTGACTTTTCTGCTGTATGCATGAGGCCGAATGTGAGATCAAAATCCTCTCCGGCAGCAAACATTCCATGATGCGCCCAGATGGCAAGGTCATATTTCTTCATAAGCTCACTTGTTGCAACAGCAATCTCTCTTCCACCCGGAACCATCCACGGAACTACACCGATTCCATCAGGAAATACTACAGGACACTCGGTTGCCATTTCCCAAAGTTCTCTTGTAAAGACCTTATCCTCAAGCGGAAGGACAAATGTGAGCGCAATAATATTGGTTGTATGCGCATGATACACTACTCTGTAATTTGGATTCTGAAGCTTCTTTACTTCGAGATTCATAAGGTGGCTGGGCAGCTCGCTTGTCGGTCTTCCGCCATTCACAAGTCCCCATACGATACGGTAATTTTCTCCCTTTTCATCAAGCTCTATCATGCAGATGGAATCCTCCGGCTTGATGATCACGTTTCTGAAATATTTTCCGCTTCCGGTCACAAGAAAATACTCTCCGGAAAGATCAGGCACTGTTGTCCCGATTGGCTGCCACTCCTTTGGCTCAAAATTTTCTCTTACTGACTCTACCTCATCTGCCTTTACACGATATGAGAGGTTTCCGCCGTTTCTTTCGTGCCAGCCCTGCTCCCATCCGTCATTTGCCATACGTATAAATCCTTTTACAAATTCTGCATCTAAAAATCTCATGCTATTTTCCTCACTTTTCTACTATATTTATATTATTTGTACCTGATTATCTGCAAAGCTAAAACCATACCGCACTGTACATTTTGCAGATATGACTATGCTTTTTATCTGCATACGTAACTATTCAGTACCTTCACAGTTACGTGCCAAAATGCATTTAAACGATAAAATCACGCTTTGCGAGTTTTTATCGTTATCGCGGTACAGTGGCTACTGAATAGTTACCTGCATACAATATCAACCGGCACATCCAGTATCTTTGCCACCTTGCGTATGGTATCGATATGTCTGCCGACTGCTGCTGCCATGTGATGTGTAGGTCCTGCTTCGCTCCAACGGTTACAGAATTCTCTTGCTCCGATTGAAAAACGCGTTCTCATATTTGTGTCTCCGAATGTGAATATCGGGCCATCCTCGTTTACACCCTCTGCCACAACAAACTTAAATTTTCCGTTCATATCCTGGGTGATTCCAAGATAAGTTACAGCTCCGACAGGTGGATAGAACTGTGTCAGATATCCACCGCCTGTTTTTCCGTGAAATACATCTACAATCTTCATGGTCGGCTTTTTCGCCTGTGAAATATCAGCATCTCCCGAGCCTGAATGTCCGATGATACAGATATCCTCATTAAAGTCGATGGAGTACATCTCTGAAAGCTGGCCGGTACCGGCAATTGTTTTTAAGATGCTCATAGCCATAGCAACCTTCATATCTCCCTCAACTGCACAGGCTGTTCCCTGCTTTATAAGCATGGAAAACGCCGGTATCAGCATACTGTCAAGCTTTCCTGCGATTCCCCGGGCAAAACCGTCATAATGAGAGGCTATCATTCCAAGCTCTTCTTCCTTTACCCATTCTTCAAAGGCCACAACATATTTTGCCATGTCCCATACCGTCTCAACGGTAGCTGTTTTTCCGTCTTTGTCCGGTGCTATATCAAATGTCGCAAGTATGTCCTCGGCCTTTGCCCTGATTGCGTTCTCGTCTGTGATATGGTCAGCGATCGCCCACATTTTCTCCCAGTCAAACTGCTTTGTGTAAAGCCCCATGCGGTTATACAGATTTGTCTCATCAATATACAGATCCATCATTCCCGGATATGGTCTTCCGATCTGCGCGATATTGGTATAGCGGAATCTTCTTCTGACCTGTGCTGCCTTGCACCACTGTGCTATCTCCGCCGCCACATAGTCATCTCCGCCTTCCACTACACCTGTGATTACTGCATGTCTCTTTCCTGCTCTTTCAAGGTCTGCAACCATCTCTCCGACTGCTCCACATGCATACAGCTCACCAAGCCATTTTGGTGTGTCCGTATTCGCATAATCCGGGGCCTTGAGCTTTTGAACGTTCACCAGAACAACCGGCACATTTAAATCTCTGATTGCCGGAAGCATATTGTAGCTTGTCGCATATGTGAGAAGCTGTAAAATCACCAGGTCCACATCCGCTGCCCTGAATCTGTCTCCCGCTTTCATGGAAAGTTCTTTTGTGGTAACCATTCCTCCATCTACCAGCTCAACAGTATCCGGAATCGTCTTTTTAAACGCCTCATACTGTGCCTCAAACTCCGGAACGAGTGTTGGAAACTGTGGCAGGTATGCACCCAGCGCTATCGAAAAAACACCAACCTTTGCTTTTGTCTCTACTAACATTTGTTTCTCCCTTCTTTTTGATAGCATTTTTGTATTTATCGTAACTATTGTTTTATTAATCCGGACAATATTCTTTTACCTCAAAAGAATCGAAAATACATTGTCTTGCAGCTTTTAAATCGTAAAGCTCCTTAGCTGCAATCATCTGCGAAGCTATATTTCCTATCGCAGTGGCTTCACCCGGTCCCGCGTAAACAGTCATTCCTGTTTCCTTTGCAGTAAGCTCATTCAGGTAAGCTGCATTTGAGCCTCCCCCGACTACATGTATATGAGAGTACTTCTTTCCTGTCAGCTCCTCTATCTCTTGAGCAGTCCCTGCATAGCACTTTGCCAGACTGTTATAGATAACGGCTGCCACCTCTGCGACCGACTGTGGAATCTGCTGTCCGCTCTCACTGCAGGCTTTTTTTACTTCCTCTGTCATATTGTCCGGGGCTAAGAATCTGTCAGCGTTTGCATCCACCACGGACTTTATATCCTCTTTTGCCGCCATCTCACATATTTGGGCAAAGCTCATATCCTGTGCGATTTCTTTCTTTACCGACTGTATCATCCACAGTCCCATAATATTTTTCAGGTATCGGAATCTGTAATCATAACCGCCTTCGTTTGTCAGATTGCACTTCCTGCTGCCGGCTGAACAGTTTGCTTCTTTAAGCTCTGTTCCCATAAGTGACCATGTTCCTGAGCTGATATACAACGCATCCTCCTCCTGGGTTGGAATAGCCATAACAGCGGATGCAGTATCATGAGTCGGTGGAAGAATGACCTTGCAGTTGAATCCCACCTTTTCCTGAATGAGATTTGATAAGTCTCCCAGCTCATATCCCGGACTTTTTATTTCTAAAAACAGATCCTGTGGATATCCAAGCTTCTCTATGAGCTGATAATCCCAGTCCTTTGTTTTTGCATTTATCAACTGGGTAGTTGTTGCATTGGTATATTCCTGAGCCTTCCTTCCGGTTAAAAGAAAATGGAAGTAATCCGGTATCATAAGCATTGTCTTTGCATTTGTAAACAGTTTCCAATTTTGTTTTTTTACAGCCATCAGCTGATAAATGGTATTAAAGCTCTGCTTCTGAATACCGGTTCTTGTGTAAAGCTCTGTCTCCGATACAAACTGATACACGGCTTTGTCGATGTCCTTTGTTCTGTCATCCCTGTAGGCAACCGCATCTCCAAGCATTTTGTCGTTTTCATCCAACAGGACAAAGTCCACAGCCCATGTGTCAATTCCCATACTGCAAGGAATTTTCCCCATTTCCAGACACTTTTTCATGCCTGTAAGTATTTCCTCAAAAAGCCTGTCCACATCCCACACCTTATGACCTGCTTTTTCTGTCATGCCGTTTGGAAAGCGATAGATTTCCTCAAGCACCATCTTTCCATTTTCCATGTGTGAAAGCATATGCCTGCCACTTGAAGCACCAATATCAACAGCAAGATAATATCTTGTATCCATATGTGAGTTCCTTTCTTTTTTGTTCGCAACGGTTCTGAACAGTTACCCTTTTTCTATACTCAATATAACAAAAATAAGGACAGTTTTTTAGAACCTCATTAGTTCAAAAAACTGTCCTTATTTTCCACGTTATCATTTTTTGTCTTTTCTGTTTTCTTTTCGGTATTTGTGCGGTGTCATTCCATATCGTTTCTTAAATTGCCTGAAAAAATAGCTTTGATTCTCATACCCTACATCAAGGGCTATTTCTTCAATCGAAAGCTTTGTATCACAGAGCAGATGAACTGCCATCTGAAATCTTTTTCTTTGCAGAAGCTCCTGAAAATTGTATCCGGTTTTTTGCTTTATCAGTTTGCTTAATGCGGTCATGGACTGATGCGTATCCTCTGCAATTCTCGTCAGACTGGCATTTTTACAATCGCTGTTAATATATCCGAGCACCGCCTGGACTACTGTCTCTTTATAGTCCATAGAAGAGTTATGGCTTAGATTCTCCAGATGATTCAGAAGATGTAAAAATACAATTCCCATGGAATATTGGTTTATGATATCTTCGTTCGCATATCCGTGCAGCATGGATTCCACCATGTTTTCCATAAGGTTTTCCACCTGCTCATTTTCCTGAAGGCGAAACAGAAGGTAATGCGAAACCGGATCCTTTTGACTGAATACACCTGTCACAAACCGGGCAAGGACATTCTCCCCGCCAAGCATAGATAAAGGTACCTCAAAAAATTCAGGCAGGGCAATAAAATTGATACCTATGTCCTGATAATCCGCTCTTTTTATCGAATGCACAACCTGCTGGTTCAGCATCAGAACATCACCCTTATGAAGCACTAATTTCTTTCCCTCTATGCAATGCGTGATACTGCCCTGCGCCACATACATAATCTCTACATAATTGTGCCTGTGTTCCGGGAAATCAACAAAACGGCTATGCGGACGCACAGTAATAAGCTGACCCCTTTTAAGCAGCAGTTCCCTGTCTATTTCCTCTATCTTTTCCTTTGCATACAATTGTTTTTCAATATCACCCTGACCATCCAGATATTTCTGTTCTTCTTCAGATACCTCCATCAGTTCATCTAACAGCTTCTGTTTCATGTAACATCCTCTTCATACGCTTCAATTATTAATCCTGCTGCATACTGCTCAATGCCGCCCCTGTTGCCGCTTCTTCTTCACATTCTGCCAATGCCAGTCTCGCGCCAAACATTTCTTCTACAATTTCACAGAGAACCGGATTCTTTCGCAATCCGTTTCCGGATCCGATCATGCGTTTTATTTGCATTCCGGTTCCGTTCTGAATCGTCTGATACATCTGATAGAGTTCCCTGCTCATTCCCTCGAGAGTCCCGTAAACAAACGCTGCCGGTGTGAAATTGTCCGCACTGAGATTGGTAATGCTTCCGGTTTGCTCCGGATGTACTCTGGTTCCGTCAAATGTTGTTTCTATCTGAAGTTTTTGCCTGTTTTCCCTTTCGGTGCAGGATGCTTTCCCGTCTCCTGCCAGTTTCTCCAGGGTTTTGTACAGAGCTTTCTCCTGTCCGGTTGCCTCTTTCACAAATTCTCTGAAGAATTTTTCCAGCAGTGCATACGCTTTTCCTCCGCACAGAGAAGCTCCTGCAAGCAGGTAAGTACCATGTAAGAAAGGTCTTGCTTCGATTCCCTCCGCTGTAAAATACTGATCTGAGAGTACTGAGATCTGTCCGCCGGTTCCCATATTTACCAGCAATGTATTATTCTCATTTCCCGCTGCTCCGAGAAAACTTGCCTGATTATCGCCGATCGCGGTGGTCACGATTCTCTCTCTGTAACTTCCCAGTGCTTCGATTCCGGTGCAGACTTGCGGAAGCCACTGTTCTTCCACGCCCATTTTGTAAAGTTCTTCTGTCATGAAAACATTTTTCTGTACGTTAAAGAATCCGAAACTTGCTCCATTGCTTGCATGCACCATTGCTTTTTTTCTTCCTGTCAGCTGCATCCCGAAGTAATCCATGATCGTACAGAAGCTCACTGCCGTATCCGGGATCAGATGATGTCTCAAATTATAAATATGCGTGACTATTCCATAGCCGGAAGCCACCTGCACGTTACATGTCTGCTGAATCTCTTCTGTCAGGGAACCGTTATTCTCCTCACAGAGACTTCCTCTCGCATCCTGCCAGGTATACAACGGACTGACACAGGTTCCTTCTTTGTCGATATAGACGATCCCATGCATCTGCCCGGTAAGTCCGATTTTTTCCACTTCCGGATATTCGTCCAGAAAATCATCCAGCATCTGTCTGCTCTTCTTTACAATCTTTTCTGCATCCTGGATCCTTTCCCAGTCCTTTGTCGTTGTAAGAAAGCTCCCGTTTTCAATTGTTTTTGCTTTAAGAATCCGGGGTTTTTGTGTTCCGTTTTTTTCCAGAACCACACCGCTTATGGTTGTTGTTCCGATATCTATTCCTACTGTTTGCATAAATCTTCCTCTCTATCTTTTAGTACAAATGAGTTTTCTTCTCCACAAGCTTATCTCCCTCATATCTTAATTTCAGCGAGAAAAATCTTTCTTCCCCGGAAAGAAGCATATCCAGAAACACTCTGTCGCCCTCCCAGGTCGGAAGTTCTGGCACAACTGTTTTATCTACCCAGCAAAGTTCTCCCTCATCGCATTCGATCAGTTCCCCTGTGTATCCATCCGCTGTGAACACGCACATCAGTTCCGCTTCGCAGGTATCGCTGATAAATGTCACCACACCACGGAACCGATACGAGGTAAGTGTAAGCCCGGTCTCTTCCTTCACCTCACGCACCAGACATTCCTCCGGGCTTTCCTGATATTCCACATGACCGCCGACACCGATCCATTTTCCCTCGTTGATATCATTCTTCTTTTTTACTCTGTGAAGCATCAGGTATTTGCCTTCGTTTTCTATGTAACATAACGTTGTCGTTGTCATTTTCTCATTCTCCCGTATTTTTCCATTCCATATTTTAAAGTATACTAATCTTTCTTTGCAAGTTCTTCCAGCACCCACGCGAAGGCCCGGGCGGTCCTCATATCCGGTTCTTTAAAATGGCCTCCGTGATTCCATTCCAGTGTACACGGTATTCCTTCTTCTTTCAGCCAGGTAAACGTCTCTCTGATGCAGTTTCCCACCTGCGCCATCACCGGATTCCTTGTTTTTTCTTCTTTATCGCCAAGACTCAGGTAAATACAGTCACTTCCTACCCGCCGGCTCTTCATATCTTCCAGGAATCCCGGAAACCAGACCGAGGGAGATGTTGCTGCGACACCTTTGAAGCGATCTGTCTGCATGGCTGCCCACAGGGCAAATAATCCTGCCATCGAATATCCACCGATACAGTATTTGCGGTCGTTGTCCGTACACAATTGCAATACTTCTTCCAGTGTATTTTCCGCACCGTCTCCAAAATCTTCCGTTCCAAATACAGCCGGGGCATTCCATGGTGAAAGATCGTGATTCCAGTTTTCCACTTTTACTACCACAAACGCAAACTCCTGATCCGTCAGTCTGTGGATCTCCCGGATCTCGTTTTCTATTCCCGGCAGATCATGATCTCCCACCATCTGAAGCAAAGTGATCGGTGAATGACTGTTCCCATAATTATATGTAATCATTGCTCTTCCCACACCTCATTTTCCTGTCTTTCGTATTGTTTTCATTATACAGTTTTCGTTTCCGGTTCTCAATGCAAAATATTATGAACTTTTTCTTTTTTCTTGAATCTTACAGCAAATAGTGGTATCATACATCGTTGGCGCTTTTTTGCGCTGCGAAGCCAAACATATCATACAGATTGGAGGACCTATGACAAAAGAAAATACTTCTGCCCCTGCAGCAGAAAATAAAATGGGAACTATGCCCATCGGTAAACTTTTATTTAATATGTCGTTACCGATGATGATTTCCATGCTCGTGCAGGCACTTTACAACATCGTTGACAGTATCTTCGTGGCGAAGCTTTCCGAGAATGCCCTTACTGCTGTTTCTCTTGCCTTTCCTTTACAGACATTACTGATTGCTGTTGCAACCGGTACCGGTGTCGGTATGAATGCTCTGCTCTCCAGATCACTGGGGGAACATAAGTTTAAAGAAGCCAATAAGATCGGTGTCAATGCAGCTTTTCTGTATTTTTTAAGTTATCTTGTATTTTTGATTCTGGGATTTACCGTTGTAAAACCATTTTATGCCAGCCAGATCAAAGGTGCGGATGCTGAGATCATGGAGATGGGCATCGAATATCTTCGTACCGTTATGATTTTCTCTTTCGGTTTACTTGCACAGATTTACTTTGAACGCCTTCTAACCTCCACCGGAAAAACACTTTTCAGCATGACTTCCCAGTTATGCGGAGCTCTTACCAATATCATTCTGGATCCGATCATGATCTTCGGTCTGCTGGGATGTCCGGCCATGGGCGTTACCGGTGCCGCTGTGGCAACCGTCATCGGCCAGTGTGTCGCTGCTGTTGTTGCGTTTACCTGCAATCACAAGTTTAACACAGAGATTAAGATCCGTTTTCAGGGATTCCGTCCGGATATCAAAATCATCGGAACGATCTATGCGATCGGTGTTCCTTCGATCATCATGCAGTCTATCGGCTCTGTGATGACGTACTCCATGAACCGGATCCTGATTGCTTTCTCATCCACAGCAACCGCTGTGTTCGGTGTATATTTCAAGCTTCAGAGTTTCTTCTTCATGCCGGTGTTCGGTCTGAACAATGGTATCACGCCGATCATCGCCTTCAACTACGGGGCTCAGAACAGAAAACGTATGATCAAAACGATCAAACTCAGCCTGATCACTGCTTTCTGTCTGACCTTTGTCGGATTCTTATCTTTTGAGCTGATTCCACAGGTTCTTCTTGGAATGTTCAACGCTTCCGAAGATATGCTCGCCATCGGTATACCTGCACTGCGTATCATCGGGGTTCATTATCTGATCGCCTGGTTCTGTATCATCTGCGGAACAGTATTTCAGGCTCTCGGAAAAGCAGTATACAGCATGATCGTATCGATCCTTCGTCAGCTCGTGGTCCTGATCCCGGTAGCCTACCTTCTTTCCCGGATCGGAGGACTGCATGTGGTATGGTGGTGCTTCCCGATTGCAGAGGTTGCATCTCTTGTTGTTTCACTGACTTTCCTGTTCAGTGTCAACCGACAGATTATTTCTAAAATACCGGATGGCAGTGACATTCTGTAAAATACATGCATTTACTATACTTGTAAAAAATATCCCCTTTCACAAAAATTTTTCTTTCGTGAAAGGGGATATTTTTATCCTATCCGGATACTATATCGAAGAATTTGTGCAAATGCTCAAGGCTTGTTTTGAAACAGCATAAATCCATTGGTGTCAGGCACCTTTACACCGGAAACCTTCTGCAAAGAACGTAATGGATGCTTTAGATAAGGCAATTGAGATCACTGCGGATTGTCCGTACAGAAGAACTTTTCATTCTGATCAAGGGTGGGCTTACCAAATGAAAGCATATTCTCATAGACTAAAAGAAGAACGTATATTTCAAAGTATGTCAAGAAAGGGAAACTGCCTGGATAACTCTGTAATGGAAAACTTCTTTGGACTGCTCAAGCAAGAAATTTACTATGGTGTTGTTTACTATAGCTACGAGGAATTAAAATCTAAGATAGAACGTTTTATAAAATACTACAATGAAAAACGAATAAAAGAGAAGTTAAGATGGATGAGCCCTGTTCAATACAGGCTTCATATCCTAGCTACATAAAGAAAAACGAGACGACCGAAATCGTCTCGCAAAAATCTAACTTTTTGGGGTCACCTCATTTTTCGGAGAAGGAAGCGCGTTTTATTAAGTTTAAATCAGCCGATAACGCTTTCGAGATACTCGCGGCTTGCTTTGATGCTTGCGAGAGGCGAAAGAGGAGTGTTGTACTCTTCTTCGGTCTGACGGGCGCAGCAGTCAAGTTCAACAATAATGTAAGGAGCATAGTCAAGCTCAGTTACAGTTTTAACGATTTCGGGGATATCCATGATACCGGTGCCAACGGTGCAGATATCGGTCGGATTTGTACGGCCGAAAATCTTTTCGCAGTAGTTCTCTCTGGTCAGATCGGTAACACCCTCAATCAGGTTGATCGGATCAGCAGATTTACCCATATCTTTCTGATGGATCAGTTTTGCACGGGAACCGAGCTTTTTAATCAGTTCAACAGCCTTCTGTCCGCCGCGGGTTGCCCAGAAAGTATCGACTTCGAAGAAAACCAGTTCAGGATCCGTCAGTTCAACCAGCCATTCATAAGCGGTTTTGCCTTCAACCTGATAAAATTCCTGACAGTGGTTGTGATAATAGAAAGCCATGCCGTGTGCTTTTGCCAGAGCAGCCATTTCATTGCAGGCTGCGGCAACTGTTTTGATCTCTTCCATTGTGGTCATGATACCCATCGGCAGGATAATAGCTTCCGAATGCATCTTGACGTTGTCTTCTACAATCTTAACCATATCTTCATGGGTAGAGGTAAAAGGATCAAAATGTACGTGGCTTGCAATAGCAGTCAGACCAAGCTCTTTTACTTTATTGCCGATTTCTTCGGGGCTGTTGCCGGGAACATCTACATACTCAACATACTTATAGCCTGCTTTTGCAACATTCTCCAGAGTTTTGAGGTAGTCATTTGCCAACTCGGTCATAACCGAGAAAAGCTGTACGCCAACTTTCAGTTTCATAATAAATCGTCCTTTCTTTTGGTATAAAACCATGTTGTTTTTTATTGTACCAAGTCTCTAGCGCGACGTCTAGCCCTAAGTACATCAAACCACTACTTTTTTTTAGAGAAAAACCAAAGAAAGTACTTTATTTCCTATTGATTTTCACCATTTCCGGAACATCCGTGTTTCTCTTCACCACAGTGATGCTCGCCACAGGAGTGACCATGTTCGTGTGTGGTACAGTGTACTTCCGGATTATAGTCAAGGTTTCCTTTCAAATAAGCCTCTATCGCTTTATCTGCATTTCCTTTTACGCCTCCATATAACCGGATTCCTGCCTCTTTCAGTGCTGTCTGTGCTCCAACCTTTCTTTGAATGATTATTTTTCTGACGGATTCTTCGGATCTTTTACAGAGTCTGTTACAGCAAAATACATTCTTTCCATCACATAACTGATAGTCGCCCCCTGAAATATGTAACTTTTTTCCATTTACCACACTGTCTGCCAGTTTATAACGTGCGGATTCATAGATCTCAGTCACTGTTGTCCTTGAGATTCCCATTCGCTCTGCACACTGTTCATGTGTATATTTTTCCAGGTCAACCAGTCGAATCACTTCGTATTCATCTACGGTCATAGTAATCTCTTCTCCCACAGAGATTCCTTCCGGTTTAAAACTGTCATATGCAGGTTCTGTACAGATTTTTCTGCATCTTCTTGGTCGCGCCATAATTTCTCCTTTTTTATTTCCGTCATATGTCGATAATTATCATAATCCTGTTTCCGTATAGAATCAACTAACTAAGAAATTTATTAGTTACTTTGTTTATTTTTCTTTACAGGTTTTGTTCAAACAGTTTATACTCTGTTGTTTTTCTCATGATGCTCAACTGGTCTTATACCTGTGATGATTGTGGAAAATTTGAGCAAAAAAACAATGGCGCTCTGTAAAATCAGAACTCAGTGAAACTTAGCAAAACTTAAGTTCACTGCATTTTTCCTCTTTGGCAAAAGAAAAAGCACTGTAAAACCAATAATCCAACGGTTTTCAGTGCTTTTTTTCATGTTTTAACTATTGAATTTCCCTCAGACACCTACATAAGTGAAACTTAGCGAAACTTAAATTATGCCCAATATGGAATATACTTTTTATATCTTGGTGCAGTATCCGGATCCATTACTTTAATATAGCCTCCGTCAACTGCACTGGTAAGAAGTCGAGATGCTTTCGCTTTCTCTTTTTCTCCCAATCCAAATATTTTTCGAATATCTGAGTTAGAAATCCCCTCAAAATTGACATATGCCAGACATGCCTGCATATAACAAGTACGCATCCGATCTTCTTTCGTGGTTAATTCAAACGGTACTTTCGCAAACAATATTGCTTTTGTACATTGATTGTTTTGATTTTCAATCCTCGGTGCAAGTAATTCATTTTTGCCGGTTGCTTCAAACAATCTTATCATATCCACTGCCACGCTCCTCACAGATACCACATTTATGCATAAATCCGGCAATATTTTCATTTCTGGACACCGGCACCGAATCTACAATTCTTTCAATTGCTACCAGTGGTGCACCAGCATTTGAAAACTCAATTCGATTTTTAAACACTTCTACCATCGGATTTGTACCTCTTTGCTGCAGATCCTGATGTATCATAGCATTTGCCAACAACTCACGGATAGCAATTTCCGGGAAACTGACAATAGATTTCCTTGTTGCCTCTACAATAACCTCTTCCTGCGGAATAATTGTCATAATATACTGCATGATTTCTTCATGCGAAAATGCATAGCCCGCACAGAACTCTTTTTCTCTGATAGCATCCAGTCTGGAATTCTCCTTATACCATATCACCCTCACAGTTCTTCTATGCAAAGATTCAAATTTCTTCAAATCCTTTGCGATCATCAATGCTCCCATATTCGTGATATCCCATGTACCGGCATCATTTCTCTTTATGAACTTTTCATGCTGTAAATCTTCCAATACTTTATCCCGATTTCTCGGAATTGGCATTTCCAGTTTATCATAATACTTTGAGTAATCCAATAATAACACCATTTCATCTTCATCTAAATTTCCCATCGCAATTCGAAGTTCATATGGTGTAGAATCGAATGTTCTCCATAATTCTCTTTCTTTGTCAGGATACTCTTTTAAATTCTTTTTGTTCGTTCCAATTCTTATAAATTCCCCACCAGCGAACTGTACCGGCTGTTTTTCTGCACAAGGAATCTCCATCAGCACAACCATTCCTTCATCCATCGGGACCTCAAAAAATCGGAAATTAATTCTTGGTGAAAGCATTCTGGAAAGCCATGCTTCCAATTCCTCATTTCCCTTTTTCATTTTACGATACTGAAATTCAGTTCCAACAATTATATCACATTGCTGTTTAATCCTATTTTTTTACTTCTTTTCCTGCATTGTTCCTGCATTTTTAAAGATTTTTCAAAATCAGCGAAATACCGGACAGTACCAGCAATACCGATGTAATCTTCTTAACATTTTTTCCATCCATATGATTGCTGCATTTGATTCCCAAAAACAGCCCCAAAAGTGCAAACGGAATCAGTTTCAAGACGGACAGAACCGTATCAAACGTAAGTAATCCAAGTGCACTGTATAAAATAATGCGAAATGTGTTGTCCACAATAAAGACCGCGCTGATATTTGCCTTAAATGAGCTGTCCTCGTCCGTCACGCGATTGACGTAAGCGGCTAGCAAAGCGCCCACACCAAAGAGACCGCACAAAACCCCGGCTGCCACACCGATGATCGCCAGCACCAGCCGGGAGGAAGGTACACGTTTTTTGCTGTACTCTCTGGAAAGCATCTCCGCACCCAATGCGACTACTACCATTCCAAATACCAGCTTGATCGCTCTGGCATCCACATTTTTCAGCAGAAATGCTCCGGGAATACTGCCTGCCAGTACCAGGACTGCCAACGGGATATACACTTTCGGATCCAGATTTTTTCGGTTTTCCCAGGTAAGAATCACATTGGCCGGATAACCCAACAGCAGATCAATTGGAGAAATATTGGCATTTACCGATCCAAAACTGAGAATTGCTGTAAATACCAGCGTGTTGGCAAAGCCACACAAACCTTTGATAAAATAAGCGACGACTGCCGCAAGCATCCATAAATACATCCTATTATCTCTTTCAGGCTTTTTTGAAATATTTTTTTATTTTTCGGAAAAAATTACTTTTCGTCAACGACCTGGAAAATAAAAAATTTTAAATAATACGACTCATCTGCTGCCCACAGGATCGGATGATCCGGGGACTGCGTGCGAAATTCCACCTGGCGGAGACGTTTATGAGCGCTTCTTGCAGCTTCCCGAACCGTTTTTGCAAGAAGTTCCTGGGTCATGAAATGGGAACAGGAGCAGGTGGCAAGGTAGCCGCCGTCTTTGACCAGTTTCAGTCCTTTGATATTGATCTCGCGGTAACCTTTGATAGCGTTTTTGGTGGCCTGGCGGGATTTGGTAAATGCAGGAGGATCCAGGATCACGACATCGTATTTCTCTCCTGCTTCTGCCAGGCGTGGAAGTTCGTCAAATACATTCGCACAGCGGAAGGTGACCCTGTCTTCCAGTCCGTTTCTTTTTGCATTTTCCGTTGCCTGGGAAACGGCATACTCAGAGATATCCAGCCCGGTTACCTCTGTGGCTCCGGCAATTCCGGCGTTCAGGGCGAATGTTCCCATATGGGTAAAACAATCCAGCACCCGTTTTCCTTTACAGATGCGCTGCATCGCCAGACGGTTGTATTTCTGATCCAGGAAAAATCCGGTTTTCTGGCCGTTTTCCACATCCACCAGATAATGTACTCCATTTTCCACAATCTCCACTTCCGTCTTATACGGCTCGCCAATCCATCCTTTCACTTTCGGAAGCCCCTCTTTTTTCCGCTCATTGGCATCACTTCTCTCGAAGACACCGCGGATGATCACGCCATCCTCCGCAAGTACCTCTTTTAACAGGTTCACGATGTTTTCCTTGAACGCTTCCATGCCGAGTGCCAGACACTCCACCACCAGCACATCTTCATATTTATCTACGGTCAGTCCCGGAAGGAAATCCGCCTCGCCGAAGATCAGACGGCAGGAAGAAGTATCCACGGTGGTCTTCCGGTATTCCCATGCATTTTTTACACGCATTCTTAAAAATGCTTCGTCGATCTCCTGATGAACGTCTCTGGTCATCATACGAACCCGGATCTTGGAATTCTGATTGATAAATCCGCGTCCCATCGGATAGCCGTCAAAATCGTGCACCAGCACGATGGAACCGTTGGTAAATCCTCCGGTAATACTCTCGATCTCATTATCAAATACCCAGGCACCGCCCGCTTTCAGGGTACGCCCTTCGCCTTTTTTCAGTGTAACTACTGCGTAACTCATATTGTCTTTTCCTCTCTTTGTCTCTGTATTCTCTGTCTGCTGACTCTCACTGTTATTCCTGAAAATTTTACTATGCATTACTTTTTGTGCTCGGTTTTACAGGATTTCTTCAATCTTCGCCTTCTGGTTCCGGAAGCCTTTTTTCCAGATCATCACATAATATTTTCCTTCAATCGAATCTCTCGATGCTACAAACGGTTCCTCCCGAAAAATATCTGTCCGGTATCCTTTTGCTTCCCACTCTTTCGCATAGTCCTGTGCTCGTTTTCTCTGCTCCCGGAACTGTTTTTCTTCTTTTCCGGAGAATTTTCGTTCCGGATAGGCTTTTGCCGCCTGCCGTACCTGCTGCAACAGGACTTGCGCCACTTTTTTGTGTTTGCTTCTGTGAAGCTGCATGGCGATATATCTTGTCAGTATTTTCACCGGAAACATCGCATACAGACGCACCAGCCGTAACAGCTGTTTATCGCCGACTTCTTTCAGAAGTTCTTCCATCACAGCCAGCGCCTGTCCGGTCGGACGCCACGCATCGTCCCGCTCTACAAGATATTCTTTGCTGATTGCCGGATAACAGGTGTAATTCAACGGTGGAAAATCCGCCAGCGCCGCAAGCTTCTGTTCGCGCCTGTTGCAATATCTGTCACCCAGATACTCCCGTTTATCCCGGAGAATGGCAAAGGTGTACTCCAGCTGACGCAGGTATTCATACCCTTTTACCCAAAAATGACCGATTTCGCCATAATTGTACAAAGAAACTTCTTCTTTTAATCCTGTAAACAGTAACGTACAGACAGATTCTCCCTGATGGACTGTCAGAACATATTTTTTCTTTCTGCCTTCCGTTGTCTCCCGAAATGTTTCTGTTCCCTCATATTCCCGCAGTTCTGCCTCGATCTCACCGTCATACTCTCGCTGATATTGCCCGGTCATACGACCGTTTTCCAGAACAAGAAAACTCTCCACAGCATCATTCATCAGATACACCAGACGGTATCGATTTCCTTTATTTTTCTCTTCCTCATCTTCCAGAAGTTCAAATTCTCCCTGATCCAGCAACAGTTTTAATTTTTCAAAAGGATCTGATAACAACATACTGTCCTCTTTTTTCACAATCTTATCTCCTTGCAGATTCATTCATTTTTACTCATTCCCGCTCATTATAGCATATTTTTCACTTTCTGCCTTCAGAAAGTGAAAAAAGCGTGGAAAAGAACCTTGTTTGTTCCTTTCCACGCTTTTTTATTCACTTCTTACTGAAATGCAGCAATCAGTTCTTTGGCATCATCGTATCCCTGGTTTTCCAGTTCTTTCTGATACCACTCATCGATTCCGTCTACGGCATTCTTAAAGGAATCGATATCCATATCTTCATTCTTTGTAATGGTTACACCATTTTCATTCTGCCAGCGGCTCATAATCTCGTCGTCTCCGGCGCGGTTGATCTCACGTTCATAGTCGGTAGCGAGTTTTCCGCACTCATCGATGACTTCCTGCTGTTCCGGTGTCAGACTGTTATAGATATCACCATTGATACAGAAGAACAGACAGTCATAGTTTGCATTCCACAGGGAGCAGTATGGCTGTACTTCCTGTACACTGGCTGCATCAATGGCCGGCAGCGGATTCTCCTGTCCTTCTACGGTTTTCTGCTGCAAGGCCGTATAAGTTTCGGACCAGTTCATGTTGGTCGCATCTGCTCCCCATCTCTTATAACACTCCATCAGCAGGTTACTTCCTGCCACACGAATCTTCAGATTTTTCATATCTTCTACAGATTTTACTTCCTGTCTGCTGTTGGTCAGCTGGCGGAAGCCGTTTTCTGCAATTCCCATACAATGCAGTCCATATTCATCCAGGATCGCTTTCAGTTTTTCTCCTGCCTCTCCGTCAAGCTTTGCATCGGCATCTTCTACAGAATCAAACAGGAACGGTAAGGATACCACATTAAATCTCGGGTCAAAAGCAGAATAAATCAGGTTGCTGTGCATGGAAATCTGTACCGGATCTCCATCGATCAAAGCCTGAATACCTTCAGACTGGTTTCCGTTGGTCAGCTGATCTGCTGCATACACATTGACTTTAATTTTACCGCCTGTCGCTTTTTCTACCAGTTCACCGAATTTTCTTCCGCCTTCTGCCCAGGTACTAGTTTCTGTGGTAGAGCAGGTGAAGTTCCAGGTCTGCTCTGTCCAACCCAGATCACTGTGATCTTCCACATCATACGTTCCGGCAGAAGCACTTCCCGCATTGCTGGTAAATGCAGTGATCAGATCTGCGGCATCCTCATATCCCTGATCTTCCAGCTCTTTCTGATACCACTCATCGATACCATCTACTGCTTCCTTGAAGGAGTCGATATCCATATCTTCATTCTTTGTGATCGTCACGCCATTTTCTTCCTGCCAGCGAGTCATGATCTCATCATCTCCGGCACGGTTGATCTCACGTTCATAATCTACCGCTTTCTGTCCGGCTTCATCAACAACGGCCTGCTGTTCCGGTGTCAGGCTGTCGTAGATATCTCCGTTGATACAGAAGAACAGACAGTCATAGTTGGCATTCCACAGGGAGCAGTATGGCTGTACTTCCTGTACACTTGCTGCATCGATTGCCGGCAGCGGATTTTCCTGGCCCTCTACGGTCTTCTGCTGCAGTGCGGTGTAGGTTTCGGACCAGTTCATGTTGGTCGCATCTGCGCCCCATCTCTTGTAGCATTCCATCAGCAGGTTACTTCCTGCCACACGAATCTTCAGGTTTTTCATATCTTCTACGGATCTGACTTCCTGTCTGCTGTTGGTCAGCTGACGGAATCCGTTTTCTGCAATACCCATGCAGTGCAGATTGTATTCATCCAGGATTGCTTTCAGTTTTTCTCCTGCTTCTCCGTCGAGTTTCGCATCTGCATCTTCTACAGAATCAAACAGGAACGGTAAAGATACTACGTTAAATCTCGGATCAAATGCAGAGTAGATCAGGTTGCTGTGCATAGAAATCTGTACCGGATCTCCGTTCATCAGTGCCTGAATACCTTCGGACTGGTTTCCGTTTGTCAGCTGATCGGCTGCATAAACATTGACTTTGATCTTACCGCCGGTTGCCTTCTCCATCAGTTCTCCGAATTTTCTTCCACCTTCTGCCCAGGTACTGGTTTCTGTGGTGGAACAGGTGAAGTTCCAGGTCTGCTCTTCCCAGCCAAGATCACTGTAATCTGCGATATCATTATAGGAATCTTCGGAACCACCGGTGCTGTCTTGTGCATCGTCTGCACTGTCAGAAGAAGCCGTTACCGCTCCGCTGTAAGCACCATTTTCTCCGGCCAGTGCTTTCGGCAGGAAGGTGGATATTCCGGGAATATAGGTGATCAGTAACAGTACAACCACAGACGCTCCGATCATCGGCATAACAGCCTTGGAAATCTGCTGAATGGTAACTTCCATTCCTTTTTTCAGTTTGACAGAAATCGCAACAAACAGGTTGACACCTACCGGAGGAGTTACCTGTCCGATGGCCAGGTTGACCGTTGCCACGATACCAAATGCTACGACATCGTATCCCAGTGCCTTACATACAGGCAGCATGATCGGGATAAAGATGTACATGGCAGAGTTTGCATCAATAAAGCATCCTGCGATCAGGAAGATCACATTGACGATCAGAAGGAATACAAACTGGTTATGCGCTACGCTTCCAAGCAGATCGGAAGCTGCCTGTGCGATACCGAATTTGGTACATACGAAGGAGAACAGGGAGGCACTTGCCACGATCAGCATGATACCACCGGTGGTCTTCGCAGAATCTACTATCAGATCCCAAAGATCTTTGATCTTAATATCTTTATAGATAAATAATCCTACAAACAGACCGTATACAACGGATACGGCTGCTGCCTCGGTCGGTGTGAAAATACTTCCGTAGATACCGCCAAGGATGATAACCGGCATCAGGAAGCCCCAGAATGCATCTTTGAACGCATCCCATCTCTCTTTGGCACTTGCTTTTTTCTGTGTCGGCTGGATGTTGTGTTTTCTTGCCTCCAGCATAACAACGATCACCAGAGCCACACCCATCAGGATACCAGGAACGATACCTGCGGTAAACATATCTGCGATGGATACGCCTGTGATAGACGCATATACGACAAATGCGATACTCGGCGGGATAACGATCGCGATCGAACTCGAAGTCGCCATCAGTGCCGTGGAAAACGGTGCGGAAAATCCGCCACGCTCGATCATCGCCGGGATCAGTACCATACCCAGTGCGGCAACGGTTGCCGGACCGGAACCGGAGATTGCTCCGAAGAAGCAGGCTACGATAACACACACGATCGCGATACCACCTCTGGTGTGTCCCACGCAGGTATCAACGAAACGGATCAGTCGTTTGGAAATACCGGCTTTTGCCATGATGTTACCGGACAATACGAAGAACGGGATTGCCAGCAACAGGAATTTGCTGATACCGGAATACATGTTGGTTGCCACGATCGTCAGTGAAGTACCGGAGTACAGGATCGCACAGATTGATGATAATCCCAGGCAGATACCGATCGGGATTCCAAGGATCAGGAATACAAAAAACGAAACAAATAATACCGCACTGATCATTTTTCCTGTCCCTCCTTATCTTTTTTGCTCTTTACACAATAGTCAACAAAATATTCAATCATATGAAGTACCATGCAGGCTGCTCCGATCGGCACGAAAGACCAGAAGATCCATTCCGGCCAGTTCAGTACGAACGTTCTCTTTCCGTTCTCTAACTGAGTGATAACCTTGTCCAGACCATATTTAAACAGCACTACGGTAAATGCAACACTCAGAACTGTGTTGATCACCATCAGTACCTTCTGTCCTTTCGCGGACAGTCTGTCCGGAACCAGTGACAGATTAACCAGCTCCCCGTCACGTGCGGCCAAAGCAGCAGCCATCAGCGTGATCAGTACAAATACCGCAACGACAAGTTCTTCGGTAAATGACCAGGACTGGTGAAGGAGCTTACGGGATAATACATTGCCCACAGTAAGCACCACAATCAGGATCGTAGCCAGGACAAGAATCAGCTTTTCCACCATAGCTACGCCGTTCATGATTTTTTTGTACGTTTTCATTACGCATCCTCCCTTGTTTTTTTGACTAGCCGTATCGTGTCCGGTTTCTTTTTTCTTTCAGGTGATTTTTTGCATAACGAGAAAAATACGCTTCGCGAATTCTTCTCGTTGCATTGCATATCAATAATTGATCCAGTGGATCAATTTTGATTATTGCGGCGGTCGCTTGCGGCATCTACCTTATACGCCGCAGTGCGCATCCTCGCGGATTTTTTTACTTTACAGGGAAGCAATTTCCTGTAAAGTAAAAAAATCCGCCCCGAACTCGGGACGGATAAAAATATTCCGCAACCACCCTGTTTCCTCCTTGAAACAAGCACGAATACAACGCACCAGCATACGCGGTTTCTGTAACGGGAAACGCCCGTGAAAGCCTATTCGATCCTTCTTTCGACTTTCCTTCTCAGAGATGATCTTCAAAGCAGGAAGGTTACTGTCTCTCACCACCGGCAGCTCTCTGAAAACGCTTACACTGTTTCTACTTCTTCTCTTCACTGAATTTCTTTCTTATATTACCACGTTAAAGTGATTCTATCGCATTTTCGTTTGTGCGTCAATATATTTTATATATATTCTTTTTTATTTTTTTATTTTGCACAAAATATATGTTTATCTTTTATGCAACATTTCCCTTGCCAATGCAAATGCTTCCCGCACCCGATAGTGATACAGCAGGACACTCTTACACGGTGCTGCGATACCACAGACTCTCTGATATCCATACCTTTTTGCCAGCAGGACACCCCGGTATACATGGAAATTGTTGGTGATAATACCCACCTCATCATGCTGATAATCCATATATTTTCGGCTGAACCGGAGATTCTGTCTGGTCGTTGTGGATTTCGCTTCCATCAATAACCTCTCTTTGCTGATTCCTGCATTTACCAGATACCGGCACATGCACTCCGCCTCCGAGATTTCTTCCAGTTTTCCCTGTCCTCCGGACAAAATCGCAATCGTCTCCGGATTCGCACGCAGATACTCTTTCGCGGTATCCAGCCGGTCTTTTAATGCTCTGCTCGGCTTCGTTCCCTTCACCTGGCATCCCAGCACGATGATATAATCGAGATTTTCCACACCCTGCGCCTTCATCCCGGTTCCGATCTGATATTCCAGATAAAAAAACATTCCAAGACCAGCCAGGATACAGACTCTCAGGATAACAACTACGGCTCCCGGCACAAAAAACGGAATACCGGCAATCTTACATCCGATCCGACATCCGCCCCAGGCAGCCAGCAACAGCCCCGCCACCAGCCAGATCCACAACCCGGACACCCGGTAACCGGCGTAGCGGACACCTGCTATGTAATACAAAATAAATATCATTCCCAACAGGATCGTAATAACTCCCATACGTTTCTCCTATCTTTCTTATACACAGCCACCGTTCTCACGGTAACTGCCAGTTTTTTCGTATAAATACGAACTTTCACCTATAACGAAAAAGAGCGGGTAGTTTCTCTGCTCCCCGCTCTTTTGCATTTTCCTTATCTTCCGCAACAGAATTTGTATTTCTTTCCGCTTCCACATGGACACGGATCGTTTCTTCCAACTTTTGCACCTTTGATGATCGTGCCGGATTTCTTCTGTTCCATGTACAGAGTTTTCTTCTTCTCCGGTGTGAAGATCTCATCCCACATCGGCAGCTCATACAGCCAGTCTGCTTTTGCGTCTACCATGTTCTTGTAAAGCAGCTCTTTATCAAATCCCAGATTGACTTCGGTATCTTCTTCCATCTCTTCGATCGGGTTCTGAACCTTTAAACTGTCATTAATACCATCCAGGAAACCTGTCATTGTCATAACATTGACTTTATATTTATCAGCCAGTTCCTTAACAGTTCCACGTACTACTTCATCCGGATTGGAAAGCAGCTGTTCGTAGATCCCTTTTTCAATTACAAAATATTCTGCCCAGAATTTCTGCAGTTTCGCTTTATCTGCCTGCTGAGAGTATGCAACATCTCTCCACTGTTTTAATAATCCCATGATTACTGTACCTTCCTTCAATTCAATTGGTAAATTATACTCCACGGATCTGCTACTGCTCATATAATTTTCTTTCAGTAGTCCAGACACTTCCGTGTGACTCTCTTTAGTATAAACGAAATACCGCAGATTTTCAAGCACAAATCACGTTTTCTCATGCTCCAGACCACACAAAAAAGTGAGTACCGAAATCTTCTTTACGATTCGATACTCACCTTACATTGCCGGCTCTATCATTGCATAACCTCTCTTTCTTAAATTATAAGGTAAATCATAAACTTTCTGGTGGTCTGTACCTCCTGCTTTTTTAAATTTTTAAATGGGGTAAATCCTTACTTTCTCATTGGACTGTACCTGACTTTCTTAAAATTTGTTTTTTAGGTGTACCTTTACGTTTTCGGTGGTCCGTACCTTCCTTTCTTGAAAATTACATCTGGAGGGATGCTGCCTTTGAACTTTACGTTAAGTTTCTGGTGGTCTGTACCTCTCTTTCAAGTTCCTTTATTATTGTGTTTCGTTCTTTTCTTTTGTTGAGTATATAGTAACTCTTCTTTCTTATTTTGTCAATACTTTTTTATAATTTATTTTATTCTTTTTAAATTTTCAGAATCTTTTATCATTCAAGCGCACTTTTCTCACTTATTCAAAAGAACTTTCCAGCCACTTCCCCCTTGCCTTACTCTTCCTCCCCCCACCACTACCCAGAAAGGGCGCGCAGGCAAGACGGGGACGGACAGCCTTATGCTGGTGCTTTTAGCTCAGCTTTGCGTTACCAGCGGTTGTCCGTCCCCGTCCTGCCTGCGCTCCCTTTCGTCCGAATAGCCGATAATCCGAGCATCCAACAAATCCGAGTAACACTCCTTACTTCTGGAAAGCCTTCACCCTCTCCTGAATCGTAACATTAAAATTCTCCACCCGTCTCTCATAAGTCTCCTCCATAAACTTCGACGTCAGCAGAAAATCTGCCGTAGCCAGATTATTCGCAACCGGAATATCATAAACCACCGCGATACGAAGCAGCGCCCGCACATCCGGGTCGTGTGGCTGTGCCTCTAACGGATCCCATAAAAACACCAGAAAATCGATACCGCCCTCAACGATCCGGGAACCGATCTGCTGATCTCCACCAAGAGGACCACTGCAGTACCCCTTCACCGGAAGACCCGTCTTCTCCGCGATCAGCTTCGCCGTAGTACCCGTGCCACACAGAAAATGATTCTTCAGCACATCCTTGTTCCGGTCACACCACTCCACCAGCTCTTTCTTCTTACCGTCATGAGCAACCAGCGCAATGTGCTTCGTCTTCTCCATCGTAAAACCGATAAACTTCTCATTTGTCATAAACATTCCTCCTTCATTCTTTATAGATTTCCTTAATGATAATCTCTCAAAAAACGACTCGAAAGCGTCGTTCCCGTTCCATACAGACACTGATACAGATTCTCTAGAATCGCCGGTGTCTCATCCAGTGCCTTCTGATAAAGCTCCATCAGCCGTGTTGTTGACTCCCTGCATGAAGGATTTGCCTTTTCCCGCATCACCTGACCTTCCAGGATATCATAACATCCCAGCACATGCATGCCGCCAAGCACGATCTTTTCCTTGATCGGATTCCTGCAGGTCAGAAGCTTATCATACATCTTCTGTCCCTCCAGCGCCCGGTGAATCTGCTTCGGTGTCACCGATGGGAACATCCGCGCGATCACCCTGCAGTTTTCCTCCGAATCATCCAGGACACTCGCCGGAAGATACACCCTCGGCTCCTTTCCCGTCTCCAGCATCAGATACCGGTCAAGTTCTGTCTCGATCTCCGCGTGAGAGATCCCCGTCTGCTTCTCAAACCTTCCCACATATCCGTGGCAGGTGCTGTCCAGCATAAAATGGCAGGCAAATCCAAACAGATACGATGCCAGCTGCGGTGACGGGCTGATCTCAAACTCCCGGATTCCTTGCTGGAAGAATCCAAACGCCGGTTCTTTGTGCATCCGCGGTCCGATCTTATTGATCCGGCTCTGCGGCAGGCGAACCGGTTTGTAATAAAAGAAAATATCCGGTCCGTGCTGACCGATCCGGTACAGTCCCTTTCCCTTTCGGATCACCGCTTTGATATGTTCCGGTAATTTCTTGTATACATCTTTTCCAAACTTGTCATGCGTATATGTTGTCGGCATATCTATCGTCCCCTTTTTTCAGTTCGGGAAATACTCCCGTTTTCTATTATCCCCTATCGTTGTTCAAAAGTTATGAATTGCAGGTTAAATTCCTGTAAACCTGCTGTGCAATTCCATCCACACAAATTATTATAATTCTTTTGACTGCCGGAAACAAGAAAATTTATTCTGAAAAAATCTGAAACTTTTGTGTTTCTTTCTGAATATCTTCTCATTTTCCGGTCATACTATAAATAGCCGGTGGGGAGATGACACAAAGGCGTGACGCTTTTCATTGGCCCGAAAGAAAAACTGCGCCGGATCCCCCCTCCGGCCTGGAATAACGAAAGAAGAGATGAAATACTTATCCTCCCCTTTATAAGCTGTCGCCCTGAGCGGCAGCTTTTTTATTGCTTCAGTCAATATCCAGCTTTTCCGCAATCTGTGCTTTCATTCTCTCATACTGTTCCTGATTGATTTTGATCTGGTTCCCCTGTTTTTCGATCAATCCCTGTTCAGAAAGTTTTTTCACCGCCCGGTTGACGCTTTTCAGACAAAAGCCTGTCTTGTCAGCCAGACTTTTCTGCCCTTCTCTGACCCACAACACACCGCCCTGTCCGTACTGCTCAAAATAATCCACAAACAGCAGCGCCAGCCGGTCCGCTCCCTGCATCAGCAGAAGGCTCCGCTCATTTCGCGCCTGCTCTAACAGATATTCACCAACCAGCTTTGCCTCGTATTTGAGGGCATGAATATCCGCATACATCCATTTTTCAAACACTGCCCTTGGAATCTTTACGATCGTGCACCGCGTAACCGTCCGTAGCGACGTCTTATACTCCTCCAGATCCATCAGAAATTCCATTCCGCCAAAAGCATACACATTTTTAAACTGCATGTAATCATACGCCACTCCGAACACCCGATAGTCTGTGGCTACCACGATCCCCTGTGCCACCAGATAGATCGTATCCGCCGGATCATTTTCCCGGACAAACGTCACTCCTTTTTCCAGTGTCTCCACCGTGAACGCATCCAGAAGCCACAAAGGAGCAGTCTGAAAATACCGTTCAAACTGCTCCCTTCTGTCTTTTTTTACATCTTTTAAAAATGGTAGCCTCTGGTACAAATATGCTTTTTCCATACTCTACCTCTCTTTTTTATACCAGTTCTTTTAAAATCGAAGTTCCGATCGTTCCCTCCGGCATCTGTACCCCGAAGTTTTCTGCGATCGTGGCACCAATAATTGCAAAGGTATCCTGATTTGGCAGTTTGCCGCCCTCTTTCATCTGTTTTGCATAGGCGATAAACGGCACATACTCTCTGGTATGATCGGTTCCGGTGTAGGTCGGATCGTTGCCATGGTCAGCGGTCAGGATCACCAGATCGTCCTCCCGCATGGTTTCCATCAGCTTTCCAAGTCCTTTGTCGAACTTTTCGATCTCTCTTCCGTAACCTTCCGGGTTTCTGCGATGTCCCCACAGAGCATCAAAGTCTACCAGGTTAACAAAACACAGTCCGTGGAAATCCTCTTTGCAGATGTCTACCGTCTGCTCCATACCGTGTACCGAACTTTCGGAGTGGTAGGTCTTTGTGATTCCTTCGCCACAGAAAATATCATTGATCTTTCCTACGCCGATCACATCGTATCCTGCATCTTTCAGTGCATTTAATGCGGTGGCGTTGGACGGTTTCAGGGCGTAATCGTGGCGGTTGCTGGTACGTTTGAACTCGCCTTTTTTCTTTCCGATATACGGTCTTGCGATGACGCGTCCCACTCTCCACTCATCTTTCAGTGTCAGTTCTCTCGCGATCTCGCAGCAGCGATACAGATTCGCCAGATCAAACGTCTCTTCATTTCCACAGATCTGTAACACGGAATCCGCGGATGTATACACGATCATCGCTCCGGTGTTGATCTCTTCTTCTCCCAGTTCTTCGATGATCTCCGTGCCACTCGCACTCTTGTTTCCGATGACACGCTTACCACAGCGCTTTTCCAGTTCGCCGATCAGTTCCTGTGGAAATCCGGTTTCCGTGAAGGTTTTGAACGGTTTTGTCGTGTTGATTCCCATCATTTCCCAGTGTCCGGTCATCGTATCTTTGCCGTTGCTGGTTTCGCCGATGCGAAGGTAACGTCCGATCGGGTTCTCCACGCCTTCCATCTTGCCGCCTTTGTGAAGGTTCAACATTCCGAGTTTTTTCAGGTTCGGGATATCCAGTGTTCCCATGGTATCCAGGATATGTCCGAAGGTATCCACGCCCTTATCGCCAAATCGTTCCGCATCCGGCATCGCACCGATACCCAGAGAGTCCAGTACGATTACAAATATTCTTTTATATGCTTCCATCTTAAGTCCCTCCTGTTCCTGCTATTTTTTTCATTATATCCCGTTTATGCAAGATTTGCCGGTCCGAATCCCTGTGGAAGAAGTTCTTCCAGCGTATACACATCGTATTGTTCTTTGCTCACTGCAAGGATCACTTTGAAGGTTTTCGGATCGCAGAATTCCATCATGACCTGTCTGCACACGCCACACGGTGCTGCGTATTCGGTCAGCACACCGTCTTTTCCGCCGACGATACAGATCGCATCAAACTCCCGTACGCCTTCGCTTATCGCCTTGAAAAATGCGGTACGCTCCGCACAGTTGGTCGGTGTATACGCTGCATTTTCAATGTTGCAGCCGGTGTAATACAGACCATCTTTTGCCAGCAGTGCTGCTCCCACGTGAAAATGAGAATACGGTACATAGGAGTATTGCAGCTGTTCGATCGCAAGATCAATCATTTCTTCTATCTGCTTTTTTTCCATCTTGTTTCCTCTTTTCCGTCTACAATCTTAATATCCTGTTGCTTCTTCCTTTTTGATCAGTTTGATGATACGGCTCGTTCCGAGACGGTCCGCGCCGAGTTCCAGGAATTTTTCCGCATCGTCCATGCTGGAGATGCCGCCTGCTGCCTTGATCTTCACGCCCTCGCCCACATGTTTCGCAAACAGTTCAATATCGGCAAAAGTCGCACCGCCGGTGGAGAATCCGGTGGAAGTCTTGATATAATCGGCACCTGCGCGCGTTACGATCTCACACATTTTGATCTTCTCTTCGTCTGTCAGCAGACAGGTTTCGATGATTACTTTCAGGACTTTCTCCCCGCATACTTCTTTTAAGGTGCGGATCTCGTTTTCGATCGCATCGTATTTTTTGTCTTTCAGCCATCCGATGTTGATGACCATATCGATCTCATCGGCACCGTTTTCCAGCGCATCTTTTGTTTCAAAGGCTTTGGTAGCTGTGGTCATATAGCCGTTCGGAAATCCGATAACGGTACAGATGGCTACTTTTCCCTGTACATACTCGCTCGCCTGTTTTATATAGCTTGGCGGAATACACACGGATGCGGTCTGGTATTTTGCACCGTCATCACAGATCTGACGGATTTCTTCCCAGGTGGCTCCCTGTAATAACAGGGTATGGTCTACATGTTTTAAGATCTCATTTGTCTGCATAACTTATTCTTCCTCTCTGAATCCAGAATGAAATTATTTGTTCTGGTCTGCTTTGATCATGTTACGGATTGCCTGTACGGCTACCTGGATCGCTTTTTCGGTATCGTGTACCACCGGGTTTTCCAGTCCCAGTTTTTCTCTTTCCTGATTGGCTACGACCAGGAAACAGGAGCCAGCGCGGACTCTCAGGTGGCTTGCCACGATAAAGAGTGCTGCGGATTCCATCTCGGAAGCGAGGCAGCCCATGCGTTTCCATGCCTCCCATTTGTTCATCAGTTCGTAGCTGACCGGTTTTGTCTCCGGCTCATGCTGACCGTAAAAAGCGTCTTTGCACTGTACCACACCGGTATGATACTGGCAGCCTTCTGCTTTTGCAGCTTCCACCAGTGCATTGGTCACGGACAGATCTGCCACTGCCGGGAACTCGATCGGTGCGTACTCTTTGCTGGTTCCTTCCATACGGATCGCTCCGGTGGCAACGATCACATCACCGCTCTTTACTTCTGTCTGCATACCGCCACACGTACCGATACGGATAAAGGTGTCTGCACCGCAGCGATACAGTTCTTCCATTGCGATGGATGCGGACGGTCCGCCTATACCGGTGGAGGTCACACTTACTTTTACCCCATCAAGAGTTCCTGTATACGTTACATATTCTCTGTTGTCCGCTACAAGAACCGGATCATCAAAATATTTTGCAATCTTTGCACAGCGTTTCGGGTCACCCGGCAGGATCACATAGCGTCCCACTTCTCCTTTTGCTACCTGAATATGATACTGTCTGCTTGCATCTTCTGAATAATTTTTCATGTTTATACCCTCTCTCTGTTTCTTTTTGCAGCTGTCCGGCGTTATCCCAATGTTTGCCGGACAGTTGATGTATTTTTTATTTTTATCTCTGTCCCTTATCGTACGGGATACCTTCCGCTTTCGGTGCTCTGGATTTTCTGGAGATAAATGCCAGAACAACCAGAGAAATAATATACGGAAGCATGTTATATAAACTGCTTGGCAGTTTCAGTGCCACTAACGGGGCAAATCCTGTATACACGTTGGACAGTGCACGGAAGAATCCGAATAACAGGGCTGCCAGTCCGATATTGACCGGTTTCCACTGACCGAAAATCATAACGGCAAGTGCAAGGAAACCAAAACCTGCCACACCATTCTCAAATTTCCATTCGCTGACACCGGCGGTGATATAGACCAGACCGCCAAGTCCGCCGAGTGCTCCGGAGATCAGGACACCGGCGTAGCGCATTTTGTATACGGAGATACCTACGGAATCTGCTGCCTGCGGATGTTCGCCACATGCACAGAGGCGCAGTCCGAATCTTGTTTTGTACAGTACAATATGTGCTGCGATCAGAACGAGTACGACGATCAGCATAAACCAGTTAAATTCAAAATCTCCGATATTTACCAGAAATACCTGTTTTGCTTTCCGGTATACGATCGTGGAGGATACGTTGTCCGGGTTCTCTGCCACGTTGATGGCTCTTACGATGACAACGGCTGCCGCTGTTCCCATCAGGTTCAGTGCAGTACCTACCAGTGTCTGGTCGGCATTGAAGTTGATAGCTGCCACACCAAGAAGCAGGGAAAACAGTACACCCATCAGAAGGCTTGCCAGAACGACTAGTAAAAACATCACGATCGCCGGTACGCCTGCCGGAACGAATTTCATCGCCAGGGCTCCGCCGAGTGCTCCCATAACCATGATTCCTTCCAGTCCGATGTTGATGACACCACTGTGTTCCGAAAAGCAGCCGCCAAGGGCTACCAGCGCCAGTACAGAGGCGAAAATTAATGTATATTGAATCAGTAACAACATCAGCGGGTACCTCCTTTCTCTTCTTTCTTATCCAGATAACGGTTCAGCCAGCGTTTGAAGAAAAATACAAACGCGCACAGATAAATGATAAAGGCTGAGATCAGATCAGAAATCTGTGTACAGTATAACGTGGTATCCACATAGGTTCCACCGCTGGTGATATGCTGGATAAAGTAAGAAGCAAACATGGTTCCGATCGGATGCAGACCGCCAAGGAACGCAGCTGCGATTCCGTTAAATCCCATTGCCGGTACGCTGGTCTGCTGTACCATCCACTGCTCGATACCGCTCAAGTAGAAGACGCCTGCGCCAAATCCTGCCAGACCGCCTGCGATCATCATGGTCACGATGATATTTCTCTTTTCTTTCATACCACAGTATTTTGCTGCCTGTTTGTTGCTTCCGGTTGCCTTTAATTCATAACCGAATTTTGTTTTGGACAGGATCACCCATACCAGGATTGCCATCAGGATGGCTAACGGTACACCGATGGTCATGTATTTGTTATGAAACAACTGATCCAGACCCAGTTTCGGGAGCATGGCTTTCTGATTGAAGTTAAACAGCAGTTTGGTATACGGTGTGGAAGTATCTTTTACCGTTGTCAGCAGCATGTTCACGCCGTACAGAGAGATCCAGTTCAGCATGATACAGGAGATAACTTCGTTTACATTTAAGTACGCTTTCAGTGCACCGGAGATTCCTCCGACGATAGCTGCCACGATCACACCTGCCAGAAGGCATACATACCACGGCATCTCAAATTTCAGTGCCATGTACAGACATCCGCCCGCACCTACGACATACTGTCCGGCTGCACCAATGTTAAATAAGCCCGCTTTGTAGGCAAATAATACGGACAGCGCACACATTAACAGGGCAGATGCCTTGATCAGTGTCGTACCGAAATACTTCGTTGCCGCCGCTGCATTCGGATAGTAGAAAAAGTTCTTCATAATTGCCACGATTGCTTTTCCTGCGCCTGCCGGATTGATGATCAGCAGTACGATATAACCGATCAGAAGACCGATCGCGATACAGATCAGGGAGGCAAGCACCGTCTGAAAAGCATTATTTCTCAACAGCTTCTGTTTTTTATCCATTTTCTTTTGTCCCCTTTCTCTTTGAGCCTGCCATATACAGTCCCAGTTCTTCTACGGAAACTTTCTTCGGATCAAATTCTCCTACGATTTCCCCTTCGTACATTACCAGAATCCGGTCAGATACGTTCATGACCTCATCCAGTTCCAGGCTGACTAACAGTACGCCTTTTCCGGCATCTCTTTCTGCTACCAGCTGTTTGTGGATATATTCGATGGCTCCTACATCCAGACCACGGGTCGGCTGTACGGCGATCAGAAATTCCGGATTCTTGTCGATCTCTCTTGCGATGATCGCTTTCTGCTGATTACCACCGGACATGGAACGAACGGTTGTGATCGCACCCTGACCGGAACGGATATCATACTGTTTGATCAGGCGGTTTGCATAGGAACGGATCGCTTTTCTTTTCAAGAATCCAAATTTATTCGTAAATTCCGGCTCAAAATACCGTTCCAGAATGATATTGTCTTCCAGTGAGTAATCCAGCACCAGACCGTGTTTGTGACGGTCTTCCGGGATATGGCTCATACCGGAGGTGATACGGTTTCGGATGGACATATTTGTAATGTCCTGTCCGTTCATCGTGATGGTTCCTTCTTTTAAAGGCTCCAGTCCAGACAGACCGTACACCAGCTCTGTCTGCCCGTTGCCGTCGATGCCGGCGATGCAGACGATCTCACCTCTCCGCACATCGAAGGATACGTGATTGACTGCGTTATTTTTGTGGCGTTTGGATGCCACGGTCATATTTTTGACGCTCAACACCACTTCTTTCGGCTGTGCTGGTTTCTTCTTTACCACGAAGTTTACGTCACGACCTACCATCATCGCAGATAATTTTTCCGGTGTGGTGTCTTTGATATCTACGGTTCCGATGTATTTTCCTTTTCGAAGGACGCTGCAGCGGTCGGCAACTGCCATGATCTCTGCCAGTTTATGGGTGATAAACAGAATACTCTTTCCTTCTGCTGCCAGGTTTTTCATGATGGTCATCAGCTCCTGGATCTCCTGCGGTGTCAGCACAGCGGTCGGCTCGTCGAAGATCAGAACTTCGTTGTCACGGTAGAGCATCTTTAAGATCTCGGTTCTCTGCTGCATACCTACGGTGATATCTTCGATCTTTGCGTCCGGGTCTACTTCCAGACCATATTTTTCAGAAAGTGCCAGGACTTTCTTTCTCGCCTCGTCTTTTTTCAAGAAACCGCCTTTTGTCGTGGTTTCCACACCCAGCATGATGTTATCCAGGACAGTAAAACATTCCACCAGTTTAAAATGCTGGTGTACCATACCGATGCCCAGTGTGTTGGCATCGTTCGGATCCTGGATGTCTACTTTTTTTCCGTTTTTGTGGATTTCTCCTTCTTCCGGCTGATATAAGCCAAACAGTACGCTCATCAGGGTGGATTTTCCTGCTCCGTTTTCTCCCAGGAGTGCGTGGATCTCACCTTTTTTCAGCTGCAGCGTGATATTATCATTTGCCACGATGCCAGGGAACCGTTTGGTTATGTTCAGCATTTCAATGACGTATTCGCTCATAGTTTTCTCCTTTTTCTATCTTCCGTTTATTTGATGCTGCCGTAGTCGGTTGCCTGGATCTCCGTCTCCGGGAAGCTGGTGGTGTCACCGGATACGGTCAGTTCGCCATCGTACATTCTCTGTACCAGATCTCTGTAATCATCTACGGTAAAGTTGTCATCCCACTGGGTGGTTGTTTCCGGAAGCTGTACATAGTTTTCTTCCGGGTTTGCGGATTCCAGACCGAGGTTTTCCATCTCTCCGGCATATGCATCCCAGGTACCGCCTTTGATCGCGCTCAGCACGTTGTCAATGGTTACCTGCAGACCTTTCATCGCAGATGTCACGGTCAGACCGTCTTCATACTCATCAATGGTTGCGGACTGGTCAAGGTCTACACCGATGATCTTGCCGCCGGTCTTGACTGCCGCTTCCGCTGCGGATGTATAGATACCACCGCCACAGGCAAATACGATTTCCACGCCTTTGGAACCAAACCAGGTATCCATATAAGCGGTGATGTCCGCATCGCCGTAGAACTGACCGCCACATACATATTCCACCTGTACTTCATCGGTGATGCCAAGTTCTTTTGCTGCCTGATCAGCACCCTGTACATAGCCGTAACCGTAACGGTTTACTGCCGGAACTGCCATACCGCCGAGGAATCCCAGATGACGGTAGCCAAGTTTTACTGCCGCGTAACCTGCCATGTAACCGGAAAGTTCTTCCTGGTAAGTACAGCAGAATACATTTTCTGAATGATAATAATCTTTTACATTATAGTGATCCGGGTTGTAATCGTATCCCTGACCGATTCCTTTTTCACAGATATCTCCGGCACTTACGTCGAGTGCCAGGAATTTGATGTCCGGGTACAGGTCGGACTCGTCAATGACAGTCGGTGCAAATACATAACCGGACAGCACGATCACATTCGCTCCGTCGGCAACTGCCTGATCCACACTGGCGGTTCTCGCCTCATCAGAGTCGCTCTGCGGTTTGTAATAGTTAAATTCGATATCGTTTTCTTCTCCCCATGCTTTACAGGCTTCGTAGGTCATCTGGTTAAAACTCTGGTCGGTGATATCACCGGAGTCGGTAATCATCGCAACCTTCATCACATCGTTTGCTGTATCCCCCTGTCCGTCATTTCCGCTGCCACAGCCTGCCAGCATGGACATCGACAGGATACCTGCCAGCAGGAATGCTGCTGCTCTTTTCTTCATGTTTCTTTCTCCCTTCTTTTTCCGGTCATCCGGTAAATCGTTTTTCTCTTTGCAAGTTGCTTACGTCTCACTCATTTCTGTATGCTCAGTATATGCACATTTTACACTTTCGGATAGGACATGTGTCCTTTTTTCTTTTACTTTTCTGTAATTTGTCGCTTTGTAATAATTTTCGCATATCCTTTTTGTGCATATCATCTATAATAGCATTGGCTGCTGCATCCATTCGGGAAAATCTGTTGTTTCATCTGTCTGCAATATTCTGCTTCACTCCCTGCTGTTTTCAGAATTGTCAGAGATTTGTGAAGATTCTGAATATCTGCTTTCATATCCTCGCTGTGATTGCCACGCCCCACCAGTTTCAGGTGCGTGATGCCGGCTTCCTGTAACCGGTACAGCGCACACAGACCGCATCCACTCGCGCCACACAGATCATCTTCCATTTCTAAATATTCCGGTTCGGAAGAAACCGCGGATCTCCCTTCTTCTCGGAATGTTTCCAGCCGTTTCTTCCATCCGGGATCTTCTGCTTTCTGCGGTCGCAGCCAGTAGGGTGTGCGACACAGATGTCCCAGTTCATCGCAGTGCAGGGAATTGCAGAAACTTCCGGAAAACTGACACAGTTCGTTCAGCACAAACGCTTCAAATTCCGTCCTGCTTCGTTTTCCTCCTGCTTCCTTCTCTGCCGCGATCATGGATGCCATATCTTCTATCGTATTCTTTCGGTGAAAAATCATACGTTTCAGATCCAGATTCTGAAAAGTTTCCACCATTTTGCGGTTATTTTCTCCCGTCTCTCCACTCAGATGGATCTGACAGTCCACCCCCTGCTGCCGCAGATATACCATCAGTGCTGGATCCGCCAGAATAAAACTCTGAAAGCCAAGATCCATACAGCTTCGGATAATCTCCTCGATCATCGGATACTGTTCGGGGATGTAATACAGGGAATTAAAGGTCAGATGCACCGGACGCTGATAGTCTTCCCGCATGGCAGCCAGAATCTCCAGTTCACTGTACGCTCCCAACTGTACCTGATAACAGAGCACTTCCCGGCGGTTCAATGCCAGCGTGGTTCCGTAACGTTTCGTCCATGTATAGGGCACATACCCGCAGAAGAATTCATCCGCTCCTGCCTCGCAAAATAACGGATAATCGTCGATGCATCCCAGTCCTGCCACAATTTTCATACGCATGCCCTCCTACAGTCCGATCACCAGACGGTCGATACCTGCCTGTTGATATGCTTTCAGCTTTTCCGGATGTTTTACAAGTTCCGCATCCAGCCCGAACAGAGAATTGTACCTTCCTGCCATATGCAGATGTTCCGGGTAAAGATACGCATACTGTTCACAGTATCCCGGACAGTGCTCCGGCAACCTCTGTTTTCCCCGCTCGCCCTCAGTACAGCTCGCATACAACGGGCAGTACTGGGAAGTATTGGTCTGGTAATATGGCAGATGCAGGCTGTTCTTTCCCTGTGGAAATACCTGCGGATACCCACAGCTTTCCCACTCATAGCGGGTGATCCCGTATGTGTCCTTTAAAAACGTCCGATAAAAATCCGCCTGCAGATTACTTTCTCCCAGTCCGCGGGTACTGCCTTTTTTATAGCGCATCCGCGGATCCTTTTTCTGCTTGTTCAGAAGGACTCCGAGACAGGGTTCCAGATGCTTCCCGCTCTCTTTCACCAGTGCTGGCATTCCCCAGTCATTGACGAGGATTTCCACCCTGGTCTGCCGTTTTTCACACCAGTTGTCCACTTTTTTTAAGAGTTTTCCCCGCTCTTCCACCTGAAACTCCCGCATACAGGGGAATACCATGGTGATTTCCACATTTTCCACAATTGCCTTTTCCATCAGGGCAAACAGCTGCTCTTCTTTCGGAAATAACAGATGGCAGAATGCATTGCCGATATACAGGCGATCGGGGATTGTTTTATACTCTTCCCAGCCGTCGATTCCATTTTCTTTCCAGTACTGCTCGGCAAATCTTTCTATTGGATTTCGTTGATACAGGTCATACCATGTGTTCCGGTCAAGTTCCAGAGCGAGTTCCATGCCCTGTACCACCGGCTGGATCCGTGCACCGGAAAACCAGATGGCTTTCTGCTCTTCCATGCTCTCCGCATGGATCTCATCCTGATCCGCCGGATAGTTGCAGACGATCTGCGCCATCTCTCCGTCCGTTCCCTCAAGCCGTGCCCGGATATATCCGGTGTATTCCCGGAAAAGTTTCTGTACTGCCTGTACATAATCTTGCTGGAACACCTCGACGGTATAACTTACATACCACTGCTCCTGCCTTTTTTCCATGAAATGATAACTTTCTAACTCCACTTCCCGGTACATGCTTTCAGATAAATCATAGAATCCGATCCGTATATGCCGCGGTCTTTCCACCTGTTCTCTTACTCGAAAGCAAAAGCTTTCTGTGGAAATCTCCGTGATCCTCACTTCTTTGTCATCGACAAATCCTGCCAGAAGTCCGAATGGAATCATCTCCACACTCTGCATCCCGCATCACCTCCCCGTCTTTGCGTCATATATTTTTTCTGTCTCGTGACACTAAAAAAGGTCCACCGAACCTTTTTGTCGTATGCTTGGCAACTGAAAAACCCCTTAGTAACGTTCCTTTTGTTCCGTTACTAAGGGGTTTCCTTCACATCTATTCGCTGATACCTCTGTTTGTTTTAAGCAAAGAATTTGTCATAGATGCCATAACCAAAGATAAATAAGATCATCAGCGGCAGGATGTAAGACAGATACACACGCATCCACTCCTGCATCTTGAAACCTTTTCCTGTATTGGCTTCTGCTTTGAAGTTTTTCCAGCCCCATCCGTAACGGCTGGTACAAAACAGCAGATATACCAGAGATCCCAATGGCAGTAAAATGTTACTTACCAGGAAATCTTCCAGGTCTAATACGGCACCGCCGAAAATGGAAAATCCATCCCAACTCCATACATTATAGCCCAGAACACATGGCAATGACAAGAGGATAATCGCAATCAGATTCACAAGACTGCTCTTTTTTCTGCTCCATCCGGTCAGTTCCATACCGCAGGAAATAATATTTTCAAAAACTGCCAGTACTGTAGAGAATGCCGCGAAGGTCATAAAGATAAAGAACAGGCTTCCCCACAGTCTTCCCAGCGGAATATGGTTAAAGATATTCGGCAGGGTGATAAAGATCAGGCTCGGTCCGGAGGTCGGGCTTACGCCGAACGTAAAACATGCCGGGAAAATGATCAGACCGGACACGATTGCTACAAAGGTATCCAGAACCGCAATATTTGCAGATTCTCCAAGCAGAGATCTTTCTTTTCCGATATAGCTTCCGAAGATCGCCATAGCTCCGATACCAAGACTCAGTGTAAAGAATGCCTGGTTCATCGCCGTTACGATCGTATAACCGATGCCCAGCTCTTTCATTCTTCCGAAGTCCGGAACCAGATAGAACTTCAGTCCTTCTGCCGCTCCGTCCATCGTGACACTGTTGATCGCCAGAACTACCATGATGGCAAGCAGTGCAATCATCATTACTTTTGTGATTTTTTCCAGACCATTCTGCAAACCTCTGGAACATACAAAGATACCAATGGCCACTACAACGATCATCCAGAAAGCCATAACAAGCGGCTGTGACAACATCTCATTAAATACGCCGCCGACCTGATCTGCATCAAGTCCTGCAAACTTACCGGTTGCTGTCAGATAAAAATAGTGCAGCATCCATCCTGATACAGTTGTATAAAACATCATCAGCAGATAGCAGCCGATCACGGCGATGTAGCCGTGTATATGCCATTTCTGCCCCGGTTTTTCAAGTGCCTGATAAGCTTTTACCGGACTTTTCTGGCTGGCTCTGCCAACGGCAAACTCCATAGTCATAACCGGCAGTCCAAGTATCACCAGAAAGATCAGGTAACACAGTACAAACGCGCCACCGCCACCTTTTCCTGCAATGTAAGGAAATTTCCAGACATTACCGATTCCGATGGCACATCCGGCAGATATCAGGATAAATCCCAGACGCGACTTTAATTTTTCTCGTTCCTTCATTCATCTTTCTCCCTCATATAGATTTTTACAAAATACGTAACTGTTCAGTACCTTCACAGTTACGAGCCAAAATGCATTTAAACCTTCGGTGATGGCATTTTGGCTTGCATGTCTCGGGATTTTGACATATTCATGTCAAAACACCTCGCGGGACAGTGGCTACTGAATAGTTACCAAAATACTAACAGGGCATACAACAACAGCCCGGACAGAGCATATTCATGCACAGGCACTGGCAGCACCAGTTTCCCATACCTTCTCCCGGTTTCTGATAGCCGTATCCGGTACTCATATTCTGATACCACTGTCCCTGAGACTGCAGCTGCTGATAAAGTCTCTGATACATCAGGTTGCCCGGTTCCATCTCCATCGCTGTTCTGGCATCCTCCATAGCACTTGCTGTATTTCCCGCTCCGGCACTTGCAATGGCATGATAATAATACCATTCTCCATTTTTTTCCTGCATCCTTTCCAGGACATTTAAAGCCTCCCGGTAATGACCGGCATTGATGTAGTTCGCCGCCGCACGCATCTCCATGGAACGCTGATCATCCTGTGTCTGATACCCTCCGGACTGATACCCACCGTACCAGGAGTTTTGAGAAGTTCCCTGTTCCCGTTCCCTCACGATCTGATCATAAGCCTGCTGTACCTGTTTGAACATCTCTTCCGCCTGCTCTTTATTGGGATTATTGATATTCGCATCCGGATGATATTTTCTGCTTAGCTTCCGGTATGCTTTTTTGATTTCGTCCATGCTTGCATCTCGCGATACACCAAGGACGCTGTATGGATCCAACATTCCTTATTTTCTCCTCGTCTCTTTTTCCCGGGACTTTATTCTGTCATATTTTGTCCAGATACCAGAATACAATATATTTCGCAAAATGTCCACATATTCTATGATCGGAAGTTTTTCAAATTGGCGGGAAGCTTCAGCTGCTTCCATCATCAGAATCTGTCTGACCCGGTCATCAAAGTCTTTTTCCTGTGCGATCGGCTTCCATGGGTTATAGTTTCCTTTTTTTCTGTCTTTTTCAATATCCTCATAAGCATCCATCCGGTAGATGAATCTTCCCATGGCACAACCGATCTTTCGCATTGTATCTGCCCAGACATCTTCTTTCCAGACATAGATTTCACCCAGCATCTCTCCCGTATCTGCTGCTGCCCTGTCAAGATCCGTACTTGCTTCCTGCTCACATGCTTTCAGCTTTTGCAGATAGGTTTCGATTGCTCTCGCCTGCCGCGGATATCTTTCCTTTAAACGTTTTACGTCTTTTTTTAATGCTGATGCAAGTATAAGAGGAACCGGTTTTTTCTCGTCCTCCCAGTCGTCTAACAGATTATAATAACTCAACAGTACATTCATATCCGCCGCATAGGCAGTCCACTGGTTTCTCAGACAGAGATGCTTTTTGAACGGATGCATGGCACAGAAGTGCTCTTCCCGCTTTGTTTCCGTCTCATACAGGCCGGTCAGCAAAATTCCGAGAAAGGTCACATCATACGTCAGAGTAACCCTGGAAGTTTGTCCGTGACCTTCTTTCAGATCCTGGCAGACTCCGCAGTAAAATCCATGATAGATCCGATAGTCTTTGATCTTCATTTCTTCCATATTGGTTGTAACGTAGCCAAACATCCTCCCTCACCTCTTTTCTTTGTTTGTCTGTTTATGATCTGTTCATCTACTTCATAAAATTTATCAGGTGCGTTTGATAAAATTACAGTTGCAATTTGGACAGTGAATCGATATTTTTCCTTTTCCTTTTGGTACCCGGACTTTTTGTCCGCAGGTCGGACATTTGTAAATTCGATGGGTGCTGTCTCCGTGACTTCCGGTCAGTTTGTTCCATTTTGTTCTTACTTTTTCACGTGCCTGAATATAATGCTGATTTTCCTGGTATCTCGCTGAGATATCTTTGGAAAGAATACGATAGTAATCATAGATCAATACGAGCAGAATCAGCAGGGAAAAGATCGAACTTCTCACAAAGAAGGATACGAGCAGAAGTCCGAACAGCAGATACATCAGAAATCTTCCCAGTTCATCTATTCTTCCGTACCTGCCCTGCATAAATCGATATAGTTTGTCTCTCCAGTTATTCATTGTTTTCTCCCCGTTCTTTTTTTACTGTCACCACATTCTCAGTTCTTTCTCACATATCTGTGCAGCTTTCTGCTTTTTTCCATGCTTCCCTGGCAAATGCAACTGCATTCTGTATATCTGCATCGTCCGGGTGCAGCAACGCTTTATCAAAGTTTCGGATCAGCATCTGTGCTTTTTCTCTCTGCTCCGGATTCTCTTCCATGACTTCATAACGTTTTCGTACCTGCATCGGCATCTTTCCCATGCAGAGAAAAGCCCCCAGACAGCTGTTGTCTTTCGGAATCCACTGTTTTACATTTTCCACAATTCTGTCATAGTATTCCTGACTCTGCCCGAATCCGCAGGTTCCAAACAGTGCGATCTGCCTGTTATGTACTTTTTTCAGAAGTTCCTGCACTTCGATGGGGCAGTCTCCTTTTTCCACACAAAATCCCACATACAAAAGATGGCTTTTCCCAGGTTCCGTATTGCAGTTGATTTCCTCGATATCTCCGTTACCAAGCTGTTGTAAACTCTGATAAATACAAACTGCCAGCCGCTGGGTGTTTCCCGTGCGACTGACATACATGATTTTATAATCTAACATGATATTGTTTCCCGCCTTTCCATCTGCCCGCTTTTTTAATTTTTCCGGTATTCGACATCTTTGTTTCAGATGTCGTTTTGTCAACAGGTTTACTGTATACTACTTTCCTGAGTATTACAAGAATCGGCATCTAAATTTTTTCTAAAATTTTTGTTATGTAAGATGAAGGAGTATCTTTATGAAATACATGTTATGTTATTTCATTTTACTTTCCGTTTTCTCTTTTCAGCAACGTTTCCAGGTCTTTTTTTGCCTGTTCATGGTTCTGAAACAGAATGCCGTGGATCCCACAGGCTCCGGCTCCTGCGATGTTGTCTTCCCGGTCATCAAAGAATACGGTTTCCCTGGGATTGAGTTGATACATCGTGCAGAGTTTTTCATAAATCTCTCGATCCGGTTTTGCCATTTTATAAACATAAGAAAACAATGTTCCATCCATGTAGGGCAGGAATTTCATCTTGTGGCTGGACAGCTGATACGTATGCTCCGCATAGTTCGACAGAATATACAGATGGTATCCCTGTTCTTTCAGGGTTTTTACCCAATCTTCAGCGTATGGCATCAGTTCCACCACATCACCAAGATTATCATATACCGTCTGCACTTCTTTTTTTAATCCCGGTGCATTTTTCCGAAAGCCTTCCCAGATTTCTTCCGTTGAAATTATCCCGCGGTCAGCTGCTTCCCACAGCGTACTTTCAAAGATCACCTTACGCAGAGTCTGTACTGTTTTTTCTGAAAATCCAAGGTTCTTCAGATAGTTTTCCGGAGTGTAAGACATCAGAACCTGCCCGACGTCAAAAACAATATTTTTTATCATGTTTCCCTTTCCTCTTTTCTGTGTTTTATTTTTTACTTTATTTGTTTCGGTTTTTCAGATAACGGTAGATCATCATGTAGGCATACAATAATACCGGGACGATGATCGTTGCTGCAATAGAGGCTTTGAACCAGCCAATGGAGTTTTCACTTCCGGAGAGGGCAAAGATCATGGTGGAGGCATAGAGGGCCAGCAAGAGGACTACGCCGAGAATTGCCAGGATGCGTTGTAGTTTTTTCATAGGAATCTCCTTTTTTGTTTTGCTTCTTTTATTATACTGGTTTCTTATCAGAAAGCAAGAGGAGTGTTCAAAACGGACGAAGTGGAAAGGCGGACACGACGGGGCAGACAACCGCTGGTAACGCAAATCTGAGCTAAGTCCTAAGAAGAACTATGTGCCAGTTCGCGGAGAGCCGCTCACTGTCAAGTTCTTCTAAGGACTGGATCTCATCTTTGCTAAAAGCACCAGCAAAAGGCTGTCTGTCCCGCCGTGTCCGCCTTTCCACTTCTGGATGTTGGCTGATTTTCAAGTGTGATTGCGAATGGTAGCTATGTGTTTACCTCGCTTTTCTGATCCATTTCTGAACATATCTTATTTTAAAGGTTATTCGGGGTTATTCCATATGGGTATTCGTGGTCACATTTGGACTCGAATTCTTTGAGCTTGTATATTTTTTTGTTTTCATCGAACTGTGCGATGGTTACACCGTCAAAGGCTCCCGGAGTGTCGCAGTAGTCGCACTGGAAATACCACTCGACGATTACTGTGTTCTGGCAGATGTAGATTTGTTTGATGTCCCATTTTTCTACAGTTCCTTTTTGGTTCCAGTCGTGGAACCACTGTTGGATCTGCCGGATTCCCCGATATTCCGGACCGTAGCATTCGCTGTAGATGATGTTGTCTGCAAATATATCGGTCAGGGGTTTCTCGTCTTTGTTCAGCCAGCAGGAAAAATAGTTTCTGATGATTTCTTCCATTATGTTTTCTCTTCTTCGTTTACCTCACATACATACAGGGTTTCTTCTTCTACGCGGAATTTGATTTCCAGACCGGCGAAGGGGAAGCCGTAGATTCTTTCGGGATCCTGCTGGTAGGCGGGGCGGGGATCCAGAGCCAGGATCTGGATCAGAGGTTTTTGTTTTTGTTGCGGAACTTTGTTCAGGAGTTCCGGCGGGAATTGTACCTGAAGGTAGTCGTCGCTGTGTGCCGTGGCGAAGCTTCCCCGGGCTTCGGGGTGGCTGTCGGCATAAGGGATGTAGGGTTTGATGTCGTAGATCGGGGTTCCGTCCAGAAGATCAGCGCCCTGGATATGGATGACCGGACCATCCTGAGGATCCAGAGTAATTCCTGTCAGTTGCACGCTGGAGAGCCCGATCGGATTGGGACGAAACGGGGAGCGGGTGGCAAAGACGCCGACTCTTGTGTTTCCTCCCAGTTTTGGCGGACGCACGGTTGGAGACCATTCTTTTCGGATGGACCGGGAAAATTCCCAGATCAGCCAGAGGTGGGAGTATTCTTCCAATCCTCTCACAGCCTCCGGGTTCTGATATTCCGGATAAAAATGGATCTCGGCTTCAAGATCTGCCATACCGCTCTGCCTTGGGATTCCGAATTTGCTTGTAAAATCACTTTTTATATAAGCAACCGGACGCATCATGCGCCCGGTTGTCTCGTTACCTTGTATATCAATAATCGGTCCGGTGGACCAATTTTGATTCTGGTTGTTATTCATATGTCGTTTACTCCAGATTTACTTTTCCACATTTTTTGATCAGTATTGCCAGCACGATCAGTTCCAGCACCAGTCCTACGATCAGAGCCAGCCAGCCGTTTCCGGTGAATCCGCCGACCAGATATCCGGCCAGGCAGCAGCCTGCTACCGTCATAGCATACGGAATCTGTGTGGATACATGGTTAATATGGTTACACTGTGCACCTGCGGATGCCAGAATGGTGGTATCTGAGATCGGAGAAATATGATCTCCGCATACAGCACCAGCCAGTACGGCTGCCACGTTCAGTGCCAGTAAGGATACGTTGTTGGTATTGATCACGGCTGTTACGATCGGGATCATGATACCGAAGGTTCCCCATGATGTTCCTGTGGAGAAGGAAAGTCCGATCGCTACTGCGAAGAACAGTGCCGGAAGCAGTACACCGATGACAGCGTTTCCGCTTACCACATTTCCTACAAAATTTCCAAGTGCCAGGTAATCCGCGGAGCAGATACCGGACAGGGTCCATGCCAGCGACAGGATCATGATTGCCGGTGTCATGGCTTTGAATCCCTGTACAAAGCTTTCGCAGAACTGGCTGAAGGTAATAATCTTGCGAAGCAGGTAGAAGAAGAAGATAAATACCAGGGTAAAGAAGGATCCGAGTACCAGACTCAATGAGGAATCACAGTCTGCAAATGCTGCGGCTACTCCTACACCGTCAAGGATACCGCCGGTATACAGCATCGCGCTGATACAAAGAACGATCAGTACGATGATCGGCAGGATCAGGTCGATAACTTTTCCGTTACCGATGATTTTGATTTCTTCGTCTCCGTCTGCGGTTTCTTCTTTTTTTCCTATCAGATCTGCATGGTATTTTGCCATCGCACCGTAATCGAAGTTTTTACCGATCAGGATGATCATGAATACGATGGTCAGGATCGCATACAGGTTGAACGGAATGGTTTTTAAGAACAGTGAGAATCCGTCAATCGCGCAGTCATCCGGCAGGGAGGATCCTACGGCTGCCGCCCAGCTTGAGATCGGTGCGATGATACAGACCGGAGCTGCTGTGGCATCAATGATGTAGGCAAGTTTTGCACGGCTTACTTTGTATTTGTCTGTAACCGGACGCATAACGGTTCCCACGGTCAGGCAGTTGAAGTAGTCGTCCACAAAGATGACTACGCCGAGGAGCATGGTTGAGAACAGTGCACCTCTCTGGGATTTGATTTTTCTGGATGCCCAGTCTCCATAGGATTGAGAAGCGCCTGATTTTGTGATCAGGGCTACGATGATTCCAAGGAATACCAGGAAGAGCAGAATATTCACGTTGTCGCCGATTTTCCAGTTCATGACTTCTATCATGGTCTGGGTGGCGGCAAGGATGTGGAATTTTGTAAAGAGCAGCGCTCCCGACAGAATTCCGATGAGTAGTGACAGATAGACTTCTTTGGTCCATAGGGCCAGGGCGATCGCCACGATAGGCGGGACTAAGGCCCAGATTGTTCCTGACATGTTTGTTTCCCCTTTCATGTTGGTTTTAATTTTTATGTTTTTCGGTTAATTATAGCATGGTAACGTGATGGTGTAAATGGGTATTGTGCAAACGGATGAAGAGCAAAGTTGTATACAAGACGGACACATACAAGGCGGACGCAGAGGAAGACGGAACGGGCAGGGGGAAGCGAGGGACGTGGGCAAAGCAACTTTGAGCTAAGCATTAACTCCAACTATGTTCACGAGGGTCGGCTGACCCTCGCGAAAGTCTGCGTAAATGCTGGATCTCAAAGCTTGCTCTAAGCGCTCACAAAGTGTCCCTTCGCTTTCCCCTGCCCGTTCCGTCTTCCTCTGCTGGGTTTTGGCTGAGACTGGATGCTACGGTTGTATGTTCCTTCAAGGTGATTGTAAGTGTAGAATGTTGTACTTTTTTAATCTCAGGTGATAAGGCTTAGATTATTTTTATATTTTCTATGTTTTTATTTTCTTTTTTTACAACTACTAATTGATTGATACATAACAACCGATCCCATCCTTCTACAATTTCCCTCAGAAACAAAATTTCTGATAGCTTTTATTGCAAGAATCTGTTTCTGCTTTTCCTCTTCCACCCCTCTGCTCTTTAGGTTGGTTTATTTCGCGAAGAGTTTTTTAAAGCGGTTCATGGCTTCTACAGTGGATTCGTAGGTTCCGAAGGAGGTCAGGCGGAAGTAGTTTTTGCCGTTTTCGCCGAAGCCGGCGCCTGGAGTTCCTACTACCTGGATGTTTTCGAGTAAGTAGTCGAAGCAGGTCCAGGAGTCCATGCCATTCGGGCACTCGAACCAGATGTATGGGGAGTGGATGCCGCCGTAGAACGGGATCTGCAGTTCGGTCAGGGTGTCTGCGATGACTTTGGCATTATTTTTGTAGTAGTTCAGGTTTTCCTGGCATTCTTTGATTCCTTCTTCGGAGAAGATGGCTGCTGCCGCGTTCTGTACGATGTAGGAGGTTCCGTTGTATTTGGTGCTCTGACGGCGGTTCCACATGGCATTCAGAGACATTTCTCTTCCGTCGGAGGAGGTAAATACCAGTTCTTTCGGAACTACGGTGTAGCCGCAGCGGGTTCCGGTGAAGCCGGCGGTTTTGGACAGAGAGCAGAACTCGATCGCGCATTTTCTTGCTCCTTCGATCGCGTAGATGCTTCTTGGCAGTTCTGGATCGGAGATGAAAGCTTCATAGGCGGAATCGTACAGGATCACGGCTTCATTTTCCAGTGCGTAGTCTACCCACTCTTTCAGTTGTTCTTTGTTGTAGCATGCGCCGGTCGGGTTGTTCGGGGAGCAGATGTAGATGACGTCTACATGCTGGCTGTGATCCGGCATAGGAAGGAAATCATTGTCTGCATTGCCGCTGATATAGGTTACTTTATTTCCACACATGGTGTTGGAATCCACATATACCGGGTAAACCGGATCCGGGATCAGGATCACGTTGTCGTGCCCGAACAGTTCGGTGATGTTTCCGGTGTCGCTTTTCGCTCCGTCGGAGATGAAGATGGCATCTGCGTCTACATCGATGCCGTTTCTTTTATAGTAAGCTGCGATGGCATCTCTTGTTTTTGCATATCCCTGTTCCGGACCGTAGCCTTTGAAGGTGGCTGCCTGTCCCATCTCGTCTACGCTCTCGTGAAGTGCTTTGATGGCACATTCACACAGCGGGCGGGTCACATCGCCGATTCCCAGACGGATCACCGGTTTGTCCGGGTGTTTTTCGCTGTAAGCGGCGGTACGGTGTGCGATCTCTGAAAAGAGATAGCTGTCTTTTAATTGCAGATAGTTTTCATTTAACTTTGGCATGATTTTTGTTCCTTTCCTTACGCATCGTTGTATATTTTTTATTTTGTTTCCCTGTTCTTTATAATTTCTTACGAAGCAGTTCGTTGACCATTCCCGGGTCTGCTTTGCCGCGCATTTTTTTCATAACCTGACCAACCAGGAAACCGAGGACTTTTTCTTTTCCGCTGTGGAACTCTTCCACAGTCTTCGGATTCTCCGCAAGTACCTGATCGACAGCTGCCTCGATAGCTCCGCTGTCGGATACCATCAGAAGTCCTTCTTTCTCCATGTAAGCGATCGGCTCCACATCGTCTTCCAGGATCTTTGCAAATACTTTTTTCGCATTTGCCTGATTGATTTTTCCTCCCTCAACCGCCTGGATCAGATCTGCCAGGTGTTTCGGGGTGAAGTCCATATCTTCGGCTTCCATTCCTTTTTCTTTCAGCAGGCGCAGTCCCTCTCCCATCAGCCAGTTGGCTGTTTTTTTCGGGTTGCCGCACAGATCAGCGGTCTGTTCAAACATATCTGCCATATGTTTCGTCTGTGTCAGAATAGAAGCGTCATATGCCGGAAGACCGTACTGTTCTTCATATCTGGCTGCGCGCTCTTCCTGGAATTCCGGCTGGCGGCTTCGGATCTGTTCCATCCATTCGGTAGGAATCTGCATCGGCTGCAGATCCGGGTCCGGGAAGTAACGGTAGTCTTTTGCATCTTCCTTGGAACGCATCGCATGGGAAGATTCTTTGTTGTCGTCCCAGCGGCGGGTTTCCTGAATGACTTCTTTTCCTTCTTCCAGCAGTTCGATCTGACGTTCTCTCTCGCCCTCGATCGCGTGTGTAATCGCTTTGAAAGAGTTCAGGTTCTTCATCTCGGTCCGGGTTCCCATATGGTCACTTCCGACTTCTCTTACGGAGAGGTTGACGTCGGCACGCATGGAACCTTCCTGCAGTTTACAGTCGGAAATACCAAGATACTGACAGATCATACGCAGTTTTTCCAGATAGGCGATAACTTCTTGGGCGGTACGCATATCCGGCTCGGATACGATCTCGATCAGCGGGACACCGCTTCGGTTATAGTCTACCAGAGAGCAGTCTTCCCATTCATCATGGATCAGCTTTCCGGCATCCTCTTCCATATGCATCTCGTGGATCCGGATGGTTTTCTTGCCGTTTTCTGTCGTGATCTCCAGATGTCCGTCGTGGCAGATCGGCAGGTATAACTGGGAAATCTGGTAGTTTTGCGGGTTGTCCGGGTAGAAATAGTTCTTCCGGTCGAACCGGCAGTACTGGTTGATCTCACAGTTTGCTGCCATGCCAAGTGCCAGTGCATATTCCACTACTTTTTTATTCAATACCGGGAGGGATCCTGGCATACCGGTACAAACCGGGCAGGTATGGGTATTCGGTGCTGCACCAAACTTTGTGGAGCATCCGCAAAAGATTTTCGTTGCCGTGGCAAGTTCTACGTGAACTTCCAGACCGATCACGGTTTCATACTGTTTTGCCATTTATTTTTCCTCCTTTGCCCAGGCTTTGGAAAATTCTCCCCGCAGCTGTTCGTAAGCGGCTGCTGCCCGGAGTATCTTCTTTTCCTGGAAGCAGTCACCAATCAGCTGCATACCGATCGGCAGTCCCTTGCTGTCCATACCACACGGAAGGCTGACGGCCGGAAGACCCGCCAGATTCACAGCTACGGTGTAGATATCGCTCAAGTACATCTGCAGCGGATCACTTAAACTGGTGCCGATCTTCGGCGCAGTGGTCGGAGAAGCCGGAGCCAGGATACAGTCGTATTTCTGGAATGCCTTGTCAAATTCTTTCTTGATCAGACCTTTGGCACGCAGTGCCTTCATATAATAGGCATCATAGTAGCCGGCGCTCAGTACGAACGATCCCAGCAGGATTCTTCGTTTTACTTCCTCACCGAAGCCTTCCGCACGGCTCTTTTTGTACATCTCATGCAGTTCTGTCGCATCCGGGGTACGGTAACCGTATTTTACACCGTCGAAACGCTCCAGGTTGGAACTTGCTTCCGCACAGGCGATGATATAGTATGCCGGAATGACATAATCTACCATTCCGAGGGAGAAAAATTCTACTACCGCACCGTTTTTGCTTAACACATGAACGGCATCTGCCAGTGCTTTTTTCACTTCTTCGTCGCAGCCTTCCGCCAGGTATTCTTTCGGAATACCGATGCGCATACCGCTTAAACCCCCGGATACCAGGCTCTCGTAAGATTCCACCGGAACATCGGCGCTGGTGCTGTCTTTGCTGTCATGTCCTGCGATGATCTCAAAGAGGGCTGCACAGTCTTTTACATTTTTACCGATCGGTCCGATCTGATCCAGAGAGGATGCGTAAGCGATCAGACCATAACGGGATACTCTTCCGTAGGTCGGTTTCAGTCCGGTCACACCACAGTAGGCTGCCGGCTGACGGATGGAACCACCGGTATCGGAACCGAGTGCCATCACCGCTTCTCCCGCTGCCACAGCCGCACAGGAACCGCCGGAAGATCCGCCCGGTACATGTTCCGAGTTCCACGGGTTTCTGGTAACGCCGAATGCGGAAGTCTCTGTCGTACTTCCCATGGCGAATTCATCCATGTTCGTTTTTCCAAGGATCACCATACCGGCATCCTCTAACTGTTTTACTGCCTGTGCATCATAAGTCGGCACAAAATTTTCCAGCATTTTTGAGGAACAGGTGGTTTTCTGTCCTTTGGTACAGATATTATCTTTCACAGCGATTGGTACACCGGCTAACGGACCGGTGTATCTGTCGTTTTTGATTCCTTCTTCTACTTCTTTGATCCGATGCGCCAGAATCTTTTCATCCATGGAAACATAGGCATGTACCTGGGACTCTGACTTTTGCATCTGTTTTTTGCAGGCTTCCACTGCTTCTTTTACACTGACGGAGCCGTGCCGGATCTGCTTTGCAAGCTCCAGCGCAGACATCTGTAAGATTTCTTCCATTGCTTTTTCCTCCTGCTATACGGTCTTTGGTACGATATACTGATCTTCTTTTGCCTTCGGGGCATTTGCCAGAGAATCTTTTCTGCCGTCCCCGTTGGTCACTTCATCTTCCCTAAAGACATTCACATCCGGTAAGATGTGTACCAGCGGCTCTGCCTGATCGGTATCCAGTTCATTTAATTTTTCCACATAGGTCAGGATTTTTTCCATCTCATCCATGGCTTTTTGTCTCTCTTGTGGCGTCAGTGCCAGTTTTGCCAGGATCTCTACGTTATCCATGGTTGCTTCATCTATTTTTCTCTCGCTCATTCCCTGACTCCTTTCTGCCGTCCTACGGCTCCAGTCTGCTCATATCTCTCGGGAACAAGCAGGCTTCTCTTACATTATCTTCTCCCAGTAACTGCATCGTCAGTCGTTCCAGACCGATACCCAGTCCACCGTGTGGCGGCATACCGAATCGGAACGCATCCAGATACTGTTCCAGTCCTTCCTCTGTCATGCCTTTTGCCTGGATCTTTTCTTCCAGCATGTTCAGATCGTGGATACGCTGTCCGCCGGTGGTGATCTCAAGGCCATGATACAGAAGGTCAAAACTTAAGGTATAACGGGTATCTTCCGGATCATCCATCGCATAGAACGGACGTTTTTTACTCGGATAGTCTGTGACAAATACAAAATCCGCATTGTATTCTTCTTTAAAATATTTTCCGATCAGTTCCTCTTCTTCCGGTTCCAGGTCGAAGGGGTTTCTGATCTTTCTGTTGTATTTTTCGGAAACCAGACGTTTCGCTTCATCAAAGCGGACATAAGGGATCTTTTCCACATCCGGCAGTGTGATGTTCAGAAGTTTCAACTCTTTGCTGTACTCTTTTTCCAGCAGGTTCATCGTATACTGCAGGAAGCCGGTTTCCATCGCACAGATATCAAGGAAACTGTGGATATATCCCATCTCAAAGTCCAGACTGGTGTATTCGTTCAGATGTCTTCTGGTGTTATGTTTTTCTGCACGAAACACCGGACCGGTTTCAAAGACACGGTCGAAGACACCGACCATCATCTGTTTATATAACTGCGGGCTCTGCTGCAGAACAGCCGGTCGATGAAAATAAGAAAGCCGGAACATATTCGCGCCACCCTCGGCACTCTTCGCACCGATCTTTGGTGTGTGGATCTCGGTAAATCCCTGTTCGTAGAGGAAATCACGGAAGCCTCGAACGATTCCTTCCTGAATACGGAATCTTGCGCGTTCCCGGATATTTCTTAAAGAGAGAGAACGACGGTCTAATTTTGCTTCCAGAGAAGTGTTTAATTTCCATTTGTCAATGGGAAGTGGCAATGGACAGGACACATGAGACAGGTGGCTGATCGTCGACAGCCGTACTTCTTTCCCGTGCGGTGCGCGTTCTTCATCTTTGACCTGACCGGTCACATGGATGTAATCACCTTCGCGGATCTCGGAGAGTTCCAGATCTGTCTTTCCTTCTTCCCATACGGTCTGGATCAGACCTTCTTTTTTTCTTAAAATTACAAATGCGATCTCACCCATGTCGCGGACGCTGTGTACCGCGCCTTCCAGGATGATCGTGGTTCCTTCTTCTGCTTTGAGCAGATCTTCTAATTCTGCTTCTTCCTGTTGTTTTAATCCTGTAATGAATTCCATATCACATTCTCCTTTTCATGCAATTTCCCGTCAGCCTTCTTCAAACAGTAAGGTCAGGATCATCTGTGCGGTCTCTACCATGTTGGTTCCATTGTCCATACTGCTCTTCTGAATATACCGATGGGCCTCCTCTTCCGTCAGATGGTTACGTTCCATCAGAAGTGCTTTCGCATTTTTGATATAATTTTCTTCCCGTTCACTGCGCCGTTTCGGTTTTCTGGCTTTCTTTGCCATCCGTTCCATCTGGTGCAGTACCATCTCTGCGGTATTGACCAGATCGTAGACCTTTAACGGTGTGGTAAGAGATAAGATTCCGGTGTCTGCCGCACTGACAGTACTGGCAGATCCCAGAAGTACCAGTTCGAAGTGAGGGGGAAGGCTGTCCGCGAGTTCCGTATAATACATATCTTTCAGATGATACCCGCTGATCACCATTCCCGACTCATGTTCCCTGATCTCCGAAAGAGCAGCGGAAGCGGTAGCGTAAGCAAATACCTGTGGAAATCCATGTCCCATCAGGATCTTACGGATTTTCTTTGCGTCTTCCAGTTTTGGTAAGACGATTACCACCACACTCATCAGCTGCCTCCCTTATCTATACGCGATACAGATATCGGTTCAGTTCCCATTCGGAAACCTGTGCCAGATAATCTTTCCATTCTTTCCGTTTGGCTTTCATATACCCTTTCCGATATGTTTCTCCGAGGACCTCGAAAACCAGCGGATCCTGTCCCATCGCCTGGATCGCTTCGCCGAGATTTTCCGGCAGCATCTGAATGCCGAGAAGATTTTTTTCTTCTTCATTCAGCTTCCGGATGTCTTTGGTCAGTTCTTCCGGAGTTTTCATGCCATTTTCAATTCCTTCCATACCGGCTGCCAGACACAGGGCAAATACCAGATACGGATTGGATGCGGAATCCGGACTACGAAGTTCCAGATTGACTTCTCCGCCGCGCTCTTTTCTCACATGTACCAGTGCATTTCTCTGTGTTCTCGACCAGGTGACCTCCGATGGTGCTTCAAATCCCGGAACCAGTCGTTTGTAGGAATTGACCAGAGGATTCATCACTGCGGTCATGCCCTGGATGTGATGCAGGATGCCGGCAAGAAATGCTTCGCCCTCCGCACTTAATGTTCCGTCCTCTCCTTTAAATACATTTTTTCCGTCTTTCATCAGACGCATATTCAGGTGCATCCCGGAACCGTTGACTTCCGCCCGCGGCTTCGGCATAAAGGTTGCATGCAGACCATAGCGTTTTGCGATCGTGCGGACTGCCATCTTGAAGGTCATAATCTTGTCTGCGGTCTCCGTTGCATTTTCATAAGTAAAGTCGATCTCATGCTGTGCCGGGGAAATCTCATGATGGGAGGAATCGATCTCATATCCCATCTCTTCTAATGTAAGAATGATATCTCTTCTCGTATTTTCTCCAAGATCGATCGGTGAGGTATCAAGATAACCGGCTTTTTCATGCGTCAGCGTTGTCGGCATTCCGTTATCATCGGTGTGGAACAGGAAAAATTCACATTCCGGATTCACCCGCAGCGTGTATCCTTTTTCCTGTGCTTTTTTTACTACTTTTTTCAGGATCGATCTCGGACTGTCCTCGATCTCTGTTCCGTCCTCTCTGCACACATCGCAGAGAAAACGTGCTACTTTTCCCTGCTGGGGTCTCCACGGCAGAATCGAAAAAGTACTCAGATCCGGTTTCAGATACAGGTCATTTTCTTCTTCCCCGGTAAATCCATCCAGAGATGCGGTATCAATGGTACAGCGGTTCTCCATGGCTTTGATCAGTCTGCTGCTCGGGATCGCCACATTCTTTAATACACCAAACATATCTGTAAACTGCAGGCGGATGAATTCGACATCCTCTTCTTCCACCATTTGCAGAATCTCCGATTTACTATAATTCTCCATATATGTTGTTCTCCTTTTTCTTACGACTTTGTTACCGTTTCTCAGGCTTTTGGCTTCTTGCCGCTCCTCAGGATGATTTTTTACAAAAAAGAATGTGCCTTGGCACATTCTTGCGCCTGTGACGGTCGCTTGCGACATCCACCTTATACGTCACAGTGCGCATCCTCGCGGAGCGTTTTTGATTTGCAGGAAAGCAATTTCCTGGAAATCAAAAAGGGCGACCTTATCCAGAGTTCCCCTCCGGATAAGACGCCCTTGCCTTTTATGTTCCGTATTATAGCAATCGGACTTTCTCTTGTCAATACTTCTGTCGAAATTTTATCGGTATATGCCTACGGCTTGCTCCGCACCAAACTGCTTAGAGGTTTGTATAACCCATCAAAGACTTATCCACTGCTCTTGCTGCCTCTCTTCCTTCCCGGATTGCCCAGACTACCAGGGACTGACCGCGGTGCATGTCGCCGGCGGTGAAGACGCCCGGGACGCTGGTTTCGTACTCGTCCGGTTTAGTCAGAACATTGGTTCTCGGGTTCAGGTCGGTCTTGAAAGCGTCGGTGACGTATTTCTGGCTTCCCAGGAAACCGGCTGCGATCAGTACCAGCTGTGCGTCAATGACTTTCTCGCTTCCCTCGATCGGAACCATCATCATGCGTCCGCTCTTTTCATCTTTTTTCGGCTCCAGGCTGACGATGACGGCTTTCTTTACGTTTCCGTTTTTGTCTTTCTGGAATTCTTTTACCGTTGTTTTATAGATTCGCGGATCCTGACCGAAGACTGCGATAGCTTCTTCCTGACCGTAATCAGTTTTCAGTACCTTCGGCCACTCCGGCCACGGGTTGGATGGCAGTCGCTCCACGGACGGTTTTGGCATCATCTCCAGCTGTGTGACGGATTTTGCTCCCTGGCGGACAGCGGTTCCCACACAGTCGTTACCGGTATCACCACCACCGATGACTAACACGTGTTTTCCTTTTGCAGAGATTGCCTTTCCATCTGCAAATCCTGAATCCAGCAGGCTCTTGGTCACAGAAGAAAGATATTCCACTGCGAAGTAAATATTGCCGCTCTCTCTTCCCGGCACATTGATATCCCTGGGGTTGGAAGCTCCGCATGCCAAGATCACACGGTCAAACTGTCTTTTCAGTTCTTCTGCCGTGATATCTTTTCCCACATCCACACCGGTCTTAAATTCCACACCTTCGGCTTTCATCAGCTCGATTCTGCGATCCAGAATCTTTTTATCCAGTTTCATATTCGGGATACCGTAGCGGAGCAGACCGCCGATCCGGTCATGACGCTCGAAAACGGTCACGCTGTGTCCTCTGCGGTTCAACTGCTGTGCAGCTGCCAGTCCGGAAGGACCGCTTCCCACAACTGCCACTTTCTTTCCGGTGCGAACTTTCGGGATCTGTGGCTGTACCCAGCCCATCTCGTAAGCATGTTCGATGATCGCGCGCTCATTTTCCTTTGTAGATACCGGTTTTCCGTTCAGATTACAGGTACAGGCTGCCTCGCAGAGTGCAGGGCAGACACGGCTGGTAAATTCCGGAAAACTGTGTGTCTTCGAGAGTCTCTCATACGCCTGTTTCCAGTTGCCGCTGTATACCAGATCATTCGTCTCCGGTACCAGATTGTGCAGCGGGCAGCCGGAAGCCATGCCAGCTAACATGGCTCCGTTCTGGCAGAAAGGAACGCCGCACTCCATACAGCGCGCTCCCTGTTTCTGCTGTTCCTCTAACGGCAGTGGAGTACGGAATTCGTTAAAATGACGGATTCGTTTCAAAGGTTCCTCTACTGCTGCGTTTTTTCTTTCATATTCCAAAAATCCTGTCGCTTTTCCCATTTTTCTTACTCCTCCGATTTGGTCTGGAAACTTTCATAGAAGGCTTCCATCTGTGCCTGCTCTGTGCTCATACCTTTCTCTTCCAGTTTTGCAGAAAGAGCGATCATCTGCTTATAATCGTTCGGGATGATCTTTTTGAATTTTGGCAGATACTCCTGGAAATGTTCCAGAATCAGCGCACCTCTCTCGGATCCTGTTGCTTCCACATGTTCCTCGATCAGTTCTTTCAGTTCTTTGATATCGTATTTATTTTCCACTTTTTCAATGGAGATCATATCTTTGTTCAGGTTCCGGTACAGATGGCTGTTCTCGTCGAGTACATAAGCGATACCGCCGCTCATACCTGCTGCAAAGTTCTTTCCGGTCTTACCGAGAACGACCACGCGACCACCGGTCATATATTCACATCCGTGTTCTCCCACACCTTCTACAACTGCGTAGGCACCGGAGTTACGGACTGCGAAACGTTCACCTGCCACACCATTGATAAATACTTTACCGCTGGTGGCTCCATACAGGGCTACGTTACCGGCGATGATATTTTCTTCTGCTTTGTATCCTCTGTTCTTCGGCGGGAAGACAACCAGTTTACCACCGGAAAGTCCTTTTCCATAGTAATCGTTGGTATCACCGCACAGACGCAGAGTCAGTCCTTTCGGGATAAATGCTCCGAAGCTTTGTCCGCCGGCACCGGTACAGTTGATGGTGATCGTATCTTCCGGCAGTCCGTCTTTGTGCTGACGGGTGATCTCTGCTCCGAGGATCGTACCGAAGGAACGGTCGGTGTTGCCGACTTTCAGATCCAGAGAAGCTTTCGTTCCTTTTTCTACGGCTTTCTCCAGTTTCTTTAACAGCACTTTCTCATCCAGAGTCTTCTCCAGCTGGAAATCATATACTTTTTCCGGAGAGAAGGTCACACTCTCTTTTTCTCCCACATATGGGTTGTACAGGATCTGTGACAGATCCATCTTTGCTGCCATCGGTGTTTTTGCGTCTTCTTTTACTTTTAACAGGTCGCTTTTTCCTACCATCTCATCGATTGTACGAACACCCAGTTTTGCCATATATTCGCGCAGTTCCTGTGCGATAAAGCGCATGAAGTTTTCTACGTATTCCGGTTTTCCTTTGAAACGTTTTCTCAGTTCCGGGTTCTGGGTAGCTACGCCGACCGGGCAGGTATCCAGGTTACAGACTCTCATCATCACGCATCCCATCGTTACCAGCGGAGCGGTTGCAAAACCGAATTCTTCCGCACCGAGCAGTGCTGCGATGGCAACGTCACGACCGCTCATCAGTTTACCGTCAGTTTCGATCCGGACACGGTTTCTCAGACCGTTCTGTAACAGGGTCTGGTGTGTCTCTGCAAGTCCCATCTCCCATGGAAGACCTGCGTTGTGGATGGAGCTTTCCGGAGCGGCTCCGGTACCTCCGTCGTATCCGGAGATCAAGATAACCTGTGCACCGGCTTTTGCAACACCTGCCGCTACCGTTCCGACACCTGCTTCGGAAACCAGTTTTACAGAGATGCCTGCGTATTTGTTTGCATTTTTCAGATCGTAGATCAGCTGTGCCAGGTCTTCGATCGAATAAATATCATGATGCGGCGGCGGGGAGATCAGGCTTACACCCGGTGTGGAATGTCTTGTCTTTGCGATCCACGGATATACTTTTTTCGCCGGAAGATGTCCGCCTTCCCCCGGTTTTGCACCCTGTGCCATCTTGATCTGGATCTCTTTTGCGCTTACCAGATAGCGGCTGGTAACACCGAAACGTCCGGATGCCACCTGTTTGATGGCAGAACATCTGTCATTGTCACTTCCTGCGGAATCCAGTCTGTCATCACTCTCTCCACCTTCACCGGTGTTGGATTTGCCATGCAGATGATTCATCGCGATCGCCAGTGTCTCATGGGCTTCCTGTGAAATGGAACCGTAAGACATTGCACCGGTCTTGAATCGTTTTACGATCTCGTCGACACTTTCCACTTCATCGATCGGCACACCGCCGTTTTCCGGATAGTTAAAGTCCATCAGGCTTCTCAGGTAGCCGCTCTGTTCCTCGTCTACCATCGCGGTATACTGTTTGAACATGTCATAGCTTCCGGTCCATGTGGACTGCTGCAGCATATGAATGGTCTGCGGATTATAACGGTGTTCTTCTCCACCGCTTCTTCTTTTATGTTTTCCAAGGCTGTCCAGTGTCAGATCACTTGCCAGTCCCAGCGGGTCAAATGCCTGAGAATGTCTCTCATCCACCTGTTTTGCGATATCTTCCATGGTGATACCGCCGACACGGCTGACCGTTCCGGAGAAATATTTATCAATGACTTCCTGTGAGATACCAATGGCTTCGAAAATCTTCGCGCCCTGGTAAGACTGGATGGTGGAAATACCCATCTTGGAAGCAATCTTTACGATACCGTGCAGAACGGCTGCATTGTAGTCGTCCACTGCGGCATAATAATCTTTGTCAAGCAGTCCCTCTTCGATCAGTTCCTGGATGCTGTCCTGTGCCAGATACGGGTTGACTGCGCATGCACCATAACCCAACAGGGTTGCAAAATGATGCACTTCTCTCGGTTCTCCGGACTCCAGAATCAGTGCCAGAGAGGTCTGTTTCTTTGTATTTACCAGATGCTGATGAACGGCAGATACCGCTAACAGGGACGGGATCGGCACATGGTTTTCATCCACACCACGGTCGGAAAGAACCAGGATATTTGCACCGTCTTTGTACGCTTTGTCCACTTCCACAAACAGACGGTCAATCGCACGTTCCAGTTTGGTACTCTTATAGTAAGTGATCGGAACAACCGCTACCTTGAATCCCGGTTTGTGCATCTGTTTGATCTTCAGCATATCGGTATTGGTCAGGATCGGATTGTTGATTTTTAATACCTGGCAGTTTTCCGGTTTTTCCTCTAACAGATTGCCTTTTTTTCCTACATAGATCGTGGTACTGGTGACGATCTCCTCACGGATCGCATCGATCGGTGGGTTGGTTACCTGGGCAAATAACTGTTTGAAATAGTCAAATAACGGTCTCTGTTTCTCGGACAGTACTGCCAGCGGGGTATCCACACCCATGGCTGCGATCGATTCTCCACCGTTTAATGCCATGGTACGGATGGAATTTTTATATTCTTCATAGGTGTAGCCGAATGCTTTCTGCAACTGTTTTCTCTGCTCTTTTCCGTATTCTTCCACACGTTTGTTCGGGATTTTCAGCTCTTTTAATTCTACCAGGTTGCTGTCAAGCCATTCACCATATGGCTGTTTTGTCGCATAGATTTCTTTCAGTTCTTCATCCTGATAGATTTTTCCTTTTACAGTGTCTACTAACAGCATTTTACCCGGATGCAGACGCTCTTTTAACACGATCTCTTCTTCCGGTACTTCCAGAACACCGACCTCGGAAGCCAGAATCACATCACCGCTCTTTAATACATAGTAACGGGATGGACGCAGACCGTTACGGTCAAGAACCGCACCGACCAGATCACCGTCGGAAAATACGATGGATGCAGGACCGTCCCACGGCTCCATCATCGTTGCATAATACTGATAAAAATCTCTCTCATCCTGATCCAGCGTCTTATTGTTGGTCCATGGTTCCGGAATCGTGATCATAACAGCCAGCGGAAGCGGCATACCACTCATCACCAGGAATTCCAGGGTGTTGTCAAGCATTGCAGAGTCGGATCCTCTGGTATCTACAACCGGAAGGATCTTGTGCAGCTGATTTTTCAGATGGGAGGATTCCATGGTTTCCTCACGCGCCAGCATCTTATCGGCATTACCGCGGATGGTGTTGATCTCACCGTTGTGTACGATAAAGCGGTTCGGATGTGCTCTCTCCCAGCTCGGGTTCGTGTTGGTACTGAAACGGGAGTGTACCATGGCGATGGCAGATTCATAGTCTTTGTCCTGCAGATCGCCAAAGAAGGTACGCAGCTGTCCTACCAGGAACATACCTTTGTATACGATGGTACGGCTGGACATGGATACTACATACGTATTTTCATTACTCTGTTCAAAGACACGGCGGGCGATGTACAGTTTCCGGTCAAATTCCAGTCCTTTTTCCACACGGGCAGGTTTTTTGATGAACGCCTGCACGATGTGCGGCATACAGACTCTCGCTTTATGACCGAGAACATCCGGATAAACCGGGACTTCACGGTAACCGAGAAGTTCCAGACCTTCTTTTTCCACGATGATCTCGAACATCTTCTTTGCCTGATTACATTTCAGTTCATCCTGTGGGAAGAAGAGCTGGGCGATACCATACTCTCTCTCCTCTCCGATCGCGATCCCCAGTTTGTCACATTCTTTTTTGAAGAATTTGTGGGAGATCTGCAGCAGGATACCTACACCGTCTCCGGTCTTTCCCTCTGCATCTTTTCCTGCACGATGCTCCAGATTTTCTACGATTTTCAGAGCATTTTCTACTGTGGTGTGGCTTTTGATGCCTTTGCTGTTGATGACTGCTCCGATACCACAGTTATCATGCTCAAATTGCTGTCGATATAAACCCTGATTTTCTTTCATCACATTTTCTCCTCTCACTGGTGATACGCTACTGCTGCCTGGATCAGTCCACGGAACAGCGGATGTGCGCGGTTTGGTCTGGATTTGAGTTCCGGATGTCCCTGGGTTCCCACAAAGAACGGATGACCCGGGATCTCAAGCATCTCTACGATACGTTTATCCGGTGACAGTCCGGAAAGTACCATTCCATTTTCTTCCAGTTCCTGTCGATAGTCGTTATTTACTTCATAGCGGTGACGGTGTCTCTCGCTGATTTCTTCGGTTCCGTATACTTCTCTTGCCTTGCTTCCTTCTTTCAGGACACACGGGTAAGCACCAAGGCGAAGGGTTCCGCCCAGGTTTTCCACACCGTTCTGTTCCGGCATCAGTGCGATGACTGGATGTGTGGTTTCCGGATCCAGCTCGATGCTGTTAGCATCTTTATAGCCGATCACATCTCTGGCAAATTCTACAATTGCCATCTGCATACCAAGGCAGATGCCAAGGAACGGGATCTTTTCTTCTCTTGCATAGCGGATCGCTTCGATCTTTCCTTCCGTACCACGGGTTCCGAAACCTCCCGGTACCAGGATACCATCCACGCCTTTTAATTTTTCAGCTACATTTTCCGGTGTGATCTCTTCGGAATCTACCCAGCGGATCTTTACGTTTGCACGGGCTGCGATTCCGCCGTGTTTCAGCGCTTCTACCACACTCAGATAGGCATCATGCAGCTGGATGTATTTTCCGACCATTGCGATCTCCACTTCGTGGATCGGATTTCTCAGGTCTTCTACCATCTGTTTCCAGTCGGTCAGATCCGGTTCCGGGCAAGGCAGCTGAAGGGATTCACATACCACCTGTGCCAGATGTTCTTTCTCCATGGCAAGCGGTGCTTCATACAGATACTCCACATCGAGGTTCTGCAGTACATGATTGACCGGCACGTTACAGAACAGTGCGATCTTGGCTTTCATCTCCTCGGAGATCTCATATTCGCTTCGGCATACCAGTACATCCGGCCACAGTCCCATTCCCTGCAGTTCCTTGACGCTCTGCTGGGTTGGTTTTGTCTTCATCTCTCCGGATGCTTTCAGATACGGAATCAGGGTTACATGGATCAGAACCGCATTCTCATGACCGATCTCATGCTGGAACTGACGGATGGCCTCCAAAAACGGCTGGCTCTCAATATCACCTACCGTACCACCCACCTCGATGATCGCAATGCGGTTTTCATCCTCTGACTTTGCTTTATAAAAATGATCTTTGATCTCATTGGTAATATGCGGAATGACCTGTACGGTTCCTCCACCGTAATCTCCGTGGCGTTCTTTCTGAAGCACGGACCAGTAGATTTTTCCTGTCGTTACGTTTGAGTTCTTGTCCAGGCTCTCATCAATGAACCGTTCATAGTGTCCCAGATCCAGGTCTGTCTCGGTACCGTCGTCTGTTACGAACACTTCTCCATGCTGAATCGGATTCATCGTACCCGGGTCCACATTGATATACGGATCAAACTTCTGCATTGTCACCTGATAACCTCTGGCTTTCAGAAGTCTTCCCAGGGAAGCTGCCGTAATCCCCTTTCCCAGACCGGATACCACGCCGCCTGTTACAAACACATACTTTACTGCCATCACATTTTCCTCCTCTTTTGAAAAAACTAAAAAGTAAAAAAGGCGTCAGAAACCCTTTCGGATCTCTGACGCCTTTGTCAGTGTTTTTTTAATGCTACTATTATGTCTCTTTCCTTTTATTTTGTCAATTCTTTTCTGTCGTTTTTTTTGTTTTTTCTTTTTTGCCCTGTTTTTCGACGGATTTTTCCAATTATCCGTGCAACATAGCCATAACGGAGCAGGATTCTGCCCTTTCGGTCGAGTGTTTCTTTTCCGATCTCCTGCAGCTTTTCCATAAAGCTGTCGATGGTACGCATCTCATAGGCTTCCAGTTCCATCTGTCCGTAGAGGGATTTTTCCATGATCCTGCAAACACGAAGATACGAACCGGCTTCCACACCCGGATATTTTTCATGGATTTTTTCGTCCACTTCATCGGTCTTCCATCCAAGACTCATCGAAATCCCGAGAAATCCCAGAAGTTTTTCCATCTTCTCGGACATCATATGAATCTTCTCCTTCTGATCCACCCGTTCATACTTCCGGTGCATCGATTCGTAATCCCAGATTCTTCCGATCTCAAGGACTCCCAGCAGCACCAAAGCAAGAATGATCAACAGCGTGACACCACCCAGTATAACGGCTCCCATGCGGACAGCCACATGTTTGAGTGCATCTCCGTTCCTTCTTGATCCCGTAGTATCGGTCGCCTGATTGGCTTCAAATGACGGATCTTCCAGTACCGCATTCTTATTGACCTGATCCGGTGCACTGATCATCTGCTGTAAGGATACCGCATCGTAATAATATCCCGGTGTGGTATCCAATGACAGCCAGCCCACACCATCAAAATAGACCTCCACCCAGGCATGTGCGTCCGCACCGGTCAGGGTGTTGGTTCCACTTTCTTCTTTTTGGATCTGATCCGCGGATAAATAGTAGCCCTCCACATAACGTGCCGGAATTCCATAGGCGCGAAATGCTTCCGTGGCTGCTGCCGCATAGTAAACATCATTTCCCTGTTTTCCTTCTGTCAGGAACCAGCGGATCGGATCTTCTCCCTCCGGAATCTGCGGCATCATCTCGGTATACGTTGTCTCACCGCTCAGACATTGCCGGATCTGATTTAACGCACTGTAGATACCGTCACTGTCCGTCTCGTAATCATCCCAGAAAATCCGCTGCATCAGCCGCTGCATGTCACTATCTATCGTGGTATAGGTATGATAAACAAATTCCCGGTAGACCGCTTCTGCCTCCTGATATTCCTGTCGACGATCCGTATCCGGATCTTCTACCCAGTTATCCGCAACCGTCAGTTCGCCCGGTCTGCTTCCTGAGATCTCCTCCCAGCGATACGAACGGCTTCCAAAAAGTCCTCTGCTTGCCAGTCGACTGTCTTTTTCTTCTTTTACACTGCCGTTGATCATCCGGACATAGGAAACCGGCGTGTAAACATAATAGCGGGACGCATTTTTTACTTTTACCTGTACCTGATTCCCCTCCGGTACATCCTGTTCTTCCCCTAACTGATTGTATGCTGCGACCTGTGTCAGCGGATCAAAACTCCGCGCCTTTAACCAGGTAAACATTCCTGCATTTTTTCCGCTGTAGGCGGCATCAGACATTTCTTCCCACTGTCCGTTCTGATAACTGCCTCCTACAAATCCCCGCAGATACAGATTCTTTTCCTGCTGACCCTGTACTTCCAACATTACTTCCGTACTTGCATGCAGTTTGCCTGCCTGATACAGATCTCCTTCCGGCAGGGTATCTTTTCCATAACGGATCTCATGCACTTTTTCTTCTACCTGTTCCCGGAAATCCATGACGGTTTCGTTCCAGTCCCCGTACCCCTTTCTCATAATCTCCACAGGACAGGACCACCAGCCGGTTAAAATACTGTTCCAGATGCTGCATCTGGAAATATTCCAGTCCCGTACCCCCGATCGCCTGTACCGGAATGGAAAGCCACTGCGGAAGTATCCTGGAAAATTCTTTTTCATTCTGTATCTCATAGAGCCGAAGTCCGTTTCTGGTGGGAATCGCAAGGCAGAAGCCTCTTCCTTTTTTCAGAAGCTCTCTCGCAGCCTCCACGCCCACAGCGATGACCGTGTTCATCTCTGCCTCTCCATCCGGTCTGTTCAGCTGATCCAGCCCGTAGTCCGGGAGCAGCAACAGTGTATGATGCGAGGGATCACTCGCCTGACGGATCACCAGATCATCCGTCTTGCTGGTCAGTTTCCAGTGAATAGCACGGATGTCATCCCCCGGTGCATATTCCCGCAGTTCAAACATCTCGCTTGGATCATTTCCTTTTCTGTTCTGAAGAAATCCATCTGTCTGAGAAGATCCTACCGTTCCTGCAATCCGCTCCATCTGTACACGCATCTTTGGCGGATACAGTACCGTATAAAAGGTCTGTCCCGCTTTCAGTGGAATGCGGAAAAGACCCAAAAGATCCATCACCCACACACGGGTGCACTCGAAACGTGTCTGCCCGCACAGCCGCAGTTCCACCGGCAGGGAAAACGTCTGTTCCTTTCCTTTCAGTGGCAGCAGAAATTGCAGACATTCGCTCCGGTCAAACATCTCATTTTTCACTTCCAGTTCGATCTGCACCCGGTCCGCAACCCGGAGCGCACCTTTCGAATATATGGCAGCCGCCACCGGTTTTTCTTTTTCCAGACGGATCTTTATGCGCTTTCCGTCTCTCCGGATCAGGATTCCAAACACCGGTATCAACAGCAGTGACAGCAGCAGAGCCACCAGCAGAAACGATTTGCCGGAGAAAAATAACAAGTGTCCAGCCAAAGTTAAACTGGAAACCGGAAGTTCCCAAAACGACCAGACTTGGAGCTGTGTAGTCATTGATCGTAATGCTGGTAAGCTGATTACAGTCATTGAACAGACCGCTGTACAGTGCCACGCTGTCCTGCATCGTGCCAAACTGTGCCGTTGTCAGACTGTCACAGCCGCCAAACGTGCCCTCACCGATCTGTCCGATATTATCTCCCATCGTCACACTGGTAAGCTGATCACAGTTATACACCGCATAGTTTGCCAGGTAGCAGCTGTCGCTCAGTGTAATATCACCTCCCAGCTGCGAACTGTAAAATGCACCGCTGTCGATCCACAGCTGACCGAGATTTTCCCAGTTGACGGTATACCGTCCGCTTTGTGTGGTGGTATACTCCAGTGCCTGGCTCCAGATCTCCAACGTGGTATCCGGCAGACTGACCTGTGTATCCAGATGTCCTCCGGAACGAAGCAGCAGCCACGGTTCTCCGGCCGCATTGGTTCCGTAAAGTGCCTTTCCTGTTTCGCCCACTTCCACGACCTCAAATGAATACACTCCTGATTCTTCGGTAAACCAGATGTTTCCGTAATATCCTTCTGAATTCGTCGGTGTAAAAAATGTCCGGTTTCCAAAAGTATCTGTGAGTCCCGGATCGTAATCCTCATCCATCACGCCCTGTGGCGCATTGGACGCCACAAAACGGAGTGCTTTACACCCGTCAAATGCCTGATTTCCGATCTCGATCACATCCCGTGATTCGATGATCACACCCTGCAGTGCCGTACAGTTTCCGAACGCCTCATAGCCGATCTTTTTAACACTCTCCGGTAAACTTATCCATTCCAGATCCCCGGCTTCGCTGAATGCATAATCATCCACTGCCGTGATTGTAATCGGATTGCCTTCCTGATCCGTCATGACTCCGTCAAAACTCTGCAAACCGTCCGGAACGGAAATCAGCGTGACTTCTTTTTCTCCGTCCTCTTCCGTCACGGCATAGAAATATCCTTCCTTGGAAGTTGCCAGAAGTTCCACTTCAACATCCTCTGATGCCCCGGAACCCTTCAGCTGTTCCTGCACCACCCGGTACTGTAACTTTGTATAGCACAGAATCTTCCGGATCCCGCTGTTTTGGAAACAGTTTTCTTCGAGCCCGATATTTTCTCCGTTTTTCGGCATCAGCAGTGTCGCAACATTCTCTACGCCATCAAAAGCACCTTCCTCAATGTTGGTTACTTCCGATGCGAGCTGCACTTTATTTCCCGTTGCATCAACCAGACGCCGCATGGAACCGTTCTGATCGATCATGCAGCCATATTTCATCCGATACATCCGGGTCGGTTCACTGATCGCAGCAACACAGTTTCCCGGATCATCTTTCAGGCTGTCCCAGTTTTCCTTCATAAATTCTTCCAGCAGGTCATCTTTTACCAGAATCTTACAGTTTTTCAGATTTTCATACGAGATCTCCGGCATCTCCTCCATCGAGGACGCATCGATTTTAAGGGTCTGGATCTCATTTTTCTCGCTGACTGAGACTTTGGTAACGCCTTCTTTTACCGTTATCTCCTCTTTTTTATACGGAATGTTCAGATACTCCGTTCCGCTTTTGTTAGTCAGAACTCCGTCATCCGCCATCGCATAGCACGGATTGTTCTCACCTACCGAATAACCCTTCTTTACTTTCAGTCCGTCATTATTTCCGGCAATGTAAAGAACCGTATCCGGGATATCCAGATAATCCACGGAAATATTGGCATCATCGTCCATCATAACCGCCTGGATATATTCCGGTACTTCCAGACGCGTCTCGTTCTCTCCGGCTGTTTGCAACGCACTCTCTTCCACACTGGTCAGTGCCTGCAGGTAGCACAGGTTATCATACTGCCAACCGACATCAAACGTATCTGACATCCACACCTGTCGCAGCTGAACCGTGTACGCCGTATCCAGTGCCACCTGATCTTCCGGTTCCAGAATGTGACGGCCGACGGTGGCTATATAATACCAGTCCACCAGCTTTCCATCCTCACTCCAGCCCGGAAAAAGTGTTGTCAGCCTGTCTTCCCCAAGATACATCACCTGATACCGCAGAAGATTCAGCATGGTTCCCTCTTCCAGATGCTGATCCGAGTTCAGTACCTTTGTCGTATCCAGTACCTGATTTTCCTCGGTGATCACCTCTGTCATGACATAGATCCTGCTGTCTTCCGGTGCATACGGAACATCCATCTGTGTCCATTCCGTATCATTTGTGGAGAAACGGTATCCCACCCGGATCACCATCTGATCAGCATCAATGTCTTTCGGGATTGTTTCTCCAGAATCCGTAAAATTTTTTAATTTTTTTCAATTCAGGGATTGACAACCGAAAATTTCCGTGTATACTACATGGCATAAAGCAAAGGCGCTTTGAACTTGGAAACAGGTTCAGGGCGCCTTTTTTGTCTTTTGATATTCTGAAAACAATCTGGGCAATCAGAAAGGAGAACAAACCATGACACATGAAGAAATTCCTACTTTATATGGAAGCCTTGTATTCAACGATAAGGTAATGCGTAACAAACTGCCGAAGGACATGTACAAAGCCCTTCGTAAAACAATCGAAAACGGAACTCACCTGGAACTGGACGTAGCCAATTCCGTAGCCGTAGCCATGAAAGAATGGGCGGTAGAAAACGGAGCTACCCATTACACACACTGGTTCCAGCCAATGACCGGTTTCACCGCTGAGAAACACGACAGCTTCATCACACCGGTTGGTGACGGCGAAGTTATCATGGATTTCTCCGGAAAAGAACTGGTAAAAGGTGAACCGGATGCATCCAGTTTCCCATCCGGCGGACTTCGTGCTACTTTCGAAGCAAGAGGTTATACAGCATGGGATCCTACCTCACCGGCTTTCATTAAAGATGGTACTTTATATATTCCGACTGCATTCTGCTCTTACAGCGGAGAGGCACTGGATAAGAAAACTCCACTGCTCCGTTCCATGGAAGCACTGAACACAGAAGCAGTAAAAATGCTGAAACTTCTGGGAAATGAAACCGTTACCAGCGTGTCCACAACGATCGGACCGGAACAGGAATATTTCCTGGTAGACAAAGACCTGTATAAGAAGAGAAAAGACCTGGTATTCTGCGGACGTACTCTGTTTGGTGCACCTGCTCCAAAAGGACAGGAAATGGAAGATCATTACTTTGGTTCCCTGAAACCAAAGGTTGCTGCTTATATGCATGATCTGGATGTAGAGTTGTGGAAACTTGGTATCCCGGCAAAAACAAAACATAACGAAGTTGCTCCTGCACAGCATGAGTTGGCTCCGATCTTTGATACCGCAAACGTAGCCGTTGACCACAACCAGCTGACCATGGAAATCATGAAAAAAGTGGCTGACAAACATGGTCTGGTATGCCTGTTACATGAAAAACCATTCGAAGGCATCAACGGAAGCGGAAAACATAACAACTGGTCTCTCGTAACCAGCGATGGCGACAACCTGTTAAATCCCGGAAGCACACCGGCACAGAACATCCAGTTCCTGGTATTCCTGATGGCTGTTATCAAAGCCGTTGATGAATATGCAGATCTGATGCGTGTATCTGCAACCAGCGCCGGCAACGATCACCGTCTGGGCGGTAACGAGGCTCCTCCAGCAATCGTATCCATCTTCTTGGGCGATGAACTGACCGCAGTTCTCGAATCCATCGAAAACGATACGTTCTTCGGAAAACAGAAAAAAGTACAGCTGGATATCGGTGCTCATGTACTTCCACACTTCGTGAAAGATACCACAGACCGTAACCGTACTTCACCATTTGCCTTCACAGGTAATAAATTCGAATTCCGTATGCTTGGTTCTGCTGCATCTGTTGCAAACCCGAACGTGGTACTGAACACCGCAGTTGCAGAAGCTCTGGCTCAGTTCTACACCGAACTGGAAGGAACCAAACCGGAAGATATGGAACAGGCCGTACATGAACTGATCAAACGTGCCATCCGCAAACATAAAAAAGTCATCTTCAACGGCAACGGTTATACCGACGAGTGGGTTGCTGAAGCAGAAAAACGCGGATTATACAATCTGCCATCTACTCCGGACTGCCTGCCACAGCTGTTAGCAGATAAAAACGTGGAACTGTTCACCAAACATCATGTATTTACAAAAGAAGAACTGGCTTCCCGTTATGAGATCAAACTGGAAAACTATGTAAAAACCATCGGTATCGAGGCTCGTACTCTGGCAGAGATGATCACCAAAGATTTTCTGCCGGCTGTCAGCACCTATGCCGCAGAGGTTTCCAAAAACGCAGCGGCAAAGAAATCCTTTATGGCTGCCGCTGATACTGCTTCGGAAGAAGCACTGGTTGAAAAACTGTCCACTGCTTACACTTCTCTGACTGCAGAGGTAACAGAACTAAAAACCCTGATTGATACTTCTTTCGCTCTGGAAGATACCCAGAAATGTGCAGAAGCATTCCATGATCAGGTACTGGCAAAAATGGAAGACATCCGTACTGTTGCCAGTGATATTGAAGCTTTAATTCCAGATTCTATCCTGAGCTATCCTACTTACGATCAGCTTTTGTTCTCCCTGTAGTGAGGTGGAATCTATGTGCCAGGATGAACGGATTAAAGAAGCCTGCGGTGTATTCGGTATTTATAATCCCCACGGGGAAGATGCAGCCTCTTCCATCTATTACGGGCTCTCTTCCCTGCAGCACCGTGGACAGGAATCCTGCGGAATCGCTGTGTTTGACACCAGCGGTCCCAAGGGAAATATGAATGTACAAAGAGGGATGGGACTTGTCAGTGAAGTTTTTAAAGAAGATGTTCTTTCAAATATGAAAGGAAATCTCGGTATTGGGCATGTCCGTTATTCCACAACAGGGGCGGCTACATTGAGTAACGCTCAGCCCCTGGTTCTGAATTATATTAAGGGAACTCTGGCTCTCGCTCATAACGGCAATCTGGTAAATACCGAAGAGCTTCGCAATGAACTTGCGCAAAACGGAGCCATTTTCCATACAACAACTGATTCAGAGGTTATTGCTTATTATATTGCCAGAGAAAGAGTCCGTACCAAATCGGTCGAGGAAGCGATCATGAAGACCGCCGAAAAGATCAAAGGTGCTTACGGTCTGGTCATCGCAAGCCCCCGCAAGCTGATCGGTGTCCGTGATCCCCTTGGACTGAAACCTCTTTGTCTTGGTAAGAGAGATGATTCTTATATCATCGCCTCTGAAAGTTGTGCACTGACTGCAATCGGTGCACAGTTCCTCCGTGATATCAAACCTGGTGAAATCGTAACGATCACCCGGGAAGGTATCACCTCTAACCTTACCTTATGTCAGTCCCGGCAGGCTCATTGCATTTTTGAATACATTTACTTTGCCCGTCTGGACAGCAAACTGGACGGCATCTCCGTATATGAGTCCCGACTTCGTGCCGGTGCAGCGCTTGCCAAAGCCTATCCCGCAGATGCTGACCTGGTCGTCGGTGTTCCTGACTCAGGAATTACTGCCGCACAGGGATTCGCGGCGGAATCCGGAATTCCTTTCGGACTGGCATTCTATAAAAACAGCTATGTAGGCCGTACCTTTATCAAGCCTACTCAGAAGGAACGGGAATCCAGTGTACGTCTGAAATTAAGCGTCCTGGAATCCGCTGTCAAAGGAAAAAATATTGTGCTGGTCGATGACTCCATCGTGCGTGGAACCACGATCGCCAATCTGATCCACCTTCTGAAACATGCCGGTGCAAAAGAAGTGCATGTGCGCGTCAGCTCACCGCCTTTCCTGTACCCATGTTATTTCGGTACCGATGTACCGTCCAATCAGCTGTTGATCGCCTCTTCCCATTCAACGGAAGAGATCCGACAGTTAATTGGAGCTGATTCCTTAGGATATATGAAGATCGAAGATCTCCAGTCGATGGTCGGTGACCTGCCGCTGTGTAAGGCCTGCTTTGACAATCACTATCCGATGGATATACCAAATCAGTAATCGCGGAAGAAGTATCACTTCTCCGATTACATACATCACATTTTTCTTACGCAAGGGCGTATACCTCTCTCCAAAGGTATGCGCCTTTTCCCTTTGTATACAGAAAAAAGAAGTGCCAGCAGTTTCTTCTGCCAACACTTCTTCCTGAACATTTAATTTGTAATATTTATTTTTATTTACTTATTCTTATTTCCTGCAATTTTCCCCCAGATCAGGCAAAGTACCATCGTGATCACCATATCCGGCAATGTATTTCCCACCGGCAGATCTACCTTCATCAGCATCCGGTACAGGATGAATCCGATCACCCACAGGATCATATTGGAAATCTGTACTTCTTTTTCGCTGTGGTCTTCTTTTAATAAGAAGAAATCTGCGATCTGGATCGCGATCATCGGAGCAAATACCGAACCGATCAGGTATAAGAAATCCGTGATATTATCCATCGGATACACAATAGCTGCCAGCGCGCCCACAATCGTCACACCAATGGCAATATATTTTCCGTTCAGTTTATGGCTCAGAGTCTCACTGGAGATTCCTGCGGAATACGCGTCCAGGAAAGTTGTGGTAACGGTGGAGAAAATGATGATCAGCAGACCCACGATACCAAGTCCTGCTTTCACCATGATCTGCGCGATATCACTCTCTCCGGTATAGATGGCAGCACCCATACCGATCAGATACATCCAGCAGCTGATCACACCGTATACAACAGCACTCACCGCGGTCGCTTTGACCGGCTCCTTCGCTTCTCTTGTATAATCACTGATCAGTGGCAGCCAGGATAACGGCATCGCAACTGCCAGCTCCACAGCAGCTCCGAAGGTCAGTCCGTCCGCTGCCACGCTCGCTGCATGGTAATCTCCGAAGAAAATAACTTTACAGAGGATCAGTGTCAGGATAAACAATGCCGCCATCGCCACGGTATTTAATTTTCCAAGATTTGTGATACCGATCACGATCCACAGGATGATCAGTCCACCGATCACCAGACACCAAACCCAGTTACCCACACCGACCGCCTGATTTGCCGCCAGTGCGCCGTCATAGATCATGATGGCCGTCCAGCCCACCAGCTGGATCACATTTAACAGGGCAAATAACAGACTGCCTTTCTGTCCAAAGCTGATTCTTACGGTTTCCATTGCACTTTTTCGCACTTTACCGCCGATCACACCTGCTAAAAATAAGAGGACGCAACCGATCAGATGTCCCAATAAAATAGCTGCCAGACCTTTTTTCATCCCCAGAGACGCCAGATACGTTCCGGTCAGGATCTCTGCGATAGATACTCCCGCACCGAACCATATCAGTCCGTTTTCAAACAAAGAAGTCCGTTTTTCACTCATGATCCTGTACCTCCTTTGCATATTCTCCGGTGATGGCAAATCCGTGGTTCATCGGACCACTGCCCTTGCCGAGATCCAGCATAGCTGCCAGAGCACCGGAAATATAGGCCTTTGCGCGCTCTACAGACACATCCATAGAAAATCCCTTTGCCAGGTTGGAAGCGATTGCGCTGGAGAGCGTACAGCCGGTTCCATGAGTATTCGGGTTATCGATCCGTTTTCCGTAAAACCATTGGCAGGTTCCTTCATGATAAAGCAGGTCATTGGCATCATTCACCTTATGACCGCCTTTTAGCAGAACCGCACATCCGTACTGATCACCGATCACTTTAGCCGCCTCCATCATCTCCGCCTCAGAAGTGATGGTCATACCGGAAAGTACTTCTGCCTCCGGGATATTCGGTGTCAGGATCTGTGCCAGCGGAAACAGGTATTCTTTTAAGGTGCTTACCGCATCCTCACTGATCAGTCTGGCTCCGCTGGTAGCCACCATAACCGGATCAACCACGATATTTTTTGCATCATACTCTTTCAGTTTTTCTGCAATCTTTATGATCAGACCGGAGGACGAAACCATTCCGATCTTCACTGCATCCGGAAAGATATCTGTGAAAATATTGTCCAGTTCCTCTCCTAAAAATTCCTCAGTTGCCTCCATAATTGCTGTTACGCCGGTTGTATTCTGGGCTGTCAGAGCCGTGATGGCACTCATGGCATATACGCCATTGGCCATCATCGTCTTGATATCTGCCTGGATGCCGGCGCCTCCGCTGGAATCACTGCCAGCGATTGTTAATGCTGTTCTCATATTTTTTCTCCTTTGCATATGAAAAATTCACCATTACTTTTTTATAGCGACGAAAGGTGGTGCCCCCAATCCGCCGCTTATATCAGCTCATAAAACATGCTTTGCATGTTTCATGAGCATTCGCGGTATTCGCCATAATTCCATGCAAGCATGGATTCTGGCTCATTACTCGCGTATCAAAATTGATCCACCGGATCAATTATTGATATGCAACGCAAGCCAAAACAGACACACCAAAAGGATGGTGTGCCTGTTTTTCTCTGTAAATCATCCCTACGTTGGCATTATCCAAATCAGGTTATGGGTCGAAACGCTGCCAGTCTCCTCTCAGCCTGCTTATGCAAGCTCCCCGTTTTCTATTCGTTTTTGAGGATTGCAAAATTGCACAGCAATAAAGCAATCCCGATATAGCATTTCTTATCTGTAGATGATATCATCTCTTCCCGGGCCATTGGAAATCATGGTGATCGGGAAACCAATCTTCTCTTCTACGAATTCGATGTATTTTCTGCAGTTTTCCGGCAGATCTTCGTATTTCTTGATACCGCGGATATCGCATTTCCATCCCGGCAGAGTTTCATATACCGGTTTTGCCTTTTCCAGCAGTGTGGTGGTCGGGAAGTCTGTAGTTACTTCGCCGTCGATGTCGTATCCTACACATACCGGAATCTCATCCAGATATCCCAGAACATCCAGTACGGTGAACGCTACATCGGTAGTTCCCTGCATACGGCATCCGTATTTGGAAGCCACTGCATCGAACCATCCCATACGTCTCGGTCTTCCGGTTGTTGCACCGAACTCGCCGCCGTCTCCGCCTCTGCGTCTCAGCTCATCTGCCTTGTCTCCGAAGATCTCGGATACGAATGCTCCTGCTCCTACTGCGCTGGAGTATGCTTTACATACGGTGATGATTTTCTTGATCTCATATGGCGGTACACCTGCTCCTACTGCACCGTATCCTGCCAGTGTGGAGGAAGAAGTTACCATTGGGTAAATACCGTGATCCGGGTCTTTTAAGGATCCCAGCTGACCCTCTAACAGGATCTCTTTTCCTTCTTTCAGTGCGTTCCACAGGAACAAAGATACGTCGCATACATATGGCTCCAGCATCTTCTTGTAGCTCATCAGCTCTTCAAAAATCTCTTCCGGTTTCAGAAGCGGTTTGTGATACAGATGCTCCAGCATAACGTTCTTTTTCTCGCAGATGCCTGCTACTTTTTCTTTCAGCGCTTCCTCGTCAAACAACTCGCTGACCTGAAAACCGATCTTTGCAAATTTATCAGAATAAAAAGGAGCGATACCTGATTTTGTGGATCCGAAGGATTTGCCACCCAGACGTTCTTCTTCGTACTGATCAAACAGAATGTGATAAGACATTACCATCTGTGCACGGTCGGAAATCAAGATCTTCGGTGTCGGTACCCCTTTGGATACGATATCCTGGATCTCTTTGAAAACCAGTGGTACATTCAGTGCAACACCGTTTCCGATCACGCTTGTGGTATGATTATAAAATACACCTGACGGCAGAGTATGCAGTGCGAACTTGCCGTAATCATTTACGATGGTATGTCCGGCATTGGCTCCACCCTGGAAACGAACGATAATGTCCGCTTCTTTAGCCAGCATATCGGTAATCTTACCTTTTCCTTCATCTCCCCAGTTTGCTCCAACAACAGCTTTAATCATTTGGTTACCTCCTGACGGGTTATCATCATTTTCTTTACAAAAATGATTATACAACACTTTTCTTATTAGTAAAACTTATTATTACTTATAAATTAAAGTCAATTATAAATTTCCTTAATAAGTATACCATCTTTCTTATTTTCCCACCAGAACTTTTTCATATTTTCCGGAAATCTTTTTCGATTTTCCGTAAACCACATGGCTGAGCACATACTGACCGTCGTTGACAAAGATTTCAATCAGATGATCGTTCACCAGAATATCCAGCTGTGCCGCACCATCGATCACCGGAGTCGCACCTACAGTTCTCACTTCGTCACATCCGTCAAGAACGGCTGACCGGTCGCCAACGATCTTTCCTTCGCTGCGGCTGATCACATACCCACCAATATTTAAGGTTTCTCCCTCAGAAAGATCCGTCCGGATCCGGAAAACTTTTCCACTCTCTGCTGCCTCTTCAGCTGTAGTTTCTGCGCTGAGGTATGCGTCCACCTGTGGATGCATGTGGAAATACAGATGTCCCTCTTTTTCTTCCACCACGCGGGCACTACTCATCATACCGTTCCATGCCGGGCGATCCGTACTGTCTGTCACTGCCATCGGCATACGCATCCATGAGATCATCACTCTTCTTCCCTCCGCATCCAGTGTCGTCTGCGGTGCATACAGATCCAGACCGTAATCCACATAACTGTGAGTATCCGGCAGCTTCAGTTCACAGGTCTTCGGATCAAATTCCGCCAGCGCCCACACAGCCTGGTCCGGATATTTCTTCTCCCCCGGTGTCAGACGCATCGGACAGCCGATGAAAATCCACTGATCATTCTGAGAAAACAGATCCGGACACTCGATCGTCCATCCGTATGATTCTGGCCGGCACTGATTTGCGTAAGTCCAGTTTTCTCCGTCTTTACTCGTATAAAAGAGAACTCTTCCGGCGTCATGATACGAACTTCCCATCATCATATAATAGCTGTCTCCGTCTTTCCACACCTTCGGATCTCTCATCTTCGGCTCTCCGACCTCTTCATCATGAACAGTCGGCAGCACCTTCTTTTTATCCCAGTTATTAAAATGGAACCCGTCTTCCGATACGATCATTGCCTGGCTCGTCTGAATAGCATCGTCCAGTACCCGGTGAATATCTTCCGGGTTTGGTTTCAGATATTTTACCGCGCTGTAATAAATCTTCAGCTTACCATCTTCTTCCAGTGCAGTACCGGAAAACACACCATTCTGATCATATTCTTTGGTTGGAAACAGTGCGATTCCCTGATATTCCCAGTGCACCAGATCCTCACTGACCGTATGTCCCCAGTGCATGGTTCCCCATTCCGGCGCATACGGAAAATGCTGAAAAAACAGGTGATATTTGCCTTTGTAATAGATAAAACCGTTCGGATCGTTGATCCAGTTTCCCGGAGCTTTTACATGTACAAGATCTTTCATTCTTATCGTTTCCTTTCTTTCGGTGCTTAAAGTAACCGGTTACTTTTTCTTTTATCATATCATTCCCCTGTATTTTCGTCAATCTTTTCCCGGATTTTTTCATTTCCGGTTTTCTGAATGATATTACCGGTTACTCGCTCTTTTCTTGTTTTTTTGAGATTTTTTTGCTATACTGGATGAAGAAATTGAAACGATTTGTAACTGTTCAGTACCTTCACAGTTACAAGCAAAAATGCATTTGAAATCACCTTCGGTGATGGCATTTTTGCTCGTATGTCTCGGGATTTTGGCATATCCATGCCAAAACACCTCGCGGAATATTACCTACTGAATAGTTACAACAATTCAACTACAACGGGTCTGACGCGCACGATATGCCTGAGATCTTTTCCGGCAATCGTCGGAGATTTGATTTGTACGGCTTCGACTCGTTGTTCCTATAAAAAGAATGTATGAGGCAACGATTATGGCACGAAAACAGAATGTAACCTTCGCGGACATTGCAAAATATACGAATTTTTCCAAAACAACCATTTCCCGGTATTTTAATAACCCGGATTCCCTTACCGAGAAGAACCAGAAGATCATCGCAGACGCACTGGAAAAGCTGAATTATCAGGAAAATAAAGTGGCGCGGATCCTGGCAAGCGGACAGACCGAATTCGTCGGTGTGATCATCCCGAACCTGTTTCTTCACTATTATTCCGAGATGCTTGACCGGATTCTTTCTACCTATGAGACGTTTGGGTATAAATTCCTGGTGTTTTTAAGTAACGGGGACGCTGACACCGAACGGCAGTATATTCAGGAACTTCTCGCCTACAAGATCGAGGGACTGATCATTTTAAGCCATGCGATTCCTTCGATGGAACTTGCCAACCTGCATATCCCGATCGTAGCGATCGAGCGGGAGGATGCTCACATCAGCAGCATCAACACCGATAACTACATGGGTGCGATCCAGGCGACCAGTCTGCTCTATCGTCACAACTGTGAAGTGCTTTTCCACATCAACAATCCGACCGCCAAAAGTGTCCCGGCATACGGTCGAATCGAAGGGTTTGAAGATTTTTGTAAGGAACAGCAGATTCCACACCGCATCTTTCTCCATGAGATGAAAGATCAGACAGCTTCCCAGGAGCATCTGAAAGAGATCCTCTCCGAGATCGAGGCGGACTCTCCCGGCAGGAAAAAGGGCATTTTCGTCTCCAACGATACCCACGCCAGCATCCTGGTCAATCTGCTGGTACGAAAATACGGTAAACTCCCGGAAGACTACCTGATCGTCGGCTTCGACGACTCCCCCGCCTCCCGAAACGCCATCTTCCCGATCAGCACCGTGGCTCAGCAGATCGATGTGCTCGCTACGGAAGCGGTAAAGCTTCTGGTGGAGCAGATTGAGGAGCATAAAAACAGCAAACACACACCGGTCAGCGAACCGGTACACAAGATGATCACACCGGTGCTGATCCGCAGAGAGACGACGGAGCGGGATCTGCTGGTAGAAAACGATTAAACCACCTTTTCCGTTGCTCACATAACTAAAAAAGGTCCACCGGATCTTTTTGTCGTATGCCTGGCAACTAAAAAATTCCCCCGATTGGAATATATGATATTGTATCTTCCAATCAGGGGAGCTTTTTTATACTTTATATTTTGTCCTTTTCCGTCTTTCCGGCCTTTTATACATTAATCTCAGCAGTCATACCCAGCAGGTCTTTATTCTCTTCCAGCATCGGGTTGATGACGTTTTTCAGGAAGGCGTCTACCTGTACGGAAGCGCGTCCTGTGTATTTTGCAGGATCCATGGTTTTTTCCAGTTCTTCCAGGGTCAGGTTGAATGCCGGGTCAGCAGCGATCAGCTCCAGAAGGTTGTTGTCTTTTCCTTCTACTTTGACGGTCTTTCCTGCTTCCATGGACAGTTCACGGATTCTCTCATGCAGTTCCTGACGGTCACCGCCTGCTTTTACAGCATCCATCATGATGTTTTCCGTAGCCATGAATGGCAGTTCGGAACGCAGTCTCTTCTCGATAACCTTCGGATATACCACCAGACCGTCTACCACATTCAGGCACAGATCCAGGATACCGTCGATGGCCAGGAATCCTTCCGGAACGGACAGTCTCTTATTGGCAGAATCATCCAGGGTTCTCTCAAACCACTGGGTAGCGGAAGTAATTGCCGGGTTCATCGCATCTACCATCACGAAACGGGACAGGGAAGCGATACGCTCACTTCTCATCGGATTTCTCTTATAAGCCATGGCGGAAGATCCGATCTGGCTCTTCTCGAATGGTTCTTCTACTTCTTTCAGATGCTGCAGAAGACGGATATCGTTGGAAAACTTATGTGCGCTCGCTGCGATGCCTGCCAGAATATTGACCACTCTGGTATCTACTTTTCTGGAATAGGTCTGGCCGGATACCGGATAGCACTGTTTGAATCCCATCTTTTCAGCGATCATCGGATCGATCTTATCGATGGTTTCCTGATCTCCGTCGAACAGTTCCAGGAAACTTGCCTGTGTTCCGGTTGTTCCCTTGGAACCCAGCAGTTTCATAGTGCTTAAGACATAATTCAGATCTTCCAGATCCAGCATAAACTCCTGCATCCACAGGGTGGCACGTTTGCCTACGGTTGTCGGCTGCGCCGGCTGGAAATGGGTAAATGCCAGTGTCGGCAGATCTTTGTATTTTTCTGCAAATTTTGCCAGCTCTGCAATCACATTCACCAGTTTTTTCTTTACCAGTTTCAGAGCTTCGGTCATAACAATAATATCGGTGTTGTCACCTACATAACAGGAAGTTGCACCCAGATGGATGATTCCCTTTGCCTTCGGGCACTGTACACCATATGCATATACATGAGACATAACATCATGACGTACCTGGCGTTCTCTCTCTTTTGCCACATCATAGTTAATATCGTCTTTGTGCGCTTTTAATTCGTCAATCTGTTCCTGGGTGATCGGCAGCCCCAGTTCTTTCTCGGTCTCTGCCAGTGCGATCCACAGGCGTCTCCAGGTACGGAACTTCATATCCGGGGAAAAGATATACTGCATTTCTTTGCTTGCATAACGCTCAGATAACGGACTTACATATCTGTCTGTACTCATATATAATCTCCTTTTTCTTGTACTTGCCGCCTCTTTACGGACGGCTTACATTTTATCGGCTGTACGCCTCACAACAGTAAAATTATATAATACCGCCCCCGGAAACGCAAGCTTAGTTCTGATGAAATTTTCCTAAAAATTCCTTCATTCTTGTATGGTCTGCACCAAATACCTCCTCCGGTGTTCCCTCCAGTGCCACCACACCTTTATCCATAAAGATCACACGGTCAGAAATATTTTTTGCGAATTCCATCTCATGGGTCACGATCACCATGGTGATATCCAGATCCGCCAGAGATTTGATGACTTTCAGTACTTCACCGGTCAGTTCCGGATCCAGTGCGGAAGTCGGCTCATCAAAGAACAGAATCTTCGGATTCAGTGCCAGGGCTCTTGCGATAGCCACACGCTGACACTGTCCGCCGGATAACTGATATGGATAGGCATCTGCCTTATCTTCCAGCCCCATCTTTTTCAGCAGTTCCATCGCCTCTTTGTACACCTCTCCTTTGTCCCGTTTCTGTACATGGATCGGCGCATCTGCTATATTCTTCAATACTGAATAATGCGGAAACAGATTAAAGTTCTGGAAAACCAGCCCGAAACAGGAACGGATCTCTTTCATCTCTTTTTTATCCGGATGCATCACTTTGCCGTTTTCTACCCAGGCAGCTTTTTTCCCCATGTACAGGATCTCTCCGCCGTCAATCTCCTCAAGCATCGTCGCGCAGCGAAGCATCGTGGATTTGCCGGAACCGGAAGGACCGATGATAGAAACGATTTCTCCTTCTTCCACCGCCAGAGAGATATCTTTTAAAACCCCCAGTCCGTCAAATTCTTTTTTGATATGATTCATTTCCAACAGTTTCATGTCGACCCTCCTAGCGATAATAGTTCAGTTTCTTCTCAAACAGTTCCATCACCCAGGCTACCACATAGTTAAATACATAGTAGAAAATACCTGCGATAAAGAACGGTACTACAGTAGTCTGTGCAGCTGCAATCTGTTTTGCAACGGCAAACATCTCGATATAAGATACGGAATATACCAGAGAGGTATCTTTGACCAGTGTGATGACCTCGTTGGTGACAGATGGCAAAACGATTTTTACCACCTGTGGCAGAACGATCTTGAAGAAGGTCTGTACTCTGGTGTAGCCGAGCAGCTGTGCTGCCTCATACTGTCCGGTCGGGATCGATTCGATACCGGAACGATAGATTTCCGCAAAATATGCCGCATAGTTCAGAGAACATCCCAGAATGATGGCTGTAAACTTATAACCGCCGATATTCATGCCCCACAGATAAAACGGTCCGAAATACCAGATCAGCAGCTGCAGCATCAGCGGGGTTCCACGCATGATGGAAATATAGATCTTCACCAGCCAGCTTAGTGGCTTAAACCGGCATACGCGTCCAAAATATACGATCATTCCCAGTGGAAGGGAAAAAATCAGGGTCAGAAAAAAGATCAGACAGGTCTGCCCAAAACCCGCCGTCATCTGTCGTACCATTACCTCAATACTCATTGCTTATCCTCCGTGTTATAAATACTGAAATATAGCTTTGCATTTGCCCCTTTACAGCAAACATGCCCCCCGGAAAGCCTAACGCCTCCCGAGGGGTTACATTTTTTCTTATCCGACGTTTCCGTCTTCTTATTCAGCTTTTAAAGTCACCATATCGGCAATCTCATATTTTTCTGCCAGTTCTGCGACTTTTCCTTCGTTTGCCAGTTCCTGCAAGTCTGCATTTACGATGTCACACAGTTCCTGGTTGCCTTTTTTAAAGCCGATCGCATACTGTTCGGTGTTCAGTGTCTCGTCGAGGATCTTGAATCCTTCTCCTCTGGAGTTTAACTGATATTTTGCAACTCCGACATCGATTGCCAGTGCATCCAGTGCGCCTGCCTGTAATTCGGTAAATGCGGTGTTGTAATCTGCGAATTCATTCAGAGATCCGAAGGTATCTGCCAGTTCTTTCTGTCCGCCTTCGTCTTCACTCTGTAACAGATCCAGTGCTGCGGAGGCTGCCTGTACACCGACGGTCTTTCCAGCCAGATCACTCAGCTGTTCAATACCGGAATCTTCTGCAACTACGATTACCTGGCTGTTATCTACATACGGTACGGAGAATGTGTAGTCATCTTCTCTTCCGTTCATGGTAAATCCGTTCCAGATGCAGTCGATGGAGCCAGAATTCAGTTCCATATCTTTGGAATCCCAGTTGATCGGTTTTTTCACCAGTTCCCAGCCTTCTTTGTCACATACTGCCTGCGCCAGTTCCAGGTCAAATCCGGTGTACTCGCCGTCATCATCCATGTAACCGTATGGCGGATATTCTGCATCGAAACCTACGGTGAAGGTTGTTCTGCTGCTCTCATCCGTAGTTTCTGCGGATGCATCCTCACTGCTGTCATCGGCAGTGTCTGTGCTCTCGGTCTTGCTTGTGTCTTCAGTCGCTGTATCTTTACTGGAACCACATCCTGCAAACAGGGACAGTGCCATTGTTGCTGCTAACATCATACTTACTGTTTTCTTTTTCATAATAATTACCCTCCGGTTTTTCATATGTTAACACTCTATCATAGTAAAGTATTAATGTCAAGACATTTTTTGAAATTTGTCTTTGTACTGTGGACATTGAGAAGGAGTGACCTTCTCGATGTCTGCTTCGCAATGCACAGAATTTATGCCTGCGGATAATTTTCTGAACATCCACCTTCCATCAATAAATGATTCACCGGACCAATTATTGATATGCAATGCAACTGCCGAAAAAGCAGAGCGCATCGGTTTTATTCACCGTTTTGCTCTGCTTTTCCCGTTTTAACCTGATATTCCATTATTTTTATTTCTCATTATTTTTTTATTGATATTTTTTATCAATATCCCGTACTCTTATGGTACTCTGCGGTCAGCTGTTCCAGAAGCTGTTTCATTCCCTGCTGATAATCCTCTTCTCTTCCCTGCTGTTTTTCTTCCAGCAGCTTTTTATATTCCTGACCTTCCGGAGTGTCGTAGAGGTCTTCCACAGCCTCTTCCACTTCGACATAGATCTCTTCCTGCCGTTCCTCGTCGACTTCCAGCTCTTTTGCCTTTTCCACGAAAGCATCCACGCCATGCTCCATATAAACAGCGTACAGAAGGCTCTTCACCGCACCCATCGTGTGCAGTTTTCCATAGGCGATCTCAAAGCATCGGATTGCTTCTTCCATCTGAAACAGTCTCGCATAGGCACATCCCATGTTGTGATAGATTTCCCCGATAAACTGTTTTCCGAGAAGGATCTCCTGGTGAGGAAGTTCCGGATCTGCTGCCACTTCTTCCTGTTTTTCTTCCTGCAAAGAAGTAGCATCTGTCTCCGATGTATCTTCTTCCGGTTTCTCTGACTCCTCGACATTCTCCGTTTCCGCACACTCTTCCGGATCTTCCACCATATCGATCGTGATCGCAACCGGAGACTCCGTCTCTGCCGCTTCCTCTGTTTTTGTTTCTGTCGATGCTTCTGTAGTTTCCGCCTCCTGCACGATTTCTGCCTTTTCTGCTGCAACCGTCTCCGGTTTCCGGATATCTGTCACCGCTGCCTCGTCCTCTGTCTCCTGGCGGAGTGCTTTCTGATAAACCTTGATGGCATTCACGTATTTTCCGTGTTCCATCAGATAATCGCCTTTTCGCTTCTGCCGCAGCACTTCCGGTTCTTTTGCAAGCTGCTGGATCTGCTGATTCAGTTTGCGGAACTCTTCCAGAGACAGATAATTGATCTCTTTGAACACCGGAAGAATAAAATCTCCCACTTTCATATTATCGTCATCCAGATGCTTATACAGATTATCTGCCAGCTTTTTCAGTCCCAGCTGATCCCGGATCCAGAAACACAGTTCCTCGTTCAGGATCGTGCTGTCCAGCAGATAGATGTTATGATAAAAATAAAAGCACAGTTCTTCAATGGAATAAATATTTGTACTGATGTTTTCAATATAGTAAGGCAGTTTCGCCCGTTTTACCTGACATAAAATATATCCGCTCATTCTTCTGCCCCCCGACTCTTCATCGTCTCATGCCATGTGAGATTGCTTGACGGATACAGATCACCGAATCCCATATCTATCACATCAATCCTGCATTCGTCCGCTGCGGTAAATTCCAGATGTACATGCAGTCTCGTCGCTTTCGCCGGACGCTCCGGGAGTCCCGGCAGAGACATACTGTAACGCACTTTTCTTGTATTTTCCATATCAGACACGACAAATTCCAGTTCCCGGGTATCGTCCAGAATAATCTCGCAGTCTCCCATCGCCTCGTACCAGTTGACACCGGACACGATCAGCGGGTGATACGCCGGTGTTCCGAACACCGTCATCTCCATACCGACATTTTCCCGCACCAGATCGTTGCCCACATACAGATAGCCTTTCAGATTCCGCTCTTCCGTCTTTTCTTTTGCCGCATAGCAGGCTCCCTTGGAAAACAGGTTGTTTCCGTAAAATACCCGGCGCTGGTGCTTACAGAGTTCTGCCACGGATTTTTCCGCCCATTCGCGTTCAAACCCGTCACCCACCAGATAAATACTCGAGTACACTTCATTTTCCAGAGATTCCATCACAAACTGGCAGAAGTCCACATCGCGCTGCAGCGCTTCCGTATGAAGCGTGGTATGCTCGCCTCTTCTCACGCCGACGCGCACCGGACGGCTGCTCCGGTTCATCTCCAGTTTTGCATAAGATACCGCATCCTGATCAAAGATAAACAGTCCTACATTCCGGCTCCAGATCTCCGGTTTCTGGTATAATGTATGATAATAGAAACTTTCCTCATAATCCTGCAGGAAACAGCGGTTTCTTGGAAATCCCATCTCCTGGCATGCCACCCGGATGTTTTCCACCATCGGACGCGTCAGCACCGGCGTGGTGATCATCAGTCCGCTGATGCTTTTTACCAGATCCGGAACGCCAAGGATGCGAAGCGCATTGCCGATGAATTTTCCGAGAAGTTCTCCGACCTTCCATGTGGCTCCGTCCACTTCCACCGTCTCCTGTTCGAGACACAGTGTATACAGATTGTCCACAGCGATCTCATCCTGCTGCTCCACAAAATACTCCACTTCCAATCCGAAATGCCATTCATCCTCTCCCGGCTTCTTACTGAGTGCATTCGGGAAAGTATACTGTCCGGTTCCCACCTTCACTGGCAGGGAAACCGGTTCTCCCTCACGGCGGTCGTAATAACACAGCTGTGAGACTTTCTCCCCAAAATCAAATCCTACCAATATATTCCTGACTTCGTTCATTTTTCCGCCTCCATCCGTGTCTTATGCATGGAGTACCGGGAACATTTTTCTTGCAAAATGTTCTCTCTGCAGGTACTGTTCCATCGCTTTCTCTGTCTGTTCACTCCGTCCGAGTTTCTGACCTGCCAGCATCTGATTGATCAGCTGGTACTTCGTATTTCCCTCCTGTAAGGACTCTTCCATCGTCAGAAGTTTTTTATCGGTCTGTCTCGTATCATCCGGCAGTTCCACCGTCAGATAATACTCCAGCGTTTCTCCGTAAAATAACAGGAATTCCTTCACAAAGATGCCCTGATACATATTTTTCATCGGTTCGCTCTTAAAACTCTCACCGGTGTCGTTGTCCCGGATCAGACGGTAATGGATCGTCACCCTTGCGCCCGCCGGATACTGTACCTCGACGAACTGTTTGTCATCCATCTGATACGGCTTGGTCAGTCTTGCCGGGAATTTGCGGTAAAATGCAAAACGCAGACTGTTTTCGGTGCACTCTTCGAGGATCTGATCTGCCAGTTTTTCCTGTTTTTCTGTATAAGTATCCAGGCTTGCATAATATTTTAGAAGTGCCAGATGACAGATCCGGTCGACTTCCAGTTTTCTCTCACAGCACTGTTCCAGACACCGGAAAATATAAGGATCTGTCTCTTTTTTGCCCAGGAAATATCCGTATGCCCAGAAGGAACTATAGGCAAGTGCCACCGATTCTTTTCCTTTCTGCGCCATGTACTGTTCAAGCATCGCAGCACCCTGCCGCAGATAGACACGGCCAAACATCGAAAGCAGAAGGATCTCTTCTTCCAGTGCATAGGTATCCAGCTGGAAACCACGCATCCGCTCCCATAAAAGTGCCATCTGTTCCACAGAACCCAGCAGATTGTCACTCAGATACAGCAGGATGACTTCATTGTAAAGTCCCTGTTCAAATACATGCTGTGCCAGATAGACCAGTTCTTCCTGTTCCACAAAATCATAATCCAGGATCAGGTAGCTCGTAAGCTTCATCAGGCTTTCCGCACTGATTCCTTCGTATCCGTAACGGCTGATGATCTCCAGTGCCATCGCATACATGCCTTTCTGGATCAGGATCTCACACAGCAGCACTTTGTCCACGCTTGCAAATGTCATCAGATCCATCTTTTTCAGATAGGTATCCAGCGTATCATCTCCCGCATGTGCCGCGTAATATTTCAGGATCTTTCTGCATATCGTATGGCGATAAGACTCCTGGAATTCCGGCATCTGTACGATGTGCTGATAACAGCCCAGCGTTTCCAGGGTGATCGTTTTTTTGCCGTCATTCTGGCATACTGCCAGTAAAAATCCCGGTGTGGTCACATCCAGTGTCACGCATGGCTCCAGATAGGATTCTTCATCCATCAGTTTTTGCAGATTGTAATCTACTGTTGTTGCATATCTTCTTCGTTTTTCATCTTCAAACAGAATTCTCGCATCCGGGGTATACAGCTGAATATATGCCGCTCCGTCCGTACACGGATAACTTTGTTCTTCTTTCAGTTCTCCGTGGCATACGATCACGCTGCGGATCTTCGGATCATCACAGTACACCCGATAGGAGAACATCACTTTTGCCAGTGCCTCCCCGAGTGCCGGTGTGGCGATCTCCCCGATACATTCCTGATAGATCGTCGCGTAATCCTCACTGATCTTTCCTTCCATCAGTGCTTCCTGTGCGAACGCTTCCATCGCTTTGCGATAATTCTGATAGGTTGTTCTGTCTACTCCTTTGTTGCGGATCACATTTGCATACACGGATGCACGTTTTCTGCTGCTTAATGTATTGTTGTATACAAAGTACATACGGATAACCTGTGGCAGAACACTCTGGAAGCCCTGCGGCATGGTTTCGATATAATATTCATATAACCGTGTGATCCGGATGTCTGCTTCCACCGCCAGCTGATACCAGCGGAAATATTCATTCTTTGTCGGCTGACCCTTCATGATGTATTTGCAGATATGATCCACCATATCATTGTCCGGGTATGCCTCGTAGCATTTTACCAGAAGACGGTAGATCACCGGCTGGAAATTCTTCACGTATTCGGAGAGATGTCCGATCCGCATGGTCAGTTCTTCATTTAATCTGCCATGGCGTGCCGCATAGTGAAGTACCTGTACCATAAACGGAGACAGTTTCTTGAGATATCCGGCTTCTTTTTCCAGTTTTTCATACGCTGCCAGATACAGAAATGGGCTTCTGCATCCGAGATCAAACAATTCTTCGAGCATATACATCTGTCTGCCCGGTGCATGCCGGTATTCCTCGGAAGTATCCATCAGCACCCGCAGGATCGAATAGCTGCCCGGATTCATCCGGTAGAGATTTTCGATCCGGGTCTGCGCTGTCATCTCCTGATCCGGTGTTGCCACGGATGCTTTCACAGCCATCGCGAGATACCAGGCTTCCTCTTCCATCTGTTCCTGCGTAAATTTCAGTTCCCGGAGCGGCCACAGCACCGATTTTGCATTTGCCAGATCTCCGGTCTGCTCATAGATATAGGCTTCCATCAGCTGCTGTTTCGGATAATAGCATCCGAGGTTTCTGAGTCTCTCCAGTTCTTTTAAGGAATCCTCTTTCCACTCGTCCTGTCCGATCTCTCCCAGCAGGTATTTTTCATACAGACCGGCCAATGCCGCCTGTCCTTTTTTCTCATACATCCGGGTGCTCAGTTCATAGGACACATTGCCGGAGGCTTTCACTTCATATACATACGTTCCGTACACGGTTTTGATCCGGATCTGACCGTATTTTCTTCCATTTCCCAGTTTTTCTTTCCGGATCAGGTATTCCAGACCGTAAACACTTCCGATGAAATCCTCGTTGGTGATCACTTTCTTTTCCACTTCCAGAAAATCCCCGGTCACTTCCACTTCCATGTGGGTGTAGCCCCAGGTACTCTTATACAGATTCAGACAATCCTTGACTGTGGTATCCAGATGATCCCAGGTCTGCTCGGTTTTCTCCAGACGCAGCGTCACCGGTTCTTTTTTTCCGGTTCCGATCAGAAATTCCTCCATATGCTGATAGGTAACCGGATTCTGTGACATGCCGCGGTAAAGGCTTTCATAGCTCGGATTTTCTCCCTGCAGCACTTTCAGAAAGCTCTCACTGGTATAAAGGCGGAATGCCTCCCGGTAATCGCTCTCTGCCAGTTTGATAAATGCTTCCAGACTGTCGATAGCTCCGCGGGATGTCTGGATCCCGTCATCGGTGATCACCGCGTGTACCGGCACCTGATATTCTCCCAGATTGCTGTTGATCGTGATCACACCGTCCACCGTATCCCCGGCGGAAAGTCCCTTCACATCCAGTCCGTAGGGGATGCATACGGTTGTGCCCGAAAATTTTTCTTTTGCCAGCAGTACCCGGCGGTTGGATGACATGGTCATTCCTTTGATCCTGCGGTTATCCTCCGCCGCCACATGCAATTCTCCCCGGACATTTTCCCCCTCATTGGTTGTAAGGTTGATCTGTGCATCGGAAAGAGTCAGCTTTGGTACTTCATATTCAAATCTTCCGTTTAGTAACTGTTCCATTCTTCTTTTCAAAGTATCCACCTGCGCTTCTTCTTTTATCGACCTTGACTATTTTTTTCTTATCATTATAATGAAACTGATATTATTGTTATCCGTTTCATGTTCTTTTGCAGAATCTCCTGCAAAAATACTCATAATTATATTTATTATACACTACGCAAAACTTTGTTGCAAGGAAAGAGGGATATTATGATTAAACACAAAGATCATTTTCACGGCAGTGACCTGGAAGCCATCGAAAAATATTATCATATCAAAAAGGAGGATATCGTCAGCTTCAGTGCGAATGTCAATCCGCTGGGAATTTCTTACCAGCTGCGTTCCACGCTGGCAGACAATCTGGATGCGATCACAACCTATCCGGACCGGGAATACACGGCTCTTCGCACCTGCATCGCAACGTATGCGGGCACACAGCCGGAAAATGTGATCGTCGGAAATGGTTCTACCGAGTTGATTTCTCTGTTTATCCAGACGAAGCATCCGAAAAAAGCGCTGGTGCTTGGACCGACGTATTCGGAGTATGAACGGGAGATAGCGCTTGGCGGCGGTACGACACTGTATTATCCGTTAAAAGAAGAAAATGGGTTCCATATGGATGTGGAAGACTTCTGCAAGCATCTGTCGGATCAGCTGGAACTTCTGGTGCTCTGTAACCCGAACAATCCGACTTCCACCGCAATCACCTGCAGCCAGATGCGCCGGATCCTCGATGCCTGTCTGCAATATGGAATTTTCGTGATGGTCGATGAGACGTATGTGGAGTTTGCGCCGGAGGAGAAAGAAGTGACGAGTATTCCGCTGACGAATTATTATACGAATCTGATCATTCTTCGCGGTACTTCGAAGTTTTTCGCGGCTCCGGGACTGCGTCTGGGATATGCGGTAACGGGAAATCAGGATCTGATCAAGGCGATCAATACGCGAAAGAATCCGTGGACGATCAATTCGCTGGCGGAGATTGCCGGACGGCTGATGTTTCCGGATGAGGAGTATATTAAGCATACAAGAGAGCTGATTTCCGGGGAGAGGGATCGGTTGTTTCACGAGTTATCGACGTGGGACAGTGTGACGGTTTATGAGGCTTCGGCAAATTTTATCCTGATGAAGATCCGCAAACCTGGAGTTACTTCACAGGATCTGTTCGATCATTGTATCCGAAAGGGACTGATGATCCGGGATTGTTCTACGTTTCCGTTTTTGGATGATCATTTTGTGAGGTTTTGCGTGATGCTGCCGGAGCAGAATGAGAGGTTGTTGGAGGCGTTTAGAGAGGTGCTGCTGTAAGTTTTTTGGCTGAAGGGACGCAGCCGGGTGGCAGCATGCAGGTGGAACAACGTGGGCAGGGCAACTTTGAACTAGCCACTAACTGCGACTATATTCACTTGGGTCAGCTGACCCAAGCAAAAGTCTCCGTAAGTGTCGGATTTCAAAGCTTGCCCTAACCGCCCACCTACAGGACTGCCACTGGCAGCTCCTTCCGGATGCAATGCAACAAAGTGTTGTTCCACCCGCATGCTGCCACCCGGCTGCTGGTTTATCAAGGCGGAAGGTGAAAATATAGCAAATAGCAACTACGCTTATTCACCTTTCCCCTGTTCTGCTGTATTCATACTCGTAATACGCGGTTTCTCCCTTTCTATGTTTTCGTAACGGTTTCAGCCGTTTATCAATTACTTTTTCCCTTCTGAAACCTTTTTATGATATCATGCTAATATTTTCTTTTCAATTACATATTTTGCTTTCAATTATTTTTTCTGTTTATTGAAAATCAAACAGCGAAATCTGGTTCGATTCCGGGATATCGCCGAAAATATGCAGGTCATCCATAAAGTCGATAACGCTCTTGCTGACCTTTGTCCGCTGCCGGAAATCATCTTTCGACAAAAACTGTCCGTCACGCGCCGCAAGCACTACCGCGTCAGCCGCCTTATCTCCCAGTCCTTCGATGCTGTCCAGCGCCGGCATCAGCTTGCCGTCCACAACCTGGAACCGGTGGGCCTGTGCCTTGTAAAGATCCACCTCCGTAAACGAAAATCCTCTCGCATACATCTCCTGCACGATTTTCATATCTTTTACGGTATCCTGTTCTTTCTTCGTCAGTGTGTCGCTCCGCTTCTTATAATCTGCCATATAATATTCCAGACGCTCCCGTCCCATACACATCAGTTCATAGGAAAATGCAGAAGCACGGATGCTGAAATAAGCCGCATAATAAGCCAGCGGATAAAAGATCTTATAGTATGCGATCCGGTACGCCATCATAACGTACGCCGCCGCATGCGCTTTCGGGAACATGTATTTGATCTTCTTACACGACCAGATATACCAGTCCGGCACATCGTGGGCTTTCATCTCCTCTTCCCACTCCGGTTTCAGTCCCTTACCCTTACGGACACTCTCCATGATGGTAAACGAAAGCTCACTCTCCAGTCCCTTGTTGATCAGATAGATCATGATATCGTCACGGGTACAGATCGCCGTGGAAATCGTCGCCTTTCCTTCCTCGATCAGCGTCTGTGCATTGCCCAGCCATACATCCGTACCATGCGACAGACCGGAAATACGGATCAGATCGGAAAATGAGGTCGGTTTGGTATCCAGAAGCATCTGGATAACGAAATCCGTACCAAACTCCGGGATACCAAGACACCCCAGCGGGCATCCGCCGATATCTTCCGGTGTGATTCCCAGTGCCTCCGTACTCTTAAATAACGACATGACGCTCTGATCATCCAGCGGTACCTGCTGTGCATCAAAATGTGTGATATCTTCCAGCATACGGATCATGGTCGGATCATCGTGTCCCAGAATATCCAGCTTCAGCAGGTTCGCGTCGATGGAATGGTAATCAAAATGCGTCGTGATAATATCGGTATTCACATCATTTGCCGGATGCTGTACCGGGGTGAAGGAATTGATATCTTCACCGAACGGAAGAACGATGATACCGCCCGGATGCTGTCCGGTGGTTCGCCGGATACCCGTACATCCCTGTACGATCCGGTCGATCTCGCAGTTTCGCTTGTGCACACCACGCTCTTCGTAATAATTTTTCACATAACCGAACGCTGTCTTATCCGCCAGCGTACCGATGGTTCCGGCACGGAAGGTCTGTCCCGCACCGAAGATAACCTCTGTATATTTGTGTGCCTTACTCTGGTACTCACCGGAGAAATTCAGGTCGATATCCGGCTCCTTGTTTCCCTTAAATCCAAGGAACGTCTCAAACGGAATATCAAATCCCATCTTCTTTAACGGTTTTCCGCACCGCGGGCATACCTTATCCGGCATGTCACAACCGGCACGACCGGAGTATTCTTTCACTTCGTCCGAGTCAAAATCCACATAATAGCACTCGCCGCACAGATAATGCGGGCTCAGCGGATTTACCTCCGTGATTCCCGCCATTGTGGCAACAAAAGAAGAACCTACCGATCCTCGGGAACCTACCAGATAGCCGTCCTCATTGGATTTCCACACCAGTTTCTGTGCGATGATGTACATAACGGCATAACCGTTGGAGATGATGGAGTTCAGCTCCCTCTCCAGACGCGCCGATACGATTTCCGGAAGATCGGGTCCGTAGATCGTATGTGCCTCGTTATAACAGATATCACGGAGCATCTGGTCTGAATTTTCAATGACCGGCGGGAATTTACCGTCTCGGATCGGGCAGACGCGGTCACACACATCCGCGATCTTGTTCGGGTTTGTGATGACAACCTCTTCCGCCTTCTCCGCTCCCAGATATTCGAATTCTTTTAACATTTCTTCTGTGGTCCGCAGATACAGCGGCGCCTGATCATCCGCATCACTGAATCCTTTTCCGGTCATGATGATTCTTCGGTAAACTTCATCCTCCGGATCAATAAAATGCACATCGCAGGTCGCAACCACCGGTTTCCGGAACTGTTCACCAATCTTTACGATCCGCCGATTCAGATCCCGCAGATCTTCCTCGCAGGTTACATTGTCCCGGTTTTCGTCCCGCACCATGAACATGTTATTGCCGATCGGCTGGATCTCCAGATAATCGTAGAATTCTACCAGACGGGCAATCTCCGATTCCGGCTCATCCCTTAAAATCGCCTGGAACAGTTCTCCCGCCTCGCAGGCAGATCCGATCATCAGCCCTTCTTTGTATTGCAGATAGACACTCTTCGGGATCCTCGGCCGCCGGTTATAATACTCCAGATGGGATTTTGACACCAGACGATACAGGTTCACACGTCCCACCTCGCTGGTTGCCAGAATGATCGCGTGATAGGTCGGCAGTTTTTTGATCGTATGCTCCGAGAGTTTTCCCGCCTCATTTAACGCATCCAGATCAAAGATGTCTCTTTCTTTGCACATTTTAATGAATTTTACAAAAATTTCCGCCGTACATGCCGCATCGTCCACCGCGCGGTGATGGTTCAGCAGGGAAATATTCAGCGCCTTCGCCACCGTATCCAGCTTGAACCGGTTCAGTCCCGGCAGAAGCATCCGGGCAAGACCTACTGTATCCACATAGGTAAATTCCTGTTCGATGCCAAGCCGCTTGCAGTTTTCGATGATAAAACTCATATCAAATCCGGCATTGTGTGCCACCATGACCGCACCTTTGGAAAATTCCAGGAATTTCGGTAGCACATCTTCGATCGTCTCCGCGTCCACCACCATGCTGTCATTGATGCTGGTCAGCTGCTCGATCTTAAATGGAATCGGCACCTGCGGATTGACAAAGACGGAAAAACGATCCACGATAGAACCCTTTTCCACACGCACCGCACCGATCTCGATGATCCGGTTTGCCACCGGACTGAAACCGGTTGTCTCGATATCAAATACGACATATGGATCATCCAAACTCTGCCCCTTGCTTCCGGTGACCATGCCTTTCACATCATCTACCAGATATGCCTCCACGCCGTAAATGACTTTAAACGGCGGATAGACCTGTTTCATCTCATCCTTCGTCGCCTCCGGATGATCTTTCTGGTACTGTTTGCGGTAATCGCTGACGATATCGTCATACGCATGGTTTGCCTCCGGGAAGGACTGTACCACCCCGTGATCTGTGATTGCGATGGCTGGATGTCCCCATTTGTAGGCGCGTTTTACCAACACACTCGCATCGGTGACGCCATCCATATCACTCATCTTTGTATGGCAGTGCAGTTCCACACGTTTTTCCGGGCTGTTGTCCATCCGGCTGGTGGTAAAATCACTGATTTTCTTGATGCCCGCCAGGGAACCGATCGTGATTTCATGGTCGAACTTGTCGATCGTGGTCACACCTTTCAGCTTCAGAAAAGCACCTTTTTTGATCGCACCGCTGATCTCCGGCACCTGCTCGTTGTGCAGGAACATCTTTACCGTGATCGTGTCGGTAAAGTCTGTGATGTTGAACATGTAGATGGTCTTCTCGTTTCGGATCTCTCTGGCTTCCACGGAGGTTACCTGTCCACGGATCGTGATCTCACCCATCTCTCCGGCGATGGAATCAATCGTGATCGCATCATCGTCAAAATCTCTTCCGTAGATCACATCCGGGTTGTCCGAACGTTTCAGCGGGCGCGGGCCATCACCGTAACGGCCTTTCTGGAAATTGCCGTGACCGCTGTTTCTTCCACCGTTCCGATCCCGGAAGCCGCCTTTGTTCGCATCTTTCCCTTTTCCTGCCGCAGCTGCCGGCTGTTTTCCACCGTCTGCACCGGTTTTCTGTGGTGCGTTCCCCTGTGGTTTCTGTTCTTTTCCATCGGCTCCGATCACCCGGTCTTCGGCAAACGGGGCTTCCACACCCTGCCCGGACAGATCTTCCTCTGCATCCCTGTCACGGTTTTTGTTACCGACTTTGGAATGTAACAGAATCTGTCTGGCTTCCTCCTGGATCCGCAGTTCACTGTTCTTTCTACTCTTACTTTCCACCGGTTTCCGATACGCCGGATGTACTTTCAGGTTAAAACCACAGCGTTCACAGAAAATCTTTTCCAGCACCCGCACCAGTTCGTGCTCCCGGTCTCTCGCGATCACTGAATCGTTCATCACCAGATCCATCGTCTCCGGATCGCTGAATGTGATCTGTGCGGTATAAAACATGTTATATTCCAGTGCACTGTACTGCTTTAATTCCAGCAGAATACTCTGGCGGTACACATCCAGGAAATTTTCCGGCGTATACTGGCTGGAGAGCTGGAATTTTTCGATAATTTTCACCTGCAGAGGTGCATTGGCAAAAAACTGTTCTTTGATCGCCGCTTCCAGATGATAAATATGCTTTTTATGAATCCACTGCCTACTCAGAACATAAACCCGCAGACAGTCCTTCTGCGGGTTTATCGCTACTTTCATTACTTTTACTTCCCCCAGCAGGCTTTCCAGTTCCGGATCCACCTTCAACTGGGGAAATACATCTAAAAATTCTTTTTCTGTCATCATGTCTCATTCACCACTTATGCATTCCAGTGAAGTAACTCATCCCGGAGTGTCTCCAAAAGCTGATCCTCCGGTACTTTTTTGATAATCTCTCCTTTTTTGATCAGAAGTCCCACACCTTTTCCTCCGGCGATTCCGATATCCGCTTCCTTCGCTTCTCCCGGTCCGTTTACCACGCAGCCCATAACAGCCACTTTGATATCCAGAGGAATATCCTGTACCATATCTTCTACTTTGTTGGCAAGACCGATCAGATCGATCTGCGTTCTTCCGCAGGTCGGACAGGATACCACTTCGATGCCGCCGTTTCGAAGTCCCAGTGTCTTCAGGATCCGTTTGGCGGATTTGACTTCTTCGAGCGGATCTCCGGTCAGGGATACACGGATCGTATCGCCGATGCCCTGATAGAGAATGATGCCGAGTCCTACGGCAGACTTGATATTTCCGGAAAACAGGGTTCCCGCCTCGGTGATTCCCACATGGAGCGGATAATCGGTCTTTTGGGCAATCAGTTCGTGTGCTTTTGCACACATCAGAACATCCGAAGATTTGATGCTGATCACCAGCTGATCGTAACCCATATCCTCAATGATCTTTACTTTGTCAAGCGCACTCTCTACCAGACCTTCTGCGGTCACACCGTGGTACTTTTCCACCAGTTCTTTCTCGAGAGAACCGCTGTTTACACCGACACGGATCGGAATCTGGCGTTCTTTCGCCACATCGACCACCGCCTGGATGCGCTCCCGGCTTCCGATATTACCCGGATTGATACGGATCTTGTCCGCACCGTTTTCCATCGCTGCGATCGCCAGTTTATAATCAAAATGAATGTCTGCCACCAGCGGGATATGGATCTGTTTTTTGATCTCCCCCAGTGCTTTTGCGGCCTCCATCGTAGGCACAGCGCAGCGGATGATCTGACATCCCGCCTTCTCCAGTGCCAGAATCTGTGCGACCGTTGCCGCCACATCTTCTGTTTTTGTATTCGTCATCGACTGGATCAGTACCGGATGACCGCCGCCGATCACCTGATTTCCGATTTTAATTGTTTTTGTATGTTCGCGATACATTGCTGCACCTTCCTTTTTTTGTTTATTACCGAATTTCCAGCAGTTTGTTTTTCAGTTCATCTTCCATCTTGCGAAGTTCCACTTCTGCTGCCTGCCGTTTCACTCTGCCATCTGCCTGGATCTGCATCACTTCATCCAGTGTGGAGATCAGGGATGCATTTGTATTCTGCAGGGTTTCCAGATCTACGATACCGCGCTCGGATTCTTTTGCAGCTTCCACGGATGCCACTTTCAGCACTTCTGCATTCTTTCTTAACAGGTCGTTGGTCATATCCGTAACCTGACGCTGTGCTTTCGCTGCCTGAGACGCATGTTCCACACCGAGTGCCAGAACCATCTGACTCTTCCACAGCGGAATCGTGTTGACTACGGTTGTCTGGATCTTTTCTACCATCATGGTATCACTGTTTTGTACCAGACGGATCTGCGGTGCGGTCTGGATCGAGATCATCCGGGTCAGTTCCAGATCATGGATCTTCTTTTCGAAGCGGTCACACAGTCCAACCAGATCTTTGACTGCCTGTGCGTCCTCCGGCTGTCCACTCGCCTGTGCTTTCGCCATGAGCTGCGCCAGTTCGGTGGTCTTTACTTCTTCCAGTTTCTTCTTTCCTGCCAGAATATACATGGAAAGTTCTTTAAAATAAAGCAGGTTCTGCTCATACATATGATCCAGCATCGCCACATCTTTCATCAGTTGTGTCTGATGATTTTCCAGTGCGGTACAGATCTTTTCCACATTATTTTCTACTTTTTCGTATTTTGTCTTCATCGTGGTGATCTTATCCACCGGTTTCTTTAAGAAAGAGAAAAATCCTTTTTCTTCTTCCTGTGCGTCAAAACTTTTCAGTTCCGTCACCACATTACTCAGCATATCGCCCACAGATCCCAGATCTTTGGTCTTTACATTTTCCAGTGCTTTCTCGGAAAAATCAGCCATCTTTTTCTGGGTTCCCGCACCATACTGCAGGATGCCGTTGGTATTGCGAATGTCGATCTTTTTCGCGAAGCTTTCCACCATCTGACGCTCTTTATCATTTAACATGCTGTCGTCCAGTTCCGCTTTTTCTTCCTGTACCGGAACAACCGGAGCTTTCTCCTCCGGCACCGGAGCTGGATCAAAGGTCAGGGTTGGCATCTCCATCTCATCTAAGGTACTCATATTTGTTCCTCCTCATCTCTTCTCTGCATATTCAGATTCTTTTTTCCCGTTGCCGACAAATGCATTTTCATTCTTTACTGCTGTTTTCTGTCTTCCGCACTCTGTTCAAAGGCTCCTTTTGTCAGTCCTTCCTGTGCAAACATCGAATGTAATACGGAAATATCCGAAGAAATGTCCATCGCACGCTCTTCAAAGAAGCTGTTCAACAGTTTTTCAAATGCCTGGTTGATCGTATCCAGGGTGTCTTCAATCTCTTTTTTGGTCTTTTCGTTCTGCTCCGTCCGGAAACTGTCCAGTTCGATTTCCCGGTAAGCATCCACCAGTTTTCTTGTCGTCGGCAGATAATAGTTCATAAATCTGCGAAGATCGGAAGCCAGATCCGGCTGTTTTTCCACTTCCTGGAAGATCCGAGTGATAATCGCCTCAAGGCGGCTCAGTTTTCTTGTGATCTCTTCTCCCGGAAGGTCGTCGTTACATTTGCGGATATAGGCAATGTATTCCTGTCCTTCTTCAAGGATCTTTCTGCACTCTTCCGGCATGCGGGAGCGCAGTTCTTTCTGTTGCTGCTGTTGCTGCTGTACCGTTTTCGCCTGTTCTTCGGTCTCAAGATACTGCTGATACATCGCATCCGTGACGATCAGACAGGTTTCTTTCTGATCCAGGTGTCCCTGCCGGAACATTTTTTTATCGATCATCAGTTTCAGATCTTTGCGGACTTTTTCTTCTGTCTTTCCGGTCTTATCTGCCAGTTCTTTGATGTTGCAGTATGCCCGGTCACCGATCTGCTGTACATACTGCCGGAATCTTTTTACACGACCGCGGAGTACAGATCCGGTGATTCCCATGCCGAGACTTCCCGCTGTGATCACTCCCAGAATAGAGGTTCCGATAATTTCCGGTGCATGCGGAAAGATCGCTGTCACGATTCCCATAATGATCGTACTGAGTGCAAATACCCCGGTCAGAGAATATCCGGTGATGGCAAGAACCGTTCCTGTGATTCTTCCCGGCGGATTCGGTGAATAAATTGCAGGCAGCTGTTTTCCCTGCTGCGCCTGCTTCCATGCTCCCGATTGATACGCCGGTGCCTGATTTTTTCCATAGTTTGTCCGGTATGTCACCTCAGTTTTTCGCCATCCGGTGCTTCCCGACTCTCTCCAGGCTTCTTTCCACTCCCGCTGCGCGGTCTGCATGCCTTCCTTAAAGCCTTCCTGCAAGCCGTTTCCTGCCTGCCGCATGCCCTCTTTGAAGCCATTTTGCAGTTTTCCGCCCATATTGTACACTTCCTGTACGGATGCGCTGACCGTCTTTCGAACCTGTTCGTTTAACTGCTGATAGTCCCCGCTGTTGATGGCATCCTGGACAACTTTCATAAAGTCGCTTTCCTTGTTGTTTTTCTGATCCTGCCAGTCATTTTTTTCCATGTTGACCTACTGTCCTCCTGGTCCTTCCTGTTACTTTTTGTATTTTTACTTTCTCTCGTATTTTACGAAGGTATACTCCAGATCAAAATATGTCTGTTCATCGCTGGATGCCGTAATCTCCCACGCCGGATCCGCGTCTAGATTTGGGAAATGGGTGTCCGCCTCAAATGCGAAATCAATCTTTGTCACATGTGCCACGTTGCAATATGGAAGCATTTCTTCATAAACTCTTCCACCGCCGAGCACATAAATCTCTTCATCATCGTAATTTTTCAGTTCTTCTAACAGCTCGTCGATGCTGTGCACGATCACTGCATCTTTCACCTGGTAGTTTTTGTCACTGGTCAGTACCACGTTGGTTCTGTTTTTTAAAGGCAGTCCGTTCGGAAAGCTCTCGAGTGTCTTTCTTCCCATGACAACGACTTTTCCCATGGTTTCCTGACGGAAAAATTTCATATCGGAAGGGATGCTCACCAGAAGTTTGTTATCTTTTCCGATGCCCCAGTTTTTATCTGCTGCTACAATAAGATTCATTGTTTTTCTCCTGTCTTATACATTTCTCACTTTCACCCGAAAATCCGTTCTCTCTTTATGATTCCGGGGGAAATTCTGTTCTTTTTCTCGTAATTTCTGCAAACCTGCTACAGTTACGCATCACATTTTATTTACAATTTCCCGCATCTACACAGTCTTACACAGCGATCGGGATATTTTTAATCTGTGGTCCGGTTACATAATCTTCCACATGGAGATCATCCACGGTAAATGCATAGAAATCCTTAACTTCCGGATTCAGCCATACCTTTGGTGCCGGATGGGTTTCTCTGCTGATCAGTTCTTTTACCAGCGGAATATGGCGGTCATAAATATGTGCGTCCGCGATCACATGGAGCAGTTCGCCCGCTTTCATATCGCACACCTGTGCGATCATCATCAGAAGCAGTGCATACTGGCAGACATTCCAGTTGTTCGCCGCCAGCACATCGTTGGAGCGCTGGTTTAACACACCGTTCAGTGTCAGTTTGTCGCTGTCTTTTTCTTTTGTCACGTTAAATGTCATCGAATACGCACACGGATACAGGTTCATCTCATGAAGATCCTGATGTACATAAATATTGGTCATGATTCTCCTGCTGTAAGGGTTGTTTTTCAGATCGTATAACACACGGTCGACCTGATCCATCATGCCTTCTTTATACTGATGTTTCACTCCCAGCTGATACCCGTAGGCTTTTCCGATGGAGCCGTCCTCGTCTGCCCAGCTGTCCCAGATATGGCTGTTCAGATCATGAATGTTGTTTGATTTTTTCTGCCAGATCCACAGAATCTCGTCAAACGCGCTTTTCAGCGCCGTTCTCCGAAGCGTCAGCGCCGGAAATTCTTTCGACAGATCGTACCGGTTGACCACGCCAAACCGTTTGATCGTATAAGCACTCTCTCCGGTATCTTCCCACACTGGACGTACTTTTTCTCCTTCCGTGCTTAATCCGTTATCGATAATATCCTGACACATGCGGATAAATAAATCGTCTGCGTAACTCATTGTTTTCCTCCTTGTTCGAACCGGCGTTTTGCCTGTTCGGAATCACTGATTTTATTATAATATAGTGGTAGTTCTAATTCAATCTTATTCTGTCTGTTCCGCTCATCTGTTTTACTGTTTTCAGACAGTCTGTTATTTCTATCTCTCTTATGATTGATCTGCTCACATCGCAACCATTTTTTACAGCAAAATCCTGAACTTTTGCATGATACTACTTTTGTCTCAATCAGCGTTCCTGCATCTTTTTTCTCTTCTGCTTTCTCTTTCGTTTCCGCTCTCTTTCCAGTTCTTTCGCACTCTTCACGGCTGCCCAGCCGACAATCTGCGTTCCTGTGATACCGATCATCGCACCAAACGTATCGATGCAGACATCCCGCACCGACGGTCCACGCCCTGCCACAAACGACTGATGATATTCATCCGTCGCCGCAAAACCGGCACATAAGAATCCCGCCAGCAAATACAGCCAGATCCCCCGGACACCGTACGCATACAACGGCACACAAAGCGTGATCGCCAGCACACAATATTCGGTCATATGACCGAGTTTTCTTACATAATGATGGTATTTGTTCGCATACATCTGAATCTCGCTGTCCGTCAGTTTCATATCCAGCACTTCTGATCCGACTTCCACCAGTTTTACACTCACTTTGAAACTCAGATCACCCGACTCCGTACCGTTCTGCGCCGAAAAAGAAAATATCATATACATAACCAGAAGAGCCGGGAGGAAGGATAAAGGTTTCAGAAGGGTGATGATGACTTTATGCAACATGGGTTTGCCCCCTTTTTGATTTTTGGATTCGTTGGTTTTGGGTGAAATAGATTTGGTCTATACTATAGCATTTTTCTGAGGATGTGTCAAAGTTTGTTGACTTATAAAGCTCTTTTCCCAGATGTCCCCCCTTTTGCAAACAAACAGCGGCAGGTTCCTTATGGAACGTTCGTGCAACACTTTGTGGGCGGTTAGGGGAAGCTTTGAAATCCAGCCCTTACGTAGACTTAGGCTCGAGCGCTCTCGCGAGAGTCTTAGTCGAAGTTAGGGATTAGTTCAAAGTTCCCCTGCTCACGTTGCACGAATGTTCCATCAGGAACCTGCCGCGTCACTTTTTGCATCTTATTTGCCTGAATGTTCCATCCTGGATCTGACACATCCTTTTTTTGCAATCTCACTTACACATTACAAAACTGGCTCTGATACAGCTGCGCATAGAACCCTTTCTTCTCCAGCAGTTCCTCATGTTTACCAGTCTCCAGGATATGTCCGTCTTTCATAACCAGGATCACATCCGATTCCTTAATAGTTGACAACCGGTGTGCCACCACGAAACTTGTCCGTCCTTCCATCAGCTTCTGGAAAGCTTTCTGGATACGGATCTCGGTCATGGTATCGATCGAGGATGTCGCCTCATCCAAAATCAGTACCGGCGGTTTTAACAGCATCAGTCTTGCAATACAAAGCAGCTGTTTCTGTCCCTGGGACAGGCTTCCGCCGTCCTCGCCCATTACCGTGTCATATCCATTCGGAAGACGCTTGATAAAACTGTGGGCGTGTGCCTGTTTGGCTGCTTCGATTACTTCTTCCCTTGTGGCATCCGGTTTGCCGTAAGAGATATTTTCCAGGATGGTACCCGCTTTTAACCAGGTCTCCTGAAGCACCATTCCGTAACTGGAACGGAGACTTTCCCAGGTCAGATCCTGAATCGGCACGCCGTCCAGTGTGATCTTACCTTTATTTACATCATAAAAACGCATCAGCAGATTGATCACCGTCGTTTTTCCGCATCCGGTAGGACCGACGATTGCCACACGCTGTCCCGGTTTTACTTCCAGGTTCATATGCTCGATCAGCGGAACCTCACTGGTGTAAGAGAAACTTACATCCTCGAATCCCACACGTCCTTCCACATGATCCAGTGTCTTCGCATCCGGTGCATTTTCCGGTATCGGTTCCTCATCCAGGAACTGGAAGATTCTTCCCGCACATGCCAGCGCGTTCTGAAGCTCTGTTACCACACCGGAGATCTCGTTGAACGGTTTGGTATACTGGTTCGCATAGTTCAGGAAACTGCTCAGCTGACCAACCGTGATTCTTCCCTGGATCGCGGAAAAGGCTCCGAAGATACCAACACCCGTATACACCAGTCCGTTGACAAAACGGGTGGACGGGTTGGTAATGGAAGAAAAGAACGTTGCTTTCAGACTGCACGACTGTAATCTCTGGTTAATGTCATCAAACCGTTCCTCTGCCTCTTTTTCATAGGCAAATGCTTTTACCACCTTCTGGTTTCCAACCATTTCCTCCACCAGAGAGGTCATCTCTGCTCTCGTTTCAGACTGTAACCGGAACATGGTGAAAGTACGTTTTGCGATAAAATTTGCTACGAAGAACGATAACGGTGTGATCAGTACAACGACCAGTGTAATTCTTCCATCAATAGAGATCATAAATCCCAGAGTTCCGAGGATCGTCATCACGCCGGAAAACAGCTGGGTAAATCCCATCAGCAGACCGTCGGAGAACTGATCCACATCTGTGGAAATCCGGCTGATCGCATCACCCGGCTGGTGTGCATCCATATAGCGGAGCGGAAGAATTTCCATATGGGCAAATACGCTTCTGCGGATATCATCCACGATCTTGTACGTCATTTTGTTGGTCAGAAGGCTCATCACCCACTGAGATACCGCGGAAATCGCAGTTATGACTGCCAGCTGGATCAGTACCAGTTTCAGATCTGGAAAACTTACCAGTCCTTTTTCCACCATACAGTCGACACCTTTACCAATCAGGATCGGGGAATACAGGGTAGCCGCTACTGTGACTGCCGCCAGCACCAGAATACTGACCACCAGATACGTATACGGGCGAATCAGTTCCAGGACACGGTTTATGGTCTTTTTATTTTTCATAACTGTGCTACCTCCTGACTGGAAAACTGTGACATACAGATTTCCTTATATACGTTACAATTCTTCAATAATTCCTCATGGGTTCCTTTTCCCACAAGTTTTCCATCATCCAGAACCAGGATCTGGTCTGCATTTTTTACGGTTGCCGCACGCTGGGATACCAGGAATACGGTTGCTTTTTTCGTATTTTCTTTGATGGATCTGCGCAGTGCCGCATCCGTTGCGAAGTCCAGTGCGGATGCACTGTCGTCAAGGATCAGGATATCCGGCTCGCCGACCAGTGCTCTCGCGATGGTCAGACGCTGTCTCTGTCCACCGGAGAAGTTTCGTCCGCCGGTTTCCACTTTTTCATCCAGACCTTTCTGTTTTTTCTTCACCACTTCTTCTGCCTGCGCGATCTGTAAGGCTTTCCACAGTTCACTCTCTTTCGCGTCTTTTCTCCGCCACTGCAGATTGCTCCGGATCGTTCCGAGGAACAGAACCGCTTTCTGTGGAACCACACCGATCTTTTCACGCAGATGCTGGAACGTGTAGGTTTTTACATCCTGACCGTCCACCGTCACCGAACCTTCGGTAGCGTCATAGAACCGCGGGATCAGGTTGACCAGCGTGGATTTTCCGGATCCGGTACCGCCGATGATACCAATCGTCTCTCCCGGCATCGCAGAAAAACTGATGTCCGTCAGGGAAGCCTCCTGTGCGCCGCCATAGGTAAAGGTCACATGATCAAAGGCAACCCGCGGTTTTCCGCTCTCTTTCGTGCCTTCTTTCGTTCCCTCTTCCATGGAACTGTTTACCTGGAAGACTTCATTGATACGGATCGCACATGCCAGCGCTCTTGTCACTGCCACGATCAGGTTTGCCAGGGCTACCAGCGCCAGCAGGATCTGGTTCATATAGTTGACCAGTGCTACGATCTCTCCCTGAGATACGCTGCCGATCTGTACCTGCCAGCCACCGAACCACAGGATACACAGGATCGCAATATTTACCATGACATAGGTGACCGGGTTCATCAGGGCGGAAATCTTACCTGCATACAGCTGGGTATCTTTCAGACTGCCGCTGATCTCATTAAACTGCTCTGTCTCATCTTTTTCTCTGGAAAATGCACGTACCACTCTGGCTCCCACATAATTTTCTCTCGTATGAAGCACGATCTGATCCAGAATACTCTGTACTCTTTTATAGATCGGCACGGTAATCCGCATAATCAGGTAAATCGCCAGTCCGATCAACGGCACAGCGATCAGGAAAATGATCGTCAGTTTCGCGCTGATGGTAAATGCCATCATAACCGCACCGATGACGATGAACGGAGAACGCAGGAACAGACGAAGCATCATGTTGACACCGGTCTGCGCCTGGTTGATATCGCTGGTCATACGGGTGATCAGTGTCGGTGTTCCGATCTGATCCAGTTCATTGTAACTGAGACTGTTAATGTGTCCAAACAGCGCTTTTCTCAGTGCCGTTCCAAATCCCATCGCCGCTTTTGCAGCAAAATACTGCGCCGTCAGGGAACATACCAGTCCCAGCACGCCCAGTCCGATCATCAGTGCACACATCCTCCAGATGTACGACTTGTCCCCGTTCTGGATACCGACATCGATGATGTTTGCCATAACAATCGGAACCAGCAGTTCAAAACTGGCTTCCAGCATTTTAAACAGCGGTGCGATGACCGACTCTTTTTTATACGCTTTCAGATACTGAAGCATCTGTTTCATCTTCGTTTTCCTCCTGCTCTTCTTCGGTTTTCGGAGGAACCAGCATTCTCTGGAACGTATCGGTCAGCCAGCGCAGACGTCCGATGATATCCTCACGGAACTCGCCCGGAAGCATCCTCCATTTCCAGTTTTCCCCCAGTGTCGACGGATGATTCATTCTTCCTTCACTGCCACAGCACAGAAGATCCCACATCGGAATCACTGCCAGATTGGCAACACTGGCTTCTGCCGCCCGGATAAAATCCCACGGGATATCTTCCCACGGACGGTCATAGTTATTCAGATATGCCTTTGAATACTCTCTCGCCCAGTCGTTCATGCCATAATACCAGGCTTTTGTCGTATCGTTGTCGTGCGTTCCTGTATACACGACACAGTTTCTCTTATAATGATGTGGCAGATAGAAGTTCGTATTGCCGGAATCAAAGGCAAACTGTAGGACTTTCATTCCCGGATATCCTGTCTCATCCATCAGATCAAACACCTTATCGTCCAGTGTTCCCAGGTCTTCCGCGATCACATCCATCTCTCCCAGTGCTTTTTCCATCGCCCGGAACAGATCAATGCCCGGTCCTTCTACCCATTCCCCTTCCATTGTATTTTCTGCATCTGCCGGAATCGCATAATACTCTGCAAATCCACGGAAATGGTCGATGCGAACGGTATCATACAGGACAAAGCTTCTCTTCATACGCTGGATCCACCATTTGTATCCGGTCTTTTTCTGTACTTTCCAGTCATACAGCGGGTTCCCCCACATCTGGCCGGTTGCAGAGAAAGCATCCGGCGGGCAGCCTGCGATCGCACTCGGCACACCATCCTCGTCCATCTGGAACATCTTCGGATTTGCCCACGCATCCGCACTGTCGATTGCCACATAGATTGGAAGATCTCCGATGATCGTAATTCCCTTCTTATTGGCATACGCTTTCAGTTTGTTCCACTGACGGTCAAACTCATATTCCAGGAACTGGTAGTATTCCATCTCTTTTTCCAGTTCTTTTTTCTTATTCTGTACTTCCTTCGAACCGCTCTTTCTCAGTTCTTCCGGCCAGGTTGTCCACAGTGCTCCGTTCTGGCTGTCCTTGATCGCACGGAACAGACAGTATGGTTCCAGCCATTCCTGCTCTTTTTTGCAGAATGCATGGAATTTCTCATCCGCTGAAAAACGTTCGTAGGCTTTTCTTAAAATCTCATTTCTTGAAAAATAGATTCTCTCATAATCTACAAATCTCGGATCCCCGCCACACTGTAGCCGTTCACATTCTTCTTTATAAAGAAGACCTTCTTCCACCAGCGTATCCAGATCGATAAAATACGGATTGCCTGCGAATGTGGAAAACGGCTGATACGGAGAATCTCCATATCCGGTAGGTCCTAACGGAAGAACCTGCCACTTTGACTGTCCTGCACGTTCCAGACAGTCTACAAATTCATATGCTTCTTTTGAAAAACAGCCGATTCCATATCTGGATGGCAGTGAAGAAACAGGCATCAACACACCACTTGCTCTCATTTGTATATCCTCCCTGTGTATTTTCCTCTTGACGTAACTGTTTCGTGTCTTCACAGTTACCTATTAACAGTAGCACATCGTTTCTTTCTTTTCAAGCAATCTGTACGGTTTCCTTCGGTCGGTTTTCCTCTTTCCCACTCCCTAATTTCACCTGTTTTTCTAACAATTAAAAAAATTTAATTTTTTTCAAAAAAAGTGTTGACATTTGCTCATCTCTCCCGTATAATAGGCTTTGTTGTGAGGGACACCTAAACAACACAAAATAAAATGTGCGTTTAGCTCAGCTGGATAGAGCGTTTGGCTACGGACCAAAAGGCCGGGGGTTCGAATCCTCTAACGCACGCTTAACCGTCAGAATTTACTTCTGGCGGTTTTTTGTTGTGATAACGAGATAAAATTCGCAAAGCACATTTTATCTCGTTGTATTGCAAATCCACTTTATTTGTCTTATTTTCCATCATCTGTCATCCGACAACGCTTCCAAAAAAGTCAATAAACCGCCTGATTTTTCCATAATTCTATTGATTTTTTTCACTTTTTTCTTTATACTAGAGGAAGTTGGAAATGGGGTTTTTCGTATATTCAAATACGAAGAAAGCAATTTTACGGAGGATAGAAATATGTATGGATTGACACCCAGGGAAGAACAGATTATGAATACCATATGGAATATGGATCATCCTTGTCTGATTTCAGAAGTTTTAAAGGCAGAGCCGTCTTTAAAACGGAATACAGTAGCTCCCGCGCTGGTTGTCCTTGAAAATAAAGGTTATCTGAAAGTGGATTCGATCGGAAAATCTTATACCAGAACAGGAAAAGCGTATGTGGCTGCTATTTCAAAAGAAGCTTACAGAGAACAGAAGGCATTTTTAGATGCCATTTCTCATAGTCGTGATACAGAAACCGGAGTTCTTGATTTCCTTACCGCTTATGTAAAATCAGCAAACATGAGTCCTGATTTCCCGGAGCGGATACGGAAGGTACTTGAGAGCTGCTAAAACAGCGTGAACTCGTGTTTCCGGTAAGTTTCTCTGAAACGGACTGCTATGACAACAAAAAAACCTTCGCAAGGTTAACCTTGCGAAGGTTTTTTATTTCTGTTACTGTTATTTTATTTTGGTGCTGCCGGATCGGTTGGATCCCATGTCTGCCATGCCGGAATCTTGATCGTTGCCGGTTTGCCAAACGGTGCTGCCAGGGAATCGCCGATCGTTACGGTGGTTCCTACTGCACAGTTGTCATAGATCCATTTTGCATCTCTTACACACAGACGTACACATCCGTGAGATGCCGGCTGTCCCAGCATATTGTAGTTGGCTGCGTTCAGGTTTTTCACAGTCATGCTATTTCCGGCTACGGAGTGGAACAGCACACCGCCTACGATTCTCGTGCAGTACTGTCCGTAGGAAGGTCCCATCAGAGTATGCCAGCGGTACTGTGCCAGCGTGTTATAAGTACCGGTCGGGGTCGGAGTTGCCGGCAGACCTACGGAACAGGCAAATGTTTTGACCGGGATATCATATCTTCCGGTTTCGCTCTTTGCATATACCATAACCTGGCAGGTTCTGCGGTTTACTGTAATATAATAGGAAGACTGGCGACCGAGTACGCTGTCGAGATCCTGTAACATTGCTCCGCTTCCGTTGAAATAATATTTGTAAGATCCGACACGGTTCCATCCGGTTGCCATAACTCCGCTGGATTTCAGATAATACCAGCCACCGCCGTTTCTTAACCAGCCCGTCTGCATCGCTCCGTTGCTGTCTGTATAGTACCAGTTCTTTCCGTCATTCACCCAGCCCGTCTGCATCGTTCCTGCGGCGTTACTGTAATACCAGTGTCCTCTCACCACATACCAGCCCGTCTGCATCACGCCGCTGTTTCCAAGATAGTACCAGCCCGTGTGCGTCTGTACCCAGTCTGTCTGCATCACGCCGTCCGCGTTCATGTAATACCAGTGTTTTCCATCATTCACCCAGCCGGTCTGCATCGTTCCTGCGGCATTGCTGTAATACCATTTGCCGTTTACCACATACCATCCTGTCTGCATCACACCGCTGTTTCCAAGATAGTACCAGCCGGTATGAGTCTGTACCCATCCTGTCTGCATCGCTCCGCTGGCGCTCATATAATACCAGTTTTCTCCATCCTGTACCCAGCCGGTTACCATCGTTCCTTTTTCATCAAAATAATACCTGACACCTTTTACCTCATACCAGCCGGTTGTCATCGTTCCGTCTTCTTTCAGATAGTACCAACCGCTGAAACGCTGCAGCCATCCTTTGTATGGCTTTCCGTTCTGATACCAGTACCATTTGCCGTCGATCTCATTCCAGCCATCCGAAATCTTTAATGTAGCCGTTCCTTTTTCTGCATCAAAAACATATTCTTTTCCGTCTGCTGCCAAAAATGTACCGGACTGTGCAACCCCGTTTTCATCCAGGTAATACACTTTATCTCCGATGGTCTGCATACCGGTTTTCGTATAATCCCGGTTGCCGTTCTGATCGTAATAGATCCAGGTATTCGCAGCGATCTGCTGCCATCCACTCTTTACCGCTGCGGTTGCCGCATCCTCACTGTCTGCCTGCTGTCCGTTACTGTTTTCGTCCTGTCCGTCTGTCGGATCAGCTGCATCGACGGTTCCGCCTTCTTCATTTTCTGTTCCCGGGACTTCCACATTTTCCTCATCCTGGAGCACTTCCTGTACACTTTCACTCACCTGTGCGGTTCCCTGTGTTGCATCTGCCGCATACGCCGGAACAGCCATCGATAATGAAACCAAAATTCCCAGTCCAAATAACAGACGTCTTCTCTGCTTCATGATATCTCTCCTCTCGCTGGATTTTTTTTCCTCTTCATGCGTTTATTTTATTACAAATAAGCCGTCTTTTCAACCCTCGTAAAAGATGTTTAAACGTTATTCACAAAATTGTAATCAAAATTAGTCCACCGGACCAATGATTGATATGCAATGCAAGAAAATCAGCCCATCGAACCAATGATTGATATACAATGCAAGAAAATCAGCCTGAAACACATCACATGTTCCAGGCTGATCCTCTTTTTGTATCTCATACAAATTTTTTATTATTTACTGGTTTTTCCTGCCAGTTTGTCTAACGCTTCCTGGTCGGTCGGATCCCAGTTCTGTCCTGCCGGAATCTTGATCGTAGCCGGTCTATCAAACGGTGTTGCCTCGGTATCGGAGATCAGAACCGTTGTATAAAGACCACAGTTATCATAGATCCATTTTGCATCTCTTACGCACAGACGTACACATCCGTGAGATGCCGGCTGTCCCAGCATATTGTAGTTACCTGCTGCCAGAGCAAATGTCGGATCACTATTACTGCATGCTACAGAGTGGAACCAGTCACCGTAGATGTTGATCTGTGTTCCGTATTTTCCGTAAGATGGTCCCATCAGTCTTACCGGGTTATCTTTTTTCAGAGTTGCATACTGTCCTGCATGGGTCGGGGTACCTGCCTTTCCTACGGAACAGGTGAAAGTTTTTACCGGGATATCAAATTTTCCGGTCTCGCTCTTCGCATATACCATAACCTGGCATTTTACCCGGTTGACCGTGATCTGATAAGAGGACTGTCTTCCAAGGATATTGTCAAGATCCTGCTCCATTGCACAGTATTCATTGAAGTAATATTTGAAGTTGCCGATCCGTTTCCAGCCTACGGTTGCCGCACCGCCTTTTGCAGCATCCAGGTAATACCATTTTCCCCTGATTCTTGCCCATCCGGTCTGCATCGCTCCGCTGGCATCCGTATAATACCAGCCACTCGGGCACTCTACCCAGCCGGTCATCATCGTTCCTGCTGCGTTGCTGTAGTACCATTTTCCGTTGACTACATACCAGCCGGTCATCATCGCACCGTTACTGGACAGATAGTACCAGCCGCTCGGAACTTTCAGCCATCCGGTCTGCATCGCGCCACTGGCATCCATGTAATACCAGACACTGTTTACCTGTGTCCATCCGGTCTGCATCATTCCATTTTCATCAAAGTAATACCATTTTCCATTGACCACTTTCCAGCCGGTTGCCATCGTTCCGTCTTCGTTCAGATAATACCAGCCGCTGAAGCGCTGCAGCCATCCGGTATGCATGGCTCCGCTTCCGGTGAAGAAATAGTAGGTACCGTCGATCACACACCAGCCGACTGCCATGGCTCCGTCTTCACCCATATAATATTTTGTCTTTCCGTTCGGGCTGACCCATCCGGTCGCTACGGAAGCATCGGTGTTGATCCAGTACCAGGTATTGTTGATCAGATTCCATCCTGCCTGCTCCAGTCTTGCTCCGTAGATATCGCTGTAATACAGCTTACCTGTCTCATCTTTGTAGAATCCGGTCATCATCTTTCCGTTTTCCGGATTCATATAAAAGTGTTTACCGTTGACAACCCGCCATCCGGTGGCAGGTTTTCCGTCTTCATACCAGTAGTAGTCACCGGCAACCAGCTGCCAGCTGTTATTGGCTTTCACTACCGTTCCTTTCTGTACATCACAGATATAACCGATACCGTCCCAGATCTGGAATCCTTTCTGTGCAATTCCGTCTTTGTTCAGACAGTAGGTTTTTCCGTTTACCTCCTGGATGCCGACCTTTGTCTCATCGCGGAAGCCGTCTGCCTGCAGATAATACCATGCGCCGTTGATCTGATACCAGCCTTCTTCCTGTATCGCTCCGACACCTTTGTCTGCTTTTACCCAGAAACTCTGTTCTACCTGCTGCCAGCCGCTGATACCGGTATCGATGGTTCCGTCGGTTCCCATATAAAACCATGCAGACCCATCTTCCGTATCGTTGACCCATGCATTTTTCACCATGCTTCCCAGATCATCTTTTTCCGGACTCTCACCCACGTTCTGGAAGAAGTATGTACCTGCCTTCAGTGCGGCTTTTCCCGTTGTCGCATCACCGGCCGTTGTCTTTTCTACTTTTACGGTTCCTGTAACCAGATACCCCTCCTGGTCGAACCAGTATGTTTTTCCATTGATCACATACGCGCCATCCGCAGCGTTTGTCTCCTGATTCAGCTGCAGCATCCATTTTGTATCGTCATTCACCGAAACCTGCTTCCACTGTGGTTTTACGGCCTGTTCCGATACATCGGTCAGCAGATCCTGTTCCAGAACTTCCTGTACATCCTGGGTTACATCCTGGGTTACCTCCTGACTTGCAACAGACTGTTTGCCGGACTCTCTGTTTACTGCGGCTGCTGACGGAACTGCCATGGACATTGTCAGAACGATTCCCAGTGCAAGCAGTATGTTCTTTCTTTTTTTCATCTGTTCCCCTCCTTATTATTGCAGATGCCTGTTATACTCCATCTGTTCCCAATCATTGTAGTACATTTTTCCACACATTTCAATTCCATCTGTTCACAAATTTCTTACAATATTCTTATCTCCTTCTGTGCATTCCGTTTCCTTCTCTGCTTGACATTCTCCCGAAACTGCACTACAATCGATACGTTATTATTGTGTTTTAACCACAGGAGGATTCTTTCGTCATGGTAAAGTCTGAATTCGATGACTGTTTTCAAAATGGCAATTACGATGCGCTGCGTCCCTATCATGTAGATAACGCCATCATTCTTGCCGCTGGTATGTGTTCCCGGTTCAAGCCTCTGTCTGATACGAAACCAAAGGCATTTTTAAAGGTCAAGGGGGAGATCATGATCGAGCGCATGATCCGTCAGCTGATCGAGGTTGAGATCCCGGAAATTTATATCGTTGTCGGTCATCAAAAAGAAGCATTTTCTTATCTGGAAGAAAAATACGGCGTACACCTGATTGAAAATACAGAGTATGCAGTCCGGAACAATCTTTCATCCATCTATGCAGCACGAAAGGTACTGAAAAATTCTTATATCTGTTCGTCTGACCTGTACTGTATGGAAAATATTTTTGATCCTTATGTCTATGAGTCTTACTACGCGGGTGCATTTTCCGCAGAAAAGACAGCCAAATTATGTGTCACCACCGGTTTTAACGGAAAGATCTCCCGCATCCGGAGAGGCGGCAGCAACTGCTGGTATATGACCGGTCCCGCTTACTGGGACAATCAGTTTTCCGCCCGTTTCTGCGAACTGATGCTGAAAGAATACGACGCACCGGAATCCGCAGATCTCAGCTGGGAAGCTTTCTTATGCAGCCATCTGGACGAGCTTTCCATGGCGCTTCGCAAATACCCGGAGGGCATTATCCGCGAATTCAACAGTCTCGATGAGCTTTGTCTTTTCGATACTTCTTATATTCCGTACCGGGATTCACTGAAGACAACCTGACCTGTCAGACAAAGATACAACCGTCATACATCATAAAACCGGAAGAGTAGAACCAACGCGTCCCGCCCTTCCGGTTTTTTCTACTCTCGGAATCCGGGATTTTATCCTGCGATCCCGATCTGCTGTTTTGCTTCCCGGAGCCTTTCTTCAAACTGTTCATAAAAATCCCGTCCTGCCTGATACGGTTTCTGGTAAAACTGTGCCAGCAGATACAGATGAATCTTCTTTACAAGAGCCTCCTGTGAGATTCCCGCCAACACTTTCTGTGCATCCTTCTGGAAATAATGCCACTGTGCCACAAACCGCTCGTATCTTCCAATCTCTTCCACACCGAGCCAGTTTTTGATCTTTACTTTGGACTTCGGCTCCTTTTTGCACTCATAGATCTGAAGAAAATACTGAAATCCGCCCTCGCCGTCATAGCATCTTCCCAGCGGAAACAGCCGGCAGATCCCCGGACGGATCGCATGGATGTTGCAGCGACCTTTTTCATTCAGAAACGGGCACTGTTCTTCCTTTCCCACCATCTTCATATTCGGCTGGATAAACCCGTCCACCACATGCAGTTCCACACAGGTGCTTAAGAGATCTTCAAAGGAACATTCCAGCCCCGTTGTCAGCCGGTAAATATCCATCGGATCCAGAAAGATCGAGCTTCCCATCCCCCGACAGCAGTCGGAACATCCCTGACATTCACCGCATCCTGCCTTTACCATATCTTTATTTGTATATAATTTCCCGTCGGATATTTCCTGTAAATCAATTTCTCTTTCCATAAGTTCCTCACGTATTCTTTTCCTTGCGCCTTTGTTCTTTCCATATTATAATGAGTTCTGACAGCTGTAACAGCTGAAAAATGAAAAGACAAAGGAGCGTTTATCATGTCAAATCCTGTTATTACGATTACAATGGAAAACGGTGATGTGATGAAAGGCGAACTCTATCCGGAGGTTGCCCCGAACACCGTCAACAACTTTATCAGTCTGGCAAACAAACATTTCTACGATGGAAAGATCTTCCACCGTGTCATTCCGGGATTTATGATCCAGGGCGGATGCCCGGAAGGAACCGGAATGGGTGGTCCGGGATACTCCATCAGGGGAGAATTCGCACAGAATGGTTTCGCCAATGACCTGAAACATACACCTGGCGTTTTGTCCATGGCACGTGCCATGCATCCGGATTCTGCCGGAAGCCAGTTCTTCATCATGCATGAGACTTCTCCACACCTGGATGGTGCTTATGCAGCTTTCGGTAAGATCACCGAAGGTCTGGATGTCATCGATAAGATCGCGACTGTACCGACCGATTTCCGTGACAGACCGCTGGAAGATCAGGTGATCGCAACAATCGTGATCGATACCCTGGGTGAGACTTATCCGGAACCAGAGACTGTTTAATAAACCAATTGCCGCTATATACTATATAGCAAGATAAAAACGTCAGTGCCGCTTTTTTGGCACCGGCGTTTTTTCAACTCCTTACTCGTATATATCCTGATTTTCTTATCTTTTCACCCATTTTCTGGCGATACTGTTTATCCTCGCAACTCCTCTCCCATCAGGATCTGTCCGTTCCACACCGCATAATAACAGCTGTCCACAATCTCCTGACTTGCCCGCGCATTCGTCGCCTCGGTCAGCAGTTTCTGAAAATGCTCCGTCTCGCTGAGCGGAAGCAGTACACGGAACCGCACTTTATCGGTATACTCTGACTCCAGCACCGGTATTTTGTTCTCTCCGATCAGATACTGTATTTTTCCGACACCATTATAATCCGTTCCGATCTCGAGGATATTTCCATACTGTTTTTCGATCAGATCGCTCTGCGCCAGTCCTTCCTGCACCGCCTTCGAATACGCGCGCACCAGTCCGCCGGTTCCAAGAAGCGTACCGCCAAAATATCTCGTCACGACAACTGCCGTATTGTACATGTCTTCTCCCAGCAGCACATCCAGCATCGGTTTTCCCGCCGTTCCGCTCGGTTCTCCGTCATCACTGCAACGCACACATTCCCGCCGTTCTCCGATCACATAGGCAAAGCAGTTATGTGTGGCGTTCCAGTATTTCTTTTTCATCTCTTCGATAAACACAAGCGCTTCTTCTTCTGTCTCCACCAGCCGTACCGTGGCAATAAAACGGGATTTTTTTTCGATGATTTCTCCCTCTTTTCCACGATAGACTGTTTTATATCGCTCCAACATGGTAATTCTCCTTAATAAACATGATTATTTTTTATTATAGGGGATTTTCCTGCACGGATGCAAGGAAAATGTGAACTTTTTAATATAGGCTTTTCTTGAATTTTGAAATTTGCTATAATAAGCAGATAAAGGAGGTACACAAATGAATTTTGGAAAAAATTCCACCCATAAAAAGCGAAAACAACTGTCTTCCGCCTCCTCGAAGAGAGGAAAACGGGCGGGTGTTACTTTTCTGCGTGTTCTGTTCCTGAGCTTTGCTGCAGTATGTGTGATCTTCTGCTGCATGGGCGTCGGCGCTTTCCGTGCCATTCTCGATACTTCACCGGATATCTCCGATGTAAATATCATGCCCAGCGGCAATGCCACCTTCGTATACGATGCAGACGGCAATCAGCTTCAGAAACTCTCCGCTCCGAACGCCAACCGTATGTCGGTATCGATCAGCAAGATTCCGCTGGATATGCAGCATGCGATCGTTGCCATTGAGGATGAACGTTTTTATGAGCATAACGGAATCGATATTCAGGGAATCCTGCGTGCCTTTGTAAACGGTGTTTCCCATGGATTTCATTTTAATGAGGGTGCAAGTACCCTGACACAGCAGTTACTGAAAAACAACGTATTTACCAACTGGACGAACGAGGGGAAGATCGAGCGTTTCAAACGTAAGATCCAGGAGCAGTATCTGGCGCTTCAGCTGGAGGCTTCCCTGACCGCAGAGGGCATGGACACCAAAAGCGTGATCCTGGAAAATTATCTGAATACCATCAACCTCTCCGCCGGAACCTATGGGATACAGGCGGCAGCACAGCGGTATTTTGGAAAAAACAGTGAAGACCTGACGCTGTCCGAATGTGCCGTACTGGCTGCAATCCCGCAGAACCCTTACGCGTACAACCCGATCCGTTTCCCGGAGGAAAATGCAAAGCGCCGCAAAAAGGTACTGACCAATATGCTCGATCAGGGGTATATTACCAAAGCGCAGTATGAGGAAGCGCTTGCCGATAATGTCTACGAACGGATTCAGGAGACGGATTCTTCGCAGGAAACCGTCACTCCGTATTCTTATTTTATCGACGAACTGACTTCCCAGATCATTACCGATCTGCAGGAGCAGAAAGGGTACACCAAGGTACAGGCACAGAATGCGCTTTACAGCGGCGGTCTCCGTATCTACACCACCCAGGATCCTTCGATCCAGTCCATTCTGGATGAGGAATATCAGAACGAAGAAAACTTCCCTGCTCATACGCAGGTTGGTATCGACTGGGCTTTAACGGTGCAGAAAGCGGATGGGACCACACAGAACTACAGTAAAGAAATGATGAAACTGTATTTTAAAGATCACGGAGACGAAAATTTCGACCTGCTGTTTGACTCGGAAGAGGAAGCACAGAATTATGTGGATCAATACAAAGCAGCTGTCGTAGGCGAAGGCGAAACTATCGTTGCCGAACGAATCAGCTTTGCTGCACAGCCGCAGTCTTCCATGGTGATCATCGACCAGCACACCGGTTATGTCAAAGCTCTCGTCGGCGGCCGCGGGGAAAAAACCGCCAGTCTGACGCTGAACCGTGCAACCGACACCTACCGGCAGCCGGGTTCTACCTTCAAACCTCTGGCTGTTTACGGACCTGCGATCAACGATCTGGGACTTACGCTGGCAGACACCTATGTAGACCAGGCGATCGCTTATGAAAATACCAACCGACCGGTCAAAAATGCCTACAGCGGTTATCGCGGTACAATGACGATCCGCGATGCCCTCAAATATTCCTGTAACACCATCGCCGTGCAGTGTTTCCGTGACATCACACCACGACTTGGCTACACGTATCTGAAAGAACTTGGCTTTGATAAGGTTACCGATCATGAAGTCATCAACGGTCAGGTATATGATGACGCGCGGGAACCTACGGCACTTGGCGGTATCACCAATGGTGTCTCCACCCTGGAACTGACCGCTGCCTATGCGGCGATCGCAAACGGCGGCACTTACACCAAACCGGTATTTTACACCAAAATCCTCGATCAGAACGGGGATGTGGTTCTGGAAAACAAGCCGCAGACAACCAAAGTGTTCCGTGAGAGCACCGCATATCTGCTGACAAGCGCTCTCGAGAGTGTTGTCAATGACGAAGGCGGTACCGGTAACGGACTGCAGCTTGACAATATGCCGGTAGCCGGTAAGACAGGTACAACCTCTGCAACCCGTGATGTGTGGTTTGCAGGATTTACCCCATATTATACCTGCGCGGTATGGGCAGGTTATGACACCAACGAATTTCTGGAAGATGACTGCAAATCGTTCCACAAAACACTGTGGAAAAAGGTTATGAGCCGGATCCATGAGGATCTTCCGTATGTAGACTTTGAGATGCCTTCTACCGTAAAGGAAGCGACGATCTGTACGTCCAGCGGACTGCTGGCAGGCTCCGGATGCCCGACCCGTACCGAATATTTCGAAACTTCCACCATCCCTACGGTTCGCTGTACCCGCCATTATGTGGCTCCGACACCGTCTCCGTGGCACTCACACGAAACGGATCCGTCAGACTCCGACGAGGATGCAGATACCGATACCGATGGAACCGATACCGATGGAACCGATACAGACGGAGATGGAATCGACACCGTTCCGGGCAATGATTCCACCGTGCCTGCGGCTCCGGATGACACTGCCCCGGTACCGGACACTCCTGCAACACCGGATACAGCCTCTGTGCAGGATTCCTCTGCCGGATAGGGTACTCTGATATCTGCGATGGAGTTTCCATAAAGGATTTCACAAAAAAGAATGGAACATATGTGTTAAAAATTCACATATGCTCCATTCTTTTTTATTTACCGAAAATTGCTTTCCGGCAGTTCCTGAATCTTTTTTTACAAATGTATCCGAATACCTGTTTTACGCAACTACCAGTTTTGCAGCTCCGTAGATTCCTGCATCGTTGTCCAGTTTTGCCAGAACGATCGGTGTATCTTTGCAGCTGATAAAGGCATGTTCTTTATAATGACCTGCCACAGCGTCGATCAGAGGCTGTCCGGCTTTGGATACGCCACCGCCGATAACGATAACTTCCGGGTCAACCACGCAGGAGAAGATTGCCAGTGCGGTTCCCAGATATCCGGCAAATTTGTCCACGATCTGTTTTGCAACACCGTCACCTTCTTTGTATGCATCAAAGATGGTTTTTGCGCTGAAATCATCCAGTGTCAGTTTTGTCTCAGCAGTATTTTCTGCCATGATCTTTTTACCGATTCTTACGATACCGGTAGCGGAAGCTAACTGTTCGAGGCATCCTTTATTTCCACAGTTACAGCTTTCGGTTTCTTCCGGTTCCACACATGCATGTCCGATTTCTCCGCCTGCTCCGTGTGCACCGGTAACGATCTTTCCGTCCACGATGATACCGCCGCCGACACCGGTTCCCAGGGTAGCCATGATCAGGTTCTGTGTACCTTCTCCGCCGCCTTTCCACATCTCACCGAGTGCTGCAACGTTGGCGTCATTTCCTACTTTTACCGGGATCTGACCCAGCAGTTCTTCCAGAACATCTGCCAGCATCGTACGTCCCCAGTGCAGATTGACTGCTACCTGTACTTCTCTTTCTTTTACAACCGGTCCCGGAACTCCGACACCAACACCGATGACATCTGTTTTTGCAATGCCTTTTTCTTCCATTTTTTTCAGAATGGTCTCTGCCACATCCGGAAGAATCGCTTTTCCGTTTTCTTCTGTACGGGTTTTGATCTCCCATTTTTCCAGAAGTTCACCCTCTGTTGTAAATAATCCGCATTTTACGGTTGTTCCCCCGATATCGATTCCAAAACAGTAACTCATTTTTTAGTCCTCCTTCTTTCTTGCCAGGTTCGCCTGTACACGGTTGTACAGCTCCTGTGCCGCATTGTATCCCATCTTTTTCTGACGGTGGTTGACTGCCGCAGATTCTACGATAACAGCCAGATTTCGACCCGGACGGATCGGCAGAGAATGGCAGACAACTTTGTTGCCAAGGATCTCTGTGTATTCTTCTTTCAGTCCCAGACGGTCGTATTCTTTATCCCGGCTCCACTCTTCCAGTTTGATGACCAGATCGATGGACTGGGTATTTTTTACACTTTCCACACCGAACAGCGTCTTCACATCAATGATACCGATACCGCGCAGTTCGATAAAATGCCGGGTGATATCCGGTGCGGTTCCCACCAGTTCCACATCACTGACTTTGCTGATCTCCACCACATCGTCACTTACCAGACGATGTCCACGCTTGATCAGTTCCAGCGCAGCCTCGCTCTTACCGATGCCGCTCTCACCCATGATCAGAACACCTTCGCCGTATACATCCACCAGTACGCCATGGATGGAGATGCACGGTGCCAGCTGTACATTCAGCCAGCGGATGATCTCTGCCATAAAATTGGATGTCGTTTTTTCGGTTCCAAGGATCGGCACATTGTATTTTCTTCCCATCTCCAGCATATCTTCATCCGGTTCCGTCATCGTTGTGAAGATCACACAGGGAATCTGTTTGGATACAAAATTCTCAAAACTGTGGTTTCTCTGTTCCGGATCCAGGTGCATCAGATAGGTGTATTCTACATAACCGATAATCTGTACACGTTCAGAGGCAAAATGTTCAAAATATCCTGTCAGCTGAAGGGCAGGTCTGTTGATATCCGGAAGGGTGATGCGTACATGTTCCATGTCCACTTCCGGCGTAAGATTCTTCAGGTTCATTTCCTGAACCAGTTTGGTCAGTTTTACAGCCTTCATAGCTCGCTCTCCTTTTTCAAAACTTTATAAGTATCTTATCACATGCGGCCACAGACTGCAAGAAATCAACCATCAGGAATGAAAAAATTGATAGACTTTTTGTGCAGACTGCCGATTCATCGACGGAACCTTGCCGAGTTCTTCCTCACTCGCCGCCCGGATCTCCTCGATTGATTTGAAATATTTCATCAGTGCTTTTCTCCTGGTCGGTCCGATGCCCTCGATATCATCCAGGATCGAATGTACCTGTCCCTTGCTGCGAAGCAGGCGGTGATATTCGATGGCAAAACGATGCACCTCATCCTGGATCCTCGTGATCAGTTTAAATCCCTCGCTGGTATGGCTGATTGAGATCTCATGGTCCTGATAATACAGTCCTCTCGTCCGGTGATTGTCGTCCTTAACCATACCACAGACGGGAATCGTCAGCCCCAGATCCGCAAGTACCTGTTCCGCCACATGCACCTGACCTTTTCCACCATCCATCAGGATCAGGTCCGGAAACTGGCTGAAACCGCTGAATTCGTCTTCTTCCTTGTCTTTCTGTTCCTCGATTCCCCTCCGGAACCGCCGGGTCAGCACTTCCTGCATGCTGGCGTAATCGTCCGGTCCCTGTACCGATTTGATCTTGAACTTACGGTAATCGTTTCTTTTTGGTTTTCCCTTTTCATAGACCACCATGGAACCTACCGACTCAAAACCGCTGATATTGGAAATATCGTAGGACTCTACTCGCTGTAAACTCTCCAGTTCCAGCAGATCACAGATCTCCTTCATGGCTCCGATCGTTCTGCCCTCTTCCCGCTTCAGCTTTTCTTTGTCCTGTGTCAGTACCATCCGTGCATTCCGTGCCGCCAGCTCCACCAGTTTCTCCTTGGTTCCTTTTTTCGGCACCCGGATATGGACTTTCTGTCCCCGTTTTTTGCTGAGCCACTCTTCGAGCACATCAATCTCGTCAATCTCCCGTTGTAGCATCAGCTCTTTCGGGATAAACGGCGTTCCCGCATAAAATTGTTTGACAAAGTTCAGAAGGATCTGTGACGGTGTGGCATCCGCTGCGATCCGCAGATAAAAATGATCTCTTCCGATCATCTTGCCCTCTCTGATAAAAAAGACCTGTACCACCGCATCCTCCTCATCCATCGCCATCGCGATCACATCTTTGTCCTCGCCCTGGCTTCCGGTGATCTTCTGGCGCTCACCGATCTTCTGCACACTCTGCATCAGATCCCGGTATTCCCCGGCTTCCTCAAACCGCAGTTCTTCCGACGCCGCAAGCATCTTTTCTTCCAGTTCTTTCAGCAACTTTTTGTAATCTCCGTTCAGAAAATCCAACACGCCCTCGATCTGTTTCTGATACTCTTCTTTGGAAATATAGCCCTGACACGGTGCTTTACACTGTTTGATATGGTAATACAGACAGGGACGGTCTTTGCCGATATCCCGCGGAAGATTCCGGTTGCAGGTACGGACATGGTACAGCTTCCGGATCAGTTCCATCGAGTCCTTGACCGCATTGGAACTTGTGTACGGTCCGAAATATTTTGCTTTATCCTTTTTCATTCTCCTCACAAACAGTACCCGCGGATATTCCTCATTGACCGTCACTTTCAGATACGGATAGGTCTTATCGTCCTTGAGCATCGTATTGTATTTTGGCCGGTGTTCTTTGATCAGATTACATTCAAGTACCAGTGCTTCCAACTCGGAATCCGTGATGATATACTCAAATCTCGCGATCTGCTGCACCATCTGCTCTTTCTTTACCCCGAGATTTCTGCTGCTCTGAAAATACTGCCTCACCCGGTTTTTCAGGCTGATCGCTTTTCCCACATAGATGATCGTATCTTTCGCATCGTGCATGATATAGACGCCCGGTTTTCCCGGCAGTTTCTTCAGTTCTTCCTGAATATCAAACATTCCCGCATCCTTCCCTTCTTTCTCTCTTTATCAGATCTCTGCTTTTGAAAAAAGGAAAATGGGGCAGTTTCCTGTTCCATTTTCCTTATTCTGTCACTTCTTTTTATTCCTGTACTGGAGACTCCTGTGGATTCTCATTCACCGGCTCCTGTACCTTCTTTTCTTCTGTATCGTTACTATCCGCTGATACATCCTGTGCTCCGGTTTCTGCCACCGGTTCTGCATCCGCTTTCTCCGGTGCTTCTTCTGCAGGTTTTTCTGGCAGTTTCGGCTGCGTTTCCGCTGTACCTTCCACCTCATGGAAAATCTGCATGAATTCTTTTCCGGTGATCGTCTCGCGCTCGATCAGGAACGCAGCGATCTTATCCAGTGTTTCCCGGTGTTCAGAGAGCAGCTGTTTTGCCTTCTCATAGGATTCTTTCAGCATCTTCATCACTTCGTGGTCGATTTCTGTCGCTGTCGCATCGCCACAGTTCAGAGTTGCACGACCGTTCAGATATTCATGTTCCACGCTTGCCAGTCCCATCAGTCCGAATTTTTCAGACATACCGTACTGGGTGATCATCGCTTTCGCGATCTGAGTGGCTTTTTCAATATCGTTTGACGCTCCGGTTGTCACATTGCCAAATACCACTTCTTCTGCGGCACGACCGCCGAGAAGACCTACCAGCATCGCTTCTAACTCAGCCTTGGTATTCAGGTATTTTTCTTCTTCCGGCACATGCATGACATAACCGAGTGCTCCCATCGTACGCGGTACGATCGTAATCTTCTGCACCGGCTCCGCATCTTTCTGCAGGGCACTTACCAGTGCATGACCAACTTCATGGTAGGACACAATCCGGCGTTCCTCCTGGCTGAGGATCCGGTCTTTCTTTTCTTTACCGACCAGTACAACTTCCACTGCCTCATACAGATCTTTCTGAGAAACCGCTTTTCTTCCGTTCTTTACGGCAAGGATTGCAGCCTCATTGATCATATTGGCAAGGTCGGAACCCACAGCTCCCGAAGTTGCCAGTGCGATGGCATCGAGATCTACGGTTTCATCCAGAGACACATCTTTGGCATGTACTTTCAGAATATTGACACGGCCTTTCAGATCCGGGCGTTCCACGATAACACGACGGTCAAAACGTCCCGGACGAAGCAGCGCCGGATCCAGGATCTCCGGACGGTTGGTTGCCGCCAGGATCAAGATACCCTTGGATGAATCAAAACCATCCATCTCCGCAAGCAGCTGGTTCAGTGTCTGTTCCCGTTCATCGTTACCGCCGCCGTACCGGCTGTCACGGCTCTTACCGATCGCATCGATCTCATCAATGAAAATGATACACGGTGCGTTCTTTTTCGCTTCTTCAAACAGATCACGGACACGGGAAGCTCCCACGCCGACGAACATTTCCACAAAGTCGGAACCTGACAATGAGAAGAACGGCACATGTGCTTCTCCGGCAACTGCCTTTGCAAGCAGTGTCTTACCGGTTCCGGGAGGTCCTACAAGAAGGGCTCCTTTTGGCAGTTTTGCACCGATCGTCGTATATTTTCCCGGATTATGCAGGAAATCCACCACTTCCTGCAAGGATTCCTTCGCTTCATCCTCACCGGCTACATCCTTGAACGTAACACCGGTTTCTTTCTGTACATAGGCTTTGGCTTTGCTCTTTCCGACGCCCATCATTCCGCCGCCTTTGTTCATCTTTCTCATCAGCCAGTTCATCAGGAAAATCAGAAATACAAACGGTATCAGCAGACTTAAAATCGTATAGATGATCGATCCGGTCGGATCCGGCTGGATCTCGTTGAATGTGATCTCTTTTCCGGTTTTCTGTTCCGCTTCCAGAAGTCTCGCTGTCAGTGTGGTGCTGTCTTCCATCGCTGTGGTAGAATATTCAAATTCCACACCTTCCACTTTCTGTTCTCTCGGAACGATCGTCAGTACACCGCTTTGCAGTTCTACCGACTTGACTTCCCCTTTATCCAGCATCTCCAGGAATTTGTCATAAGTGATCTCTTTCGATGTGGAACTCTGTAAAATATTGCTGAACACTGTCCAGATCAGCAGGGTTGCCAGTACGCAGATCAGCAGCACCAGCAGAGATGATTTATTCTTTGGGCCTCCGGGTCCGCCATTTCCATTCGGTTCCTGTCCGTTCGACCCCTGATCATTATAATTATTCGGTCTTTGGTCCATAATTTCCTCCTTCTAATACCTTCATTATTATAAAGATTTCTTTATGATAAATCAACTCTTTTCCCTCTTTCGTCACCGAATTTTCAAATTCCTGTAATTTTTTCATTTCTTTATAGCATTTCTCGCTGTTTTTGTAGTATACTAGGGAATGAATTTTTATTTTTATAACTGTCCGATAGGCGGTGTTAAAAAAAACACAGAACAGTTATCTTTATTTTTTATACAGGAGGACAAGGTTAGATGAAAATCGGATTTGACAATCAAAAATATTTATCCATGCAGTCTGAGCACATCCGGGAACGTATCAATCAGTTTGACAACAAGCTTTACCTGGAGTTTGGAGGAAAGCTTTTTGATGATTACCACGCATCCCGTGTACTGCCGGGTTTTGCACCGGACAGCAAACTGCAGATGCTGATGCAGCTTTCTGATCAGGCAGAAATCGTTGTTGTTATCAGCGCCGGCGATATCGAAAAAAATAAAGTCCGCGGGGACCTCGGTATCACCTATGATGTGGATGTGCTGCGACTGATCGAGGCATTCCGCGGAAAAGGTCTGTATGTGGGAAGCGTTGCGATCACCCAGTACACCGGTCAGAAAAGTGCAGATGCCTTCAAGAAAAAACTGGAAAAACTGAATATCCCGGTATACATTCTGTATTCCATCGACGGATATCCGAACAATGTTTCTCATATCGTGAGCGACGAAGGCTACGGAAAGAATGATTACATCAAAACCACCCGTCCTCTGGTCGTTATCACAGCGCCGGGACCTGGAAGCGGAAAGATGGCTACCTGCCTGTCCCAGCTGTATCATGAACAGAAACGCGGCGTCCGCGCCGGTTATGCGAAGTTCGAGACATTCCCGATCTGGAATATCCCGTTAAAACATCCGGTTAACCTCGCATACGAAGCTGCCACCGCAGATCTGAACGATGTCAATATGATCGACCCGTTCCATCTGGAAGCTTACGGCGAAACCACTGTCAACTACAACCGTGACGTGGAGATCTTCCCGGTACTCGAAGCCATGTTTGAACGGATCTTCGGCGAGTGCCCTTACAAATCTCCGACAGACATGGGTGTCAACATGGCTGGAAACTGCATCATCGACGATGAAGTATGCCAGGAGGCTTCCCGTCAGGAGATCATCCGCCGTTATTATCAGGCGAAAGCAGGTCTGGTAGATGGCTCCAAGAAAGAAGACGAAGTCTTCAAACTGGAACTGCTGATGAAACAGGCGCATATCACACCGCAGGATCGTAAAGTTGTCGGTGCTGCCATGGAACGTGCCGAACAGACCGGTGCACCGGCTGCTGCCATGGAACTGCCGGACGGCAAGATCATCACCGGAAAAACTTCGGATCTTCTGGGACCATCCGCTGCCCTGCTTCTGAATGCACTGAAAGAACTGGCAGGCATCTCCCATGAGACACATATTCTTTCCCCGGCTGCCATCGAACCGATCCAGATCCTGAAAACCGCTTATCTGGGAAGCCGTAACCCGAGACTGCACACGGATGAGATCCTGATCGCTCTCTCCAGCAGTACCGCGCTGAACCCGGCTGCACAGAAAGCTCTCGATCAGATCCCGAACCTGAAAGGCTGCCAGGTACACACAAGCGTGATGCTGTCACAGGTGGATATCCAGACCTTCAAACGCCTCGGTATCCAGCTGACAAGCGAATCGATTTATGAGCATAAATCGATTCTTCATAATGCGTAAATAACGATAAATATATTTCAAAAAGAGAAGCCGAAAGGAAACTTATATGTTCCTCTTCCGGCTTCTCTTTTCACTTTTCTCAACAAATATTTGCGTTTCCAGTAAGTGCAATCTTGGACTCGTTGCCCGCGTAAACGAAATAAAATACGCTTTGCGAATTTGACTCGTTACTCGCGTAAATAAAAAACAGTCCCCGGTTCTCATTCCACAGGAAAACCGGGGACTATATGTATTACATTTCTATATTATTTTTCTTCAGTTGCATATCCATCCGGGTTCTGGCTCTGCCATCTCCAGGAATCCTGGCACATCTCTTCGATGCCGTACTGTGCTTCCCAACCCAGCTCTTCTTTTGCTTTGGTAGGATCGCAGTAGCACATAGCGATGTCGCCTGCACGTCTCGGTTTGATCTGGTATTTTACTTCATGACCGCATGCTTTTTCAAATGCGTGAACCACATCCAGTACGCTGTAGCCATGTCCTGTTCCCAGGTTGTATACACGAACTTCCGGTTTTTCTTCCAGTTTCTTCAGTGCTTTTACATGACCTACTGCCAGGTCTACTACATGGATGTAATCACGTACGCCGGTTCCATCCGGAGTATCATAGTCATTACCGAATACTCCCAGGCATTCCAGTTTGCCGATGGCAACCTGTGCAACATACGGAAGCAGGTTGTTCGGGATTCCTTTCGGATCTTCACCGATCATGCCACTCTTATGTGCTCCGATTGGGTTGAAGTAACGAAGCAGGATAACATTCCATTCCGGATCTGCAGTGTGCAGGTCTGTCAGGATCTGTTCCAGCATCCATTTGGTCCATCCATAAGGGTTGGTACAGGTTCCTTTCGGGCATTCTTCTGTGATCGGAATAAATGCCGGATCTCCGTAAACGGTTGCGGAAGAACTGAAGATAATATTTTTTACACCGTGATTTCTCATGGCATCGCAGAGATTCAAGGTACCTGCGATATTATTTTCATAGTATTCGATTGGTTTTACTACAGATTCTCCAACTGCTTTCAGACCTGCAAAATGAATCACTGCATCTACTTTTTCTTTGTCGAAGATGTCATTCATTGCCTGTTTATCACGGATGTCTGCATTGTAGAATACTACTTTCTTTCCTGTGATTTTTTCTACTCTGTCCAGAGCTTTCTCGCTTGCGTTATAAAGGTTGTCCACTACAACAACGTCGTAACCTGCATTCAGCAGTTCCACGCATGTATGGCTTCCGATATAACCAGCTCCACCTGTAACTAAGATTCTCATTTGCTTTTCCCTCCTAAAGAAACTTAATCGTAACTGTTCAGTACCTTCACAGTTACGAGCCAAAATGCATTTAAAATCACCTTCGGTGATGGCATTTTGGCTTACAGGTCTCGGGATTTTGGCATATTCATGCCAAAACACCTCGCGGAATATTCCCTACTGAATAGTTACTTTAATTCTTATATCTCATTTAGTGTAGCATCATCCGTTTTAGAATTCAATGTCTTTTACAAATATTTAAATAAAAATCCAACATGCGTATACATTTTATCTGATTTTTTCCATATATATATCGATGTACGGCTATGCATTTGCGATCAGGAGCAGGGCACTCATTCCGATCATGCCGACTGTTCCGATCGTCGCAATGACCTGTGCGATCATAAAGCTTCTCTCTCCTGCGATCCGATGAAATCCTTTCCACAAAAGCATACCAAGAGCTGCCCCCAGTGTATTGTTGATCACGTCTGTGATATCACTTGCCCCGATTGCGAACACATATTGCAGAGTTTCGAGAATCAGGCTGAATCCCGCACCGGCAAGGATCACTTTCCACCAGGATCTCTCTTTCACCAGCATACCGGCATAGACACCAAACGGTACAAAAATCAGGATATTTTCCACCAGTTCCCGCACATCCAATTGTCCGTTTATGATCCCGGAATCGCCATAAAGGATCAGATTGATATTTCGAAGATGCGGCAGATCCGCCGGTGTGATGTTAAATTTGAGCAGGATCACCCACACCACAAATGCCAGATACACAAAATACAGTCCCATCGTCCACTCTTTTCTTTTCATACAAAAACCTCCCATTTTTCCGAATCAAAATTGATCCACTGGACCAATTATTGATATGCAATGCAATAGTAACGATACAGCCTTTTCCTGCTGCATCGTCCTCTTGAATTTCTCTGACAAATATCCTAACAGACAAATCTTCAAAAACAGACGGGAGGTTTCTTAATCTTCTTTTAAGTTTCGTTTTATGGATTCTTAACACATAGAAAACCATTTCATTCTGTGTATCCGTTCTTTCATATTCGTTGTATTATCCTTCCACGATCAGATACGTTCCATCCGGCAGAGGGAAGATCTCGCTGGCTTCGAGCAGTTCTTCTTTGCTCATGCCTTCCACGTCCATACCGCTCTCATCCAGATATTCTTTTACTTCTTTGATATTTTTTACCACGACAGCCATACATTCTTCCAGAAATCCTTCTGCTTCCTCGTAAGTCTCTGCCACCGGCTCATCAAAAAGCTGTCCCTGATTTTTTAAAAAAGTTTCCACACACGCTTTGCTATACATTTATTTCTCCTCCTGTATCTTCAATAATGCTTTCGGGTGATCGATAATCTCATCCGCATGATTTTCTTCCAGTTCCTTCCGGTCCCGAAATCCCCACAGGACACCGATAGTATACATCCCTGCTGCTTTTCCGGTCTTCATATCTGTGTTCGTATCTCCCACATACATGCACTCCGACGGCTCCACCTGCAGTTTTTTGGCTATTTTCAGTGCTCCGGATGGGTCCGGCTTTTTCTTCATCCCCACTTCCAGTCCCTGAATTACCTCAAAGGTATCTGTTCCAAACAATCCTGTCACAGCCAGACAGGCCGCCTCATGCGGTTTATTAGATAACACTGCCAGCTTTACGCCTCTGCGTTTCAGTTCTTCCAGCGTCTCTTTCATTCCGTCAAATACCGTGACTTTATATAACGGATTTTCGGCAAAGATCTCACGGTACAGTCTCTGACCTTCTTCCAGATGACTCATGTCTGCTCTTGCAGCTTTCATGCACCGCTCCATCAGCACATTCCCGCCATCACCGGCATGATATTTATAGTCCTCCACAGGCTGTGCCGGCGCTCCAAAACGTTCCAGAATCTGATTTGCCACATTTGCAATCGATTCCACGGTATCCGCCAGTGTTCCATCCAGATCAAAAATACAAGCTTTATACATTCCAGTCCTCTTCCTTTCAACACCATCTGCCATTGTTTTATTTTTATCCGGCTTTTCGGACAACAATCTCAGATTTCTTTCATTATACTTCCTGCCACCACCCAGTGCAAGCAAAAACACTCTGTAAAAATAACCCTTTCCTTTTACTGTAAAATGGATTAAAATAGATACAAATATCGTAACTGTTCAGTATCTTTCATCTTTACAGTTACAGAATATCACCTGATTGGAAAGTACGAAAAAAGGAGACTGACGCAAATGAATAAAAAACTTTTAAAAACCATTACCGGCATCGCCGTTGCCGGTGCTGCTCTGGGCGCTGCTTTCGCATATGTAAAAAAATGCAAAGAAGTCAATGACCTCGGAGAAGAAGACTTCGACGACCTGTGGGACGACGAAGAAGAAAAAAATCCGGAAGTCAACAGTTGCACACCATGCCGCAGCTACACCACCATTCCTTCCGATACTCCGGTTCCGGAGGATGAGGCTGAAGAAGCTGAAGAGAGTGAAGAGGCTGAAACGGAAGAAAACGAATCGGAAGAAGAAGCCGAAACTGTTGAAACCGAAGAATCCGATTCTGAAGAAAAACAGGAAGCGGCAGCTGAAGAAGATGCTTCCGAAGAAGAAACAACTGAAGAATAATTGCTAAAACCAACGGGGACGGAGAAAAATGGTCTTTTGCCACACTTCTCCGTCCCCACTGGTTTGTCCCTGCTGATTTACCACATAATTACATAAGCGAAACAACTGCGCCTGTTTCTACAGGTCAGCAGTTGTTCCGCTTTTTTTATTTTCTTATCTTTTTATTTATTCGGCAGTTTGAATGAACTCTTCAGAGAAACGATCCGGTTGAATACCAGTGCGTCTTCTTTGGAATCTTTCGCATCTACACAGAAGAATCCGTTTCTTACGAACTGGAAGCTGTCGTATGCTTTGGCATCTTTCAGGCTCTTCTCTACATAGCAGTTTTTCAGAACGGTCAGGGAGTTCGGGTTCAGGTTCAGGGAACCGTCTTCGTTGTATACCCCTTTTTCTTCATCAATGATATTTTCATACAGACGAACCTCTGCCTGTACGTTATCCTGGGCGCTTACCCAGTGAATGGTTCCTTTTACTTTTCTTCCGTCCGGAGAATTGCCTCCCTTGGAAGCCGGATCGTAAGTACAGTGAACGGCTGTTACGTTGCCCTCTTCATCGGTATCGTAGCCGACGCAGGTTACAAAGTATGCGTTCATCAGACGTACTTCGTTGCCTGGGTACAGACGTTTGTATTTTTTCGGAGGTTCTACCATAAAGTCTTCTCTCTCGATATACAGTTCTTTGCCAAATGGTACTTTTCTGGTCCCCAGAGTTTCGTTTTCCATGTTGTTCGGAGCTTCCAGCTCTTCGATCTGACCTTCCGGATAGTTGTCGATGATCAGTTTTACCGGATCCAGGATCGCCATTACACGGGAACGTTTCAGTTTCAGATCTTCACGGATACAATACTCCAGCATCGCATAATCTACGGAGCTGTTTGCCTTGGACACACCACACAGTTCCACAAACATCTTGATGGACTCCGGTGTAAATCCTCTTCTTCTCAGAGCGGCGATAGATACCAGACGCGGATCATCCCATCCGTCTACGATGCCTTCTTCTACCAGACGTTTGATGTAACGTTTTCCGGTTACCACATTGGTCAGGTACAATTTTGCGAATTCGATCTGTTTCGGCGGATATGGATATTCCAGTTCTCTTACCACCCAGTCGTATAACGGACGGTGATCTTCAAATTCCAGCGTACAGATAGAATGAGTAACTCCCTCAATTGCATCCTCGATCGGATGTGCGAAATCGTACATTGGGTAGATGCACCATTTGTCTCCGGTGTTGTGGTGTGTCATATGTGCCACACGGTAGATAACCGGATCTCTCATATTGATGTTCGGAGATGCCATATCGATCTTGGCACGCAGAACTTTCGTTCCGTCCTCGAACTCACCGTTTTTCATCCGTTCAAACAGATCCAGGTTTTCTTCCACGCTTCTGTCACGGTACGGGCTGTTCTTTCCTGGCTCTGTCAGGGTTCCGCGGTACTCGCGGATCTGCTCTGCTGTCAGGTCACAGACAAATGCTTTTCCTTTTTTGATCAGCTTGATGGCTGCTTCATACATCTGGTCAAAATAGTTGGATGCGAAGAACAGGCGGTCTTCCCAGTCAGCTCCCAGCCATTTTACATCTGCTTTGATGGACTCTACAAACTCGATTTTTTCTTTGGTCGGGTTGGTATCGTCGAAACGCAGGTTGAATTTTCCGTTATATTCCTGAGAAAGACCATAGTTTAACAGAATGGATTTTGCATGTCCGATATGCAGGTATCCGTTCGGTTCCGGAGGGAAACGGGTACAGATTGTCTCGTATTTTCCCTCTGCCAGGTCCTTTTCTATAATCTGTTCAATAAAGTTCTTGGAAACTACTTCTTTTTCCATTACGCTCCTCCTCAATTCAAAATGGAGCGTGCCTGAAACCAGACACGCTCTGATATAATCTTCATATTACCACATTTTTTTTAAGAATTAAAGGGCTTTTTCTATTGTCTTTCCAGAATCTGCATGAATTCTTCTCCGGTGATGGTTTCGTTTTCATACAGGTATTTTGCCAGCTCATGCAGTTTCATGATATTGTCCTGCAGAATCTGCAGTGCTTTCTCATGCTGCTGTCTTACCAGTTCGACCACTTTTTTGTCGATCAGCGTCTGTGTCTCGAACGAACAGGTCAGAGAAGAATCGCCACCAAGGTACTGATTGCTGACATTTTCCATTGCTACCATATCGAACTCATCGCTCATACCGTAACGTGTGATCATGCCTCTTGCCAGTTTGGTTGCCTGCTCGATATCGTTGGAAGCACCGGTCGTGATCGAATGGAAGATCAGTTCTTCCGCTGCACGTCCACCGGTAAAGGTCGCGATCTTGTTTTCCAGTTCTTCTTTGTTCATCAGATAATGTTCGCCGTCTTCCACCTGCATCGTGTAACCAAGTGCTCCGGAAGTTCTCGGGATAATCGTGATCTTGTGTACCGGTGCGGAGTTCGTCTGTTTTGCTGCTACCAGCGCATGACCGATCTCATGGTAGGATACGATCAGTTTTTCCTTCTCGGAAAGTACGCGATTCTTCTTCTGATAACCGGCGATAACCACTTCGATGCTCTCTTCCATATCTGCCTGCGTGGCAAATCTTCTGCCATCTCTGACCGCACGGAGGGCTGCCTCATTGACAATATTGGCAAGTTCCGCACCGGAAGCTCCTGCTGCCGCTTTCGCGATCGCGCTGAAATCTACGTTGTCTGCAATCTTGATCTTCTTTGCATGAACCTTCAGGATCTCTTCTCTTCCCTGCAGATCTGGCAGTTCCACCGGGATTCTCCGGTCAAAACGTCCCGGACGAAGGAGGGCAGGATCCAGGGAATCCGGACGGTTGGTCGCTGCCAGGATGACAACACCTTTCGAACCGTCAAATCCATCCATCTCGGTCAGCAGCTGGTTCAGTGTCTGCTCTCTCTCATCGTTGCCGCCGATATTGCCGTCACGCTTTTTACCGATCGTATCAATCTCATCAATAAATACGATACACGGTGCTTTTTCGTTCGCCTGTTTGAACAGGTCACGCACTTTTGCGGCACCCATACCTACGAACATCTCCACGAACTCAGATCCGGAGATGGAGAAAAACGGTACGTTTGCCTCACCGGCTACTGCTTTTGCAAGCAGGGTTTTACCGGTCCCGGGAGGACCTACCAGCAGCGCTCCCTTCGGCATCTGTGCACCGATATCCTGATAGCGTTCCGGATGGTGCAGATAATCTACGATCTCTGTCAGCAGCTCTTTCGCTTCATCCTCACCTGCCACATCAGAGAACTTGATACCGGTAGATGATTTTACATAAATCTTGGCGTTGCTCTTTCCGAACATCATACTGCCCGGACCTCCGCCCATGCTCTTTGCCATTTTCTTGGACAGCCAGTTACCGATCAGAACAAAGATCAGGATCGGGATCACCCAGCTGAAGATCAGGGTACCCAACATGGACTGTTTCTGCGGAATCACAGAACCAAACTTTACATTTGCCTGATTCAGCCGATCTACCAGCTCAGGGTCATTCATAGTTCCTGTCTTGCAGACCTCTTCCCTGCCGTTTACATTTACTTTATAGTAAATTACAGCATTCTGTTCCTGTACCTCTACTTCAGTTACATTACCGGCACTGACCTGGCTTAAGAACTCGTTATATCCGGTCTCTTTTACACTTCGCTCACTCATCCAAGGCACCAGCAGAAAGTTCAGAGCCAGCAGGACGATCAGCGCGATCGCATAATAAAAGATCACCGGTCGTTTGGGCGAATTATTCTTGATTTCATTCATATCCATCTTCGTCTCCTTTCTCATGTGCTTTATTTTATACCCTGGGAAATACTTCCTGCAAGAAAACTATCAGAAAATTTTTATAAATTTCTCATAAAATATGGCTGGAAATTCTTTTCTTTCTGGCATATACTCTTTTATAGAATGTTTACGACAGGAGGGATCTCATGACAGGCAGCGAACGCCGACAGGAATTATTACAACTTTTATCCGGAACGCAGACACCGCTTTCCGGGACTGCACTTGCAAAACATTTTGACGTCAGCCGTCAGGTGATCGTGCAGGACATGGCTCTGCTTCGCGCGCAGGGACATGAAGTGCTTTCCACCAACCGCGGCTATCTGATCCAGGCACCGCTTCGTGTCTCCCGTATTTTCAAAGTTTTTCACACCAGCGAGCAGATCGCCGATGAGTTATGCACCATCGTGGATCTTGGCGGTACCGCGGAGGATGTCTTTGTCCACCATAAAATCTACGGACAGATCCAGGCACCCCTGCATATCTCTTCCCGCAGAGATGTACAGATCTTTCTGGAAGAATTAAAAAGCGGCAAATCCACCCCATTAAAAGATGTTACCTCCGGATACCATTATCACACCGTCTCCGCAGATTCCAATGAGACACTCGATCTGATCGGGCAGGAGTTAGAAAAGAAAGGATATCTCTGCCAGTAATTTTCTGGCTGTGATATCCTTTTTCTTTATACCTGTTTTTCTCCTGACGCAACCTGATACATATACAGCTCATGCAGCGCCCTCGTCGCGCAGATATATTTCGCCTGCCGGATCAGTGCGTCCTCCGGCTGCCGTCCCCAGACGGTAAATACCTGATCAAATTCCAGTCCTTTCGCGAGATAGAACGTTGTCACTGTGATGCCCTTTTTGAAACGGGAGCTGTCTTTGTTCATATAGGTAACCAAATCCTCTCCCAGCCGCTCTTTCAGGGCTTTTGCCAGCTCCCAGGCTTCCTGATCCGTCATGGTGAGCACTGCGGCAGTTTCATAGCCATCCGGCTGCACCCGCAGGTGCTCCGCGATTTTTTCCACTGCTTTCTCCGGCTTCCAAAACACTTCTTCCACGACCGGTTTTCCGTGACGTTCAAACAGCTCCAGATCGGTAATTCCGGCAAGTTCCGCCGCATACTTGGCGATCTCCACCGTATTTCGGTAACTTTTGTTCATCACGATCTTTCGAAGTTTCTTTCCCAGAATCCCCGGTAAAAACTTCAGCACATCCTGCTGTTTTTCATCCATCGTCTGCGCCTTATCTCCGAGAATTGTCATCTTACACGGAAACAGCATTGCCAGGATCTGGTACTGCATCGGGGTATAATCCTGCATCTCATCGATCACCAGATGCTTGACGCCCGCCCGTTTTGCAGGCTGCACCAGCCGATATTTCAGATAGAGTACCGGGTAGACATCCTCATACCGCAGCATCCGTTTCTCATACCACACCCGTGGAAGCGGACGCATCCCGATAGATTCGAGAAAACGGCTGTAGAGTACATAGATATCTCTCGTCTCATACATCGCCATGAACTGATCGTAAAAATACTGCTGCTCTTCCTCGTTCAGATCCCGTCCGGCAAGTGTCTCATAATCATCCACCACATACTCCCGCACCGCATCCATCCGGGATAACAGCGGAATTTCCAGAAAACGGGTGTAAAACAGCGTCAGGATCCGGGATGCTTTGATCTCATAGTTTCGATAGGTGAAATCCCGGATATCCATCAGGCTGTCTTCCAGCTCCATCAGGTATCCTTCCATCTGATTCAGGAAATCCGGAGACTGTTTTTCCCAGTACCGTCCCCGTTCCTTGGGATGCACAAGATTCCGCTCGATCATATCATACCGGTCTTCGCAGTCCGGCGCCACATCTTTCAGTTCCCGGTAGGCAAAGAGATCAAAACTCATCTCCTGAATATTTTCTTCCCCGAGTTCCGGTAAAATATGTGAAATATAATCCGAAAATACACCATTCGGCGATAAAATCAGAATATTCGAGGATTTCAGGTTTTTCCGGTCATGATATAAAAGATACGCAATCCGATGAAGTGCCACCGAAGTCTTTCCGCTTCCCGCCGCTCCCTGGATCACCAGGATCCGGTCGCTCGTATTGCGGATGATCGCATTCTGTTCCTTCTGGATCGTGCGCACGATATTTTTCAGCTGAACATCCCCGTTCGCACCCAGTTCCGCTTTCAGGATGTCATCATCGATCTTCACATCACTCTCGAAAGCGTACACCATCTTCCCGTTTTTGATCTTATATTGCCATTTGGAGACGATTTCCCCGTCCATACGTCCGCCCGGCGCCTCATACCAGGCTTCTCCCCGGTCAAAATCGTAAAACAGACCGCTGACCGGTGCCCGCCAGTCGTAGACCAGAGGCGTCTGTCCGGTTCTCTCGGCGAAGTTTCCGATGCCGATATAAAAGCTTTCCGCCTCGTCCTCTCCGTCATAGCAAAAATCCACTCTTCCAAAGAAAGGGGAATCCAGCATTTTCTGAAACCGGTGCTTCAGATGCATCTGCTGCTGGTTTGTGTTCAGCTGATTCAACAGGGCCTGCTGATTATCATAATCCTCATATCCGTACTGGTCCATCTCCGTATAGTTTTCCCAGTAATATTCGTGCATATCTTCCACTTCTTTTGCCCCTTCTTGCAGGGACAGATTCAGCTTTGCGATTCGTTCGTTCAGTTTTTCTAGTACCAGATTCAAGTAAGCAGTTTGGTCTGTCATCTTCCTCTTCCTTTTACACAAGAGGCTGTTGTACGGTCTTTCCGGCACGCACCACAGCCTCTGTTTTATATCTTTTTTTATTTCTTCTTTATTTCTTTACATCTCATAAAATGCCTTGTAGCATTTGGTTGTCTCGTATACATCCGCCTTGGAACTTACCTCATACGGCGCATGCATGTTCAGGATCGGCACACCGATATCGATCACATCCATACCGTAAGCTGCCGGGATGTAAGCGATCGTTCCGCCGCCGCCCGCATCGATTCTTCCAAGTTCTGCGGTCTGATATGCAACATTGGCATCGTCAAAGGTTTTTCGCAGGCTTCCCAGATATTCTGCACTGGCATCGTTGGAACCGCTCTTTCCTCTGGAACCGGTGTATTTGCTGATGGCTGCACCTTTTCCCACATATGCGGAGTTATTTTTTTCAAATACTTCGGCATACAGCGGATCGTATCCGGCATTGACATCTGCGGACAGCATCTTGGAGTTTTTCAGGGCACGACGCAGTTTCAAGTCTGAATATGCACCCAGGCTGTTGATCACTTCTGCAACGGTATTTTCCAGGAAATGCGCATGCATACCGGTTGCTCCGACGCTTCCGATCTCTTCTTTATCCACAAACAGGCATACTTTTGTCTTTGCGGATGGTTTGCTGTGTAAGAATCCCATCAGAGAGGTAAAGGCACAGATTCTGTCATCCTGTCCGTAAGCCATGATCATGCTGTTGTCCAGACCGAAATCTCTTGCCGCTCCTGCCGGTACAACTTCCAGTTCTGCGGACACAAAATCTTTTTCCTCGATACCGTACTGTTCTTTTAACAGCTGCAGCACATAGGCTTTCACCGGATTTTCCTCTTTTTCGCCTTCTTTTTTATCGATCGGCTGGCTGCCTACCAGAAGATCCAGATCCTCGCCTTCGATAACAACGCTTCCTTTTTTCTCCATCTGTTTTGCGGACAGGTGTACCAGAATATCGGTCACACCGACAACCGGATCTTCCGGTTTCTCACCGATATTTACCTGCACGGTCGTTCCGTCTGTTTTTACGATCACACCGTGGATCGCCATCGGAGAAGCTACCCACTGATATTTTTTGATTCCGCCGTAATAATGGGTATCCAGATATGCCATACCACCGTTTTCATACAACGGGTTCTGTTTGATATCCAGACGCGGGGAATCGATGTGGGAACCGATCAGGAGCATACCGTTTTCGATATTATCTGTTCCGATCTCCATCATGATCACGGATTTTTTCATATTTTCTGCGTAAATTTTATCTCCGGCTTTCAGCTGTTTTCCTTCACGGATCACATCCTCCAGATTTTCAAAACCATTTTCTTTTGCGATTCTGCAGATATTACTGCTGCATTCCCGTTCTGTTTTTCCTGCATCCAGAAATTCCCGGTACATCTTTGCCAGTTTCTGGATCTCATTTTTTTCTGTCTCATGATACTGTCTCATGATTCTTACCCCTTTCTGCTGTATAACTACTTTTTGTCTTTGCAGACCATATTAAAAACAGTACCACAAATTTTGCGGTCTGCATAGGTCTTTTTCTTATTTCCACTCGACTTTACTGCCGGATTTTCCTTTTGTCACCACCAGTTTCTGCTCGATTTGTTCTTTCAGCTCTGTCACATGGGAAATGATTCCCACCAGGCGGCTGCCGCCGGAAAGTCCCTGCAGGATGCGGATTGCCTGTTCTCTCGCATTTTCATCGAGCGAGCCAAATCCCTCATCAATAAATAACGTATCGATGTGGACGGCTCCCACAGCCTGTGTGATCACATCCGTCATCCCGAGTGCCAGCGCCAGTGCCGCCATGAAGGATTCCCCGCCGGACAGTGTCTTGACATCCCGCACCTTTCCGGTGATCAGGCTGTACACATCGAGATCCAGCCCGGCATTTCCCTGAGTAGAGAGGTTTTCCAGGCTCCTGCATTTTAACAAAAACTGTCCGGCTGCCATCCGTTCCAGATGACGGTTCGCACAGCGGATCATCTGTTGAAAATACTGCCGCTGCATATACGATTCGAGATCAATCTTTGCTGTACCGGCGAGACTGCCGTTGGCGGTACGGCTGAGCGTATTCAACACCTGATACCGTTTTCGCAGTTCTTCCCTCTCCTTTGTCAGCTGTTGCAGCTTCCGGGCCGCCTGCTGATTCGTCTCTCTGCGGCTGTACAGTTTTCGGAGTTCTCTCTCCTGCATCCGCTGCTGTTCTTTTTGCTCTTTCAGCTCACTTTCCGTCTGTGCAAGATCCGGTGTTTCTTTTCCTTTCAGCTGCTGTCTCAGCCAGTCCACTTCCTGGCGGCTCTGTCTGAGCTGTTCTTCATAGGCTTCCAGCGCTTTTTCCCGGCGCTCCAGCTCTGCAGGTTTCATGCATGCGTTCTGAAAATCCTCTTCCGTCTCAAACTGCTGCTCGCTTCGCATCGCTTCATAAGCTGTCCTTTTTTCTTTTTCCTGCTCTTTGAAAATCTCACACTGTCGCTGTACCTCTTCGAGCTGCCCTTTTTTCCGGTTCTCTTCCTGTAAAAACTTTTGCAGGCTCTGCGTGGCTCGATCCAATTCTTTTTTCGAAACCTGGAGTTTTTCTTCCCCGTCTTTCAGTCGTTTCCTGGCTTTCTCTTCCCATTCTTCCCAGCGGTTTTTCATCACTTCCAGGCTTTCTTCTTCGTTCTGTTCCCTCTGCAACAGGCGTATCTGCTGTTCCCGGATAACCGCCATTTCCTGCTGATAGCGATTTTCTGTCTCCTGGTACTTCTGTCTGCACGCTTCCCGGTCATTTTCCGCCTGATTCCGGCGTTCCCGCTCCTTTTCCACCAGTTCCTGGCTCAGATTTGCCAAAGGCCGTTTCGCGGGGGAAGGGTGGTGCAGCGAGCCGCAGACAGGACACGGGGCATTCTCTTTCAGCTGTGCGGCAAGAATCCCCGCCTGTCCGGCAAGATATTCCTGATACAGTGCCTCGTAGCGCTCTGCCTGCTGCCGGTAAGCGCGATCTGCCCTCCGGTAACGGTCCGCCTCCTGCTGTCTGTGTTTTTCCAGACGTTCTGCCTCTTTCAGATGACTCTGGAGCTGTCCATACTGTTCGAGTGCCTGTCTCAGCCGTTCGAGAACCGGCACCTCTTTTTCTTCCAGTTTCTTTACATAGCTGCTCCAGGTTTCCTCTTTCTCTTTCAGTTTTCCGGTTTCCGCTTTCCGTTCCTCCAGCCATCCTTCCAGCTGTTTTTCCTGCATCTTGGCCCGTTTTTTGCTCTCCGCCGCCTCACGGTAGCCTGCATAGACCGTCTCTACTTTTGCCGCCCGTTTTGCAGCACCGATTCGTTCTTTTTCCTGATCTTTCTCCTCTCTCTCCGCTTCCAGTACGCCGAGCCGTTTTTCCAGCTGCGCAAGTTTCGCAAAACTCTGCGCCCGCTCTTTTTCCACACTGTAGCGCTGATTCAGTTTTTCCAGCACCGCAGTTGTTTTTTTCATCTCTTTTTGGCTCTGTTCATACTGCGCTTTCTCTTCTTCCAGTAAACGCTCGGCAAAGGCAAGCACTGCCTCCAGATCCGGTTCTTTCTGCCCGGTTCTCAGAAGTTCTTCCTTTTCCTGCGCCGTACTTTCTGAAACTTCCAGCTGTTCTATTTCCCGCAGACACAGCTTCCGGTTGTCTTCCAGTTCGCCGTAACACCGTTTGCTTCTGTTTTTCAGTTCTTCCTGCACACGACCGAAGATCCGGGTGTCAAAGATCCGGGAAAAAATTTCTTTTCGTTCATCGGACTTTGCCAGCAGCAGCCGCAGAAAATCCCCCTGCGCGATCATCGCGATCTGCATAAACTGTCTGGCATCCACCCCGAGGATCTCCACCAGTTTTCGATTAACCTCCTGTCTGGTTCCCGGATACAGACTGCCGTCTGGCTGGTACAGTTCCACACTGCCCCGCTCCTTTGTCATCGTCCGCTCGCCGTCTTTGTTCCGCCGTTTGCTCTCCCGCTCGTATTCCGGACTTCGAAGCACCCGCCAGACCTGTCCGCCGTTGGAAAATGTCAGATCCACGTACGTTTTTGTCCCGCTCGGCGCATACTGGCTGCGCATCATGGTTCCGTCTCTCCGTCCTCCACTGGTCTGTCCGTACAGTGCATAGGTGATTCCGTCAAAGATCGTTGTCTTACCTGCCCCGGTATCCCCGGTGATCAGAAATACGCCCTGCTGTACCTGTCCGAAATCTATCGTCACACAGTCCGCATAGGAGCCAAATGCGGACATCGTCAGTATCATCGGTCTCATCCTTCATCCTCCCTGACTTTCGCAAATATTTCTTCAAGCACTTCTGCCTCTTCCTCAAGCAGCTGCCGCCCCTGAATCTGGGAGAAGAACTGTTCAAAGACCAGCTTTGGATCTGTCTGTGTCTCCTCTTCCTGTCCATCCTCCCATTCTTTCGTAAGTTTCCAGTTTCTCTCCGTACGCACTTCCAGAATATGCGTAAAGATCCGCTCCAGCTGTTCCTTCGGCTGATACAGTTCCTGTTCATCCGTCAGAACGATACTGACATAATCCTCACTGACGCGGTCTTTGTTGGCTTCCAGGATTTCTTCGAGGGTTCCCCGGATCACACATACCTCGCGCAATGGTTTCAGCGGATGCAGCCGGATGACCGGTTCCTGTCCCGGCGCTTCCAGGATCACTTCCGTCACCGATTTTTCCTGTGCCCACTCACTGACCGAATATTTTAACATCGATCCGCAGTAACGGATGTTCTCTCTTCCCATCGACTGCGGACGGTGAATATGTCCCAGCGCCACATAGGAAAATGGTGCCAGACACGCGGTATCCACCTGATCGAGTCCGCCTACCGTTATCGTCTCGGAATCACTGGTTTTAGGTATCTCCCCGCCTGCTGTGTAGAACTGATGCGAAATCAGTATATTTCTCCTGGCAGTGTCGATGTTCTCCCTTTCGAGAAGAAATTTTACCGTCTCGTTATAATCCCTGCGGATCTCTTCCCTTTCGGTTTCCGGCTCTCTATCTGCCTCCTGGGAGCCGCCGCTTCCCTGCCCTGCTCCGTCTTCTCTGTCCGTTTTTTTCCTGCTCTCCTCCATCAGTTTTCGCACATATCCCGGCTTTACAAACGGCAGCATCCAGACATCCGTCTCGCCCCACGCATCCTGAAACGTCACTTTTTTCAGATGTTCGTTTTCTGACTGTGGACAGCTGCCCGCCACATAGACCTGCTGCCGGCTCAGAATCTCTGCCCCGAAAGACAGCCGCTCCGGGGAATCATGATTGCCGCTGATGATCAGCACCGGAATCTTCGGTTCCAGCTGACTTACCTTAGTAAGAAACCGGTCAAATACAGTAACTGCCTCCGCCGCAGGCACGGATTTGTCATAGACATCCCCTGCGATCAGGACGCCGTCCGGCCGCTCTTTATCGATCAGTTCGTAAATTTTGTTCAATACCCACTCCTGATCTTCCAGCAGTGAATAACCGTATAACTGTTTTCCGATATGCAGATCGGATAAATGAAAAAATCGCATCGTCTCGCCTTCTTTCTATTGCAAAAATCCCCGCATCGCCGGTGGCTTTCCGGCTTGCAGGGATTTTGATTTTCTGTTTTATTTTTCTGTCTTCTCCGAAGTTTCTTCTTCCTGTTCATTTTCTTCCGCAACCGTATCTTCTGCTGCTGTTTCCGGATCAGCCCCGGCGCTCTCTCCGGCTTTTTCCAGTTCTCTGGTCAGTTCCAGCGGTGTGATATCTGCCGGTGTCACCTGAGTGGCATGCTCCATCAGACTTTTTTTCTGACCTGCTTTTGCCGGCTGTACGGAAGCTTTTGCTTTTCCTTTTTCTTTCTCTTTTCCCTTGTTCCGGTTATTCGGTTCCACCGCATAGATACGATCCGGATGATTCTTCGCTACTTTTCTCAGACTGTTGACTGCCCATAACAAAAATCCCGGTAACAGCAGATTAGAAACAATCATAATCGCACTCGTCATATGAAGCAGTGTCAATGCGACACCTGCTGCCATTTCCACAACCAGAATCACCCATGCCATCTTCCACAGAAGTGCATTTTTGTCCAGACGGTTGCTCAGCCGTGCACAGAAGACTCCTACAAATACCTCGATCACTGCCTGCAGATAATAGATCACGCTGCAGATACGAAGCGTTCCGCTTGTGATACCGATCTGTTTTAATGCCTCCAGAATATCTTTGTCGCCGCCGTCTGCCATACCCGCCATTGACCAGCAGCGCATACCGTAAGACAGGCTGGATGTCAACGCTGTCACTACCAGCATGATTCCGACCAGCATAATGATCATCTTGCTGTTGAGTGCCCGGCGCATTTCTTTCTGATCCTGATATTGATACATAATTTTCCTCCGTTCTCCTTGTTTCTTTTTCTCACTTTCTGTAACTGTTTTCTTTCTTCACAGTTACCACTATCTTTCAATTCTAATGAACAATCTTTTGTTTGTCAAACCGAAACAGAGACTTTATTCTTTTTTTACATTTGTTTTCTCACGATCCGATATTCATCATCCAGCTGATAATATGGACACTGATAAAAAGTATCGCTCAGAAACCGGTACATCTCATCTTCATCCAGATCTACTTCACAGCAGTAGCAATCGGATTCTTCATCGTATACGTAATTTGCACAACTCTCACAGTTTGTCTGTCCTGCCATCGCTTCTCCCCCGTTTTTTTATTTCTATGTAAAAAGCTCTGTCTTTTTATTATATCTGCTCCCTTTCTCCGATACAAGCGGAAATCCTTTTTTACTGTTTACTTTCGATGCAAAAAGAAAATACTTGCTTTTTATTCACTGATATGATATCATAGATTTCGGTTTTAATAAACCATTTTCCATGCCGCTGTGGCGGAATTGGCAGACGCACTTGACTCAAAATCAAGCGGTTAACAGCCGTGCCGGTTCGAGTCCGGCCAGCGGCATCTAAGCTGTTGCATACAGAGTATGCAGCAGCTTTTTTATTTACTCATAATGAGCGCTAGAGCGTGTCTGAAAAAGGCTTTTCGTGAGCTGCGAGTCTCAGTTTGTGGGAGATTTTATCCGAATGAGGGCGGCGTAGCGGGCTACGGCAACCGAATGAGGGTAAAATATACCGCAAAGTGGGGCTTGCAGATTGCGGAAATGATTTTTCAAACACGCTCTAGCAGGCTTCCGCCTGCTATCGCGGTATTCGCAGAATTCCCATGCTTGCATGGGGCTCTGCTCATTACTCGCGTAAAAAATCCCCTGTCGGAAGGTTTCATCTCAAAACTTTCCGCAGGGGATTTCTCATACTTTATCTGTAATTAGTTTACATGAATGTGTTCTCTGGATTTTTCTTTGATCTCTGCTTTGATCTTTTCTACGAAAGTATCCAGCGGCAGAACGGTGGTTTCTTTTTCGCCATGCAGACGGAAGGAAACGGTTCTGTCGTCTTTCTCGTTGAATCCGACAACCAGCAGGTACGGTACTTTTTCTACCTGACCTTCACGCATACGGTATCCCAGTTTCTCTGCACGGTCATCCAGTTCTACACGGACATCTGCTGCTTCCAGTGCATCCACAATTTCCTGTGCATAGGCATTCAGCCCTTCATCATCGGTCTTAACCGGCATAACGCGCACCTGAACAGGAGCCAGCCAGGTCGGCAGATTTCCTTTGGTCTCTTCCAGAATGTATGCCATGAAACGATCCAGAGATCCCAGGATTGCACGGTGCAGAACAACCGGTGTCTGTTTTTCTCCGTTGCTGTCGATGTAGGACAGGTTGAATTTTGCCGGCAGACAGAAGTCCAGCTGGCAGGTAGACAGGGTGATCTCGTTACCGATCGCCGGCTGTACGTTTACATCCAATTTCGGACCGTAGAATGCAGCCTCTCCGATCTCTTCCGTATATTCAATGCCGATGCTGTTCATTACATCACGCAGTGCATCTTCTGCTGTGTTCCACATTTCATCATCATCATGATATTTTTCTTTGTTTTCCGGATCACGAAGAGACAGTACACAACGGTAATTGGTGATACCGAAATCTTTGTAGGTGTTGAAGATCAACTCTACTACTTTGGTAAACTCATCTTTGATCTGTTCCGGTGTTACAAACAGATGGGCATCGTTCTGGCAGAAATGTCTTCCACGCTCGATACCTTTCAGAGTTCCGCTGCTCTCATAACGGAAATCATGTGCGATCTCACCGATACGGATCGGCAGGTTTTTATAAGAATGTCTTCTGGTTGCATAGATCATCATGTGGTGCGGGCAGTTCATCGGACGAAGAACGAAAGATTCTCCTTCCATCTCCATCGGCGGGAACATGTTCTCTTTGTAGTGATCCCAGTGCCCGGAAGTCTTATACAGGTTTACCGTACCAACACACGGTGTCATAACGTGCAGGTAACCCAGTTTACGCTCTTTTTCTTTGATATAGTTTTCCAACTCCTGCCAGATTGTATATCCCTTCGGCAGGAACATCGGCAGACCACGTCCAACCAGATCGTCTACCATGAACAGGTTCATGTCTTTTCCGATCTTTCTGTGATCTCTCTCTTTTGCTTCCTCGAGCAACTGCAGATGTGCTTCCAGCTCTTCTGCGGTCGGGAAACATACACCGTAGATACGCTGCAGCATCTTGTTCTTGCTGTCACCTTTCCAGTAAGCACCGGAGTGACGGATCAGTTTGAAATGTTTACAGAGTTTTACGTTGTCTACGTGAGGTCCACGACAGAGGTCGGTAAAGTCTCCCTGATCGTAAACGGTGATATTTCCGTCTTCCAGATCTGCGATCAGATCCAGTTTGTACGGATCATCGGCGAACATTTCCAGTGCTTCTTCTTTGGAAACTTCACGGCGAATGATCTTTTTGCCGGATTTTACCACTTTTTTCATCTCTTTTGTGATCTTTTCAATATCCTCATCACGGATCACATCATCGCCAAGATCGATATCATAATAGAATCCTTCCGCAACAACCGGTCCAACCCAGAACTTTGCCTGTGGATACAGATGTTTGATCGCCTGAGCCATCACATGGGCGCAGGAATGGTTCAGTGTTTTTAACTGTTCATCTTCTTTAAAATTTACCATTTTTCTTCTCCTTTTTCAGATTATCAACGCGCGACGAGATAAAATACGCTTCGCGAATTTTACTCGTTATCGCGGTACTCGCCAAGGTTTCATGCAAGCATGAACTTTGGCTCGTTACTCGCGTAAAAAAGCACCCTCAGATGACAGATTGCCACCTAAGGGTGCTGTTATGCACGGTTCCACCTTATTTTTTCTCTTACTGCCGATAACAGAGCAACCCGGTAACGCTTTGGATGAAATACATCCTTCTACGCACAGCTCAGAAGTGGTTTTCCTGCAAACTCTCCATAAGAAACTTCCACCATACATTTCTCTCTCTGTAAGGATCTGACTGCATTACTTTCTTCATCCATGCTTTTCATGCTATTTATTTCTAAATCGATTCCATTATAATATAATACCGGTGGAAATTCAATGCTTTTTTACTCAACTTCCACTTCATTTCCTGTTCTTTCGCCTTTTGTGAATGCCATCGCATTGTTCAGTGTAGTCTCGCTGATCGCATCCAATGCTTCGTAAGTAAAGAATCCCTGATGGGAAGTGATAATGACATTCGGGAAGGACAGCAGTCTTGCGGTGATGGAGGTCTCCATGATCTCATCCGAACGGTCCTCAAATACATTTTTTTTCTCTTCCTCGTATACATCCAGGCCGACAGCGAAGAACTTTCTCGCGCGGATACCCTCGATCAGATCCGCTGTTTTTACCAGACCGCCACGGGAAGTATTGACGAGGATCACACCGTCTTTCATCTTCTGGATGGATTCCCGGTTGATCATATGATAAGTCTCATCCATCAGCGGGCAGTGAAGGGAGATCAGATCACTCTGCGCCAGCAGCTCGTCCAGAGATACATAGGTCACAAAATCCAGTGCCGGATTCTGATATTTATCATACGCAATGACATTCATACCGAATCCATGGCAGATTCTTGCCATTGCCGCACCGATCTTACCGGTTCCCACGATACCGGCTGTTTTCTTATAGAAGTTTACCCCCTGCATACCGCCAAGGCTGAAGTCATTTTCACGGACTCTCACGTACGCTTTATGGATTCTTCTGTTGGCAGCCAGTGCCAGTGCCATCGCATGTTCCGCTACGGCTTCCGGAGAATATCCAGGCACACGCATCACTTTGATTCCACACGCAGCCGCTTTTTCCACATCTACATTGTTAAATCCCGCACAGCGCATCAGGATCAGTTTAACACCGCATGCATGCAGAACCTCGATCGTCTCGGTTCCCACATCACTGCTGACAAATGCACAGATCGCATCGTAACCTTTTGCCAGTTTTGCAGTGTTCGGAACCAGTTCGGATTTCAGATATTCGATCTGAATATCCGGATAGTCTTTTGCTTTTGCTTCAAACGACTCTTTATCATAACTTTTCGTATCATAAAATAAAATCTTCACAGCATGTTCCTCCTTTTTTTCTGTCTTTTTGCGTACAGAAACATTATTTTCCAGGCAGTTGCCTGTCCTCCTTATTATATCCGTTCTTCTTTTTCCTGTATACATTTTTTTAGAAAATGATAGATTTCCTCATCAGTAGGCGGACATCCCTTCAGATACGTGGCAAATCCTCTGGTACAGCTGCCGATTCCCAGTGTTCCTGTTTTCCCCCGATAGCCCTGTCCGATACAGATCTTCGTATCCAGTTTTTCCAGAAGTCCTTCTTCTTTTAACCGGTCGAGTGCCGGGATCAGATATCCGTAGCAGGCACTGCAGGATTCCACCTCTTCTACCGCATCCGCGACTTCCACGACTTTTCTCCTTCCGGTCTTTACCACCTGCGAAACCGGTGGATTCAGTTCCCGGATCCGGGCGTGTGTCCAGTCTGCGCATCCTGCTCCCAGCGTTTCCGCCATCCGGATATACGGCACTTCTTCCACCGCATAGCCCATCTCCTGGCAGACAAATGCATCAACCAGCACCGGGTCTCTTCCGGCGATCAGACGGTTCATCTCTACCGGATTGCCTCCGTCCTCAAAATCCCAGTCCCCGCAGATATTGTCAACCAGAATAAAATCCTGCGGCAGACCGACTGCCAGATGAGCGATCGGTTTATGCAGTCCCATCGCGTGAAAATGACGTTTTTCCCGGTTTGGAAGCAGTCCTTTCATATTTTTCAGCGCACAGGTGATCTTCGTCTGGCAATGCCCCTTCATCACCGGCACATTGATCAGAAAGTCCAGGCTCTTTGCCTCCCGGCAGATCTCCAGCTCCATCCCGCCGCACTCCGTCAGTTCTCCGGGATCTGCCTGCATATCCTTAAAGGGAACCTGATACGTTTCGCTCAGGCGATCATATCCACAGACTTCCATGGATTCTCTCGTCTTATCCCCCACCCAGGATCCTTCCAGCATGATGAGATTCTGAAATCCCGCCTCCTGCAGATATTCGATGATTCCCGCCACAACTTCCGGATGCGTCGTCGCCCCCCAGGAAGCCTCCGACGGTGCCACCAGATTCGGCTTGATCCCGATTTTTTTATCCCGCGCTCCGATCTGTGCGGAAAGTTCTGCCGCATGCAGAATCTCTTTTGTCATCGCTTTATAATCCGTTCCATGAATCAACAGTAATTCTTCTTTTTCCATGTTCATTCCTTTCTGTTCGTTTTTCAGGTATTTTTTCTATTAAAGTCAAAAAACCCCGGAGTTAAGCCCCCGGGGTTCGTTACTTTTCTGTTTTATCTTCTTTTCAGGAAATCCGGAATCTGGATATCTTTTCTCGGAACAGTACTGCTGGTCGGTGCTCCCGGATTTGCTTTTGGCATCTGGAAGCTCGGCATTGTCATGCCCTGAGAAAATGCAGGTTTTTCCGGTGCTGCTTCTTTTACCGGTGCAGTCTGTACCGGCTGAGCAGTTACTGCAGAAGCTTTGCTTACGCTTGCCTGTTTTGCAGTAGCATCGTTCAGTCCTGTTGCGATAACGGTGATCTTAGCGGAATCTACTGCGGTATCATCATACATGGCACCAAAGATGATGTTTGCATCTTCGCCTGCCAGGTTCTGTACATAGCTTGCAGCATCGTTTGCATCCATAAGAGAGATATCTCCGGAGATGTTAATGATCACATGGCTTGCACCCTGGATGGTTGTCTCAAGCAGCGGACTGGATACAGCTTGCTGTACAGCTTCGAGTGCTTTGTCGTCGCCCTTTGCCTCGCCGATACCGATATGAGCGATTCCTTTGTCTTTCATAACAGTCTGAACATCTGCGAAATCCAGGTTGATCAGTGCCGGCATGTTGATCAGGTCTGTGATGCCCTGTACTGCCTGCTGCAGAACTTCGTCTGCTTTCTTCAGTGCTTCCGGCATTGTAGTACGACGGTCAACGATCTCAAGCAGTTTGTCGTTCGGGATAACGATCAGAGTATCTACGTTGTCTTTTAATTTATCAATTCCCATCAGAGCGTTGCTCATACGGGTTTTAGCCTCAAAACGGAACGGTTTTGTTACAACACCAACGGTCAGGATGCCCATCTCTTTTGCGATGCCTGCAACAACCGGTGCAGCACCTGTTCCGGTTCCGCCACCCATACCACAGGTAACGAATACCATGTCAGCACCTTCCATCAGCTGACGGATCTCTTCCATGCTCTCTTCTGCCGCTTTTTCACCGATCTCCGGTTTTGCTCCGGCTCCAAGACCTTTTGTCAGTTTCTCACCTATCTGTAATACGGTAGGAGCTTTGCAAAGAGTCAAAGCCTGTTTATCAGTGTTCACTCCGATAAACTCCACACCGCCGATTGTTTCTTCTACCATGCGGTTTACTGCATTATTACCGGCTCCACCTACACCAATTACTATAATCTTTGCAGATGATTCCGCCTCATTTGTCATAATCTCTAACAAAGTACTTCCTCCTTCTTTGCTTGCGCTTATATTTATTCCCTTCAGGGTACTTTTGCCTTATCTTAAAGAGTTACATATAGTTATATAATATAATTTCTTTTCTGATTAATCAACTATTTTTTTCAGATTTCATACTTTTTTTCGAATTTTGTAAGGTTTTTCCGGATTTTTGTTTTCCTGCGGTTTACTCCCCGGCAGTTTGCTGTGTGCCGGATGAATCTGCACCGCTTTGCGAAGCTCCGTCTGCTTTTCCGGCGCTTTCTGACTCCTGTCCCGAAGCATCCTGCGTCGTACCGGCATCACTTCCGTCCGCGGCTGTATCTTCCTGTGTGTCGCCATCCTGCGTATCTTCACCGGAAGCTGCCGGATCCGAACCCGCATCCTGGGCAGCTGTATCCCCTTCTGTATCCGCTGTATCTGCCGCCGGGTCTGTGGCTGCATCCTGTCCCGGATCCGTCGTCTCCTCACTGAAATCTTTTCCCTCGATCTGTGCGATCTCCATTTTCAGTGTATACAGTGTCTCTTTCGAGAAAATAATGTTGGTGATGTCCGTATCGTAATCTTCCAGATGAAGGATCCCTGTAAAATCCGTTAATTTCGGAAGAATCGCTGCCACCCGGGTGATTTTTTCTTCCAGCAGTCTGTCTTTTCCCAGATTGCAGTGGATCTTTCCACTGTTATACACCAGAATGATCTCCTGATTCTCATTGAAACACAGCATCTCAGGCAAAATCTCGTATTTTTCCACCATTCGGGTGATTCCGAGGATCGTATTGTAGATGCCGTCGGCAACCGCCGGAATCGTATCTCCAAGCGCGATCCCGCTTGTCTTGTCCGTAATGCCGATCACTCGCGGCACATCCGTTACCGCTGCCTTGAACTTTGTCGCATTTTCATTGCCGGAATCGGACTCCACCGCCTGCAGTACCTGGTCATCGGCATTGTCTGCCTGCGCGGTCTCACTGTCGGTACCCTCTTCCTGTGCATCCTCCGTATCTGTACCGTCCGTGGTATCCGTGCTTTCTCCAGTCAGAGATTCCAGCGCCGCATCCGCTTCCTGTGCAGCTGCCTCCTGCGCCGCCTGTTCTTTTAACTGGTTCAGTTCTTCCTCTTCCTGATTCAGCGCATCGATTTCTTCCTGTTCCATCGGTGTCACTTCCACAACCAGTCCATCCTTATTAAAATACAGCCTGTCCGTTCCCTGCGCGATATAGCCGACGATTTTCTTCTCGTTTACGTGAATCCGAAGCGTATGGGCGTTGACCCGCTCAAGATCAAAGGAATCCACAAACGGAATATTTTCTGCATTTGTATGTTTCTGGAAGAGCATCGCAAGAACCGTGTTGGATGTCATCGGTGTTGTCAGCACATATTCCTTGATCTGGTCATCCGTATATCTGGTACTTCCAACCACATATACGTTATCTACTCTGAACAGAAAGAAAAACGCCCCCAGAGCCAGCAGCACTATGACTGCCACGGCTCCGGCTGTAAACATTTTTCCTTCTTTTGTCAGTCTTCTCTTTCTGATTTTTTTTTTCATTTTTCCACCTGTTCCCTTATTCTGATTACCGCTCCCAGCTGCCCGAACAGCTGATCCGGATGTTCATATCCCCGTTCGATATATTCCGCATGCTTCACGACACTTTCTCCCTGTGCCGAAAGCCCCGCCACCACAAGTGCGGCTCCTCCACGCAGTTCCCGGGCACATACGGCTGCCCCCGTCAGCTGTCTGCCACCGGAAATAAACGCCTGCCTGCCGCTGACCGTTACCCTGCCGCCCATTTTTTCCAGTTCCTCCACGATCTGGAACCGTTTTTCAAAAATGGTTTCCTCGATCCGGCTCTCCCCCGGAACTGTCAGAAGCACCGCCATCAGAATCGACTGCATATCCGTCGGAAATCCGGGATACGGCATGGTACTCACTTTTTCCACCGGAAAGCGGATCCCGGCTGCGTTCGCCCTTAGTGTACCACTCCTCATCTCCCATTGTCCACCCATTTTCTCATATACAGTAAGCACCGATCGCATTTCCCGCGGATCCACATCTTTCAGACTGATCTGCCCGCGGGTCGCTGCCGCCGCATACAGACAGGTTCCCGCAACGATCCGGTCGGACGGGATCGTATATTCCACATCCCGCAGTGCCGCAGCTCTCCGCATCCAGATCTTTCCTGTGCCGATTCCCCGGATCTCCGCCCCCATCGCCTGTAAAAAGCAACAAAGATGCTGAATCTCCGGTTCCCGGGCACAATTTTCCAGAAGCGTTTCCCCTCTCGCTGTAACGCCCGCAAGGAGTGCATTTTCCGTAGCTCCCACACTGGAAATCGGGAAACGGATATGTGCGCCGGAAAGTCCCTCCGGACATTCCCCACAGATCTCTCCCTCCGTCTCCCGGATCTCCGCTCTCATTTTTTTCATCGCTTCCAGATGCAGGTTGACGGGACGCGCTCCGATCGTACAGCCGCCCGGATAACCGATCCGGATCCGTTTACACCTCCCCAGCATACTGCCGAGCAGGAGGATTGAGGATCGCATCGTGCGCGTCTCTTCCCCCGGAATCCCGCTCTCCCGGATCTTTTTACAGTCCATCATCAGGGTGTGATCCTTCCACGCTGTCTTTACTCCCAGCGACTGCAAAATTGCCTCCATCTCAAACACATCCGCGATCCGGGGACAGTTGTGAAGCACGGTCACTCCCTCATGCAGCACTGCAGCCGCCATCATTGGCAGGGCAGCATTTTTCGATCCCTGAACCTTTACTTCTCCTTCCAGCGGACCATTTCCACGCATCCATATTTCACTCACTCGTTTGCTCCCACATGCCCTGTTATCTTATTCTATGCTGCCCGGGAGTATCTGGTGACTGACAGCGCGAGCCCCATCTCCCCCAGCAGAAACAGCACCGAAGTTCCTCCGTAACTGATAAACGGCAGCGTGATCCCGGTATTTGGGATCGTGTTTGTCACAACGGCGATGTTCAGGATCACCTGGATTGCGATATGCCCCATGATCCCTGCACCGATCAGTTCCCCCATAAGATCCCCCGCACGGACCGCCGCCACCATAAGCCGCCAGATCAGACAGGCAAAAAGAAGGATGACCAGAATCGCCCCGAAAAGCCCGGTTTCCTCACAGATAATAGAAAAGATCATATCATTCTGTGCTTCCGGTACAAACCCGAGTTTTTGCAGGCTGTTTCCCATCCCCCGCCCGAAGATCCCGCCGCTTCCGATCGCATACAGTCCCTGGATCGTCTGAAATCCTTTCTCATATTTTTCCGGATCCCGCCAGATGGCAAGGCGTTCGAGCCGGTAGCTTTCCATACTTAAAAAGATCGCGATAAATCCGATCCCCGCCGTGCCGATGCCAAGGAAAGGCAGATAGCGCGGATGTGCCACAAAGATCAGGATCACACCGATTCCCAGAATGATGATCGCCGTGCTCAGGTTATTCGTACCTACCAGCCCGACGATCGGCAAGAGCGCCGCCATCGTCTGGATCATAAACCAGATAGTGTCCGTCTTTTTCTTCCGGTTACTGATCCGGGATGCCAGAAAAAGTACCACTGCCACCTTAGCAAATTCCGCCGGCTGAAACGAGAGCGGTCCGAGTGCCAGCCACCGCTTCGATCCGTTATAGGATCTTCCGACAAAAAGAACCGCCGTGGACAGCACAATGGAACACAGATACAGCGGCGTGGCAAATGCTGCCACCCGGTGATAGTCGATCCGCGCCATCACAAAGAACGCCGCCATCCCCAGCACACTGGCAAATAACTGTTTTTTCAGGTAATATCCCGCATCCTGAAACTTTACCTCTCCATTATATGTACTTGTACTATATAAAAGAAGCAGTCCCACCGCTGTCAGTGCCATGACAAAAAGGGCAAGAAGCTCATCTGCCTGCCCAATTTTTCTTTCTTTTTTCATGGATTCTACACGCTTTTTTTTCAGTCTATGAACCGTAAAAATATTCAGTACTTTTTTTATAAAATCCCATTGACAAATACTGTTTTTTTTTTATAATTAGTTTTAACAATAGTAAACATGAAATTTAGTAATACAATACTTTCCCGATTATCAGTAAGGCGGATCTTTTACCTGCTACATGGCTGATAATCGGGATTTTCGTGTGTTTTTTCAAAGGAGTTTTTATGGATATTGGAACAAAACTGAAAAGTCTGCGAACGCAGAACGGACTGACCCAACAGGAACTGGCGGACCGGGCGGAGCTTACCAAGGGGTTTATCTCTCAGGTCGAGCGAAATCTCACCTCCCCCTCCATCAGTACCCTTGCGGATATCCTGCAGTGTCTTGGCAGCAGCCTCCAGGAATTTTTTACGGATGACACGCCGGAGCAGATCGTCTTTCGGGAGGAAGATTATTTTCTGAAAGATGATCCCGAACTCGGGCATCAGATCGAATGGCTGGTTCCAAACGCACAGAAAAATCAGATGGAACCCATTCGTATGACCCTTGCCCCCCGGGGACGCTCCTGTATCGAGTCGCCCCATGTGGGAGAAGAAATGGGGTACGTCCTCGAAGGAAATATCCTTCTTACACTGGGCAAGAAAACCTACCGCGTACAAAAAGGTGAAACGTTTTATTTTCCCGCCAACCAGGAACACTGGCTGGAAGCAGGGAAATGGGGTGCTACGATCCTGTGGATCTCCTCCCCTCCAAATTTCTAATGATAAAAAGGAGAGACTATGAGCAATCGATTAATAGATTTACAGCATATTACAAAAATCTTTGACGGAGAAAAGATCCTCGACGATCTGAATCTCTATATCCGTAAGAACGAATTTCTCACCCTTCTCGGTCCGTCCGGCTGCGGCAAGACCACAACTCTGCGGATCATCGGCGGCTTTTTATTCCCGGATGAGGGAAATGTCATCTTTGACGGAAAAGATATCACACAACTGGCTCCCAACAAACGCCAGTTAAACACCGTCTTTCAGAAATACGCTCTGTTCCCGAATATGAACGTCGCGGAAAATATTGCTTTCGGTCTCAAGATCAAGAAAAAAAGCAAAGCCTATATCGATGACAAGATCAAATACGCACTGAAACTGGTGAATCTTGACGGCTATGAAAAACGTAAAATCGATGCGTTAAGCGGTGGTCAGCAGCAGCGAATCGCCATCGCCCGCGCCATCGTCAACGAACCGAAGGTGCTTCTTCTCGACGAACCGCTCGGCGCGCTGGATCTCAAGATGCGTCAGGACATGCAGTACGAACTGATCCGTCTGAAAAATGAGCTGGGCATCACCTTTGTCTACGTTACCCACGATCAGGAGGAAGCCCTCACGATGTCCGATACGATCGTCGTCATGAACGGCGGTTATATCCAGCAGATCGGTACACCGGAAGATATCTACAACGAGCCGCAGAATGCTTTCGTTGCCGACTTTATCGGTGACAGCAACCTTTTTGGTGCCACGATGATCCAGGATCGTCTGGTGGAGATTCTCGGTGCCAAATTCTTATGCGTGGACGAAGGATTCGGAACAAACAACCCGGTCGATGTGGTTATCCGCCCGGAAGATGTGGAACTGGTGGAGCCGGAAGTCGGCATCATCAAAGGCCGCGTAACTTCCGTCATCTTCAAAGGCGTACACTACGAGATGACCGTTATGGCAAATGGTTTTGAATGGCTGGTACACAGCACGGATATGTATCCGGTGGACCGTGAAGTCGGTATCTTTGTCAAACCGTTCAATATCCAGATCATGCACAAACCGGAATCCGATGATGCAAAGGCGGTGGATATCAATGAATAGTTCAAAGAAAACCTGGTTTGCCTTTCCCTATATCCTGTGGATCATCGGATTTACCATGATCCCGCTGGGACTGGTATTTTACTACGCATTTACCTCCGCAGACGGCGTATTTACCCTGGCAAATGTCCTTGCCATCGCAGAACCCGTCCATCTGAAATCCCTGTGGACCTCGATCAAGATGGCGGTTTTGACCACCCTGATCTGCTTTCTCCTGGCGTACCCGCTGGGACTGGTGCTTTGCAGCCTGAACTTAAAGAAAAGTAATTTTGTTATTTTTCTCTTTATTCTTCCGATGTGGATGAACTTTCTGCTGCGGACCATGGCGTGGCAGCTGATCCTGTCCAACAACGGTGTGTTAAATACCCTGCTTGGTTTCCTACATCTTCCGAAGGTGCATATCATCTACACGTTCCAGGCGGTTCTGATCGGCATGGTTTATGACTATCTGCCGTTTATGATCCTTCCGATCTACAACTCTCTGTCTTCCATCGGTGACGATGTGGTGGAGGCCGGAAAGGATCTTGGAGCCAGCTATTTTACGATTTTACGGAAGATCATTTTCCCGCTGTCTCTTCCGGGAGTCATCAGCGGTATCACGATGGTATTCGTTCCTTCCATGACTTCGTTCGTGATCTCGAATATCCTGGGCGGATCGAACACCTTACTGATCGGTAATATCATCGAGCAGGAATTCACGTATAACTTTAACTGGAACCTCGGCAGCGGACTTTCTTTTGTGCTTCTGGTATTTACCCTGATCAGCATGGGACTGATGTCCGTCTTTGACAAATCAGAAGGAGGAAATAACATATGGTAAAAACATGGGCCAAACGGCTGTATATGGCATTCATCTTTCTGTTGTTGTATCTGCCGATTATTGTTCTGATCGTACTATCTTTTAACAAATCCAAAGCCAGAGTCACCTGGCGTGGGTTTACCCTGCAGTGGTATGCAAACCTGTTTGAGAACAGCCGGATCGTGGATGCATTTACCACTACGCTCGCGCTGGCTTTCGGTGCTGCACTGGCTGCCACCGTCATCGGTGTGGTTGGCGCGATCGGTATCAATGCGATGAAAAAACGGAATTATTCAATCATGCTGGGAGCTACCAATATCCCGATGTTAAATGCAGAGATCGTGACCGCACTGTCCCTGACACTGTTATTTATCCGGTTTATCAAACTGGGATTTACGACCGTTTTTATCGGTCATGTGACATTCTGTGTCCCGTATGTGATCCTGAATGTCCTGCCGCGTTTTCGTACCCTGAATAAGAATGCGTATGAAGCCGCACTCGATCTCGGAGCCACCCCGCTGTATGCCTTTTTCAAGGTCTGCTGGCCGGAACTGATGCCGGGTATCATGTCCGGTTTTCTGATGGCGGCTACAATGTCGATGGATGATTTTGTAATCACATATTTTACCAGAGGTCCGGGAATCAATACGATCTCCACGCTGGTTTACTCTGAAGTAAAACGTGGTATCCAGCCGGAAATGTATGCGCTTTCCACGCTTCTGTTCCTGCTGATTCTTGTTCTTCTGCTGCTCTTTAACTTCTTATCCGGAAGAAAAAGCAGCATAGAAGTGTAAAGGAGACTCATGATGATGAAATGTAAATTATTGGTGATACCTGCCCTTGCCGGATCCCTGCTGCTTCTGGGTGGCTGCGGTTACAACAAGAACAATTCTTTAGTAGTTTTTAACTACGGAGATTACCTGGATTCTTCGATCATTGATTCTTTTGAGGAGGAGACCGGGATCAAGATCCTGTATGAAGAGTATCAATCCCCGGAAGAAATGTATATGAAATACAAGGCAGACATCGTAGACTATGATGTGATCTGTTCTTCCGATTATATTCTGGAGAAGCTTCGTCAGGAGGATGAACTGCTCCCGATCAATTTTGATAATATTCCGAATGCTGCCAATGTGGATGAGCATCTCTGGGAGTTTTCGAAGTCGTTTGACCCGGAAAATAAATATACGATCCCGCATTACTGGGGTACGCTCGGTATCCTTTATAATACCCGGCTGGTGGACGAGGAGGTGGATTCCTGGGATATTCTTTTTAATCAAAAATACAGCGGACAGATCATCATGGAAAACAGTGTCCGGGATTCGTTCGTTCCGGCGCTGAAGCTGCTTGGTTATTCGATCAATACGGATCATACCGATGAGCTGGATGAAGCGGAAGCAATGTTGAAGGAGCAGCGCCCGATGGTACAGGCGTATCTGCTTGATTCCGCCCGTGATGAGATGATCGCGGAAAATGCGGCGATCGCGCTGGTGTATTCCGGGGAGGCTCCTTATGCGACGGAGTATAATGAGGATCTGGCTTATGTGGTTCCGAAAGAGGGGTCGAATGTCTGGGTGGATTCCTGGGCGATCACGAAGGACTGTAAGAATACGGAAAATGCGGAGAAGTTTCTGAATTATCTGTTAGAGGTAGAGATTTCGAAGATCAGTTTTGAGTATAATCATTATGGAACGCCGAACAAGAAGCTGGCGGAGATTCTGCCGGCGAAGTATACGGAGGACCCGGCGCTGTTTCCACCTAGTGATGTGTTGGATAATTGTGAGATTTTTAAGTCGTTGGATCAGGGGACACAGAATTATTATAGTAAGTTGTGGAAGGAAATTAAGTTGGATTAAGAAAGTTTGATTGCTCAAGACGAATTGTTTTTTGCTGTGAACTGGAATGGGAGGATGATAAAGTTGAAAGGGAATTTAATTTGTATGTTTATAAAACTTTATTAATCTTCTTCTCTTTTGCATTGTTTATATAAAATACCTTGAGAATATATGTAATCGTAAAAGCATTTATTCTCAAGGTATTTTATTTTTCTCAGTTATTATTCAATTTCGATTTCTACACTCCACATTTCCAATCACTGCGATAATTGTTCTGTTTTTGTTTATTCTAAGCTCAAGTTCCGGAGGTCTTCCGGGATGGGGGCGGTTAGGTGGAGTTGCTCGCCGGTGTAGGGTTGACGCAGGGTTACCTGGTAGGCGTGGAGGGCTGCGCGGTGGAGTTGGGTTTGGGGGCCGCCATAGAGGGGATCGCCCAGGAGCGGGCAGGTCTGGGTGGCCATGTGGAGGCGAATTTGGTGGGTTCTGCCGGTTTCCAGGTGGAGGGCGAGGCATTGTGTTACTTTGCCGGTCCAGAGGGGTTTATAGAGGGTTCTGGCGGGTTTGCCGAGAGGGGTGGAGATCATGCGAAGGTGGTTTTCCGGATCGGGAGACATTGGGGTGTCAATCAGGGTCCAGGCATCTGTGTCTGATGTGGTTCCAAGATCTTCCAGGCGCCGGGTGATTTCGTTCCAGCCGGGGAATTTTTCTGCTTCGTTTTTTTCCATGATCTCCTTCTCGTACTCTTTTTCTATTTCACGTTTCTTTTCCTGGTCGATGTTCCGGGCATCGTCTTTTCTGTTCTGCGGAAGCTGGGTGACAGCAAGATAAGTTTTCCGGAATTCTCTCCTCTCTCTCTGTTTTTGCAGTCTGGCGGCTGCGATCTGGTTTTTGGCGAAGAGGACGATGCCGGAGGTGTCTTTGTCCAGGCGGCCGATGGGGCGGACGGTGTGGTACTCCTGCCGGGAAGTATAATAAGCGCTTACCTGGTTTGCCAGAGTGTCTTCGTAGTGACCGCCCTGCGGGTGCGTGACCACACCTGCCGGTTTATTGACAGCTAAAAGGTCCTGGTCTTCGTAAAGAATGTCCAGGACCTCTGTGTTGGCTGTCAGATGACCGGAACACTGTGTTTCCGTCTCCAGCAGGATCTCTATGATGTCACCGGGCAGCGTTTTTTCCGTCACTCTGCACCGGATGCCATTTTTCCGGATTCCGTCAGGAAGAAATTTTGCACGGCTGATCTCTTTTTTCGTGAAACCTGCCTGTCTTCGCAGGACTTCCTGCACCGTTCCTCCCTCTTCCACCTGAAGGCTCCATACCCTCCGGCTCTCGTTACGCATCTGCCTCCGGCAGGGCGTATACATATTCTTTGAACATCCGGCCACGCTGTTCGTAATTATCAAACTGTCCCCAGCTTGCACATGCCGGTGATAAGAGGACTGCATCACCTTTGTTCGCTTTTTCGGCACAGATCTTTACGGCTTCTTCCAGATTATCAGCCAGAATCGTATTCATAAATCCACACTTGTGGGCGGTCTCTTCGATCTTTTCTCTCGTCTGACCAATCAGCACCAGGAAACGGACTTTTCCGTCAAAAGCTTCGATCCACTCGTCGTAAGAAGACTGTTTGTCATATCCTCCACCGATCAGCAGTGTCGGACGGTCCATGGCCTGGATTCCTTTGATAGCCGCATCCGGGTTGGTTCCTTTGGAATCGTTATAATATACCACTCCGTTTTTCTCTGTCACATATTCGATCCGGTGCTCTACTGCCACAAAGTTTTCCACACTTTTTTTGATATTTTCCACCGGAACACCTGCATAATATGCCATGGCTGCTGCCGCCATTGTATTTTCGTGGTTATGTCGGCCAAGGATCTTCAGGCGGTCTGTGGTCGTGATCACGAATTCTTTTTCTCCGGCTCTTAAAACAATCTCTTTTCCTCTCAAGAAAATACCCTGTGAAAGTTCTCTGAGGCTGGAAAAATACACAACTTTTGCTTTCACCTGTCTGCTTTCCCCGAAAGTTCTCAGCACCTCATCTTCATAATTCAGTACACAGACCTGATCTTTTGTCTGGTTGCTGGTGATCAGTTCTTTCACACGGATATATTCTTCCATCGTATGATGACGGTTCAGATGATCCTCTGTGATATTCAAAATTGCACTGACTGCAGGCTGGAAGTCCTGGATGGTCTCTAACTGGAAGCTGCTGATTTCCGCCACTGTCACAGTCTCTTCTTTTGTGTCCAGAGCTACAGAAGTATACGGTGTTCCAATATTTCCAACCACATAGACACTGTCCAGATAATCACTCATGATTTTTCCAAGCATGGCAGTTGTCGTTGTCTTTCCGTTGGTTCCTGTGATCGCCAGGACTTTTCCTTTGCCCATCTGATAAGCAAGTTCTACCTCACCCCAGATCGGAAGTCCCTGTGTGCGAAGTGTCTTCACAATCGGAAGATCCGTCGGAACTCCAGGACTCATCACTACCAGATCCAGTGTTTTTCTCGCCTCTTCAGGCAGTTCTCCGAGAATAATATCCACATTCTCCGGCTGTTCCAGTCTGGCTTTGATCGCCTCCGGATCCTGTTTGTCATTTCCATCATAAATCACCGGACACGCTCCCACTTTACAGAGCAGATCCGCTGCACCGATACCACTGATACCAGCACCAAATACTAATACACGTTTTCCTTCTAACTTCATGGTTCTCTCCCCGTTTTTTTCTTATGTACACTCGGAATCTTTTTTGTGCTTGATTTTGTGAGAAGATTTTTTGTCAGTTGCATCTAAATTTCTGAGGCGTACGCGGTACGTACGTTGATGAAATTTGGGTGCAACTGGCGGAAAATCAGCCACAGAGGCAAGTGCAAAAAAGACTCCGAGGGTACATCCATTACAGTGCCAGCAGACCGATCATGCACAGGATGGCTGTGATGATGGAGAATACTGCCACAACTCTTGTCTCAGACCATCCACACAGTTCAAAATGATGGTGGATCGGTGCCATTTTAAAGAATCTCTTTCCACCGGTCTTTTTAAAGTAAGTAACCTGGATCATAACAGAAGCTACCTCGATCAGATAGATCAGACCTACCAGGATCAGAAACAGCGGCATCTGTAACATATAGGCAGTACCTGCAACGAATCCGCCCAGTGCCAGAGATCCGGTATCTCCCATAAATACTTTCGCAGGAAATACATTGAACAGCAGAAATCCCATCAACGCACCGACAACCGCACAGGTGATCGGTTCAATACCGCTTTGTGTTCCCACTGCCACAACCGTAAAAAATGTTGCAACCATCACGGTCACGCTGGATGCAAGACCGTCCAGTCCGTCTGTAAAGTTTACACCGTTTACCGTACCGATCACGGCTACAAATAACAGCGGTACTGCCACCCAGCCGATGTTCCAGTAATAACCATGGCTGAACGGTACCAGCAGTGTCAGTTTCACATCGGTAAAACGAATCAGATAAAAAGCAAAAATTGCAGTTACCACGATCTGTCCTGCCATCTTCTGTGCCGGAAGCAGTCCGTCGGAACGTTTCAGCACAACTTTCAGATAATCATCCAGGAATCCGATCAGACCAAATCCCAGCGTCAGGAATAAGATCGGAATGATCTTCGGATAATCTTTTACATAAAACAAAGATGTCACTGTTACTGCGATCAGAAAGATCAGACCACCCATCGTCGGGGTTCCCGCTTTGGAAAGATGAGACTTCACACCGTCGGTACGTTCCGTCTGGGACGCTTTCAGTCTCCGCAGAAACGGAATAATCACGGGTGCCAGAATCACACTGATCACAAAAGAAATAATCACCGGTATCACAATTTTAAAATCCATACTTCACCTCGTACATTATGAACATTTTTCTGTTCAGTTTTTTTACGTTCTAAGTATAATACTTTTCCCCCCATTCAGCAACCGTTATTCCACACGCTTCCGCAAATTCCGGGATTCTGTCATTCTGTTTTGCTTTCCTTCGTCACGACTTCCGTTTTCTCTATCCCCAGATACGGCAGCACATTCTCAAAAATCGTTTTCATCACCGGGGCTGCTATCGTTCCGCCATAATAGATTCCCTGCGGATTATAGATGATACAGACCCCGAGGATCACCGGATCGTCCGCCGGGGCAAAACCGAGAAAAGAGGAAATATACCGGTTGGCACTTCTTGGAAGCGTCTGGGAAGTGGCTGTTTTCCCGCCGATCCGATAGCCCTCCACCTGCCCGTTTTTTCCGCCGCCCTCCTTCACCACCATCTCCAGAGCGTAGCGCATTTTCTCTGAGGTCTGCTCGGACAGGATTCTTTTTTTCTTCTCATAGGAATACGTTTTTATGACCTTTCCCTCCTGATCCTGTACCTTCACCCCGAAGTGTGGCGTGATCCGCTCACCACCATTAATCAGGGAAGCGGCTGTCGTTGCCAGCTGCATCGGCGTGATCTGAAAGGACTGTCCGAATGCGATCGTCGCCAGTTCCACCTGCCCGATATTTTCCTCTTTGTGCATGATCGTCCCCGCCTCTCCCGGCAGATCGATACCGGTCTTTTCCAGCAGACCGAATTTTTCAAAATAAGAATAATATTTTTCCACTCCCAGCCGCAGCGCCACATCGATAAATACCGGGTTGCACGAATTTTCTACCCCCTGCACAAAAGTCTCGGCTCCGTGTCCGGTTCTTCTCGCACAGTGGATCCGCCGGTCTTCCACCACCCGGAATCCCGGACAGGAAAACTGATCCTGCAATGTCACCACACCGGCTTCCAGACCTGCGGATGCTGTGATGATCTTAAAGGTGGAACCCGGTTCGTAGGTATCGTTGATACAGGTATTTCGCCACATCCGGTTTAAGGCATCTGTTTTCTCCTCCTGACCAGAAAGAACCGTCCCCGCTGGCAGGGTGTAGGGATCATTCAGATTGAACTCGGGGACGTTAACACAGGCATAAATCTCCCCGTTTTTCGGATTTAATAACAGAATCGATACTTTCTCGGCTTCTTTTTGTTCCATCACCCGTTCCGCCTCCTGCTGGGCATACATCTGGATGTTATAGTCCAGGCTGGTGCTAAGATCGAAGCCCGCCACAGGCTCCTTCCGTTTTTCTCCGATTCCATTCTGTTCGATTCCCCTGGCATCTGTCGTTGTGAGGATGGTTCCGTTGATCCCTTTTAGTACCTCTTCATATTTTACTTCCAGTCCGATGATCCCCTGATTATCCCCTCCGGTAAATCCGAGTACCCGAGAAGCAAGTTCATTGTATGGATAATATCTTCGAAAATCCTCGTCCACTTTTACACCGGCAAGCTGATATTCCCGGATCTTATCCCCCACTTCTTTCTCCACGTTTGTTTTGACTCTTTCAATCGCAGAAACTTTTTCCACCCGTTTTCGCGCTCCCGCCTCATCAATCCCCAGTTCTTTTACCAGCATCGCGATCACCTTTTCCGGTTCTTTGATCTGGCTGTGGATGACCGATATCGTACAGACGGTCTTATTATCCGCCAGCACCGTTCCATTCACATCCAGAATCCGCCCTCTCGCCGCCTTGATCTTACGCTCTCTCTCATGCAGATCATCGGCTTTTTTCGCATAATACTCCGACTGTACCACCATCAGACTGACCAGCCGGCCGATCAGACCTGCGAGCATCGCGATACAACACAGAAAAACCACCAGCGTCTTTTTCTTATGAAACGTTTTATTTTTACTCATAAAGAAACCCCGCAGAAGCTTTCCATCTAATGTATGGCTGCTTCTGCGGGGTTATTCATATTCGTAATCTTCCTTAATTGCCACTCTGTATTGCCGCTTCTTCGTCCGTGATACCGTCGCTCTCCTGCTTGTTATTGAGCGTTGTCTCACTGTCGTCTTCCGGCGGTGCTGCCGTCGCGGTGTCATCTGCGCTGTCTGACTGTCCGGTGGATTCCACTTTCTGATTGATCAGTTCTTCCAGATAACTCATCTTGGCATTGGTCTTATCCGTCACTTCTTCGTCCTGGAAAATATTCAGGTATGGCAGGATTTCTGTCATAATCCCCTTGTAAAGATACTGGGCATACAGACTGTCTGCCTGAGATTCTGCATTCGGTTCATCCACAACCACATAGACAACCACCTGCGGATCATCAAGCGGTGCAAAACCGATAAAGGATACCAGATATTTTTTATCTTCACGCGGATATTTCTGTGCGGTTCCTGTCTTTCCGCCCATGCTGTAGCCGTCTACTTTCGCTGTTGCTCCAGTACCGTCCGATTCCATAACCGCGCCCATGTACTGACGAATCAGTGCGGAGACATCGCTGGATACCGTCTGCTTGGTTACCACCGGCTGGATGTCTTTGATGACATCTCCATCCTCATTCATAATCTTGCTGACCACATGCGGCTGATAGTAATATCCGCCATTGATCGCCGAACAGATCGCTGCAATCTCCTGGATCATGGTACAGGTATATCCCTGTCCGAAAGATGCACTGGCAAGCTCGGTGCTTCCCGAAGACAGATTTTCTTCGGAATGAAGGATACCGGTAGCTTCTCCCGGAAGATCGATGCCCGTAGTAGAGCCGAAATTAAAGATTTTCTGATATTTCAGAAATTCCTCCGGACCTAGCAGTGCTCCGATCTGCATCAGACCATCGTTACAGGAATGTTTGATCAGATCCGACAAGGTCTCTGTTCCGTGCGCTCTCGGATAGATGGAACACCGGATCATCGTATCCCCAAATTTCTGATAGCCGTCGCAGACAAAGGTATCGGTCGGCTGTACCACATCCGCATCCAGTGCTGCCCCAATCGTCAGTGGTTTTACTGTCGATCCAGGCTCGAACGCATCACTGATACAATAGTTCTGCCAGATGCCGTACAGTGCTTTCAGCATCGTTCCGCCATCCTTGTCTTTCATTTCCTGGATCTCTTCGTCCGAATAATACGGCGTGAGATCTCTCGGATTATTCAGATCGTATGGATTGTCGGTTGCCATGGCAAGGATCTCACCGTTTTTCGGATTGGCTACCACCACGCCAACATTGGCGGCTCCCTGTTCTCCTCGCGGACCGTTTGCCATACCGGTCATAAACTTGTCGATATATTTTTCTACTACCTGCTGGATATTCAGGTCAATCGTTGACTGTACACTGTTTCCGTTGACCGGATCGATGATCGTCTGCTCCACATCGTCATCGGAATTATAGTATCCGAACTGTCTTCCGTTGACACCGTTCAGGGTACTGGAATAATATCCCTCGATTCCCCAGTCTGCGGTATTTCCCGTATAGGTAAATCCAACCAGATGACTGGCTGTGGAATTCAGCGGATAGACTCTCCGGTAATCTTCCTCGAACCATACCCCTTTGACATTGGAACGTTCTGCGATTTCTTCTTTGGTCAATGTTTCTTTTGCCTCATCGCTGGACACATCGGTATAGTCCTCAAACGCTTTTTTCTGGTTGATGGACACATTGCTTTGCAGGATCTGATACTGGCTGCTCTTTGTCGTCTCATCTTCCAGTTTTTCCCGAATCGTTTCCTCATCCAGCCCCAGCACATCCACCAGGGCTTTGATTGTCGGTTCCACATACTCTTCTTTGGTATTGACCACTTTACAGTCCAGGATCACTTTATACACTTTCTCACTGGTCGCCAGTACCACACCATTCCTGTCGGTGATGTCCCCACGTTTGAACGGGATCACACGGCTGTCATACTTTTGCTGTGACTGGCTTAGTACCTGTTTGCTGTACTGTTTTCCCTGGCTGGCATTGATCACGGTAATTCGTATGCCTAAACCTACGAAAGCCAGTACGACTATTCCAAACAGCCATACCAGCTTCATACGCATCTTACTATTTATCTTTCTTGTTAAAAGGGCGTTGCCCCTTTTCTTTCTTCTTTTTCTTTGCACGTAACCACCTTATTTTGTCGTATCAGGTACATCTTTATACTGGCGTACATAACTGTTTCCTGCTGTATCAAACTGATAAATCTGATCTTCCTGCGGATAGGTCATCCCCAGTTCGTTCATCGCTTTATCCTTTATCTTTTCCAGATCCACTGATGAGATTACACTGTTGTATAATGCATCATTGTCTGCTTTCAGCTGACTCAGTTCTGATTCCGTAGTAGCAATCTGTTTGTTCTGTGTTGTGATTGCAGATTTGATCTGCAGATAACGGGCACACATAAACAAAGCTGCCGCTGATACCACCGCCAGAAACATCACATAACCACGGCTCATGGCTCTGGTTCTCGCACGATTTCTGGAAGTCGACCGTCGAACCGGTTTTCTTTTCGGCTCTTCCTGTGGTATGGCCTGAATCTTGCGGATCGTATTGCCGTCCACGACATACTGTTCCACTATTCGTTCCGATCTGGAATTTACCCTTCTGTTTTGCTTTCTGGCCATTGTTGCTGTCTCCTTACTTTGCTTCGGATATCTGACGTTCAAATACCCGCAATTTTGCACTCTGTGAGCGACTGTTCCACTCGAGTTCTTCCGCAGACGGAAGAATCGGTTTTCTTGTTATCACTCTGCCCTTGGATACTTTTCCGCATACACATACAGGAAAATTCGGCGGACAGGTACATGGATTTTCATTTCTTCGGAAAATCGTCTTTACGATCCGGTCTTCCAGAGAATGGAAGGTAATGATACAAATCCTTCCCCCGTCATTTAAAAAGTCAATCATTCCATCCAGAGAATCGCGCAGAACATCAAGCTCATGGTTCAGTTCGATCCTGAGCGCCTGAAACGTTCTCTTGGAAGGATGTCCGCCCGTTGCCCGGACTTTCATCGGAATGGCTCTTTTTATAATCTCCGTTAATTCTCCTGTGGTATGGATCGGTGCTTCCTGTCTTGCCAGACAGATATGTTTTGCAATATTTTTCGCAAACTTGTCCTCTCCATAGTCACGAATAATCCGGTACAGATCACTCTCGCTGTAAGTATTTACGATATCTTCCGCCGTCTTGGTCTGCCGCTGATCCATACGCATATCCAGAGGCACATCCTCCCGGTACGTAAAACCGCGTTCTGCATGATCCAGCTGATAGGAAGATACTCCCAAATCCAGCACAATACCATCAACAGAGTTGATTCCCCTTTTTTTCAATTCCGGGACCATGTGGCAATAATTGCTGCGAATGATCATCGTGCGATCCTGATAGTCCCGCAGTCTCTCACTTGCCGCCTGTATTGCCGCATCGTCCTGGTCTATTCCTATTAATCTCCCCGTGGCAGATAATAATTTGCACACTTCTGAGGCATGTCCTGCCCCTCCCAAAGTTCCGTCAACATAGATGCCATCCGGCTTGACTTTCAGATTGTCTATGGTTTCTTTCAGTAATACCGATTTGTGTTTAAACTCCATCTAACGCTCTTACTCCTTTTTCTTTCACCGGACTTTAGATGATAATTCCCATCTCCTGCATGTCTTCTGCAATCGCATCCATATCATCATAGTCATTATTTTCACTCCACTTCGCCTTGCTCCAGACTTCAATCCGGTTCAGATTACCGGTGAGTACCACATCTTTTTCCAGACCTCCAAATTCCCGTAACGTTGCCGGTACCAGAATTCTCCCCTGTCGATCCAGTTCACATGTCGTCGCACCTGCCACGAAGAATCGTGAAAATTTTCTCGCATTTTTGTTTGTAAGCGGTAAAGCTTCCAGTTTCTTCTCAAAGACTTTCCACTGTTCCATAGGATAAATAGAAAGGCAGCCGTCTAAACCCTTTGTTAACACGAATTCATCTCCCAGTTCTTCGCGAAACTTAGACGGTATAATAAGTCTTCCTTTTGCGTCAATTGTATGACTGTACTCTCCCATGAACATAGAATTTACCCTCTTTGAGTACCGGGGAATTCCCCGGAATCATGAAATAAACGGTTCTCCCCAACCTTTTATTTCGGGTGCTTGTTGGAATCGGCTGCCACACGTTCTCCCCTTCGCACCACTTTCCTCCACTTTCTACCACTTATGCTCTTTATTCTAAACCATATGTTGAAAGAATACAAGGGGAAATTTTGGAAAAAAAATGAGGAAAAGTCGAACTTTTCCTCATTTTTCCTCGTTTTTTTACTACTCATTTACTTATACATTGAAACGGAATAAAATCACATCTCCGTCTTTTACCACATACTCTTTTCCTTCCATGCGGACCAGACCTTTTTCTCTCGCACCTGCATAGGAACCGGATTCCAGAAGATCTTTATAGTTGACAACTTCTGCTTTGATAAATCCTCTCTCAAAATCGGTATGAATCTTTCCTGCTGCCTGCGGTGCTTTCGTTCCCACTTTGATGGTCCATGCACGGGTCTCATCCTCGCCGGCAGTCAGATAACTCATCAGTCCCAGCAGTTCATAACTTGCCTTGATCAGTTTCTCCAGACCGGACTCCTCAATTCCCAGATCATCCAGGAACATCTTCTTCTCATCGTCTTCCAGCTCTGCGATCTCCTGCTCAATCTCCGCACAGATGACAAACACACCGCTGTTCTGCTCTTTTGCCAGCTCGCGGACTGCCTGTACATGCGGATTGGAAGCTCCGTCATCCGCCAGATCATCCTCGGAAACATTTGCTGCAAAAATGACCGGTTTTGCTGTCAGCAGATTGTACTCCTGCATCCATGCCTCTTCATCTTCATTTTCCAGCTCCAAGCTGATCGCCGGTTTTCCGTCTTCCAGATGCGCTTTGATTCTCTGCTGCAGTTCCAGCTCTTTCGCTGCTGTCTTATCCATTCTGGCTGCCTTTGTCGTCTTGGCAATTCTTCTCTCCAGAATCTCCAGATCCGAAAAGATCAGTTCCAGATTGATTGTCTCAATATCACGTACCGGATCGATCTTTCCATCTACATGGATAACATTAGAATCTTCAAAACAACGAACTACATGGACAATCGCATCCACCTCACGAATATTCGCCAGAAACTGGTTACCAAGACCTTCACCTTTGGAAGCGCCTTTTACCAGACCTGCAATATCCACAAACTCAATCACCGCCGGAGTCACCTTCTTGGAATGATAAAAATCCCCCAGCAGTTTCAGTCTCTCATCCGGCACTGCCACGATACCCACATTCGGATCAATCGTACAGAACGGATAATTGGCAGACTCAGCACCTGCCTTAGTCAGTGAGTTAAATAATGTACTCTTACCTACGTTCGGAAGTCCAACAATTCCCAACTTCATAATCTATATTCCTCTTTCCTGTCTGTTATTCTTCATCCAGCCCTTATATTTCCGGCTGTATTTTTCCATGTATTCCCTATGAATACACATCTTCTTAGAGTCTACCATATTTCCCACACACAGGCAAGTTTTCTTTTCTCCCACCATTTGTTTTGAAAAATCATTTTTGTTTTTTAATATTTTAATGGTATGCTGCTCCTCTTTTACCCTACGCCCTTCTGTTTTTATGACGTTTCTTATAATCCTCTCTGATCGATGCACAGCAGGCTGATATCGTCTGATTCATCTCCACTCTGCTCCTCGATTTCCTTACAGCAGATACGGTTTCGGAAAGGACCTGATAATTCAGAGCAGTTCCTTCTCTGTCGCATTCATAATTGATCGCCCTGTCAGCTCCGATACCAACTCTTCCGGCGACTTCGATTGCATCTATGTTGGCTCCCAGGAATAAGAATTCCCAGCCATACTTCTCTTTTTCCTTCTCAACCATTTTCTTCACTTTATGAAAGGAATATTTATGACTGGCATTTTCCATACCATCGGTTGTTATAATAAATAAAGTCTTTTCCGGTCTGTCCTCTTCTCTGGCATACTTGTGAACCTTTGCAATATGGTGAATCGCTCTGCCGAGTGCATCGAGAAGTGCTGTACACCCTCTCACATAATACTGACGGTCATTCATCGGCTCTACCTTATCTACCGGCACCCTGTCATATAAAACCTCTTGCCGATCATCAAAAAGCACTGTGGAAATGCAGGCTTCGCCTTCCTCTTTGCTCTGCTTCTCAATCATGGAATTAAAGCCGCCAATCGTATCCGCCTCAAGTCCTCTCATAGAACCGCTTCTGTCTAAAATAAAAACAACTTCTGTTAATCCTTTACGCATAAAATTCGTCCTCCTTTACGCTTCTCACCTCGCGGTGTTTTCTTTTTACAGACTCATTATACGAAAAAGATCTTCCAAACCGATCGCTTTCAAAGCGACCTTAAATTTCTATGAAATTATACACGGCAAGCCATGCTCCTCCAGCTGAATATCAAGCTCAATCATGTCTTAAATTTCATTCTCAATGAAATACGAAAAGATGATATCCGTCTTATCACAGGGCGATAACGCATATCCTGCTCTTGCCAGCAAATCTTTTGATTCATCCAGATTCACCTTTGCCCCAACACACAGGCATAACGCGGTCAGCTTGTTGGGATGGTAGTTTGCTCTCGTGCTGTTCTTCAAAATCAAAGCATGCAGTCTCATCACTTTCACATAATTTATCGCCTTGTCGAACTTCTTTCGAGAGATATTTCTTTGCCGTTTCCTTTTTTAATGTGGAAGTCTGACGTCCTTCCATCCTCTGAGCGTTCGCAAGATACGCGTCATAGACCAGTTCGCTTTGTCTTATCGGAACATAAGCATCACCATACTCTTTTTTCCTGGCTTCCTTAACATAGTTCTGATCGATATACGCTTCCAGTCCGGGATAAATTTTCTCTCCCAGCTGAGTAGCCTTCGCATCAAACACTACCAGGAAAATATCCATTTCATTGCTAAGCAAAAATGCATTCATCTCATCTACTGCAATTCGCATTCCTTCTTCCTTGGGATACCCAAATCCTCCGGTAGAAATAAGGGGAAATGAAATAGATTTTATGCTGTTCTCCTTTGCAATCTGTAGACTCTTTCTGTAACAGGAACGAAGCTTTTCTTCCTCTCCCTGATCTCCTCCCATATAACGCGGACTTACTGCATGAATAATATACCTTGCCTCAAGATTAAATCCAGGAGTGATAAAAGCTCCACCTTCTGGCACAAAACCAATTTTTTCTTTTCGATATTTCAGAAGTTTATCGTAGCCTGCTGCCTTGTAAACAGCACTGTCACAGCCGGTGCCAACTGATACATATTCATTTGCCGTATTGACAATAGCTTCTGTATGCATTTTTGTAATGTCATTGCGTACGATCCTGAATGGCACTCCAATCGCCTCCTGTTCTTCCCTTTCCTGTCACCCGTATTCCGGAGCTGCTATCACACATCCCCTGTAAGCCCCCAAATTTCTTAATAAACGCGCAAAATATAATAGCCGGGTGACCTCCCAGTGCAAGGGGAAAAGCAAAACATACACACTGGGAGTCCCCGGTTACTACCAAAAATCTATTCAGTTCCCGAAACCTCAGACTGAAATCCAGTCTTTTTTAAAACGTAACCTTTAACGTCTTAATCTCATAAGGTTTCATCTCGAAAGTCGCCTGATTTCCTGTAAACTCTACAGGATCTGCTCCTTCCTCCATCATATTACACTCGACAACAGATGTCAATTCCTTACCGAAAATTAGTGTCACCGGAGTTCTTCTGTTATAGCACTCGTACAGACGAACGATGACAGCATCCGAATCTTCCGCTTTTTTCACAACCTCGATCACTGCATTATCCTGATCAGAGGAAACCAGAGAATATTTCGGAGCAAGTGTTCCTCCTTCATTCTCTTTCCAGCTGCAGGTCAGAGGGTTATTGATCTGGTAAGCCTGTTTTACCGTACCGGCTTCTCGCCAGCCGCCCTGATGTGGATAAATAGAATAAGTAAATTCATGCAGTTCTTTATCAGCTTCCGGATTCGGATGAATCGCAGATTTCAGCATGGACATACCGATCACACCATTGCGGACACCAACACCATACTTGCAGTCATTTAACATACTGACACCGTAGCCATCCTCGGACACATCCATCCATTTATGGTGGCAGACTTCAAATTTTGCAAAATCCCAGGAAGTATTGTCATGGGTATCACGTTTTACGTTACCATACTGGATATCAAATGTAGCTTCGTTGGTATGTACATCGATCGGGAAGTAGTCTTTTACAAAGATCTGATGCTCTTTCCAGTCGATTACATTCTTGATATCGATTCTTGGAATGTCATGATACAGATAAATAAACTGTGTGATCGTGGAATCCAGATATTTACGCTCTACTTTTACGCAGGCTCTTACCGGACCATTTTCCACTACTTCCATCGCAGATACCTGATCGATATCCCAGGATTTTTCTGTATAATAATTGTTTACATCCCATGCATCATAGTTGTGCGGACGGTCTTCGTAACTTACGATCACGTTACCGGCTTCACCCGGTTTCAGTACATCTCGTTCTGCTTTCTTATCATAGATCTTCGCAAACTGACCTTTTTCATTATATTCTACCTTGAAGAATTCATTTTCCATCACTTTGGTGGATACTTCCATCGTCGGTGTGGTATCTGCTGTTTCTTCTTTTACGTTATAAGTCTTATATCCTTTTCCCGGTACGCCTGCTGCAAAGAATACATATGCACCGTCTGCGGTTTTCTGAACAGCCAGTTTTGTCTCTCCATCGTAAACTGCAGGTTCTCTCATTCCTTCCGGAACAGTAAAGGTTACCAGATCATACGCTGCTGCACTGTTCGGGTTATATACAACCAGAGAATGCTTCGGTGCTTTTACACCTGCTGCGATATGTGCCAGTGTTGCATCGGTCAGCGCTTTGTTCTCTGCAAAGATGCCTTCGTACTCTGCTTTGGAATCATCGTATACTTCTTTGATCGAAGATCCCGGCAGGATATCGTGGAACTGGTTACGCAGGATGACTTCCCATCCTTCATACAGCTCTTTTTCCGGATATGCACCGCCTGCGGTCTGTGCATCCAGCATTGCGTACATTTCTTCGTTCTGATATGCAAATTCTGCTTTCCGATTGAACTTTTTGTTTCTTGCCATAGAAGTATAAGTACCTCTGTGGTATTCCAGATACAGCTCGCCCACCCAAGTCGGCAGATATTTTTTTCCGGTTACATGTTTGTCCAGCACATGGAAGAATTCTTTTGCGGTAGACATCTTGGTTCTCGGCATACCCGGGAGACCTTTTGCCAGACGTCTCTGATTCTCCAGCATATCTTTGGTTGGACCGCCGCCACCGTCTCCGAAGCCGAAGCTGCAAAGTACTTCTTCGTTCAGATATTTCTGGCTGTATCGTGCCCATGCACCCTTCATCTGGCTCGGATTGATATATCCGTTATAAGTGGTAAAGTGTTCTGTCTCTGTACCACCCTCTACTGCTGCCTTATTATAGTCACGGGTCGGAACAAAATGTGTCAGCACGCGGCTTCCGTCGATACCTTCCCATTCGAATGTATCATACGGCATCTTGTTAAACTCGTTCCAGCTGATCTTTGTTGTCATGAAATACGGAATTCCACATTTCTGCAGAATCTGCGGAAGTGCTGCGGAATAACCGAATACGTCAGGAAGCCACAGGATCTCATTGTCCACGCCGAACTCTTCTTTGAAGAATCTCTGTCCGTGTACAAACTGACGAACCAGTGCTTCACCGGAAGCGATATTACAGTCTGCCTCTACGAACATACCGCCGTCCGGTTCCCAGCGTCCTTCTTTGACTCTCTCTTTGATCTGCTCATAGACATCCGGAGCATTTTTCTTGACATATTTGTACAGCTGCGGCTGGCTGGACATAAATACATATTCCGGATACTCTTTCATCAGTTCCAGTACGGTAGAAAAGCTTCGTACTGCTTTATCTTCTGTCACACGCAGGGTCCACAGCCATGCACAGTCGATATGGGTGTGTCCCACGCAGTAGATAATCGGGCTCTTCTCGCCGTTACAGTATTTTTCATAAAATTCTTTTGTGATATATTCCTGAGCTTTCTCCAAGCTTTCATAATACTCTTTGGAACCTTCTTTTCTCATATCCAGCAGATTCAGAGATTCGTTCAGTGCCTGAATAATCGTAATATATGCCTGATCTTCCGTGTTCAGCAGTCTGGCACTCTGGTACGGAACTTCCAGGTCATAGTAATATTTCTCAGTCTTACGATCCAGTACTTTCAGGCTGGAGTTCATCTTCAGACTGAAGTTCTGGTCTCCGGTAAATGCGGAAAGAACAATGCGATAGGTGTCTCCTGCTTTGGCAGGCTCTGCCAGAATGATTTCTCTGTGGTTGACATCAAGCCCCTGTACTCTCACACCGTTTACAAAGATGGAAAACTGTGGATTCGTTGCATCCCACTCTCCTTCTTTTCCGGTTTTCAGTTCATACACTACACACTCTCCGTCAAATTCTTCCGGAATCGTCACTACGGTTTCAAACCAGTAGTATTCTCTGTGTCCGCCCCACAGTTCCTGATTGGTAATCTCGGTCCAGGATGAGGTATCCAGATTCTTTACATCTGGAAATCTCTCATCGGTGCGGATCATCTTGTAACTTGGAATCGCAACCTGCTTCGGATATACCTGTGCCTGCAGATACTCCAGCATTTTACCGATTCTTTCTTTGATCAGTATCATTTTTACTACCTCCTGATAAATAATAACATGACAGTAACCGCTTTCTTCTTTACCCCCTGCGGTTACGCAAAAAACCATCGCTGATGCCTGCGCACACAGCAAATAGTAAAATAAGTCTGCGTACTTCCTGCATCCAGCGATGGTTTTCTCATGACTGTCCTCTTCGTAAACAGAACATACAGCAGAACTGACAGCTTCGTGTCGAGAACTCTCCGGCCACGGAAAGCGTCATTGGTAATATTATACCATACACTCACTTTTTTTTAAAGTTCTGATGTCATCTTTTTCCCGCATTTATTCATTTTGTCAGAATTTTTTCGTCAAATTTACTTTTTCATCGAAAGTGCGAAAAGTGCAAACAGGGAATTCGCCCATGCGAACCACTCTCTGGTAAATTTCTTCGGATCCTGGCAGTCAAATCCCTCGTGCATCACTTTGCAGTCTGCATCAGTAGCCAGAAGGGTTTCCAGCAGTTCTTTTCTCTCTTCTTCGTCATCAGAAGTCAGTCCCTGCATCGTCAGTGCGATGTGCCAGATATACTGATCCGGTGTGTGCGGACTTCCGATTCCTTTTGCGCTGGCGCCTTCAAAATAATATGGATTCTTTTTGCTTAATACAAAGGCTCTTGTATTTCTATAAATCGGATCGTCTTTTCCGCAATATGCCAGCCAGGGCAGGGACAACAGACTCGGTACATTGGCATCATCCATCAGATTGTAGTTGCCAAGACCATCTGTCTCGTATGCATAGATCTTTCCGAAGGTTTCATCTTCCACGATACCATATTTCCGGATGCCTTCCTGAATCTCTACCTGTAACTCTTTTGCTTCTTTTGCCATCTGTGGATCCTGGAAATCTTTCTCCAGGAATTCTGCCATATAATCCAGAACTACGCTTGCAAACATGTTGGACGGAATCAGATAACCATACTTGCACGCATCATCACTCGGGCGGAATCCGGACCAGGTCATACCGGTGTAGCCTACCGGTGCGCCCTTTCCATCGTTACTTAAGGTATCAGACGGTGGACAGTTGAGACGTACAAAAGAATACTCGGAATTCTCGTGGTACTGCTCGGTCTGCCATACATCCAGAATGTCGCGAAATGCCTGTTTTACTTCCGGTGTAAAGACATCCCTTGCTCCGGAATTCTCCACGTACTGTTTGATCAGCCAGATCGGGTAGCACAGGGAATCAATTTCATACTTTCTCTCCCAGTTCCACGGATTGTATTTTGTCAGGTCTTTCTCCCAGCAGTTTCCGTTGTCTTCTTCGTTAAATGCATTGGCATACGGATCAATATGTACATACTTTGCCTGACGGGCGATCAGCCCTTTTACCATCTCTTTTAAGATCGGATATTCTTTCAGATATGGCAGATAATGAACGACCTGTGCAGAAGAATCTCTCAGCCACATTGCTGCGATATCTCCGGTAAATACATACGCTTCTCCGCTCTCAAGAAATTTTGTCGTGGTTTTTGCAGTACTTACATAACAGTTCTGGAAGGTTTCCTGCATCTTCGGGTTTCCTTCCCAGTATGCTGCTTCTTTTTTTGCGATCTCTTCTACCGCCTGCACCAGTGCTTCTTTCTTTTCCTGTGTGTTCATGTAAAAATCCTCCTTGTCACTTCAGTCTTTGCTTTGTATCATCAACAGTACACCCTGTTCCCAGCTGACATCTGCCACATCCGCTGTGATCTCATTGCTCACCCCCAGACCTTCCCGGTCTTTTAACTGATAGTGATCCAGCGGATATTTAAAGCCCTTAAGTGTCAGTCCTTCCACGGTTTCACCCATGGGGAACAAAGACACATAGGTGCCATACTGTTCTTCTTTTTTGAGAGAAAATGTTTTTTCTACCGGAAGACCGATCTTATTTCTGCTGTCCACGATCCATACCGGTACTTTTTTCTCCCATGCTTCTTTTAATATCTGCAGATTGCAGACCACGTGATCGATCCTGGTCCCCGTTGCCCCCAGAATCCAGATCTCTGTACTGCCGTCTTCCAGAGCTTTATCCAGTGCGATCTTTGTATCTGTCGCATCCTTTACCGGATTGTAGGTACGGATCGGGATCTCTCCCTCCTGCCGGTAACGTTCCAGAATCTCGCCCGGAAGACTGTCAAAATCTCCCACGATATAATCCGGACGAATATCATGTTCATAACAAAACTGTAACCCTCTGTCTACCCCAAGAATATAATCCGGCTTCAGTTCCTGTATAAAGGAGAGAGCAAAATCTACCTCGATCATGCCCCCTGTGATAATCAGCGTTTTCATTTCCTATCTGCGCTCCATTCTCTCTTTCAGGCGGCGGACATTTTCTCCGATGTTTCCGCCAAAGACAGCAGATCCGGCAACCAGAATATTGGCGCCTGCATCCAGCACTTTGTCGATGGTCTTTTCATTGATGCCGCCATCTACCTGAATGTCCACATCCAGTCCGGCATCCGTGATCATTTTACGAAGTTTCTGTACTTTTCCGGTACAGCTTTCAATATAACTCTGACCGCCAAATCCCGGATTGACCGTCATAACCAGTACCATATCCACCAGATCCAGCACACATTCCAGCTGGCTGACCGGTGTACCCGGATTGATCGCCACACCGGCTTTCATTCCGGCTTTGCGGATCTCCCGTAAGGTACTGTCCAGATGCTTGCATGCTTCCGCGTGTACCGTCAGCATATCCGCTCCGCTCTTTTTGAATTCTTCGATATATCTTCCCGGCTCCTCGATCATCAGATGGACATCAAAAAACAGAGAACTGTTTTTCCGGATCGATGCGATCACCGGCATTCCAAAGGAAATACTCGGAACAAATGCTCCGTCCATCACATCGATATGAAGCCATTCCACTCCTGCTTCTTCAACCTGTCGGATCTGTTCTCCCAGACAATTAAAATCTGCTGCCAATATAGATGGTGATAACTGATACATGTTTTAATATCTCCTTTTTTCCTGTTCTTTCAGTTCTTCATAGAAACTGACATAATTTTGATAGCGCTGGCTGTGGATCTTTCCTTCTTCCACTGCCTGTTTTACCACGCAGCCCGGTTCATGGACATGCACGCATCCCTGAAAACGGCAGGCTCCTTCGTATTCCGCAAATTCCGGATAATGGAACCGCAGTTCTTCTTTCTCCATCCCCTCCACAAACAGGGAACTGAATCCCGGTGTGTCCATCAGATAGGTATGTTCACCCACTGTCAAAAGCTGTGCATGACGGGTCGTATGGCGGCCGCGTTTCAGTTTTTTACTGATCTCACCGGTCTCCATGCTGACTTCTCCCTGCAACAGATTCGTCAGCGACGATTTTCCCACTCCGGAAGGTCCTGCAACCACTGTTGTTTTTCCCTCCAGGATCCGGCGGATCTGGCTGATCCCCTCTTCCTGTTCGGCACTGGTAAGCAATACCTGGTACCCGCAGGAACTGTAGATCTGGTACATCCGTTCCAGTTCTTCCTGTTCCGCCAGGTCTTTTTTATTGAAACAGATAATACTCGGAATCTCCTGTTGTTCCATTGTAATCAAAAAACGGTCCAGCAGCTGGTAGTTCGGATCCGGCTGACGGACTGCAAAAATCACAAGTGCCTGATCCACATTTGCCGCTGCCGGCCGGATCAGCTCATTCTTTCTTGGCAGAATCTGAATCAGATTGCCTGTCTTTTCTTTTTCATCGAGAACTTCAATCTCTACGTTATCGCCAACCAGAGGTTTTTTCTTTTCTTTCCGGAAAATCCCCTTGGCTTTACATTCATAAATTCCGGATTCTGCTACGTCCACATAGTAGAATCCGGCAATTCCTTTTATAATCTTTCCCTGCATAGATACCTCTTAAGACTGTTTGAACGGTACATTTGAATAATGTCCACGTTCTACATATTCTCCGTCTACCATTTCTCTCAGATATACGGTTCCGGTATCTACGCCGTCTGCACCGGCAATGGTCAGTGTATATGGGAATGTAATTGTCTGTCCGTCCAGAATCACAGTTTCCACGTTCTGTCCGTTGATATTCTGTACCAGTGTCAGCTGTACCGGACCACCAATGTAGGTAGATGGCTGATCCAGTTTTACATTACAGGTCCAGCTTCCGCTGTCTGCGGTTCCGCCATTTTCCGACTCTGCCGGTACGGATGGTGCATGATACACCTGCAGCGTAATGGTTGAACCCGGATCTACAGAAGTTCCTGCTGCCACACTCTGGTTTGCCACGCAGCCTTCTGCCACATTACCTGAGGCATCGGTTGTTGTCTCTACATTTACCTGTAATCCCTGATCGTTCAGTGTCTTCTTGGCGGTTGCCTCATCCTGTCCGATCACGTTCGGTACTTCCACCTGTTTGTTTTCTTCACCCAGACTGACTACCAGTGTGATCGTAGATCCTGCGGACACCTGTGTTCCCTCGCCCGGATCTACACTGATAACTTTTCCGATTGCCACAGTATCACTGTAATCCTGCTGGATCTCTGTATTCAGTCCCAATGCTTTGATCAGTGCTTCTGCCTCACTCTGTGACTTTCCGATTATACTCGGTATCGTCGGTGCATCGGTTCCTGTACTTACCACATAGTTGATCACAGTTCCCTGATCCACTTTGGTTCCTGCCTCTGTTTCCTGAGACATGATCGTTCCTGCTTTGTATTCGGAAGACGGGCTTTCGCCGATCTTATTTCCCTTTAAGCCCAGCTGTTCGAGAACGCTCAGTGCGTTTTCTTCTGTCATGCTGGTCAGTTTCGGTACGGATACCTGTCCGTTTTCATCTACGGTATCATCGATTTCTTCCTGCTCGGTCTGCTGTGCATCGTCCTTGTTGGCAGATCCTCCGATATTAACCAGACCTGCTGCCCTTGCGATAAAGAAGATCAGAATACAGATAATGATCGCTCCGATGATAAATCCACCGATTGTCATGGCTTTTTCCAGTTTGGAACTTACTTCACCCTCGTCGTCATCATCATCTTCATCGTCGTATTCCTCATCATATTCGTCTTCGTCATCCTCGTCCTCATCTTCATCCTCATAGGTATCTTTCTGAGGAGTCGCATAACCGGAACGACCTTCCCGGATAGCTTCGAGTTCGTCTTTTGAAAGCATCACGGTCTGTGCATGCTGTGCCAGCGGTGTCACGGTGACAAAGTTTCCGTTCGGATCCAGCAGGGAATGTTTCAGATCTTCGATAACCTCCGACATGCTTGCATATCTGCGGTCCACACTCTTCTGTGTACATTTTAAAATGATCTGTTCCAGGCTGTACGGCAGATCCGGCACGTATTTTCTCGGTGATACGATCTCTTCTTGCAGATGTTTAATCGCGATCGCTACCGTCGTATCCCCGTCAAACGGAACCCGTCCGGTTACCATCTCATACATCGTAATACCAAGAGAATAGATATCACTCTTCGCATCGCTGTAACCGCCACGTACCTGTTCCGGAGAACTGTAATGTACAGATCCCATCACATTGGAACTGATCGTGTTCGAAGATGCTGCTCTTGCGATACCGAAATCAGACAGTTTTACTTTACCGTCCACGGAAATGATGATGTTCTGCGGTTTTACATCTCTGTGTACAATGTTGCTCTTATGTGCGGCTTCCAGTCCCAGAGAAACCTGGATCGCAATGCTGGTTGCTTCCCTTACGGAAAGTTTTCCTTTTCTTGTAATATAGTCTTTCAGGGTAATGCCCTGTACCAGCTCCATAACGATATAGTAAATGCCGTTATCCTCCCCAACGTCATAGACATTTACCACATTCGGATGCGCCAGACCTGCTGCGGCCTGTGCTTCCTTTCGGAATTTGGAAATAAAGCCTTTGTCCTGGCTGAATTCCGCTTTCATTACCTTCACCGCTACAAGACGATTCAGCTTATGATCTTTTGCTTTGTAGACATCTGCCATACCGCCGCTGCCGATTCTGCTGATGATCTCGTATCTTTCTCCTACAATCATTCCCTCTTTTAACATTCTTTCACCTCGTTTGTAAATGGTTCGATTAGAATTACTGATATATTATCTCTGCCCCCGTTTGTATTGGCAGTTGCCACCAGTTGTCTGCCGGACTGTTCGATATTTTCTGAACTCTGAATGATCTCCTGGATCTGTTCATCCGCTATCATATTACTCAGTCCGTCTGAGCACAGCAAAATCCGATTCTTTTCCTCCAGCTGCACATCGAAGAAATCGATATCCACCTCTTCGGACGCTCCCAATGCTCTTGTGATAATGTTTTTATCCGGATGGTTCCTGGCTTCCTCTTTGCTGAGTTCTCCCCGCATCACCATCTCTGCGATCCAGGAATGGTCTCTGGTGATCTGCACCAGCCCCTGCTCATCGGATACATACAGACGACTGTCTCCCACATTGGCCACATACGCATAATATCCCACAACGGTCACAGCCACGAGGGTTGTCCCCATCCCGGCTTTTGCTGCGTCTTCTTTCGCAAGCTCATGAATCTTTTCATTTGCCTCCTCAATCGCATGACGCATGATCTTTATGGGATTAAAACTCATATCTTTTTTTACTGACGCTTCGATTACGGAAACGGCACAGCGTGAGGCAAAATCTCCGGCATTATGCCCGCCCATTCCATCAGCAAGCACAAACAGATTTGGAAGATTTCCTATCGGCTGCTCGGACGCATATACATAATCCTGATTCTGACTTCTGACTTGTCCTACATCGGTCAAAGAAAATGACTTCATGCCAGCTTCTCCCTTGTCTTCTTTATTTTTCTTCGGCGGAGTCTTTTGTTGTATTTTCCTGCCGATCGCTGTATTTCTTTCTCAGCTGACCGCAGGCCCCATCGATATCCCTGCCCATTTCTCTTCTAATAGTAACATTAATTCGATATTTTTCAAGTTTATTTTTAAAATTCTCTATCACTTTTTTGTCGGACTGTACGAAATCCCGCTCCTTGATCGGGTTGACCGGAATCAGGTTAATATGGCAGTTTAACCCGTGTACCAGCCCCGCCAGCTGTCTTGCATCTTCCTGGCTGTCGTTCTTTCCTCCCACCAGACTGTACTCAAAAGTCAGTCTTCTTCCGGTTTTTTCAAAGTAATATTTGCATGCCGGAAAGACTTCCGACAGCGAATATTTATAGGCGATCGGCATCAGTTCTTTTCGCTTTTCATCGTTTGGTGCGTGAAGTGAAAGTGCCAGGGTGATCGTGAGATCCTCCTCTGCCAGCTGCCGGATCCGCGGCACCAGTCCACAGGTGGACACGGTGAGGTTTCTCTGGCTGATGTTCTGCCCTTTTTCATCACTTAAGATCCGGATAAAGCGAAGCAGATTATCGTAATTATCCAGCGGTTCTCCCGTTCCCATCACAACGACGTTGGACACCCGTTCTCCGGTCATCTCCTGGATCCGGTAGACCTGATCGAGCATCTCGGACGGCAGAAGGTTTCTGGTCAGTCCACCAATCGTGGATGCACAAAAACGGCATCCCATCCGACAGCCAACCTGGGAAGAAATGCATACGGAATTGCCGTGTTTGTATTTCATCCACACACTCTCGATCACGTTGCCGTCTGCCAGACGGAACAGGTATTTTTGTGTGCCGTCGATCTTAGAAGTCTGCACTTCCACCACTTCCAGATGCGTCAGCGGTTCCTGTTTCGTTAATTTCTGCCGCAGGCTCTCCGAGAGATTCGTCATCTCCTCATAACTTCCCACCGCTTTCTGATGAAGCCACTGATACAGCTGTTTTCCCTTGAACGGTTTTTCGCCAAGTGAAACCATCTTTTCTTTCAGCTCGTCTTCATACAGCGATTTGATATCTAATTGTTCCATTCTGTTTCCTCTTTTTTCCTTAATCTTGCCAGGAAAAATCCATCGGTCTTATGCACGCCCGGAAGCAGCTGCAGATACCCCTGTGCTGTTGTCTCGCTGTGGAGTTCTTCGCACAGATACGGATCCAGGCTTTCGAGTACAAACGGATAATTTTCCGTAAACCATGCCACATTGTCCTGATTTTCCTCCCGGGTGATCGTACAGGTACTGTAGATCAGTACCCCGCCCGGTTTTACATAAGATGCTGCATTGTGAAGGATCCGTTTCTGAAGTACCGAAAGTTCCTGAATCTTATCCTCATCCGTACGGTACTTGATATCCGTCTTCTTTCCGATGACGCCCAGTCCGGAACACGGTACATCCGCCAGCACAATATCCGCTTTTTCGATGGATTCTTTGTCCAGGATCGTTGCATCTTTTCGATACGCACGGATATTCAGTGTCTGTGTTCGCTCTATATTTTCTTCGATCAGACCCACTTTATAATCCGTAAGATCTCTGGAGTCCACCATGCCTTCTCCCTGCATCTTATCGGCTGCATGAAGGCTTTTTCCGCCCGGTGCCGCGCAAAGATCAATGACATAATCTCCCGGTTTCGGATCTGCTGCTTCCGTTACCAGCATCGAACTGACATCCTGCACCACGAACCTTCCCATCACAAAAGATTTAAGTCCTTCGAGGTAGCTGTAATCCGACAGATAGTACGCATACGGAAGATACGGCGCCCGCTCAACCGTCGCTCCCTGTCTCTCCAGACTGTTGATCGTCAGCTCCGGATCTACCCGGTGCAGCTGGCAGCGGATCGTCAGCGGATGATCCGTCAGAAAATCCTTCAGCATACCTTCCGTCGTCTCTGTTCCATAAGCCTTCACCCAGCGTTCTACCAGCCACTGCGGTACGGAATAGTACACCGACAGATATTCTGCCGGTCTGGTCTTTGCATCCGGATATGTGATTTCTTCTTTTTTTCTTGCCACATTACGCATCACGCCGTTGACAAAGCCTTTCAGGCTGTAAAATCCTTTTTTCTGTGCCAGTTTTACCGCTTCGTTGCAGGCTGCCGAGTCCGGCACGCTGTCCATAAATAACAGCTGATAGACACCGCTTCGAAGAATGTTGCGGATCACCGGTTTCATCTTATTTACCTTTACGCTGGAAAACTGATTCAGGATATAGTCGATCCGAAGCATATATTCCAGTGTTCCCTCCACAAGACGGTTGATAAATGCCCGATCCTGTTTCGGAAGATACTGTACTTTATTCAGGGCATTGCGGATCGCCAGATGGCTGTATTCTTTTTCCTGTGTAATCTCCAATAATATCTCCAGGGCGATTCCCCGGAGTTCTGTTCCATTTGCCACGTTTTTCTCCTCCGGCTGTTTCATACACTAACACGGAAGCACGGTTTCCGCTTCCACGGTATAGCCTCGTAAAAATGCCTGCGCATCCATCCGTTTCTTTCCTTCTAACTGCAAGGTGTCAATCTTCAGGATTCCCTCCCCGGTCTGGATCCGGAACCCCTTGGCATCTGCCTGCAGTACGGTTCCCGGTGCTTTTTTCTCACCGTTTTCTTCTTCCACCGAAGCTTCCCATATTTTCAACGTTTTTCCGTTCAGATGGGAAAATGCACTCGGCCACGGATTCAGTCCGCGGATCAGGCGTTCCAGTTCCGCTGCTGATTTTGTCCAGTCCATCTCACCCATTTTCTTGCTGATCATGGCGGCATACGGAGTGGTGCTCTCCTCCGGCTGTTTTTCAAAGACGGCACTGCCATCCTCCAACTTCGGAAGTGTCTCCACCAAAAGTTTTGCCCCCGCCTCGCTCAGACGGTCAAACAGGCTGCCACCCGTTTCTTTCTCATCCAGTGTCACAATTACTTTATTGATCATATCTCCGGTATCCAGTCCTTCGTCCATCCGCATGATCGTCACACCGGACTCCTTATCCCCGTTGATCACTGCCCACTGGATCGGGGCTGCACCGCGGTATGCCGGAAGCAGAGATGCGTGTACATTGATGCATCCGTATTTTGGCATTTCCAGGATCTCTTTCGGAATGATCTGTCCGAACGCCACGACTACGATCACTTCCGGCTCCAGATCTCTTACCACCTGGATAAATTCCGGATCTCTTACCTTTTTCGGCTGGTAAACCGGAAGTCCCAGTTCCATTGCTGCTTCCTTGACCGGTGTGGGCTGCAGGTTCTTTCCTCTGCCCTTCGGCTTGTCCGGCTGACTGATCACGCCGACAATCTCATGATCTGCCTTCGCCAGTTCTTTTAATGTTCCCACGGAAAAATCCGGGGTTCCCATAAATACTACTCTCATTTATTCGTCATCCTCTTCTTCGTAATTCACATCGTGCAGTTCGCCTTCCACGTGTTCCACATACAGGATACCGTCCAGATGTTCACACTCATGGCAGATCGCACGCGCCAGAAGTCCCTCTCCGGTCAGCGTAAACGGTTCCATGTTGATATCCTGCGCCTCTACCGTTACCACGTTCGGTCTTGTCACGATACCGGATTTTCCGGGTACGGAAAGGCATCCTTCTTCTCCGGTCTGTTCACCGGAAGTCTCTTTAATCGCCGGATTGATCAGCACATACGGACCGTTTTCATCTCCGACATCGATCACAACGATTCGTTTTAACATGCCCACCTGCGGTGCTGCCAGTCCTACACCGTACGCATCGTACATGGTTTCCAGCATATCTTCCACCAGTTCCCGAAGCTTCGGTGTCATCTCTTCCACCGGTCTGCACACTTTGTTCAGGATCCGGTCTCCCATAGTTCTGATTTTTCTGATTGCCATTCTTTTTTGTCCTCCTGTCAGTGGTTAAAATCCAGCTGGATCCGGATCTCCCGAAAACCGCTGTTTACTTCTATATATTGTTCCAGTCTGCCCTTTGCACGCAACAGCAGCTGGTGGTCTTCCTGTTTTACATAAATAACTTTCCGATACATATCGGCGATCTTCGATACGGTTTCATCCGCAGGTCCGATGATCTGCAGCTGTCCGTGGCTATCCACCCGGTTCAGGAATTTTCTGATATACTGCATTCCTGTCTCCAGAAGTTCTTCATTTCCGCAGCTTCCGTGAATTGCCAGCAAGTTTGATGCCGGCGGGTATCCGAGAAGCTTTCGATAGCCGATTTCTTCTTCGTAAAATGCCCGGTAATCCTGATGCATCGCCGCCTGAATACTGTAATGTTCCGGCTGGTACGTCTGAATGATCGCCTCTCCCGGTTTTTCCCCTCTCCCGGCTCTTCCCGCCGCCTGTGTCAACAGCTGGAACGTCCGCTCACTTGCCCGGTAATCGCTGATATTCAAAGAAAGATCCGCAGCCAGCACGCCGACCAGCGTCACTTTCGGAAAGTCATGTCCCTTAACGATCATCTGTGTGCCGATCAGGATATCCGCCTCCTGGTTTGCAAATGCAGCCAGAATGTTGGTATGTCCTTCTTTTTTTCTGGTCGTGTCCAGATCCATCCGCAGAACACGTGCCTGAGAAAATCGTTTTTTTACAATTTCCTCAATCTGCTGCGTTCCCGCGCGAAATCCTCCAATATACGGAGATCCGCACACTGGGCACTGCTGCGGCTGTCTCGTCTCATATCCGCAGTAATGGCACACCAGTTTTCCGTTCCGGTGCTGTGACAGGGAAACATCACAGTGCGGGCATTTCATCACCGTCCCGCAGGAACGGCAGGAGAAAAATCCCGCATAGCCGCGGCGGTTTAAAAACAGCATGATCTGTTCTTTCTTTTTTAACCGGTCTTCAATCTTCTCCTGTAAGATTCCGCTTAAGATCGACCGGTTTCCCTGTTTTAATTCTTCCCGCAGATCCACGGAATAAACTTCCGGCATCTGCCTGTTTTCATACCGGTTGTTCAGTTCAAACAGCCGGTACGTTCCGTTCTGCGCCTGATAGTAGGCATCCACCGACGGCGTTGCACTCCCCAGCACGACCGGACAGTGTTCCAGATTGCCTCTCTCGATCGCCGTCTCTCTGGCATGATAGCAGGGAACCGTCTCACTCTGATACGAGGTTTCGTGTTCTTCATCGATCACGATCAGACCGAGATTCGGAAACGGGGTAAATAGTGCGGACCGCGGACCGATCATCACCTGCAATTCCCCTTTTTTCGCCCGCTCAAACTGATCGGAACGCTCCCCGGGGGAAAGTCTGGAGTGTAAGACCGAGATTCCGGCTCCAAACCGGCGGTAGAACCGCTGCACCGTCTGATACGTCAGTGCAATCTCCGGGATCAGCAGGATCACCTGTTTTCCCTGTCGGATCACTTCCTCCATCAGTTCCATATACACCTGAGTCTTTCCGCTTCCGGTCACCCCGTGGATCAGTACCGGACGAAGATCCTGTTCTCTCCAGCCCTTCAGGATACCGTCTGCCACTTCTCTCTGCGGCGGTGACAACGGCTGTTTTGTCTGTTCCTGTTCTGTGTTCTGCACCGGATTGCGATACACTTCCGTGGTCTGGATACGAACCGCGCCGGCACTCTCCATCGTCTTGATCACACTGGCAGTCAGATGCAGTTTATCCAGTGCCAGGCTATAGGAAATCGTATTGTTTTCAAGCAGTGCTTCCAGAAGACGCTGTCTTGCCACATAATGTTTTCTGCGGCATAGTTCCAACTGCTCGTTCGCTTCGTCCTTTGTGAGCAGTAACCGGATCCAGCGCTCTTCTTTCTGTTTCATCTTCTGCTTGACCGGAAGTACGGTTTTTAATGCCTGGATCATCGTGGCACCGTACTGTTCCCGGATCCAGGCGGCAAGCGCGATCAGGCGGGATTCGATGGAATTGCTTCCCGTCTCCACCTCCCGGATCTCTTTCATGCGGCTGACATCAAAAGACGGCTGATCCGTCACCCGGATCACATACCCTTTGATCGTCCTGCCTCCGTTTCCAAACGGAACCTGCACCTGCATCCCCGGCTGTAATTTTCCTTCCAGATGTTCCGGAACCAGATACTGAAAGGAGCGATCCAGTTTTTCACTGATAATATCTACAATAATATCCACATATGTCTTTGTCATGCTTTTTTCTTTGCATCTTCTTCCAGGATCTCACGGATCAGCACACGTTCATCCATCGGATATTTCTTTCCTTTGATCTCCTGATAGTCTTCGTGGCCTTTTCCCGCAAGTACAATGATGTCTCCCGGCTGTCCGTGATGGATCGCATAGGCGATGGCTTCCTTCCGATCAATGATCTCCACGTATTTTCCATCGGTTTTGCTGATACCGGTCTTGATATCGTCGATGATCGCCTGTGGTTCTTCATTTCTCGGGTTATCCGATGTAATGATCGTCAGATCCGCCAGTCTACCGGACACCTCTCCCATCTCAAATCGACGGTCACGGGAACGGTTACCGCCGCAGCCGAACAGGCATACCAAGCGGTTCGGTTTATATTCCCGCAGCGTAGTAAGGAGGGATTCCAAACTCATCGCATTGTGCGCGTAATCGATCATCAGGGTGAAATCGTCGGATACTTTTTCCATCTCGATTCTTCCCTTTACTTTTGCATATTTCAGTGCCTTGCATATGTTTTCTTCGGATACGTTGAAATGTCTGCAGATCGCAATGGCGGTCAGGGAATTGTAAATACTGAATTTTCCTGGCAGATCGATCTCTACCGGGAAATTAAGAAGTCCCTGCAGCTCATAGGAAATACCCAGTACGCCTTTCTTGGTCAGCAGTTTCGGATTGACAGCGCGAAGGTCGGCCTCCGGTGAAAATCCGTACGTCTCCAGACTGCAGGTATGTCCGTCAATGATCTTTTCATAATGTTCGTCATCTCTGTTGACAATACCGATCCGGCACTGGCGAAGCAGCATCTTTTTACAGGACAGGTAGTGTTCAAAGCTGGTATGTTCGTTCGGTCCGATATGATCCGGTTCGATATTGGTAAAGATACCGATATCAAAGGTAAATCCTGCGGTTCGATGAAGCATCAGTCCCTGGGAGGATACTTCCATCACTGCACAGTCACAGCCTTCATCCAACATCTGTCGCAGGTATTTCTGCACCAGAAGAGATTCCGGTGTGGTATTTGCAGACGGGATCACGGTATCTCCGATGATTGTTTCGATGGTTCCGATCAGACCCACTTTGTAACCGGCATTTTCCAGAATGGATTTTACCATGTAGGTCGTTGTGGTTTTTCCTTTTGTTCCGGTGATTCCGATCACACGCAGCTTATCTCCCGGATAATCATAGTAGGCTGCTGCCACAAGTGCCATCGCATACCGGCTGTCCTTTACCTGGATCACTGTCACATCCTCCGGCACATCCACCGGTTCTTCCACGATGATCGCTTTCGTTCCCTGCTCAGCTACGCTTTTTGCAAATGTATGACCATCCACAACAGCACCACGGATACAGATAAAAAGGGATCCTTCCTTTGCTTTTCTCGAATCCGCAACAACTTCCTCAATCTCCTGATCAAGGGTACCCTGCAGACATGTATATTCCAAACGTTCTAAAATCTTTGATAATTTCATCAACTGTCAACCTCCTTTGGATCGCGGGCAGGTCAATTGCCCATAGATATTTATAGAATAGCATATTTTGCACAAAAAAAGAAGAGGGGGGATGGGATTTTGCGTGGAAATGGTTGTAAGGCGGACGCCGGAGAAGGGGACGGGCGGGAGCGGGGAGGGAGGGGCAACGCGTGGGCAGGGGAACTTTGAGCTAGCCGCTAACTCCGGCTATTATTCACGAGGGTCAGCTGACCCTCGCGAAAGCCTACGTAAGCGTCGGATCTCAAAGCTTCCCCTAACCGCCCACAAAGTGCGTTCGCCCCTTCCCTCCCCGCTCCCGCCCGTCCCCTTCTCCGGCTGATATTGGCTAAAACTGGTGATGAATTTCCCCGGAAAATCCCTGGGGAGGAAAGATGGATCGCTGGTTTTACGTTTTCGTAGTAGTTCTTCTTCAATATATGTGATACTTTAAATATATTTTCATAATATGTTTTCTGTACGGAAGTTTTGCTCCTTATTACTGTTTTTCGATTTTTTCTTTCGTAAATCTCTATCGTATTTTCTCACCTAGATGTACTATTTACTCATTTTCATTCATCCCCAATCTTTTTCATCATTTAGTACTCACCAGTACACAGCCGGCATGGATTGGGAGCCTGGGTGCGGGAACACTTTGTGGGCGGTTAGAGCAAGCTTTAAGATCCGACACTTACGGAGACTTTCGCTTGGGTCAGCTGACCCAAGTGAATATAGTCGCAGTTAGTGGCTAGCTTAAAGTTGCTCTGCCCACGTTCCCGCACCCAGGCTCCCAATCCATGCCGGCGTCCCCTTGAAAATCAAAAAGAACTACCGTCTTCAAAACACTTCATTTTGAAAACGATAGCCCTTTTATAAAAAAGCAATATACGCTCTTAGCAGATCACTGTACCCGTCCGTCCAAGGTACGCATCCACTGCCTTATCGATTGAAGTAATCACAGCCTTCTTTCCTTCGCCCTGTTCCACGAACTCGACAGAAGCCTGGATCTTCGGCAGCATGGTGTTGGCTTCGAACTGTCCCTCAGCCATATATTCTTTCGCCTGTGCAACAGAAATCTCGCCCAGTTCTTCCTCATCCTGCTTGTGGAAATTCACAGAAACCTTCTCCACACTGGTCAGGATCAGCAGTTCATCTGCATCCAGCTGTTCTGCCAGACGACCGCTGGTATAATCTTTCTCAATAACCGCACTTGCACCCTTCAGTTCCGCACCCTGCTCCAGAACCGGGATTCCGCCACCGCCGCAGGCGATAACGATCTGTCCGGCATCAAGCAGTGCACGGATCGCATCGATCTCCACGATCTTCTGTGGCTTCGGTGCAGCTACGATTCGGCGATAACCGTCACCGATCTTGGTAACGTAATTACCCTTATTTTCTTCCTCTTCCGCTTCCTGCTCATTCAGCACACGTCCGATGACTTTAACAGGTTCAGCAAAAGCTTCGTCATACGTGTCTACGGTTACCTGTGTCAGGATCGTGGATACCGGTTTGTAGATGCCTTCTTTCATCAGTTCTGCACGGATCGCATTCTGCAGGTCGTATCCGATATAACCCTGGCTCATGGCAGAACACACGGACATTGGTGCGTATGTATAATCCGGATGATACTTTCCGAATTCATTCATTGCCATATGGATCATACCCACCTGGGGTGCATTACTGTGAGAAATCACGACCTCTGCGCCCTCTTTTACCAGCTGCGCAATGATTTTTGCAGTTCTTTTTGTAGCTTCTTTCTGCTCCGGCAACGTATTACCAAGTGCCCGGTGTCCCAGAGCAATGACAACTTTCTTCTTCTCCATGTTACGCCCTCTTACTTTCTCTCATACATAATCGGGTAAAAATACCTTTTGCGAATTTCACCCGTCACTGTCACGGTATTTACCGAATTCCATACAGATATGGGTTCCGGTTTATGATCTGCTGATACCGGTTTCTGTTACAGATCAACACCTCTATCGTTAGTTTATTCCTGTTTTCTACTTTATGCAAGCAGGAAATAAGCAAGTACCACAACACCAAGAGCGATCCGGTACCATCCAAATACCTTGAAATCGTGTTTCTTGATATAACCCATCAGGAACTTGATCGCTGCAATGGAAACACCAAAAGCGACAACCATGCCAAGCAGCAGATATACAACCTCTGTTCCGGTAAAATGCAGACCAAATTTTATCAGCTTCAGAAAGCTTGCTCCAAACATAACCGGGATGGCAAGGAAAAAGGTATATTCCGCTGCCAGTTTTCTGCTCATGCCGAGGAGAATACCTCCGATGATGGTTGCACCGGAACGGGAAGTACCCGGAATCAGGGCAAGCAGCTGGAAGATTCCGATAAACAGTGCATCTTTGAAAGAAATATCACTGAGCTTTGTTCTGCTGAGCTTCCGGCTTTTATTGTAGTTTTCGATAACAATAAACAGTACACCGTATACGATCAGCATCACGGAAACGACCCAGTAATTCATGAATGTTTTCTCGATCCAGTTGTTAAACGGAAGTGCCACGATGATTGCCGGCACACAAGATACCAGAATCTTTAACCACAGCACGATCTTATTCATGTTGATGTATTTGTCTGCAAATTTCTGTAATTTCCCGATACGCTCATTCGTACTGATATAGTTCCAGTTACTCTCTCTGGACGGATCATTTTTATGAAATGGCCATAATTTTTTAAAATCCAGTACCACAACCGCCAGTACGGCTCCCAGCTGGATGACCACAAGGAACATATGCCAGAATTCCTCACTGACTTTCAGTTTCATAAACTGATCCACCAGGATCATATGGCCGGTACTGCTTACAGGAAGCCATTCGGTGATTCCCTCCACAATACCGAGAAAAATTACTTTCAGTAATTCGATAATATCCATATTTTCCCCTTTATTAAATCTGTGCGATATCAATCAGCGTAAGCCTGTTCAGATCTGTATTTTCCAGACTGGTTACCAGTGCTTTGGCTGTGTCCATAGCGGTCAGAACGTTAACACCTGTCTCGATAGCATTTCTTCGGATCAGGAAACCGTCTTTTGCGTGTTCCACACCCTGAGAAGGTGTATCGATGACCAGATCGATCTTGTGACCCAGGATCAGATCCATCAGGTTTGGTGACGGCTGTTCGATCTTATTGGTACGGATGGCTTTTACGCCGGCTTCCTGCAGCGTTTTAGCTGTATTTCTGGTTGCATAGATCCGGTAACCCAGTGCTTCAAACCGTTTTCCGATCTCAACTGCTTCCTCTTTATCCTCATCACGAACGGACATGATCATATTTTTATGTTTCGGCAGATTGATACCTGCGCCAAGGAATGCTTTGTACAGTGCCTCATTAAAGCTTTCCGCAATACCCAGACACTCACCGGTGGACTTCATCTCCGGTCCGAGGCTGATATCCGCACCACGGATCTTCTCGAAGGAGAATACCGGCATCTTGATCGCAAAATATTTTGCTTCCGGCTGCAGTCCCGGTGTATAACCCATATCTTTCAGTTTGTATCCCATGATGGCTTTTGCTGCCAGAGGAACGATCGGGATACCGGTTACCTTGCTGATGTACGGAACGGTACGGCTGGAACGTGGATTAACCTCGATGACATAGACTTCTTCACCGCATACGATAAACTGAATATTGATCATACCGATGACATGCAGTGCTTTGGCCAGACGTTTGGTGTATTCTTCAATGGTAGCTTTTGCAGTCTTGCTGATGGTCTGTGCCGGATATACAGAGATACTGTCTCCGGAATGGATACCGGCTCTCTCGATATGCTCCATGATACCCGGGATTACGATGTCTTCGCCGTCGCATACCGCATCAACCTCGATCTCTTTACCTACCAGGTATTTGTCGACCAGGATCGGATGTTCCTGTGCGATCCGGTTGATGATGCCGATGTACTGTTCCACATCTTCATCGTTGATCGCGATCTGCATACCCTGACCACCCAGAACGTAAGAAGGACGAACCAGAACCGGATAACCCAGTTCGTTGGCAGCTTTCTTAGCCTCTTCAGCGGTAAATACGGTCTGTCCCTTTGGTCTCGGGATCTGGCACTGTTCCAGGATCTCATCGAACAGCTCACGGTCTTCGGCTGCATCTACATTTTCTGCGGATGTTCCGAGGATCGGCACACCCATCTTCATCAGTGCCTCAGTCAGTTTGATAGCGGTCTGTCCACCGAACTGCACCACTGCTCCGTCCGGTTTCTCGATATTTACGATGTTTTCCACATCTTCCGGTGTCAGCGGCTCAAAATACAGTTTGTCAGCGATATCAAAGTCTGTACTTACGGTTTCCGGGTTGTTGTTGATGATGATGGTCTCATAACCTTCTTTTGCAAAGGCCCAGGTACAGTGTACAGAACAGAAGTCGAACTCGATACCCTGTCCGATACGGATCGGGCCGGAACCAAGTACCAGAACTTTTTTCTTGTCCGGTGTGCGCTCTGCCTCATTTTCTCCGCCATATACAGAGTAATAATACGGTGTGGTGGCTGCAAACTCAGCGGCACAGGTATCTACCATTTTGTAAGCTGCGGTGATACCGTACGTTTTACGCATTTCTTTTACCGTTTCTTCTGTCTTTCCGTTCAGTTTTGCGATCACATAATCCGGGAATTCCATGCGTTTTGCTTCTCTTAACAGATTCTCGTCCAGTTCCCTGGTCTTTAACGCATATTCCATCTCGGTCAGGATCGCGATTTTATCTATAAACCACAGATCGATCTTGGTGATCTCATGGATCTCTTCCTGAGAAATACCGATGCGGATCGCCTGTGCGATTCTCCAGATTCTCATATCATCTACAATATGAAGTTCCTGCAGCATCTCTTCTCTGGACAGATTTGAGAAATCGTAGGACATCAGGCTGTCTACGTGCTGTTCCAGGGAACGGATGGCTTTCATCAGTGCACCTTCGAAGTTATTGCAGATACTCATAACCTCACCGGTTGCTTTCATCTGTGTGGTCAGGGTACGTTTTGCACTGATAAATTTATCAAATGGCAGACGCGGAATCTTGACAACACAGTAGTCTAACATCGGCTCGAAACTTGCATAAGTTTTTCCGGTAATGGCATTCGGGATCTCATCCAGAGTGTAACCCAGAGCGATCTTTGCTGCTACTTTTGCGATCGGGTATCCGGTTGCCTTACTTGCCAGTGCGGAAGAACGGGATACACGCGGGTTTACCTCGATCACACAGTATTCAAAGCTGTCCGGATTCAGAGCGTACTGTACGTTACATCCACCGGTGATGCCAAGCTCTGTGATGATGTTCAGTGCGGAAGTTCTCAGCATCTGGTATTCTTTATCACCCAGTGTCTGAGACGGTGCCACAACGATACTGTCACCGGTATGTACACCAACCGGATCCAGGTTTTCCATATTACAAACGGTGATGCAGTTGCCTGCACTGTCACGCATTACTTCGTACTCGATTTCTTTCCATCCGGCGATACATCTCTCTACCAGAACCTCGCCTACACGGGAAAGACGCAGACCATTTTCCAGGATCTCGATCAGTTCCGCTTCGTTGTGAGCGATACCGCCGCCGCTTCCGCCCAGGGTATATGCCGGACGAAGAACCACCGGATAACCGATCGTGTTGGTAAATGCAATACCGTCTTCTACGGTTGTAACAACCAGGGATGCCGCAACCGGCTCACCGATCTTTTCCATCGTATCTTTGAATTCCTGACGGTCTTCTGCTTTTTTGATGGTCTGGGAAGTCGTACCGATCAGTCTTACGTTATGTTCTTTTAAGAATCCTCTCTCTTCCAGTTCCATCGCCAGGTTCAGTCCTGCCTGACCACCCAGGGTAGGAAGCACGCTGTCCGGTTTTTCTTTCAGGATCAGCTGTTCCACAACCTCTACGGTCAGCGGCTCAATGTAAACTTTGTCTGCGATATCTTTATCGGTCATGATGGTTGCCGGGTTGGAGTTCAACAGGACAACTTCTACGCCCTCTTCTTTCAGAGAACGGCAGGCCTGTGTTCCTGCATAGTCAAATTCTGCTGCCTGACCGATAACAATCGGACCGGAACCAATCATCAGTACTTTCTTAATCTCTGGATTCTTTGGCATTACTCTTCTCCTCCCATCATTTTGATAAACCGGTCAAACAGATAACCGGAATCCTGTGGTCCCGGGCATGCTTCCGGATGGAACTGTACGGTGAAAATATTTTTCCCTGTATATTTCAGTCCTTCATTGGTTCCGTCGTTTACATTGATAAACGCCGGTACGGCAACTTTCGGATCCAGATTGTCGGTGTCTACCACATATCCGTGGTTCTGAGAAGAAATATACACTCTTCCGGTTTCCAGATCTTTGACCGGATGATTGCCTCCTCTGTGACCGTATTTCATCTTATGGGTATCCGCACCGGTTGCCAGTGCCATCAGCTGATGTCCCAGACAGATTGCGAAGATCGGTGTGTCGGACTCGTATAATTTACGGATCTCTTTGATCACTTCCGTACACTCCTTCGGATCTCCAGGGCCGTTTGACAGCATGATACCGTCCGGATTGGATGCCAGGATCTCCTCTGCTGTGGTAGATGCAGGATAAATCGTTACCTCGCATCCTCTTTTATTCAGAGATTTCGCGATGTTGTTCTTTGCGCCAAGATCCAGAAGGGCTACTTTCTTTCCGCTGCCTTTCAGTACCTTTTTCTCAGAACAGGTTACTTTCTCCACTACTTTTCCTGTAGTATATGCTTTCAGTCTCGGAATGATGGTATCCAGATCATAATTTTCATCCGTTGTGATCATACCATTCATGGTTCCTTTTTCTCTCAGGATTCTGGTCAGCGCGCGGGTATCGATCCCTGCGATTCCCGGAATGTCAAATCGTTTCAGAAAATTCTGAATCGTATCTTCGCACCGGAAGTTGCTTGGTGTTCTGGAAAGTTCTCTTACAATATATCCATCCGGCCATGGTCTCAAAGACTCCGTATCCTCATAGCAAATACCGTAATTGCCGATCAGCGGATAAGTCATACATACAGCCTGGCCTGCGTAAGACGGGTCTGTCAGCACTTCCAGATATCCAGTCATGGAAGTATTGAATACGATCTCGCTGATGACTTCTTTTTTGGCTCCAATGCTGGTTCCGGTAAATACATGTCCATCTTCAAGTATTAAAAAAGCTTTCATCATTCCGTTTCCTTTCTCTTTTCTTATGTAGGCTTTTTGCAGCCCGTTTGTGTCTTTTTCCGCATAAAAGGGGAGAAATTCCCCTTGAAATCACTCCCCCTTGCGTAATCTTAAAGATTTTACCACAAAGTCTTTTTCATTTCAATACTTTATTTGAGAAAAGTGTCGCTTTCTGCGAGAGAAATATTTTTTTATCTTTTTTTCAAAAAAAGTGTTGACACTTTGCGTTTTATGCTGTATAGTATCACTTGTCGTTGGCGGAGCGGCAAACAAATTTCATACTTAACAGATGTGCAGGAATGGCGGAATTGGCAGACGCGCAGGCTTCAGGTGCCTGTGGTAGCAATATCGTGCGGGTTCAAGTCCCGCTTCCTGCACTGTTTTTTTGTCTCTGTGCAGATTTATTCTCTCACATTTCTATGTACTTTTCAATTTTCATTTTCTGATTTTTATTTTATCTTTTTCTTTTCCCGGTATTCTGGCTCCCTGATCTGATTCTTCTTTGCTTTTTGTTTCATGAATCTCTCCTCTTCTTACCGGATAATAAAATAAATTGTTTTTTTTATCAGAAAAGTGTTGACAACTTCGACAATTTCATGTATAGTATGTTTTGTCGATGAGACATACAGAATTTCATACTTAACAGATGTGCAGGAATGGCGGAATTGGCAGACGCGCAGGCTTCAGGTGCCTGTGGTAGCAATATCGTGCGGGTTCAAGTCCCGCTTCCTGCACTATTTTTTTCTTCTATTTTACCAAAATCCATTTGGCATTGTCACTCTTCAGGCTGTATCCACAGAAGGAGCAGCAATGATTCTCATCCGGTACAAAGTTGGCTCCACAGGATGGACATTCTTTCTCCATGAAGAAAACGCCGTCTTCTCTTCTTCTTTCCGGGTAACGGGCTCTTTGCATGATAAGTGTTCGCTTCACTTTTTTTGTATATGGATTTCTTCTATCTGGCAAATAGGTCTCGCTTGCACAGACTTTTACCTTTATTTTTGTAATATCTTCTGTGTTGACCACTTTCTTTAACGTGATATTTCCGATTCCATAATCCATCAGTTCATCCGATTCTGTTTCGTTATAAATGGCATCACCGATACAGGACCTGAGATAATTCTCCGAGTATCTTACTATGGAGTCCGCCATCTTTTCCTGCCTGTTTCGGAAAAACTGATTGGATACCAGGATCAGCACAAAAACCAGAAGAGCTGCACCAACACCGGCTGTCAGAGAAACTTCTGTATCCTCGATCATATACAGGCACAAAAATACGCAGACATACACGATTCCCATAGCCCCTGTCAAAAGCAATGCACGCCGGAGATTTGTTCCTATTCGCTCATATACCTCAAATCTTTCCGTCTGCCAGTCATAAAACTCGCTTCGGATCACACCTCCGCAGTACTCACAGACCACCTGCTGACCGGTCAGTTCCACCGACGCTCCACAGGATGGACAGATGATTTTCTGTACGGTGGAATAATAACTTTTTTTCTTCTGGACACGATCTGAGTTTCGGATATGCCGAGACTGAAGGATCCGAAGATAGGCATGTTTTCGATAATTCTCATAACGGATTTTCCCATCTTCAGTGGAAATCAGGCGTTCCAGAGCACTGCACTTGATGATAGATTCTCTCCATTCTCGTCCATCATTGTTCCAGCGTTCAAAATCATTGTCCGGCTGAGTTTCCACGTCTGTCATCAGAATCTCACGGCACAGCTTCTGCTGATTCAGTCGATCAATCTGTCTTACGATATTTTTCCGAAAAGTCATATCCATTCTTGAGGGAAGTCTGTTTTTATCTGCTTTTTCAAGTGGGATCAGGATTCTCTCGAAGGCTTTTCTTATATCACGGCGTATCCCTGACTTTTGAAGAGTGGTATCGCCGCGCTGTTCCATCATTCTTTTTATTTTCCCCTTTTTCCGGTTTTTTGCCAGAAAAACAGAAAAATCGATATCCAGTATCCGTTCACCGATATAAATCCCTAACAAAATGGCAACTGTTGCAGCAAACCACGATGCATCTGATAGTCCCATATGTCGCCTCCCATTTCATGTTATCTATTTCTATTTTTATCCTTATTTTTCTTTTTTTCTGATTCTTCACCGTTTTCCGGTTCTTTCTTGAACATCTCGGCTATGAAGATCGCTGCAAAACCTGCCCCAAGGATAATAGCTACACAGCAGAACAAGAATTCCAGGGGATCTCTGTCCGGCGCAATCTTATATTTTCCTTTTGACGTTCTGTAAACTTCCACGTCGATCTCGTCCCCTGTATTGATCTCCTCATCGTTCCAGCAGTATACGGTGTCTCTGTCTTGGTAGGTTTCTCCATCGATCTCAAAAGTGACTTTCACTCTGTATTCCCGTAATTTTCTTTCACGATGATATCCATCCTCATCCTTGTCTTTATTTACGACTTCTCTGCAATATCCGACAACAGCCGAAACCTCCCGAATATCCGTACTGTTTTTATACTCATGGCTTGCTATCCGGCTTGAGACCACACCATAAATTCCTGCACCACACACAACAAGTCCCACCAGAATACCCAATAGAATAATTTTTATATCTTTCTTCTTACCATTTTTTACACTACTCATTGCTATCCCTCCTTCCATTCTTTATATACTCTCTGAATCTTTATCCTGTCGGTTTCTCGAAACATTATCCATAGGTCCTAATGGCCTCCAGAAGCTGTGTATCATTTTGATTGGACGGCATGCTGGCGTTTTCTGTCTCATTTTCCAGAAGCAGTCCCGAACCGCTGTATACAGAATACACACAGAATGTTTCTGACCAGGTAACCGGATCTTCACCCTTCTGATACCATTCGCCACCGGTTCGTGTAGCCTCCATTGTCAGATACGTTCCCCCCTTCTCCTGGGAACAGCTCCAGGTTCCTTCATAAGCCTCTGTTTCTGTATCATCGTAGTCCTCTTCGTCCACGCCATATTCTCTTTCACACCAGGAAATATGTAATTTCCCACCTTTTTGGAATTCCAGAAAATAGTTTCCATAACTATCCGTACTTCCCATCGCTATCTGAAGTTCCCAGCTAGTGTCTGCCAGATCTTTTTCTTTCAGCTCCATACTGACATCTCCGTACCATCCTCCAAATCTGCTGGCACCGCAGGCGGCATAATCCGTAAAATCCTTAGCCTGGGGCTCATCCGACTCGGTAACAGGGATTGCCACGCGTCCAAGCATATCCATCATGGGATACCAGTCTGCCTGGTAGCCGGCTTCTGTTCCCATGGAGATCATAGCCGTAGCATATCCTCCCACTCCGTTACACATCACAAGATAGGGTTCTCCGGTCTCGGAGGAATACAGCTGCCCTACTTCATCCATCTCAAAAGTCTCAAAGTTCATCCTCTGTTCTATGATCTCCACCGGATCATCACCGCTTCTCGGAACAACGCAAAACAGCTGTCCGATTTCGTTTCCAATGATTCTTTCTTCAGGAATCATCTTTACAAATGGATATTTCTCCGAAAAATCCGGGAAGTTTTCTTCGATCCATTCCGGTATCCGGTCTGCATAGGATTCGTCCACTTCTCCAAGAAAGGCCACTCCAAAGTTCTGAAAGGTTCCTTCCATGCTCTGGCGAAAAGCTTCCAGAGACTTCTCTGCTTTCTGTTCTTCTGTCTCTTCTTTCTTTTCCGGTTTTGGAGTAGTCTCCGGTTCCTCTGTAGTGGAACTGTCTTTTATTTCCGGTTTTCCGGCCTTGTTGGCCTTGATGGGAACCGGTTCGGCATCTCCATTCTCCGGGAGTTCTCCGTCCGCCGTTCTTCCATTTACCATGCCGTCTCCGTCTTGCTTGTCAATACATCCGGTAAATATGGTCAGCGATGTAATGCAGAGCATTCCTGTAAGAAGGGCTCTGAGCAATATATTTTTATTTTTCACACATGTTTCCCCCTTTATAAAAGATTTCGAGCGCACCTAAGATAGATCGGGAGGGATGAACCCTCCCGATGTACTGCGAACAGATTGCCCATGTGGTAATCTGTTATTCTTTATTGTAACCGTTCAGTACCTTCACAGTTACGATTCAAAATTCATTTAAAATCACCTTCGGTGATGGGATTTTGGTGTATTCATGCCAAAACGCCTCGCTGGACAGTGGCCACTGAATAGTTACTCTTTATTTATCAAAGCTTCATAGGTGTTGGACATCAGGAACTGCCCCGGATCATCCTCGGTCATATTTTCCATGATATTCTTTAAGCCTTCTTTTGAAGCATCGTCTCCACGCTCCATGATATATTTCATTGCGATTTCTCTTCCTCTTCTGTCTGCATCCTGATCCGCTACGATATCCAGCATCAGATTATTAATTTCTGCCTCATCAAAATAGGTGGCCTCTTTCTTCCAGTCTTCATAGCTGGTGCCCATGCTGGACGCACTTCTGAATGCGCCAACCGTTGTCCAATATGGAATATCTCCGTTGCGTGGCTTCTGTGACAGATAATCTATCGTTATGCGATATGCCCTTTCATTGGTATATCTATGGCTTGGGTAATCATACCACATATAGGTCAGGGAAGTGATGCATGCATCGTGGAACCGAACCAGACTGCTGTCCTTCAAAACTTCCTCCAGCGGATCGATCACCCGGTCATCGTGGAGTCTTCCGGCATACTTATATGCACACGTTCTTACTTCCTCATCCTCATCCCCCATCAGTTTGAGAATGGCATCTACCATGCCGTCAATACCCATAGCCCATTCAGATCCTATAGCAAGGGCTGCCTGTTTCCGGACATTGGCATTCTCGTGCTCGGTCATATTCAAAACGAACTCTGCAACCGCCGGATTGCTCACGGCACCTCCAAGACTTCTTAAAGCGGCAAATAATACTACAGGTTCTGTTTCCTTGGCCAGTACTTCTTCTGCCATCTTTTCTTCCTCACTGCTTGTGCCAAACAGGCCTCCGATCGTGGTGAATGCATAGGCGCGAACGTTGGCATTTTCACTGTGGAGCATGTTATCCCTGATTGTTGTGGTATATGGAATCTTGCATCCATCATCCTTGAGGATTTTGAAAGCCTCATCGGTAATATTTTCTTCTCTGCCATAAAAGTCTTCTGTATAGTTTGTATAAGCATATGTAGAATAAAGTGCCAGTGCTTCGTCTTCTGTGATATTTTTCACGTCTTTGATACGATCTATCAGATCCTGAGCAGACATACTTTCATATTCTTTTTTCGTAACCTGTGCCGGTTCATAATCATCGTCCGAGAAATCTGTTTCGTTCTCGGTATCCGTGTCTTTATCTGATTCTTTGGTTTCTTTGTCCTCCTTTGGTACCGGTGTTTTGGGCGGAGCATCCGTTTCGGCAGAATCGTCTCCGGTATCTGTCGTTTCTACTCCTGAAGTTGTGTCTTTATCCTTGTTTCCGTCCTTTCCACAGCCTATAGGCATCGCCAGCATAGCTGCGATCAGCAGCATGCTAATAACTTTTTTCCACATCATAAAGTTTCCTCCCTTCGTTTCTGCAAAACTTTTTCTATGATTGACCTTACCTTCTCTATAATTATATTAAACAATATAAAACCAGTTTTCACTATTACTTGTGTTAGTTACCGATAGTTGTTTGTCTGTTTCCTGTCAGAAAATGTTTTTACAGTTAATTTCCGCGAATCGTCGGAATACATTATTCAATTACGCATTTCATAAAAGTTCTCTATTTTCTATATTTTTCTATGTTTTTTCAAAAAATCTGTTGACAACCAGTGCTTTTTCATGTATAGTACATTATGTTGTTGAGATGCAACGAAACTTCATAATAAAAGTTGTGCAGGAATGGCGGAATTGGCAGACGCGCAGGCTTCAGGTGCCTGTGGTAGCAATATCGTGCGGGTTCAAGTCCCGCTTCCTGCACTATTTTTTTGTCTTTGTACAGGCTGGCTTCTGTTCTATATTTATTTTCTGCAATCGTAAAAAGATCGCTGCATTCACATTTTTCTGTAAACACAGCGACCTTTTCTTTCATTTCTTATTATAACTGTTCAATACCCTCACAGTTTCCTTTTATTTTTCAAGCACAAATGCTTCATACGGGCGAATCGTCATCTGTTCTTTGATTTCTCCTTCCGGATAATTTGCGATCAGATAGCTTCCCTTGCGGAATTCCTCCGGAATCTCTACTGCTACTTCTTTTTCACTGAAGTTACATACCACCAACAGTTTTTCTTCTCCCAGTGTTCTTGTATACATATAGATTTCTTCGGACTCCGGCAGTAACAGATCATAAGTTCCGTATACGATGATCTCTTTTTCTTTTCGCAGTGCGATCAGCTTTCTGTAATAATTAAATACAGATTCCGGATCGTCGACCTGTTTCTTCGCATTGATCTCTTTATAGTTCGGATTGACCATGATCCATGGTTCTACAGTGGAAAATCCTGCATAAGCACTGTCATCCCACTGGAACGGTGTTCTCGCATTGTCACGGCTCTTACGGCACAGATAACGCATCATTTCTTCCGTGGTAAATACATGCTGCTCTTCTACCAGTTCTCTGTAAGCATTGATGCTGTCCAGATCACGGAACTGATCGATCGATGTGAACGGAACGTTCGTCATGCCAAGTTCTTCTCCCTGATATACATAAGGAGTTCCTTGCATCATGTGAATACAGGTTGCCAGCATCTTTGCAGATACATCATGATATTTTGCGGAATCATCGGCATATCTGGATACCGAACGTGGCTGATCGTGATTCTCCCAGAACAGACTGTTCCAGGCAATATCCTCCAGACCTTTCTGCCATTTGGTCAGAACAGCTTTCATCTCGCGCAGATCCATCTTTTTATCGGTCCATTTGTTATCCGCATCAGCATCCACATCCATATGTTCAAACTGGAATACCATATTCAGCTCTTTTTCATCGCTTCTTGCGTATTTTTTAGCTTCTTCCAGAGTCACACCGGAACACTCGCCTACGGTAATGGTATCCGCATTGTTTAATACTTTTTCACGCATCTCCTGCAGATATTCATGGACATGAGGACCGTTTGCCGGCTCATTAAAGCTTGCGTATCCATTGATTCCCGGCTTTCCATCCGGCAGATCCGGCTGTTTGGAAATCAGGCTGATCACATCCATACGGAATCCATCTACTCCTTTTTCCAGCCACCAGTTCATCATGTCAAATACTTCTTCCCGGACTTTTGGATTATCCCAGTTCAGATCCGGCTGTTTTTTTGAAAACAGATGCAGATAATACATATCCGTTTCTTCATCATACTCCCATGCCGGCCCGGAGAAACAGGAGCCCCAGTTATTCGGTTCCTTTCCATCTTTTCCATCTCTCCAGATATAATAGTCGCGATATGGATTGTCTTTAGACTTTCTGCTCTCTATAAACCATGGATGTTCATCGGAGGTATGGTTGACTACCAGATCCATGACGATTTTGATTCCATGCTCATGTGCTGCTGCCAGCATCCGGTCAAAATCTTCCATGGTTCCGAACTCGGTCATGATCGCACGATAATCGCTGATATCGTATCCATTATCATCGTTCGGAGACTGGTATACCGGTGATAACCATACGACATTCACTCCTAGTTTTTCCAGATAATCCATCTTTTCTGTGATACCGTTCAGATCACCGATTCCATCTCCGTTGCTGTCCTTAAAACTTCTCGGATAAATCTGATATACGATACTTTCTTTCCACCATCTTTTTTCCATAGTTTTATCTCTCCCTTTTACATTTATCATTTTGTGTTTTTGCCAAACACCAGATACTCTCATCATAACCGAAAAAAGGGCGAAAAACTTCCGTTTTTCTCCCCTTTTTCTATACTATTCTGACTTTTCATGTTCACCGATTCTTCGGATCACTTCCGTTACCAGCGCACGGAATTTCGGTGCGGCAAGATCGGCGGCTTCCTGCACCTCTTTGTGGGACAGCGGCTGTGTACTCATGCCGGCTGCCAGATTCGAAATAAAGGAAATTCCCAGGATCTTCATTCCCATATGGTTGGCTGCGACAGCTTCACACGCGGTACTCATTCCCACTGCATCTGCCCCCAGTGTCCGTACCATGCGAATCTCTGCCGGAGACTCATACGCCGGACCGGTAAACTGCAGATACGTTCCTTCCTGAAGATCAATGTTCAACGCTTTGCTGCTCTCCCGGATGATCTTCCGGTACTCCCTCCGGTAAATCTCACTCATATCCGGAAAACGCGGTCCCAGATCTTCTCTGTTGGCTCCGATCAGCGGAGACGGTACAAAACTTGAAATCTGATCGGTGATCATCATCAGATCCCCGGCATGGAAGTTCTCATTGACACCACCGGCGGCATTGGTCAGAAACAGGATCTCCGCACCCATTTTCTTCATCAGACGCACCGGAAGTATCACATCCTGCATCGGATAGCCTTCATAATAGTGTACCCGACCCTGCATCATAACGGTCGGTACCCCTTCTACCTTTGCATATACAAACTGTCCTTTGTGTCCGGCTACCGTAGACCGCGGAAATCCTTCGATGCTCTCGTACGGAATAACCTTTTCCACAGTCACATGGTCTGCATAATCACCAAGACCAGATCCAAGGATCAGCGCCAGTTTCGGTACAAATGGGAGCTGATCTTTCACTGCCTCATAACACTGATCCAGTTTTTCTTCACTCTTCATCGCCGTCCTCCTTCTGTGCGCAGGCATCCCATACTTCCTGCTCTGCATCCTGTTCCGGCGCTATTTCTTCTTTTGTTTCTTCCTGGGTTTCTTCGGTTTCTTCTTCAACTTCTGTTTCCGGCTCTTCGCCTTCTTTCTCTTCCTGGTCTTCCGTCTCCTCTACCGGTCCCTGGGTAAACCATTCCTCTTCTTTTTCTTCCTCTTCCCCCGGAAGTTCCGTACCGCAGTACATGCAGAATACGGCATCTTTCGGATTGGAGATTCCACAGGCAGGGCATACATTTTTTCCCTGTTTTGCAGCCATGCTCTCTTTACACTCTGCCAGTTCTTTCTGCAGACCCATCACCACTTCACAGTGACCGGTCAGTTCTTCATCCATGGTATCTCCGTCTACATAGCGCTTATACACAATTTCACCGACATCCGCATATTTTTTCCGAATTTCTCTTTGCAGTGTCCGCACTTTGTTTCGCATCTTCTGTGTCTCAACAAATTCCTCTGTTTTCTTTCCCACAGCTCCTGCGGTCTCTGTAATCGTCTGTTTGATGCTTCCAAATAAATCTTCGTTCATAAGTCATACCTCCTTGCATATTAACCCCATTTGTATCCTTTTTACTGCAACAACAGCGGTTCCTGTCCTCTCAGAAGGATCTTCGGACCACCGATGTGTTCGATATACTCTTCGGTGATGATCACCTCTCCGATGCTGTCATCTTTCGGAATCTCATACATGATATCCAGCATGTATTCTTCCAGAATCGCCCGCAGTGCTCTCGCACCGGTATCTTTTTCCAGTGCTTTTTTCGCAATCGCCCGCAGCGCATTCTCTTCAAATTCCAGCTTCACTTCATCCATCTCCAGCAGTTTTTCATACTGTTTGAGGATTGCATTGCGCGGCTCTTTCAGGATTTTCACCAGCATATCCTCATCAAGTCCCTGCAACGTGAAAATAATCGGCAGTCTTCCCAGAAATTCCGGCACCATACCGAAGGCTCTCAGGTCTTCCACCGTCACTTTATCCAGCAGGTTTTTATCGTTATCGTATTTGTCCTTCAGATCCGCCTGGAAACCGATCGACGATTTTTTATTTAACCGCTCTTTGATGATCTCAGTCAGATCCGGGAATGCACCACCGCAGATAAATAAAATATTGCTGGTATTTACCGTAGCCAGCGGTACCATAGCATTCTTGCTGTTCGCGCCGACCGGCACTTCCACATCACTGCCCTCGAGAAGCTTCAGCATCCCCTGCTGTACCGCCTCACCGCTGACATCTCTCTGGTTCGTATTTTTCTTTTTGGCAATCTTGTCAATCTCATCGATAAAGATAATTCCATGCTCCGCCCGCTCCACATCGTTATCGGCTGCCGCAAGCAGTTTGGAAACCACGCTCTCGATATCATCACCGATATAACCGGCTTCCGTCAGGGAAGTTGCATCCGTGATCGCAAGCGGCACATCCAGCAGTTTTGCCAATGTCTGCACCAGGTAAGTCTTACCGCTTCCGGTCGGTCCGATCATCAGCATATTGGACTTCGCGATCTCCACCTCACCGCTTTTCTGTTCCGAACTGAGCACCCGTTTGTAATGATTGTAGACGCCGACAGAGACAACTTTTTTCGCATGCTCCTGTCCGATCACATATTCATCCAGCTTCGCTTTGATCTTATGTGGCGGCGGAACATCCTTCATGGTAAATTCCTGTTTCTTTTCTTCTGTTTTCTTTTTTTTCTTCACTCTCTGTTTCTCTGATACCTGATTCGGAATACTTGACAGATCCATCATGCTGATATTCGGCATATGACTCATCAGATCCCCGTAATTCATATTGCTGTTATTCATGGTATCAAAACTTTTCTGCATACATTCCGTACAAATATGTATATTCTGAGGAAGCGTGATCATCGGTCCTGTCTTGCTCTCCGGTCTCCGACACAGAAAGCAGACTTTTTCGTACTCGTCTTCCTTCGTATTTCCATCAGAAGCCTCCCGCCCCTGCATCTCTTTTTCCTGTAAATCCTTGTCTTCTGACATCCCTTTATCCCTTTCTCATCCCACATTCCATGAGACACTGTCCCCGAAACCACCCATCACTCCCCGTGCCTCCGGTTACTTACCCTATATTATAAAACAGAATCCTCCTGCCCTCAAGTAAACTTTTTCTAAACACAGCTTTCAGCATACTGTCTCCCCCTATTTTCCTTCTGTTCTCCCCCTCTGAATAAGTTCTATCCCTTCATTCCTTTTATTTCCTGCCATTCCCACCATATTTCAACTTTCTCCCACCGTCAACGCACAGCGGCAGGGGTTCCCGCCAGGGTCCGGCAACACTGTGTGGGCGCTTAAAGTTGCTCTGCCCACGTTGCCGAACTCTGGCGGGAACCCCTGCCGCGTCCGTCTATGATACTACTTATTCACTTACTTACCCTGCTGGGGATCCGCCTGCTTCATCTCACTCTTCTTTCCAAGAGTAACCGAAACCGTCTGCTCCTGATACTCCCCGTTCTGTGCCCGGCTGATCACAACATCCACAGTCTCACCTGCCTGATAATACTCCAGTTTTCCAACCAGATCAGAACTTCCGGAAACTGTCATACCGTCAAACTTGACAATGACATCCCCTTTCTGGATACCGGCTGTCTGCGCCGGTCCGCCTTCTTCTACGGAATCCACAAACGCACCCAGCGGAATACCGTAAGTCTGTGCGGAAGTAGAATCCACATTCAGACAGGTCACACCGATATAACCCGCATGCTCCTCATCCGTCTTATATCTTGTCTCACGGTTCATCAGTTCGTCCAGAATCGGCTGTGCCACAGATACCGGAATCGCATAACCCATTCCTTCTACCTCGGTAGCTGCCGCTTTCGCAGAGTTGATACCGATCAGTTCTCCCTGCATGTTCAGCAGTGCGCCACCGCTGTTTCCAGGATTGATCGCTGCATCGGTCTGGATCAGTTTTCCGGTTGTCTTTCCGTCTTCGTCGGTTACTTCACGATCCACCGCACTGATCCATCCGGAAGTTACGGACTGTCCATATCCCAGTGCATTACCAATGGCAACTACCTGTTCCCCGATTTCCAGCTCATCGGAATTGCCGATGCTTACTACTTTAATGGATTTCAGAGTATCTTCACTCATATCCGAAATTTTCACAGCGACTACCGCCAGATCGTTGTCGGAATCCGTTCCCTTGACCTGAGCTTCATACACCGCATCATCATCAAAAGCGACCGTAATAGTATCTGCATCAGCTACTACATGATTATTCGTTGCTACCAGGATTTCACTGTCATTCTGTCCTACAATGATACCGGAACCGGAACTCTCACTCGGGTACTGCTGCACGCCGCCAAAGAAATCCTGTACCGTTTTTACAGACGCATTCGTAATAGATACAACAGACGGCATACAACTTTTTGCCACCTGTGCAACGGTGTATTCTCCCGTTGTGCCTGCGCTTACTTCCTCCGTTGCATCACTTCCGCTTCCTGCTGCACTGTTACTGTCCCCGTCAGCATTCTCCTGCTGCGGCAGTTCCGTGGTCGGAAGCTGATACTCTGTTTTCTGCTCATTTTTAATTTCTTTATGCACGATCATACTGGATCCGATGATGATACCGCCTGCAACTACACCAAAAAGTACCGCCAGACCAAGCGTTACTAATACTTTTTTTCCTGTTCCGCCCGGTTTTCTGTGATCCTGTGGTTGATTCGGATCCTGCTGTGGCTGGTAATACGTATAATTTCCATACTTTCTCTGACCGGTCACCGGACCGTTCTGCGTACTCTGTTCCCGGCTGGTCCAGGAATTTCCGTTCTGATATGCTCCGCCATTCTGCGTATTCTGGCTGTTCTGACCGTTTCCAGCACAGCCCCAGTTACCATTCTGATAGCCCCCGGTTGTCTGTCCGGAAGGACAGCTGTTTTCCGTCTCTTTTGTTGTATGATTTCCACCTACCGGCTGTCCCCAGCCTCCGTTATTCGGTTCATTGGCTGTTGTCTCTGTCCGGTTCTGCGTATCTGCGGTTCCACTGACATCTTCCCGGTAATTCTGATTCTCATACGTGTTCTGACTGGTACGTTCCTCGCCGTCCGTTCCGTTCTGGCGTTTCTGATACTCCGGATTCACCCAGTGATAGGAACCTGCTGCCTGTGGATCTGTCGTCTGTGCATCACTCTGCGGTGCTGCCTGTTCCTGTGGCTGTACCGGTGTCTCCGGCGCAGACTGTTCTACCTGCTCCTGATCAGTCTCTTTTCTTTCTTCTTTTCCAAGCACCGCTTCCCATGGATACCGTGTTTTCACTTCTCCGGTCTCCCCAGCCTGTGCATCTGCGTCCGGTCTCACTTCTTCCGCCGTTTCTGTCACCTCTGCCTGTTCCGGTGTTACATCCTGCTCTGTAGATTCTGTCGTTACTGCTGTTTCCTCTGCTGCAGCTTCCTCATTCTCTTTTCCATCTGTCACTTCAGCAGTCTCCGTTTCCTCAACGACTGTCTGCTGATTTTCTTCCGGTTCCGTTCCCGGCACTTTCCATTCATCACTCATCGTTTTTCTCCCTGTCCTTTATCTGTATTTCTATTCTTTTTCGCGTCTTGTGTATCTTTTTATCATATCCGAAAATTGTGTTGAAATTGTGAACTTTCCCGCTTATTCCCAATATTTCGGATTCATCGTGCAGCGATCGATCACCCAGCGTGGAAGCTTTCGGTATTTTTTCCCCAGAAGATAGCCCAGATACTTCCAGCCGCTTTGCCATACCAGCTGGATCACCAGCCACGGTTTTCCCTGGCGGCAGAGCCAGCCCGCCGTCTTTTTCACCAGACGGATCCCCTCTCCTTCCGATCGGATCCCGTCAAAAACTTCCGGGTGATCCGCCTGTGAAACTGCCAGATCAAAGTTCCGGTGAAACTGCTGGATTGCCGAATAATTATGGGAATGTACCACCTTTGCCTCTGCCGCATAAGCCACTCCATATCCCTTCTGGATCAGCCCGCCGGCAAAGATCATATCCTCATTAAAAATCGTTTTCTTCACAAAGCCACCCAGTTGCAAATACAGCTCCCGCTTATACATCGCGCACACATTGGAACAGAAATACGTCTTGATACCGAGTTCCGGCAGGTCTGCCAGCCATTTCACCCGACTTTTTTCCGGATAGTTAAACTGCCTCGTATACTGTTCCATCAGCCGGCAGTCCTCCCGCGGCAGCTGTCTCGCATACGCCGCGCCGATCTTTTCTTCCTGTTCAATCGCCTCCACCAGTTTTTCAATCAGATGGCGGTCTTCCGGCAGCGCATCCTGTGTCATAAACAGCAGATAATCTGCCTGACTCATTCGTGCCGCCTGATCTCTTGTCTTCCCATGATCGAATTCCTCTCTGGTCAGATGATGCACTTCCATCGGAATCGTCGTTTTCTCATAAGCCGCTTCCCAGTTTTCCTCTCCTGTATTCATCACGATCAGGCGGTGTACCGGCCAAGTCTGTCCTTCCAGTCCCCGCAGCAGCAGCTTCCACCCTTCCCCCGGACGGTATGCCGGGATGATCACATCTACCGTTTTCTTTTCCATGCTCTGCTCCATTCCTTTTTTATACATGCGAAAAGAACTGCCGCATGACTTACACGACAGTTCTTTATTATTTTATTTTTTCTCTTACTCCGTACCACCCGCACGATAAGCGGCAAGAGATCCATCCTCTGAATGATCCAGTCGGGATTCATCTCCGAAACCACTCTTATCCACGATTCTCTGACTGTATGCTTTTACCTCATCGGAAGGAGTATAACTGTCTTCCGGATACAGGAACTCATGCAGTTTGATTACATTGGATTCCAGCGTAACCGGGAGTACCACATCCAGACCACCCATCGCATCTTTTACCCGTCCTCCATACAGATGATCAAACGGGAAACCGGTCTGATCTTCGATGTCATATGACATCATGCTCATTCCCATCTGCAGGATTTCTGCTTTTGTAAAGGAAGTATATACCTTTGGAAATACCTTATCCAGAATCTTGCTCAGGGTGGCAATATCCGAGTTCTTTGCTTTCTCTACAATCTTGTAGATTACCTCTCGCTGTCTTGCCGCACGGCGGAAATCATTTCCGGATGTATAACGGATTCGTGCGTAAGATACCGTCTGTACACCGTTCAGATGATGGACACCTGCTTTTTCCTCCAGCGGTCTATAATCCATGCCGGTAACTTTTGAGGTCTCCACACAGTAATTGTTCAGATGGACCACTTCTTCTTCTTTCAGTTCCACATCAATTCCGCCAAGCAGCTCCACGGCTTCCGCAACTGCCTGGAAGTCTACGCTCACAAAATCTGTCACATTCAGATCCAGATTGGTATTCAGCATACTCAGAAATTGTTCCGGACCACCTTTTGCATAGGCGGCGTTCGCTTTATCATACTGACCGTTTCCCTCAGAATCTTCCCCGATCCGCAGGTAGGTATCACGATATATCGACACCAGTTTCACCTTTTTGGTGTCATTGTTGATACTTGCTATGATCATCGTATCACTGCGGGCGCCCGATTTCAGTTCTCCGTCACGACCATCCAGACCGATCAGTCCGATCGTCGTATATCCCTTCATCACGTTATTGTCACTGACACCGGTATTCACACCAATCTTACTGAGATCAAGATCGGTAAAATTCATCTTGCCCAGTTTTGCATAGATAAATACTCCGCCAATCAGAATCAGCAGAATAAAAATCTCTATTCCGAACAGGATTCTTCTGCGTCTTCTTCTCTGTAAGATTCTCTTTTGTTTTTTGGTCAGTGGTTTCTTCTTAGCCATAGACTTCCCCTCCCTCTTTTGTATCCCCTAAGGTTTACTGTGCCAGGGAAGACTCATCATATCCCTGTGTGTCACCGGTTGTATCTGCCGTACTCTCTTCCTGTGTATCCGCAGTATTTTCTGTCGTATCCGCGGATTCTGTATCTGTTTCCCGATAAGCTGCCAGAGATCCGTCTTCCGAGTGTTCCAGTCTGGATTCTTCACCAAATCCACTCTTATCGATAATTTCCTGACTGTATGTCTTCACCTCGTTTGACGGTACATAACTGTCTTCCGGATACAGGAATTCATGAAGTTTGATTACATTCGACTCCAGGGTGATCGGCAGTACGCAGTCCACACCATCCATCGCCTCTTTCACCGTATCGCCATACAGATGATCAAACGGAAAACCGGTCTGATCTTCAATATCATATGACAGCATATCCATTCCCATCGATAAAATCTCTTTTTCTGTTAATGAGGTATAGATCATAGGGAAAATTTTATCCAGTACCGTATTTAACGTGGCAATACTTGAATTCTTCGCTTTTTCTACAATTCTGTAGATCACTTCCCTCTGTCTTGCCGCACGGCGGAAATCGTTTCCGGATGTTTTTCGGATTCGTGCATAAGCTACTGCCTGTACACCGTTCAGATGATGCACACCCTCGATTTCCTCCAGCGGGGTGTAATCCATCCCTGTCACTTCCGAGGTTTCCACACAATAATTGTTCAGATGAACAACCTCTTCTTTTTTCATCTCCACATCAATTCCACCAAGCAGTTCCACCGTCTCTGCCACTGCCTGAAAATTCACGGTAACAAAATCGGAAATGTTCATATCCAGATTTTTGTTCAGCATGTTGATCATTTTCTTGGCACCGCCGGTACAATACGCCGAATTGGCAAGTCCATAGGAATTATTTTCATCTTCATCTTCTCCCAGACACAGATAGGTATCCCGGTATACCGACACCAGTTTTACTTTCTTGGTGTCGTTATTGATGCTTGCTATGATCATCGTATCACTGTTCCAGTCACTCTTCAGCTTGTCATCCCGGCTGTCGATTCCTACCAGTGCGATCGTGGTATATCCTTTCATGACCTGGTTTTCCGTCACGCTCTCATTCACATCAAGTTCTTCTTCATTGATCGTCTCGTGATTCAGCTTTCCAAGTTTCGCATATACAAACAGTCCGCCCATCAGGACTACCAGAACGATAATTTCCAGTGCGAACATCACTCTGCTTAACGTGTTTCTCCGACGTCTGCGTCGGACTCTTTTCTGTCTGTCCGTCAGGTTTTTCTTCTTCGCCATGTATCTACTCCTTATGATTCCTTTTCGTTTCCTATCTTGCGGACCTTTTGCCTAATACGCGTTCTTGTTGATAAAGCCTTTTAAAAATGTCAGCAAAATAATCTTTATATCCAGTCCGATCGACCAGTTTTCGATGTAATACAGGTCGTATTCGATTCGTTTCCGGATCGAGGTATTGCCCCTGTATCCGTTCACCTGTGCCCAGCCGGTAAGACCCGGACGTACCTGATGTTTTACCATATATCTCGGAATCTCTTCCCGAAATTTTTCTACAAAAAACGGCCGTTCCGGTCTCGGTCCCACCAGACTCATATCTCCTTTGAGAATGTTAAACAGCTGTGGCAGTTCATCGATACTCGTCCGTCGCATCAGCTTTCCGATTCCGGTTACCCTTGGATCGTTTTTCACGGTCCATGCCTTCTTTTCACTTTCCTTTGACTGTACTTCCATCGAACGGAACTTGTACATCATAAACGTATGATTGTGAAGTCCCACCCGCTCCTGTTTATAGATCAACGGTCCCGGAGACGTCAGTTTGATCATGATCACGGCAAACAGCATCACCGGAGAAAACAGGATGATTGCAACCAGCGATCCGAAGATATCCATCAGCCGTTTCACCACCGCGTTGAACGTATTGGTCAGTGGCACATACCGGATATTGATGACCGGAAGTCCCAGTAAATCTTCCGTATACGGTTTTGTCGGAATGATATTGTTATAATCAGGAATAAACTTCGTATGAACTCCTGACTTTTCACACATTGCCACAATTTCCTGCAGCCGGTAATACTCGCTCAGTCCCAAAGTGATCGCGATCTCATCCAGCCGGTTTTCCGGTAAGATCACCATCAGATTAGCAATTCTTCCAAGTACTTTAATTCCGCGGTACGTAGTTCCCGCTTCCACATTGTCATCGAGGATTCCCCGAATCTGATAACCCCACTGCGGATTTTCCAGGATCCGGTCGATATATCCTTCCGCTGCCTTGCTGTAACCAACCAGTAAGATATGCTTCTGATTCAGTCCTCTCTTGCGGATATCCCGCAACAGATAGCGGATCGCCATACGAACCAGTTCTTCCAGACACATGTTGATAAAATAAAAGTAAAACAACATGTCACGGGAAAAGTTGATCTCTTTGAGCAACACATAGATGCCGCCGATCAACAACAGGAGTCCCACTGTATTCGCTTTTACAATGTTGGAAAATTCCAGCCTGCGTCCCTGTACCCGTTTGGGTGTATACAAATTAAATGCATAATACAGAATCAGATAAACAGGGACAATTCCAAACAGTGCTGTCATATACCACTCAAAAGACAAGCTCCTGACCGCATCGCCGGAAAACGGACCCACGAATTTTAATAACCATGCCGCCAGATAGGAAATGATGATCACAACGGCATCTATCACTACGTGCATACGATTAAAGTACTTCTGATTATCTTTAATCAATATTTTTCACCTTTTAATCGTTTTCGGTATCCCTTTCTGTTTACCATATTACTATAATACGGAACCCCAAAAAGCTCAACCAAACATTTTATGAATTAACTTACACTTTTCTTACATATTATAGTCGGGAAGCATTTTCCTGTCAACAAAACTTACGTTCCCGTATTCCTCCCCTATCCAAATCTCCGGATCACATTGATCCATAATTGCAACTGGATCTTTGCGTAATTTGGCAGATGTTTCCAGGAAAACGGTACTTTTTTTTCTTTCTTGCACAGGGAAAATCCATTCTTGATTCCCGCGGCATATTCCCGTCCGTACTTTTTCGTGGCAAAGAATACCAGTTTCGTGCCAAATCCCAGGATCAGAAACGGCAGGTTTAGAAGGATCTGCAAAAGGGGCATGTTTTTATAAAGCATATAGATATTATTTCTCGAAGAATATCGGATCTTGAATTGATTGTAGCGGGAGCCGGAAGTTCCGCTTCCCACATGGTACACCCCTGCTTTCGGCAGATACCAGTTTTTGTACCCGGCGATCTGCGCCCGGTATCCGAGATCGATGTCTTCGAGATAAGCAAAATGCTCCTCGTCAAATCCGCCGAGTTTCTTTACCAGTTCCGTCCGGTAAATCGCCGCTCCCCCGCAGGAGGCAAATATTTTCCGCTCTTTCAGATAATTTTCTTCCGGTTTTCCTTTTCCCAGAGCAAATGCCCAGCCAAGGCAGTTATAATAATTCCCGGCGTCATCCATCTTTCCCCGGTCATGAAACTGCAGCATCCGCGCTGCCCCGGAAAAAGCGTTCTTTTTTCTTTCAATTCCAAGATACAGCTCTTTCAGAAAATCCGGTTCCGCCTCGGTATCATTGTTTAACAACACCACATACGGTGTCTGTGTCGCCTCGATTCCGAGATTTACCGCCTTACAGAACCCGGTGTTTTCCGCCAGCGCGATCACCTTCACCCATGGGTATTTTTCTTCGGTCAGTTCTCTGCTTCCATCCACGGAACCATTGTCCACAAAAATCACATCAAAATCGGAAAATGTCTGTCTCTCCAGACTGTCCAGACAACGTTCCACATACTGCATCCCGTTAAAGTTGGGAATCACAACGGTTATCTTTTTCATCGTATCTCCTTCCTTACGCCCGCAGGGAATAATTCCATTTGCTCAGAGTAAGGTTTTTATTGTAATAGGGATCTCCCTGTTTTAGCAGATCGATCCATCGGGTCCGCATAAATTCGATCTCCTGCTGGAACCGGCGCACCTTTTCTTCGCTGTCCTCCGATCCTCTGGATTTGGATTCGTAATGATACAGTTCCACTTTCGGATTGTAAACCACCAGATAGCCGGCTTTCACACAGCGCAAACACAGATCCACATCGTTAAAAGCCACCGCAAGTTTTTCTTCAAATCCACCCAGGCTTTCAAATACAGACCGTTTCATCATCATGCATGCCGCTGTCACCGCACTCAAATCCATCTGCAAAGATGCCTTGTGCAGGTAACCGCTTCGCGAACGCGGCATATTTAAAAAGGCATGACCGGCGATCCCGCCGATTCCGATGATTGTTCCCGCATGCTGGATCGTATCGTCTGGATAATACAATTTTGCTCCCACGATCCCCACTTCTTTTCGCTGGCAGTTTCCCAGCAGTTCTTCCATCCAATGCGGATTGATCACTTCCACATCATTATTTAAAAACAGCAGATACTCTCCGGAGGCCGATTTTTCTCCGAAATTATTGATCGCCGAATAGTTAAATCCGGATTCCCAGGTCACGATCTTTACGTTGTCCCGCTGCTTCAGTTCTTCATAGTATTCCCAGGTTTCTTTCTCCTGGCTGTTATTCTCTATGATGATCACTTCATAATTGGCATATGCAGTCTTAGAAAATACGGAGTCCAGACACTGTTTCAACGTATCTTTCTGATCTTTGTTCGGAATCAGGATGGACACCAGCGGATTTCCCTGTACCGGATATTCCACCTGATAAAAACCAAGGTCTTTCGTATGGCTCACGGTTCCCTCCACACCCTGTCGTTTCAGATGCGCTTCGATGGCACGTTTTCCCGCGTCAAACGCATACATCTTGCTTGCCGGATTGTCCGCCGTAGATGCCTGATGCGTCCGCCAGTGATACAGCACTTCCGGGATGTGGCAGATGTGTTTCGCCGCCTCCGTACACCGGAAGATGAAATCATAATCCTGCGCACCGTCATACTCTCTGCGGAACCCGCCAACCTGACGGATCAGATTCGTTCTCACCACAAAGAAATGTGTAATATAATTATTGGATCTTAACAGATCGATATTAAAATCCGGTTTGAAATGCGGCTGAAAATGTTCGCTCAGATCCGTTGTCACCTTATCCTCATCCGAATAAAAAACATCCGGCTCTTCTGAACTTTGATTCAACGCCTCCACGATCCGGTAGAGTGCCTGCGGTGCCAGCAGATCGTCATGATCGAGCAGCCCGGTAAATTCCCCGACTGCCATCTCCATCGCGGCATTCGTATTTTCCGCGATTCCGAGATTTTCTTTCAGATCTTCCACTTTTACTCTGACATCTTTCCCGGTGTACTCCCGGAGCACTTCCGCCATCGCTGTGTCTTCCGGACTTGCATTGGCGATACACAGTTCCCAGTTTGTGTAGGTCTGCGCCTCCAGAGATTTGATCATTTCCCGCAGGAATTTTTCAGGCGTTTTATATGCCGGAACAACCACACTGATCAGCGGCTGTTTTTTCCACTGTTTCTTTCTCTGTGCTTCCAGTTCTTTTTCCGTTGGTTTATGGCTTTCAAACCATGGTCCGTAAGGCACTTCTTCCGGTTCCATCCGCTCGCACAGGCGCACCCAGAACTCCTTCGGTCCGTAATGTTTCAGATAACGAAACCCCTTTTTGATCGTATACGGTTTTATCTTTTTCAGATAACGCATCCAGTTTCCTGAACTCATCGATACTCCTTTCTGTTGCCGTTTATCTGCCTTTTATCTTCCTTCTATCGTCTCATACTCCGGAAATTCCTTCAGTGCTTTTACCACTTCCGCCGCTTCTTCCAGAGACAGGCTGTAATACATCGGCAGACGGCACAGCCGTTCGCTCTCTTTTGTCGTGTAGACATCCTCGCCGTGGAATCTTCCAAATTTCTTTCCTGCAGTTGCCGTGTGAAGCGGTACATAATGAAAGACGCTCAGGATCCCGCGCTGTTTCAAATATGCCAGAAGTTTTGTCCGCACCTTCAGATCTTTTACTTTAATGTAATACATATGGGCATTGTGTGTTGCATATTCCGGGATATACGGGCGTTCCAGCACTCCTCTGTCTTCCAGTTCTTTCAGTTCTTCGTGATAGAAGTTCCAGATAGACAGTCTCTTGTCATTGATCTTATCTGCCACTTCCAGCTGCGCCCACAGATAGGCGGCATTCATATCGCTTGGCAGGTAAGAAGAACCATAGCCCACCCAGGTATATTTGTCGATCTGTCCACGGAAATACTGGCTGCGGTTCGTTCCCTTTTCCCGTAAAATTTCCGCCGGTTCCAGATATTTGTCATCCTGAAAGAGAATCGCACCACCCTCTCCCATGGAATAATTCTTGGTCTCATGGAAACTGTAGCATCCGAAATCACCGATCGTTCCCAGTGCTTTTCCCTTATAAAAAGCATTCACTCCCTGCGCGGCATCTTCCACCACTTTCAGATTGTATTTTTTCGCGATTGCCATGATCTCATCCATCGCACAGCTGACACCGGCATAATGCACCGGCACGATTGCTTTCGTCTTCTCTGTGATCGCTTCCTCGATTTTTGTCTCATCGATATTCATCGTATCCGGGCGGATATCCACAAACACACAGGTAGCGCCCCGCAAAACGAAAGCATCCGCGGTGGATACAAACGTATACGACGGCATGATCACTTCATCTCCTGGCTGGATATCCGCCAGAAATGCCGCCATCTCCAGTGCATGCGTACAGGAAGTTGTCAGCAATACGTTTTTCGTCTGAAACCTTTCCTTCATCCACTCGGAACATTTCTTTGTAAACGGACCGTCTCCGCAGATCATACCGTTTTTTTCTACGGCTTCTTTAATATACTCTGTTTCTTTTCCCACAAACGGTGGGCGGTTAAAACTGATTTTCACTCTTCTCACTCCTGTTTATTGTTTTTCTTTGATACCGGATTGTTCCGTACTTCTGCCTCTGGTATCTCACATCGTATAAATCAAAATTCCTGCTATGATCAGCAGATTTCCGACAAGTTTTCCTTTTGTGATCTTCTCGTTCAGAATCAATCTTGAAAAGATCAGTACAAATACATACGCCGCAGTATCGATCACCGGACCGAAACGCATATCCACTTTCGTATAACACCAGGTGTTCAGAAGCAATACGCCGAAAAAGATCCCGTACGCCACGATCACCCGCCAGTTCAGATATTCCAGCAGCGGATTGCTGTATTTTTTATTGGCACTCTGTTTTAAGAGTACCTGGGAGATGGCAGTAAAAAATGTGCCTGCCAGCATCAGTAACATAAACATTCTATTCATAGCGCTGCACCACCCATACGCCGGCGAGTACTACCAGGATTCCGATAATATTCTGCGCCGACAGATTTTCATGAAAGATCACCACTGCCCAGATCTGCGACCATAACAGGTACACACTCTTGTTTGCATACGCTGTGGACAGGGAGAACTTCTTTATCACCTGCTGCCATGCAATGGCATAGATCCCGCAGTTTCCGATCATCAGTGCCAGAAACACATAAAGCCAGATACTTCCCAGCCCGTGCTTATTATACTGAACGGACGCCATCTTGGAAAATACACTGGTCAGCGAAAACAGCAGAATATTCAGGTGAAGCTGTATGTAATTCTTTACTTTTTCCATCGTTTTTTCCTTTTGTTCTTTTTGTATATCCTCTTTACAGACGATACCATATCATCTTATTATACCATTCTTATACTTTCGCTTCAAGAATACTTTTCTTACGATCAAAAAAGTGCCGAAAACAGGCACTTTTTCTTATTTTTCCATATGTTGTTTCTCCCTCTGTCTGACTTTCCGTAACAGCCAGATCCAGAGTGCGACGATCTCGATCAGATAACTCACCGCCAGGGAAATACTTCCTCCCTGCATCCCAAACTGGCGGATCAGCGGATAGGCGCCGAAATAGCTGACCGGAAGTATGATCACATTGCAGATCACCAGTCCTTTGATCTCTCTTACTACCGTAAGCAGCGCACATAAAAACCACACGATGGCGGTCAGAATCGTACAGCCGATGAGAGGAAGCAACAGATCTTCATGCGCTGCCACCTCATCTCCGTACAGAAGTTCCAGCCCCCAGTGTCCGAGGATCTTTCCGCCACCAAGGGCGACAACGCTGATCAGTGCGATCGCTGCCATGCATTTGCGAAAAGTTTTCCAGAAATCCCGGATATTTCCACTGCTGTACTGTTCGGCAAACAGCGTGATAAACGGGTTAAATACATAAGACGCTCCCATCTGGACGATCATCGTCGGTGCGGAAACCGATCCGTAGATACCGAGTGCCGCACCTCCCAGAAGTTTTTCCATCACCAGACGCGGGATCGTCGGAATAACGGATGCCATGGTCTGGTAACATAACAGCGGAAAACATTCCGCCATCAACGTTATATTTTTTTTCTCTTTCAGATGAATCTTTATGGTATCCAGCTTCTTTGCCCGTGGAATATCATAGAAAAAGATCACCAGCCAGGAGACCAGCGCCATGGCAAGAATAGCTGCCAGCAGACTCTGCGTCACTGCCAGTACCACCACAAATCCCGCAAAAGAAAGAAGTCCTTTCACCAGCCAGGATTTTCCGATCCAGTCCATCCGCCATTTTTTCTGACAGATTCCGGCATAGACATCGTAGAACGCCTCCGCCATCTTAAACAGGCAGTAGGCAACGATACACAGACTCGATCCGTAGCTGTATCCGGCGATCAGTGCATAACCCCCACACGCCAGGAACGAGAGGATACAGATGATCAGACGGCTGCTCACATAGATACCGGAAGTGTATTTTTCTTTCATGTCCGATACCTGATAATTGCGGATCCCCTGCATGGCGATGCTGTAAAATACGTTATTGACCGACATGGCAAGGGTCAGGACTCCCGCCGTTTCCACACCGGAGAGCCGGACTACCAGTACACTGATCAGCCACTGCGTGATCAGATATACCATACTTCCCGCCGAGTTCCAGATAATGCTCTTTTGTATTGATACTTTTTTTTCTTCCATATTTTTTCCTTTTTGTTCAGCCTATCAGTTTCGCCAGAAGTTTCAGTCCGTGTACCCGGAGTGCACACACAAAGATCCACGGTCCGATCTTTTGTACCGCCGGAAGTTGATGAAAATATCCCACTTTTATATAAGGATTTTTATAGCATTTCGGGAAACAGTCCTCCATAATCTCCTGTACTTCCCGGCACATTCCGTCTTTCACCTCTTTGCGGCATCCTCTTCCCGTGTCAAACAACAGGCTTGTCATGATCCGGCAGATAAAAAATTCCAGTTTTAACGGATCCATCGGATGCTCTTTATCTGTACAAAATGTGATGGCATCCCGCAGCTCTCCGAAAGGCAGCTGCCGCATCTCCAGTTTCCGGTTTTTGATCGTCGAGGTTGTCGACTGGGGATTCGCACGGTAATAATATTCTCCGTCCCCGATGGTCTGAATGTTTGCGGCAACGGCTTCCAGTTTTAAGATCAGCGGAATATCTTCGCAGATCACGCCTTCCCGGAAGCGGATCTTCCAGGTGTCAAACAGTTGTCTTCGAACCAGACGGTTACAGCAAAGATACGACGGGATCCGGATCCCGTTTTCCTGATAATTGATCTCATACTTCTGAATGATCTCGCCCTGCTCCGTCACCTTGGTATAATTGCACATCACCATGTCCGACTTCTGTTCTATGGCGGTGTCATACATTTTCTTCAGAAAATCTTTTCCTATGTAATCGTCGCTGTCCACAAACGCCACGAACTCTCCGGACGCCATCGCCAGTGCATGGTTTCGCGCCGCTGACTGCCCCTGGTTTTCCTGATAGATCGCATGGATCGTATCCGGATAGTTTTTTTCATATTCCCTCAGTATCTCCGCTGAGTGATCTTTGCTTCCGTCATCTACCGCAAGGATTTCAATATTCTCAAGTGTCTGCTGTAAGATCGAATCCAGGCATGTGCGAAGATAGCTTTCCGCGTTATAGACCGGAACGATCACCGATACCCTGATAGGTGCTTTCTTTTCATTTTCCAAATGTCATTACCTCTTCTCCCGGAAACTGGATCTCTACAGGCATATGGTTTACCCTGTCTTTTTCATCCGGAAGTTTCATATAATCTCCGTAACATCTGGTAAGAATGGCATCGTATCCGCCTGGAATCTTCACGGTGATATCCTCAAACGGCACATCCACCAGCTGTTCGATCTCTTTTTTCTCAATGATCCATTTTTTTGCATCTGCGGCAAAGGTTGTCATCCGGGAACTTCCCTTCTCCGGTTTCTGCATAAATGCCTGTTTGCACTTTTTCCAGACCGTCTTTGCAGAGATCCCGCAAAGATGCATCCCCCCGTGCAGAATATGCCAGATGGAGCGCATCACAAAATCTTTTGCCGGTCCGTACTGACCGATCTGCGGCTCTTTAACCTTATAGATACTCAGGATCATCCCCCAGCGCACCGCCCGGTTCAGCTGTTTTTCCATCTCTGCCTCATCATCCGAGATCTCATCATAAGGAAAGATATCAATATAGAATCCGGTAACGCTTCCCGCCTTTTGCAGACTGTTTTCCACAAAACGGGTGTGATTCATACGTAGCTTTGCAAAATACAGATGATACTCCGGATCCGTATCGACAGTCTGAAGAAAATACTCTTCCCCGCATTCTTTCTGTGCGATCTGAAGGAATTTTTCATAATCTTCTCTCGGCATTCCCACATCAATATCATCGTCCCAGGGAATAAATCCCTTATGCCGCACCGTTCCGAGCAGCGTTCCGAACGCCACGAAATAGCGCAGATGATATTTTTCACAGATTTCGATATATTTGCATAAAATCTGTTTTTCCACATCCTTGATTCGATTCAATATTTCCGTATTGTATTCTCTGTACTGCAAAACTGTTCCTCCCCGCCTTTTGCGTGCTTTGATCTTGCACCATTATATCTGTTGTAAAATCCCTTGTCAAGGTGAGCCGTTTCCCCGGAAAACCTTGAAATAAGGAATTGAAAATGATATGATGAAGCACAGAAAACAACCCTTTAAGAAAGGAAACACAAGATACTATGAGTTTATATTCTGTTGTTGTTCCGGTGTATAATTCGGAACATACCTTAACGGAACTTTATACACGTCTCGAGAAAGTCTTCCGCGAAACCGTGCAGGAACCGTTTGAACTGATCCTTGTGGATGACGGTTCCAAAGACCGTTCCTACCAGATCATGGAGGAACTGCGGCAGAAGGATTCCCGCGTAAAGATCATCCAGATGGCGAGAAACTTCGGACAGCATCCGGCTCTCCTGTGTGGATTTTCCCATGCGGAGGGCGATTTCATCATCACCATGGATGACGATCTTCAGCATCCGCCGGAAGAGATCCCGAAACTGATCAACACCATCAAAGAACGGGACGATGTGGATGTCATCATCGCAAGTTACGAGGGAAGAAAGCACGGACCGATCCGCCGGCTCGGAACCAAAGTCTCTGTCTGGGCTACCTCCAAGATGCTCGGAAAAGACCCTGATCTGCAGATCACCAGTTTCCGTCTGATCCGCCGGTTCCTCGTGGAAGCCATGTTGCAGACAAACACCTATCTTCCACAGATCGGCAACCTTCTGGTGTTAAGTTCCAACCGGATCATCAATGTACCGGTGCATCATGATGCGAGAGCCTACGGAAAAAGCGGTTATTCTTTCCGCCGCCTGGTCAAAGATCTGCTCTACGATATCACTTCCCACTCAGCCCTCCCGCTGCTTCTGGTTCGTGATTTCGGTATCTGCAGTTTTCTGGTCAGTGTGGGACTCGGAATTTTCTTCCTGATCCGGTATTTCCTCTACGGTGTCTCCGTGGAAGGCTGGACTTCCCTGATGCTCGTACTGCTGGCATTCTTCGGTATCACTCTGCTTTCCATCGGAATCATGGGGATTTATCTGATGAATATTCTGAACGAATCCAAGAAAATGCCGCATTATGTCATCCGAAGAAAAGATGTCTGACAGGAGGATTGTATGAAACAGGAAATTGGTGGATATCTGGAACTGGAAGTTTTCCACGGGAAAGAATATTATCCTGATCTTGTAAAAGTGAATCTTGGCCGTACAGCCCTCTGCTGGCTGCTGGAATCCCGTAAGATTGAGACACTCTATCTTCCGTTTTTCCTCTGTGACTCCGTGATCGATGCCTGTGAAAGACAGGGAACCCATGTGATCTTCTATCCGCTGGATAAAGATCTTGCACCGGTTCTCCCCCCTGACCTTTCCCTGCATACCGGGGAGTACCTCTATCTGGTCAATTATTACGGACAGCTGACGGATGAAAAGATTCTGTATTATAAAAAGCACTATAAAAATATCATCGTGGATCACACCCACGCTTTTTACCAGCGTCCGCTTCCCGGTGTGGATACTCTGTATTCCTGCCGGAAATTTTTCGGGCTGAGTGACGGCGCCTATCTTTCCACAGATGCCACGCTCACTGCCGAAAAGGAGCAGGACGTCTCCGCAAAACGTATGGGACATATTCTCGGCCGCTTCGAAAAAGATGCCGGAACGTATTATCAGAAAATGTTAGACAACGCAGCGACCTATCACCAGATGGAGATCCGCACAATGTCCCGCCTGACGCAGAACCTGTTAAAAGCGATCGACTACGAACAGATCCGTCAGAAACGAAATGAAAATTACGCTTTTCTGAAAGAACTGCTCCCCTCCGAGTCACCGTTTACCCGCGTGATACCGGACGGACCTTTCGCCTATCCGTATTATCATAAAAACGGGATTGCGCTGCGAAAAGCCCTGGCGAAAGAAAAAATCTTTGTTCCAACCAACTGGTCCAACGTGATCCGGGACTGTGCGCCCGACTCTTACGAATATCAGTGGGCGGCAGATATTCTCCCGCTCCCCTGTGACCAGCGTTACGGAAAAGAAGAGATGCAGCGGATCGCCGATGTGATCCATGCACTGGAACCTTAGAAGAAAGGATTATTATGAACAAACGCTTACTGATTCTTGGAACCCTCGGGGAATTTGAACAGCTGGTGCAGAAAGCCAGAGCCCGGGGTATCTATACCATCGTCTGCGACGGCTACCCGGACGGTCCGGCACGTGCCTTTGCCGACGAATCTTATGTGATCCCGGTCACCGATACGGACCGGATCGCCGCTCTCTGCAAAGAAAAACAGGTGGATGGCATCCTCACCTCGTTTTCCGATCTTCTGCTGGAATGTATGGTGAAGATTTCCGCGAAAGCCGGTCTTCCCTGCTATCTGAACCCGGAACAGCTTCCCTGGTATCGCGACAAATCCGCCACCCGGGGACTGCTCGAAGAACTCGGTCTTCCCTCTCCCGGTTTTGCGAAGATCCCAACCACTGGATTTGCTCCGGAGCTGATCTCTCACCTGCATTTTCCGCTGGTGACAAAACCACTGGATAAATACGGATCCCGCGGCATCTATGTGGTACACAACCTCGAAGAACTGAAACAGGCGATCACAGAAACCGCTTCCTTTACCGATCTTCCGGAGATTCTTGTTGAAGAGTACAACGACGGGTACGAATTCAATATGATGACCTGGGTCCATAAAGGAAACGTCCATGTGATCAGCATCGCAGACCGCGAAAAAACCGACATCGGACCGGGTGAGATCCCGATCAGCACCAGAAATGTCTATCCATCCTGCCTCTACGAGCAGGTGGTTTCTTCGGCAGCCGATCTTTTACAGCGCTACGCCGACCGAACCGTTCAGAAAGAAGGCGCTTTATCCATGCAGTTTTTCTGGAAACCAGAAAGCGGTATCCAGGTCTGTGAGATTGCCGCCCGTTTCTTCGGATACGAACATGAACTCACCGATATGGTATACGGCTTCTCCATCGAAGATCTGCTGTTAAATTATCTGTATGATGTTCCTGCGCTGGAACAGATGCTGGCTCAGCACGATCCACGAAAGCCGGTCTGCCACGGCGCAGTCCTGTATTTTCAGGGGCGTCTGTTACCGATTCGTGATCTTTCCGTTCCGCAGAAACTGGCATCTCATCCGGCAGTGAAAAAGCCATGGATTTTTTATCATGAAGGAGAATCTGTCATCGCCCACGGACCGAATCCTTATGTGGCGCTGTACTATATCTCCTGTCCGTCCAGGAAAGAACTGGATCAGGTGACAGAGGAATTTTTTACCACCATGATCATACCGGATGACGATGGAAATGAAGTTCTTTATCGCAACCAGATGCCGGTATATCCGGCGGATACGGATCTTTCCGGGTCCGGGGAGGGCTTATGATCGCTATTGTTGCCATTCCCCTGCTGCTATGGTGCATCTGCCTTGTACTGGGAATTACGTTTCGAAACCTTTCCGGGAAGTCCTCGGATCGTCACCTGTTCGTCACGGGACTCATTGTTTTCTTTGCGTCCTTTTATCTGTTTGCCACTCCGTTTATGCTGTTGGGATGGAATATCCGGTATCTGCTCCTTTCACTGACCGTTTTCTACGGCATCTGCTTTTGTTTTGCTGTTCCGGTCACTCTGAAGTATCTCAGAAAAAACAAAAAACGGATTACCGGACAGTTACGGACCTTCACAGCTGACCGGTATCATCTTCTACTGTTTCTGCTCTTCCTTGTAATGATTGTCTGGCAGATCAGTTACGTTGTTTTGTTCCAGCATACGGATATTGATGACAGCTATTATCTGGCACAGGCAAATACCTTTGCTTTCACCGGCTCTGTCGGAACCGTGGAACCATCTTCCGGTCTTGCCGGTTTTTCTGCTTCCAATCAGTACGCACTGGTGAGTTTTGAGATCCTTTATGCACTGATTCACAACGTTTTCGGTGTAAATATCGCCTTTCTGGCTCATACGGTCTGGCCGGTCTTTGCCATCGTATGCCACTATGCGGTCATCCGCGCAATCGCCCGAAAAGTCAGCCGTTCGCTCCACCTGGAGTTCTGCCTTCTTTACAGCATCATCAACCTGTATGGCGGATCTACGATCTATGGAAGCGGATCGTTCCTGTTACAGCGGATCTGGCAGGGAAAATCATTTTTCGTAGCCATCTTCCTTCCGATTATGATTCTGGCATTCCTGGAACTTTCCGAAAAGATATCATTTCGTGAGGTTGTGTTCCTCTGGCTGATCCTCTTAGCCGGTTTTGGCACAACAACAGTTGCCGTATATCTCTACCCGATCCTGTATTTCTGCCTCTGGGCGGGAAACAGTATTTCGGAACGGAAGTTTCGTTCTTCCGCCATGCTTTGCCTACCCGTTCTGGGCGTTCTCCCATGGGTACTGACGAAACTGGTGCTGATCTACACCGGAAGTGCGGATACCGTTTCGGTACAGGAGCAGGTGACCGAGGGCGTGGATACCCTCTCTTATTTTGATCAGCTGTTTACACGTTTTCTGAACAGCCGGGGGATCTTTCTGATCGGCTTTATAGCCGCTCTGCTCATTGTCCTGCTTTTTTCCATGAAACGGATCCGACAGGTCATTGTCTATCCGACACTGATCCTGTTTCTTACCTTTGCCAATCCCGCTGCCATCACTCCCGTTGCGCAGCTGGTCACCGGAACAGCGGTATACTGGAGAATCTTCTGGTTACTTCACATTCCCCTGACTATGGTGATCGCGATGATCCTCCTGGCAGAAAAATGTGTCAGTAACCGGGAACGGGTCCTTGCCGTATCGGTTGCCGCCACGCTTATTTTCTCCTGTGGCAGTTCTGTTTTTGAAAACGGAACCTGGGAGCTTCGTGAAAATCCATACAAGCTGGATTCCCGGAGCGTACAGATTGCCGATGCCATCCATGCGGATGTCGGCACAGATTCTTCCAAAACATTATTTCTTCCGGAAGAAATTTCCTATGGAATCCGGGAATACTGCGGCGATATCGCCACATTCATCAACCGCTATTCCAGCGGTACGTTTGAAGTAAACAAAAAAGCCGCGGAGTACAGCAGCCTGCAGACACAGCTCTATACGCCACTGTACGAGGACTGTCACTGGGATGCAGCACAGATTGAACAGCAGATGCAATCGTCCGGTATCGACTATCTTGTCTTATATACCCGAACACTGCCGGATAACACACTGACGGAAAGCTTTACCTGTATCTGGCAGAATGATGAATTTTCACTGTTTCGGTGCAGTCAGTCCCAGGACTGATTTTTGCTTCAACCAATAGCAAAAAACGGAGGTTACAGAACCAAAAATAATGTTCTGTAACCTCCGTTTTTCAGTAGTTACTTCGAGCGTACATCAGTAAGCAGCCCGATATACCAGAAAGTATGTCAACAATGCGGAGAGCACGGCTATCGCCTGTCCGCCTCTACTGATCCACATTTTGATCTTTTCTTTTCCTGTCAGCTTCTCCAGCCAGTTCTCATAGCCAAGTGTCACAAAATACAAAAACGGAAATACCATCGGCATCATATACCGCCCCTGTGCCTGAAAATCACTGGCATACGCATAATATACCAGCAGACCGGCAGGTATCACCATCGCGACCGCCATACAGATATGCATCCAGTTTCGCACATTCCATTTTTTATTTTTTCTCCAAACCTCTGTGACCGTCACTCCGTCCCCATCGGCTTTTTTCTCTTTTCTGATAAATTCGGTTGCCACATCAAAGTCCCAGCGCAGTTTCCAGAGGTTTCCGAGGATTCCCACAGTAAACACAAGCAGATACAGTTTACTCCACAGATACGGCATGAAGATATCCAGATGCCCGAACGTTCCGACAAAACTTACCAGTACCGTAACCAGCCAGTTGTGCTGCCAGCTTCCCGGCACCCAGAGCATCATATCCAGAACACTCATGTCCATATTGACCGGAAGCACCCGGTTCGAAGGTTTTAACTCATCGATCGCGTATTTTTCCGCATAGATCGAGGAAGTTTTCATTCCCAGAAAATCTCCGTCATACAGGATCCCGCTGCGAATAAACCACCATCCTGCCACCAGAAAGACGATTCCCAGCATCAGACAGCCTTTCTTCATCATCTGTTTCCAGTCCCATTTCTGTTCCTGGCATTTCATCATACAGCCGACAAAAAATACCGCACTCATCAGCAGATATCCATAGGCATTGTAATACGACAGCATGCACAGTCCCATCGCAATTCCCATTTGGATACAGACCGAAAGACTCCATCCTTCCTTACACGCCCTGCACCAGCCGTACAGGATCCAAGCTGTGGTAAACAGTGCCAGCCCGTCCGTATTGATATACGAGAACAGAAAGCACGTGCCCGGAAGAAAACATACCAGAACCGCAAAAAATCTTCCCGCTTCTTTCCGCCGAAACATCAGTTCCCCGATTTTCCAGGTAAACCATGCCATTCCGCCTCCCAAAAGAACATTCACCATACGCGCAGCGATCACAGTTGCCCGGAAACTTGCTGTAAACAGCTGTACGATTTTTACCAGGACTGCCCCCGCCATGTACGGAAGGATCGGGTTAAACGCATAGGAGATGCCCCAGTTGGCATTGCGGATTTCCGGATCTCTGCCGTCCGGCAGACTTCCGTGCTTTGCAATAAACTCCACGATCTGGTAACGCATACTCTCATCCGGTGATGCATCAAACGGTGCCGCCAGCGCCCAGGCAAGGCAAAACACAAAAACCGCAAACACAAAGATCCATACCGCATATTCTTTTTTTCCTACATTTCCTGCTTTTTTCATTCATTCACCCTTTATGCCTGAAAATAACCAGTTTACTTGTCACATAATTCAGCACGATCACAAGCACATTTGCCACACACTTGATCAGCACATCATTCCATCCACACAGATCCACAAAGACAAACATGCACACCCAGTCCAGTACCCCGGTAGCCAGCCGGCAGGAGAAGAAAGAAACGATCTCTTTCCCCACTTCTTTTCCTGTCCGCGCCTCACTGTGAAAAACCCATTTCCGGTTGGTCAGATAGGCAAACAGTACGGATGCGATCCATGCCAGAACCGTACTGACCATCACCGAACCTCCTACCGGATGGGCAAAGAACCAGTAGGTTCCAATATTGACAATCGTTGTCAGGACACCGAAGACACCATAGGGAAGAATGTCTCTGTATTTGTCCCATAAATTTTTTATATTCATTTTTCCACCTGTTTTGTTTTTTCAAAAAAGCAGGTACATTTCCACCATGCACCCGCTTTTCTTTTGCTCCTTATAACCGTTTCAGTGAGAAATCCTGGCTGTCCAGGGTCAGGTTCGGATTGTAGAACGGATCGCCGTTCTTTAAAATCTCCGGCCAGCGTTTCTCGAAAGTGGCGATCTCCTGATTGAATCTTGCCACTTTTTCCGGTGTATCTTCAAGTCCTCTGGATTTGGATTCGTAATGGTACAGTTCCGCATATGGATTATACACGATCAGATATCCTGCCTGTCGAAGTTTCATACAGAAATCAATATCATTAAATGCCACCTGCAGTTCTTCGCTCAAACCACCGACTTCCTCAAACGCTTTCCGTTTTACCATCATACACGCCGCCGTTACCGCACTGTAATCCTGTGCACAGATGATCCGGTGACAGTATCCGGTAAATCCACGCTTCTGCTGTACGAAACAGTGTCCGGCGATTCCACCGAAACCGATGACCACACCGGCGTGCTGGATCGTATCATCTTCATAATACAGCCGCGCACCCACAGCACCCACATCTTCTCTGGTACAGTAGCCAAGCAGCTCCTCCAGACAGTCCTCATTGATAATTTCCGTATCGTTATTTAACAGCAGGAAATACTCTCCTTTTGCATACTGCACACCGAAATTGTTGATCGCAGAGTAGTTAAAGTGCCCTTTATAATACACCACATGTACTTTCGAATTGACTGCCTCAAGCTGCTGGTAATACGCAAAGGTTTCTTTCTCTTCACTGTTGTTCTCTACGATAATATACTCGTAGTTTTTATACGTGGACTTCTCCTCGATCGAATCGATACACCGTTTCAGATCATCGATATGATCTTTGTTCGGGATAATGATGGAAATCAGCGGATCATAATCCCGCAGGAATTTTGTCCGGTAGAGTCCCAGGAACTCTCCCTTGCTCACTTCCACTTTCACACCGATCCGGTCGTAGTGCGCCTGCACCGCCCGCTGTCCCGCATCAAACGCATACAGCTTGCTCTCCGGATTCTCTGATGTGGAATCTTCATGGCAGCGCCAGTGATACAGGATCTTCGGAATATGATGGATCTTTTCCGCTCCCGCATGTTCCACACAGCGGAAGATAAAGTCATAATCCTGCGCTCCGTCGAATTCTCTGCGTAACATTCCAACCTCGTCGATCAGTGTTTTCTTTGCCACAAACAGATGGCAGATATAATTGACCGTACACAGCAGATCTACGTTATAATCCGGTTTGAAATGCGGCTGGAAGAACTTGTGTCCGTCCATCGTCATCTTATCTTCATCCGAATACAGCACCTCTGTCTCCGGTTTCTCATTCAGTGCTTTCACACACTCATACAGCGCATGTGCCGTCAGTTCGTCGTCGTGATCGGCAAATACCACAAACTCACCCGTTGCCGCCTCGATCGCAGCATTCGTATTTTCTGAGATCTGTAACTGTTCCTGATGATCGATGACTCTGATTCTGCCCTCTTCCTTCTGTAACTGTTTTAACAGTTCCCGGATCGGAGAATCTGCACCGCTTCCGTCAGACAGGCAGAGTTCCCATTTGCCGTAGGTCTGCGCCTGCAGGGATTCCACCAGTGCACGGAGATATTTTTCCGGTGTTTTATAGAGCGGTACAACCACACTGAAGGTCGGTTCCCAGGAAAAATGTTCCTGCCGCTGGCGTTCGAGTTCTGCTTTGCTCGGCAGATGTTTCGGAAGCCATTTCTGATAGATCACAGCGGCTTTGTTTTTATTTTTCACTTTTCCGACCACTTTTTCCGCAAGTGCCACCGGTCCGTGCAGTTTCAGATAGCGGCTGCCCTTTTTGCAGTATTCATTCATCTTTTCCGCGGCAAGCTGTACCGGCTGCAGATGGATCTGTCTTCTCACCCGTACCGAACCCACCTCAAAAACAATATAAAATTCTTTCAGCTGCTGGTAATGCAGTTCAAAAAAGAACCCGCATTTTTCTTCTACCTCTGCCTCCGGATACTGATTCTGCACATCGACACGTTTCAGATGCTGGATCTCACATGGAATTCTGTTTCCACGGGAATTCTCCAGGTATACTTTCAACGGTTCCGTATAAGCTGCCCATCCACGCACCCGGCAGATACCGAGTTTCCGGTCAACTTCAGAACTCTCAATAAAATACTGCGGCATACCCTGTCTTCGGATCAGCTGTTTTACCGGAATCGAAAACCAGACATCTTTTTTTCCACCCTGTACCGCATAAACCACCAGCTTCTTATACTGTTCCAGCTTTTCCGGAAACCGAATTTCCATCTGGATGCGGACTGCATCCACCAGATCCAGATCCTGAAAACGCTCCAGGGCACTGATGCGCTCCTGCTGCTTCAGATTTACCTCCAGCGGTTTCCCGTCCAGCTCCGCTGCTGCGGTATGTTCCTTTGGCCAGGTACCCTGCAGATGATAGATTCTATCATCTGCAAGGTCAAATCTTTCCTTTTCTACTACGAATACTTCTCGCTGCATAGTAATTCCTCTCTTGCATCTTTTCCTGTATTCTGAGTTACATACTGACGCATCGCTTTTTCATGAGCCTTTTCGCCCATCTGCACTCTGGCTGTTTTCACTTCGATCAATGTGGTGAGTGCTTTTTTCCACTCTTCTTTGTCGCTACAAAGCCAGCCATCCACACCGTTTTCGATCACGCCTTCCATCTCCCGGTTTCTGCTCATCACAGACGGCACTTTCACCAGTGCGGCTTCCATCCATTTATTCTCGGATTTGCTGCAATGGAAGATACTGTCCTCCAGAGGCATCAGGTTGATATCGATACCTGCCATGACAGCCGGTAACTGTTTCCAGTCCATAAACGGAAGTTTTTCCACTTTATTTCCGAATTTTTCCATTTTTCTGTCTGAAAGCACACCGACCAGCTTCAGGCGTACTTCCGGATGTTCTTTCATCACTTCCAGAAGTGCCTCTTCCGCCACCTCAAAATCCTGATCGTGGGTCTTCGATCCACTGAAGTAACCGATGGAAATATGTTCGGTGTCTTTTTCCACCTGCTCCACTGCATCATGGGACAGGATCTGCATCTCCATGCTTGCACAATTTCGATTGATCACCACCGGTTTTCCCGAAAATTCGCTCCGGATCTCTCCCGCCAGTGTATGGGTGGAGGTAAAGTAGCCGTCACACAATTCCATACAGGAATGGATCTGCTCTGTTGTCTTTTTAAAATCTTTATACTCACTTCCGGTCAGGAAATGCAGATAAGAGATTTTTTCGTAATCAAAGATCAGATCGTCAATGTCATAATATACTTTTAATCCAACTTTTTTCGCCTGTTCCACTACCGCGCGTACCACATCTTCCCGGCTGCAGCGGTAACATACGACCGCACGGTACTCGCTCCAGTCAAGGTCTGCGACCTCATCTGCCTGATAAAAATCAGATCCATAGCCCTGATAGTGCAGCTGTTCCCGGAAGTGTTCCACCCGGTAACGGGAAGCAAACGAGATTTCCTCGCCCACAAACAGGATCTTCTTTTCGCGCACCGGCATCTCCTGACAGTGCAGTGTATGTTCTGCAAACTCCTGCAATTCTTTCAGAGCCGATTTTGCATCCGTCTCTTTCAGAACCAGACCTTTTTCGTAATATTTTACACGTTCCACCGGCGCACCGATCGGGAATACGGCAACCGGCATATGCATGGACATGATCTCGGAAGTTGTATACGAGAAGGTCTCCGGCCAGATGGACGGGATAAAGAACAGATCGATATCTTCTTCCATCGTCAATCTCGGAAGTTCATCTCTGGTGTATCTTCCCGTACAGGAGAATACCGGACTGTCGATCTCTTCATCCGATACACCGATCAACTTCATCCGGATATTCAGATTCTGTGCCTCGATCTCTTTGACCATCTCCTTGACAACATCCAGACCTTTTTTATAACACAGCACACCGAGCAGACCAATGTTCAGTGTCTTTGTCGTCTTCGCCTTTTTATCCAGTGCCGTCACATAATGCGGTTTGTGCGGCAGTACATGTAACTGACACAGATACGGATAAGTCTTTTTAAATAACTGTGCCGTATCATCGGAGAATGCCAGGATCTCGTCACACCGGGATAAAAACTCTCTCCAGTGTGTTCTCCATGCGGTTCCGGACTCATAGTCCAGGCATGCATTGCTTCGGTTTACCGGGATACACTGGTTACAGGTCTGTGCATCCGCGCCCTGACAGTATTTTCCCTGATCATTCATCAGATTTACTGCCGGACACATGAAGAAAAAGTCGTGAAGCAGCATCTTCAGATGTGCCTGATGTTTTTCTTTCAGTGCAAGGATCTGATCCAGTACCTGATAGATCTCCTGGTAGGTTACCAGCTCATTGATCCAGATCTCATCCACTCTCGGGATCTCATCCAGAATCATATCCAGATCTTTGGCAAAATACTGGATTTTATATTTTTTGTATTCATATTCCAGATAATAACGCATATTATCGATGTCAAACCGGACAGTCAGGAAACGTTTTCCTTCTTTCAGCGCGAGTTTGCGCTTCTCGATCAGATATTCCGTGGCGCCGCCGCCGAGGTTATGATCAAAGGCAACGATCGCCGGTACATCCAGCAGCTGATTTAACAGCTGTGTTTCCACATACAGCCGGATCGTTCTTGCCGGATCTCTCCGGCAGAAAGCTGCCGTATCGCTGTTATAATTCGGATGTTTCTTCGCCAGTCTCTCCAGATGACTCTTTAACAGCCGTAATTTTTCTTCGGAAGAAAAGCTTCCGCCATGTTTGTGATAGACAAACAGATTCTCCACCTGTACATTGGTATAACCTGCCTGGATCGCACGCTGGCACCAGTCATTTTCTTCTCCGTATCCCTTGTCAAAGTTCTCCTCATCCAGAAGACCTACTTCCCTGATCGCTTCCAGATTCATACCCATGCAGAAACCGATACCGGTCGGCATGGTCGCATACTGCGGACGGATCTGGCGGAAAGCATCGTCGATCTGCCATAATGGCATACCTTCAAAAATGACATTATCCTCACAGAAATTCGGAAAACTGCAGATCGTTCCGCAGGTTGTAAACGGTGTGGAGGATGCCACTTTTTCTTTGGTAAAGATCGGCCACATCAGTCGCTCCAGCCATCCCTCCGGCACTTCCACATCGGTATTGACCAGTGCTACATGATGCTCTGCAATTGCAAGGGCACGGTTTACGGACGGGAGGAATCCCATATTTTTCTCATTTCGAAGCAGAACCGTTCCCTCATGTTCCGCCACGTATCGATCCAGATATTCCCGTACTGCCGGATCCGGACTCTGATCGTCCACCAGGATCAGACGGTACTTCATCTTTGTCTTTTCAATCCCCGCAAACAGCTTGTCAAAATACTGTAAGCCGTTATAAATCGGAATAATAATATCGATCACTTCATCCGAAGGGATCTTCGCATCAAATACCGGTGTTTCTTCCAGATACCGTTCCTTAAAATACCGAATGTTTCCGATGCTCTCCTGTCCCTCCAGGGTATACACCTGAATCTCATTGTAGGTCGGATCTGCCGGGATCTTACATAACGGATATGTCTTTTCTCCGTCTACGGTATCGTAAGCAACTGCCACTTCCGTCTCCACCGGTGACTGCACCACCAGCACACAGGAAAATCCGCAGGATTCTGCCTCCGGAATCTGTAAAACAGCTGCCACATCGCTCCGGTACACTACGGTCAGCGGTTCTTCCGCCACGATTTCCCCATTCTGTAAAAAGGCAAGATGGGTGTTTTCCATCGCATACGCACGGTCAAACGCCCAGCCGATGATCTGCAGCACACTGTTTTCATAGCTGAAGCTGTCGATACTTCCCACACAGCTTGATGCCGGTTGTTCTGCCGGCTGATCCTCTGTAACCAGCGGGGCAACCGGGCGTCCAAGCATCTTCTTCACCAGCCGTTTTGCTCTCTGCTTCGGCTGCTGCTGGAATTCCAGAACTGCCCGAAGTTCTTCCTGCCTTCTCGCTTCCTCCGCCTTTTTGGCTGCCAGCCGTTCTTCCTTCTGCATCCGCTGCTGCAGTTTTCGTTCCTCTTCCCGGCGCACTGCCTCTCTTCGTTCCTGCTCCAGCTGGATCTCTTCTGCGATCTCTTTCTGTGACAGAAAACGGATCTGACCGGAAATCGTAATCTTCTCCAGTTCGGAAGGTTCCGTCACATGGATAAAATAACCGCCTGCCAGATTCAGAAATACTACCGTATCCGCCGCTTTGTCAATCCGCATGCCAAACGGGATCAGCTCCCCGTGGCATCCGCAGTCGAGAACTTCCACTTTCACCTCACAAAACGTATCACTTAACAGATTCCACCGGATTCCACGGATATTTTCCACATTGTGCAGATCAAACGTAACCTGAAATCTTCCCCGGTTCAGCTCCACCGTCGTCTCGATGCTGTTCTCTTCCGACAGCCCCGCACCGGTATCATAATACAGTTTGCTGCGGAACTGTTTTTTCTCCCGATATATCCGGACAGTCTCTGACAGATCCACAGGGATTCTGTCTTTCCGGTAAATATCCAGAGAATCGCTTCCTGCATATTCATAGGTAAAATGCATCGTCCACGCCAGAAAGATCTCACTGTCCGACGGCTCTATGCCAAATTCGTGGTTCATGTCATCCTGTGTATACAACGCACCCAGTTTCGGAATCCGGCAATACAGTTCATGGATCATTCTCCACATGATAAAAGCAGCCGGAATCGGGAAATCAAAGGTCCATTCATAGTCGATGATCTCGTAGTCCTCCCCGGACTCAAAGATATTGGCACAGATCAGATCAACATTTGCCGGACTTACACATTCATAGTAGTCCTTTCCCGGATGTTCTCCGAATACTTCTCTGAAAGCCTCCGTCTGATACTCCGGTTCTCTTTTCCGCTGTGCGAACACCTGCTCATATACATGTTTCAGGGTTCTCAGAATCTCACCGGTCTGTTCTTTTTCCACCAGATCACAGATCCGGTCTTCGAGTGTCTTCCCGCTCAGTACCGGATACACGATTCCGCCGTTTTCATACCGGCACGGAAGATTGTGAAATCCTTTTCCCGGTTTCTGCGCTCCTGTTTTTTCCAGTCCCGCTACAAAGCTTTCCGCCTCCGGGCGCAGTGGTTTTTTCTCTGCCCACACGCTGTCATCTCTTCGTACCAGCTGTGTCAGTGTCCGAAATTCTTTCCTGCGTCCCTGATTCAGTTTGACATATAAAAGTTCTTCTTTTTCTTTGAGTTCCTGCTTTCCTGCAACCAGAAGAAACGAATTCACAAAACGGTCTGCTATCTGTTCTTTCTTCATCGCCTCGATACCGGCAGTCTCTGAAAACAGATCCACGGTTTTGTCCGTATAGATCGGATAATTTTTCCCATAATGATTGGTAGTCAGTGACGCATCCGTGAAGATCTCCGTCGGAAACTTATAATCCGGATACGGGTAATAGAATTTCTGAAAAGGAAATCCGCTTTCTTTCACCAGTTCCTGCAATTCTGTTTTGGAAAATGTTCTGACACTGTGATTTCCCGGATACCCGTTGATGCCAAAGAAGGGAATGTCCGTATGATCTTCCGGCGCACCGGCAAAATACTTCATTCCCAGCTTGTTCTCAATCGCGATCAGCAGTTTTCCCGTATCTTTCAGATAGGAACCCATCTTTCTTAAAAAAGTTTCATATGGCGTGTCACCCTCTGTAAAACTCATGGCATATTCCAGCACTCCGTTGACTACCACATAGTCATACTGCTGTCCCAGATCCATGTCATTGAGATTTCCCACCATGATCGTCAGATTTTCTTTCTTCTCGTTGCGGTAATAATTGATCTGTGCTCTTCTTTTTGAGAGTTCCACAGATGTGACCTGACCTGCCTTTTCACAGAGCGTACCGGTGATCGCACCGCATCCCGCACCGATTTCCAGTACACTGTCCGATTTTGTGATCGGATACCAGTTCAGGATATTTGCACGCAGATCTGAAAAATGATAGATCACAGGAAAGGAAACCTGCTCACTAGAAAGATCCTCGCAGGTTATTCCTTCTTTTGCCATCTTTAACATCTGTTCTTCAATATCACCATCTGAATACAGATCTTTTTGCGTATAATACTCCAAGTTCAGTATCGCCATTCTTTTCCTCCTCAGTTACTTTAACGTGACCTTTGAGAACAGATCAAAGTATCCAACCGCTTTTTTATCGGTAATGACCGTCAGATTACACACATCATACAGCCGGTGGAACACAGTAAAATCACCGTCACGGTAGCCGGTACATCCCAGACACAGCATATACTCTCCCGCCTCTAACGGCATCTTCTGCGTGAATCGAATCCGTCTGGTCTCCCCTGCTTTCTGTGTACCCACCGGTGTGTTTTCATACATCGTATTGGTTCCGGTGATCTCCGTTCCCTTCAGGTCTTTGATCGTAAAAGCAAAAATCGGTTCTTGGATCGTCTCATGAAAATGAATCTTCATATCCACGGAAAATTCTTCCCCTTTTTCGATCACATTAGTGATCATTCCGGATTTCTCACGGATGGCAAAATCCTGGATCTCTGCCAGCTTGCTTCCGTACTCCAGCACCTTCGGATTCAGGTTCAGCTGTTCCTTCATACTTTTCTCTTCCTGTACAGCTGTTCCCTTCTCCTGTGTCTCCTTCGTATCGTTGTTCTCGCCCGGTTCGTCATACTGATTCACCAGAACGCGACGATACAGGTTGACCATTTCTTTCGCATCGCCTTCCGCCAGCTTTTCTCCTTTGTTCAGCAGCACAACCCGGTCACAGTATTTTCCGATACTGCTCAGGTCATGGCTTACAAACAGAATGGTTTTTCCCATTTCTTTAAATTCTTCAAACTTCCGGTAACATTTTGCCTGGAAAAAGACATCTCCTACGGAAAGCGCTTCATCTACGATCAGGATTTCCGGTTCGATATTGATCGCCACGGCAAAAGCCAGTCGGACAAACATACCACTCGAATACGTTTTTACCGGCTGATGGATAAATTCTCCGATATCCGCAAAATCCAGGATATCCTGCAATTTCGCATCGATCTCTTCTTTGCTGAATCCGATCATCTGACCATTCAGATATACGTTTTCGATACCGGAATACTCACCGTTAAATCCGGCTCCCAGCTCCAGCAGTGCGGAGATTCTTCCATCCACCACCACTTCTCCCTGTGTGGGATTCAGCACACCGGTGATGATCTTTAAGATCGTGGATTTACCGGAACCATTTGTTCCGATAATTCCCACGGTTTCCCCTTTTTTCACCTGAAAACTTACGTTGTTCAAAGCATAGTGTTCTTTATATCGTTTCTTTCTTGTCAATCCAAGGGATTCTTTCAACCGATCCATCGGATTCTCATACAGTTTATACATCTTACTGATGTTATTCACTGAAATTGCAATCTCTGACATCTGTAATCCTCTCTTTGATTTCTCTTAAAGTACATCTGCAAAATGTGGTTTCAGTCTCTTGAAGATCCAGGAACCCAGCGCAAACAATACGACTGTTACGATCCAGAAGTATACGGTCCATCCCCAGTGATTCCAGAACCATACGTGACCCAGCATGGAATCACGGTATCCGGTGACGATATAGTACATCGGATTTAATTTGAACAGTTTGATCAGCCACGGATAGTTGGACAACATGTTGACATCCCACATGATCGGTGTCAGCCAGACACCTACCTGTAAGAAAATGCTGATGATCTGTGTCAGATCTCTGAAAAATACAACGATCGCACTGGTTGCATATACCAGTCCCAGCGTAAGCATAAACGTACAGAACGAATAATACAGAATCTGCAGTGTTGCCAGAGACGGTGTGTATCCGTACAGGCTGCACAGAACCAGTGAAAACACAACGAAAAATGCATGTACAAACAGTGCCGAGATCATCTTTACGATTGGCAGTACACTGATCTTAAACACTACTTTTTTAACGAGATAATTATATTCCATCAGGGCGTTGGTTCCGCCGTTTAACGCATCCTGGAAGAAGAACCACGGAACGATACCGGATACCAGATAAAGAACAAACGGATAATCCGATATATTTCCCGCCTTCAGTCCGACGGAGAATACGAACCAGTATACCAGGATCGTAACGATCGGCTGTACAAATGCCCATACGATTCCCAGATAGGAACCTGCATATTTGGTCTTGAAGTCATTCTTTGCCAGATTCATGATCAGCTTCCGATTCTGCAAAAGCTCAATCGGAAGTGTCAGCACTTTTTTCCGGAAAACAAACGCAACCACTGCTCCGCCGTCGATCAGCAGAAGCATCAGGATATTCTTGATCCACAGTTTCTGGGTATAATCTTTTTCCAGAACCGGATACAGCTGGTCTTTGTCAATCGTCAGCCAGATATACGGATCGTTTCCATTAGTCCAGACTTTTAATGTTCCTTTATTGGACTCCAGACTCTCAATCTGCTGTCCCTCGATCAGTTTCGGATCATTCATCTCCGGAATCTGTTCTTTTACATCCTTGCATCCAAGGTACACATCCTGGATCGTAAATGTTCCCGGCTGTGTGCCCAGATCCAGGCGTACCATATTACACTGAAATGGAACTGAGAAAACAAGTTCCTGACTTTCTCCCACCTGGTTATACGACTGCACCTGGCTCATCTTTTCTGAAAGTTCTCTGGCTACACTGTAATAAACCTGAATCTCCTGTTCCTTGTCGCTGGTCACAGTAAGATGAAGTTCATAGTTTCCTCCCACGCTTCCTCTGTGACCTACGATCAGCACATTTAAAACCAGTAAAAACAAAACGCAGATACCGGCCAGAATCTTTTTCTTTCTTCCCATTTCATTTCCCTCTTATCGATTTTTGTACTCCGCAAAACTTCCCCACTTCTGGTCTTTCTCAGAGATGGTCAGTTCTTCTTTTGTCATTCCTTCCGGCATCGGCCATTCCACACCGATCTCCTGATCATCCCATTTCAGTCCGCCTTCATCGTTTGGATGATAGAAATCCGTACATTTGTATGCAAATTCTGCGGACTCGGACAGTACGATAAATCCGTGTGCAAAATTCTTCGGAATAAAGAACTGTTTTTTATTTTCTGCGGACAGCACAACGCCAAACCATTTTCCGTATGTCTCAGAACCCGGACGCAGATCTACTGCAACGTCAAACACTTCTCCGCTTACCACGCGCACCAGTTTATCCTGCGGATAATTAATCTGGAAATGCAGACCTCTTAAAACTCCCTTTTTGGAGCTGGACTGATTGTCCTGCACAAATTCCATGTCAATGCCTGCTGCCTTGTAATCGTTGTAGTTATAAGTTTCCATAAAATATCCACGTTCATCCCCGAACACGGTAGGTGTAATCACTTTCAGTCCTTCAATTTCACATGTTTCTACTGTAATTTTTCCCATCTTTTTTTCCTCTCTTTTTTCTGTTTCTCAGTCATCTTCTGTCATGATTGCTATGCAATACAAACGAGCAGTATCCGAAATGGATACTGCCGTTTTGATTTACGCGAGCAACGAGTCAAAGTCCGTGCTTGCACGAGACCTTGACGACTGCCGCGATAACGAGTAAAATTCGCGAAGCGTATTTTAGCTCGTTCTATCCAGCTTTATATTATAACATTGCTGTCCTTATTCTTCAACTCTAACCGTTGATTTGCCAGCTCTTTACTCACTTTGCACCAGAATGGTCAGCCAGACTTCAAAAAATGTCAGAATCTGCAGCGTACACATGCCGATTGCTATCTTATTTTCTATATTTTCATGATATTTTGTCCGTTTGCTCTTGATTGTAAACAACAGCATTGGTAAAAACGGCAAAAAGTATCTTCCCTGCACACCGGCCACATTGCCCCAGTAGGACGGCGTAAAGTCCAGCCACATGCTCAGCACGATTCCGCCTGTCATGATCACGGATAATACGATGGCGAGTGCTTTCTGCCATTTTTTCAGGTACATGACTTTTCCGGCATCCGCATACAGAGCGTAGGCAAGACACAGGATAAAACCGACGATAATGTGCCACGGTATCTCGATCTGGAACCATCCAAGAGATTTTCCTACGATCGTTCCCACATAGTATTCCATCTGCTCAAAATAGGTGTTGAACAGCACCCCGAGGCTGTGTACCGGGTCGCTCAGGATCTGTCCGATGGTCCATCCCACCTCCGATGTACTGCTGCTGTCGGAAGAACCAAGCAGCCCCTGGATCATCGTGCTTCGGATTCCTACCGTCGCGATCAGAAGGATCGACACAAAAGCGACCTTAAACACCAGTGCCGCCTTTTTGTTTTTGAACTTTCTGTACGGAATCGCGAAGGCAAATCCGCAGATAAAGATATAGGCAACTTTACATGGAGCCATCCAGCTTCCTACCACCAGCAGGAACAGGCAGTCCTTCCATCCTACCACATTCTTTTCAAAGATCAGATACATCGTATAAGCGATAAACAGAAAACTCAGTGCATTGACCTCACAGTCATACGAATACGATGCCGCAAGTTCCAGACTCATCGGAAACAGCGCGATCACCGCCATGATCATCTTTCCCCAAGGAAGGATCTTAATCGCAAAATAGATACAGATCAGATAAAACAGCAGCGCGGTGATTTTTCCCATATAGAGGGTCCATATTCCATTCATATGGAAGAGATTGCCGATCAGCACACCGACCGTCTGCGGAAGATGTGCGATCATCGGAACCGCGATCGGTGCCCGGTTATAGGAAACCATCGTCGTGTCTGTCACTTTGAAAAGCTGTCCGTAATCATACGCCATGTTATCCAGCGTCAGCTGCATCTTTTCCGTGATATCCGCATCGGTCGCACGCACATACACGTTTCCCTTCTCATCCGTGACATCCCGCATCAGGATCTTATTCACATCCGCATACGTTGCAGCCATATGGGCATGTTCATCCGGTGCCACATTCGGCGGAAACAGGACGATATACATACTTCCCATAAAGATTCCCAGAATCAGGAAATACACCTCCGGTCTGCGGATCCCCAGAATATAGGCCGCCCCCAGACAGAGTACGCCCAGAAGGAGGATCACCGAAAAGGCCACATAAATCGGTTTTAAAAATGCATTATCTGACTGCACGTTAAACACCATCGTACCAAACAGCTGCTCTCCATCGACCATCGCATTATAACTGTAGGATTTGTAATTCGTCACAGCCGGAAATGCATGGCAGTCCGCCGAGGCACTCACTCTGATCTGGTAGATTCTTCCTGCCGTATTCTTTAACGGCTGTGCCAGCGGAAAGATCTGATAATCGATTCCCTGGATCTTACTTTCATGAAGATCCCACTGCTGAACCACCGTATCATTCTGCACATCGTACAGTTCCACATGAAGGATGCCCTCGGCAGATACTTCCATATTCCTCTGGAACATGATACAGAACTTTGTGATCTTATTTTCTTCCGGACGGATCTGCTGCACGATCTCATGCTCTCCCCAGAAAAAGGAACTGTCCCTGATCTGTTCGGACGATGCCGCAATATTGATATACGACCGTTCCTGATTGGCAACCTCCCTGACCTTGTAATAGTAAAACATCAGAATCATGCTGCCCAGCCCGATCATGAGCAACAACAACACACACCAGTTCTTATATTTTGTTTTTTTCATTCCGTTCTTCCTTTTTATCTGATAATTTCGTTGATTTCATTTTTCGAATCTTCCTTATAATATCATCTCTGTTTCTTATAATCAAGCGGACATTCCGTGAAGATGCTTCTTGATTTTTTTTCGCCATTCTGACATACTGAATTATATTATATATTAACGATCCACAAAGGAGGTCCTATGACAGTTTCAAAAAAACAGATCCTTGCATGGCTGCTTCTGATATGCTCCATGTGTTTCTTTTTCTCCGCTGTTTCGGTATCCGCCGAAACGCTTTCCACTGCATCCACGGGAGATCCCGGCACGATTCATTTTCTGACCCTCGATGCCAACGGCGATGCGATCTTGCTCGAATGTAACGGAAAGTTCGGTATGGTGGACTCCGGAGAAGACAGCGATTATCCCGACGGTTCCGACAGCAGATATCCTTACCGTCCCGGCATCGTTACTTCTGCCGGTCAGGAAAATACGGTAATTTCCTATCTGCGCTCCCGCGGTGTAAACGAAAGCAATTTTGAGTTCTATATTGCAACCCACCCGCACAGCGATCATATCGGTTCCGGGGATGAGATCATCCGTACCTTTAAACCAAAGCGTGTCTATATTGAGCCTTATTCGGATGAATGGATCAGTAACTCCACGCATTTGTTTGACAATCTTTATGTATACGACCATGTAGTTTCTGCGGCAAAAGATACCGGTGCCTCTCTGATCCAGTATTTTGATCCGGATGCCCCGGTATATCCGCAGACCGTTACCATTCAGGGAACGATCACCTGGCAGGATTCTTTCGAAGAAGATGCAGATGCTTTTGCTTCGCTTCCCCCGGAAGCAGTTTCCGTCGAGCTTACCTGTCAGAGCGATACGGAAGATGTAAAAACTTTCTCCGTCTCCCCTGAATTTTCTTCGGAAAACGGTACATGGACCTACACCTTTACCGGTGTTCCGAAATACGATGATGATAAGAATGAACTCCGTTATCAGATCACACCATCCGCAGACAATGCGGTTTTCACTGTATCCGCAGATTCTCCTTATGATTTTATCTGCACGCCTGCGGGCACGGACACCGATGAGACAGAATCTGCAGTCACAGCGGATGCTCAGACAACTGCACTCTTTTCCGCTTCCGATTTCCCGGATGCGGTGATCGACGAATCCGAACCGGCGGTCACTTCCGCTCTCACCGACGGACTTTCTACCGATGCGATCCCAGAGAGCGATCAGGTAGCAGCTGACAATCCACTCGATCCTGCCAACCTGCAGGAGGGGCAGGAAAGTGCTTCCGCCCGCAGTGGTGTCCATGAAAATGAACAGGGGTATACAGCCTCACCGATCTTCTATCTCGGCGGCAAAGACGGATTACAGATTGAGATTATGAATTACGGTGTCTATCAAACCTGGGGTGCTCTGCCGGATGCCAATTATTTCAGTCTTGGCGTAAAAGTAACTTCCATGCAGACCGGTGCAACCGCTTTCCTCTCCGGTGATATCAACAATTACATCGGTGCGGAAACTGCACTTGCACAGAAGCTTGGACATGTAGATCTTCTGAAACTCGGACATCACGGTTCCTACGGTTCCAACACCAGTTCCTATATCCGCACCCTCAGCCCGAAAATGGCGGTCATGACCGGTACGTTTGCCTATGTAACCTCCCGTACCTTCCGCACGGAAACCAGTACGTTGGACACCCTGCTCGAGATGGGAGCCAATAACATTCCGCTGTACCCGACTGCCTGGTATGCCAAAGACGGCATCGGTGCGCTGCGGATCCAGCTGGACGATTCTCTCTCCAACAACATTCCGGCAAATAAAGAACGCGTTGCGATCGGAGACATCGAAGCACCGCCGGTTGTCGTCTATTATAAGAACGGATTCCCGACCGCAGTATCCGGCTGGAAACAGGATACCGAAGGCAATTATTACTATTTTAACAATTCCTCCTTTCCGCTCAGAGATCAGTTTGTTTTAAGCGACGGCTTATGGTATTACCTGGGAAGCGATGGAATCATAGAAACCGGATGGCTGCTTCATAAGAATCACTATTATTTCCTGGATCCTTCCACCGGCGCGATGCAGACCGGATGGCTGTACCGTTCCGGCACCTATTACTATCTGGATCCGGATTCCGGCGCCATGACTACCGGTACAAGAGTCATCAATGCTTCGGAATACTTTTTCAATTCCGACGGTTCCATGGCAGTATCCACCTGGGTAAACGGAACCTATTACGGCGCCAGTGGTGCAAAAGATACCTCCAAAGTCAATAACCGCTGGCATCACGACAGTAAGGGCTACTGGTATTCCAACCCGGATGGTTCTTACCTGACCAGTACCTGGTCGCTGATCGATAATTCCTGGTACTATTTCGGTTCCGACGGATATATGGTGACCGGATGGCTTCGTCTGGGTTCCTCTTACTATTATCTGGACAGCTATGGAAAAATGAAGACCGGATGGCTTTCCTACAAAGATAACTGGTATTACCTTTCTTCCGATGGTGCCATGGTCACCGGCTGGTACTACATGCTGAACAACTGGTATCACTTTTCTTCCGATGGTGCTATGACCGGCCCTGGCTGGCACTGGATCGGGGACAAATGCTACTACATGTATTCTTCCGGTGCGATGGCGGCGGATACCTGGATCGATTATGACTACGTGGACAGTTCCGGAGCCTGGGTCAAAGGAAAGACTACCAACACCCCGGAATGGATCCAGAAAGGCTCCCGCTGGTGGTATCGCCATGCAAACGGCACTTACACCACTTCCGACTGGGAATATATCAACGGCCGCTGGTACTACTTTGATGCCGACGGATGGATGATGACCGGCTGGATAGGCCAGAACGGTTCCTGGTACCACCTGAACAGTAACGGCGCAATGATAACCGGATGGTTCCAGCAGGGCAGTTCCTGGTATTATCTGACTTCGAACGGGTCCATGGCTGTTGGCTGGCTGCATCTGAAAGATAACTGGTATTACCTGAACAGTAACGGTGTCATGCAGACCGGATGGCTCAACCTGAACGGCTCCTGGTACTATCTGGATCCGACCTCCGGCGTCATGGCTTCGGATACTTGGGTGGACGGCTGTTATCTCGACCACTCCGGTGTCTGGAAACGCTAATACCAAAATAAACGAAAAAAAAGAAGTGGAATACATACCGTTTTCTGATATGTATTCCACTTCTTTTATTTTTTCAACGGATTTTCCACACACAGCCAGATCAGCCATCCGGCAAGGATCGCCAGCGGAATGGCGAGTACCGCGTTGACTAACGGCATCATCTGTCCACCGAACTGTGCACAGATCATCTGCTGGATCGGAAATCCTGCCAGATAGATTCCATAGGAGATCTCTCTCTTTTTCCCGAATCCCGCAAACTTTTTCTTTGTCGCATATCCCAGATAAAACAGCAGATACGGCAGGAACACGTAAATCATATATCCCAGAACTCCCACACCGGTGCTGACCACCAGTCCCACTGCTGCCAGAAGCGCTGCTTTCCAGGACATTTTTATTTTATCCTGATACAGATAATACAGCATACCAATGAAAAACATCACCGTCGGACGGATCATGGAGCCGACCATCGGAATCCCCCGTCCTGAAAGGATCTGCACACCCACACATCCCACTGCAAAAATCATGATCGTATACTTCAGATTTTTTCTCTCTAAAAGCCGCAGACGGTACATCACATAACACATAATGTAACATAAGAACTCCACCGGTAAGGTCCACAGTGCCCCGTTGACCACACCTGCATAGATATTATTTTCAAATACCCCCGGCAGATTGTGCTGTAACACCATACATCCGTTCAACAGATACCGGTACGTTCCTGCACTCGTAAAATACTCACCGAGCGGCAGGTTCGTATAAAACGGTCCCAAAAGAAATGCCGAACACACTGCCACGAAGATCAACGGCGGGAAGATCCGGATACATCTTGCTTTAAAATATGTTTTTCCGTCTCTCACGCGAAGCATACTCTTACAAATCAGGAATCCTCCAAAAACAAAGAAAACGCAGACCGCAAGACTTCCAAAACCGATCTGTCCACCTGACACCCGCATCAGCGGTTCCCCGGCATCTGTTCCCGTTCCAATCGGATATGAATGGGAATAGATGACCAGGATTGCCGCAATAAAACGGATCAGATTCAAATTATTATTTCTACCTGCTGTTATATTTTCTAATTTCAATTCTTTTTTCCTTTTAAATAATTCTTTGCCTGTTTCACAATATAAGTTCCACCTTTAAACAACCAGATACAGATCTTTTCAATACAAATGCATACAATAAAAATGCCAGCCGAACATCCGCATATCAGAGTCGGAAAATTCCATAATTGCGTTCAGATACTTTTTTAGCTGCTTCTGCCGACATCACTTTCTTCCTCTCTTTCGTTTTTTCCTCTTTCTTTTCTTTCTGACTACTGAAATAATCATGATGATCACTGTCATCCCGATTAATCCGATCAAAATATCAATTATCAGTTTATAAGTTTCTTTTTCTTCATCTCCACTGTTCTCCGCAGTTTCTTTCACCTGGCCTTTCTGAGGTTCTTGCGTTACTTCCGGTGTAAGTGTCTCCGGTTCTTCGGTCTCCTGCTGAATCTCCTCAGATTTTGTTCCTGTTCCCACAAAATAGTTCTGGTTAAAATAATACGTTTCCCGAACTTCTTCACTTTCCGTCGTTGTCAGATCCTCAATCTGTGCATTTTGTGGAATCGTCACAGCCCCTCCCGGAACTTCCACTTTTTGAAAATTGTTGAATCCATAGTCAAACATATTGATATGATCCTGACACACCTGTCCGGCATCTGCACGCATGGCAACAGCAATCAGCGTCATTCCATTCCTGGCAGCTCCGCTCACCAATGTGTTTTTTGATGCTGCTGTCACTCCTGTTTTTCCCCCGAAACATCCATCATAATGTTCCGGTGCAGACGCTGACAGCAGAGCATGATGTGTATTCAACACCCGGCTTTCCGGATTCATATTGGTCGGTTCGATCGTGAAACTCTGTGTTCCTATAATATCCAGAAAATCCTGATTCTTTATCGCCTGCTGAAAGATCAGTGCCATATCGTGTGCTGTCGTATAATGGTTTTCATCCGGCATTCCACTGGCATTTACAAAATGTGTATTCACACAGCCAAGTTCCTGCGCACGCTGATTCATCATATCTGCAAACGCAGAGACCGATCCTGCCACATGAACCGCAATCTGCGTTGCCACATCGTTGGCCGAACGGATCATCAGTGCCATCAGACACTGCCGCATTGTCAGAATTTCACCAACCTTCATTCCCAGATTTCCACTGTCAGAAGTCTGATCGGCAAGACATTCCTCTGTAAATGTAACTTCTTCGTCCAAACTGCTGTGTTCCAGTGCCAGAAGTGCTGTCATGATCTTGGTAATACTTGCCGGGTAGCGTTTCTCATCCATTCCTTTATTATACAAAATCGCTCCCGTATCCGCATCCATCAGTACTGCTGTTTCGGAATATGTATCCGGTCCCTGTGGCCAGTTCGCGATTGCATTTGTCGAAACCGGATACGTTGTCCCGTTATTTACCTCTGCTGCCATTACCGGGATCCCGCTGCACAGCAAAAGAACAGCTGCCAGGATCGCTGTCAGCTTCTTATATCTTTTTTTCTTCATTTTCCAATACCTCTTCTGAAAATTCTTATTTTACTATTCTATCCCATATCCCCATCCACTTCAAGTATTGACTTTCAAAAGAAAGATTTACCTTAAAAAAATTGTAATATTTTCGTAAATTTCTTGTATGTTTTTAGCTTTTCCTTTATAATCTATTACGCTGTGCATTTTACTATACGATGAAAGGACATTTGTTAATGAAACTAAAAAATATCAGGCATTCCAAAGTATTTCGGGTGATTTTTTGCCTGATCACCCTGCTTCTTATCGCTCTGTTCGCTGTTTCGACGATCCAGGGCCGAACCAACACGGAGCATTCCTTCTTACGGATCGCCAGTTATGTCTCTGCAGGATTGCTCGGACTTCTTCTTTTTCTCAGCCGGATGTTTTCCGCGCCTGAGCAGGAAAATGATTCCCCGTGTTCCCGCAAAAAAACCGTGTTCTTTGTACTGCGCACCATCTTTCTTCCCCTCTTTTTTTCTATTATCAGCGTTCTGATCTTTGTCGCCCGCTATCTTCAGGAAAACTTCCAGGGAGTTCCGTGGGGACAGCTTCTGTATCATCTGCATACACCGCTCGAAGGTACCGGTATTGATTCTATCAAAGAGCCGCTGATCACCGGCATCGTGATTTTTGCCACATCCTTCCTGATCACGCTGCTTTTTGTTTTTCTTCTTCACAAAAAACAGAAAGATCGTCGTTTCGGGCTGGTCTGGAGTGTGTTTGCTCTCGTTTTACTTGCTCCAAACCTGGTAAATTTCTGGATTGACTTTGAAATCGGTGATTACTTAAAGTTCACCAGCCAGAAATCTACCATCTATGAAGATTATTATGTGGATGCAAGAGATGTCGATCTGACCTTCCCGGAAACCAAACGGAACCTGATCTACATCTTTCTGGAATCCATGGAACTGAGTTACGCAAGCAAAGAAGTCGGTGGCAACATGTCTGAAAATTATATCCCGGAATTTACGGATCTTGCATTAAATAACATCACGTTTTCCGGGGATGACAGCAAGTTAAACGGTCCCTATGCCGTAAACGGCGCCACCTTTACCATGGGAGGACTCGTCGCACAGACCAGCGGTGTTCCGTTAAATGAAAATATTGTCAGCAACAGTACCCTGAACAGCACCTGGAGTTCGGAGAATAATTATCTTCCCGGTGTTTACGCGATCGGTGACATCCTGCATGATCAGGGATATAACCAGACGTTTATGATCGGTTCCGACGGTAACTTTGCCGGACGTTCTTCTTATTTTAACAGTCACGGAAACTATAAAGTCTTCGACTACTATTCTGCTGTCGATGCCGGATATATCGACAGCGACTACTATGTCTGGTGGGGATATGAAGATTCCAAACTGATCGAATATGCAAAGACGGAACTGACGGATCTGGCTTCCAAAGGGGAACCGTTTAATTTTACCATGCTGACCGCAGACTCCCACTTTGTCAATGGTTATTACTGTGACCTGTGCCGGGATGAGTTCAGCCTGCAGTACAGTGACGTGGTTGCCTGCTCAAGCCGTCAGATCACATCGTTCCTCTCCTGGATCCGGGAACAGGATTTTTACGATAACACTACTATCGTTCTGTGTGGAGATCACTGCACGATGGACTCGGTTTATCTGGAAAAAACCAACACCAAAGATTTTGACCGACGGATGTATTTCACCATTGTAAATCCGGATCCGTCCGTTTCCTACACCAATGTCTATCGAAAATTTACTTCCCTGGATATGTATCCGACAACGCTTGCCGCTATGGGTGTAACGATTCCAGGCGACCGCCTCGGACTGGGAACGAACCTGTTTTCCAGTACTTCCACACTGGCAGAAATCTACGGTATGGACGATCTGAACACCGAGTTACTGAGAGATTCCAAATTATATCGTTCGCAACTGCTCTATTCTTCCCGATAGTCTCTTGCCCTGTTTTTTTTATCATGCTATACTGAAATTCCAGCCAACAGTTGCAGATCCTTCCGCTGTTGGCTGAAATCTGAAAAATGGGGGCATCTTATGAAACACTTCAAATACAGGTCACACATTTTCCTTATGTTCTGTTTTCTGTTTTTCACTGTGCTGTTGATCTTTCCGGAGACCGTATCAGCCGCTTTGAAAACCTCAGAGTTAGAAACTGTACCCTGGAATATGGTGACAGAATCTTCCATTATCAATGAAAAAGGCTGGCTCCAGTCCATGTGTGCCACCGATCAGTATATCGTATGCCTGGTAAATGCTTCGAAAAAGACAACCGAACCGGATACCCTGATCGCCTTCTACCGCAATAACACAGACGCTGATGGCAACCCGGTAGAACAGTACAGTTATGCCTTCAGTGTCACCGAGACCGACTACGAACACGGAAACGGCATGACCTACAATCCAAACACACAGGAAATCGCTATTGCCGGTCTTTTTACCAACGATCCGTCCAATGCCGGTGCTGTCTTTATCGTGGACGCCAATACGCTCCACTTTAAAAGAAAAGTTCAGGTGGGAAACGGAAGTATCAACTTTTTCGGCATCGATTATGTTCCGGAAAAAGATCAGTATGTACTGATGGCAAACCGGATCGCTGATTATGCTTTTTATTTTACCGACAGTAATTTTGAGATCGTGGATAAATTAAATCTTCACCTTTCCTACAGCCGGAGTTCGTTTCAGGACTTCTGCGTCTCCGGGGATTCTATCATCAGCATCCCTTACATGCAGCGGGAAGGCTATATGAATGTTCTGGATGTCTACTCGATCTCTCAGCAGAAACGTGTCGGAAGTTATTATCTGACCCTTCCTGGTCATGATGCTTTCGAGGTGGAACCGGAAGGCATCTGTCAGTTAGAGCCGGGGCACCTTCTTATGGCTTCCGCCATCATCGGAACGACACGCTTCCGTCTGTACGAAGCCACCCTTCCGCTGGTGCACAGTGTGACCACCAGCGCGGAAAACGGAAAAATCTCCGACAGTAATCTGGAAATTGACGAGGGCGATTCCTGCACCGTCTCCTACGCATGTGATGACGATCACCGACTCCAGTCTCTTATCGTGGACGGAGAGGAAGTGGATATCAGCCAGTACCCGCTCTCCTATACCTTTACAGATGTCCAGGAAGACCATACGATTCAGGCTGTCTTTGAAGAGATCCCGGTATACACCGTCTCTGCTTCCGCTTCCCACGGTCAGGTCGAAGCCTCCTCCTCCGGGAAAGAGCACCACGCCCTGACAGTTTCTTTCACGCCGGAAGAACATTATGTGGTGGCTACCCTTACGGTAGACGGGCAGACTGTCCCGGTGACCAGCGATACTTCCGGCTATACCTTCGATGACCTGGCCTCCGATCACACCATCGAAGTGACATTTAAACCGGTTCCTTCCTATACCATCACCGTGAACGTAAAAAATGGTACGGTCGATAATTCACCGGTCACTGTTTACCGCGGGGATTCCTACACCACCACAGTCACACCGGACGCATCCTGTATCCTGCGTTCCTGCACTGTTGATGGAAAAGAATATCCGTTCCGGAAAGGAGATCAGAACATTACCCTGACATCCATTCAGGCCGATCACACGATTGAACTGGTATACAGCCAGGTAGACTGGATCCTGGTTTTCCTCATTGGAATTCTGGTTCTGATCGTAATTTTACTGCTGATCCTCTTTTACCTGAAACTACGTAGATGGCGCCGCAAAAAGAGAAGAAAACAGGAACTTCGCCAGATGCGCCAGAAAGATATTGCCTTCTTTGAAACGCTTGAACAGATCGATCTGAAAGGTTCGCAGGATTCTTACGATTCCTCCTCACGCCTTGACAAGCATTAAAAAATAGGCTAAAGTTTGTATGATATTTTTTTAAAGGATGAAATCAATGAAATATACAGGAAAAAACCATACATTTGCCATTTGTGCATACAAAGAAAGTCCGTTTCTTGAGGAGTGTATTTTATCACTCCTCGATCAGACGGTTCCTTCTACGATCATCATTGTCACCGCCACCGATAACGCCTACATCCGCAATCTTGCCGACAAATACCACCTCGAATTACACATCAACCACGGGGAAACCGGTATTACCCAGGACTGGATGTTTGCCTACCGAAGTGCAAAGACAGAACTGATGACCATCGCTCATCAGGATGATACCTACGACCGTTTCTATACCGAAACTGTTTTGCAGAAACTCTCCGAGGCAAAAAAACCTCTGATCGCTTTCACCGATTACGGCGAACTTCGAAACGGAAAGACCGTAACACGCAACCCCCTTTTAAATGTAAAACGCACCATGCTGCTTCCTTTGCGTCCAAAGCTTTTTCAGAACAGCAAATTTGTCCGCCGCCGGATTCTTTCCTTCGGCTGTCCGATCTGCTGTCCTTCTGTGACCTTCGTCAAAGAAAATCTTCCGGAACAGATCTTTTTCCCCGGTTTTCGAAGTGATGAAGACTGGCAGGCATGGGAACTTCTTTCCCGGAGAAAGGGCGCTTTCGTATACTGCAACCGGATTCTGATGTATCATCGGATCCATGACGGCTCCGAAACTTCCGCCATCCTTGGCGATTCCGCCCGCAGCAGTGAGGATTTTCAGATGTTTTGCAGGTTCTGGCCAAAACCGATTGCCCGCCTGCTCACACGTGCCTATTCCTCAAGTGAAAAATCAAACGAATTGGAGAACAAATGAAAAGTTTAATTATCATTCCTGCTTACAATGAAGAAGCATGTATCGAACAGACGGTACGCGATATCACCGAGCATGCTCCTGATTTTGATTATATTGTAATTAATGACTGTTCCAAAGATCATACCCGAGGGATCTGCGAAAAAAATCATTTCCATTATATTGATCTTCCGGTAAACCTTGGTATCGGCGGTGCCGTACAGACCGGTTACAAATACGCCCTGGATCACGGATACGATTTTGCCGTACAGGTAGACGGTGACGGTCAGCACGATCCCCGCTTTCTCGAAGAGATGCTGCAGGTAATTCAGGAAAAAGATCTGGATATGCTGATTGGATCCCGTTTTATTAACAAAGAAGGCTTCCAGTCTTCCGGACTTCGCCGTACCGGTATCCGTTACTTTACCTGGCTGATCCATCTGCTGACCGGTAAGACCATTACCGATCCTACTTCCGGACTCCGTATGATCAACAAAGATGTAATTGCATACTTTGCCAAAGAATATCCCAGGGATTATCCGGAACCGGAAAGCATTGTAGCAATCCTGAAACGGAAGAAAAAGGTGGCTGAGATTCCTGTCATCATGCGTGCGCGTGCCGGTGGTGTCTCTTCGATCTCTCCGCTCAAATCCGTCTACTATATGATCAAAGTAACCATCGCCATTCTTCTGGAACGAATCCGGTAACTTATGAAATGAGGTATGTTACATATGCATGAATATCGTTTACAAATCATCCTGGCAGTCCTGTTACTTCTTATTCTGTGCCGGCTGCTGCGCGCTGTATTAAAAAAGACACTGGAAATCAAATATGTTCTCTCCTGGATCATCATCGACATCTGTCTACTGATCATTGATCTGTTTCCACCGATTCTTTCGTTTCTGTCAGAACTCCTTGGTGTCCAGCTGCCTTCTAACATGATCTTCCTGGTTGCCATTATTCTGCTGTTTCTGCTTGTTTTCTCTCACACCGTACTTCTTTCCCGGCTGATGGAAACAAACAAGACACTGACCCAGGAAATTGCTCTTCTGAAAAAAGAACTGGATGAAATAAAAAAGCAGCACTAAATGCTGCTTTTTTATTTCATCCATTCTCTCAGATAATTCTCACTGCATTGTTCCCGGTGTGGATTAAATACATTATTGAATTCTACATATTTTTTTTCATACTTATCCACCACATCCGGCAGATTTTTCAATGTTTTCAACACTTCTTCCTGATCCATCAACACCGGACCCGGAAGCATGTGGATATCGAAGTAAAAATCACGCATCTCGTGTTTATACTGTTCATAATCATACATAAAAAACAGAATCGGGCGTCTCAGATTGGCGTAATCAAAGAAAACACTCGAATAATCCGTGATCAGCACATCGGCTGCCAGATACAGCGGATTGATATCATCCATCTGCGACACATCATAGACAAATCCGGAAAATGCCACGAACTCAAAGGAATTGCTGATAAAATAGTGTGCCCGAAACAGGATCACATACTCATCTCCCAGCACTTCCCGCCACCGTTTAAAGTCCACCGGCAGCTGAAACTGATATCCTTCCCCCGGAAGATGCTGATTCTCCCGCCAGGTCGGTGCGTACAGGATCACTTTCTTTCCCTCGGGGATTCCCAGTGTCCGGCGCACATTTTTGCACGCTGCATCCGTAACCGCAACCAGTTCATCATTTCTCGGATACCCCAGTTCCAGAAGCACCTGCTCCTTTCCCTCCTCCTTCAGATGAAACGCAGAAGCAATCTTTTCCGAATAAAAACCGGACGGAGACGGCATGTGTGTCACCCGTTTCGTCTCCTCCAGATAATTTTCTCTCACTTCCCGCAGGCTGCCGTTTTTCTCCGCATAATGCTCCAGATCATAGCCCAGCCGTTTTAACGGTGTCCCATGCCAGCACTGGATATATTCCTGTCCGTCTTTCGGCTGCAATTCCCTTGGGAGCCGTGAATTGGTCACCCAGAACTTCGCCGAGGCATATGCGCGGTAATATTCTCCACTTCGATAGCGAACCACCTTCGTATGCGGCTCTTTTTCCATCTCACGGTATCTCTCCGGTTCCCGAAACGCCCAGATCAGCTCCCAGTCCCGATACTGCGGATCCCGGCACATCGCCTGATACAGCGCTTTCGGGCTACACGCATACTTCTTCCCCATATACGCCTCAAAAACCACCTTTTTCGGATTGATTTCTTCTTTCTCCACATATTCCTTCCGATACTGCAGTTTTTTCCACCAGTAATACACACGAAGACTCCATGTTTTTGTCCATGGAGTCTTACTGCAGATCCTCGCCATCCATTTCCAGGCACTCATCTTTTTCCCCTGTCTTTCTACATACAATCACATCTCACATCATCCGGTTACGCCATAAATTCATTATAAGCATCCAGCACGGTTTTTGTATCCCCCTGCATCTTGATCTCCCCTTCATGGAGCCATAGCAGGCTGGTACACAGCTTCTCAAGCGTCTCCGTACTGTGCGATACGATCACTACGGTACGGTTCTCGTCCATGATCAGTTCCTGCATCTTCTTATAACTCTTTTTCTTAAACTTGGCATCTCCCACGCTCAGGACCTCATCGATCAGCATGATATCCGTCTCAAGAACCGCCGTGATCGAAAATGCCAGTTTCGAATACATACCGCTCGAATACGTCTTCACCGGCATGTCGATAAATCTTCCCAGATTGGCAAACTTTATGATCTCATCCATCTTATCCCGCACTTCCTGCTCGGAAAATCCCAGCAGCATGCCCGATAAGATAATGTTTTCCCGTCCGCTTAATTTTTTCTGAAATCCCACACCGATCGAAAGAAGGGAAACCGAATCCGTCTCCAGTTCAATACTTCCCGAATCCGCCGAGAAAATTCCGGCAATCGCACGAAGCAGTGTGGATTTACCGCTTCCGTTCTTTCCGACGATTCCCATGATTTCTCCCTTTTTCACTTCGAAAGAGATCCCTTTCAGAGCCTCATATACTTCCAGCTTACTCTTTCTCAGATGAAAAAAACTTTTTCTCATGGAAAGAGATTTGACACACTTGTAGGTAATCTTCAGATCCTTTACCTCAATTGCATTTCCTGGTTTCATAGATTAATCCTTTCGTAACTTTTGCATACCGACCGTACCTTCCGTTCGGCTGACCGATAATATTTTTATATTACCTTTACATAATTATTTTCATTTTTATAGATGATCGCTACTCCGATCGCAGACAGTGCAGCACCAATCACAAACCACAGCAGGATCAGTTTTCTGTGCGGTGTCTCACAGTATACCAGTGCCGACCGGCACGCATCGATCAGAAATCCGACCGGATTCACCTTTAAAAGCAGGGTTGCGATCGCCTCGTTTACCCTGTCCGTGATCACATAAAAGATTCCGGACATGTAAAAAAGGATTCGCAGACCCACGTTGGTAATATTCTTAAGGTCATCGAAGAAAACCCCGAAATGAGCCAGTATCGCGCTCACACCGAAGGTTATCAGGATCAGATCCACAAAGATCGGAATCACATAGATCACATTATACGAAACCGGTACATGGGACCACATCATCATCACAATGACAATCCCGAAAGAGATCGCCATTTTAAACAGATTCTGAAACAGCAGAATAATGATCAGAAAATATTTGGGGATGTATACCTTCGTCACTACCGCCCGGTTCGCCGCCACGATCCGCACGCTGCCGGATACGGTCTTGTTAAACAGGTTCCACATGGACAGACCTACAAAAACAAAGATATGAAAATACTCTTTCTTCTGTCCGAAGATCACCATAAAGATAAACCAGTACACCAGCATAAATAAAATAGGATCTAAAATCCACCATAGCCAGCTCAAATGTGAGCTGGCCACTTCTGACTTCAATCCCGATTTTGTGGCATATTTCGCATAAGGCATGTAGCGCTTTATGTCTTTCCAAAATCGTTTCATTCGTTTTCTTATCCTTTCTTGCCCCGGAATACCCAGTCCACAAACCGCCGGCTTGCCTGACCGTCTTCCCTGTTGCTGAAGGTCTCATTGAATTCCCGGTATTTTTCGTCGTAAACGAAGTTGTCGATACTGTCACGGATCGCATCCGGCAGTTCCTTCTCTTCTGTAATGATTCTTCCCGGAAGCTTGTCAATGCCAAAGTAGAATCCGCGGATACTGTCTTTGTAATCCTCCAGATCATACATGTAAAACAGCATCGGTTTTTTCAGGATTCCATAGTCAAAGAATACACTCGAATAATCCGTGATCAGCAGATCCGCGATCAGATACAGATGATTGATATCATCATAACTGGATACATTATAGATAAATCCTTCGTAATCATCAAACGAGAATTTGCTTGCCACCAGATAGTGTACACGGAACAGGATCACATATTCATCGCCCAGTTCTTCCCGCAGTGCATCAAAATCAACATTTAGATCATAGGTAAATCCGGTTCCCGCTTCATGCTGGTTATCTCTCCAGGTCGGTGCATACAGAATCACCTTTTTATCTTCCGGAATCTCGAGTCTTTCTTTGATCATCCGGATATCTTCCGGTGTATGGTTGATCAGGAAATCATTTCTCGGATAGCCGATTTCCATCACTTTGTCTTCCATACCGGTTTCTTTCAGGTTCCAGGCGGAAATAAATTTCTCACTGGCAAATCCGGACGGGGACAGAATATAATTAAATTTTGCCGCATCCATCGCATATTTTTTGCGGATATCCGCAATGGAATCGATTGCATTCTCAGAATTCTCCAGATCATATCCCAGACGCTTTAACGGAGTTCCGTGCCAGCACTGTACATAGACCTGCTCTTTCCGCGGCCAGATGTGATCCGGCACACGATAGTTTGTCACCCAGTATTTTGCCCGGGCAAGCTTTTTCTCGTACACTCTCGCAGTCTGTTTTACTACGATCGTATTCGGATTTTCTTCCAGAAAACGGTGTTTTTTCGCATTTTTAAATGCCCAGATAAACGTCCAGTCCTTAAACTCATCCTGTCTGAGCATATACTCATAGACCGCCTTCGGACTGCATCCATACGTTTTTCCGTTAAAAGAGTTAAATACTACGGTTTTCTCATCCGGTGTTACGCCGAGACAGCGCCACCAGTAATAGACTCTCCGTTTTGTATACAGTACCTTTTTCCAGCACTTACGAAAACGGGGATGGGTTTTGGAATACTGAGCCAGACGTTTCTTGATCGGACTTTTAAAGAATCTCCGAATCAGTTTCCTTCTCTTTTTTCGAATTTTCTTTACAATCTTCATCTCTTAACTCCTACTTCTTTCCCAGATCCTTTTTAATCTGTGTTGTGGAAATCTCCGGTGTACGCGGAAGATATACCACATCACAGTATTCTTTCAGAAAGTCAAATTTGCCTTCCCAGTCATCTCCGATTACAAACGTATCCACCTTGAATTCTTTGACATCCGAGATCTTCTGCTCCCAGGATTCCTCCGGGATCACCAGATCCACATAGCGGATCGCTTCGAGAAGACTCTTTCTCTCCTCATAAGAGAAATAACATTTCTTCTGTTTTTCATTCCAGTTAAATTCGTCCGTAGACAGAGCAACGATCAGATAATCTCCTAATGCCTTAGCTCTCTGCAGTAATTTCACATGTCCATAATGAAGAAGATCATATGTTCCATACGTGATTACTTTTCTCATCTTTTCTCCCTTTCGTACCTTTCATCCTTATTCTTTTACCATTCTGCAGATATATTCACTGCAGGGTTCCTGTATTTTATTAAATTTTCTTTCGATTTTCTTTCGATTTTCGACATAATTCATTTCATTATACAACAAACCCTCTATAGAATTCAAGAACTCTGCGTAACTTTTCGGTTTCGGACCCGGTGTTACCTCGTCATAGTCAAAATTAAACCCTCTTGTTTTCAGATAGTCCTCTCTGTCATAAGGCAAAAACAACATCGGACGTTCCAGCAACAGATAATCGATATAGATACTCGAATAATCCGTGATCATCAGATCAAACATCGCCAGCACTTCCATAATATCTTCCACCCTGTCTTCATTCAGAAAACGGATTCTGCTTCCCGGATGATCCAGCGCTCTCAGCCATTCATATCCTTCTTTTTCATACAGATGCATACGGATACACAACATACTCTGATGCTTTTCGAGAAACTCCTGCAGCCGTTTCAGCGCCGCTTCCCGTCCCACTCCTTCAAATTCCGGAAATGGAAATACTTTCGTCTCTCCATGATCACGAAATGTCGGTGCATACAAAAGCAGGCGCGTAAACTCGGGCAGACGCTCTCCCCGGAAAATATTTTTCATCTGCTCTCCGGCATCCATTTTTTGAAAGAGCATATCATTCCGCGGCTGCCCCCACACTTTCACTCTCTCCGGTTCCACCAGAAAACTTCTACTCATCACAGGGATCAGTTCCTCCGAGGTGGTGACAACGGCTTCATAATTATCCGCAAACAGGTATTTGTAGTACAGCTTTGTCAGCCGTCCAAGATTTTCCTGTTCCATCCCGATCTTTTTTAACGGTACTCCGTGCCACAGGTTGATGATCCGGTATTTTTTCCGGAACCCCACACCGTACAGAGGCGGTGCCGTGGAAGTAAACCATACTTTACATGCCAGCACCTTACGGATTCCTTCTATTGTAGAAGTGTCAATTACCGATTCTTTCCCGAAACGTTCCTGCAGTCTTTCCCGCTCTCCGGGATCCTCCATCACATAAAACGCCTGAATCTCCGGATGATACTCCTTTACATACTGAAACAACGCACTGGAATTATAGTTAAATGCACGGTTGTGAACCGAAGAAAACACCCATTTTTCCGGATCCGGCTGCTCATGACAGGTTGCTCTGGCATAACACGTTTTCAGTAAATTTGCTATTTTTTCCCACATACTGCACGATCCTTTATTTTCTTTTCAGCACCATCTCCGCACACGTCCACGGAGCATAGAAAAATGCCTGTACACCCTCTTTGATAAATGCCGGATACTGCCGGTTTCTCAGATACGTATATCCCAGCACCATATGGTGTCTCATGCAGATCTGTCTTCGTTCTTTGCGGCTCATATCCATCCAGCGCTTCTTTTTATGCGCAAACAGCTGATTTTCCCCACGGATCTTTCCCTCCCGGCTCGACAGCCCGGAAGTCTCCCGGTGTACCAGTGCTTTCACATCACAACGTGGAAGATAACTGATTCTTCCATGACGCAGGATCGCTTTTTCCATCAGATAGAACTCGTCTCCCAGATCGATCGGCGGAAAACCGCCGATTTTACGCAAAAAGGCACTCTGGAACATAAAGGTATCCGTTCCCGTCATATGATGCAGAAAATGTTTTGCCAGAAGATGTTCCTCTTCCTGCACAGCTTCCGGCTTCAGATACGTTCTCTTGCGGATCTCTTCCAGTTTTCCGTCCTCCCGGTAAAGTGCCATATCCATCAACGAAACCTCCGCATCCAGTCTCTTCATATGCCTTACCTGACATTCCACTTTATCTTTTTCGTACCTGTCATCGTCATCCAGAAAGGTAATATAAGCGCCGGAAGCTTCCGCAATTCCCCGGTTTCTCGATGCTGCGGAACCCAGATTTTTCTCATTTACCAGATATCGGAACGGAATCTCATATTTTTTCTGAAATTTTTCCGCAATCGCTGCAACCTTTTCGGCCCAGTTCGCATCTGCATTATCATCCACCAGAATAATTTCCATTCGTTTCCAGGTCTGCTCTGCCAGACTCTCCAGCGCCTGTTCCAGTTCCCGGGTTCTGCGATATGTGGACATCACAACAGAAACCAGCGGCATACTCTCACCGGCATCTCCGTCGTTTTGTTCTGTTTTTTCCTTTTCCGGAGCACCCTCCTGCACGCCATCCCGACTCAGAACAATCAGCGCCGTTAAGATCAGGCACTTCAGATCCATCCACGTACTCTGATTCTCCACATAATATCCATCCAGTTTCGCTTTCTCCTGAATACTGATGGTATCCCGTCCATGGATCTGCGCCCAGCCGGTAAGCCCCGGCAGCACATCATTCGCGCCGTATTTTTCTCTTTCACGCAACAGATCGTACTGATTCCACAAAGCCGGTCTTGGTCCTACCAGACTCATATCACCCTTTAATATATTAAAGAGCTGCGGCAGTTCGTCCAGACTCGTCGCACGCAAAAACTTCCCTGATTTTGTAATATACTGTTCCGGATGTTCCAGCAGATGTGTCGGCACATTTTCCGGCGTATCCGTACGCATCGTCCGGAATTTTAAAATCTCAAAATAGTTCTGATGAATACCTACTCTTTTCTGACGGAAAAATACCGGTCCCGGCGAATCCAGTCTCACCCATATGGCAATTCCCACCAGAACCGGCGCACAGAGCACCGTAGCCGGCACGGTAATAATATAATCCAACCACTTTCTCTTATCTCTCATAACTCTTCTCATTTCTGTTATGTTTCTGATACTACTATTGCTTTACAAGCTTCTGTCTATCTAATTAATTATACCCTTTTCCTCTCTACTCCGCAATCCCCAGTCTTTTTTCTCCTGTTTTCCCTGTATTTTTATGGAAAAAGCGACATCCGGCAGCCTTTTTTAACTTTTTTCATATTTTTTAAAATTTTTTTGACATAAATGGCGATTTCTCCGTGTTATTAGTATAAGAGTAAATTTTTTAGACCAACATACAACTTTAAGAAAGGAGATTCCTATGGTAAATACGAAAATAATTGCAGATCTTCCGATGGAACTTGGAATCAAAAGAACTTACAAAGGCTACTTTTTCCTGATTGCAGCTCTGGAGCTTGCGATCACCGATCAGAAAAATCTACTCTATATGAGTAAATCTATTTTCCCGGTCATCGCTTCCCGTTATGACACTACATACAGCTGCATCGAGCGCAACATCCGAACGGCGATCAACGCCTGTTGGAATTCACCGGATCATCGTGAAAAACTGTTGGCAATGTCACCTTATCCTCTACAGAAGGCTCCTTCCGTAACTGCTTTTATCGATATTCTGTACTGGCATCTGAAAAATCAGGAAGGCGGTAGTTTATATTAATCTGTTTTGGTGATAATGAACTTTTTTCAGTTTATTCATCATATTTCAAGAGAAGACTGCACGTCCTACTCGATACCTGTGGATTGGTACAGGTTGTGATCTACAGGTCTTTCCCGTCTTACCTGCTTTCAGCAATAAAGGCATCTCTGTAACTCTCTAAACTATATAGGCATTTAACCGAAAAGGCATTGTATCTTTTAGGATCAGTTATCTTTTTGAAAACCGGAGAGCCATCCGGGTACTTCACAGTATCCGGTATGGCTTTCCCATGTTTTACGCGAGCATGGACTTTGACTCGTTGTTCACGTAAAAAAAATGCCCCACCCCTTTACCATTAAAAGAGTCGAAGCACTTTATAAGCTGCCGCAGACCGGAATCGAACCGTTTTACTTAATCTCAAATACTGATAGAAAGGGGCTTTGAAGACTTCATCACGGTTGCGGTGTTCAAAAAGTGTTCAAACGTTTGTCGCATACAAACGTGAATTTGACTAATTATTGTGTTTTAATGATTCTATAAACTACCCCCAATTGAGCAGGGTATGTTTCTTGAATCATTCCATTAAACCATATTGTAACGATATCTCCCACCTGAACATCTTCCGCTAAATTTTCTGCCGATACATAATACTCTCCATCATTCATCTGACAAAAGCCTTCAGCTGTACTCACATGCGTTACAAGAAGTTCTCCATCATCGGTAATTTCTTTTACTTTTGCATTAAAATTGATAACCTCTATTGGAATAGACGTATCATCTTTTTCAATATCTCTAAATATGATTCGTTCGTCATCAATGACTACTATGAGCTGACCTTCAGAACTCCTTTGATAATGATATCCGCTTCCGAAATTTGATTGATTATTTTCAGATGGTAACTCTGTCCCTGCCACTGTTGACACAATTTCTCCATCCATTGTTCCGCAACCAGGCATTGACGCTACATATCCTGTGTCTTTATATATAACACCATCAACCATAACACATGGAGGATATGAGCCAGTATCTGCTGTTTGCTCATTTTGTACTACATCATCATTTTCTTTATTTTCTATTTCTACGGACACATTTCCAGACACAGGTTCTTTATTTTCTTGATTCGTTCCACATCCAGCCATTCCTAGCACCATACATAATACAAGCAGATAGATTACTTTTTTCATAATACATGCCTCCTTCACTTATATTTTTTAACTCTATAAACCGGAAGTTATCTTTTTCTTAATGGCAATGCTATTAAATTTCCCAATAATGCAATAACAGCATATCCAACTACATAAACCCATGCACTTGAGTTATAAAATATAAATATGGATGGCGCAAACATTATTGCTACAATCAAAATATACCAGAAGTTAAAACCATTCCTAATCCCATAAAAAACAGAGGTTATTAAACATATTAGAGGAATAATTACTAACATAACAATCATTGCACTTCCTGTGTTTTTTATAAACCAAGGAACGATATAAAAATCTATCAGCAACAGTAGGTAGAAAACCATGTTCTTTTTTAATTTATCCATCATATCATCATCCTTTTAGTCGAGTAGACTTACACCTCACAATGTAAGCCCCTCACAGAACCGTACGTG